>Ga0334900_1000034_pt1 | contig 257381 bp, 207 predicted proteins | sample GraSluR3_MG_2_FD_207231 | JGI IMG/M metagenome (GOLD analysis project Ga0334900, IMG submission 207231) | Sludge microbial communities from methane-producing bioreactor in Wageningen University, Netherlands - Granular Sludge_31_08-R3 | ecosystem: Engineered > Bioreactor > Anaerobic >... | reverse complement strand
AAGAAAAATGAAAAGGAAGAATTTGAGGGGAAAGAACATGACAATAGCTATCGTCATGTACTCAAGGGAATTATGTATAGCATGCAAAAGTTATCCACAAAGTCCACTATTTTAGGACTGGACAAGTGACGAGGATAAGGGATTAAGGACTAAGGAATAAGGACTAAGGGACAAAGTAGTGATGAGTTTGCCTGCGAAGAAGATAGAGAGTAGAGAGAAGAGACTGAGAGAGGAATTTGCTCACTTCGTTCGCGGAATTGATAGGAATTTGGCTACGCCGGAATTTATAGTAACAAGAAATTGTCATACTGAGTAGAAACGAGATCCCATTCTTCTAAGAATTTCTTTCGAATCGAGTTTCGTATCGAAGTATGAAAAGCAGGTAGAAGAGGCTGAGTGAGGAATTTGGCTACGCCGGAATTAATAGTAACAAGAATCGTCATACTGAGTAGAAACAAGATTCCATTCTTCTAAGAAGTTCTTTCGAATCGAGTTTCGTATCGAAGTATGAAAAGCAGGGAGAAGAGACTGAGAGAGGAATTTGCCGGTGAAAGTAATAATAGTCTGCGCGTTCAGACGTAGGGTTTTCAAAATCCCAAGCACCAAATTCTCCCGATGAAATAAGCAAGAAGAGATTTAAGCTAAATGCAAAAGCTAAAAGGGATACGTGATACGAAGTGAAATGTAAGATGGCGTGTATGTGTCACCCTGAGTGATTCCGATTTATCGGAATTGTATCGAAGGGTGACAAGTTAAACACCACACTTACTAAATTCACACTTCGATACGCTCCGGCTTACGCCGAAGCTACTCAGTGTGACATTGAGAGGAAACACTTATGACAAGATTTATCATTATCGAAACAAAGCACCCCGTTGTCATCCTGCCTGCCATACCGTAGTAAAACGAAGGATGGAGTGATTCCGATTTATCGGAATTGTATCGAAGGGTGACAAGTTAAACACCACACTTACTAAATTCACACTTCGATACGCTCCGGCTTACGCCGAAGCTACTCAGTGTGACAATTAATTGATAAAGGATTAGAAATGAAATCTTATTGGGTGTATATCTTAAAATGTTCCGATGATAGCTATTATACAGGTTCTACCTCAAATATTGAAAAAAGATTATCTGAACATAAGCAGGGACTTATCAAAGGGTATACTTATAGCCGTCGCCCTGTAGAATTGGTCTTCTCTGAGTATTTTAACAATGTTAATGATGCCATTTCTGCTGAAAGGCAGATCAAAGGATGGTCACGATCTAAAAAAGAAGCTTTAATAAATGGAGATTTCGAACTATTAAAAGAATTATCAAAAAAGAAATGGAAGTAATTATCAGTGGACTGTCACCCTGAGTGATTCCGACTTGTCGGAATCGTATCGAAGGGTGACAAGTTAAACACCACACTTACTAGATTCACACTTCGATACGCTCCGGCTTACGCCGAAGCTACTCAGTGTGACAAGCTTTTGACCGTTGATCTCCGACCTCTGACTTCTGACCTCCGACCTCTAAACCCTAAACTACATCAACCATTAACCATTAACCATTATACATTATTCATTATCCATTCTCAATTGAATTATCCCGTCTCCTGCCCCTAAACCCTCAACCCTCAACCCTAAACTTGATATTGCTTCTCTTACACCAAGACACATTTCGGTTCAATGGGGTTAAAACCCCGAGAGTAGTTGAGATAATCACACCCTATTCATCCGGCATTGACACCAATCAACCAATCAACTAATCAACCTCTACCTGTCACTTTCACATGACACGAAATCGCCAAAATCACAAAATAATGACAAAATCCGGCATACCGATTCCGTCCATTTTCCGATGTTCGACAAAATATTTTATCCATTTTATTTTGCATTATATGTGGTTTTATAACTTTTTACTTGACAGTATTTGCCACAATTTTATTTGTTGGCACATATATTGCATTATGTAGAGTGAATAGTGTGATAATAAAAAAACCCTAAAAGGAGGAATTTAGAATGGGTACTCAACAAATTTTGTTGATTGTGTTAAGTGTAATTATCGTAGGTGTGGCAGTAGCGGTTGGTATTACTATGTTCAACCAGCAGGCTATCAATGCCTCCAGACAGGCAACTATTATGGATATGAACAATTTCGCAGCTATGGCAATAGCATGGTATCGCACCCCGACCAGTCAGGGTGGAGCAGGACAGGATGCAACTGCAGGCAATACTGCATTTGCTGATTTACCTGCAGTAACTGCTTCACTCCAGAATTATTTAGGTTTTACTGAAGATGAAACTATAAGAACGGTGGTAAACCAAGAATATGAAAATGATAACGCAGGCTATACTGTTGCAGTAATCGCTGGTGAAATAGTTCAGTTTTCATCTGTGATCAAAGAAACAGGAATTGAAGTGGCAGACTCTCCTGATCTTGATCTAGACTTAACTGATAGTACAATTACTGCTCATCCAACCGGTCGATAATAATCATTGGTAAACATGTTAGGGGAGATTAGATCTCCCCTTTTTTTAGCTTATGGGTACGCAACAGATATTTATGGTGATCGTCAGTGTGTTGATAGTCGGATTGGCAATCGCGGTTGCCATATCTTCTACCGACAACATGGCGGTAACCACGAATCGGAGCAGTGTAACCGGCGATCTGGTCGGCATCTACGGCAGAGCGATGGAATACTGGCTCACGCCGGCTTCCCATGGCGGCGGCGGCAGAGAGAGCTGGTCACCGGATGGCGCACAGGAGCTGGGTCCTTGGCTCGGATATGAGGGTTACCAAAAAGACGGCGATGCGCATATCTTCTCCACCGGTAACGGCTCTTATCACATCACCATCGAGGATGATAACACGCTCACCGTCATCGGCTCCGGTAATGAGATCGGATACGACCCATCCTATGCCAGTTCAGGCGCAGGTGAGCATGGTCAGCTGGAATACAGAATGGTAATCGATCCGCATCAGAGTAACTACCAGATAGAATTGCTCAATTGATCTTTAGAGCAATTATAAGTGGGAGAGAGGATTGAGAAGAGCAAGAAGAGAGAAAAGCTAACAGCTAAGAGCTAAAAGCTAAAAGGGTTACGGAAAGAGAAAAGTGACAAGTAACGAGTAACGAGTGACGAGGATAAGGGATCAAGGACTAAGGGCGAAGGGACAAAGTAGTGCTGAGTTATGGGTTTGCCTGCGAAGAAGATAGAGAGTAGAGGGAAGATACTGAGTGAGGAATTTGCTCACTTCGTTCGCGGAATTGATAGGAATTTGGCTACGCCGGAATTTATAGAAACAAGAATCGTCATACTGAGTAGAAACAAGATTCCATTCTTCTAAGAAGTTCTTTCGAATCGAGTTTCGTATCGAAGTATGAAAAGCAGGGAGAAGAGACTGAGAGAAGAATTTGCTCACTTCGTTCGCGGAACTGATAGGAATTTGGCTACGCCGGTATTAATAGAAACAAGAATCGTCATACTGAGTAGAAACAAGATTCCATTCTTATAAGAATTTCTTTCGAATCGAGTTTCGTATCGAAGTATGAAAAGCAGGGAGAAGAGACTGAGAGAAGAGATTTGCCGGTGAAAGTAATAATAGTCTGCGCGTTCAGGCGTAGGGTTTTCAAAACCCAAGCACCAAATTCTCCCGGTGAAATAAGCAAGAAGAGATTTAAGCTAAATGCTAAGAGCTAAAAGCTAAAAGGGTTACGGAAAGAGAAAAGTGACAAGTAACGAGTAACGAGTGACAAGGATTAAGGATCAAGGACTAAGGAATAAGGACTAAGGGATAAAATAGTGATGGGTTTGCCTGCGAAGAAGATAGAGAGTAGAGGGAAGATAAGAGGTTAGGTGGATAGGAGGATTGGTTTGGAAATAAAGCACCACACTTAGTAGATTCACACTTCGATACGCTCCGGCTTACGCCGAAGCTACTCAGTGTGACAATTAATTGATAAAGGATTAGAAATGAAATCTTATTGGGTGTATATCTTAAAATGTTCCGATGATAGCTATTATACAGGTTCTACCTCAAATATTGAAAAAAGATTATCTGAACATAAGCAGGGACTTATCAAAGGGTATACTTATAGCCGTCGCCCTGTAGAATTGGTCTTCTCTGAGTATTTTAACAATGTTAATGATGCCATTTCTGCTGAAAGGCAGATCAAAGGCTGGTCACGATCTAAAAAAGAAGCTTTAACAAATGGAGATTTCGAGCTTTTAAAAGAATTATCAAAAAAGAAATGGAAATAATTATCAGTGGACTGTCACCCTGAGTGATTCCGACTTGTCGGAATTGTATCGAAGGGTGACAAGTTAAACACCACATTTACTAAATTCTCACTTCGATACGCTCCGGCTTACGCCGAAGCTACTCAGTGTGACATTGAGAGGAAACACTTATGACAAGATTTATCACCATCGAAACAAAGTGCCCAGTCGTCACCCTGCCTGCCATTCCGTAGTAAAACGAAGGATGGAGTGATTCCGATTTATCGGAATTGTATCGAAGGGTGACAAGTTAAACACCACACTTACTAAATTCACACTTCGATACGCTCCGGCTCACGCCGAAGCTACTCAGTGTGACAAATATCAGATCCCTAAACTCCTAAACATCTCCCTGCCCTACGCTCCATGCTCTTTGCCAAAAATTCCGTGAGCGAAGCGAACAAATGCCTATAAATTCCTACCAATTCCTTCTACCTAAACCCTCAACCCTAAACCCTAAACCTCATCCTTGCTTCACTTGCACCAACTCACACTTCGATACGCTCCGGCTCACGCCGTAGCTACTCAGTGTGACAAATATCAGATCCCTAAACACTAAACATCATCCCTTGTCCTCCGTAGCCCCACGAAGCATCTGCAAAGGGGGGCGAAGAAGGGTCACTCGTTACTCGTTACTCGTTACTTGTCACTTGTTTCTTCTAACTTTTCACCGAAATTTCTCCCTGCGTCTCTTCAAACAACTCAACGATTGAACGATTCAACAAATCAACCTCTTCATTCACTTTTCACTTTTAGCTCTTAGCTGCCAATTTCATCTTGCTTCTTCTCAAAAAAAATCTCTCCCAACGAAAATTATACTTGACGATAAATGGCACTAATATCTTTATGTTATGAATAAATAAGCTAAGGTAAGGTGGCAAGAATGCTCAGAGAATTTCGTTATCAGGCCAGAGCGGCGAACGGAAAGCCGATACAGGGAACTGTGCTGGCGAAAAACAAGACGCGAGCAAAAAAACTGGTGGACAAACTTGCTGCCAGGCATCATCTTAATGTAACTGCCATCGATCCCAAGAAAGATTTCTTATATTATCTCAAGCTGCCCAGCGGTAAAACACTGAAAGGGAGACAGAGCGCTTACAGCAAAGAGGAAGTGATCCGCGGTCTGAAGACCTTGGGCTATAATGTGAAGAAAGTGGAGCCGGTTCTCTTCGATATTAAAACCAAACCACCCTATAGTGCCATCATGATGTTCGTTTCGCTTAGTTCGTTCTTACTCAAAGAGCAGATGAGCTACGACAAGATCCTGAGGATGTTGGCAGAAGAAGAGAAGAATCCCGTTCTCAAAGATACTCTGAAAAAGATCGAATCGGAGCTGAAAAAAGGTAAGGAAGGCACCGAAGTTTTCAACCGTTACGGTCATGTCTTCGGAAAGTTCCCCGCCTACATGCTGGGATTGGCAACTAAGAGCGGTAATATGGCGGAAGTCTATGATGCCACGGCGAAATTCATGGAAAGAGAGCTTGATTTCAAAAAAGCGATGAAGTCAGCGCTGATCCAACCTTTATTCGTCGTTTTTGCCATGATCTTGGCAGTACTCTATTATGTGGTCTCCATCTTCCCGCAAACGGCGAATCTGTTCCTTCGCTACGATATGCAAGTGCCGCCAATGACTGCATTCACGCTACAGTTCAGCGATTACCTCACCGATAACTGGGGCTGGATAGTGCTCATCATGATCGCCCCTGTGCTTATCTTGTTAGCATGGTGGAAGACGCCCAAAGGGCGCATCTGGCGTGATAAGATGATCATCAATCTACCGATGATGGGTGATGTGATGCACAAGCTTAGTATCGAGATATTTTTCCGAGTGTTTGGCGCTATCTACGGTGGTGCAGAGAGTAACATAGAAACCATCCAAGCTTCAGCGGAAGCCTGCCGCAACAAATATATAGAGACCAATATCAAAGAGATCACCATCCCGCTGATGTTGAAAGAAGGCATGTCGCTTGTACCGGCATTGGAGCATGCAGATGTATTCAATCGCAATACACTCAGCCAGCTCAAAAGTGGTGCCGAGACCGGTAACGTGCTCTCTTCCGCCAGGATGATAACCGTATTCTACGAAAAAGAAACCACCTATAAGATGAAGAATATCACCGAATCGATACAGGTATTCATCGGTGCTTTCATAGGTATAGTCATCACATTGCTTACCATAGTCTCTGCCGAGATCGCTATGGTTTCACCCCCCACCCCGGGAATGGGTGGAGTATAAAACTACGAGGATGGTAAAAAAATAATGCTAAAGAAAACGCGCTTCGCCGAATTGCTCATTAAAAAAGGTGTGATAGACGAACAGACATTTGAAAAAGCAGTGTATATAGCTGCGGAAGAAGGACCGGAGAATCAGCGTAGATTAGAAGAAATACTCACCTCGGATCTCAAAATAGACCATGACGCTGTTTATCGTACTTTAGCGGAACTATACGCCTTTCGTACTATAGAAATAGATCCGGAAAAAGTAGAGCAAAGCCAGATAAAACACACCCGCGAAATATTGAACAAATTCAAAGATGACTTCAAGAAGAACCTCCTTTTCAAAAAAGTTCTCCCTTATCGCTTAGCAACCGGACGCAAAAATACCCTGATAGTTCTGGCAACAGATCCTACCGAAAAGATCATCGAACAGATCCCCGCCAAAACCGAATTCAAAAAATATGAGATCGTCTATTGCAAACTATCTGTCATCAATGAATTGATCAATATGATCGCACCACAGAAAAATGAGTTTCTGGAACTATTGGAAGAGGCGGGAGAACAACTGCAAGAAGTATCGGAAGAATCTATGGAAGGTCCGGTAGATGAATATGAGATCGATAATGAGATTAACAAAAGTCTGCTGGTCAATCTATTCGAGGGCTGTCTTGTAGAAGCAGTGCGCAAAAAATCGAGTGATATCCATATCATCCCCCATGGCCGTTCCAGCGTAGAGTTCTATTTCCGCATCGACGGCAAATTAGTACGCTGGCACCGGCAGGATAATTCCTCACCCGAAGCTATTTCTGCGGTGGTAAAAGATCGCTCCAGCGGTGTGGATCGTTTTGAGCGGGATACGGCTCAGGATGGCTTTACTCAACGTATCGTGGACGGTCATCTCATTCGCTTCCGTGTATCTATCTTACCTACGGTATCTTCCGAATATGAGCGAAAGTATGAGAGTATAGTTATCCGTATCGTGGATGATCGTAATGTAATCACCGATTTGAGGAAACTGGGCTTCCAGAAACAAGCGGAAAGTGATTTTATGAAATCGATCAACAAATCGAAAGGTATCGTACTGGTTACCGGTCCTACCGGTAGTGGTAAGAGTACCACACTTATGGCAGCCTTGTACAATACGATAGACCCTTCCAAAAATGTGCTCACCTGCGAAGATCCGGTGGAGTATGTCATCCGTGGCGCCAGGCAGATAAAGATCGGACACAAACTAAGCTTCGAGGAAGCTATCCGCTCTATACTCCGTCACGACCCCGATATCGTCATGGTCGGTGAGATCAGGGATAATCTGACAGCCGAAGTGGCTATCAAACTCGCTAACACCGGTCATCTCACTTTCTCTACTTTGCATACGAACGATGCACCGAGCGCTATATCGAGGCTCTATAAGATGGGTATCGAGACTTTCCTGCTCGCCTATGCTATCAACATTATCATTGCCCAGCGTTTGATCCGCAGATTATGCCCCGATTGCAAAAAACAGCTCTCTGAAGATAAATATCAGACAGCGCTCGATTTCGGCATTACTCAGGAAGAATTGGATGCGGGTACAGTTTACGAAGCCTCCGAAGGTTGCAAAAAATGTGTCGGTGGTTACAAAGGAAGACTGAATATCTGTGAAGCGCTCTACTTTACACCCGAGATTCGTAAGATCGTACTCGATTCGCGTACGGATATAGATGAAGAGAAGATCAGAGAAATCGCCGAGGGGCAGGGCATGCTCTCTCTGCATGAATCGGCTTTGGACAGGGTGAGAAATGGTCTTACTACTCTATCCGAAGCTATCTATGCCACTTCGGAGGATTAAGATATGGGTACCGGTCAGATGTTGCTCGTTTTATTGGCTATTGTGTTGTTCTCCACTATTATAGTGAGTACCAGAAGCAATATGGCTACCCAAAACGAACTTCTGTATGATAATATGTACCGCTTGCAAGGATTGCGGGTAGCAAATAAGTTTTTTCAAGAGATCGAATCTCTGATGATCGGACAGATTCTTACTTTTGCCGAACTCAATAGCACATACACCAATTATACACAAACCATCACGGTTGACGATGTAAATTATCATAATACTATCGATATGTTTTATTGCGATGATAGTGGTAACATTACTAATGATCCCGATTCCGAATTTCAGCTGATCGAGATCAAAATAAATACCACACCTTTGGGCAAGACTCTGCATATCGGCACAGATGACAATCCGCTCAGCAAAGTGATCGCCGATATTTGGGGATAATAGGAGGAAAAGAGATGACATCACTATTGGATGCACTGGGAGCAGCAGCTATCGGAGGTTTGTTTATCCTCACCATGCTCACTGCTATGTTCAATATCCAAGCCGAAGGTTTCAATGCCAGCATGGCTATCACTACCACTCGTGTATCGGAAGAGTATATCAATACGGTAGATTCGCTCTTTATGGCAAAAGTGGGACTCGGCGCCATAGAAGGAGATGAGATCATCACCGCAAATGCAAATGAGTTCGTCTTCATCACTCAATGGAATTATCTGGCTGAACCACCGAGATTGATCTCCGGTGTAGATTTCGAGATCTCAATCCAAGTAGGAGCAGAGACGGACGATGGCTTCCCACTTACTGTTCATCAAGATAATGAACATCTTTTTGGTCCGATCTATCTCTCCGAGAATGATATTTTTACCTATTATGATGTGGATGAAAACGAAACTACGACTAGAGCAGATATCCGTTCCTGTCGGGTGCAAATGGCATTCCTAACCGAAACTTACCGCTTCCAGAGCGGTCCACAGAGTGTTAGCTATCGGCTCACTTTTTGGAAATATTTCAAGAATCTTTATCTATGAGTGAGATTATTATGTTGGTTCGCAAAAAAAAATGTTTGACACAAAAATTTGATATTATATTATACCCAATAAGTAGAGTTATCTCTGCTTGAAAGGAGAAAAAAATGGGAAAGGTTTTAATAATATTAGTTCTGGTTTTGACTGCAGTATTCGCTACGATAGCGTTTGTGATACAAAACAGGTCCGGGGAAGTACCGGAGGTTATTACCCGTCGTGAAAAAGGTATAGATCATGGCAATCTTTATGCCTATGCGCTTAACTATGGCATCAAAGAGATTAGCAGGGGAAATGTTACTGAGTCTATCACTGAGGCTTATAATGTGGAAGTCCCGGCTTTGGGTGGTAAAATCGAGGATATTACTTATACATTCTATACAGAAACTACTGGGGGTAATGGATCTGGAGACGGTACACCAATTCACGGTACGGTTCGTATCAGCCCAAACAACTCATCAGAACAGTTTCTGCTGATAAAACCGGACGGCAGTCAGATTACCCGCAGCGATATTCATCAATATGGCACTGAATATACCGGACCGGCAACTTCACTATCGTTTCGTACTATCGGTGGAAACAACAGTTTAACTGTCTGTGATGAGAATTTCAATATTACCAATAATGTATTTTATGAGATAGAATCCGATAATATGCAGGTTAATCTATACAATGCCACCCCGGGCAAAGGAAAAGCAATGGGACAGTGGTATGTGGAAATCACTGCTCTCGGTAGCGATTTTTCCATAGATAATGAGTCTTATTCCTGCAATGGTGGCGGAACTCCATCAATGATAACTTATGTCGATATCGATGCTACTACCAGACTACTTCCTTATGATGAGCATGATGCTCATACCAGCCAGGCACGGATAAAGATAAACTATGGTACCCAAGCCGGCGATGGTGGAGAAGGTGGAGAAGGTGAAGAGTATGATTTTGACTTGGCTGTATTTGTGAATGATCGCTTGGAGTTAGAAGGGAGTTCAAGAATACTCGGCTCTGCCGGTTCTAATGCAACCCAACCAAATAGAATAGAGTTTGCTTGGAGTACATATGTATCAGAACAATTACATGTCCGTTCCGATGCGCATAAAAACTTGATAAAACATCATAACCAAAGAAGTATTGAGGATCATGTCTGGGGCGGTGTGGAAGAATTTAGTTCTCCCCGGGTTTATGAATTACCCGAATTTCCAGAATTCCCCTCACTTACACCACGTGGCAATTTTACGGCAGGATGGTGGCCCATTCCATCCGGCGGGCACATAATAGATGAAGACGGTTGGTATAATAATTTGACGGTACAACAGCAATTGGTAATTGATACAGGCGATGGCGAAAGACACATTCGTGCCGACAATTTTAACGTATCAGGAAGTGCTAAAGTGATACTGGAAGGAAGCGGAGTTTTATATCTTTATGTTTCCAATTTTGACATTACTGGCTCTAGCACAATAAATTATGAAAATAACGGATCTTCCGATCGTTTGGTTATGTACTATAATGGCTCATCCAATTTGAATCCAAGCGGAGCAACCAAATTTGTCGGCTCAGTTTATGCTCAGTCTGCTGACATATCGATAGGTGGTGCCGGTGGACTTGAAGGCCATATTTTTACCGGGGGCAACAATGTAACTGTATCCGGTGCTGCTACTGCTGTGGTACGCGTGATATATGCTCCTAATGCTCATGCACAGATAACCGGCAGTGGTTCTATCAAAGGTTCATTGATAGCTGATAGGTTAACTATGATAGGTGCTGCTCGGATAGAATATGAAGCTCCAACACAAGTAGTCATTACTCCACCCGAACCGGGTGGCGATCTTGTCATCGACCCGGAGAGTTATACAATCGAGATAGTATATTGGAGTGAATAATGGGTAAAGTACTGATTGTAGGCATTTTCATCGTCGCATTGATCTTAGTTGGTGTTGTAACTATGATCTCTGACAGAAGCGAAGAAATGCCGCAATTGGTAAGTCGGAATCTGAACGAGATCTCGGCCCGTTCTTTGGCAAACTACGGTGTTACATACGGTATCCGTGAACTAATGAAAGGTAATGTAACCTTTGTTGATAGTGTTTCCGGATATGTGAAAGATTTTGAACCGCTCATGTTGGCGGATGGTTCTATCGATAGCATCAAATACGTTAATGATCCTATGCAAAATACGATTGGAGTGCAATCTTATGTCACGGTTACTAACACTCCCACTCCGTTTCAGTATAAAAGTTCAGCTGATGTGGCAATTTTTCTCGGAGAAGATATAGAATCTAACATTACCGCTGCTCTTGTGAGTGGTGGTAGTATAACACTAAAAGCTCAATCGGTCATCAGTGGCGATGTATATGAAGATACGGAATTGGACTTTGAAGAGACATTCGGGATCAGTGAAGAAGACCTGAAAGCTGAGGCACAGGATAGCGGCACTTATCTAGATAACCCGGAGATACCATACCACGATGATTTGCACAACGAAATCACTTGGGTCGATGGTGATTTGAAGGTAGTCCAACATTGGTCAGGCAGCGGATTTCTGGTGGTCAACGGCGATTGTGAAATAAATGCGCATAGTGATTTTGACGGCATATTAGTGATCTTCGGTACTCTCACAATGAATGCCCAATCTATTATTACAGGCGCTGTTTTTGTAGTCAGTGACGAAGAATCTACCCTGGGAGCACATGCTACCATCGTATTTAGTGAAGCAAGCGTGGAAGCTGCTTTGCAAAATTTACCTTCCAACGCTCGCTTCGAGATAATTTCATGGGACGAAATGTAGAAAGTTATGAATTAATGAAACATTTCCAGCACGACCAAGCAGAAAAGATGATGTACCTCTGGTGGTCGAGGATACGCTGGTATCTCTTGTTGGTAGTATTCGGTATCGGTATTCTGCGCGTCAATCAGATCCAACAAACATTGCCGATAATGATCTTCATCCTCGCATTTATCGGACTGAGTATTCTGAACATAATGTTTCACTTGCAGATTATAAAGACATCAAACCTGATCGGCGCCTTGCAAATCGTACTGGATCTGCTATTTGCTACTTTTGTGGTCCATCTCACCGGCGGTGTGGATAGCCCGTTTATTTGGATTTATCTTGTCGGAGTGATCACTGCCGGTCTGTTTGTGGAAAAAGCAGGCGGTTTCATAGCTGCCCTTATCGGTAGCGCTTGCTTGCTGATTCTTATCCTGATGTACAATTATGAATTGCTTCTGAATGTGGATGGACAAGATTTTAGACTTGACATCCATTCCCAGTCCATTTTTATTATCTCATACACAGGTCTCTTTACAGGAGTGGCCTTTGTATCGAGTTATATATCTGATCTTGTCAAGAAGCTTTCGGGATCAGTGCTGAACATAAAAGAATCTTATAATAGATTGGAGAGAAGAATGTTAGATAACAAAGAAGAGACGAGAAAGATGAAACAAGAGGTGAAACAGTATGAACAGCTCCTTCAAAGTTTGCGCGACATATCTTCTCTGGATCATGATATCAACAATCATCTTACGGTAATTTCTCTCTCTTTGCGTAGAGTTTCCAAAGCTGCCAACGATTATGGTGATGAGAAACTGCAGAAATCTGCCGAGCAGATGAACAATGCCTTAGACAAGATCGCCGAACTTTTGAAAAACTTTCATGAATTCAAACAACTCGATGCTGTACAAAACGAACTAAAAAAAGACCAAGGATAATACTATGAAAAAACACATTTTGGTAGTGGACGACGAACAATCGATCCGAGAATTGTGTAAAGATTTCCTAGAGGAAGAAGGATACAAGGTATCTATAGCTGTGGATGGTCAGGACGCATTAGAGAAGATGAATTATGATGATTTTGACCTTTATATAGTGGATATGAATATGCCTCGCATCGGCGGTTTTGAATTGATGAAGCAGATCAAGCAGAAGCAGCCTTTGGCAGTTGTCATTATCCTGACCGGATATTCTAGTATCGAAGGAGCGGTTAAAGCAGTTCATGCCGGCGCTTTCGAATACATATCCAAACCGATCAATGCCGAAGAACTATCCGATGTAGTAAAACGTGGTTTACAATACTCGGACGATCTCTATGGTCCTCTGCAAAAAGCTTTTGAACCGGCAGATGATAAGGTAAGCAAAAGTGAGCCGAATTTCCTGCATGGTTTCTCACCGGAGGATAAAGTAGATTTCATGGCTCTCGGCCGGCTGAAAAAATATGATGTGGGCGAAACTATCCCGCTCAGTGATGAAGGTCTGGGTTCCATAGTAGTATTAGAAAGTGGCGAAGTATCCGTCTGGATGAGTAACACTACCATAGATTATATACAGAAGTGGGATTCATGGGGAGAAGAAAATTTTATCTTAGCCGGCTCTATCACAAATTCGCTTCGAGCCGAAACTGCTGTAAAAGTACGTCATTTCTCCCGCAAGAAATTGCTGGATTTCTTTACTTACAAAGGTGAAAAATTGTTTCAAAGGTTTACTATCAATCTGGTGAATTGCATCTTTTTGAAATGGCGCAAAGCCATCCAACGTATCGTAATGCTAAAACTAGTTACGGGCGACAATTGAGAATCAAGAAAAAATTTTTTGGATTTGAGAATAGGAAGTAGAGGTAGCGATGAGTTTATCATTTACACCTGAGATGCAGGTTACACTGCCGGAATATTTGACCGGTACTGCAAGATTTCAGAACATAAATAAGCTTATTACATTTAATACGCCATGGAAGAAAGAATCTTTTGACCATCTTCGTAAACTTCTATTGCATATGCGAGAATTGGAAGCTTCGGATATAGACCTCGGTGGTCATGGCTGTAAAGGATTTGTCTGGTATCGCCGCTTTGGTAAAAAAGAGAAAAACGAAGATGTACCGCATTACAGTGAAGATGAAATCACCGCCATTTTGCTCAGTATCTTATCAGATGAACAAAAAGTAGTATTATTCAAACAAAAGAATGTGGATTTCTCTCTTAGTATGGAATTGAACGATGATGAAGAACCGAGCCGATTTCGCGGCGATGTTTATTATGAGAACAATTCGCTGGTAGCCAATTTTAGAAGAATCAACCAAAACCTCTTCCCTATCGACTCACTCGGTTTCCCGCAACCGATAATTGAACGGCTTAATCTACGCTACGAAAAAGCCGGTTTGATTTTGGTGACAGGTATCACCGGATCGGGTAAAAGTAGTACTTTGGATTCTATCATCGATATGAACAACCGGGATAACGAAGCTCATATCATCATCATCGGACATCCGATCGAATTTATCCATAAACCGGCAAAATGTATCGTCCGCCATCGCGAAGTAGGCGAAGATGTGATCAGCTTCAAAGATGGTACGGTTCAATCATTGCGTCAAGATCCGGATATTATTATGGTCGGTGAGATGCGTGATCCTGAAACTATAGCCAATGTTCTGGAAGTTACCGATAGTGGACATAAGGTCTTCACCACACTTCATACCAGCTCTGCGGTTGATAGTATTCATCGAATTGTGGGTGAATTTCCACCTCGTGAGCAGGATAGGATCAGATTGAGGCTGGCAGATACACTCAAAGTTGGCATATCACAAAAATTGGTGCCCAACAAACAGGGCAAAATTTCATTAGCCAAAGAGATCTTGTCGGTTACCGACTCTGTAAAAGCGGCTATCCGAAACCAAAATATCGGCGAGATCTATCAGATGATAACCGAAGGGAAAAAATACGGGATGGTTACTCTGGAACAAGACCTTTATGATCTCTACAAATCAGATGTAATTACTAAAGAGACAGCTATGAACTATTCGAACAACAGAAAACGGATGTACCAGCTACTATCCTACTAAAATGAGGTGTCTGTGAAAAGTAAAGCAAAAGTTACATTCGGCGTTTTTCAAGATGGACTCTCTGTAAAAGTAGCTCAGTTAACCGAATCTAAAGGCGTCAAAAAGATAGTTCGCTTAGAAGAGATAAATCTTTCCAAACCGCTTTTTACTGAAGAATCGAGCACAGAAGCTGTTTCTTCTGCCCCGGACGATATAGATATCTCCAGCTTCCCCGATCTGGAGGGGAGCGAAGATATGGAAATACCCGAAGTTTCCGAATTCGACACTCTGGATGAAGACAAAAGTGTAGATGAAACTTCAGCCCAAGTTGTCTTACATCAAGAGTTTGACGATTTTATCAAAAATCTCTATTTGCATAACGGTAAAATTGTCTTGAATACTCTGGATGAACATATAAACTATCATGATATCGATCTGAATACGATCAAAGGAAAAGTAAGAAAATATATCCGCCGAAATTTCCTCAGCAAAGAAGAGATCAAAGATAAAAGCTGTACTTACGACTATATAGTCAATCCGGACAACACAGGCCATGCTTTCGTGCATAGAGGCAGATTCGAATTGTTAGATGCTTTAAAAGGTTTGGAAGAAAGATCAAAGAAGCAAAAGTTTTTCTTTGACCGGGTCATTCCCAACGAGATCGCTCTGGTTAATCTGGTTCGTTATCATTATGAGCTCAAACCGGACCAATATACTTTGATACTGTACATAGGACAGGAATACAAAGCTGGTATATTGATGAAAGGTGAGTCTTTTGTAAAACGGTTTATGATAATGGTTACCGAGACCACACCGGCAGCGATCAGGCAAGCTGTATTTTCCAAAGTCATATTGGAGCAAGACACCGGTACCATACCGGCAGTCGATAATGTTATCTTTGCCGGAGACAATGCCTCCGATGAAGATATCGAATATTTCAAGAAAAAATCTCAGACTGATGAAGATATATCTCGTTTAACAATAGATTCTAGTAAACTTTCGCTAAAAGATAAAGCCAATGAGTGTAAATGCGCTAAATTTGCCATCCCGATAGCATTGGCGTTAACTTCACTAGATCCAAAAAATAAAAATTTCCATGCCTGTAATCTCTTACCTCCTAAGGTAATCGAATCCCAAAAATACTTCAAGATCGGCTGGCATGGCTTTGCAGTGATGGTACTGATCTTCTTTATCGCATTTAGAGGAACTACTTACAATTTGGAATTGAATCAGGAATTATCAGAGACGAGGCTGCAAAACCAGAATGTAGAGCGAGAATTGCGTCAAAACCAGCAGATTGTGGAAAAAATCAATCAGCTCAGAACTGAATTGGAATCTATAAACCGTGTATTGGAAAAGATCGAACGTATAACCGGCAGAAAAAATCAATGGTATTATATCCTGCATGTGCTCTCACAGTCAGTAGCAGAATATCCGGTAAGTTGGTTTTCCAATCTCGATTCTCATGAGACCGGTATCAGACTCTCCGGCTATACTACAGAGCGCCGCAATGTGATCCGCTTCTCTCGCCTGTTCCCAAATGGTAAAATTGATCGGATAAATGAACATGAAATTCAGGATGTGACTCTTTGGAGTTTTAATATCACCTACGACTATCCGGATCCGGAAACAATAGAGAAAGAGGATGAGCTCGAGCTTGCACCAATGCTTTCCGAACTTCGCATTCCAGACAATAATCCCGAAGAAAAAGTGGAACAACCACCCCCGGAAAATACACCTGAGCCGGAAGTAGCCGAACCTACTCCAACCAGAGTACTAAGCAACAGGGAAATCGGCGAATTGTACCAGAGTTTGGTGCGGACTTATTTCTCCGGAGATATCGAAACCGCTTATGCCGGCTTCGATGAGTTCAGAAAAACACATAATGAGCATGAAAGATCTTACAATGCCTACTATTTTACCGGCGAATGCCTCTATTTGATGCAAGATTACGAGCAAGCCACAGAAATATTCAAAGATATTGTAGCGATGGGTGGTTCAAAAAAACCTGATGCGTTACTAATGTTGGGTAAGACTTTTTCTCATATAGAAGACCATGATCAAGCCAAACATTATTTTTCAAAATTGATCGAAGAATTTCCAAACAGTAACTATGTATCGGAAGCAAAAACAAGATTACAAAATATTGGGAGTGCCAGCTAATGCCTTATGTAATTCGAAACACACTAATATTGCTGGGAATAATGCTTATTGTTCTCTTTGTTATCGTAGTAAACAACAACCGCACAGCAAGTCAGCTCGAAGCTGCAAAAGCGTCGCTTCAGGAGAACAGAAGTTCACTGGAAAGATTACATCGTACCACACCTGACCTGAGTCGTGAAGATGAAGTAATATCAGAGCTGGAAGAAAGAAGAGTAAGAGCAAGAGAGAGCAAAAAGATCATTTTGAAGCATGATGATCCGACCATATCTTATCAATATCTTCTCGATATAATCGAAACTTTTACGCCTGATATCAAATTCAATTTCCTGATCTCCCGCTCGGGCACTTTGGATAGAGAACGCGTGAATTTTAATACTTATACATTAAACGGCACCGCAGAGATCCAATCTTTGCATTTTTTCCTATTCCAAATCGAGTATCAACCCCCACTATATACGATAGAAAATATTCGTCTGAACGAAGAGGGTACAGCTCAATCCGATCGAGTCAATTTCACTATAACCTTGAACGCCTATTATGATGAAAATGAGGGCACCGACATCAATGAAGTAACACTCAGACCATTCCAGTACTCTGATCTGAAAGAGAATCCATTCTACACCAAGATTCACCAACCACGTTTCGATGAACAAGAAGAACAATATCTGGATATTTATGCAGGCGAACTGCTGGGATTGACCCCATCAAAGGTATTTTTCCGAAATGATAAAGGTATGATAGTCTCCCTATCTGAAGGAGACAAAGTTGCCTATGGTAATTTGACCAGGATAGATTGGGATAATCAGAGCGCTATCTTTACTATAGATAAGATAGGTATCCCGGTAGAAGAAACAATTTTTTTGGAGAAGGAATAGATTATGAAAAAGATCATTATAGTTATCCTTGCACTGAGTTTTATCTGTATAGCTTTTGCCCAAGCAGACCGACCGAGACAAGAAGAGATGATCTCTATCGGAAGAGATATATCGTTCCCACAAGCTATCAATATGTTGGAAGTATTGTCTTACCGCTTTGAGGGGAAACGAATCATAAACACCAGTTCTTATACAGGTCCGGTGGGGATGCCGATAAAACAGGTATATTGGCGCGATGCTCTGGAACTCATGACAAGGTTCAACGAACTCGAATTGGAGGAAAGACCTTCGGTGTTTTATGTAAAAGACCCCGAAGTTGCCGTAACAGCACCGGATGAAGAACTGGATATCACTTTGGATTCCAAACAGATAAAAATAAGCTCCATTTTCTTCGTAGCAGATAGGTCATTTTTACAAAGCGTAGGAATTGATTGGTCCACGCTTCTACACGGTGAGGTCGTGGCATCGGTCGGTTTCGCCGGAGGCAGCAGAGTGGCAGACGATCTATTTCAAGCAAGCGGCTCGACCAGACTGGAATCGGGCGATATTCGCGTTGACCTCAATACTCTCTTCCGCATCGTAGAATCTAATCAGTTGGGAACAGTTATCGCCAGACCGAGCGTAACTGTCCTCTCCGGCAAACCTGGTTTTGTGCAGGTAGGTTCTGATTTCTCTACCAGAATGGCAGATGAAGCCGGTAATGTGGTGGAGACTTTCTTTACCACCGGTATTATAATGAACGTAACTCCTACAATTATAGAAAGAGACGGCATCGAAGCTGTCCATCTGGTTGCCAGTGTAGAAAAAAGCTCAGCTATCCCCGGTGATGTATCCACGGTGGTCAATCGTAGTCAATCGGACACGGAAGTACTGCTTTTCGACGGTGAAGAGACCGTAATAGGTGGCATATACGATACGGACAGGACAGTGGTACGCACTGGAATTCCAATCCTTAAAGACCTGCCTTGGTGGGTATTCGGCATCAGATATCTTACCGGCTACAACCGGGAAGAAGTTTCCAATAGAGAGATGATCGTCATCCTCAAAGCTGAAGTCATCGAGCCGGTTACAGAAAGAATGGCAAAACAGAGATTAACTGCCAGACAACAAGTTTCCTCCTTCCGCTCCGAGTATGAGGATTTGGAAAGTATTTTTGTCTATGACGAGGATGAGATTCCTCCATTACCGGAAGAAGATAAACCGGAATTTGAGCTTCCTGTCGTCTATTTCGACTTTGATGATGACAGCATAAAAGAAAGCGAAGAGAATAAACTCGATAGATTCACAAATTTTTTGAAGCGAAACAGAGCATATCATGTAGTGATGAGTGGTTATTCGGACGAAAGAGGGGATCCGGGCTACAATCAGCGTCTTTCACTTAGACGGGCACATTCTGCCAGAAATTATCTGATCGAGCAGGGCATAGATCCGGAAAGATTGAAAATATTCGGTCATGGTGAACGGATGACTCTCGATCAGACCGGAGTAAAAGTGGATTATGACCACAACCGCATAGTTGAGTTCAGGATCTATATCCCTGAAGATTCAGATTAACACGGAGATATTATGAAATCATATATTTTAATCGGTATTTTGCTTACAGCTCTCGGCGTGATGCTTATTGTAGGATGTGACAGTATCACTGCTCCCGGTATAGGTGATTCACCCTACAATCTTAGTTTAAACAAAATCTCAGAAGATCAGCTAGAGATCAGCTGGCAATATGCCAAAACTGTCGATGACACAATTCATTTCGAGATCTCCAGAAGAGTAGGCGAGGAAAATTGGGACAATTCCTATTACCTGATAGAAAATGAGCAGCAATGGTTTATAGATAACATCCAAACGGATACGCATGATGTCTATGCTTATAGAGTGCGTGCCACCAGTATAGTAACCGATGAAACGACACCATTCTCTGAGACTGTGGCTTATTTTTCCGAGCAAACCACACCTACCGACCTCAGTATTACTCAGATAAACCAGGATGAGGTTCAGGTGAGTTGGGAAGATAATGCTAACGGAGAAGATGGTTATTATGTAGATAAAAAGGTCGGTGAAGCCGAGTGGGAAAAGCGCTACAAAAAACTTCCCAGCAATAGTGATAATTTCATCGATCCGGTCGATCTATTCGAAACGATACATTATCGTGTTTATGCTTATGCAGGTGTGTCGCAATCTGCTTATTCGGATACTACTTCGATGACTCCCACCTTGACTGCGCCATCGGATCTGACACTGCAAAAACCGGACCCAAACAAGATCCGCTTGAATTGGCAGGATAACAGTGAAGGAGAAGAAGGATTTGCGATAGATAAAAAAGTAGGTAAGCAAGATTGGATAATCGAGTATGCTCTGGTGGATAGCAATTCCACGACCTGGCTTGATAATATAACGGAGCATTGTGGCACTTTTACCTATCGAGTTAGAGCGTTTTACGGCGAATTTTATTCTGCTTATAGCAACGAAGCTCAGACCAATGTAAGACTCGAAGTTATCGGCTCGCACACTACTCCCGGAGTAGCTTCCGATATTTTCGTTGCCAATTGGCATGCCTATATAGCAGATTATTATGATGGGCTATCTGTCATCAACAGCATGAATCCGAGCAATCCATCTCAAACCGGTTCTCTTGATATTGTAGACAGAACGATAGCAGTATTCGTACAAGATAATTTTGCCTATGTTGCCAGTCATGGGGGCATGAATAATCCGGGCGCTCTCAGTATAGTGGATATCACCAATCCGTCTGACCCGGTGATAATGGGCACCACCAACACAATAGATATACCAAAAGATATTCATATTTACGGTGATTATGCCTATGTAGCCGATAGCGAGTCTGGCTTGTCTATCATGTATGTAGCCACCTCGGTCCCCTCATATATCACTACCATAGGAAGCGGAGGCAATGCTAGAAACGTATTCGTACATCAGGAGAAAGCCTATGTAGCAAATGGTTTGGATGGAGTAGGTGTGATAGATATCTATGACCCTGATAACCCAGTATTTGTAGAACAATTTAGCAGCAGCGGCTTATCCAACGATGTGTATGTGAAAGACAATCATCTTTTTGTAGCTGACGGTGAGCAAGGCTTGAAAATCATCAACCTGACTACCCGAAATACTCAATATGTGCAGACAGATGGCTTTGCCTATGATGTTCATGTGGATGATGATTTTGCTTATGTGGCAGATTTGGATCACGGTCTTTTTGTGATAGATATTTCTGATATAAATAATCCGTATATTCTGGGCTGGTACGAAATGGATACCGAGCCTACTTCTCTGTTCAATTATGGAAGCTATGCTTTCCTAACCGACGCAGAAGGCTTGAAAATAATTCAAATAAAACCTTAAGGAGGAATAAATGAGGTACTTAGCATTAGTTTTAATCTGTTTGATGAGTGTTGGCTTGTGGAGTCAGACAACCGTTCCCGCAGGCAATGTTAGTGGCACATGGACTGCAGCGGGTAGTCCATATCTGGTTCAAGGCGAGATCAGCATAGCTGCTGCCGACCAGCTTATTATCGAACCTGGCGTAGTCGTGGAATTTCAAGGACATTATAGATTTTTCGTCTATGGTAAGTTGTTGGCGGAAGGTAGCCAAGCCGGCGCAATCACATTTCAGGCTTCGGATCCATCCGTTGGCTGGGGTGGTCTGCGGTTTATCGATACCGATACAAATGGACAAGACGAATCAAAAATTCGCTACGCAACGATAAAGCATGGCAGAGCGATAGGATCTTCTCCCCATTATCGTGGTGGTGCTTTCTATGCTTCAAACTCCTCCGACATTTTGGTAGAATATACTGCTTTTACCGATAATATGTCTCAAAGTGCCGGTGGCGCTCTCTATTTACACAATTCATCTATCACACTCAATCATGTGGAAGTATCGGAGAACAATGCACAAGGTTCGGGTGGCGGTATCTATCTTTCTTCCAGCTCTCCCCAACTCGATTATGTTCATATCCACAACAACAGCGCTGTTTATGATGGTGGCGGGATAAACTGCTTCAGCTCTAGCCCTACTTTGACTCGTGTCCTGATAGATAACAACACCACCCAATACAAAGGTGGTGGTTTGACGGCATTCAATAATTCGCATCCGCAGCTGGATCGTGTTACCATTACTCAAAATGCAGCATACCAAAACGGAAGCGGTATTGCCAGTCTTTATATGTCATCTGTAACTATGGTCAATGCGATAATATGGGACAATGCTGCCCAGCAAATCTTCAGAGAACCTTCCGGTTCTGTAGAAGCTACCTACTCCAATATCCAAGCCGGAAGTGGTCAGCCATATTTCGGCGAAGGCTGTATCGAAGCGGATCCTCTATTTGCCGATCCGGCTGCCGGTGATTTTAATCTTACCTGGGCAAATTACCCAGTTCCGGACGAAACCAAATCGCCGTGTATAGATAGAGGAGATCCTTCCTCTCCACTGGACCCGGACGGAACCAGGACAGATATGGGCGCATTGTATTTTGCTCAATCGGGTATTCAAGGAACGATTACGCTCGTCGGTGGAACCGGTGAAGTGGAGAATGTAGAGGTGGTCGTCGATACTTTTGTTACAAATCCGGATGAAAATGGTGAATATTTCTTCAGTCTGCCGGCCGGAACTTATACGGTAGAGGCTTCACTACAAGGTTACGGCTCTTCTTCTGTACCCAATGTAGTGGTAGTCGATGGTGAAGTGACTACCAATGTAGATATCACCCTCACCTATATACCACCCGGCGAGATCAATGGAACTGTGGCTCTGGAAGGACTCGGTAATGTAGAAGATGTAGAGATCACTGCCGGTGGAGTAACTGTTAATCCTTATCCGGTGATGAATCATTATGAATACACGATCGAGCTTTACCCCGGTTATTATGATGTGACTGCCAGTCTGCCCGGCTATCAGGATTCCACTCATATTAATGTACCGGTTCAATCCGGACAGATTACTACGGGAATCGATTTTGAACTCCAACTAATATCCTTTGATGGCTACTTAGAAGGTACGGTTACCTTATATGATGGTCCGGGGGATGTAACCGAGGTAACGGTAACTGCCGGCGAACACACTACTAATCCGGATAATAGCGGCTACTATTCGATGTTGATCCCCGAAGGCAGCTATGATGTCACCGCCAGTCTGCCCGAATATACTTCCGTAACCATTCCTGAAGTAATGATCATCGCCGATCAGACTACATCCGACATCGATATGACACTGCTGAATTGGAATGTGATCTCGGGTACTCAATACAATGCTGTTGTTTTTGCTAATGTTACTTACGATGGAGAGTTTATTCATAAAACGGATAGTAATCAACTGGGTGTATTCGATGATGATGGGGAATGTCGTGGAATTGCTACCTGGTATGAAGGTAATATGCCCGAATGGGATAATTATTGGGATCTGGAAGGATATTGGTATATTACAGTTGTTAGTTATGACAATTCAGGCAATGAAGAACTAAGCTTAAAACTATATAATACTGAAACCGATCAGATGCATGATTGTAATGAAACTTTCTTTTTTGAAGATTCGGAACACTATCACCTCAACCTAACCACTCCATCTCCATTGCATGAGCAGGAGATCAGTCTTATTCATAGCGGTACTGATTTGGGTTGGAACTGGGTTTCCTTCAATCTGCAACCTACAGATCCATCCATAGAAGCTTTCTTTGCCGATCTAACCTTGAATGATGATATTTATCAGGTAAAAAATCAAACTACATCGGCTACTTACTTCCCACCTGATTGGATCGGGGATTTGACAACAATAGATATAAAAGATGGTTTCAAAATTAACATGCACAATCCTTATGATCCATTCATTGTCGAAGGTACGAGAGTTAATCCGATTATGCGTCCGATCGGCATTAATGAAGGTTGGAACTGGGTATCTTATCTTCCGGAACAATCTCTTCCGCTAAGTGAGGCTCTGATCAGTCTTGGTACTAATGCGGTACAAATAAAATCTCAAACTACTTCTGCCACCTATTATCAGGGCAGCTGGATAGGAGACCTGACTTACATGGAACCAGGGATATCTTATACATTAAGAGCTAATGCTGATGGAACTCTCTATTATCCCGCTCACGATAGTTCCAGAGAGGTTAGGAATCAACCTATTGCTTCCGCTACTAAATCCAGTCCAAACTGGGATATGTACACTGGTAATGAGAGTAACATGGTAGTAATGGCTACTATTACTGATGAGCAGAAAAACATAGATTCTGCAAAACATGATGTCGGAATATTCGACTCAAACGATATCTGCCGCGCCGAAGGTGTATATACCAACGGTTTATGGTACTTCACCGTTCGTGGCGATTTGCAAGATGAAGCTTTACATTTCAAAGTTTTGGATCACGAGAACGATGAAACTTATACTACTAGTGCCAATCTTACTTATGAACCGATGGCAACCGTAGGAAATCCTACCGAGCCACTTAATGTTTATTTGTCAGTACCAAACGCAGACGAGACAATCTCTCTACAATTAGCTCAAAACATCCCCAACCCCTTCAATCCGGAGACATCTATCAGTTATACTCTACCAACCGACGGACGGGTGAAATTGTCTATCTTCAATGTGAAAGGCCAGCTGATAGATACTTTGGTAGATGCTTATCAGGAGGCAGGTAGTCACAGCGTTCTTTGGAATGCAAGCGATTATAGTTCCGGCATCTATTTCTACCGCTTACATCATGATGGACAGACGATGGTCAGACGAAGCATTCTGCTGAAATAATCAGATTTCAGCAGATAAAGGAGGTTTTCATGAAAAGGATTTTACTAATCTGTATTCTCCTGAGCATAGGGCTGCTTCACGCTGATCAGCCTAATTGGCAGCCAATCGGTGGCACGCAGTATTCGATGGTAGTAATAGCAGATATAATGCTTCAGAATCAGCAATTTACCGGCGACGGAGAAAACCTTGCCGCCGCTTTTGGTCCCGGTGGAGAAGATGATTGCCGTTCGCTTGGGATTTGGTATGATGAGGGTTATTGGTATTTTACCGTTGTCGGCAATACCAACGGTGAGACGATATCATTCAAGATATATAACGAAGCTGACGAGACGATATATGAATGCAATCAAACGGTAACATTTCAGGACAATGCTATCATCGGCAGTCCCACAGATCCGCTGATGTTATCGGTAGAATCCAGTATGATAAGCGGTAATGTGACACTGATCACTACTTCACCTCCAGCTGGAGCAATAACAGATGTAACTATAACCGTCGATGATATTTCAGTGCACCCAAATGAATTCGGTGAATATCAATTACCACTGGATCCGGGTATTTATGATGTCACTGCCTCATTAGAAGGATACACTACCGAAACCATCACAGAAGTCGAGGTAGTAGAAAATCAAACTACCGAAGGCATAGATTTCTCTTTGATAGACTGGGTACCTATATCCGGCACGGAATTCAGTATGGTAGTTATTGCCGAAGCAATGATCAACGACGAGATTGTGACAGCCGATGATAATATGTATTTGGCTGCCTTCGGAGAAGATGGTGAAGAGGATTGTAGGAGTGTAGCAGTGTGGCAGGAGCCGAATCCACCCTATTGGGACGGGCATTGGTTCTTCACTATTGTGAGCAACAACAATTCCGGGAATGAAGTGATCAGCTTCAAAGGTTTTGCTGCTGATGAGCAAATACTATATGAGTTTGAAGAAACAATCTATTTCGAGAACAATGCCGTAGTAGGCAGTCATGAAGAGCCGTTTTTGCTAACGACTTCTCTGCTGGAGGAGCAGCATTTCTCACTGGGAGAAAACTGGAATTGGATTTCTTTTCGGCTGGAAGCGGAAGATCCTGCCATCAGTCAAATTTTGGCTCCTCTGGGTAACAATATATATCAGATCAAAAATCAAACTGCATCAGCCATAATGTATCAGGGTAGCTGGTATGGCGATCTCACTCACATCTCTATAGGTGAAGGTTATTTGATCTCCATGCATAATCCTGTATCTGAGTTTACGCTAGAAGGCATAGCAATCCCTACGAATACCGGCATACCATTAGCAAGCGGATGGAACTGGATCTCATACCTACCTGCCGAACAACGTTCCGTCTCAGATGCACTATCCAGTGTAGCCGGCAATGCTCAGCAGCTCAAAACACAGCAACAGACTGCGCTTTATTACGATCCACCCGGAACATGGATAGGAGATCTCCACTATATGGAACCTGGTGTAGGTTACAAGATTCAGACATTAGCCGATGATGTCCTCTATTATGATGACCCGGAGAGACATGTGGTTTCATCTACGGATGAGCAGCGAGATAATCCACCGGGATGGTCTCCAATCTCCGGCACTCAGTATAATATGGTGCTGATGGCTTCAGTTTATGATGATAACGATGAGCTTTTTGATGATACGGGAGATAATACTTTAGCTGTATTTGGTCCCGGCGGAGTAGATGATTGTCGTGGTATTGCTGTTTGGCAGGAGAGTTTCGGAGGTTTCTGGTATATAACCGTAGTTGGTAATGAAAATGGCGAAGAGCTTTCATTCAAGGTTTATGAAGATGCCTCCGGGCAGATATATGACTGCAATGAATCGTTGATCTTCCAAGACAACTCAGTAGTTGGAGATCCGGAGAATACTTTTATGATAACATATCAGGAAACTTCAGCAGAAGATGGTTTTGTTTCGGATAAGACTGTTTTACATCCCAATTATCCCAATCCGTTCAATCCGGAAACTACAATAGCATTTTCATTAACTCAAGCCGGTCATGTAACTATCGATATTTTCAATATTCAGGGACAGAAAGTAAAAACCATAGTGGACTCCGATTTTGAGGCAGGAATACACAAAGTTGTTTGGAATGGTAGAGATAATAAAGATAGAGAGGTATCCAGCGGAAATTATCTTATCAAAATGCAACATAATGATGAAATAACCGTATCGAAAATACTGTTATTGAAATAATGCCAAGGCTCTCTCTATTATTCATTCTAATGTGAATAATCGGGGTGAAAAAGTTAGGAAATATTCGATTATATGTTTTTTTCTTGACATAATTTAAACGTTCTCAGTTAATTGTAAATGTGAGTGTGGATCTCTGGATTTTATGCTGAAAGGGAAGTGAAAATGGAACAGAGATTTGAGGTGAAACGGGATTTTTGGTTGTTTTCGTAATTGATGATCGATATAGATAAAGATATAAGGAGGTCATCTTATGAAAAATGCAACAAAAAATGTGCTTATCTTATTATTCACTTGTTTGGCTGTTAGCCTGTATGCACAGTTCTGGACAGAAACCGTTGGTTTCGGAGAAGACTCTAATGCCACTCATGAAGCTGCACCAGTTAATATATGGTATCGCAGCATCCGAACCCAATCGGTCTATACTGTCACAGAACTGAACCAAGCCGGGATTTATGGTCCCGGTGAGATCAGTGGACTATCGTATTATATTACCGGAGTGCCGGAATATGAACTTCCCCATTTTTCTATTAGAATCAAACATACTGAGGAGAATAATGCCGGATCGCATGATGATGATCCTTTCGAATTTGAATATATCCAATCTTCTTTTATGCCTGCCTCCGATGAATGGAACGAATTTACGTTTACAGATTCCACTTTCTATTGGGATGGAGAGGACAATCTGCTCATAGATATCACATTTGATTTGGTAACAAGTTACTCTCCCAGCGGTCAAATGCTTGTCTATCCATTTGAACGTGGGATGAGATATGTTCGCAGTGATGAGTCCAATCAAAGTGAAGCTACTACTCTGGCGAGAGCGGATTATAAGCCTCAAATGAAGCTTCTGTTTCAACCGGATGAATTTTATGAGAATGACATGGCGGCACTTACAGTGAATGGTCCCAAAAATATGGTCGCCGATAATGAATACACACATCAAGTTACTGTAATGAATGTGGGTACCGCTCCTCAAGATGCTTATACAGTTCATCTCATGAAAACCGGTAACGAGATTCTCGCTAGTATCGATGCTGATATCAATTTGGAGCAGAATGAATCGGCTACTTTCGATTTGAGCTGGATACCGGAATCGAGTGGTACTTACAATATTTGGGGTATGGTTGAATTGGACAATGACGAAAACAGCGAGAATGTAAACACGGCGACAATGGGAGTAACGGTGTTGGCTTCCGAACTTTTTGCCGGAGGTAGTGGCACTGCAGACAACCCCTATATTATAGATACTTTTTACCATTTTGTTAATATTGATAATCATCGAGGCAAACATTTTATCTTGAACTATGATATCGATTTATTCATTACTGATGCTGATAATGTAGTTTTATGGGATGATACAGAAGATTACGAATTTGGCGATTTGGTAAAATACGAACACAACCAGATCATGCGCACTTTTATCTGTATTCAACAACCTGATGCCAATCAACCACCTACAAACTCAGCGTATTGGAAAGAGTTATGGTATTCAGATAATGGCTGGTCTCCATTTAGACTCTTTACCGGTAGTTTAGATGGAAATGGTTATACTATCTCAAATCTACATATCGACAGGCCGGATGATGATAATGTAGGACTGTTTAGCAGAACTGAAGATGCTCTGATAAAAAATCTAACCTTGAGTGGTGTAAACATTATTGGCAATGAATCTGTGGGAGCATTTGTTGGAAGAAGCGTTAATACTACGATTGAAAATTGCCATGTCACAGGTTCGATCGATGGTTTTGAAAGAATAGGAGGTCTCGTCGGCTACCAATCTTCCTCTAAGGTCAAAGAGTGTTCTGCAAATGTCAGTGTTACAGGCGAATGGTATATTGGAGGCATCATCGGCTATACCAATTACCATAGTAGTATTACAGAATGTAATGCAAATGTAGATAATAGTGGGATCGGCTCTATCGGCGGATTGATCGGTTATAATAACCATTTCATCGCCATTACCAATTCTTATGCTACCGGCACGGTTCATGCCAGCGAAAATAGCGCCGCAGGTCTCATCGCTTATAGTCATAATACAAGCATAGCAAATTCGAGTAGCGAAGTTGAGGTACATGGAGGCGACAAAACCGGCGGATTGATTGGCTTTAGCTTGTTGGCACAATTATACAACTGCCATGCTTCCGGTAATGTAGAAGGTGACAACAATGTTGGTGGTCTGATAGGATACAGTCTAACTAGTGATACATATAATTGTTATAGTCTGGTAGATGTAGAAGGGGTTAATAATGTTGGTGGTTTGTTTGGTACACATACAGAAGGAAGTGCAACCAATAGTTATTCGACCGGTCAAGTAATGGGCACAGGCAACTTTGTAGGTGGATTGATCGGTTATAACGATAGAGGGATCATCAGTGACTGCTATTGGAATACAGAGACATCTGGTCAAACTTTATCTGCCGGTGGTGAAGGTAGAACAACAGATGAAATGACTTATCCCTATGCTGATAACACTTATGTTGGCTGGAATTTCGATAGTATTTGGATAGAAGACGAGGATCATTCTATCAATGATGGCTATCCCTATCTGATGAATCTACCCGTTAGAGTAGCTCTTCCAACTTTTTCACCCGAACCGAAAGCTTATACCGACCCCGTAGAAGTAACGATCAGAACAAAAACACAGGGGGCGAAAATATATTACACTATTGATGGAAGCGACCCTGACGAGAATTCATTTGAATATACCGGACCAATAAATGTTGGCAGAACTATGACCATCAAAGCAAGAGCATATATTGATAATTGGATAGCCAGCGAAGTAGCGACTGCTCACTACATCATCACCAGCACATCCACTGATGAGCCTTTAGTAACTCAGCCCACCAAACTGTATGGTGCTTATCCCAATCCTTTTAACCCCGATACAACTATACGTTTCTCTCTGCAATCAGATTCTGAAGTATCTCTGAATATCTATAACATCAGAGGGCAGAAAGTTCACACTTTAGTCTCCGATTATCTCGAACAGGGTGAACATGAGGTAGTTTGGAATGGTAGAAACGATAGTGACAGGCAAGTAGCCAGCGGGATCTATCTGTACAAATTGAAGACACCGGATCATACAGCAGCTAAGAAAATGATGCTGCTCAAATGAGCGTAGAATCCCTATTTCGGAGGCAGATTCAAAATGATCTGCCTTCGTTTTTCTATTTTAGCAGTTAAGCGATTTTAGTCCATGACCGGTAAAAAAGGTTACTATTGTTTCATTTTCTCTAGTTTCGTATTGATCTAAAGCTGCGAAAGTGAGAGCAGTTGTAGGCTCCACCAAAAATCCCTTTCTCCACAAACGAAACAAAGCTTTGGTGATCTCTGATTCTTCCACTCTCAATACATTTCCATTGGTAGCAGAAATCGCATGTAGTATCTGCTTCATTCTGACAGGATATCGCACGGAAGCTCCATTGGCTATAGTTTTCTTTTTAGAACCGGGAAACAAATGATGAAAACAATCATAAATGGGAGAACAATTTTTGGCTTGTACTGCTATTAATCCGGGCAGTTTTGAGATGATCCCATCTTTTTGAAGTTCGGAAAAGCCGATGAATAACCCGAGCAATAAAGATCCATTTCCTACCGGCACCAGTATAGAGTTGGGATTTTCCCAACCAAGTTGTTCACAGATTTCAAATGCACTGGTTTTGACCCCATGCAGGAAAAACGGGTTCCATACATGGCTGGCATAATAGATATCATGAGCTCTCTTGAAAGCTGCATCTGCTACTTTTTCTCTATTACCATCTAATGAAAGCAGTTTTGCTCCGTAGGATTCTATCTGTCTTATCTTCGTTTGTGCTGCATTTTGGGATACAAATATCTCTGCTTTGATTCCTGCGCGGGCACAATAAGCTGCAACAGCTGCTCCAGCATTCCCAGATGAGTCTTCTACCACTTCTTTTATACCAAGTTGAGCAATTTTATTCACCAGCAAAGCAGCACCTCGATCTTTGAAAGATCCGGTCTGGAACAAATGTTCCTGCTTCACAAACAGTTTCTTCCCATCATAATCAAATGGCAAAAGCGGTGTATATCCCTCCTGATAAGATATCGTTTGACTCTCTATAGGCAAAGCTTCTCTATAACGCCACATATTTTGAGCTCGTTGTTTTATCTTTTCGATCGGGAAAGTAGAATTGTACTCAATATCCAACAACCCTCCACAAGAACATCGCCAGATTGGTTCATGCAGTGGGAAACTCTTCTTACATTCGGTACAGATCAAACTATTCATCTATCTCATTAGTTCACTTAGCATATTTACAAAATCGTCTATATCCTCTTTTTGTGTATCAAAAGAGGTCATCCATCGTATTTCCGATTTTGCTTCATCCCAGATATAAAAGAAATACTCTTTCTGAAGTTTGGGAACAATCTCTGCTGGTACGATAGCAAAAACGCCGTTGGATTGTACTTTCTGAGTTATTTTGACTCCGAGAGCTTCCACATTTTCTGCCAGATAGTTAGCCATCCGGTTAGCATGGAGTGCATTTTTTCGCCACAATTCATCTGTAAATAAAGCATCAAATTGGGCAGCTATAAATCTCATTTTGGAACCAAGTTGCATCGTTTGTTTCCGATAGTATTTAAACCCATCCGTTAGTTTTGGTTGAAAGAATAGCACTGCTTCGCCATACATCCCCCCTATTTTAGTAGCTCCAAGTGAGAGAGCATCTATACCAACTTCTTTGCTAATACTCCTCAGCGGTAGCTCCAAATTCGCTGCAGCATTGTATAATCTGGCACCATCCATGTGAACCATAAGATCGTTTGCATGAGCAAAATCACATATTTTTTTCAGCTCTTTCGGTGAATATACTGTGCCTAATTCTGTAGTTTGAGTGATTGAGACTACTTTCGGTTGGGAATGATGTTCAAAACCGATGCCATGCAAATGTGTTTTAATATCATCGACAGTGAGCTTACCATCTTTACTTGGATTAGTCAGCACTTTGCATCCGGTTATCTTTTCTACTGCTCCACACTCATCTACATGAAGATGTGCAGTATCAGTTGTGATAATAGAATGATATGATTCGGTCATAGCTTTTAGGCAGAGCACATTGGCAGCTGTACCATTAAAAACAAAATATGCCGAGGTATCCTCTCCAAACTCTTCTTTTAATTTCGCTATTGCTTGTGATGTATAGCGGTCGTCTCCATAACCGATCTCGTGGGCTACGTTCACTCTCCCCATTTCTGCCAATACCAACGGGTGAACTCCCGCGTTGTTATCACTAGCAAAACCTCGTTTAATCTTTTTTAGCATAGTATCATCTCCTGAACACATGTTCTAAGATTACTGATTTTTGTCAAAGAAAACCATTGTTAAAGCTAAGGGGACAGATGTGATATCTGTCCCCTTCGCCGTTATTATTGCAGTTATTCTATTTGATCATCAACATCTTCTTCGTATCGGTGTACTCACCGGTTTGCATACGATAGAAGAAGACACCGCTACCAAGCTGACGTCCGCGATCATCTCTACCGTCCCATACTATGGTATGATGAGCAGAGTTTAGTTCGCTATTGAGCAAGGTACGCACTTTTTCACCTTTGATATTGAAGATATCTATACGTACTCTACCCGGTTCACTCAGCGAGAAGCTGATGTTGGTATCCGGATTGAACGGATTCGGATAGTTGCCATTGAGCTGTGTTACTGTGACGATTGGATCGTCTGCACTTACAACCAGGTAAGTGAATTCGACAGTAGCCATATCAGAATCACCCCAGTTGTAGATTGCTTTCACACCAGCTTCATAGGTCTGTTCATATTCCAGATCTACGAATTGATAATCCGTATCTTCTGTAGTGTCGATAAGATCGCCATCCAGATAGATTTCATACTCGATAAGTTCTAACGAAGCATGATAATCTGGTTCATCCCATGTGAATAGTCCGCTTGATTCTTCTACTTCCAGATTAGTTGGTACCAGAAGAGCAGGTGTCTCCACGATCATAGTTACGGGTACTTCTACCGGATCACCGGCATTGTTCGTAATAGTGATATTAGCATAATAGCTATCTGGTTCCAGTCCGGAAGCATCGAAAGTAACTGTTACCGGTTCCATTCCGCCGGGTGCTACTGTACCACTCTCCGGATCAACAGAGAGCCAATCGATTCTCTCACGAGTATTCAGACGAGAACGGGCATCGGAAATGCTAACACTCATACGATCTCGAGCTACGTTATTGCGAAGTAGAACCTCGCCGATATCGATACTGAAGGTTAGATCTTCTCCACCGATATTGCTGATCTGCAGTTCTTCATCGAGAGTATCATCCGGTAGGAGAGTGACTTCAAATGATTCCGGATCAACAGAGATCTGCGGAGCTGATTCGACTATCATTGAAGCTGGGATAACAATGGGATCTTCCTGAGCATTGTTATTCACAACTATATCTGCATTGAATATACCGAAATCGAGTTCGGTTGCATCAAAGATCACATCTATATCGACACTTTCACCTGCGGGAACTACACCGGATACAGGATCAGTAGTGAGCCATTGTGGACCGGCAGGAGCGAGCTCTAGAATCCAAATCACATCATTTTGTGATGTGCCGATGAATGTCCATATACCGGGTACTAACTCATCAGTGATATCCATACCACCGGATATAGCATCACCGGCAAGAATTCCAAGGCTAGCCACATCGAATGTCTGAACTGTAGAACCATTTGTGATATCGATCTGCACCAGATTGTTCTGGTCTGTTCCAACCTCTTGGGTATATGCCCAGAGATGAGGACCACCATCTGACACATTCTCCCAGCCTAAGCCGGAGAAGCTACTTGCTGTCGGATTGATAGTAGAAATCGTAGTTCCGGTTCTGCTGATCAGAGTTATAGGCGGATCCCAGCCGTTAGTAACCCAGAATCCATCATGATCGGGATCGTATGCTATGCCTCGTATTGAAGATGAAGCAGTAGTTGTAAACTGACTCACGAGAGTTTCATTAGCAAGATCCATTTCATAAACGGTGTTACTATTAGGAGAACCGTAGAAATACTGACCGTCATATGTAAGATCACGCAGATTACCTGCACCTGTTACGGTGAATTCACCAATATAAGTACCATCGGTTTCATAGCGGTAGAATCCTGTGCTATTCCAAGCTGCAGTATAGATATGGTCACCATCGGTAGTTACCGAATACTCACCACCACCTACACCAACTGGGAAATGATCGATCAGATCGAATATGTCATCAGTAGGCATCATGACAGAAATTCTAGGATTAGGATCTCTCTCATCGAAAGATGTATCACGAATGCCAGATTGTACAGGCTGGTAGCTTTTTACTCTGCGAGTCCGGCTTTTTTGTCTGATACCAATATTTCTGGATTCATCTTCCATAATAGAGATATTATACTCTAGGTCTCCTACTCCATCGTTTGTGATAGTCATCGTTTCTGTGATAATATTGCCACTTTCGATCAAGACATCAAATTCATCCGGGGTAACTGCTATCTCAATGTTGCCCAAATCGAAATCAACGTCTGATGTGGTAAGGTTCTCGAATACTTCCACACCTTCGATAGTTTCAGATTGGTATCCAAACAGAGATGCTGTTACATCATAAACGCCGGGAGCAATCTCGAGTGTATAGACTCCATTGGCATCAGGATTAACTGTCTGTGTACCGGCAGTTACTTCAACTTCGGTTACATCACCATCACCGCCGATAAGGTTGACTTGACCTTCGATGAAGCCGTTATCCTGAGCTCCGATCAATACATCATCTATGTACCAACCGGAACGATTTACCACAGTAGTGGCATAGAAAGCGAAAGTAATCTCAACTTCATCGAGCCCGTCATAAGCAGAAAGAGATATTTCTACCAGTTCCCAATCGGTAGGTGTACCCCATTCGGGACCCCAGACGATATCACCATTAACCTCTATCTGTCCGTAATCCCAAGCTCCGAATGCTTCCAACCAGCTATAAAAAGCGAGCTGTCCATCTACAACATCGGTAAAATCAAAAGTTTGTGAAAGATATGTATAGCCACCAGAGTTAGTATGGTCACCATAAATTATTGTTCCCCATAATCCGGTACCTGAATAAGCAGTTGGAGGTGGGTTGTAAGATCCTGTATAATTTGTCACATCATAAGTATTCGTCCATTCCCAGTCACCTTCGGGATCCCAACCGTCAGTACTCGGTATCCAGCCACCATCATCATTTTCAAAGTCGAAGAACCACCAGTTACCGGAGATCTCTTCCAACACATGCAATGTAGCAGGTACCACAATATCATCGCCGGCATTGTGATCTATAGTAATTTCAGCTTCATAAACACCGAGTGCCATACCGCTGGAATCGAAAGTCAATTCTATATCGATCTCATCATCCGGCTCGACTGTCCCACTCATGACAGAAGCAGTCAGCCAGTCGATACGAACATCGGGAACTTCATCTATAGTGAGTGAGAAAGTTAGATCTTCGTCACCTTCGTTAGCTATAGTTAGAGTTCTGGTAGTGGTATCATCCTGCTCTAACTGAACTGTAAAGGCGGAAGGATCCACAGCGATAATCGGTGCACCTGGGAAGTCATTGAATACTTCCACATCATCAATACAAACACCGTATCCATAACCATCAACGGCTTCAAAGGCAATATAATAGGTGCTGCTGGGATTGGGAAGCTCTATGGATTGTTCAGTCCAAGTATCGACTTCATCTGTATAAGATTCCAATAGTACCCAATCTTCATCTTCGCCTGTTTTGTAATAGACATGCAGTTCATCCTGATCACCTGCCCATTCTACTTGCGCATGCCAGAAACGTAATGTAGGCTCTTCTGCGCCAGCGATGTTGATAGGTGGTGTAATTAGCTTGGTAGTATTGCCGGTTGAAGAATGCAAGAAAGCTGCATTATAATCACCGCTATATGCATTGGGAGGATAACCGCTAGAACCGCCGTCTTGGAATTCCCAATCATTTTCGCCAACCACATATTCTTGCGACCAGCCATCGGGAAGTGCGCCTGATTCAAATCCTTCTTCAAATGGGATTGGTTGAGACGCTGTGCTTTCACCAACAAAGTAGATGTGACGTGCACTAACACCACTGATTTTCGTTTCAACCAATGCTCCTTGGCGATTGATCTCATGTACACCGCTACCATTAGTTGTCAAAATGTTTCCATTACCCAATTCATAAACACCTCGCAAACCGGTAACAGGATTGTAGAATCCGACTTGAGTTCCATCACTGTCGTATTCATACACACCACTGGGATTGCTAAATCCGGCGACCAAGAAGTTGCCATTAGGTAAAATATGAATTTGCTGTGGGAAATTAATACTCGGGACAAGATTGTTCAGATATGTCCCTTGATTATCATATCTATGAATTGCACCAGAACTACTAGCAGAGACGAGATAATCATCTTCCGCTTCACGGTAAACTATACAAAACGGGCTATCCATAATAGTTGCATTGGGTTCGATAAAATTACCCAGATAATCACCATTATCATCGAATTCAGCGATAGCATCTGCATTAGCTCCGGATGCTGAGGTAACCAAAATAGTGCCATCTGCTTTCAAATCCCAACCACGCACATTATCCAGGATGTTATTGTTCACACCACCGGAAGGTGCAAACCAGCCCAGATGATTTCCATCCAGATCATATTGAATAAGCCCGTCCTGAATCTGATCCGAAACTAAGATACTGTTCCCATCCGGATGTAAAGCTGCTGCGATAGGGGTAGATAGGTTTGTCGGGTCGGATGGGACAAAGTTTGCATCAACTAGATCACCGGTTACAGGATCAAATGCCATAACCCTTTCATTACTACTTTCAGGGATCAAGACAAGACCGCCATCGGGAATATCCCGAAGCTGTCTCTCTCCTAAATCTCTTGCTATGCCTTCTTCTTTCTCGATACCTCGTTCTTCATACCATTCAGCACTATGCTGTGGCTCTGAGGCAATCAAACTGACAGACAAAATGAGTATCAACACGGTTGTAAATAATAAACTTGTCCTTTTCATAACATTCTCCTCCTTATATTTTTTCATTATGAATAATTATTCATAATGCTCACGTATCCCAAATACGAGATGCTCTCAAAATAAGTCAACCAAAAAAAACAAGATTTCTCATTCTATCTGGAAGCATTATTGTATAAACCACACAGAACTTAATGAATTGGATGCAATAGATTAATCCAATCAAAACTAAATTTAGTCTTGATTGCATAAAAAAAGGCAAACCCTGAAGTAGGATTTGCCTTTGTGAATCATTCTATCCTTATTTAATCATCAACATCTTCTTAACATCGTTGTAATCTTCGGTTTTCATCCTGTAGAAGAAAACGCCACTGCTGACATTTCTACCTCTGTCATCTTTGCCATTCCAGACAATATTGTGATATGCAGCAGAGAGTTCTTCGTTCACCAGTGTGCGCACTTTTTCTCCTTTAATGTTGAAGATTTCGATTTGAACTTGAGCACGTTTAGAAAGAGAAAAGCTAATATTTGTTTCCGGATTGAAAGGATTGGGATAGTTACCTCGAAGCTCTGTCACGGTGGGAATTAGTTCGTCTGCATCCACATGATCGATAACGACATCATTGGAAGGAGCACTTTCGAACTCTCCATCATATACCGCTGTAGCATAATAAGTATAAACTCCGCTAGGCACATTTTGATCAATGAAGAAAGTAGTGGTAACTTCACCAACTTGCTCATCATCACGGTAAACACGATAATTTGTAATCGTACTCGCACCTGCGGGAGCCTGCCATGTACACATGATATTATACACACTCTGAGATTGTGCATTAAAGTTATCCGGTGGTGACAACTCTATCGTTACATCAGCATCATTAGAAGGTTCCGATTCTATCTCACCATCATAAACTGAAGTAACATAGAAGTTATAATCCCCGTTATCCAAAGCTTCTACCAGATAAGTTGGATTGTTTGGATTTGCCAGCTCAGCGATCATATTGTCATTCATATAGACCCTATAGCCGGTGAGAGGTCTCATATTCAAATCCGGATGATCCCACTCCAGCTCCACTTTATTCACATTCACAACTTCAGCTGAAAGATTAGTGGGAGGCAGTACTGTTTCTTGTCCTACGTTCATAGTCGCCTGAACTGTTACCGGATCATCAGCATTATTGGTGATGACAATATTGGCAGTGTAAGTAGAGTTCGGATTTACAACCGTAGCATTGAAAGTGACATCTATCGTCATACTTCCCCCGGCAGGCACTGTGCCGGATATTGGGCTACAGGTAAGCCAGAACGGATCTGCTTCTGCCAATTCTATGATCCAGATAACATCATTTTGAGCTGTGCCTAAGAATACCCATTTCTCTGCTACGAGTTGGTCGGTTATGTCCAAACCTCCGGCAATAGCATCCGGCTCTAAGATACCGAGTGTACTCACATCAAACGATTGAACTACAGAACCATCGGCTATATTTATCTGGGTAAGCATATTACCGGTACCTTCTTGAGTATAACCCCATAAGTGTGGTCCACCAGGTGTTACATTTTCCCAACCTAATCCGGCAAAACTGCTTGCTGCTGTGTTCAGAGTAGTAACTGTACTACCTGTTCTGCTTACCAGAGTCAGCGGAGGATCCCATCCATTGGATACCCAAAAACCGTCGTTATCTGCATCATAAGCTATGCCACGAACGGAACTGGTAGCTGTAACGGTGAATTGTCCGATCAATTCCTCATTGCCAAGATCCAACTCATAGATAGTGTTACTATTTGGTGAGCCATAGAAGTACTGTCCATCAAACGTAAGGTCACGTAAATTACCGGCACCTGTTACGGTAAATTCACCAATGTAGGTACCATCTGTTGCGTAGCGGTAGAATCCCGTGCTATTCCAAGCTGCTGTGTAGATATGAACGCCATCGGTAGTTACCGAATACTCACCACCCCCTACACCTACGGGGAAATGATCCAATAAGTCGAATATCTCATCGGTTGGCATTAGAGATGGAGATCGATGGGCTCGAGGATCTCTGTCTGAATCGAACACATTTCTCGTTTGGCGTATTGGCTGTTGATGGATTCTTGTTTTTCTAGTCGGTCTCATCCATCCCAAATTTCTTCTATCGATTTCTTCCACATTAATACTGAATTCAAGTTCAGCATCACCATCGTTAAGAATGGTCATCGGCAAAGTGATAACATCGCCATAATCTATATCCACTACAAACTCATCCGGATTTACAGTTATCTGTGGAGACGGTGGCACATTGTCATACACATGAACTTCATCTATGCACACACCATAGCCCCAGCCATCTACAGCTTCAAATGCTATATAATAGGTGCTACTCGGTTCGGGGAGTTCCAAAACTCTTTCAGTCCATTCCGTTACATTTTCGGTATATGATTCCAAAAGTACCCAATCTTCATCTTCACCGGTTTTGTAATATACGTGTAGTTCATCCTGATCACCTGCCCAAACTACCTGTGCATGCCAGAAACTCAACGTAGGTTCGCCGGCATTGGCGATATTAATTGGCGGAGTAATGAGTTTAGTTGTATTACCGTTGGTTGAATGCAAGAAAGCTGCATTATAATCTCCACTATAAGCATTGGGAGGATTGCCATTATAACCGCCATCCTGAAATTCCCAATCGTTTTCTCCCACTACATATTCCTGTGTCCATCCATCAGGTAATGCTCCCGATTCAAATCCCTCTTCAAAAGGTATCTGCTGCACACCATTATCCGGACCAAGAAAACTGATAAACCGAGCATTTACGCCGGATAGCTTAGTTTCTACTAACTGCCCCTGTCTATTGATCTCGTGAACACCGCTACTATTTGTTACCAGGATATTATCATTACCCAATTCATAAACACCTCGTAAACCGGTCACAGGACCATAAAAGCCAAGCTGAGTCCCATTGCTATCGTATTCATAAACTCCGCTGGGTGTACTGAAAGTAGCAACCAGAATATTCCCGTTTGGAAGCTGATACATCTGCTCGGGGAAACTCAAACTCGGGACAAAATCACCAATATAATTACCTTCGTCATCAAATTTGTGAATAGCATTGCTAGTACTTGTACTAACCAAATAATCATTTTCTATTTCTCGATATAAAATACACCACGGTCCGGCCATTCCACCGGCATTGTTACTGATAAAGTTGCCCAAATAATCACCGTTTGTATCGAATTCTGCAATTGACTGCGAATTGCCACCAGCAGATACAGTTACCAACAAATTCCCGTCATCTTTCAACAGAATACCTCTGATATTCTGCATTATTGCAGTATTTGGTCCGCCGGGAGGAGCGAAAGCGCCTTCGTAAGTTCCGTCCAGATCAAATTGATGCACTACATTGCCCGATTGATCTGATAATAGCAACTTATCACCTGCATGATTAAAAATGATGTTGATCGGAGTAGTCAAACTAGGTGTATTTGGTATAAAATTGGCATCTACCAGATCACCGGTTTCAGGATCAAATGCCATGATCCTATTATCACCACTATCCGGAATAAGCAAAATGCCTTCTTCGGGGATATCTCTCAATATCCTCTTCCCTCCCTCTCTGGGAGAGGTTTGTTCTCTTTCGAGCCCTTGCTCTTCATACCACTCAGCACTTTGCTGCGCATACGAATAAGCCAAGCTACTCAGCGATAAGAGCATCACTAAACACACTATCAAAACTAAAAACTTCTTTTCCATTACATACTCCTCCTGTTTTTTTATAAAAAAGAATTTACGAAAGCAAAGTTGTTTAATTCTATAATTTCAGTCAATTTATTTATTTAGTTTTATTAAGATTTTTTTCCTTGCACTCCCTACAAATATATTATTTTTGTTTTTAGAGGTGAGTATTATGAAAGAAAAAAAGATAAAGTCAGATGGTTCTATTGCTGCCGTATTCCGCTATGAGAACAAAGGTAAGCTCAAACGTCCGCTCATCGGATCAAATATAGCTGCCGGATTTCCATCACCGGCACAGGATTTCATCGAAGCTTCACTCGATTTGAACGAATATCTTATCGAACATCCCGCCGCAACTTACTTTGTGAAAGTAGAAGGCTTCTCTATGATAAATGCCGGCATTCATCCCGGTGATATCCTCATCGTCGATCGTGCGATCGAACCGGCTCATAACAAAATCATCATTGCGGTAGTCGAAGGTGAATTGACAGTAAAAAGATTGGTGATCGAAAACGACCGTTGGTTTCTAGTTCCCGAAAATGGTAGCTACAATTCCATCGAAGTTACCGAAGATATGGACTTCCAAGTTTGGGGAGTAGTTTCTTATGCTATTCACAAGGTAAAATAAATGAGTAAGAAATCCGAGATCTATGCGCTTGTTGATTGCAACAATTTCTATGTTTCCTGCGAGCGTGTATTTCGTCCCGATCTCTTGCACAAACCTGTCGGAGTTCTGTCTAACAACGACGGGATCATCGTAGCAGCATCGGAAGAGCTAAAGCGACTGGGGATCAAGCGGGGAGCTGCTGCCTTCAAACTAAAAAAAGAGATCGCCAAACATAAAATAACCCTATTCTCTTCGAATTACGCTCTTTATGGCGATATGTCCGCCCGAGTGATGAAAACACTGTCGCTCTTTACTCCCGATATCGAAGTTTACTCTATAGACGAGGCTTTTTTGCTGCTTACCGGTTTCGAAAACCGCTGTCTGAACCAATATACCAAACTGATCAAGCAAACTGTTCAGAAATGGACCGGCATACCGATCTCGATCGGGATCGGAGAGACCAAAACTCTGGCAAAAGTAGCAAATCATATAGCCAAAAGAGAGCCAAAACATCAAGGTGTTTTCGATATTTCTAAGCTGCAAAATAAAAACTCTTACCTCGAGAGAGTGCCTGTAGAAAAGATCTGGGGAGTCGGTCATCGCTATGCGCGTATGCTCGACCGGCATGGGATCAGCAATGCTCTTTTGTTATCGCAGTCTCCATATCCCTGGGTTAAAAAGAAGATGACAGTGGTCGGACTACGTACGGTGATGGAGCTAAACGGCATTTCATGCCTCGATTTGGAGCGGGATGTCCCACCCAAAAAGGAGATTGTCTCCTCACGCTCCTTTGGCAGACCGGTAACCGAACTGGCAGAGCTAAAACAAGCTGTTTCGGAATATTGCACTCGTGCAGTGGAGAAATTGAGGCAGGACAAACAACTGGCATCCCAAATCATGGTCTATCTTACCACAAACAGATTCAAGCATGAACCGCAATATGCCAATTTCGATTATATCCAGCTAACTATCCCCTCAGCATATACACCCAGCTTTATCCAGGCAGCTCAAAAGATTTTGGAAAATCTCTATCGGGAAGGCTATCGCTACAAAAAAGTCGGAGTTATGCTGAGCAATTTCGTGCATGAATCACAAGTACCACACGACATTTTTGCCCCTTCTTATCTGGATGATAAACGCAAAGAGATAATGGAATGCATAGATAAGATCAATCGCAAATGGGGCTCTAATACTATCTCGTATGCATCATCCGGAGTGGACAAACAGTGGCAGATGCGACGCCAGTTTCTCTCCTCCAGATACACTACCAACTGGCAGGAATTACCTACCGTAAAAGCATGAAAAATATCCGCAAGATCATTCACATAGATATGGATGCCTTTTTCGCAGCAGTAGAAGTGCGTGAAAACCCGCAATTACGAGGCAAACCGGTGATCGTAGGTTCGCCGCCAAACTCGAGAGGGGTAGTCTCTACCTGTTCGTATGAAGCTAGAAAGTATGGGATTCACTCTGCTATGCCAACTACGAAAGCTTATCGTCTCTGTCCACATGCAATTTTCATCAAACCTCATTTTGAGCTTTATGTCCGGATCTCACGGCAAATACATGAGATCTTCTATGATTATACGGATTTGGTAGAACCGCTCTCCATAGACGAGGCTTTTTTGGATGTTACTTCCAATAAAAAAGATAACCCTTCTGCAACTCTGATCGCCAAAGAAATTAAAGAGAGGATAAAGCAAAAAACCGATCTGACCGCTTCTGCTGGAGTTTCATATAATAAATTTCTCGCCAAGATCGCTTCCGACTTGGACAAACCGGACGGTCTTGTAGTAATCACACCTCAAAAAGCAAAATCAGCTTTGCAAAAACTGCCTATTGGCAAATTCTACGGTATCGGCAAAGTGAGCGAAAAAAAAATGCACCGTTTGGGTATACATACTGGCGCTGATCTACTGAGATGGTCACGCGAGGAACTTGTCCGGCACTTCGGTAAAGTGGGGAATTTTTATTATGATTGTGTTCACGGGATTGACAAGCGGGAAGTACAAGCTACCCGCATACGAAAATCTCTGGGAATGGAGAGAACTTTTTCAGAAGATATCGCTGATATTACCAAGATGTATAGTTTTCTGCGATGGTGTGCTACAGAGGTTAGTACCAAACTCGAACAGAAAAAGATCAAAGGAAAGACACTTACCCTAAAGCTACGCTATGAAGATTTCTCATCGGTAAGTAAGAGTCGAACCTTGGAATTTTATTTCGATAATTGTGCCACCATCGAAACATTAGGCAAAGAACTGCTCGATGAACTTCGCCCGCAAACTAAAAAGGTAAGATTATTAGGTTTGTCTGTATCCAGTCTTATCCATTATAAAGAACAAATTACAGAACAATTATATTTGCCGTTTTATACCAAATTATAGGAGTTAGATATGTGCGGAAGATTCGCTATCCATACCAGTGTGCAGGAAATTATGAGATATGCCAAAGTTACCGGCGGCAGAGTGCCCTGGCAACCAAATTACAACATCGCTCCCTCCCAAACTATTCCGATAGTCTTGCTTTGGGAAGCCAGCAAACAGATAACCTTAGCTAAATGGGGCTTAATCCCATTTTGGGCGAAAGACAGATCCATCGGGAATAAACTGATCAACGCCCGGGCGGAGACGATCGATCAGAAACCGAGTTTCAAATCTCCTTTCCGGCACAAAAGATGTCTGATACCGGCAAATGGATTTTTTGAATGGGATAAGCACACCAAACAGCCGTATTATATCAAGCCAAAACATGAAAAGCTCTTCTTCTTCGCCGGTTTGTGGGATACTTGGCAGGGAGATGATGAATCTAACCTAATCTCCTGCACCATCATCACGACGGATGCAAACAAACCTATTAGTCCCTACCATGCCCGTATGCCGGTAATTCTAGCACCGGATGCTCTATCTGAATGGACAGATACACCCGAAAGTAACGCAACTAAGCTCAAAAAACTACTGATCTCCTATCCGGCAGAAGAAATCGAACTCTATCCGGTCTCTAAAATGGTCAATTCGGTCAAAAACAATTCTCCCGAACTGATCCAACCACTCTCAGCGTGATAAACTGTCGTTTCAATCGTGAGCATGTGCTAAGATTGTTTGCATCTCACGGTGTAATTTACTATTGGATGCCAGGATGGTATCATCCCGATAATGCCAGCGAGAACCGTCGAAACGGGTAACTTTACCACCGGCTTCGGTGAGTATCAGACTGCCGGCAGCCATATCCCAGGGATGCAGCTTACGTTCGAAGAATCCATCTACTCTGCCGCAAGCGCAATAACAGAGGTCTATAGCAGCAGAACCGCAGCGCCTGACAGCCTGACAACGCTGCATAAATGCCAGATACTCTCTGATATAATACTCGCCACGCTGCCAACGATCATAAGGAAATCCGGTAGCGATGAGTGCATTTTTGTTAGTATCGATATTAGAAACTTGGATTGGAGCACCATTCAGATAGGCACCTTTACCCAATTGAGCTTCGAACAATTCATCTAATATCGGGTTGTAAACCACGCCATAAGTGAGCCTGCCATTCTCCTCCACTCCGATAGAGACTGCGACAAACGGAAACCGATGTGCCAGATTGGTAGTGCCATCCACCGGATCGATGATCCATCTTCTGGCGGAACTGCCGCTTGTTTCTGCACTTTCCTCTGCCAGGATCGAATCTGTCGGGAAATTTTCTTTGATAGCTTCCACAATGATCTTCTCGCAGGCAATATCTACTTCGGTCACCAGATCGATCTCACCTTTGTGTTCTATATTCAAATTTCTCTGATAATATGCCGAGCGAATTTTCTCACCAGCTGCTTGGGCTATCGTTCTCAAAAATTCTATCATTCTATTATCTCCTTTCTAAGCAAGATTAATATATCGTTGGGCAAATCAGAACCAACTATAATTTTGAGGTTTTGGTAGTTTGGAGAATAACTCATCTACCATATCTATGTAATTTTCATCAGATATTTTTGCTTTACCGAAGCAGACCGCTTTTCTAAACGAAAATGCTCCCACCATAAGTGAAGAGAAAGCGGCTGACTCCAGCTTCACTTCGATCTGGGTTTGCTTATCAGACCTATTACGTTTTGCACCTATGGCAAATTTTTGATACTGTTCTGTAAAGCTATCATAGACTTCGAATTTGATCTTTATCCCTTTTGCTTCCAAATGATCGGCAAAGAGTTCGGGTATTAATGCTTTGGCATCCAAAACTTTATACATTAAGCCGATAGCCAAAATAGCAGTGTCATGATAAGCTGGTGGTAAGAGACTGGATCTGCTACTGCGAACATCATCCAGATTGTGATAGAAATGCTCATCAAAAGTCGGGAAGGTGATATAGCGTATCTGATCTTTTTGAGTGTGCAAAAAAGTCATGAATTCGTCCAAGACCTCTTTGTTCTCATACAGTATCTCGTAAATACTGATATCACTGGTCAAAAAGTTCTCACTGTTTGTTTTTTGGAATCTGAAGATCATATAACCGTGAATCTTGTTCTCTTTACGATAGGCTATCACCTTGGTTGATTGATTTTTGAGTGAATGCACAAATTCGAATTCATTCTTTTTTACCACACCATGAGTTTGAGATGCATAACGATTGAAGTATTCCAGCAGTTCATCTTTATCATCAATTCCCAGATAGACAAGATGTGATTTCTTTTTCTTATTTGGAAAAGATCCCGGCTTAGTCTGATAATAATACATCGGCGGACCATACCCAAATCCCATCCGATAGTAGAAATCCGGTCTGAACGGATATAGGATCAAAATCTTCTTTTCTTTGTGCTGCCGGTGAAAATAATGCATTATTTCTTTGCAGATATGCTCCTTTTTGTGCAACAGATCGACAGCCACCGCTCCGATCCCACCAGCTTCGATCTCTTTGTGACAAAAATTCATCCTAAAATCGTGTAATCGCATCCCCCCGACCATAACATTGTTTTGGAAGACCCCGTAGTTGTTCACTTTGGGATTTTCTTTTTGCACCTTCAGTATCCATTCTTTATAGTTCTGATAACCATCTGTGACTTGTAATGGATATGCATTTGTCTGGATGCGGTAATAATCCCACACATCTTTTTCTGTAATCTTTCTGATTTCCATGTTCACTTCCTCTTATTTTGTCTTTTGCACATATGGATTTGATTGTCTTGATTATGTCTCACCGCTTGAATTTCAGCAATAATAGAGAGAGCGATCTCTGCCGGTTTGTTACCCCCTATTCTCAATCCGATCGGCATATAGAGCTTGCTGATATCCGGGTTGTCCATGTCTTCACAAAGCTGGTTTAACATGAGCGCTGCCTTTTGTTGCGAAGCTATCACACCGATATATTTCGGTTCATAAACGGTTTTGCATATATCTTTGAGGATTTGATAATCAAGATCATGAGAGTGAGTAACGACCACAAAGTAACTTTTAGGAGTAATATTTTCTTTTTGAAAGAAATCGATATAGTTATCCGCTAAATAAGCATTTTGAGCAATAACTTCGCTCAATACATCTTTTCTGATATCTATAAGATGCACATTATAATCCAAATTTTGGGCAAACTCTACGACTATTCTCCCAATATGTCCGGCGCCGAAAATATACAAATTCTCACCACCTGCTATATATTCGTAGAATAGGGTAGTTTTACCACCACAGATCATTCCGGTGGGGACTTCATCTTTGTTTAGCTCTCCAGAATCGGTAAGGTTGTAGGTAACCAGCTCACTTTCGGCTGATTTCAGAAGCGAACGAGAATGCTGAATAGCAAGTTTTTCCAGACTACCACCTCCGACCGTTCCTATCGTTTTACCATCGGGTAATACCAGCATTTTCGCACCTGGCAGTCCGGGTCCGTGTCCCTCTTTTTCTACCACGGTCACTACCACACATGCTCTTCCCAGATCCAAATTTTGCATTATTTCTCTATAGATCATAAAAAATCCTCCTTCAGAAGTGTTACATATTTTCTACTTTTCAGATATCTATTCGGTGTAGCTTCTTTGACTTGCTGAAATATCAGTTTCTCATCCTCACAATATATCCCGCAAAGTGCATCTATACAATAGTCGAACAAAACAGGTGAAATCGGTGTGGTTGGTCCGACCAGCAATACAAAAGCATTTTCATGCACATATTTGAGAATATTTGCCAAACTATGATTAGTAAGAGTGGTAGAAGAGATAGCCACCAATTCCGCTTCAGGAAGATATTGTGGGATATCCGCCTCGGTATAGTCTCCCGGATGAGGTTGTTTCTCAAACACAAATAATCGTTTGAAACCATGAGCAGCATCTACAAAAGGAAAATGTCCGATCACTGCTACTGATCTGTTTTTACCTTTGTCAGAAAGGATATCTTTGGCATTTATTTCTCTTATCTTATCATTATATCTCTCAAGTGCGCTATTGATAGCTGCCATACCGACAGAAGCTTTCAGAAGCTCATCACTAAGCGCAAATCGAGCCAAATCGGAGCTGCTGAGGTCAGTCAGTTCCTTATTCTTATCGCAAAGAGGAAGTTCATTAACATTATTGCTTAAAGTAGTGGCAAGTCCCAGATAGCGGCTTTTGACTGCTACATTATTCAGCCCGATGCATACATCTCTCACCGGCAGGGGTGGGATACTATCTATCAATTTTCTCAATATCTGCACGAATACTCCGTATATCTTCGTCCGTATCTATATCTTTGACGATAAATGGATCATCTACCTCTACGATCTCTGCCTTATAATGCCTGAGGATGTCGCGCAGAGTATGCTGTTCATCGGCATCTATTATCTTACCCGCTATCTCCTTATCCAACAATACGGGATGCCCTTTTATACCATTGCAAATTGGAACAACCACCTTACCCAGCTGAGCCAAGAGAGCCCTATAAGTCTTTATACTTACAAACGGTGTATCGGCAGGCAGAACGAAAAAACGCTCGGCTCTGATTTGCTCTGCTCCGGCTTTAACCGAACTAAACATCCCTTTATCATATTTTTCATTGATGACAATTTGCGCTTTGGGAAAATCTTCCACATAGATCTTCAATTCATCCGCTCGATATCCCAAGACGACATATATCCTATCACAAATAGCACTCAAGCTCATCAGAGAATGCTGAATGACCGGTATATTACCTATTTCGGTGAGTAGTTTGAAATCCGATGTCCTACTCGAATAACCTGCTGCCAACAGTATCGCTTCTGTCATGGTTTTAGATACTCTCCTATCCCCGGTTTGGCTACAATTCCACTCTCACAATCATACACCAAATTTCCCCGCACATATGTTTGCCGGATCTTTCCTTGGGAGCTTTGTCCTTCAAACGGAGTTGATTTTCCTTTGGAGTAGAAATTTTCTGCTTTAATAAATGTCCCTGCATTGGGATCGAAGATGACCATATCGGCATCTTTGCCTACTTCTAATGAACCTTTTCTATCGAATAGTCCATAAGTACGGGCAGCATTTTCACAAGTTATTTGCAGAAATCTGGTTAGAGAAAGCTTATTTTTCACCAATCCTTCCCAATAGAGATAGAGCAGCATAGTCTCGATTCCGGGGATACCGGCATAATCGGTGAGGATAGAGCCGGTATTCTTTTTCTGTTTGGGAGCGGGGGCATGATCGGTAGCCACAAAATCGATACCGCCATCTATAAGCTTATGCCAAAGTTGCATGCGGTTTTCAGGTTTTTTCAAAGGTGGATTCACTTTCAGAACCGATCCGAGTTTCATGTAATCTGCCAAATCGAATTGCAGATAATGTGGGGCTGTCTCACCGCTGAGGAACTTGTTCTCTGCCACTATCTCTGCCGCTTCTGCTGTACTGATATGAACTATATGGATATGAGCTTGATACTTGGAAGCCACTCTGCTTGCTTTTTTTACTGCCTCTATCTCTGCTGCCTCCGGTCTGCTAAGATAGTGATCATAGGGAGTTGCTATCGCCTTCGATTTATTTATCTTAGAGACAAAATTCGGATCTTCTGCATGCAATAAGACAGGTCTGCTGAGCTTGGAAGCCAGTTTTACTACTTGCTCAAATTGTGATAAATTCAGAGAGCTGAAAGTATCCATCCCGGAGGTAAAATAAGTTTTGAAGCCGGGCACAAAATCTCGCAATTCTTTCATATTTATTTCTAAGTTTGCAAAACTCTGCCCTGATACGCCGCCATAAAGGCAATAATCTACTATTGCTTTGTTTTTGGTTACTTTTAGCTTATTCGACAATGCTGCTTTATCGGTTACTGGTGGAAGCGAAGTACATGGCATATCGATGACAGTGGTGACTCCCCCTGCAGCAGCAGCTGAGGTTCCGGTACAAAAATCCTCTCTATCACTAAAGCCCGGATCATTGAAATGAACATGCGGGTCTATTGCTCCGGGAAAAATCAGAAAACCGGAAACATCTATCATTTCAGAGCCGCTGATCCTGTCTCTTATCTGAGTAATCTTCCCATTATCGAACTCCAGATCAGCACGGATATAATCCGTATTTCCCGGCATCGCCAGCAATCCACCGTGCAATATCATCTCATTCCTCCTTTTGTGAGTGGCAATTTAACATCTGGTATAATATCTGTCAAAATAGTTTTGCTACGTACGGTCACTTTTTACATTTGCATACACTTAATATACTTTGAAATAATCAAAAAAAGCTTTACAAAAAAACCATCATAACATTTTATTATTCTTAAGAGAGGGATATGAATTATGAAAGAAATAGATCGGAGTAGCAAGGAAATGAACCAAGCAAATAGGAAGACAATCCTGTTAGTCGAAGACGAAGCTTTGATCGCTATGGATGAAGCGAATACCATCAAGAAGTTCGGTTACGATGTACTTACTGCTACCAACGGTCAGAAAGCGATCGATATAGCAAGACAAAACCCTGACATCGATCTGATCCTCATGGATATCGATCTGGGTAGCGGAATGGATGGGACAGAAGCAGCGAAAATTATCTTAGCTTTCAGAGAAGTGCCAATTGTCTTCTTAACCTCTCATTCCGAACGCGAGATGGTAGAAAAAGTCAAAGGTATCACACGCTATGGTTATTTACTGAAAAATTCCGGTGATTTTGTCTTACGTTCCTCTATCGAAATGGCTTTCGAGCTATTCGATGCCCATCAAAAGACCAAAGCAGAAGAGCAAAAATATGAATTGATCGCTCAAAATACCGCTGATGTGATCTGGTTGATGGATCTAGACTTAAATCTGCTATACATTAGCCCTTCGATTGAAAAAATGACCGGCTATACTCAGGCTGAATATCTGAAATTACCCTTCGAACAAACCATGACTCCGGCTTCGTTAAAAAAAGTATATTCTTATATGCAAGAGGAAATGGAGCTTGAAAGGAGAGGTGAGGCAGATCCTACAAAAGAACGAAAGATAGAACTACAAGAATTAAAAAATGACGGATCTGTTATATGGATAGAGGCAAATATCTCTGTGTTGCGCGATAAAGATAATATCCCGATAAAACTAATCGGTGTCAGCAGAGATATTACCGAACGGAAAATGATGGAATCCGCTTTACGCGAAAGTGAAGAAAAATACCGTCGGTTCGTAGAAACTACCAATGAAGGCATCTGGGCTGTCGATAACGATTTTAAGACTACCTATATAAATACACATATGGCAAAGATGCTGGGGTATTCAAAAGATGAGATACTAAACCAACCGCTCTCGAATTTCGTTTTTCCCGAAGATATGTCTGTCTTTCAAGAAAACATTGAAATCTGCAAACAGGGTAAAAATCGGGTATATGAACAGAAGTTCCGACACAAAAAGGGTAGAACTATCTGGGTGATTATCTCAAACTCACCAATCAAAGAGCATGATGGCAGGATTAGTGGTTGCTTCGCTATGGTTACCGATATCACTAAAATGAAACAAGCTGAACAAAGAGAGGAGACAGTCCACCATCTTCTTCGTACTATTCAGGAAATAAACCAGATGATGATCCGTGCAAATGATGCCCAAACTCTGATAAAAATGACTTGTGATCTTTTGATTAGCAATAGAGACTACAGCCACGCCTATCTCATTATTACAGATGAAGATAATAATCCAACATATTACGCTCAAAGTGGTTTTGAGAATGATATTGCTATACATACTCTGCCAAAATGTGCCCGAGTAGCACTATCTCAGCCGGATATTTTCTTCGCTAAAATGGATGATGAGCTTTGCTCCGATTGCATTCTAGATCAGCAAACTGTACACCCCTATATCCAAGTGATAAAGCTGCAACATAATGAAGTGATTTATGGAGTCTTAGCAGTTTCAGGTAAAAAAGAACTACTTGATCTGAACGAAGAAAAAGACCTGCTGCGTGAAGTAGCGGGAGATATCGGCTATGCTCTGCATAATTTGATGTACGAGCAGAAGAGAATAGATACCGATACTACCCTGAAAGAAAGAGTGAAAGAACTACATAGCCTTTATGAGATCATCAAACTCAGCACTAAACCGAACATCACTATATCTGAGGTTATGCAAAAAGTGGTGGAACTTACCACTGCTGCTATGCAATATCCTGATATTACCAGCGCTCGTATCGTCTATGCAGATCAAATCTTCAAAACTGCCAATTATCAGCCTACCGATTGGAAGATAAATAGTGATATTATGCTTGATAACCTGAAGAGGGGCTTTATCGAAGTAAATTATTTGAGAAAACCTCCAAGATCGGATAAAGAAGCATTTTTATACGAAGAGCAGGAGCTTTTGGAGGCTATAGCCGAGCATCTAAGCACATTAATTCAACGAAAGGAAACTCTCCGGCTGTTACACGAGAACAAAGAATTTCTCGAAGTAATGCTTGATTCGATCGGTGACGCCATGATAGCTACCGACAGAGAAGGAAAGATCATCAAGATGAATCCGATCGCAGAAGAGCTTACCGGCTGGAATTTGTCCGAAGCTGAAGGTAAAAAACTATCCGAATGTTTTCAAATCATCAATGCCCATACCAGAAAACCCGCAAAAAACCCTGTAGATAAAGTTATGAAATCGGGCAAGGTAGAAGGCTTGGCAAATGATACCATCTTAATAGCAAAAAATGGTAAGGAATTGCAAATCGCAGACAGTGCTGCACCTATCGAAAATGAAGAGGGACAGATATATGGTGTGATCATGATATTCCGAGATGTGAGCCACGAATATAAGAATCGCATCAGACTACAAAAAAGCAGAGATGAACTTTTTTATCGGGAGAAAGAACTGAGAACGATCGTGGATAATATACCCGGTATTGTCGGACGGGTAGATAAAGATCTGCGCTACATATTCGTCAGTAAGGGATATGAAACTACTTTCGGAAAATCTCGGAATGAAATCATCGGCAAGACTATGCCTGAAGTGTTATCGGAACTCGCTTATAATAATGCCAAACCATATATCGATAAAGCTTTGAGCGGAGAGTCGGTTACCTTCGAGAACTCATTCTATCTGCCAGATGGACAAAATATGGTCGGTTTAACTACATTCATCCCTGATCTGGATGAACAAGGTAAAGTACAGGGTTTATTTATCATAGGATTAGATATAACCGAGCGTAAACAGGCTGAGCTCAGATTGGTAGAAAAAGAAGATCAGATCCGTCAAATAGCGGAATCTACCGACGCGGTTCTATGGGAATATGATATTATCATAGACCGGTGGACTTATGTGGCACCGCAAGTGGACAAGATACTCGGATACAAACCGGATGATTGGACAAACCTACAGTTCTGGCTCGATAATCTGCACCCGGAAGACAGAGAATGGGCTTCTGAATATTGCTTCGCATGTACCAAACGAGGAGAGAAACACAGATTCGAGTATCGTTTTCGCAAAAAAAACGGGAATTATATCTGGCTTCGTGATGTAGTAAATGTGGAAATGCAAGATGAGAAACCGGTAAAACTACGCGGTATCATGATAGATATATCCGAGAGAAAAGATGCTGAAATTAAGCTAAAAAAACTATTGGAAGAGAAAGTACTTCTGCTCAAGGAAGTGCATCACAGAATAAAAAACAATATGAGCACTATAATCAGCCTGCTATCCATCCAAGCTGCCGCCTTGAAAAACAAATCGGCTATCTCTGCCCTACAAGATGCCCAAGCAAGAATCAAATCTATGCTGCTTATCTATGAAAAACTGTTTAGTACGCAAAACTACCTCGAGATCGATGTGTCCAATTATATTTCCGAATTGGTCAACCAAGTAGCCAGCTCTTATTCTTACAGGGATAAGATAACTATCAGCAAGGATATAGATCAGCTAATTTGGCAGCCGAAAAAAGCATTCCCGCTCGGTATCATCGTAAATGAACTGCTCACCAATGCCTATAAACATGCCTTCTCTAACAATATGCAAGGTGAGATCAGAATCTCTCTCAAACAGAAACCCGATAACAATATGGAACTAACCATCAGTGATAATGGTGTGGGATTACCGGATAAACGTGAAGAGTCCAACCATAGTTTCGGACTTGATCTCATATCAGCTTTGGTGGAGCAGATCAACGGCGAACTCGAAATAAAAAGCGACGAAGGAACCAGCTTCAGGATCACATTCCCAAGTGAATGAAGTAGGGCAATTTAACAAAATGCCTTATGTAGGACAATTTACCAAATTGTCCTTTCTTTGCAAACTACATCTATTCCTATGCTACTTTCCCGTACGGAAATTTGATAAATTGCCGTATTCGGGGCGCAAATTGTTAGTTTCGTAGTGTAAAATAGCATCTTGCCTTACTCTTTCCGCTTCTTTATACTTGATCCTCCTTTTTGTGCCCGGATCACCGTACCTCCAACTATTAAGATCAGTCCTATCGAGACAATTGTGTCACCACCCGATGCCAGTTTTATCCCTCTGATAACTTAAATGGCACCTATCACATTATATAATGCTGTTTTCCAATCAAACCGAACTTTCATGATCGCCTCCTTTTTGATCAAATCAGAATTTGATAAAAAACAAACTTCCATTTGTCAAATTATGCCGATAATCATTCTAAATAACTCTCTATATTCACTATAATTTCTTCAAACTTTTCTTTCTCTGGGCTATAGGAATATGAGCTTCCAACCAGATACCTGATTTTATTATTAGCATCGATTACTATGTAAAAAGCTGAAATCAGATCTTGATGAAGCTTTTTTAATCTTGATATATTGTTCCCATTGTTATCCAAAAAGATCTGTACATCCCGTGATATATTTGCTTCTTCCAATCCCTTTATCGTATCTCTAATATACCAATTCTCCACGAGAAACATTACTTTACCCGGGTATTTTGAAGCAAGATGATTTGCCAGTGATATGTTAGTTCTCTTACAACCGCCACACAAATAAGGAGAGCAAGTCACGAACAAGTAGTTTTCTTCTTCTAATAGATCTTCAACATCATAAGTGTCCTGTTCTAAGCTATACAAGGGAAAAGTAGCAAAGTAAAATTCATCATCAATTACCAAACCATCACAGATTTCTTCTAAGCTGTATTGAGTTGCATATTGTTCGATTATGTTCTCATCCGTATATGAACATACAGGATAAAAAATAACAAGCACGAGAATAATATATCCTATTCTTCTAGTTGATAAAATTCCAGACATAACTCCTCCTCATCCATATTTAGTCCAACAACAATATCTTCGAATGATGAAACAGGTATGAAATCTATCGGGTAAAAAGCTTCTACAAAGCGATTATTTTTTAGAGAATAGATAAAGAGAAACTTATCATATCCTTTCATTTCTGCAATAGTGGATGAATGGCAGTAATAAAGGACAATAAGCTCCATTTTTTCATTAATGATAATACTATGTAATTTGCTATATCTATCGGTTATCGATTGTACATTTCTACTTTCGAGCTTATCATATATTTGTTTTTCTTCTTCTCTGAATCTCTGAAAATCTTCAATTTTGATTGAATCGACAACTGAGTAGTTATTATCAAATATAAACACATCTGTACCGAAAGTATTGACGGCAAAAATATGTTCATTGTATAATTCGTAAAGTACTGTATCGTATATACCACCGGTAGCTATTGATTCCCATAAATACTTAACATTGGGGTTTTGTTTGATATATTCTTCATCACGATCAAGTATTTCCAAAGTTCTTTTATAATCATAGCTTATAAAATTTCTATATGCTGTACTGGGCATAATTGTATCTAACAAATCAAGGCTTCTTGACTGAGGGTACCTTTCATCATAAACGATTTTAGCAATAAAACCGGCATTATCATTTTCTCTCAAATACGAACTAGGCTTACTGCCCAAGAACATACCCTCTTTTATATAAAATGAATAACTGTAGAACATCCCACTTGTATCTATAGAATACAGAAATGGGAATTCGTCTGGTGCTATCCGGAAAGCAGAAACTCTTTTGGTAACTGAGTCATACACGTACAATATATCATTCGTTATTTTTATACAAGAGATATCAATTATTCCCCCATTAGCAAAACTGTTAAATTGACCAATAGAATTAACGTAATTACCTTCATTATCGAAAACTGCTAATAATTGCGCTTTATTTGGACTGGATGATGTCATAATACCTTGACTTTTTGAAGTTTCTTTGCTTATTAATGGGAAAAACAGAAGCTGATATTCATCGCTAAAAGCCATGCCCGAAGATATACCGTATTTATATATTCCAAAAGTAGCAGTATAATCGAAGTCATCCAAACCAGATGTGTCCAAAACCACGCTGTTGATTATTTCCAAATTTATACCATGGGAATATGAAGACACAAATAATAAGATAATTAAAATCATTTTATTCATTCTATTGCCTCCTTAATTACTAATTTAGGCTGTTTAAAACAATAATAAGCAAGCTATCGCTCGTCAAGTTTTTTTCGTTTTTTTTATTTTTTCCTCCGCATGCTATCTTACGTTTCTGTAGCACCGTAGGACAATTTACCAAATTGTCCTTTCTTTTCAAACCAGCTCTATTCCTGTACCATTTTACCATTGGAAAATTTGCCAAATTTCCTCGTTTTACCACATCAAATGTCATTTTATATAACATTGCGCAAATTTGTGTCCGTGTTTTTTTTTGTTACCATCAATATATTCCCAAAACCTCTTCCCCACTATAAACTTGATATCTCAGATATGTCATCATCAGCTCATAATTTGTCTTATGAAGTTCGATCTCGCTTTTTGCTTTTTCATTTTCGGCATTATTGAATTCCAGAAAGTCAACAATACCCGAGCGATATCTTGCCTTAGCAAGTTCATACTTCTTTACTGCCAGTTCGTTTTTTTGTTGGTGTATCTCCAATTCATCTTGCTTCAACGAGATATCGAGCAGAAATTCACTCATCTTATTGTTCGTTTCCTTCATAGTCTCATTATAGTGTATCTCCCTCTTTCTGCTCTGATATTTAGCAATAGCATGCTTGCTGCGTCTGGAGAAGTAATCTCCCAATGGATAAGACAATGTTAGTGCGACAGTCCAATCCGAGTTTCTCATTACCGAATCGATCTGGTTGCCTACTGTCTCATAGTTATCATTGCTATCCTTCAAATAATCTATATCCGACCATTGATAAATACCTTCCAAAGACAATCTCGGCAATAGATTGGCAAAGCTCCTTTTCAGAGCGTTTTCTGATAGCTCAACCTGATGAGTAGCCAATTGCACATCATAGTTATATTCTGGTTTTTTAGGAATGCTATCCGGGATATTGATGAAATAATCTTGCAAAGCATCGATATCGGGCTGGAATCCGACTATTCTTTCCAGTTCATTTAGATTGGTAGCAATGTCTCTTTCCGTACGTTTGATCTGGAGAAGAGCATTTTGCATCTCGATCTGTACCGAATAGAGATCGAGCTCATTTTTAACACCGCTTTTGAGCATCTCCTGCAAATAACTCTCTTCTACTTCATAGATCTCCAAAGATCTGTTATGAACCATCCGTTCTTTCTTCAAGATCAGCAGTTCGGTGTAGATCTGCACAATTTCGAGCACCAATTCTCTTTGCTTCTCACGCAGGTCCAAAGTGCTGATCTCTTCTTCAATTTGAGCAGCTTTGAGTGAATAATACCGTTCATCAAACAGATCTAAGTTTTGTGAAACAGAGAGCGTTTTTGCCAAAAGCCAATTACCTGATTTTCCATAATTGCTCTGCGTGGATGCAGTTATATCCGGTAGAAAATCCGTTCGAGATGAGCGCAGTGACATTGCCGCACTTTTTCGATCCATTTCAGCCTGACGAATCAATCCCGAATTCTTCAAACCGGCATCAACACAATCTTCCAAAGTGATCTGCCCATATAGTCCTACTCCAAACAGTACAATCGACATAATTATGAATAATTTCATCATCACCTCATCTATTTATCTTTTACTAATATCGAATAAATCAAAGGTATGAATAGCAAGGTAAGAAATGTGGCGGAAAGCATCCCACCGATAACCGATACAGCCATCGCCGACTGCAATTCTGCAGAACTACCGATAGCCAAAGCAAGTGGTAAAAGACCAAAAACAGTGGTAAAAGTGGTCATTAGAATCGGACGGAACCTTACTCTACCTGCATTTAAGATAGCTTCACGTAAAATCATCCCTCCACGATGCAATCTGTTTATCCTATCGACGAGTAAGATCGCATCGTTAACAATGATCCCTGCGAGAATTATCATGCCCAAGGTGGACATCACATTGATCGAGGTCTGCGTTAAGAACAGTGCTAAAGCTACCCCGATCAAACCCATCGGTACGGTGAACATCACGATAAACGGCAACAAAAACGATTCGAATTGCGAAGCAAGGATCATATAAACCAACAAGATAGCAAAAGCCAGAGCGAGCAGCAGAGAATGCAAAGATTCGTCTATTTGTTCGTTCAATCCTTCGATTCGCAAAAACAGATCTTCTTGCTCATCGAATTCGCTTCTGATCGCTTCTAATTCACTTAATGCATTATTGATGCTACCGTGAAATTTCATCCTAGTAGATAGCACTCTGAATTGATTGATATGTTCAATCTCCTGAGGCATCTGCTTCTCTTCTGCTGTCACAAATGTAGCCAACGGATACAAATTGCCACCCGAGACAATATTCATTTTGAGAAGTTCATCCAAATCGAGAGTTTCATCACTCTGCAAAGTGATATCAATCTTATCGCTGAATAGATGGAAATCACTTATCTTATCACCGGCTACATAGGTCCTCAGTGCCCGCGATATATTGGCAACATCTATATTGTATAGAGCCAGCGCATCACGATCGATCTTCATATGAATATAGGGAGTTTTATTATCATAATCGGATTTTACATCGTAAAATATGTCACTTTCTATGATCCTTCTATTTATTTGGGCAGCGAGAGCTTCCATTTTGTCGAGTTGCAAACAGTAGATCCTGAGCACAAGCCCCATCTCCCCCAGATCCAGAAGTGAGAGCAATTCATTATCCCCGCGCGTAAAACCATATCCTACCGGTAGCTTAATGAGCTCTTCTCGCATCTTATCTATAACATCTTCCGTCTTGTATCTTCTGTGGATATTAACCTTGATCTCTGCCAAATTATCGGTTTTTGACCGCTCCAGATAATAAGAGAGTTTGTCATCGGTTGATCTTCCGATCGAAGAAAAAAAGTCTTTCACTCTATGGTCGCTTTCCAGTTTTGCTTCGATATTGCGAACTATTTCATCTGTCGAAGATAAGGATGTGCCGGGTTCTAATTTCAATAAGATAGTAAAGGTTGGTTGTTCGAATTCGGGGAAAAACTCTTTTTCGTGCCACCACAGAATTAGCAAACTAATCCCGAAAACGACCAAAAAGATCAACAAAGTAGGTAAAACATTGTCCAGTGCTTTTGATAATATGAGCAAATAACGCTCACGAGCACGAATGAAAATTTTCTGAAAAGTTTTGTAGATCCGTTTTAAAAATGATCCGACCAACTTCCAAGCATAAGCAAGCAGTATGTTAACCAATCGTGCCAGAAAAACGATAAACTTTACAAAAATTTTGATCGGAATCAAGCTAATTGAAATCAACCGATTTTGCAGAAGCAACCATTTTCTCTTTGGCTTAGATTTGAACTTTTCCTTTTTTCCCGGTTTTTCTTTGGAACGTTCCCGCAGAGAAGCCAGCATCGGCAGAAGAGTGACAGAGACCAAAAGTGAAGCTAGCAAAGCGAAAGCAACCGTCATAGCTTGCTGTTTGAACAGAGAAGCTGCAATTCCTTTTACAAAAAGGAGAGGCAGGAATACTGCTATAGTCGTCAAAGTGGAAGCGGTGATAGCCATCCCGACCTCTTTAGTTCCTTTGAATGCTGCCAGAAGCCAGTTATTCCCTTCTTCACGATATCTGAATATGCTTTCTGAGACGACGATAGAATTATCCACCAGCATCCCGATTCCCAGTGCTATTCCGGAAAGAGAGATGATATTGATCGTAATATTACCAAAAAACATCATTATAAAAGTAGCCAGAACTGCTATCGGAATCACTATGGCAATATGAAGCGGACTTTTAAGGTCGCTGAGGAACAAAAAAAGTACCAGAAAAGCGAGTAAACCTCCGATAAAGATAGCTTCCAAAACTCCTCTGATAGAATCATTGATAAAATGAGAATGGTCAACGGAAACATGAAAGTGAAGATCGGGATATTCTGTTTCGAATTCTGCCAGAGTTTTTTTGACTGTATCACAAACTCTCACCGTGTTTGCTCCGGCTTCTTTTCGGATCATGATACCGAGTGTGCGATTGCGGTTCAATCTGGTTATGCTGCTCTCATCTTTGAAAGTTCTTCTCACGGTAGCAACATCCCCCAGAAAAATCACACTACCATCATCAGAATATGATATAGGGGTGTTTTCGATATCTTCAATCGTTCTAAATTCACCCGATACTCTAATGTTGAATCGATAAAATCCCTCCCGGATGCTTCCACTCGGGATTCTGATGTTTGCTCGATTTATCCGATCAGCAACTTGATCAAACTTTAACCCGAAACTATTAATTTTAGTTCTATCCAGTTGGATTTGGATCTCTTCTTCCAAGTCACCGATAATATCGGCAGCAGCCACTCCGCTTAGTTGCAGCAATCTTTTTTTGATGTAGTTCTCTGCTGTGTTTTGGATGGTACTGATATCATCAGCATCTTTTCCGGAGACAGATAGGTACATGATCGGAGCTTCGGAAGGGTCCAATCTGGCAATATTGGGACGCTCAGCCTCGTTGGGTAAACGATAACGTAAATTATCCAACTTTTCGCGCAGTTGCAAAGATGCATATTTCATGTCCGTCCCCCAATTATAATCCAGAGTAACGATAGAGACATCGTCTCTGGATATTGAGGTAACGCGACGCACATCTTTGAGGGTAGAAACCACTTCTTCTATCGGATCGGTAATCATCTCCTCAATTTCCTGAGGTGAGGCATTACCGTATGAAGTTATCACCGTCAGTTTCGGATAACTTAGATCAGGCAAAAATTCGATCGGTAACTGAACGAAAGAAACAATCCCGGCAAACAGGATCAAGAGATAAAACATTATCACCGTGATAGGACGATTGATACAAATCTTTGTAATCTTCATAATCTACCTTTGATTATCTCGCACGCCAAGATGGTATCTTGCTCTACACAAGTCCCGTAGAACAATTTATCAAATTGTCCCGCACTCTTACACATGCTATTCTCATGCATTGCTTTGGACAAGATGGTATCTTGTCCTACATAAGTTCCGTAGGACAATTTATCAAATTGTCCCGTGCTCTTACACATGCTATTCTCCTGCAACGCTTTGGACAAGATGGTATCTTGTCCTACGATATGCCTAAAACCTATCTCTAAATTTTTCATAAGGGATTACTTCTGTCACTTCGATATTGGCATCGTGTGAGAGAGAGAAATGTCCGTCAATAATAATCTGCTGGTCGGGTAACACACCATCTGTGATTTCCAAGAGCGCATTATTTTCCAAACCAGTTTCCACATATTGCCATTTTGCCTTACCTTCCTCGGCAGCAAAGACCAGTTTTCTCCCATCGCGGACCAATAATGCATCTTTGGGTATCAGAATTTTGTCCGCATGTCTTTTTGTACCGATCTTCACTTCAGCATACATCCCCTCACGCAGATAACCGTCATTTACCAGCCGGACTCTAACCCGACAAGTGCGTGAACTTCTGTCGATAAACGGAGCAATAGATTCTATCCTACCATAATATAATTTCCCCTTTCTGCCGGGGAACTGAATCACCGCCGGCTGACCAATTTCAATCCGGGTTATTTCCGATTCCAGAATACGCACATCGACATTTAAGTTTCTCAGATCATAAATCGAGGCAATCTTTGAACCGGTCGAAACATACATCCCCTTCTCCAGATTGAAATCTGTGATCGTGCCTGTGAACGGTGCTTTTATCTGAGCTCTTTCGATTTGCAATCGCAGTTTCTCAAGCTCGATCTCTATCTCTTTCAAGCCGGTGCGAATTTTTAACTGCTCCTCATCGATACTGTCATCCATAGCTTTCCAAGCCGAGAGTTCTCCCAATGCCTTATCTTTCTCCAAGTTCAATCTTTTTTCTTCTAAGAAGAGTTCGTCGATATCGATTTGAGCGATAACCTCATCTTCATTTACGATCCTATCTTCCTCGATAAACACCTCGGAAATCCTACCACTTGTTTCCGAAAGAATATCGGCTTTGCGGGAAGCAAACAGTGTACCGCTGGCATAGATAAAAATGGTGAGTGTATCCAGTTTGGCCGGAGATACAACCACCGGCATCTTTGCGGCAAAAGTGCCGGGAGCCTCCGGAGTCGCTGTGTCTTCCTGCCAAAACTTCCAGTCGCATCCTGTTAATACAAAAGCGAACATCAATAATAATAATATCCTTTGTTTCATAGTAACCTCTTTATATCTCTATTTTTATCTTCCCGTAGGGAAAATTATTAATTTGCCCCACATGTTTTCTTTTCATCATTCTAACCTGTGCTCCACTTTTTTTCTATGGAATATACGATACAAAACCGGTGTGACTATTATGGAAAAAATAGTCGCAGCTGTCAGACCACCTATAGTAGAAAAAGCCAGCATCCTCCAAAAATCTCCTTTATCCACATCAGTTCTGATGAGCATAGGTATCAAACCCATAATTGTTGTCAAGGAAGTCATCACAATCGGTCTGGCTCGATCTCGTGTAGCTTGCAAAATAGCATTGTTCAGAGCTATCCCATGCTCTTGAAGCTGGATGATGCGATAGACAAGTATGATGGAATTGTTCACCACGATCCCGGCAAGTAAGATTAGACCCATTCGGGCATAAGCATTGAAAGTCTCATCAAAAAAATAAAACATATAAGTGACACCGATAAATGCCAAAGGTAATGCCAATATGATCACAAACGGTGAACGAAAAGACTCGAATAGCGCTCCCAGAGACATATAAACCAATATGATTGAGGCTATCAGAATCAATATCAACTTCCTATCTTCCTCATCATCGCTTTGCAGAGCATCATCATCTCTTTCCAATACATATCCCAAAGGTAACGGATAATAATCTATCAGCTCATCCACAAATTCTCGTCCCAACCTGGGACTGCCTCTAAAATCGAAATTGATACCTCGCTGATATAATCTATCTTGCCTGTCTATCCTGCTCATTACCTCGACCTTATTTATCTCTGCAATACTGCTGAGGGTGACTTTCTGCCCGTCGCGATTGTAACAGATGAAACTGCGAAGAGCATTGATATCAAAATCCTCGTCATCTTCCTTGATGGTAAAACTGTACTCACGATTACCGATATTTTGCTGTACAAACCCCTCCTGATTTTGAAGCAATACATATAACTGCCAAATAATAGAATCGATATCTACACGATGAGCTGCCATCTGCTTTCGATCGAATGAAATTTCATATTCATACAAGATATCATCCTGCCACTGTGAAAGAGCATGAACATTCACATTAGCAACGCGGCGAGAATAACTTTCCATAAAAGCTTTCAGATTATAAGCTTCCTTTTCCAATTCTTCATAATTATAACCTTTCAGTTTGAGATGGAAATTGGCAAAAGTTGCGCCGGTACCACCGAACGAAGGTCCGAATCCCCATACATAGACACGGGTATTACCATAATTTACTGCATAAGCCTTTAGCTTTTCGCGCATAATGAGCGGGTAAGCTGTCTTCTTGGTCTCCTCGTCAAAATCTATCCTGATGCGCCCATAAGTACCGCTCACATAAGTATTCCAAGATTCCACATTTTCGCCATAGAGGAGATCTTCAAATTCTCTGATGATGAAATCGGTTTGTTCTATATTGGAACCGGTAGGCATATAGACTCGCAAGGATAGATAATCGTCTCTGGGAAAAGTCCATACATAACCTTTATCTACTTTATCTGAGAAAATCCAGATAGTATAGCCAAGAAATATAAGAACTAGGATGATCCAGATCACACGGAATCGGAGCAGGATCTTCAAGATTCTTTGGAAGAAATTCAATTTCGGATTGAAATAAAACTCCTCTTTCGAGATTGTTTTCCCGGAAGAATGAGCCAGAATATGGGTGCTGGCAAAAGGAATAAAGGTGAAGGAGATAAACAAGGAACTGAAGAGTGAGAGCACCATAGTATTCACAAAAGGCATATAGATGATTTTGAAATCACCCTGCATAAAGAGAAATGGGGCAAACACGATCATGGTGGTAAATGTGGAGGCGACTATGGGCAGGGCAACTTCTCGCACTCCAATAAGAGCAGCATCCCGACGGGATAATCCCCGATTCTGATTGCGGAATATGTTCTCATAGATCACAATAGAATTGTCCACTATCATACCAAACCCAAGCGCAAGACCTGCCAGAGAGATCATATTTAAACCGATACGAAACAGAAACATCAAAATAAAAGTAAGCGCTATGGAAAGAAAGATGGTAGTTACAACCACTAAGGTCGATTTGAAATTTCTGAGGAAGATGACAAGCACGGTGAAAATGATCAGCAGTGAGAAAATACCACGCTGATAGAGCACTTTCATATCTTTGGTTATCTCCGCCGCTTCATCGGAAATATTGACCATCGTGATATCAGTCGGTAGGAGCTCGGCTTGTTCTTCTAACACTCGTTTTGTTTTTGCTGCAAGATCGATTGCATTGGCTCTGTTCTCTTTTGTAATAGTAAGAACTACCTGAGGTTCTCCATTATATCGCCTCAGCGTGCGTGCCTGCGCCAAACCGTAGTCTATTAGCGCGATCTCGCCAAGTCTGACTCTATCGCCTCTATCACGAACAATCTCTAACTTGCCGATCTCGTGTAAATCATTAAATGAATCATCCAGCATGATGCTCATCGTTCTTCCTTTGTCTCTCAGATTGCTTACTGAGATCCTATTCCCATATTCTATCAATGCTTGGCGTACTTTTTGGTAATCTACCTGATCGAGGCTTGTTTCCCTCAGCTCTATTACTACCTCACGCTCACGTGCTCCTCTGATGGAAACATCGGAAATGCCATTGAGAGCGGATAGTCTGAACAAAAACAGTTTCTCCGCCATTTCTTTGAGTTCCCAAGTCTCATAAGCTCCCGAGATACCGTATTCCAGAAAAGCAGTATGCTCATACTGACTGGGGATATAAGCTTGGATTTGCGGTTGAGCCTGTGTCGGCAATCTATCACGGATAAGATGAAGCTTCTCATTCAGCTCGAAGCGGGCAAACTCCAGGTCTATATTACGATCGAAATAGAATCTCACGGAAGACCTGCCCACAGAGGAAGTGGAATTCACCTCCCTCACCCCTTGCAGAGTCGAGCCGGCTTCCTCCACCAGAGCGGTGATGTGTTTCTCTACTTCCTCGGGTGATGCCCCGCTCCAATATGTATTTACATTCAAACGGGGAAATTCTACATTGGGGAAATAGGAGATGGGTAACAAAGATAGCACAAACACCGCTGCTAACGCTATGATAGCAAAGATCATGCTGATGGTAACCGGCCGGTTGATGGAGAACTTAGTCAAGTTCAGCATAGAGATATCGACCTATATATAAGCTTTTTTGTACTATCCATCATTATCGATTCTGATAAGAAATTTCAATATGATAATAGTTTTAGGATAGAGCAATTATTCGAAAACATGATTTGATGCTTATATTGATTATCTCTGCTTTCACATTTAGGATACATTTCTTACTCAATTATTGTTCCTCCTCTTATTTTTGGTTTAGTAGATCATATTCTTAATTAATGTCAAGTCCGATCTTCTTGAAATGTGTTTTCTTCTTCTTTTTTGAGAGATATTGAAGACTTTGGAGTACGCACATTAATATTCAACATTTCAAAATACTTACCTGCTTTTTCTACAAGCGCGTCATGGCTGCCGGTTTCGATAATCATTCCATTACCCAAGATCACAATTTTATCGCAATATCTAATTGTACTGAGACGGTGTGCTACGATAATGACAATCATGTCTTTGGGTAAATTGTAAATCGTATCCATGATGAATTTTTCGCTGAGGGGATCGATATTGGAAGTAGCTTCATCGAGAATGAGAATTTTCGGTTTCTTTACCAGTGCACGAGCTATTGCCAAACGTTGCTTTTGACCTACTGACAGATTGCATCCTTTATTTCCTACAATAGCATCATACCCTTCATCTATATTACTGATAAACTCTTCACTGTGGGATTGTCTGGCAGCGAGAATAATTTCTTCCTTAGTTGCTCTGGTGTTTCCGAAACGAATATTGTTGTAGATAGTATCGTTGAACAAAAACGGCTCTTGCTCGACCACAGCTATGTATTTACGAAATGCCACTACTTCTCCGTTACTCAAAACTCTATCGTTAACTTTTATACTTCCTTCATCCGGCAGATAAAGACCGCTCAATAATCTAAGCAGAGTAGTTTTACCGGCACCGGAACTACCTACTATACCGATTTTCTCACCTCTCTCGATATATAGTGAGATATTCGTCAACACATTTTTCTCGTGGTTCTTAGTCTCTGCATTATTTGTTTTCGAGGGCATATTCTCATCCGGAGTTGCGTTAGATAACAATTCTCTCTGTTCATATGAAAAAGTTATTTTTTCGAATGCTATATTTCTAATCTCTTCCTTCATTTCAAACTCTTTTGCAAATTCTTCCTCCGGCAAATCAAATAATTCCCGAACTCGCTGCAGAGCCATCAATGCTCTTTGGATTTGGATATTGACATTGACGAGACGACTTGCCGGACCGAATAAATATCCAACGAATGTATTGAAAGCCACCAGATAACCGATGGTCAACCTACCCTGGATAATCTCATAGCCACCATAGCCAATGATAGCAATAGGGGCAATACCTCCGATGAATCCGGTAACTGCATTGTTCAAAAATGATGTTCTGCCGAGTTTTATATCGGAGCGAAAAGCTTGCTTTGCCGCCTGAAAGTAGCGTAAGAGTTTGTATTTATAGCGCAGAAAGATTTTGCTCAACTCCAGCATACTGAGCGATTCTTCCAATTGTCTGGTGGTTTGAGCACTGTCTTCATAATAAATTTTCGATTGTTCTCTTACTTTTTTGCTAAAATAAACAGTCGAAACGATGTAAAATGGCAATATTATGATGGAAACAAGCGCCAATTTCCAATGAATGAAAAAAATAGCTGTTAAGCCAACCAGAAAAGTCAATACATCTTTGGCAATGTTGATGATCGTGTCGGCGAAAAGACTTTGTAATCTTCCGGTATCGTCATTTATGCGAGATATTAGATAACCGCTGGAATAGGTTTTGCTGATTCGCAGAGGCAATTTGTTTACTTTCTTAAGTAAATCCAGGCGAATATCAAGTATTACTTTTCTATTGATCTTATAAAAAAGCAATCCTTGGAAATAGCTGATAATCTTGGTAATGGATAACAAAACGAAGACTATAAGAATTAGTATGACCAATTCCTGCAGATTTTGCTCCGGGATCGTCCTGTCCAATATCCTTCTGGTTATCAATGGAGTTGGCAGGATCAGAAGGGAGAGGAGGAAGATTAGAATGGCGCCGAGGATTAAACTTGAAGTGTGCCTTTTAAAAAATCTCTTTAGGAAGAAATAAACCGGGTTGTTTTTCATTTTACCTCTAATACTTCTTCTCTTATAGCTAAATAAATCATTTTATCATCAGTTATAAAGTCCATAAACCATAGTTTATTGCCATCTTCCGAAAAAGCTATACCACAAACCTCGTCAAAGGGAGAATGACCGATTCGGTATTTTCCCAGCATATTGCCTTCATAATCATAACTATAAAAATAATATAAATTGTCCGCTATTTTTGGATTAATGCTAACATAAAACATATCATCAAAAACAAATTTTGGAAGTAAACCGACATATTCATTGGTTTCATCAATAACATAGCCTTTGCTGAAACTATCGATTTGAATTCGATTTAGCAACTTGAAATCATAATCTTCTTCTATCTTATAAATGAATATTTCTTTTGAAATTATATTTGTTGAGATGATAAAATCATTATAACTCGCTAGTAGAATTGCATTCTCCATCATATCCGTTATCGTGGTAATGTCGTCCTCATTTCTTTCAGCTAGATTGTCCTTACTCAATAAATTCCCATCAAAATCATAAAGATATATGTTGTTAACATCTCCCCAAACAGAAGCCAAAATATATTCATTATTTACTATTGTCTTCGAAAACAAATTGCCATCAATGCGAAATTCTTTTATAAAGGTAAATAAGTTCTCTACTTCATCATATTGGATTTTGATAATCTTATTATTCTTTCTATCGCCCACCCAAATACTGTTCTCGATAAAATCTAAGGAACAAGGATCTATCAATTCCCCGGGACCTCTTCCGGTTTGGTCGTATCTGCTGATGATTTTTCCATCTTCAAGAGAGAGCATTATTACATCCTTTGAGTAGATATCAACTGCCAGAATTCTATTTTCTTGAAAAAGTCCCATAGGAAATAGCATGGCTGGTTCTTCAATTTCTATGCTATCGATTACATTATAATATGTTACATCTTCCTCCTTGACCGAACAAGAAAGCATTAGTAAAGTTATGGTTGCAATAAATGCTCTTCTCATTTATCCTCCTCAAAAGTTTATTATATCATCTTTCCTTTTTTTAAAATACATTAACAGTTTTCGATATTTTTGATTATCTTTGCGAATTAAGTATAATTTTTTTAAAAACAACTCGAGTGATTTTCGTATCTTATTACAGTACTCTTCATCATAATTTATTTTTGTTGTCCTATCATAATAAAAACCAGGACAATCTTTACATATATTCCTGGCCCAACATTTTTTACAGTTCTTATTTATGTCTTTATCTAGAGGTTTAAGCTTCGAAAGGTTTTTATCAAAATCTAATTTAACATTCTCGGCATTTACATTGCCCAGAAAATATTTTTTAGAGTCATCAATAAATAATTGGCAAGGGAATAAGTCACCTTTAGGGGTAACTATAAAATGAGTTTTGCCTATATTGCATATATATTTTGATGATAATTTGTTCGCGAAATTATATAAGGCTTCTGAAAAAAAATACTCATTATAGAAATCTTCTATATTGTTCGAAAATTTTTGCTTTTCTTTAAAATTAAGATCAATTGCATTACTGACATTAACAATATATCCATTATTAATTCCAATTTCGTTTATGTATTTAGAAACCTCATTTTTTGAAATATTCATCTTTTTATGTAATGAAGTATAAGTAGCTTCATACATTAGTGCTATGTTGTTTTTAAGCAACTGCTTAACATTTTTATACATTACATTGAATGTATTTCTATTGTTGTTAAATTTTCTAAGTCTATTATGAATTATTGGTGGCCCGTCTATGCTAATAGTTAGGCTAAAGTTATACTTTTTTAATATTTCTAATATATGGTATGATAAGATAGTACCATTTGTTATCGCACTGAATGAATACTCCTTGCTATTTGCATTATTATTCATTATTTTAACACACATATATTCAATTATATTAAAATTTAGAAATGGTTCACCTCCAAAGAAAGTTATATGGATTTTCTTGAAATTGTTAAATTCATGATTTATAAATTCGATAACATTGTCGGCCGTTTTTTCAGTCATATTTAAACTGCTTTCTCGATATTTATTTGCATAACAATAGGTACATTCCAAATTACAATTATGTGTCGTATTAATCTTAAGTTCCAGAGATTCTGGAGAGGAATATGGATCGATAGATTTCATATTATCAATTTTTTCTTCAGTCAATAATAAATAATCATTTATCTGGTTAACATCCAAATTGTATTTTTTTGCTAATTGAACGGTCTTCATATTATTTTCATGATAATCATTTAATATATTAAATGACGATCTATTTACTTCAAATAATTCTTGAAATTCGGGGAAATATAATACATATTCATTTTCATTAATTTTAATGGGATGATATCTTTTCACCACAATTTTTCTCCTTTCTTAAAATATAGTATATCCCCCCAATAAATTAGGGGGGAATATACTATTGTTTTTTTTAAAATACATTATCAGTTATTATATTACAATTAGAATATGAATTTTGCCTGCACAATCGAAAATCAGTCATCATTATTTGTATCTTGATCATCGTCATCATCTGGCGTAGATATTCCTCCTGCCCCACCACAGAATAATCCACCACAACTACCACATTTAACATCATCTAATAGATAATCAGATAATTCAGGGAAGTCTATTACTTTAAATTCTAGTAAATCCATTTTTATCTCCTATTTTTCGTTTTTTACTCACATTGATATTTCTCTTCCTGTGCGAGTTAACCAGGAAGGATCCCCCTTGACTTACCCATTATCGGGAAATCATTGCCCTCTCTATGCGGGGAATCTCTCATAGAGAGGGTTGGATGGATGAACTTATTCTTCCCGATATAGAAGATGTGATATTTCTTTGTTCTGGCATAGTTAGCTATTTTTATTGAGCATAATTTTACTTGGTTTAAACGGATCTTGAAGGGGGGGGGGGGGTAGATTAATTACTTGCATATTATGAGCAGTCAGCATATTAGACAGAAAGATAGTCTCTAATCTGCGAGCATCTTTTCTACTCATAATATCGCCTCCTTGCTTTTTAATTTAGAAGCTGGACAAAAAATAATAAGCAAGCTATCGCTTGTCAAGTTTTTTGTCTTTTTTTATATTTTTTTTCTCCGTATGCTCTCTTGCTTTCCTGTAGCACCGTAGGGCAATTTACTAAATTGCCTTATGTAGGACAATTTGCCAAATTGTCCTTTCTTTTCAAACCAGCTCTATCCCCGTACCACTTTACCATTGGGCAATTTACCAAATTGCCAATCCCTTCCAATATCCTTCTCGTTATTAATGGAGTTGGCAGGATCAGAAGGGAGAGGAGGAATATTAGAATAGCGCCGAGAACAAAACTTAAGGTAAATCTACTAATATATTTTCGAATAAAACTTGTCAAAATATTAATCATTTTGCTTTCATTATTTTTTTGAAAATATTTATTTTCTCTTCTTCATCATCAAATTGAATGAAGTGATTATCATAATATAGGATAGGAGAAAACTTAATCGCAGAATTAAGTTCCAACATTGAAACTTGATTCGTGCGGCAATCAAATTCAGCAAAATAGGATTGCGGTTTATCACTTTTTTTTGTCCCGAAGTTATTTATCCGTAATGAAATCGTTTGATTTGTAACATTTGAATCATTGATTTGAATCATATAATAAAGTACGATTTCTTCCAAGGTAATCTTTGCAGTCGTTGGCTTAAAAGAAAGCTCTTTCTCATAATTGATAAAAACAGAAGTGTTCTCCTCTAAATCAATAATCTGAACAACCGGTAATCCGGTAAAGAAAATATAAAGTCTGCTTCCGATTATTTTGTATTTAGCCCACTCGTATAGAAAATATTGCAGAGGTTCGGCATATCCTTGAATCATGTCCGCAGAATCGATAACGGAATGTTTTATATTCAGATCGCTATCATAAAAAGTTATTATCTTCCCGCTAGAATTTGCCTTATGCACTATCCCAAGCAGTTCATCATGAAACTTGAATACGGTCAGAGGTTTATTGTCCAATCGTTTTTCCTGCAATAACTGGTAGTTACTATCAAACATTATAATGACATGTTTTCGGGAATCCGTAAAATAAAATCGTTCACCGAGTTGAACCAATGGAGACGGGAATTGAAATTCACCCGGACCATGTCCTTTTTCAGCAATTTTTGTAGCTGTTCTGTTTTCGATATGATAGATATAATACGCTTCTTGATTGAAAATGCTAACTTCATTTGCGTTAAAAAAACGTATTTCTCCATAGTTCAAGACATAAAAATCTTCATCTATATCAAAAAAATCAACTTCTTCATGTAAGTCTAAACATATATCCCTTTTATTCTGAGAAAAAATTAATGAGGAGTATATAATAAACCCTATTAATATTAGTGTAAATACTATTAATAATAATAACTTCATATTCCCTCCAAATTTAATTGAAATTATCAATTATTTAATCTATGTCATTAATTTTATAGATTCTGTTTCAACTTCTAATAGTCGTTGTTTTGCCATAATTTGATTAAATTCACACACATAATCAACACATTTATATATATCTCCAAATACTTCCCATGAATTGCCAGGACAGATACCATCACATAAATATTTATAGTTACATTTCTTGCATTTATCAACTTTAAAAATATTAAAATCTTTAATTTCATTAATTATTTTAGAATTTCTATATGCTTGTTCCCAGTCTTTGTTCAGTATATTACAAATTTTGTAACTCATTGTGGGCTTGATAAAAAGATGACAAGGAAATACATTGCCTGACGAATCAATAGCAATAGTATTCAATCCAAAACCACATATTCTTTTTTTGGGTGTAAAATTTTTGTCTTTATAAGTATTTAACAAACCTTCCCTCTTAACCTGTTCGACAGTCAGAAGTAGATTATCATCAATATCTTTTTTACTGTTTGGCATTTGAAAAGTAAAATTAAAATTCTCAATATGAAATTTATTAGCTAAAGTTTTTTTTAATTGATTTACTTGAGCGATATTATGTTTTGTGACAACACAACTTACAAATATTTTTTTGGGATTGTGTAAGGCAAAATATTGTAATAATGATAGTATATTATCAAATCCGAAACTGCTTCTATTATTTGATTGTATTAATTTATCCAAACTATCAATGCTGACATTAATTACATCAACTAAAGCGTCAAAAATTTCAATATTATTTTCATTAAAAAGACTACCGTTTGTCATCAAAATTATTTTCGCATCAGGCTTATAGCATTTAAGAAAGCTTAATACATCCAACAAATCATTTCTCAATAGTGGTTCACCACCCGTAAAAATAAATTTATCGGTTATATTGATAATTTTTGTGATGATTTTTTTCCATTGTTGTGTTGTTAATTCTTTCTTCATCAGCATATTACTCTTCGCATAACAATAGTAACAATTAAAATTACACTGATGTGTTAGATGAAGTGAGATATACTTAAATCGTAATTGATGTTCTACATCTTTTTTTTTTTCATAAATTGACTGAATAGTATTAATAGAATCAACAAAGTCCTTTTTTTGAGAAAAAAGAATTCCTTTGTCATTCAGAATTGAAATTAACTTATCAAATTCGTATGAACTTATTTCAAGTTTAGCAGTTTTTTTAATATTTTTTATAATTTCTGCTTTAGGAACATCCTTCTTAAGATTGATAAATAAATTTATAATTTCATATAATATTTTATTACATTTTATCATTTTATGATTAATAGGTGAATAAACTATATATTTGCCTGTGTAATTAGTGTCGATAAAATGTATATTATTGTCATAATAGAATTTCATTTTTTTTCTCCGTATGCTAACTTGCGTTTTTATAGCACTGTAGGGCAATTTGCCAAATTGCCAATCCCTTCCAATATCCTTCTCGTTATTAATGGAGTTGGCAGGATCAGAAAGGAGAGGAGGAAGATGGAGAGGGAGCCGAGAACTATCGAAATTTGATACTTTCGGACTGAATTAATTATGAATGACATCGAAATAATTCTTCATTAAATTTCTAATTGAAATTATGATTGATTGTTGCATTTCAATAATTTATATCATAAACAATAATAAAATCTTCCTCGCGATAATTATGTAAAGATGATATACTTATGGCTAGTTTATTTTTAGAGAGCACAAATTCATTTGAACGATAATCAATGTATACATTGCCTATATATTCAAGGTTTTTATTATAGACTGAAAATATGCTTTGATTATAATCTTCTGAATATCTCATTATCCATAAATTGCCTTTTGAATCAAATTTCAAATCATTTACGGTTTGATAGTAATTAGGAATTTTCCCAACTTGAATTGATGGATATTTTTCTTGAATCTCTTTATATTGGTTTTGGATTAGATTTCTTGATATTTCCATTAATTTGATTTTCTTAACAGGATGGTCAATTGTAAAAATTTTTATTCCTTTAAGATTATAAATTTCAATGTCAAAATTATTAACATTTCCTGTATGATAAATAGCTATCAAATTGTCATACAGGTTAATATCATAATAAATTTTGTTTCCAAAAAAATCTATCAGTACCGGATTCTTTTTTGTTTTGTCAATCTCAAAAAGTTTATCAAAATCTGTAAAGGTATTGTTTACTTTGTTTAGACTAACGACTTGATAAAAATCACTATCATCATATTCATTACTATTGCAATAGGTTAGATAAGACCCTTGATATAGATAAAGTTGACATTGATTAATATTGTAAGATTCAGGAAAGCTATATTCAGATACAAAGTCAAAATTGCAATTGAATTCCATAAATTTTCTCTTACCAATATCAGTGATGATATATTTATTTTCTAAAGTAGAAATTCTCTCTATGTAATTGAATTGACCAGGTCCATGCCCTTTTTCACCAAATCTTCTTATGAAAATTCCATTCCAATCATAAATAAATAAAGTCATTTGGTTTCTATCAATCCAAAAGATATAATCATTGTCAGATTGGAAATAATCTAATGAAGCAGCACTAACACTTGCTGCCTCAATAATTAATTTTTCATGTAAGCTAATTTTAGACAAAAAAGTTTTTTCATAATTCTTTGTGCATGAAAATAATAGAAAAATAGCAAGAATACTTATTATTCTGGATTTATTTATAAAATTATACATATATTGCGTATTATAATACTCTTTAAAAATAGTTTGGATGTCATTTATCTTATATCTTTAATTATAAAAATTAACTATATCAAACTTAATATCATTCACGTTCATTCTCCAACATATTTAGTTTTCTATAATAAATTATAAATATTGTAATCCCGTATAGCCGATTCACATTGCTTTATGGTAAATTTATCAAAACTACCATTAAACACCATGTTTTTTGCAATGCAATATACACAAAATTCCTCATATTTACAAGATGAACAAAATTTACTTTTAATATTAGATTTTACTATTGAACGAAATTTTTTCAAATCAGGAGAATTATGCCAAATATCTGAAAAATTTGTAGTTTTTACATTCCCAACTGGATATATATAATCGTAACAGGGGTAAACGTTACCTTTTACATCAATTGCGGCTTTTGTAATACCTCCTCCACATGTTGTACCATCTGAATATTTTATTTTTTTTATTGTTTTTTTAACATTATTTTTAATAAAACTATCATTATAGGGTAAATTAACGTCTTCTGCAACATTAACATTTTTTCCACTGTAGGAATTTTCAATTTTGTAATTGTAAGCAACAAGATATTTTTTTTCTAATTCTTTTATAAAAGAAAAAGATGATGTATTTAATCTTGTAATTGGGAAAGCTAGATAGAATTCTATATTATTGTTGGTTAGTTTTTCCAACACATTCATTACGGTTTTGAAATAACCTTTACGTTTAGTAATTCTATCATAATCACCTTCCGTGCCATAAAAACTAATCCGTAATGAATGTAATCTAATTTTTTTAAGAACTTCAATATGTCTATCATCTATAAGACTACCGTTCGTAAAAATACTTATTTCAAAACCATAGTTTGTTGATAGCTCTAAAAGATCACATAAATCTTCTCTCAAAAATGGTTCCCCACCACTAATAATAATGCTTTTTGTTCCTAGATCATGCAGATTGTCGAACAAAGCTTGAATTTGCACAATACTCAATTTATGGCTTTGTGAAATATTTTTACTGCCATTTAAATAACAATAATAGCAATTATAATTGCACATTCTTTCAATTTCAATTTGCACATCTAATGGTACCTCATTCTCGTAAGCATCTTTATATAGTTCGCGAATCAAATGAGTGTTTTTTTGTTCTAACTTCTTATCTCCTTTAGAAATGTTTTTACCAATTCCATTCTCTTCAAAGATACCAATTTTATATAAATTTTTCTGAACTTGATTAAAAATTTCAGTTATTTTATTCTTTTCTTCTCCTAATTTCATAAAATATCTTAAAACTAGATCATAGCAATTCTTTAAACTATCTTCTTTTCTCATAGCATTAAATATTATCTGTCCAGTTTCATTTAACAAATAGATATATTGTGTGTTTTTTTTTGTTAATATAATTTTATTATTTTGTTGTCTGTAATAAAAATCTTTTGAAATGTTCATTCTTTTCTCCTTCTATAAATAAATTAACATAAAAAAGGATACTCTCTATTAATTATAGTTTGATAAAAAAATAGGAGTATCCTATTGTTTGATCCGTATCTTAAAATACGGGTTTGCAATGGGATTTGTCAACACAAGATCCAGATGGAGCAACACAACCGTCGCCTTTTCCAATATCTTTAGTGTCATCATCAATCATTGAATCAACAATGATCTCAATAATTTGGAATTCTAGCATGCGAACCTCCTTTTTGATATTTCATTCTTTATAAAATAAAGAATAATTGTTCTTTTCTAAAAATTCAATTGACCTATTTAAAATTTCATCTCTATTCTCTCTTATACCAGTTAAAGACTGCTCAACATATATATCAGGACTAATACCATTTTGATGTTCATTTATGCCATTTGATAAGAATGAAGTCATACCAGTAAAATATATTGCAATTCTTCCTGGTAAACCCAATAAGGATACATCACCATTTGCGCCGGCAGTTTGTCTTCCAATGAGTGTTGCCTTACAACTGTCTTTAAGGAACATAGCAGAAGTTTCCCCATAACTCTGTGTGTTTTCATCTATCAATACTACAACATTTACATATTGGATGCTTTTATCATTCTCAATACAAACGTACTCGTATAATGTTTTTATAATTTCTAATTTACTATCTATATCTTGAAAGTTAGCAGCAGAAACAACTGGAACTTGCAAATGTGCCCAAAAAACTCTATTTTTAGAAGTAATTAACTCTACAATTTTTTTTACATCCAAATTAGGATAACCTCTTTGATCAAAAATTACACCCCTTGAATTATTTAAGTTTTCATTGATTATATTTATATGTTTATCACTTACTCTCGTTAAATCAACATACAAAATATTATTTGTAATTTTTTCAATTTCATCTCTTTGGGAATACTTCGCATTCTCGTAAGTTTCTTTTAACTCAAAGGTAATTTTCTTTTCTATTCCCCGAGTATTTTCAATAATTAGTGTGCGTTGATCTGAAATTTTTCCTTTTAATAATTCATTCATAACATCCCGCATCAATATTTCTTCTCGTGAAGCAGAAATCATTTTTGCTAAAAAATCAACTCGCTTTTTGTAGCTTTTTCCATTAATCTTTTGAATAATATCTCCAATTTCTATTCCGAATTGCTTTGAGGTTTTCTCGTCTACAAATGAAGTGATTACTGGTTTATCTTCTACCCAACTACAATTGAATGGTGGTATACCAGCATTTTCATAATATCTTGTGTAACCAGTAACAAATACATGAGAATCACCTAAACAAGCCGTCATTTCTCTGATTATATAATAAAAATCTACAGCATTTTTACATTTAATGGCTTTCTGTATACTTCTCTTGAAAACATCATCCCAATCTTCTTTGATCTTATTTAAATGAGGGAAAAAATATTTTATTATTGTATAAATTTTAAATATTGCTAAAACTCGTAGTGCTTCCTCAGGAAAAATAGTTTCTTGATATCTTGAGAAATCCTGTTTTAAATTTAACGACTTTACTAAATCAATAGATTCTCTATTCCATTCGATATTTTTAAATTGATAAAGCAACTCTTTACAGTATTTTACAATCTCGCTATCACGATGGTTCTGAATTTTTCGATCAAAAAAAGGTGCATTTTGATTTCCTTGATAAATCATTTTGCGTAAAAGAAATCCAATTTTAGCTAATCCAATTTGTTCAAATCCACCTTGATTGAATTTAGAATAATCAATATAATCATCAGTAACAATTACTGCTTTCTTCGCTGCATTTAATGCATACATTTCCTTTGATATCCATGAATTGTGATTTAGAATTATAACCATTGGTAACTCAATACTATTTTTAACAGGTTGCATAAACCCATTGTGAAAAATTTTCACCGAACTATGATAAATTGAGCTTTCAGTATTATGAAATGGAGGGAATCCTTCATAGGATATTTCTAAAAAACACGGAAACGGAATATCCTTAGTCGTAAAATGCTGAAAAAATTGAGTCTCTTTAAAAACCTTATTAATATCAAAAACATCCTTATCATCATTGCGCAAATCAAGAATTAGTCCTTTTGCTTTTGGTATATCATTTAATGCTTTCATCAAAAAATTTTTATTCTTCTCAGAATCTTCATAATTGTTAATTCTTATGTTTATAATTAAATCAGTTGAAAAAAGATAAGAATTATCAGGTTCAAATAGCAGATTTTGATTTTGAATAGTATAATCACAAAATGGATCATTCAAGCACTTCTGCATCTGATAAATTGTCTCAGATAAATATTTACTTGAATTTCCCATAATTAAATCTGGATAATGATCAACAAATATACTATCCCAATCTATATCATTTATTAATATGTGTGGGTGAAAATATTTTACTATACCCCAATATTTTCCAAACTCAAAAAGTCTATCAATTAGTTCCATTTAATCTGACCTGCAAAATCTTCAGAAACTAAGGCTTTATTGTACTTCAACTCTAATAGGTTAAAAAGCATAGAGAGGAGCCTCCGAATAAACTTATTTCTTCCGAGCAGGAATGTATTTCTATGCTTATAAAAAGCATAATATTTTTAATAGATTGGAATAGTTGTTGCGGGGGGGGGTAAAGAAGCAGAATTGCTTGCTATTTAATGAGTTGCATAGCTGTAAGCCGGAGAGCTTATTTTGATAATGAATCTTAAAATATTTCAAACAATTCATCTTTACTTCCCTTTTTTTTATTTACTACGGAGACAGAATCTTTTTCATACAAAAACCTGTCAAGATTAAATTTCATATTTGGCTAAATAATTCGTGGCAACTAAGACAAATCGGTAATGTATCTTCTTGTGTTATAAGCTATAATAAAGCTGTAATATTTTTATAAAATTTTTCATTTTTTTCTTCACTAATTTACATTCTTTCAAAATCTCATCATAATCATTTATATCAGCTTATAAATTTGAACTCTACTAACATCCATTCTTAGAACTGTCTCATCTTTAAGTGACAAATACATTTAATTCTCCTTCTCAATCATTTTATATTTTGCAATTTTGTTACGAGAAAAGTAGTAGATTATGTTATTTCTTTCGTCAATAAGAATGCTATCTTCGCCACCTAAATCCAATTTTAACTGCCCGATAGTGTTACCGGATAGATCGTATATGGTAATATACCTATCCACATTCATTTTTTTTGCTTGATCACCTCCGGTTGATAGAGTTATGATTCTTTTAGTTTTTTCTGAAAAGAAAATGTCTTGGTACGCGACTAAAGCACTTTGATATCTTTCTCCGTCCTTTTGAACTATTTTTGGACGTGGAAAGGTTCCGGTTTTCAATTGCTCGGGAGAAGTAAATTTCTTATAGACTTCATTGGCAGAACAAATATACAAGTTGAAATTTGGGTAAGTTCTACCAACTACAAATAATGAATCCGATATTTCATTGGCAAAAATTTTATTTGCATGTGAACTTTCTATAAAATCTTTGTATAGATCCGATGTGGTAAATATTCCTTTTCTCCCTGTTTCTGAAATCCTTTCAATGGAAAAATCGGCGGTTGGCATTCCATCATAGCTATTTACCAGAATTCCATCTTTACAAATGCTGATTTTGAAAGGGCGATAATCAACTTTATGACGACTAATTTCATTGAAATCAAGATCATATACATATATACTGTAGTTGTGTAAATCTGAGATATAGAAAACATTTTCAGCATTATGATATTTGAAATCTTTAACCCATTGTAATTCTCCGGGTCCTTTACCTTTCATTTTACGGATAATTTTTTTAGGGGTTGACTTATCGCTAAAATTATCTAAATCAAATACATAAAAAGCTAAATCGAATCTATCATAGATATAAATCATTGATTTAGCATAATTTATCGTACCATAAGTGGGGGAAAATTCAAGAATGTTATTGTCCTCATCTGTGAAAGAATTTATCTCTTCGATGAACTCAAATTCGATTTGATTCACTTGATTGGAATAAGTATTTAACTGTGCATCCGCCCGATCAAAAATATTATTCCTTTGTTTGCTGCATAAAATCATTACTGCAGTTAGACTAAGAAACATTATTGTTTTTGTAAATAGACTCATATCCACCCTACCTCTCCAATTTGTATTTTCTTATTTGACCAAATCTGAAATAGTACAAGACATCATTTTGGGAATCAAATCGGATAATATTTTCACCACCATCATAAGGAGATATCTTGTGTTCACACAGAGTATTGCCATCTCTATCAAATATGATGATGTAACGTCCGATTTGCAACTTTTCACTCCATCCCAAAGTAGAGAGAACAAAAAGCATATCCTCTTCATAATGAATGTCGCTAAAGGCTAACACAGCCGACAATCTTCTGTCATTCTCCCTGATAACTAATTCCGGTTTAGGTAGTTTTATGCCCACTAATGATGGAGAAGTAAATACTCGACCAATTTTTTCTTCTTTGAATTCGTAAATATTGAAATTAGGATAGCTTTTGGTAAAAAAGAAATGCTCATCTTTATCATCGATCGGTGCTATCATAATTCGATCTCTTTTTTCTTTTTCCAGCCTTGTACCAATATTGGAGGGTGAAAATAAACCATAATGGTTTTCCCTATCGTTCAGATCGATTGCATAAACAGCCTTATCACCATATGCCATGTCATAAATAGTAATAAATAGGTAATTTTCTGAGTGAGCAATTCTAAACGGTCGTATCGGTAATTTGATTCGATCGATCTCGGAAAAATCGGCATCATAAACATAGATGCAATAGTTCATCAAATCCGATATATAGTATAAATCTCGATTCTCATCATAAATAAAATCGAAGGGTAGGATAAATTCATCCGGCCCTTTTCCTTTTGGTTTGGGAATATAATCAATACACTCACTCTGATCACTAAAAGTATCAAGCTCGAAAGCAAGAATTGCATATAAAAATCTATCAATTATATAGATTCGATTCTCGTTGATATTGATTGCGGCAGTTTGTGGATGGAGTTCCATCTTTTCGCCAGAATAGTAAAAAGAAGCTATGGAATCGACCAATGCCAAACTGATTTCATAAGTTTCATTTACATACGGTTTCTGTTTCTCTGCCTCGTCCAACATAGTCAGGTCTTTCTCTGCACATGCTGAAAATAATAAAACAATTATTAAAAATCTCAACATGGTTTGATCTCCTTTCTTTACTAAACACTTTTTGTCCTATTCACCTCTTTTTCTGCTTATTATGCATAACTCTTATATGCGAAACAAAGCGGGAAATCGCATAACAACATCTGTCCTCTCCAATCGGGAGAGAGATAGAGAAGACGAGATAAAATGAACTTATCAGAACAGATCCTGTGAAGTGGCATGGCAATGGTTACATGAATACTATGAGCAGTCGACAAATCAGACAGAAAAACAGCTTCAACTCTGCGAGCATCTTTCGCACTCATAATATTGCCTCCTTGATTATCAATTTAGAAGCTATACGAAAAATAATAATCAAGCTACCGCTTGTCAAGTTTTTTTCGTCTTTTTCTATTTTTTTTCTCCGTATGCTAACTTGCGTTTTTATAGCACTATAGGGTAGTTTGCCAAATTGCCAATCCCTTCCAATATCCTTCTGGTTATCAATGGAGTTGGCAGGATCAGAAGGGAGAGGAGGAAGATTAGAATGGCGCCGAGGATGAGACTTGCCGATTTGTTTTTAAAATATCTATTGAATAATTTCAATATTGTATAATTCTTTTTAAGCAGTTTCATTTTTTTCTTCATTCTTGGAAATTACTTTTTTATAATGTCTTATAATATAATTATTAATTGATGTTTCTAATAATTCTTTATGGCATATATTGTGTGACGTTTTTGGTTTATTATCAAATACTTTTTGGCTACAAGGACCTAAACAAATTGGAAGCAATTTGCATTTTCTGCACATTTTATTATCGAAAGTTGCTCTGGAGTATCTCTTAATTAGTTTTGCCATATCCCATTTTATCGTACCATCATTCAGTAGAACTCCGACTTTATTTGAGTTATTAAAATCACGCCCCGTACATTTATAAACATCGCCATTATAATTAAAAACAAAGCTATTCCACTTATCTAAATAACATACAAATCCTTTATATAAATAAAAATGCTCATAATATGTTATAAAACCATTATTTTCACACAATTCGACACTTTGTTTTAATGCTTTATTATTTGGCTTTCTTTCTTTGCTTGTTTGCCATATTCTTTGGAAATCAACTACAATGCTTTTTTTATATTTTTCAGAAAAATTATATAGTATTTTTTTTACATCTTCTAAAGTCTCATTCTTATAATTGATTCTCAATACTACCTTACAACCTTCTATATTATCGATAAGCATTTTTATATTATTAACAATTCTACTAAATGTCGGAGTCCCATTTACATTCCTAATTTTGTTATGCCTTTTTTCATCTCCATCCAGCGTTATTTGAAATTGATTGAGCTTTATATCAGTATATTTATCTATATCTTTATTGTAAAATAAATAACCGTTCGTCGTTATACTATTTTGGAAAAGAATCTCTTTTTCTTCACAAATATTTTTAATTTCTTTTGATAATGGATAAATTATTTTTTCGAAACATAATAAAGGTTCACCACCAAACCACCTTAAATTAATTTTAGGTGGTTTACATTCATCAATTTGTTTTTCTATAAACTTGAGTATGTTTTTTTGCGTACTAGTACTCATCTTTTCTTTATTATGCGTTTCATAGCAATACCAGCACTTAAAATTACAATCCAATGTCGGCATTATAACTATATTATAGGAGTTATCAAGAAATATGTCTCTTTTATTACGAAAATTTATAATATCCATTTCATCCAAATCCATCGGTATAATGAATCTTAATCTAAGCAAAGATTGGAAAAATGAGTAATCTTCTTCCATTATCCTTTTGATATCGGAATAGTTTTCTATCAAATAATTGTATTTATTTACATTCAACGCAAATAGTGAGCCGTTCAGTATATTAAAACAAATAATGATGTCTTTATATTCAACGAAAAAGTTATATTTGCTAAATTTATAGTTCATTTTTCAATCTCCTTTGCCACATATATCATTTCATCATTACCTTCTAATAATCTCATAAAATATATCTCATCTTCATAAAATGCGAAAAAGTATTCTAATTCATCTTTTATAACAGTTTTGCCTAAATAATTACCGTATTTATCGTATCTTTGGAAAAAAGACTCTTCTATTGCCTCACTAGTAGGATCAAAACTAATATAGTAATGATTATTGAATGTATATATCAATCCCAATCCATAAGTTTGTATTGCATCATCACCAATTTGATGATATGTGTCTCCCAATTTATCAAAATCTTCCACAATTTGTTCGCTTATTACTGCAATACTGTTCTTTTTATGATTAAACTGACAAAAATATAATTTACCTGTAACTACACCAGCTAATAAAAAATACTCGGAATTAATTTTCCCTATAAAAAACGAAGAATCAAAAAAAGATTCCAGATCTTCGCTTAAATCATTTTCCATAAAAGAAAATTCTTCTATTATATTACCAGAAAAATCAAATAGTTTTATATTGTTTTCATCACCGAAAAGACTGATTAAAATTTTATCTTCTTTTAAAATAGATATATCAATAAGTGCATATGGTAATCTAAATTCATTATTATAAACTATCTTCTCATTATTAATATCATATCTTACTAATACATTTTTATTTAGCACGTGATCGTTTATTCCAATTATATTATTATATATACTAATAAACTTTGGATCACTAAATTCTTTTGGACCTCTTCCTTTATTACCAAAACTTGCTAATCGTTTGCCATCTCTCGAAAGTAGCACCAATTGAGTGTCATAATCATCTACTCCAATAAAATGTTCTTCTGTTACTATAAAATCTAACAATCTTGTTGGACGGTTTAACTTAATACTATCAGTAACTGCATAGATCTCTAAATCGCCATCGGATTTTTTGGACTGAGTGCAAGATAAGACCAGGACTGATAATAATACTAGTAATAGAAGTTTCTTTTTCATAATTGTCTCCTCGAGAATTATTATTAATTTATTCAATCAAAAACAGTATAATGGGGTAATATTACCCCATTATACTTATATTTATTATCAGTCATCGTCCTCATCATCACCACATCCAAAATTGATAATGGGACAAATACAATTCCCAATATTAAGCCCTATACCTTCCTCAGCAGGTGGCATAATTTCATTTTCTAGTCCAAGACCGAAGTCTATTATTTTCAAGTCTGTAACACTCATTTCTTCCTCCAAATATTTGTTTTCCCTGCAGTTTATTATCTCTCTCACCGCAGGTAAAGTGAGAGGATCCCCCTTGACTTACCGATTATCGGGAAATCATTGCCCTCTCTATGCGGGGAATCTTTCATAGAGAGGGTTAGATGGATGAACTTATTTTTCCCGATAAAGAAGTTATAACATTTTTTTAATCTGGCATAGTTCAATAGCTTTATTAGACATAATAGGAATTGGTTTGGGAAAGAATCAGAAGGAAGGGAAATAATTTCTACTTGTATATTATGAGCGGCCAGAAATTTAGACAGAAAGATAGTCTCCATTGTTTGAGCATCTTTCGCACTCATAATATTGCCTCCTTGATTATTAATTTAGAAGCTGAACGAAAAATAATAATCAAGCTACCGCTTGTCAAGTTTTTTTTCGTCTTTTTCTATTTTTTTTTCTCCGTATGCTAACTTGCGTTTTTATAGCACTGTAGGGCAATTTGCCAAATTGCCAATCCCTTGCCTTTAAACTATTAAAACAAATTATTTTGTCAATAAGTTAGGATATTTTCTGAAAGAAAGTGCTAATGATTCTAAAATATTCCAGAAATTAGTTATATTGAAAATTGCAGATTCTGACACATAGAAGTCTTGATATTCATTTTCGAAGATTAAACATCTTGGACGAAATATTCCCCAGAAATTGACATCTTCATCATCGGAGATATTAAAATGTGTATTTAACGCATTCACGTGTTCCCAAATAAGTTTTCTAATTTTATCTATAGTAGAAGCATTAAAAACATTAGAGTTAATATCAATTAGATCCGTATTTGATTTGTAAGCAAATACATTTTTAAGTATATCAAGATTTTCTTTACACAAAACAGAGATAGATTTTTTTTTATTCTCTTTTATCCAAGCTTTGGGTGGTATTTGAAAAAAAGTTATATTTATACGATTTTCTGTTATGAAGGTATTAATTATAACATTGTTGTTGTTAAGGTGATTTAGAGTGGAATTAATTTCGCTTAGTACCTTGTTAATATCAAGTATGGTTTCATCTACAGAAAGCAATAAATTAGATGCACTAAAGTATCGCAAAGAATAATTATGCCCCGAGCAAGAACTAGTAGTCTTTATACCATTAACTGCATTTAATTGCACAATTGTATTCTCAGCTAATACATCTAATGTACAATAGTTTTGTAAAGATAGTTTGTCCCCAATGTTTTTTAACTCTTCATTTGTAAATGATAGACGTTCAAATTTATCTTTATAAAATTTTATTGCACTATTTGTGTTGATTCCATTAGAAATATTTTCAAAATTCAGTAATGATTTAACTTTTTCTCTGAGCCCCAAAACATTAGGAATAAATATATAATTTGAGTAATAATCAGCTATCTCAAAACATTTTAGCAAGTGTTTAGATCCTAAATCACCAAAAGGAGGAGTTAAATTTGTAATTATAAATAGGTTCTTTTCGATTATGTTTCTGAGATCCTTGTAGCTCGTACACAACCGAATCTTATTAATAATATCTTTTTCGGAAAATTTCTTGCTTATAATACTTACTTCATATTGGCTCATTTTCATTCTCCTTGTTTATTTGATTGAGTTGCATTTTTTAGCTCAAAATATCTTCCGTTGTTGGTAAATGGTAAATATTTATAATTACTGTTTTTGTTTATTAAACATCAATTCATATACTTCAATTTTCATTATTTCTCCAATTGACTTGCAAATAATTCTATTGCCATCTATCAGTATTACATATCTTTTTGAAAGATTAAATTCAAATTCCCCCAATTCATCTCCATTATTACTTAATATCTCGTATATAAACGATTCATTTTTACGTATACCCAGAAGTGAAAAATCATCTCCAGCATAAATTTGCAAAAAAGTTGTATCATCTTTTTTCCCATTTTTCCTGAATATTTCTTTGCCATTTAAGTCATAACTGATTAGAGTATAAGCATTTTTATCTATATCCAACACATATATAGATTTACCATTGGTATCGCATAATAACCTTGAGCTTATAATATCTTCTGTAGATTTATATTCTTTTTGGTATATAATATCAAGTGTATCTTCGGTTGATAACTCTATCGTATCGGTTACCATATTATCTCCTAAGTGCCTTACGTTACGCACAAAAAAATCTTCATAGTTCTTCTGAAAAATTAAAAATCCATCCATAATATCACTGTTTACATATTCACTTTCCATACTATAATTATGTAATTTCAGACTACCTATATCGGCAATCGAAATCTGATTTTTATTATAGTCAAAAAAACCATATAATGGTCTTTGTAATTCGCCTGGTCCATATCCTTTTCCTCCAAATTCAGAATGTAGTTCGCCATTAAAGTCATAAATATAACTATTACATTCATCGATTAATAGCAATCTATCATCAATATTGAAAGCAAGAAAGAGTTCAGATATCTCTTCTTTCAGACTAAATTGATTTTGCATAACCAAGAGTTGTTTATCACCTGATTGTTTTTCAGAATCCGAACAACCCGACAAAATCAAAATTATAATCAAAATAGTGCTCTTATACATTCTTAACCATTCCTCTTTTTTAGGTAATTCCATAGTTTTCATCAAAAAAGCTTTGATTTTTTCTAAATATACCTTTTATATTTTCATAAAGACATTGAGGGTTAAATCTAATGTATCAATTTTACATTAATATCCCCTCTCACTCTCTCAGTCTGCGTTCGTTCAACAGCCTCAGATACATTCTGATAAGTTCCTGATATTCACGCGAATAAGACTCATAATCATCTTCCAGCAGTGCTCTTTGTCTCATTTTATCGAATTGTTGCAATATTTCTTCGGGAGTATCCCAAAGCTGCTCTTCACCATGCTCACCCCTACGCTCTTCGGTAAATTCTCTCTTATGAATAGATTTCTGCGCATCCAACAGACGAGACAATATGCGCTCCTGCCTTTCGATCAGCGAATCATCCACTCTATTTCGCCTCAGATCACGCGAGATAGATTCCAACTCTTCAACAAGTTGATTGATCGTACTGGCATGTTTCTGCGCTTCTTGGTCAGTTTGTAACATGCGTTTCAGATTATCTGCCAATCTTTGTTCATCCTGAGCCAAGCGTTGCATCTGCTGCCGCATTTCGTTTGATGGTCTGCCCGATTCACTCATCTTCTGCATGAGTTCTTGAGTGAGCATATTCATCATCATCTGTTCCTCGCTCATCTCCTGCAAACTCTGCATAAAACTCTGCATACCGCCACCACCACCGGACTGCATATTGTTCTCAGCGATGATAAGATCATAGACCATTAGGTTCAGCCCTTTCTGGATGTCATCGAGTTTATTCCTGATCTGGGTTGTACGCGGTTCATTGATATTATCGAATAATTCCCGGTAGGCATTGGTGGTAAAATTGGCATCATAGATAAATTTTGGACCGAGTACCAGGATTATCATCGGAGTGCTATAAAGCTCACTAAGTGCAATCTGAACGCTTTCGTGTGTAGCAATGAGGTCATCTATGATCACATAGGGATCGCGCACAAAGCGACCGGCTGCCTGTTTATGATTCTCAGAAAGGATGAGCAATCTATGGATAGTTTTTCTGATGATATCGCCCATCTCCATCTGAGAAGCGGAAGCCATCATATCAGTCATATCTTGCAATTGCTGTACCATCTGCTGCATTTTTTGGGAAGCTTGCTGTTGGTTTTGCTGAGCTTGCTCCATCTGCATATTTTTCAGATTCTCCATACTCTGCTGCATGTCGGATTGCAGATCATCCTGCTGCATCTGTTCCATCAGAGCTTCCATCGCCTCAGAGAGCGCATCATCTTTTTCGGGATCAAAAAGCTGGGAAGTGCTATCCAACTGTTCTTGCAGACTATCGAGTTTATCTGCTATAGACTGCTGTTCATCAGCCAATTGCTCTCCATCTGCATCGGCAGCGCTGGAACGATCCATGAGTTCATTTTGCATATCTTCCATCTCTTTGGCGAGTTGGAGCGACTTTTGCAATGCTTGTTCTTTTTTGATATCTTCCAGAAGTTTCAAAGTTTGATCCAGTTTCTCAGAAAACTCTTCCATAGAAAACTTGAAATCATCCATCGCTTTCCTAATATCATCCGGCTTCATATCTTCCATCTTGTCTCGCAACTCCTGCATGATGTCATACATCTCGTCATTGACGATCTCTTCCATCAGTTCTTTAATCTGCTGCATTTTTTCCAAAGTTTCTGCCGGCAGAGCCCGATTTTCATCAAGCTGTTTGATCATATCCTCATATTCTTCTACCACACGTTCTATATTTTCACTCAGGTCTTCCTGTTTGGACAAAAATTGCTCCAGCTCTTCTCTATCTTGCCAGTCATATTCCTCTTTTCGCATCATCTCAAAGCGTTTTTGCTCAAACTCTCGCTGCATTTCTTGGGATTGATCCAGCACACTCTGCAAGGTTCGGCTCTTCGCCTCTTCCCGCTGTTCCACTTCACGATAGATCTCTTCCATTGATGGGAAGCGGGCTACATAACGCCTACTCTCGCTAGTCTGACCTTCGGGTGAATTATCGGTGACCTCTGCCCAATAAGTTACTCTATCCCCTGGGATCATATTCTCTCTTCTGAGGTCTAATTCATGTTCGACATTGATCACATTCTCACGTATAACTTCTCGAAGTGGAATGGTCTTCTGATTTGCAGCATTGATCATGTAATTCAGTTTCAAGTCTTTGAGTCCAAAATCGTCTGATGCGGTTATCTCCAAAGGTAAGAGCATATTTTTAGTTAGCAGAGTATCACGTCCCGGTTCGGTTATCTCTATCTCGGGTGGCTGATCGGAAATCACGGAGATCGATCTGGTGATCTTGCGCGACTCATTTCCCAAAATATCTACCAGATTGATATGATAAGAGCCGCTAGTTTCGATTTTAAAAGAAGTTTCAAACTCCGCTCTACCGAGTCTCTCCATCTGCTTGAAAGAGCCGTCTTCAAATACTATCCTTGCTATCTCGATCGGATTGTTTGCTTCGATATTTAGCTTCACTTCCGTATGCCGCAGAGCTCTGATATGTCCGTTACTGTTCTGTTCCGTATAAGGTTTTCTGCCGGTATATTCGGGATATCGGTAGTGCAGGGTGATATCCCTCACAGTTGGGATCTCGAACACTTCCACACTAAAAGTATCTGATACTACATGCGGATTGGAGACGAAATAATCGAACGAGAAATCCAGATTATTGAATGTTTTCTGATGCGATATCATCGGAGCTTCGCGCCAAACCTCATCAGTTTTGTAAAACAGGGTATGATCAAGATGTGTGTCCGGTTCCACCACTTCGATCTGCACATCACTCCCACGCAGGATCTGCACATCACCCGGTACCAATTCGATATATTCCTTATATTCGGGTGTGGGCATTCTGCCTGATTTGAAGAAATTGGATGCATTGCTAAATTGGATGGGATTTACAAGCCAGAGCAAGGCTGAGAAGACAACCACGATCGTCATCGGTAAGAATAAACGCTTAAGCTTCTGCTTATCGGGCTCGATCTTTTGTGTCTTTGCTTGTTTATCTGCCTGACGGAAGATAAGTGGCAGAATATGCTCGGATTGTTTCTGCTCATCATCATAATACAATTCTAGCGCATTTTGATAGGTATCGTTCTTATCCCGATTGTACTCATCCAACAAGCGAGCAGCTTTGAATTTATCTATCAGTGCCCGATTGCATTGTAAAACCAAGTACAAGATCAGCAGTGCCACAAAAATTCGCAGACTGAGGCTGAAAATAAAAAGCTCGGTAATATTCTCTTCCGTCTGCACAAACACTGCGTAGAACACATTAAATACCAATAGTACGCTGATCACGACGATAGCAAAAAATCTGAAGATAGTAAGAAGATTGTACTTATTTTTGTATGACCGGATTATCTTTTCGAAAAATTTCATATGTATATATTCACCTCTTATATTTTGGTGTCCAATACAGGATAGGCTCTTCTCCTGTCAAATTCCAAATATATTTTTCCATTTTTTCTTTCAGGGATTCGTCTATATATGGTAAGTAAGGGTATATTTCAGCATTCACTACCCGTCGGGCAAAATTGATAGTAGCTTGCATGGTATTTTTATAACCGGCTTCTGTCACATTTGTTGAATCATCTTTATGAGTATGGATAAAGTGATTTGCTTTACCTTTTCGCCTTGAAAGACTTACTCCAGGTATTTCATGCTGGGTAAAGGGAATGATATCGCTGCTATGAATTTCGGAGAGGCATTGGAAAAGCAACCCCTGCTCTCTGGTCACACCGTCGAAATAACCTTTCAGTTCAGCAGAACCGTGAATAAATGCGGTATCTACGCCGATGATATCTCCCGAGAGGTCTATATTGATCACCATCCCGGCACGTTTCTTTAGCTCATCTTTATGCTTATGAAGATAGTTCTGACTCCCCAAAAGCCCAACTTCTTCACCGGAGAAGAAGATAAATCGGATGTCTCGGCTCGGTTTGTGGGTGCTAAAATATTCCATAGCTTTCAGCACTGCCACCACTCCCCCACTATTATCGATAGCTCCGGGAGAATGAGCGACTGTATCGTAATGCGCTGTTATCAGAGTTAGATTTTCATCTTTACCCTTGCCGGGCATATTTACGACGATATTGGATGCTTTCGATTTCTTCACCTTCTGCTCGATGATCAATTTGCCCTTGCTACCCGAGAGGTTTTTCAATTTGATTCCATCCTCATAGCTGATTGAGATGGTGGGAATATAACCGGCGCTATAAGTGGATTGCCGATGAGAAAGACTAACAGCCGGCTTCTCCGGTGTACCGATAGCAATATAAGCCTGAACATCACTCTCCTTCAAATCATTAGCCAGTTTACGGCTATAGCCGTATCCTACTACTATTTTATCCCTATATTCAGCTTTTTTTATCCCTACAATATTGGGATTATCCAAAAAGATAAATCTATTCTCAGCATAGAAATTCTCGTTTAGTCCAAAAGGTATCCCCTCGATTTGGGTATCTTGAATAACGATCTTTGCTGTTCCGGGTTCGAATGTATAGAGCGGAAATGGCTCATATTCGCAGGATAATCCCATCTTATCCACATACGAGGTTATGATTTCGGCAGCACGCTTTTCACCTTCCGTTCCAGCTAAACGCTCAAATTCCAGTGCTTTGACTATCTCCATGATTTCAGGCATTTTTTCCTCCATTTATCCACTTACTTCTGTTATATGCTAATTTAGTTTTGCATCCTTGCACTATATTATTTTCGCTCAACTCTCTTGCCAGTTTTTGTGTCCATTGCATTTTGTTTCCCACAATATCTCCCACAGCACTACCATCGCGACTCAGATTGGAAGTAAACATCCTCGTCACTACGATATCGCCGCGAAGGTATTGGAATAACACTCTTAGCAGCCAGATATATTCGTCTATAGACAACGGTTTTATCTTATTATGCAGGTATTCCTCATATAGTTTCGTGTTTTTGTAGATCACCAGATTATGCAACTTTACCTGTTTGATATATTTATTATCGCTAATATAATGAAAAGTCTGCTGCATATCATCCAAGTTCTCACCCGGGATACCTATGATAAGATGAACTCCGACATCGAGACCGGCTTGCCCGCAATCCTCTATCGCCCGGTGAACACAATCGAAATCATGTCCTCTTCTGAGATAATTCAGGCTTTTTTCGTGTAGAGTTTGCATACCGATCTCCACCGTAACTTGGCAAGGGATGCTTTGCAGCATTTGGATTATTTCTGTATCGAGATAGTCCGGTCTGGTGGAGATAACTATCTCTTTGATATCTGCTGCATCTAATGCCTGTATAAATATCTCCCTAAGCTGCTGCGGTGAACCGGCAGTGGAAGTATCATCCTGAAAATATGCTATCAACCCCACATCGCCACAATCTTTTTTGATAGTGGGGATGATCTGAGCTAACTGATCTCCAACAGGAGCATGGCGAGGAAATGAATTTGAAAAAGTATGTGGCTGGCAGAAGCTACACCCTCCGCTACTCTGCCTGTGCGGGCAACTTATACCTGTACTCAAACCAACTCGAAACATCTTCCGACCATATTTCTTCTTCAAATAGGTCGAATATGTTAACATCATATTCTCAATTTTCATAGTGACAAAAGAACCATCTGTTTTAGAGTTGTCAACTAAAGAAAAAGATGAGGGAAGATAATGGATAATACGAAGTTACTCACAGAGATAAAAAGATATGAAAAAGGCAAGAGCGATTATATTACTGATGTGGTAGTAAGAGAACGCTCTTTCGTGATTGGCATCAATAGCCGACGCTTGGTTCAGCTTGCCTATCTGCCGGAGTATAAGCGCGAGTTGGCTTGGGGATTTCTGTTCTCCGAAGGGATCATACTCGAAAAATCCGAAATTATCGGAGCAGAGCTGGGCAATGATTTTATAAATCTAACCGTACAAATACCGGACGCACGCTTGCAAAATTTCCACCAATCCGGTGAAAAAACATCCGGATGTGGCTCGGCGTTGTCTGCACAGCTGGAAAACAAAACAGCTCAATTCATTCCGCTCAGATTGAATGCCGATTCTATCCTTTCTACTATGACTACTTTCCATAAACAGGCGAAGCTTTTTTTACAAACCGGTGGAGTTCATAGTGCGGCTTTAGTAAAAGAAAGGGGGATTATCTATTATGCGGAAGATATTGGCAGGCACAATGCAGTAGACAAAGTAGCCGGCATGGCTTTGTTGGAAGACTGTCCCTTGTCTGAAATGATGCTATTCACCAGTGGCAGAATATCCTCGGAGATCGCCAAAAAAGCGATCAGATTGAAGATTCCGCTTATTGTATCAGGTTCTGCTCCTACTTCCGAAGCGATCCGGTTAGGCTGGCGGTATGGTTTGTATCTCATCGGTTTTGCCAGAGGCAAGAGATTCTCTATCTATACAGGTTTCGATGATATCAAGTTAGAGTTGTAAGACTACTTTTCAGATTCCAAATCGGCGTTTGTATTGATATTTCTGAAACATCTAATATCCTCCGGTTTTACATCAAAGTAGCGGAGTGTGATATCCGGAAAGAAGCTGCGCACGGCAAAGTTAGCACTTTTTAGTTTTGTTTCGATATTAGGCAAGCATCTTTTTGTGTAGATAGCATGTAACGGTTCCAATCCATCTCTATGTTTCGGTACGAGCACATCGGATCCCGATTGTCTAAAAAATTCACATTGTTTCAGAATTATATGCGGATTAAGATCAGGCATATCGCAGGCAAATACAAAGACCGCATCGGTCTCAGCTTTTTTCAAACCGGCATGAATACCAGCCAGTGGTCCGGCATCTTTGAATTCATCTTTTACAAAACCTAATTGTGGGAATCTATTTGTCAGAGAAGTCTTGGTACTGGCTATGATGATCTGATCGAACAACTCATTTAATTCGGAGGTGATTTTGTCTATCAACAAAGTACCGTTGATATTGATAAATGCCTTCTCTTTTCGGAGTCTCTTACTCTTACCGTTTGCCAGTATCAGTGCGGTGATGTCTTTTATCATAGTAAAAAAAAAGCCCCGCCTAAAACGGGGCTGTCATGATTATTTTATCGAGCATTTCCTGAAAACATACCAGTATAAAGTAGCGACGAAACCGGCTCCACCAACTATATTTCCAAGAGTAGAAGCTACGAGGTTGTTTATCAATCCACCAAATGTGATACCGGCATCCAGTGCCATACCCATCGGAATGAAATACATATTGGCGATGCTATGTTCGAAACCGGAAGCTACAAACGCCATGATCGGAAAGAAAATTCCCAATATTTTGCCGGGCACATCATGGGCTGCCAATGCTAACCAGACTGCCAAACATACCAGCCAGTTACAGAGAATACCACGGATAAAGATCTGCCAGAATGACAATTCCATCGCTTTTGAATGGGCAATACCGGCAGCAGTATGTCCGACTGCATTCAATCCACCGGAAGCTGTATGAAGTAAACCACTCTGAAACATGAAGAATACCAATAGCAGAGAGCCAGCAAGATTTGCCAAATATACCAAACCCCATTTACCTAACATCTTTGAAAACTTGGCATTACCGCTTAGTACAGACATGAACATCAAGTTATTACCGGTAAACAATTCGGCACCGGCGATGACCACCAGCATCAGCCCGACACTAAATACAGCTCCACCCATAAACACTCTGAGACCGAATGATTCGATACCGGTCATCACTCTTGTGGCAAGCTGAGCCCCAAATGCGATAAAAGCACCGGCAAGAATTCCCAACACTATCACTTGCATGATACCGATCTTACATTTGGAAACACCTACTTTTTCGATAACCATTTCCGCAACATTGGCGGGAGCGTTAAAATTCGCCATTTACTCCTCCTATCTTTTTATACAAATTTGGAGGCAAAGATTTGCTTTTATTTGATGCTGTCAATAATAATCGCCACTTTTTGCCAAACAATCATAAAATTCATTCGTTGTTCACTACCAACGTGCGGGCAATCATATCATGCAAGGCTTGTTTCTTTTCGGTAAAACCGGCCATTAGGAAACCAATGCCGAAAGTTAAACCGGAGATTATCTTAGAAAAATATCTTCCGGTAGCTCTGGCAAAATTCAGCCGCTCTCCATGCAGGTCAGTTACTTTGATCCCCAGTGCCATCTTTCCAACTGTTGCCTGTTTTGCAGAAGATTCCAGCAGAGCAAAATAGAGCCAATTCACTACCAAATTCAGATATGGATAGTGAGCCATATCGCTGCTGGTAATAATCAGTAATATGATGTTGATCATAATAGAATCTATCAGGATAGCGATAAATCTCTTCCAAAAGCCGGCATATCCATAAAATACATTTTCTTCGTTCATCTACTACTCCTAAGCGAAATTTTAGTCCGTTTCAGAGAGGGCGCTTCCCTCCTGTTTTCTGCAGAAGATCTTCATCAGCTTGGCACAAAACGCTCCAAATATAGCTCCATCTGCAAATGCCCATATCGCCCCGATGATCGATCCGCAGAAACCGGGTTTGTAACCTCGATAAGCTAATGAGATAAAATCCACCACTTTGCGCTGCTGTCTCCGAGCAGAAACCATTCCCAAAACAAAAATAACGACAGACCACACAAATCCGGTAAACAATGCACATGATCTCACTTTGTAATCAGCCATGCAGACCTCCTTGCTAAAAACTTAATGTCAATGTTTCTCATCCCATCATTTAGTGTCAAAACATTTCTTATGTTGACAGAATTTTCCGCTTATTTTTCCAGTATAAACGGAGGTAATAATGATCTATTTAGATAATGCAGCATCTTCATTCCCCAAAGCTCCGGGAGTGCCGGAGTCTGTCTATGAATATCTGAAGCATATCGGTGCCAGCTCGGGTAGGTCTTCTCATAAACTTGCACTCAAAGCTACCGCTATCATATTTGAAACTCGTGAACTTCTCAAAGATCTATTTCGAGCCAACGATAGCTCCCGATTTATCTTCCTTCGAAATGCAACCGAAGCATTGAATACGGTTATTTTCGGTGTGTTGGAAAGAGGCGACCGTGTGCTTGTCTCTACTATGGAACACAATGCTGTGATGCGCCCTTTGCATTTTCTGGCGTCTGAAAAAGGGATAATCATAGAACGGTTTTCCTGTGATGAAGAAGGTTATCCCATACTGGAAGATTACAAAGAAAAGCTGAAAAACAACCCTAAGCTGGTAGTTACGATCGGATGTTCGAATGTGACCGGCACGATCTTCCCTTATCAAGAGATGGCAAAGCTTGCCGGGGATACCCTTTTTTGCATCGATGCATCCCAACTTGCCGGCACTTATCCGCTCGATCTGAGTGATCCCAATATAGATTTTGCCTGCTTCTCTTCTCACAAAGGACTTGTAGGTCCGCAAGGGGTGGGGATATTATACATCAAAGATGGAGTTGACCTAAAACCTCATACTTTGGGTGGAACCGGCAGTAGATCCTCATCCGAATATCAGCCCGACTTTCTGCCGGATGCTCTGGAAAGCGGTACTCCCAATACTGCCGGCATAGCCGGACTTAATGCTGCTTTGCAGTTTATTTGTGATCAGGGCATCGCAAACATACGCTCACATGAAGTGGAACTGACTGCTTATTTGCAAAATGAGATCGAAAAGTTGGATTGCTTCAAACTTTACGGTAGAAAAGCAAATGCGGACAGAACTGCTATCTTATCAGTAACGCACCATGCTATTCAAAATGATGTCATCACCACTGCTTTGAACAAGCGTGATATTGCCGTCAGGATGGGTTTACATTGCGCTCCGATAGCACATAAAACCATCGGCAGTTTCGATCGTGGTGGCACTATCCGCTTTAGTCCGGGATACTTTTCTACTGTGGAGGATATTGAGCATACACTGAGAGTACTGAAAGAGATTGTGGGGAGTTGAGAGGGGGGATAACCCCCTACTCCGGATTGTTAAGCTCAAATGAGAAGGAAAATTCGGCACCGTCGGTTCTTTTCACATTCATAACTCCATTTAACTGATCAATAAGCTGATCGATCAATCTCAACCCGAGCGTGCCGGCATTGTGCAACTCCAGATCTTCCGGCAGACCGACCCCCTCATCTTTGATAGTGATGTAGAGTTTATCCAGCTTCTTTTGCATATCGATTTTTACCACACCGGCTTTATCTCCGGGATAGGCATATTTCAAGCTGTTTGAAATCAATTCGGTAAGGATAAGCCCGCAAGGGATAGCTTTGTTTATATCCAGATAGACTTCATCCAGACTTACCTCTTTGCTCACATTATCTTTATGATACATTTTAAACAGATACGAGACCAGATGAACGATATATTGTTTGAAATCAATTTTGGTCAGATTTTTGGACTTATACAGTTTTTCATGGATCATCGCCATGCTTCTGATGCGGTTTCGACAGTCGCGCATCAGTTCCAGATCATGTTCATTTTTCATATAACCGGATTGCATATTCAGGATACTGGAGATGATCTGCAGATTATTCTTCACCCGATGATGCACTTCTTTGAGAAGTACATTTTTCTCGTTGAGTGCTTGTCTCAGCTTCTCCACCGCTATTTTCCGTTCAGTAATATCGGCTATAAAACCTTCCAGTGCGATCACTTCATCATGTTCATCGAGAATAGCCTTACCTTTTTCCCATACCCATTTCAGCGTTTTGTCTGCATCATACATCCGATAGATTATCGTGAACGCTTTTTTGTTTTCAATTCCTTTTTGAACTTCCTGCCAGACCATATCTCTATCTTCGGGATGGATCAAATTGTTGTAATAGACTTTCTGCGTGCCCATCATAAGATCTTCGGGCTTGTAGCCGGTAAGTTCGAGAGCACCTTGACTGATAAATTCAGCCGGCCACTCTGGCTGATTGAGCATACGGTAAGCCATGCCCGGCAGATTACTCATTAGTGTTTCCAGCTGACGTTGCTTCTCTTGCAGCTCTTGGATATAGATTTTCTCATCGGTAATATCTATGCCAAATTCGAAACGGACATCCCTGCCGTCCGGCCATTTGATAACCCTATCGTAGAGCACATAATCACGATGGATTTTCGGATTATGATACTCCCATTTGTAGGTCTGCTCCGGTTTTGCTTTGATTATATCATTTGTGCAGAAATGGCAAGGTCTATCTAAGCCTTGAAATTCCTGATAGCAAATCCCTCCGGTGGGATCTGTGCCCAATAATTTATTCAAAAAAGGATTGCTATACAGAATTTCGTAAGTGTCCAAATCGGCAACATAGGCAATCGCTTCTACACTATCGAAGATAGAGAGCAATTGTTTATGTTCCTCATCCAGAGCATGCAGGGTTTTTTGCTGAACGGTGATATCTTTGGCAATTACCGATATGCCACTTTCCGAAGGATAAACGTTGAATTCATAATAATAGGTTTTACCTTCTTTTTTCAGTTCATGAGTGAATCTCTGGAATACACCGGTAACCAATACCTGCTCAAAGATCTCTACAGCATTATTGAGCCCTGTTTTACCATCGAGATGATCATAAATAGATTCACCTTTTAGTTCTCCCATGCTTACTCCGAAAAATTCCTCTGCTGCATTATTCAGATAACTAAATCTCTGCTGATTATCTAATGCGAAGAATATATCCGTGATACTGTTCGCAAGCTCGGAATACTGTTTTTCATTTTTACGGGTGGTGACCAGCAATTTATGCCGCTGGTTAAGAGTATAAGATAGAAGTAAGATGATCGCCAGAAGCAGGATCAAGATGATCAGAGCTGTCCAGAAAAGATGACTGTATCTGGCATAAAATGTATCCGGCTGGTTGATTATCACACTACCTTCCGGCAAATTAGCTCGTGAGATACCAAAGGTTTTCAGCATATTATGATCGAACATATATATATTATCGCTGTGCATCTGTACTGGGATTTTTTCCACAGATTCGCCACTGAGTACCCTTTTCACAATCTCGGCAGTCTGAGCGCCATGTCTGTACCCGCTGGTTACTTTGCCACCAACGATACCCCGTCCCACATAAAAAGACCATACTCCATACATCGGTGCGGAGCATACATCTCTGATCAGAGCTATGCTCTCCCGATAGCGAAATACATTACCCTGATTATCTTCATTAAAAGTCATCAACAAGACTAGGGCATCTTTGGGTAGATCTTGAAGTCTGCTACGCAGTTCAGTCATGCTGACATCGTCGAGATAAGTTACTTTCGTGTATAATTTGTTTCTTTGCAGAATTTCGTTTATCCTTCTTTTATTTGCTCTGCCTGTGATGGAGAGATCGTTTATAATGAAAAGATTGTCTAGTCTGGGATGCAGCTTTTTTGCCACTTTCATTGTTGCTTCCACATCATAAGATTCCACCAATCCGGTGATATCTCTGTAGCCGCGTAGCATTGCTTCTTCGAAGAAATTTACACCGCAAAACACAATCGGCACATTGGGGAAAAGCTCTTCTCTATTTTCCACTACAAATCTAAAAGCATAATCATCGACTGTTATGATAGCATCCAGATCCATCTCTGTGTATTTGTATCTGAGCAAGCGATAAAAATACTCATCCAATTGCTCTCCGCTAATCCTTTTGGTATCCATGTATTCTACATGCAGATCGACGCCGGTTTCTTCCAGATCGAGTACCTCTTCCACACCAGCTGTAATATCATCTGCCCAGATCATCCCTTTATGATAGGAATGGATCAGAAGCACATTCTTTTCTTCATGCATTATTGCCATTAATCGGGAAGTAATTCCAAAGCTCAATAAGATCACCAACAAAGCTAGATAGCATGATTTCTTCTGTTTAACTATAAATCCAAACAAACCCTTAGCCTTTTTATACATTTCATGCCTCCCAAAAATCTAACGCTCGCAATTCACCTTTCTTCTCCCGATTCATACACCACCGGTTACAGCAGCTCTTCTACCGATAGCACTTTTCACCTCTTTGGCGATGAGATCATTTTTTACCATTTCTTTCAATTGTGTGCCGATCTTATATTTCTGATTTTTATCCAAAACATAACCGCTCATTCCAACAGCTTTGAGCAGGACTAAGATCGTGTTGATCCGCTCGTCGGAAAGATCTTGTCTCATCGCATATTCTCCTATCGTATTCTCAATCTGCCTTTTTTTAATCGGATCGCGTAGCGGATAGTAAGCAATCGGTATCAATCCCAAAATTTTGCTTTCTACCTTTTTCACAATTCCCTGGTCACAAAGTTTTTGCAAACAGATCTTTTTGAATTTGTTACTCTTTGGAGAGAGCTTATCAATCCAATATGCTACAGTTTTAATACTTGGTTTATCGGCGATCATTTCTATTGCTTTGGCGATTACTACATCTCCGGCATTATCTTTTTTTAGGATAACTTTCTTTGCTTCGAACTCGATAATTTTCTTCAGTTTCATTTCAGCTAAGATGGCGCCGGCGATGGCAAATTCCAAGTTAAACGATGCCACGAATTTGGTAGAGCCTTTTTCTTCGTGTAAAGCCAGTAATATGATAATTTCCGGTATTGAGAATGGATTCATTTTCGGTCTTTCTCCCTATTGCAAATTGCGAGCTTAATCACCGAGCTCAGTTTTTCCGGTTCATCACTACCAAGCCTGTATTTTTTACCATTAGCTAAAACAATCTCTACAGCATCCAAGCCGGATATATTGTAGAGCCAGCCATGCGGAGTTCGGCGAATTCCCCATCCATAATAAAAAGGATTTCTAACCTGATAGGACTCGACAATATCTTGTAAGGCGAAACTCTTTTTGATGAGTCCCATACCATAGCTTAAGGTTATCTTTTCATCATTTATTGATATGGTTAGATTGATAAACAATCCGAGCATGATCAAAATTACCAAAATGCCGAGATAAGGAGGAGAATCCCAGCCGGAAGTGTAAACATCATAAGCTATTACAGCTAACAAGATGATAACGGCAATCAATGACCAATAACCGAATTGAGTATGTCTATATCTCATTTAGCCCCCTTTGGATACAGTCAAATATTTACATTTCTTTTGTCAACTTTCATTTACTCTCTTTTTCTTTCCAATGAATAAATCTTCCTCTGCTACTATGATAATCGTGGCAAAAACATAATAAACGATCATCTGCAGATATTCGGTGATAATGTCCATATTGGAGATCATGCCGGTATAGTTTATCATAAAGTGAAACAAAATAGCCGAGAGTGTGCTTCGATTTGTTCTATAAAACAACCAGGTGAAGATCACCGCTTTGGGGATCAGCATAGCAAAATAGGCAACTACCATCACCGGCTGAGCTGCCATCTCCTCTAAAGGATAGCCTTGTATGAAAAAAAGTGGAATGTGCCATATAGCATGTACTACTCCAAGGATAAGACTGGCGACAAGTCCATTATATTTTATCTTTAGACCATCAAGCGCATAACCGCGCCAGCCTAATTCTTCGGGTAGGGGTCCGAAAATCAGTATAAATCCGATAAATGGAATCAGCTTAAGAGCGTTTCCCAAATACTCCGGACTGAGCAACTGACCGATCAGATCCCGACCGAAAAAGGTGGAAATAAATATAGATAAAAGCATTATGATCGGTACAGTGAGAAATATAACAAAATACCATTTCGCTTTGATCCTTTTGAAATCTACAACCCGCTTCCAATAGTCCTTGCGAGTTTCTTTATCACCATATTTTTTCAATAAATATAGAGCTACTAAGGTTGGAGCTATACCACCAATGGCAAATAGCACCGTGCCGGCAAACATATCCGTGTTCAAATTTGTGAGGATGATGATGATCCATGGGATCCAAGTAAGTATCAGGGTCAAAAGCAGAAATCTGATTGGAAATATCTTATACTTCATCTTCATTCTCCTATTTCTTTATTTGTCCAAAAAATCACTATCGAGATTATATGTCAATTTTTCGTTTTCAAAAAAATATTTTGCCCCAAACATTATCACTGGCACTCCAATAATTCGCTGAGTGGGATAAAATCGTATCCTGATTGGGTTATGACATCCAAAACAAGCGAGAGCTCATAAACTTCGATGCTATCATGTAACAGTATGATGCTACCGGCTGCCAGATTATCATGTATCTGAGAAACCAGTTCTTCGCCGCTATATCCAGCCCAATCATGCGAATCCAAAGACCACAATACTCCTTGAAGGCCATAGCGGTTTATCATTTCAGTAGCTTTGGGACACACAATTCCATAAGGTGGACGGAAATACTTTGCCGAGAGTGAGTATTTCACCAGCATTTTCATATTTTTTTCAAAATCTTGCTCTATCTCCTCTTCTTCCATTGTACGATAATCTTTGTGATAATAGGAATGTAGTCCGAGCTCAAAAAGAGGATCTTGATATAACTGCGCATATGATTCGTTCATATTCTGTCCGATAACAAAGAAAGTGGCAGGTATTTCTCTTTTTTGTAAAAGCTGTCTGATTTTCTGAGTATTAGCAATTGGACCGTCGTCGAAAGTAACAGCAACTACCGGGTTTTCACACTCACCCTCGAAAACATATTGCTCGATCAAACTACTGTTTACTCCGGATAGATAATCTTTGTAAGCCGGATAGAGTGCCATACGCTGAAATCCGAATAACGATGAAACTCCAAGCATGATTACCAGAACGCTCTTTGCTACATTAACTGATTTGCTTGTCTGCACATCAAAAGAGGATATCATACCATACCCTCAGAGCGGAGGCTAAAATGATGAGAATAAGCAATATCCTTAGTTTCTTATCAGCAGTTTTCCCACTCAAAGATGCACCGATTTGAGCCGAGGGTATAGATGAGATAATCAGAGCCAGCGCCGGTAACCAGACTACCTGGCCGGTAAAAATTTTGCCCAATGCTCCCATAAGTGAGCCAATGAATATCACGCCCAGACTGGTGCCAATCGTCAATTTTACCGGCATCTTCAGAATATAGATCATCAGAGGGATAATGATGAAACCACCGCCTGCGCCTACCATGCCGGCAAGAAAACCGATAATCAAGCCGATCATTACTGCAATCGGTTTGGAAAATGCTGCTCGCTTGTCTATTTCCTCTTTTTTGATAGGGAACATCATCATCACAAATGCAAATATGGTCATCATACCAAAGATAACCAACAAAAGTGTACCAGTGGCATATTTGGATAATACGGCGCCAATATTGGCAGCCAGCGCAAATGGTATTCCCAGATAGAGCATCAACGGTAGGTCAACTAAGCGATTTATGCGATGCCTGATCAGTCCGGAGAGTGAGGCGAAGAGCACCTGCACCATCGAGAGAGCAGCTACGGTTTTCATACCGAGAGCTTCCAGTCCGAATAATTGAGGTACGTATAGCATGAGTGGGATCATGATGATAGCGCCGCCCACTCCCAACATTCCGGACAGAAACCCACCAATCGAGCCGAGTAACAAAAACACTAAAACAATTTCGATCAAAATCTCATCCTTTCTCTCAGAATTAGATTGCAATCAATATCCATAATAGTTTGAAGTCAACTTTTTTTTAATTTGAGCAGAACAAACTGGACACAAAGAAAGCGGATTCTATATTTGATTCAAAATAGTTTGGAAGGACTTGATTATGGAAGAACTAATCAAAAGATTGCAAGAATTTGCAGCGGGAGATATGCTCGATGTAGCCTGCGGTAGAGGAGATTTTTTGAATTTAGCCCATTATTTTCGCCAGGTGGGAAAGATCACTGCTATAGACAACGATCCTCGCTACAGGTCCGATATCGACAAAATTGCCGAAGATATGGATATCGAATTCAAAACAATGGATGCTGCTGAAATGGATTTTGAAGATGAGACTTTTGATACGGTGGTGATATCCAACTCGCTACATCATCTTAACAATCCGAGTTCCATTTTGAAGCAGATGAGACGAGTATTGAAAAAGGGCGGATATTTTCTAATCAATGAAATGTATTACAACGATCTTACGTCCGCGCAAAATTCACACAAATTACTACACCATTTTGTAGCAGAGATAAACAGAGCGCAGGGGATAGTGCATAATAGTACTTACAAGAAAGAGGAAATCATTCGGTTGGCGCATTCTATTCATTTATCGGATTATGAAGTATTCGACTATGCATGGCAAGTGAAGGATGTTCACAATCCCGATACTATCAAACAGATTCTGCAAAGGATGAAAAGTATCGCTAATCTATATCAGGATTTAGATGATAAAAAGTATTATTCGAAAAGACAAGCGGAGATAGAGAAATACATCAAAAAGCATGGATATGCCAGCACACCTTCTGTTTTTATCATAGCTAAGAAATAAAAAAAGGCAGCCTAGTTTAGCTGCCTTTTATTGGATTTTATTCCTGATTATCTTTGCGGCATCATTTGCTCGAGTTGAGCTTGAATTTGTTCTAATCTTTGAAGTAGTTCTTGAGTTTCGGGATCGATCTCTTGCATCTTTTCGATCAGTTCGGATTCGAGTTCCTGCTGTTTTTGTTGAACTTCCTCTTCCTGCATCACTTGCTGCATTAGCGGTTGGATCTGCATGTTTATTGTCTGATAATTCTCCTGCAGTTCTTGAACAGTTTCATGATCACCCTCAGCTTGAGCCGCTTCCATAGTTTCTATCAAAGAATCTCTTTGTTCGATAAGCTCTTCCGCTTCCGGATCGAGCTCATTCATTTTTGCATCGAGATATTCTGAATAATCATCTGCTTTGTCTGCAATCTCGGGATCCTCAAAAGCTTCTTGTTGAATAGATTGCAATCTTTGGTTTAGGCTCATATACTCTTGGTATAGTTGTTGCATTTCTTCATCTGGTTGCTGGGCTACTAGTACAGCAGCAGAAATTACAACTATCGCTACCACCATACTCAACGTCATTTTTTTCTTCATAAATCTAACACTCCTTTTTATGCTCATTTTGATATAAATAAAAAATATCATTCAGTTAAATAAACTATCTTTTTAACACCTCTATTAAAACTTATAACAATATTATACTCATTACTAATTAAAATATAATACTGTAAATCAATTTAATCATATAGTGCCTGATGTCAAGCAATAATTAAAAAAAGGTGATTAATTGTGTGCTGGCAATCGCAATCGATACCTTGCAGGGTGGCTTTCAGAAAATTCTGAGATTATGAAATTTATTTCTGATACTAATGGCAATATACTGCTTTGTTTTATTGTTCATGCAATGGATTTAGCGCTTTTGTTTGCTTTAAGAATATAAAAGCATCGTATCTGTAAGGCCAGATAGTCGGCACATAATTACCCAAGTGTTCTCTGGATGGATCATAAACTACTCCTATAGCTCTATGTCCTATCGGCTGAAGTGCCTCATCAATTCTAAGGTTTTCGAGTAAGACATAGAATGATGGGATTTCAACTTTGGCTAATAAATCTTCCAAACTATCCTTCATTCCGGCAGGCACGTCCATAATCTGTCTGCGTTTGCCCCACTCTGCTCCTGCCATCACGGCACCTTCATAAGTAGCAAAACCCAGAATGAAGACTGCTTCTTCACCCAGCTGTTCACGGAACAACTGACCTATATTCGTCCTGTTTCTTTGAGCCATCGATGTCGCTCTTGCATCACCTACATGAGTATTGTGCGCCCATACTATACCTTTTGCATCTTCACTATAGAAATTTTTCAATCTCAGAACGGTATCGCTCATATGGTCTACTCGTTTATTCCATGCTCTATTATTATCGGCTACTGCAGTTCGATAATATTTCTCGGCGTTCTTGACGACATAAGCATTTTGTTTGGCATCAAAATAGGAAATATGGCATTCTTCTATTAGTACGTCTTCATATTCTTTCATCCGCTCGACTACTTCTCTCATTTCCTCGTCACAGGCATCTGCTCCGAAATAGACTGCTCGTGCATAAGCCCATTCATCCATATCATATTGGGAGAAACAATCGTAGTTCGATTTTACATGCACAAGCTCGGCAATATCGGTTTGGCGAAGGTATTTTCTCACCCTATTCATAGATTGCCATTGATCATAGACATCCATCCCATAAAAACCGACTCGCTGCTCTGCATCTAAGGCAAGATTATATTCTCGTAGCCATTCGACCAGTTCCAAAACTTCCTCATTCGCCCACATCCACTGGGGCCATCTGTTGAAGTTATCTATCAAAAGCTGTCGCGCAGAATCATATGAATTTTCATAACCTTTTACATATTGATTTACCTTGTAGCAAGAATGCCAATCTCCTTCCACTACGATAAAATTCACATCACTTTCTTTTATTAGAAGTTTACTTATCTCTCGGCGCCAAGTGTAAAACTCGGAAGTGCCATGAGAAGCTTCTCCAAGCAATACCAGCTCTCTATCTTTCATCTCTTCTATCAAATCCCTCAGATCAGGTTCGGTTTCCAAGGCAATACTATGCTGCTCGATTTGAGGTAGTATATTATCGAGGTTGGCAAACAATGGTACAAGTAGCATATACAAAACCATTACCATCGACATAAATATCATTGACTTCATAAAATCCTCCTCTTTTGGAAAAAAAACTCTGGTTCTTATGATGTCAACCTGAATATTCTCCCAAAAGCCAAACAGGGATAAGCTACATACTTACCCCTGCTTAACATTTCCGTTATCTTCAGATTATGACTATTCGGTTACTTCTTTTAACCTACGTTTACCCCAACTTTTGAAAGAAATCTTATCAAAGAGACTGTAAAGAGTGGGTATAATGAAAAGCGTGAAGAAAGTAGCACTGATCAATCCGCCGATAACTGTGGCAGCCATAGGTACTTTAAGTTCCGCACCTTCACCGGTGCTCAATGCCATAGGCAGCATACCCATCATAGTGGTAATAGCAGTTATCAAAACCGGTCTTACCCTATCGGAACCGGCTTGGACTATTGCTTTATGCTTCTCCATACCACCATTTCTAAGCTGATTGATATGATCGACCAAGACAATGCCGTTGTTCACCACAATTCCCGCCAGGATGATAATACCTACGAAACTGGCAACCGAGAGCGTGATACCGGTAATGAGAAGCATAGCCATAACTCCGATAAAAGCCAATGGCATAGTGAACATGATGATAAACGGCTGCTTGAGCGATTCAAACTGCGAAGCCATCACAGCATAGACCAAGATGACAGCGAGCAGCAAAGCCAAAGCAAGAGTTTGAAATGCTTCCATCATATCCTGGTAAGCACCGCCAAATTCCAGATAATAACCCGGTGGCATATCTTGCATAATATCAGAGATTTCGTCTCGTACCAATTGAACAGAACCCCCAATATCCCTCGTTCCGACTATATCTGCCGTTATGGTGGTCATTCTGGTTTGGTTCTCACGCATTATTTTCACCGGACCGTCGGCGATCTCGATTTTAGCAATTTGCGAAAGCGGCACTTTGAAACCCATCGGTGAACTTATAGAGATATTCATGATATCATCGAGATGGTTGCGATCTTCTTTGGCAAGTTTCACTCTGATATCATACTCTTCACCACGCTCTCTGAATACTCCCGTAACTGTTCCGACTGTAGCGGTGTTTAATGCAGAGGCAATTTGAGCAGTAGTGAGTCCATATTGAAAAGCTTTTTCTTTATCTATGATAATCTGCTGCTCCGGTTGGGCTTCATCCATCTCACTGATAACATCGGTAATTGTATCCAGACCGGAAATCCTTTGTACTATAGCATTAGAGACTACAGAGAGCTCCTCCAAATCCGTTCCGAAGATATTGATCTCGATCGGAGTAGAAGCACCTCCACCCATCATCTCGGCGCGGGTGAGAAAGTTGAACTCACCACCTTCCACTTTGGGAAGCTGAGAGCGTATCTCTGCTACGATCTCCTCATAGCTCATTTCCCGATCACTTATCCTAAGCAATCTACCAATGATCTGAGCTTCACTGACGTGCTGGGGATTGGTGGGGTCTGCCATCGCTTCTTCCAAAGGTCCGATAATCGCCATGGTATTGCTAATACCGGTAGTGTTCATAAATATTTGCTCTACTTGTCTGGCGACTTCGTCTGTTTCGGAAATCGTCGTACCGATCGGCATTTTCATGTTCATTATCAGAAATGGGATATCCTGATCCGGCATGAATTCCGTCCCCAAAACAGGGATCAATCCGATAGAAACAGCAAACAGAATGAACACTAACAGAACTGTCTTACCACGATTTTTTAGCACAAAACCCAAAGTGTGCAAATATCTATCCCGCAGTTTATTGAACAAATTCTGAGACAAGCTGAGCTTTGCATTCTCATTTTTTCTTTTGAATATAGAAGCTGCGATAGCAGGTACCACGGTAAGAGCGATAAAGAGTGAAGCAAACAGCGAGAATGCCACTGTGAGTGCCAACCCTCGAACTAAGATACCTGTCATGCCCTCACTAAGGATCATCGGGAAAAAGACTGCTATAGTAGTCAGTGTGGAAGCAGTGATAGCCATAGCCACTTCAGTGGCACCGATCTTGGCAGCTTTGATGCGGTCTTTGCCCATTTCAATGTGACGGTAGATATTCTCGATCACTACGATCGAGTTATCTACCAGCATTCCTACTCCCAATGCTAAACCACCCAGCGTCATCAGGTTCAAGCTGAAACGTGCCAAATAGATGGCAACGAAAGTAGCAATTACGGAGATTGGTATAGCTATAGTGATTGCCAAAGTAGGGCGCCAATTGCTGAGGAAAAGATACATAATGAGAATAGCCAGCAGTCCACCCACCAGAAGATTAGCCATCACTCCGCTGGTTACATTCTCTATCGGCATTCCCATATCCATGATCTCATGAAATACTAACCGCTCTCCCATCTCAGCTTCTATTTCTTCTATCTCATCTTTGACTATGTTGGATACAGTCAGTGTGTTAGCACCAGATTCTTTGGAGATCATCACATAAGCTGTAGGCTGCAGATTGGTACGGATATAAGAACGCCGTTCTTTGAATCCATCTTCAACCGACGCGATATCTTCTAAATAAACCATCCCGCCATAGGGTGACATCTTCACAGGTAGTCCGGCTATCTCTTCCATAGATTGATATTCAGCAACGGTACGAAGTCTATATTCGCCTTTTCTATATTCGATATGTCCCGCGCCTAAGGTAATATTACCGGCTTGCACCAAAGAGACTACTTCATCTAAGGAGATATCGTAATATTCCATCTTCTTTCGATCAACTATGATCTGTTTCTCCAGCTCTTCATCACTCATAGCCATCACAGAAGCCACACCCGGTAGTTGAGTCAGTCTGGTTACGACCTCATCATCGAGAATACGTTTCAGTTCATATGCTCCTGTATTTCCGGTAATACCGTAGCTTAGCACCGGCATTTGAGCGAGATTGAATTTCATCACCTGCGGACGGGAAACATCGCGGGGTAGCCTGGCAGCGATCTGATCTATTACATCGCGCAGATCTTGAGCGGCAAAGTCTAGATTGGTACCCCAGGTGAATTCCACCATGATCATGGAAATACCTTCCATACTGCGAGATTTGACCGAAGTGAGATTCGGCACAGTAGCTATAGATTGCTCCAATGGTTTGGTTATCATCTCCTCTATATCCTCGGGTGAAGCGCCATGATAGGAGGTGATCACGGTTATTACGGGGAAATCCATATCAGGAAGCATTTCCAATCCGAGTCTGGTGAACGACAATCCTCCGAGAATGATTATGAGCATTGTCATCATCATTACTGTAATACGTCTTTTTACTGAAAATTCAGCTATTTTCATATTTTAACCTCTAATCCATAATTCTGATGCGGTCACCATGCGATAGCCCCACATTTCCGGTGACAACCACACTTTCTTCCGCTGCTATTCCTTCGATTATCTCCAACTCATGCTCATTTTCCAAGCCGGTTTTCACTTCTCGTCTTTCGACTGTACCGTTTGTTACCACAAATGCGAACTTCTCTTCCAATACTGCTTGGGGAGGAACTACGATCGCATTTTCGGAGGTTTTTGCTTGGATGGTGATACGGGCAAATTGGTTATGTCTGAGCTTGTTGTCCGGATTATCTACAGCTATCTCGGTTCTGAATTTGCCGGACATCTGTTCTGCCTCTTGCGAAACCATAGTTATCTTTCCGATAAACTGTTCGTCGGGATGACTATCGGAAGTTATGATAGCAGGATCACCCCATTTTATCAGGTTAATCTGCGTATCGGGAATACTGAGCTTTGCTTTCATCTTGCTCAGATCGGCAATTCTGATCAAAGCAGGCGATGCCATTGAATTAAACTGCTCACCTTCTTTCTGACTGATGAAAGTAACGACTCCGGCAAACGGAGCGGTAAGGATCGTGTTTTCTTTGATATTTTCATAGTTTGCTTTTGTAGCTAAATAAGCACTCTCTATTTCATCAAAAGTGCTTTTATCTATTGCCTCTTTTTGCAGCAGTTGTTTCATCCTGAGATAGTTTTTCTCCAAATTTTCAAACTGTGCCCGGATTTGGGCTAAATTTGTATTATCCATCTCTATAAGGATATCACCCTTTTCTACCCAATCACCTTCTTTCACCTTTATAGAATTGATCTTAGCGGGGATAGAAGGAGCGATATTCACAAACCTTTCTGCTTCCAACCTACCGGCATATCTCAATTGCAAAGAGATATCCTGCTGCCTTGCAGTAGCTACTCTCACATTTCTATCACCATATCCGACAAATTCTTCCTGATCCGCTTCACCAGCTTGGTCGCACCCCATCAAAAACAGACCAGCTACCATTAATATCATCATTAACCGTTTCATCTATCCTCCTGATTATTTGTAAATTTATATAATTCATACAGACCTTCGATAAAGTCATAATATGATGCTGTTAAATTCATTTGACTGGAAAACATCATCACCTCTGCATCCATCAATTCCACATTGGTAACCATATCCTGATCGAAGAGAGAGTTGATGATTTGATGATTTTCCTGAGCAAATTCGAGTGCTTTTCTGTTATTATCTATCTCTTCTGCCTTGTTTGTCAAAGCCAAGATTGCCTGTTTTGCTCCGACAAAGAGATTTTCGCGCGCATATTCTATATTATAGCGTGTCTGTCGAAGTTCATGTTGAGCTTGTTTTAACTCGGTATAATTCGAACCGCCGCTAAAGAGTGGCAAAGAAACAATTGCAGCCAGATTCCAGCTATCGCGCCCGGAAAAATCCAACTTGTCATCATCTTCTATCTCATAGGTAAATTGCAGATTTATACTAGGAAGGAAATTGCCTTTCTTCATAGTATAGTTTTTCTGCATCATACTTTCGTTCACATCGAGCATTTTTAGGGTAGGATTGAATTTTTCCACCTTGGCTAATACTTCATCGAGATAGCTATCTTTTTCATCACCTTTCAAATCGGCAAAAAATTCCATTTCCTCCTGCCAATCAGTGACATTTATCTTTTCCGGATAATAGAGCTGATCTGTACCGAGCAGATTTTTCCACATGCTAAGAACAATTTGCAGATTGGAGTCTATTTCGTTGAAAGCAGTTCGGTCATTCTGCAGCTTGACCTGCCACTGCAACACATCCGATCTTTTCGCCAAACCGGCATCATATTTGTCCTTTACCTGCTGCAGTTTGGCAGTAGTAGATCTGAGACTATTCTCACTCAATTCTCTGAGTTCTTGGAGTTTGAGAATGTTCAAATAAGTAGAAGTAACCTGAAATGAGAGTTCGTTTTTCTTGTTTTCCACCACATTCTTAGCTCTTTGACTTGCCAGCGATGCCAGCTGATAACCCAATAAGATCTTACCACCGGTAAAGACCGGCTGCTGTACAGTTATAGAATTACGATAGGTCGTTTTATGAACACCATTCATCATTGCTCCGGCAGAAAAGGGAACATAATCGCCGGTAGGCATATCATCGGGTCCGAACACAGGTATCTTTACCATTTCCTGTGCCTGCTGATAAGTATCATCATCTATCCGTACGACAGATGTGTTCAGATTTGCTCGGGGCAGGAAGTTTGAGAAGGCATTGTATCTTCCCCATTCTGCTGCTTGCACAGAGTTTTTCTCCGCCAAGAGTTCTTTGTTGTTTTCCTCTGCTATCTCGATGCTCTCATCAAGCGTTATACTCACCGAATTCAAAACGACTGCTGCTGAAAGCAAGATAACTGTTACTATTGTTTTTTGCATTGTTTCTCCTTGTTAACTCTATCAATATCGTGAGCTATAATTTTTATTACCTCATTGATCTCTTTTTCTACATCGATCTCATCGTTACTGTTTAACATGATATATCCCAATCCTTCACAAACTCCGATTATGATAAGACAGAGCGGCCGCGGCTTGATCGCTCTGATCTGATTTTTTTCTACTGCTTGTTCGATCTTTTCTACCAACAGCTTAACCTCGTATTCGATCAGTTTATCCGCCTGTATCTTGGCAAATCTCCTCAGATTCGGGGGTGCAGAGTCATCTAAAAACATCTCCATATAATGACGTGTGTCCGCTACCAGCTTTGTTCGCTTTATCATATAAGCTTTGATGCTGCTAAGGAAATTGCTGTTCTCACTAAGTTCCTGCTTCAGTTGTTCTCTTATAAAAGAAAAATCTTTCAGAAACATCAATTGGAACATTTCCTCTTTGTTTTTGAAATAATAATACAAAGCGGTTTTCTTCAGACCGCACTCTTTAGCTACGTCTGCCAAGGTAACTTTCTCGAAACCGAGTTTTTTGAACACCATGGAGGCAGCTTCCAATATCTCATCTTTTCTTTCCATTATCCCTTCCTTTTAAACTTTTCATTGAAAAGTTTAAATAATAAAGTATAAGTATTCGTGTCAAGCGTAATTTTCCTTTTTTATCTGACTCATTATTTTGTTAGCATGATAAAAGCATAATATATCTTAATCTTGTCAGACATTAATTCACATTTTTACAATTAAACAGTGATTTTCAGTTGACAATCAGAGAGCATATTTAGGCTTTACATAAATAGAGAAAATATGGGGGCGTATGAGAGATTCGAAGATTGTTGAGATCTGTTTGATGATCATTGCATTTGCGGTTTTGATGTTCATTTTGCGCGAACTGCAATCCATTTTCATCCCGCTTACTTTTGCGGTCTTTCTCTCTTTCCTCTTTGCTCCCCTAAACCGTTTTCTGCTCAACCATAAATTTCCTGTAGCTATCAATCTTATCATCATGGTTGTCATCATCCTGATAACTTTCAGTTTGGTAGGCACAGTAGTATATACCAGCATCCAATCTTTTGTTCGTGAGTTTCCCAAATATGAACAACAACTCAGTGAATTATGGACTCAGATCTTACTACAAAGTGGTATCCCACTAGAGCAGATGGACACGATGTTCAGCAGTCAGCTCTTTTGGATGGAGATAGTGGATCGCCTATCGTTGGCAAGAGTAGTTTCTACTACGATGGGCTCTTTTATCGATTTCATAGTAAAGCTATTATTAACAGTATTCTTTATGATCTTCATAGTTCTTGCCAGAAGCAAACTCTATCTTCGTAAGCATGCTGAGTTGGAAGAGAGCGGGACAAAACCCAAACCGGTATTATATGATCATATCGAACCTCAGGTGAGGAGATATCTCATCATAAAAACTATTATTAGTATATTTACAGGTCTATTGGGAATGTTAATCATCTGGCTGCTGGGAATAGATTTTGTTATTATTTCAGGACTATTACTATTTATTCTGAATTACATCCCAAACTTCGGTTCTATTATGGCTTCTGTCTTCCCAGTTCTCGTCTGTCTGGCACAATATGGCATAAGTTGGCGGCTGTTCTTAGTTGCCGGGCTTCTCTTTGCTCTGCAGATGACTATAGGAAATCTGGTAGAGCCACGGGTGATGGGAACCGGATTGAAGCTCTCACCCATCATAATTTTGATATCGCTGATATTCTGGTATTGGGTGTGGGGACCTATCGGCATGATAGTAGCAGTACCGCTTACTGCTGCCATTAGTATCTCAATTCAAGATCTCGATTCATTCAAAGTGGTCTCTTCTATAATGAAAGGTGCCGAATAATGTCGCTCCGAGTACATCATATAGTTCCACATAGTTTAGCGGATGATTACGGCATCAAGCCAAACTATACTATCAAAGCTATCAATGGTAATGTAATCAATGATTTTTTGGATCTCTATTATCATAGCAGCGATGATGAGCTGGAAATAGAATGTGCTACTGACACAGGTGAACCGATAACTTATCATCTATATCAACAATGGAACTCGCCACTTGGCATTGAGCCCGAACCGCATATCTGCCGCCCCTGTATCAATGACTGCATATTTTGCTTTGTTGATCAAATGAGACCTGGCTTGAGAGAAACTTTGTATATCAAAGATGATGACTATAGACTCTCTCTTGCCTTTGGTAATTTCATTACTCTGACCAATCTAAACAGCAAAGATTATGACAGGATCATCAATCAACACCTCAGTCCTCTATATATTTCGGTTCATACTACCAATCCAAGCTTGCACAAAAAAATGTTGAGATATAAACATGACTTTAGCATCGATAAGGCTCTGAGTATCCTATCGGAAAACAACATCGAACTACATACCCAAATTGTGGTGGTTCCGGGATACAATGATGGTGAAGAATTAGTCCGAACGCTACAAGATCTTACTAGTGACAGGCTCAAAGTTGCCTCGGTTGGGATCGTACCGATTGGTTTGACCAAATTCCGAGATAAAGAATTGAACTTAGATCCGATTTCTCCCCAAAATGCTACTGAGATTCTGGATCTAGCAAAAGATTTTCCTAAAACCTACTGCTCGGATGAATTCTACATACTCGCTAACAAGCCTTTCCCACCGGAAAACTCTTATGACGGCTATCCGCAATTGGAAAACGGGATTGGAATGTGTAGATTGTTGATCGAAAATTGGATGGCAAATCGGAATAGGTTTGTCCGTTATCTGAAACGCAATAAGCAGAAGCTCTTGTTTGTAACTGGCACATTATCTTACCATTTGATCTCGCAATTAGCAGCCGAGATAAATGGATATTTCAAAGAAAGTCTGGTTCGGGTAGAGAGTGTGAGAAACGACTTTTTCGGTGAATCGGTAACTGTAACGGGACTGCTGACCATAGGAGATATAAAAGCACAGATCTCAGCGAAGAAAAATGAAATTGTAGTTCTGAGCAGCAGTATGTTCAATGATAACGATCTCAGCTTGGATGATGTTTATAAATATGATCTTCGCAATGTATTAAAATCAGATATAATGATCATCGAAGAAGATTTTTATAGCTGGGAGCAGATCTAAGGTTTCCAATCACCAACGTCTGTCTCGGTAACTACTACTCCCCCAGCTGTATGGATCATACTGTCTGTACTCGAAGATGATTCTGGTATTATCACTCGGATTATACTCGAGAGAGAATTCGGGAACTATCTGAGAAGTGTTATCTTCGTTCCCACTAAACATTACACCGCTATCGTGCGACATAGTTCCAAAATTAAGAAAATTGAGATCGACATTGAGTTTTAATTTTTCGCTGATCTTGTATCTAAGGTGATTGGTATAGCGCGATTGATAAAATCCTTCCCCGGAAGAAGATGCGCCGGCTGAGAAAGAGATAGAATGATTAATATCCAAATTGTCTAAATTGATGACACTCGGCTGCTGAAATCTGGATCGCAGTAAATCCGGATTTATAAATGTACTGCCCTGAGCAAACAGAAGTGCAGCTGCGCTCATTAGCACGATGACTATTATTATCTTTCTCATCTTTCCACCTCCAAAGTCATATTCTCATCATGTATAATATATGTCAATAAACTCTTTTGGAAAACTTTTTATTTTCCAGAGACTCGATTTGTTTTTTCGTCAGTTTATCGAATCTGCTTTCCAATTCTGATAGCTGATGAATACAATCATCGATAGATCCGTTATTTTCTATGACAAAATCCGCTTTTTCCCTCTTGTATTCATCGGGAAGCTGTGAATTAATCCTCTTTAATGCCTCGTCTTCATCAATCTTATCTCTTCTCAACAAACGCTTTAGTTGCACTTTTTTTTCTGCTGAGACACTGATGACATAATCGAAACAAGTCTCGATACTGTTTTCGAACAGAAGTGGAATCTCGAAGATCAAGATCTTCTCCCTACTGGTTCTGACAATCTCACTCATCTTTTTCCGTATTTGTGGATGTATGATAGCATTCAATTGCGCCAATTTCTCTTTGCTGCTAAAGACCTGCTGAGCCAATTTTTTTCTGCTCACCTCATCATTATCGAAGACATCATCTCCAATTTTTCTGCGGATCTCTGTTTTTACTCTCTCATTTTTGAGGCATTCATGTCCGATCCTATCAGCATAAATCAGACGATAGCCTTTTTTCTCGAACCAATCTGAGACTAGCGATTTCCCACTGGCAATTCCGCCGGTGATAACTATCAACAGAGGTCTATCATTATTGGGTAGCATCTTTGATAAACTGTGATAACTCATCTATGCTAATATCGGATAATATTTCACCGCTTCGAGCTACAGAAATCCTACCGGTTTCCTCGGATACTACTATCGAGACAGCATCACTTTGTTCTGTCACCCCAATAGCAGCGAGATGTCTGGTGCCGAATTTCTGTGCATACTCCACTTTCTCCGAAAGGGGTAGCACTACTTTTACCGCATAGATCCTAGCATCGCGGATGATTATGGCACCATCGTGTAAAATTGCCTTATTGTTGAAAACAGTTAGCAAAAGTTTTACAGAGATCTGAGCATCAATGATTTCGCCGGATTCGATGAGGTCATTCAGTTTATTGTTCCTCTCTATCACTATCAGAGCTCCGATCTTCCGAAAAGACATTATCGAAATTGCATTCAACAGCGGCGAATAGATCGATTTTTGTGGATTTTTGAAAAGTGATTGCCAGCTATGCATATGAGCCATTTTATTCAAGAAATTCCTGATCTCAGGTTGGAATATTATAATAAATGCCAAAAGCCAATTATCTCTTATCGTTCTTAAAAGAGAGGACATCATTTTCAGTTCCAGAAGGTTGGCTATGGAAAACATAATGATGAAAGCGACGATGATAATGATGATCTGAATACTACCTGCTCGTTTGGACATGACGAAAATACGGTAAATTAAGCCAGCAATAAGCAGAATATCAATTATATCAGCAAGTCCAGGTATCAGAAAATTCATACGGCATCCCAAATCATTTCCATCGTTTGCAAAAATTGTTTATGTTCTTTCACATCATGAACACGAATAAAAGAAACTCGATTGATAAAAGCGATAGCGGTAGTCGCCAGACTTCCCGAAAGCCTCTCTTCCGGTGCTGAAGGATAGATCTGATTGATGAATCTCTTCCGTGATGCGCCTACCATTACCGGCACTCCGAATTCATGAAATACAGAGAGATTTTTCATAATGATCATATTGTCTTTGAATCGTTTTCCAAATCCGATGCCCGGGTCAATGATAAGGCGGTGCAATGCTATCCCATTTTCTATACAGTAAGCTATGCGCTGGCGGAAAAAAGCGAGGATCTCACCGATTGTATCTTCATAATGAGGTTCTTTTTGCATATCCTTGGGAGTACCTTTCATATGCATGAGAACTATCGGCACATCCGCATTGTTGTGCAAAACAGATAGCATACCATCGTCAAATCTCAGTGCACTTACATCGTTTATAATACTAGCTCCCGCCCGTAAAGCTTCTCGCGCAACTTCCGCTTTGGTGGTGTCGATAGATATTGGTATATCAGCGTAGTGACTGAGCTTCTCGATCACCGGTATTACACGCTTAAGCTCCACTTCACTGCTTACTCGCTCTGCTCCGGGTCTGGTCGATTCTCCACCAATATCAATAACATCGGCACCGGCTTCTACCAATTCCAATCCATGCTCAACAGCGGCATTTTCATCAAAATACTTGTTGCCGTCCGAAAAACTATCCGGCGTTACATTCAAAATCCCGAATAACTTCACCTTATCCAGATTCAAGCCATAGTTTTTGCACGCTAATACTTTTATTATAACCTCCTACTTCAACTCATATCTGAATGTGATAAAGCCAGATTGGACAATATCGGATTGGATCGGATTGAATCGCCACTGGCGAATTGCCTCGATACTAGTTTGTTCCAGAACCTGATCGGCTTTTTGAACTAGAACGATATTTCTCACACTACCATCCGGAAGGACATCGAATCTCAGTTTGACACTCGCACTTCTCTGTAACCCTTCGGGATAAGCGGGGATCACCTTGTTTAGCACACTGCGATGAATAATCTCACCTTCGAGAGTGTACATCTCATCTCCACCGGCACTGGTAGATAATCTATCCGAGAGATCGGAGAGATAATCCTCACCCGAAGGTACCAAGGGCTCATCTTCCATACGGATACTCTCATGTGCAATGGGAGACTCGGATAATTGACTCTGTGCTCTGGTATGTACTCCCACTCTATCATCCAGATCTACTCTGTTGAAAGCCGCTTTATCGTGTCTTGGTTGATAGATCGGCATATCACTTTCCGAGATAGCTTTTGGCAGGTCAACTCTATCCGGTATGATACTGCTACTTCTACCTTCGAATGCAGATCTTCCACTAGTTGGCGCAGCTGGTGAGGGTGCAATTCGCTCTTGATTATTACTCGGGGAACTGAATCCGAACTCCATGATCTCAATCTGCCGATAAACCGTAGGTGGCAGAATGGTAAAGGAGATAAAAAGGGCAAGCAATATCAGACCGGCATGAAGTGCCAATGATATCAGAATTGCCGTTTTTTTGTTATTCAGCATCGATCGTCCTAGTAATCTCAGTTGCAATAAAGAATCTATTTGTGCCGGATAATTTCGCTGTATCCAGCAGGCGAACGACTTTTTTCAGAGCGATCTCTTGATCGGCACGAACCACTACTACCTGCTGCGGATCATCAATTAGCCGTTGGTTCAATACTTCAGCCAGATTATCCCATGTTACTTGCGTATTATCTACAAAGAGCTGATCATCATGGGTGATCGTTAGAGATATATTGCGGGTAAACTCATTTTGCTGAGAACTGGATGCTGGCAGATCTACCTTGATACCGGAATGAGTGATAAAACTCGATGAAATCAGCAAAAAGATCAGAAGTAGAAAGATGACATCCGCAAAAGAGATTAGCGCAACAGAAGATATCCTCTTTTTCTTTAGTTCTATTTTCATTGTTTCTCCATCATCTTATGCTGTTTTTCCGGTTAATTCTTTGGATATTGATCAGAAACTCACTACTATTCTCTTCCAGATCTTGCGCTATCTCTTCTACCCTACCAACTAAATAATTGTAGAATAAAATGCAGATGATACCGACAGTCAAACCTCCGACTGTGGTCAACAAAGCTTCCCATATACCACTGGCAAGCAGAGTGATATCCACTCCTCCGCCGGTTTCACTGATGCGCATGAATACTTTTACCATACCGGTTACAGTTCCCAAAAAACCTACCAAAGGCGCGATAGCTGCAAAAGTGGCGAGTGTGCCCAGATTTTTCTGAAACTTATGTACTTCCTTTTTTACAGAAAATTCCACAATTTCTTTCAATTCTTCGTATCTGCTACCCATCATATCAAGAGCACGAGTAAGAACCCGGGCGAAAGGGGTGTTATCCTGCTGCTCGCAGGTTTGAATTGCTTGTTCTGCTTTGTTATCTGCCAGTTTACCATAAATATCCTGCAGTAGCTCATCTTCGCTCTTTTTGGTCTTTTTCAAAAGCAGCAATCTCTCTATAATTATAGCGATAGCGATTATCGAGATGATCAACAATACGATCATCAAAAAGCCTCCGCGAGATGCTATGGCAAGCATATTTGTCTCTGTTGGCATCGTTGTTAATATTACCGGGTTCATTTATCCTCCTCAATTCTTTCTGAATATGTTTATAAAATACTTATACCCCCATTATTGTCAAATTACTTTTCGCTTTGTCCCTTCTTTTTTTTATCTCAACCAATCTCGGATCGGTTTGTGAATGTAAAAAAAGGGAATTCTTCCTGAAAATTATTTTGACAGCTTAATAGATGAAAAAAAGAGTGAAAGAGAAAGGAGATGAGTATGAGAGCTAATTATTGGGGCAAGTATTTTGGGTTTTCTACATTTGGAGAAAGCCATGGACCTGCTATTGGCATATTGATCGAAGATATAAGACCCGGGGTAGAATTCCCGTTCGATAGATTGAGAACATTATTGGCAGAAAGACGTCCGAAAAACAGATATGACTCTGCCAGAAGCGAAGCCGATGATATCTCTATCTTATCCGGCATTTATGAAGGTAAAACCACCGGCATGCCGATCTGTCTGCTCATTCACAACACAGAACAAGATCCTGACATATATGAAAGAATCAGAGGGATATTCCGACCGGGGCATGCAGATCTGACATACTTCAAGAAATTCAAAATCTACGATCATCGTGGTGGAGGTAGAGCTTCCGGCAGAGAGACTGTGGCAAGAGTAGCTGCTTCTGCACTAGTAGAAAAGATGCTCGGAGATATCGAAATTTCTTGTTATCCTATTCAGATTGGCAAGATCAAAGCTGCACAGATAGTTCATGATTTCAAAAATGAGCTTAACTGGCCCGATCCTCACAGTTATAACCATCTTATCGACTACTTAGAAGAAATCAAAGCCAGCGGTGATTCTGTCGGAGGTATTGTAGAATGCATTAGCCAAAATGTACCTGCCGGTTTGGGAGACCCTGTTTTTGAAAAATTGGATGCAAACTTAGCCAAAGCATTACTCTCCATCGGCTCTATCAAAGCAATTGAGTTTGGCTCCGGTTTTAATTTGGCAGAAATGACCGGCTCACAAGCTAACGACCAGATAGATAAGGACGGATTCAAAAGCAATCATGCCGGTGGCATTTTGGGCGGTATAAGTACAGGACAACAAATAGTGATAAGATTGGCAGTAAAACCAACTCCCTCGATATCACTACCACAAAATACCCGCAATATCTCAGGTGATAGCTGTAAATTGGAATTGGAAGGACGTTTTGATACCTGCATAGTTTTTCGTATCCTCGCAGTTGTCAAAGCCATGGTCAAATTAGTATTAGCAGATGCGATTGCTCATCAGAGCCTGATCGAGGATAAAAATCTCACCCTCTCCGATCTGAGAGAATCTATAGATAAACTAGATGAGGATATCTTGCTGGCTCTGTATAGAAGGCAAAAGCTGGCAGAACAAATCGGACTTCTGAAACAAACTGAAAATATGAGAATCGAAGATAAAGAGCGAGAAAAAGAGCTGCTGAAAAATATCCGAAAAATTGGCGATACCTATTCATTGAACCCGGAATTTATCTCTTCTTTGTGGAAACTAATTATCTCTGAAAGTAAGAGAGTGCAATGATCGTTCTCTCTCTTCCCTATCTACCGAATCTTAAGCTAAAAAAATCTTATGCTAAAACAACTACCCACATAGAATACCGGCTCGATTATCATTCGGACCCTTTTTCATTGCCGGGAAAATACATCGGCGAAAACAGTATTCTAACTCTCCGCTCGGTAAAAGAAGGTGGGAGCTACTTACTCTCCAATCAGCAAAAATTAAACTTTTATGCCGATTGCATCAAAAAGTATAATTGTCTGGTTGATTGGGAGCTTATGAGTTATGAACGCTCATCAATAAATCCGCAAAATTTGATAATTTCTTATCATCATGATCAAAAATATAAGCTCGATTTCGATGCTTTGATAAAAAAGCTTTCGGTCATAAAGGCAAAATTTTGCAAGCTTGTGTTACCAATAGACAGTTGGGAAGATTTCAGCAGTGTTTATGCTCTTTTGAAGAAAATTAACAAACCGGTATTATTTTGTGGAACTGGTAGATACGGTAAACTAAGCCGCGTTTTGTTTCCTCATCTCGGTGCCGTCGGTACTTATATAGGCGATGATGAATACAAAACCCATCCCGATCAGCTTACTATAAGTGAAGCGGAATTATATCGGCTAAATTCTATTAGTGATAAAACACTGTTAGGTGGGATTATCGGTGGCAAACAAGTTTATCATTCACTCGGATTAGATTTCTTCAACCGCTTTTTCGATGAAAACCATATCAACGCTCGCTACCTACCATTTCATCTCAATCGTTTTGAACAGATATTTGAGATGCTATCCGCTCGCCCAATTAGTAGCAAGTTTTTTGGATTCTCCGTTACTATGCCTTTCAAACAGCAATTGGCAGATAGATTCAATTCTGAGATTCCTCTTAACACATATATACCCAAAGATAATCTAACTAAAAATACAGATATAGATGGATTCGAGAAAGCTCTCGCTTATTTGCATGTCTCCGATGAAGATAGGATACTTATTGTAGGAAGTGGCGCCACAACCATCTCAGCTCTTGTTGCCTGTAAAGGTCTGCATACTTTTCTAACCGCTAGAAAATATCAAAAAGCAGTAGAGATAGCTAATGATCATCAAGTTGAATTCATTGAACCGGAAAAAGTAAAAAACCATGTTTTTGAGATTGTCATCAATTGCACACCCATTGGGATGCAGAGAGAAGATTTTATCGAACTAACCGGTATCAGAAATTTTGCCAAATTTATAGATCTGCCCTACACTTGCGGTGATACTCCTATTATCAGCTATTGCAAAACCAATCAGTTCCCACATGTAGATGGTAAGCTGTTTTGGCAATGGCAGGCAAGAGCCCAGCTGCAATGCTTTCTTTCTGCCATATCAGATTTGCAGAAACTCAGATGAGATCTAATTTATCAAGCTCTTGAGAAAACAAAGTTTTCTATTTACCGGTGGGATCGATTTTGAGCTCATAGAATATTTGATTCGTGCCGCTGCCATAATAATTTTCCACAGCCAGTTTACCATGCTCCTCGATAAGCTCACCTAAACTATCGTTGGTAACTATCTGATATCCGCAAGATTCGAAAAAGCGCTGTGAAGGTTTATTGACCGTTTCCACCGTCGCAGTTATCCGTCTGCAGCCTTTTTGCTTCGCTATGCTTATCGTAAATTCCATGATCTTTTTGGCTATCTTTTTACCTCGCTGAGCGGGATCTACACCAAGCTGCCAGATAAAGAATTCATCACTGTCCGTCTGAGATACAAACCCAAGCAGGAAACCAACGAACTCACCATTTTCGATAGCAACGGGGATAGAGTTGCCAAAATAGCGGATCATGATCTTGTAGAAATGGGTCGGATGTTGAACTATCCCCTCTATTTTCCCGATCAATTTGTGCAATTTCCGATAATCATCAACTAATGCTTCTCTGATTTCCATAATAATGCTCCATCAATTTTTTCGTTCCAATATCTTTGCGATGATAGAGGTCCTTACCTCTGATATATTCCAGACATTCCTCACATTTTTCATTCGCAGTTTCTATATCTTCTGCTGTGGTAGTAACTGCAAACAATCTTGGACTCGGTTCATACAGATTTTCACCAACATTAAAACAGGACTGATATAGTGTTCCTCCTAAGCGTTCGATAGCTTTTTTATCGATCTCCAATTTTATCGGCTTCTTGCCAGGAGTAGGGAATCCCGGTGGGACGACATATTTGCAAACTGTCGCTTTCTGTTTGTAGGAGACCGGCAACTTATGAAGCGTTCCGTTTGCTATTGCCATACAGATCTCGGCTAGATCAGTTTCCAAAAGTGGTATTATATTGAGAATCTCAGCATCGCCCGGTCGGACATTGATCTCTATGAGCTTCACTCCCTTTTCGGTCATCATAAACTGACCGGTAAGAAAACCTTTGTAAATCGCCCCATTTTCTTGTTCCATAATGTACAATATCTTACGGAGCGTATCTACTGCTTTTTCATAAGTAGTTCTGGATAAAAACGGCAATAAATGGTTAGCATCGCTGTAGGAACCCATTCCGGGGGTGTTCAAACCTCGTTCTCCTTCATAGAGCATTTTGTAATCTCTCACCGCTGGCATAGCGGTTAGGCTCTTACCATCCGAAAAAGTTTGTAAGGTAAATTCTTCACCGTCGAGTTTTTCTTCGATGATCAGATGTGGTAAGCCTCCTACACAAAGATCGAAGATATGGTCTATGTATTCCAACGCCTCTTCTTTGTTCTCCAATTGTTTGCCCATCACTTTAACACCATCACCTTCGGTAACTCCCGCAGGTTTGATGGCATACTCCAAGTCCGATTCCATGAGATATCGGCGCGCTTTTTGCCTATCTTCAAATACCCTGAAATCCACAGCTGCATCAAAGTTGTGCTTTTGTAATAATCTTCGCAGGAATACTTTGTCACCTTCCAAAATGCTGCTGGTTTTACCGGCACCTGCTGCCGGAATACCTTTGGCTCTTAGATCGTCTGTAACGCCTGTCTTTAGAGACATCTCCGGCGTTACTACCACCATATCGACTTTTTTTTCGAGAGCATATCGCTCTATTTCTTCCTTGTCTTTGATATTATCTAATTTGTAATCATCTGAAAGTCTGACCAAAGAACCGTTTTCTTTGTCCATCAAAGTGTAGAGTTTTAGTTTGCTGTTTCGTTTCAATCCCATTGCAATTGCGTGAGTTTTCCCCCATCTTCCTACTAATAAAACCTTCATCATATCACCTTCCCTTCACTTATTCATTATTACCGACCTTTTCGCGTCCAGTTACTTTTCTCGCTCATGAAACTTCACTAACTTATAAGTTAAGGCTTCGTCATTATTAAACAAGAATTATTTTCTTTTTTCTTAATATCAAATAGGCTAAGATATTTTTCAGCAAATTCTACTTTTTGTAAAGATACAGTTTCCCATGTTTGGGAATAGAGAAGTAGGGACCGACAAAACCTCGTTTTTTCAGTTCTATTCTCAAATTTTTCAACACTACTGCATGACTGACCAGCAGAACATTTCTGTTTTCGGTTAGAATGCTATCCAAAAAATCTCTGATCCTCTGCTTAAGTTCGGATTTGCTTTCTGATAAAAAATGATGGGTAGCCAAAAAAGAGAGTTTAGAGAAAAACATCCAAACTAGGAAAGGGAGTTTGATATCTTGTTTGAAATCTATTTTGGGCGTCATTTCTCTAAGTTTATCCGTATAAATGATCTCCCCATAAAAAATAGCTTTTGCTGTTAATTTGGCTCTTTTAAGGTCGCTGGCATAGCATTTATCCCAATCAGATTCATTGGTATGAACCGATAGTTGTTTTACATCCGAATTACTAAAGCTCGAGTACCATTGTTTCAGACTTTGACTACTCATAGCCCCTATTTCAGGTTGTTTGATATCTACCGGAAAATGTCTGATAATGCCGATTTTCATAATGGTTTTCACTCTCTTTCCTCACTAAATATAACCTTGTAGGAACTTCTTCCTCAAATCATTATCGAATTTTTCGATTGCATATCTCAGCATAGTTCTCGGCATAGTTTTATAATGCTTTCGCAAAAATTGTAGCTCCACCTTAAAATCACGATTCCCGATCTCTCTCAACATCCACCCGACCGCTTTATGAATCAGATCATGTGGATGGTTAAGTAAAAGCTTTGCAATTTTGAGTGAGTCGGAATAATCATTTTGTTTGATAAAATAGAAAGTCGCTATCATCGCAATTCGCTGATGCCAAAGATTTTCTGACTCTGCCAATTGATACAAAATTGACCGCTCTTTATCATATAAAAAAGCTCCCAAGAGTTTATAGGCAGAAGAATCAACCAAATCCCAGTTATCAACTCGATCCAGATTATGCAGATAGAAATCGATCAGCTTTTGCTGCTCCTGCTCCTGCTTGGTTTTTACGAATTTTTGCACAAGGATAAACAATGCCGTAAGACGATATTCATGTATCTCGGCATTTATCAAGTCAGATAGTTCTTTCATGCTGATTTTTTGATAATACCGTTTAGCAACTTTTCTTTGATTCGGCACTGATACGCCGATGAATATATCTCCTTCAGCATAACCGCCCGGAAAAGTCTGAAAGAATTTTTGCAGAGTCTTTGCTTTCTCTTCGTCTGACAATTTATATAATTCACTTTTTATCAAGCTATTACACTCCATAACCACTCCCAATTATCATATATATTCTACTTAAATAAAAGATGTTTGTTTGTCAACATTTTCACTTAATGCTGAGATAGTGAGCCTTTCTTTACTTTTTAATAAAATAGGAATCGGGCAGGAATATATGAACCCCTGCCCTATAGTGTGATTATTTCATCAAGAGCATTTTCTTGATCTGGGAGAAATCGGAAGTGCTCATCTGATAGAGATAAACACCGCTTGCTACCATTCTGCCTCGATCATTTCTTCCATCCCATACCACTGTATGATAGGATGCCGGAAGTTCACTGCTGAGCAGTTCTCTTACTTTCTCACCTTTGATATTATAGATCACGATTTCCACCTTATTATTTTCATGGAGAGAGAAGCGGATGGTTGTTTCCGGATTGAACGGATTGGGATAATTGTTGTCCAATCTGGTTACTGCAGGTATCAGATCATCTGCGCTGGTTACCTCTACTACTACTTCATTGGAAGCTCCGGACTCATATCCACCTTCATATAGCGCCGTTACATAGTAGGTATATACTTCGCCCATCACGCCTGTATCATCTGTATAATTCTCTTCTTCTGTAGTAGCTATGATCATATCATCGCGATAAATATGATAACTGGTCAAAACTATGCCTGTATCCGGCGCATCCCAGTCCAGAATTACATCGCCATAACTAACGCTGTAATTAAGGTTTTCGGGAATCGGTAACACGACTGTAACTTCGACACTGTTGGAAGGTTCAGACACTCCCAGATCATAATTAGCTTCTAAGAAATAAGTATATTGTCCACTATTCATATTCTCATCGACAAAACTAACCTGTTCGGGATCCTCACCTTCATGGATGACTTGCATATTCCGATAGATCGTGAAGCCGATAAGGGTAGCTTGCGGGCGACCCTCTTTTACTTTGCTGCTTTGTGTGTCACTAATCATCGGCATACGTGAGCGGGTCACTCTGTTTGCAATCTCCGGAAGATCCCATGTTAGATGCACATTATTATCCTCGAGATTTGCAGTTAGGTTTTGTGGCGGTTGAAGCACAAAAGTCTCTTCCAAGAAAAAGTCAACCGTAGTAGCAATAGTTTCGGTTACCTCGACATTTTCTACCGTAACGCTCTCATAACCGCTCAGAGAAGCTTCCATGGTATATGTACCCGGAGGCAGGGGAAGGATATATTCGCCATCACTGTCGGGATAGGTGGTGTAGTTATCTGCGGAGATCTCTACTTCTTCTACATTACCGCTTCCTCCTGATAAGGTTACAGTTCCTACTACAAAGCCCATAGAGGCACCTTCACCACTACCGATGACCACATCATCTACACAATACCAGTTGATGTTCCAAGAATCACCATCGAAAGTCCAAGCCACCTGAAACTCTGCAGAACCAACATCATCATTGGATATTGATAGCTCTTCTGTGTCGGGTCCGAAATTACTTGATGGATACGTCTGAACGGTATTCCATGTATCTCCGCCATTGCTGGTAGTTTCCACTTTGATATTGTAACCACCGCTAAAATCGTTGTTATAATGTTTAAACTCTACATCCACACTTGTGTGTCCGAGAGTAGATAATGGTGGAGATATCAGGCGCTGAGTTCCATCCGATGATGGAGACCAATAAAATCTCGCTTCCGGCGCTTCTCCACCGGCATTATTGCTGCTATTCTGTTGCCAGTTTATGTTTCCGCCGGTAGATGTAGTCTGCCAACCGTCGGGAGGCCAAGTACCGGAGAAATCCTCTTCCAGAAATAGCGGTACTTGAGAAATCGGTATTGAGAATGTTCCGCTGGCTTCAAAGTTCAGATCGGCACTGAGTTCCCAATCTACCATAACAACATGTCCGATCGGAGTACTATCATCAGCAGTCACATTGAAAGAAGCAGTTCGAATAGTATTTCCGGGAAGCATACCGATGTTGTAGGTATCTGTATTCAAAGTTAGATATGCATCATCCGTACTAAGCTCCAGCACACCGCCATGAACACCCGCACCACCGATATTCTCGTAAGAGACGAGTATATCGGCAGTTTCACCCGGATCCAAGAGATTATTATCGCCATCATTTACAAATGTTGATACATATTCAACCTCAGGAGCGTGCAGCATTAGATTGAGATTAATATCCCATGTTTCTTCAGCAGTTTGAACTTGCATTTGTATCGGTGAATTATGTCCGTCCGGACAATCCTCTGCTATGCTTATGACGAATGGAGTTAGATTATTCTCTGAGGATCCACCGGCAATATTATTATAATTCGATTGATTACTATCTATAGTAATAAACTCATCCGTACTGCTAAGAGTAGCGGATACATTAGTTGCAGGACTCTCACCGATATTATTAAGCTGAACATAAAGATTGATATCTTCTCCATATTCAGCAATCCCGTTGCCGTTCGGATCGTCGATGATCATTCCACCGAGAACTATGTATGGTTCATCAAGTGATACCGGAGGTCCTGTAAATAGTATAGCCATTTCATTTGCCAACGGCTTGGCAGCAGTTGGATATCCGTTATTAAATGTATATTGCAACCCATCGGTAGCAGTTTCGTTGGCAATGCCAACAGTGGAATATAATCCTTGTTGAAATGTGTAGCCAAAACTTCCAGAATTTGTATTATTTATTATTTTATATTGAAATTTGATCTCACTATCTCCCAAAGTAGTCGGATAATGATTGGCATCATACAAGATAGCTTGGAAAGTTTCTTCATCATTTGTAAAATCATTCAACATCCGCGACCATTGTATGACAATATAATTATTATTTGCATCATAGTAATAAACCATATTTCCGCCACCCATTTTCAGGTCATCCCAAAATGGTGCGATAAGAGGATATGGTCCCATCGGACCTGGTATCTGCCAACTCATATAGTCTCGCATATCAGTTCCGCCGGGAGCTATCCAACCATTAGTACAGACCGTTATCATATCATACTCATCACCATAGAAACGTAAAGTGATGGGAAGGTCGATATCATGTATATCGCCCATATCTCCACTATCATACACTGGCAAAATAGTGCCTTGGCCGCCATAATTCGGATCTATCTCTATCCAGTCATACTCGGGTACTTGATAATAATCTGTATCACCACAATCATAAGCCCAATAGCCATAATCGTCCGGTCCGAGCGGATCTGTCACAGTTACTTCACCCACTTCCAACAGGAAAGAAACATTATCATCATAGCCATCGTTATTATAGAGATGAAGATTCATCATCACCTGAGTTCCGGGAAGCATATATGTACTGGCTGTAACTTCAAAGCGGTTTGAACTGTTCTGCAAACTTCCCCCTGCGGGAACAGTTCCGAAAAATCCGAAATCGTCATCCACTTCTATATTCGAATTATTAGTAGATAAAGTCGCATTCACACCTTGTGCAGCTACTGTGCCTAGGTTTTCCAATATTACTTCCAGTTCAGCCGTCTCTCCGGGATCGAGTATATTGTTGTTTCCATCAAACACTTCATATCCGGCAGCCCATAGACTGGCACCAGCAACTGTGATGAAGAGTTTGTCTTCCCAATCTTGTCCGGTAGCATCGGTTATTTGCACATCAAATTCGATGATGCTTCCACCCAAAATGTCGGGCGAAAATTCGACTAAGAAACCGGATGAAGGGGTGGAATTATCTCCTGAAGATATCATACCATAATCCACACTTGAATTTATGATCTCGACATTAGCATCAGAGCTACTGAGTTCGGCAGTTACACCGCTCACACTCATACTGCCGAAATTATGCATGGTAGCAATGATATCAACTGTTTCACCAGGATTAACTATGCCGTCTCCATTACCAACCGTGCTGCCACTATTATCGTCAATTATCTCGTAAGACTCTATATTTACGAATTGTTCCTGTTCACTTATTGTAAATTCACCCAGATGTGGTTTAAAGTTGTGTTTGGTTACTGTTAATTTGACAGTACCCGTATCTTGAGCATCTATAGGTAGAGTCACCATACCATTTTCGTCGGTATAATCACTGGCGAAGATCTCCTCATCACCCATCAAGGCAGTAACCCAAGCTCCTTCAACCGGTGTATCGTTAATACTTTGTACAGTTACTTCAAGATAGTTTGTCCCCAAAGCCACATTATCATCATACTCTATGGTGAAATCCTTTGGTAGTGCAGTCCATATCTTCATGCCCGGATCGCCCATCAAATTCGTCCAATAACTGAAATTCTGCACATAACTCGAAGCGGCTGGAGTAGTGCCAAAGTTATCATAGAGATTAACTTTACCACGATTCAAAGCTCCACCCATGTGATAGATATCATCCACAAATATACCATAAAAAATGCCCGCAGCAATTACATTGTTGAACATAGTATGAGTGTGCGGTGTTACGGTGCCAATAGCTGCTATCGCACCACGTGGATTTTGCGGAGTTCCAAGCTTGAACATCTTCTCGCTTACACCATCAGATGTCCCGGCAAAATTACCAGTATTACAGGTTAAAAAAACTGATACCGGTAGTTTCAGTCCATTGTTCAGATTATTAACTTCGTATGTAAATCCTGCCATGCCCTCGATACCTCGATAATTGAAATAACTCACACCGGAATCTATTACATTTCTCATCTGAGTTGAAGAAGGACTAGCACTATAAAGCTCAGTGAAGCTAAATTCCGGGTTATGATTTAACATCATATCCCTGACATGCATATTAAGATCGACACAAGACTGACCCGAGGGACTGGTATCCCCCACTAAAAGAGCTTTTTCGTACCAATCTGTACTATCCCAATATGGCTCCTTTTCATAATTTAAAATTTTGGTGATAATTGTTTGTAATTCGGTCAGATTATTATAAGAAAATCTACCGATATTCACATCGGGGAGGATATCGTTTCCCTCCAGCATTGTGTAATAGTGGTCGCCATAACCGGAAGCAATATGGTGGGTTGGCACGTGAAATGTGGCATTGGTACTTGCATTACCGGCAAGTAGGATAAACTCGGGTGGATTGTCCCAGGTATCATAAGCATTTTGAATATAGTTCTTTAATTGCGAAGAATTGCTGCCGGTATGAGATGTGCTAACCATCACCACTTCATAACCCATTTCTCTTTTCCAATTCGCCCATATATTTAGTGCCCCTTCTACTTGAACATTGGGTGGATGAACTACCAAGTAGCTTGGTCGTTGAAATTCTTCTCTTGTACTAAGCATATCGGAATTCAGAATAGTAGATTTATAAAATGACTGGAACGAACGGGATGCCTTTCTATCAGCGGAGCGCTGTGACAAAGTGTTTGCGCCACCTCTCCCGGTGGTAACCACTCTCAGTGAGATATCTCGTACGATATATAATTTGCGACTTTTTGCTTCATATCTAAACGGCTGAACACTCAGATTGACAACTCTTACACCACGCATGATAGCCGGCTCACCGATTACGACATTATCCAAAGGATATAGTCCGCCTTTGGAATAGTAATCATCATCAATAACAAACTCACTATTGGTAGGTTGGCTTTCTATCTGCAATTCTTGCTGTGGATAAATTCGCACATCTTCTATGATCTCTTCTTCGACAGACAAGATCTCTATTTCCACATCTCCTTGATCTGCAATAGCCAATATAGTAGAAAAAACGGGTAGAGCTGGCTTACCTACTTCGATCAGTTCTCCAACTTCAGGGTAACTTATCTTCAAATACTCTTCACCGGCTTCAACCACTGTTTCGGATTCATAACCGGGCAGAGCAAAATCAACCCTAATATCTTCTTTCACACCATCAACCATGTCGAAAGGATTATTTACGCTATTGTTGGATAAATCCTTCCAGCCTGCACATAGTAACATCGGGATAAGACAAGCGATAATAATCAAACTTTTTTTCATTACTTATTCCTTTAATACATTTTTTATAATAATTCGGATAGAGCATCCATGTCCAGACACTCTATCCGCATAGTATTATCTCTTATTTCATCAAGAGCATTTTCTTGATCTGTAAGAAACCGGAAGTGCGCATCTGATAGAAATAGACTCCGCTGGCTACCATTCTGCCCCGATCATTTCGTCCATCCCATACCACTGTATGATAGGATGCCGGAAGTTCACTGCTGAGCAGTTCTCTTACTTTCTCACCTTTGATATTATAGATCACGATTTCTACCTTATCATTTTCATGGAGAGAGAAGCGGATGGTTGTTTCCGGATTGAACGGATTGGGATAATTGTTGTCCAATCTGGTTACTGCAGGTATCAGATCATCTGCGCTGGTTACCTCTACCACTACTTCATTGGAAGCTCCGGACTCATACCCACCTTCATATAGCGCTGTTACATAGTAGGTATATAATTCGCCAATTACGACTGTATCATCTGTATAAGTCTCTTCTTCTGTAGTTGCTATGACCATATCATCACGATAAACATTATAGCCGGTTACATTCATCCCCGTACCGGCTGTATCCCAATCGAGGATAACATCGCCATCGGATATGCTATAGGATAGATTCTCCGGAACCGGCAACTCTATATTCACGACTACCGATTCTGTCGGTTCAGAAATACCCACATCATAAACTGCCTCCAGAAAGTAGGTATATTGCCCGCTATTCAGGTTTTCGTCCATATAGCTTATCTGTTCAGGATCCTCACCTTCATGGATGACTTGCATATTCCGATAGATCGTGAAGCCTAGTAGATTTGGTTCAGGCCGTTCTTGGCGAATTCTGGTCGCTTTTGCTGTATCGAAAGTTGGCATTCGAGTTCGAGCGGATCTATTGATAATATCCGGTAGATCCCAGGTCAGTTGCACATTGTTATCTATCACTTCAGCAGCTAAATTCTGTGCTGGTGGAAGTGTATAAGTCTCTTCCAAGAAAAAGTCAACCGTAGTAGCAATAGTTTCGGTTACCTCGACATTTTCTACCGTAACGCTCTCATAACCGCTCAGAGAAGCTTCCATGGTATATGTGCCCGGAGGCAGGGGAAGGATATATTCGCCATCACTGTCGGGATAGGTGGTGTAGTTATCTGCGGAGATCTCTACTTCTTCTACATTACCGCTTCCTCCTGATAAGGTTACAGTTCCTACTACAAAGCCCATAGAGGCTCCTTCACCACTACCGATGACCACATCATCTACACAATACCAGTTAATATCCCAAGAATCACCATCGAAAGTCCAAGCCACCTGAAATTCAGCAGAACCGACATCATCATTGGATATTGATAGCTCTTCCGTGTCGGGTCCGAAATCACTTGCCGGATAAGTCTGTACCGTATTCCAGGTATCCCCGCCATCGCTGGTAGTTTCCACCTTGAGTGTATAACCACCACCGAAATCGTTATTAAAATGCTTAAACTCTACATCCACACTTGTGTGTCCAAGAGTAGATAATGGTGGAGATATCAGTCGCTGAGTTGCAACTGTAGAAGGAGACCAGTAAAATCTCGCTTCCGGCTCTTCACCACCGGCATTATTACTACTATTCTGTTCCCAGTTTATATTTCCGCCTGTAGAAGTAGTCTGCCAACCATCGGGAGGCCAAGTACCGGAGAAATCCTCTTCCAGAAATAGCGGTACTTGAGAGATCGGTATTGAAAATGTGCCACTGGCTTCATAATTCAAATCAGCACTGAGTTCCCAATCTACCATCACTACATGTCCGATCGGAGTACTATCATCAGCGGTCACATTAAAGGAAGCAGTTCGGATAGTATTCCCGGGGAACATACCAATATCGTAGGTATCTGTATTTAAAGTTAGATATGCATCATCCGTACTAAGCTGTAACACACCGCCATGAACACCCGCACCACCGATATTCTCGTAAGAGACGAGTATATCGGCAGTTTCGCCGGGATCCAAGAGATTATTATCGCCATCATTTACAAATGTGGATACATATTCAACCTCAGGAGCATGCAAAGTGAGAGTTAGATTGAGCTCCCAAGTATTCTCCGCACTCTCAACCACCATTTGCATAGGAGAAATATGACCGTCCGGACAATCCTCTGCTATGCTGATAACAAATGGAGAGAGATTGTTTTCCGAAGTACCACCTTCAATATTATTATAATTCGATTGATTACTATCTATAGTAATATACTCATCCGTGCTGCTCAAAGACGCAGATACGTTTGTAGCTGCATTTTCGCCTAAATTGTTCAGTTGCACATACAGATTTATCTCTTCACCATATTCAGCTATCCCATTGCCACCCGGATCATCGATTATCATTCCGCCGAGGACGATAAATGGTTCGTCCAGAGACATCGGTGGTCCTGTAAACAAAATTGCCATCTCATTTTCCAAAGGCTTAGCAGCAGTGGGATATTCGTTGTTGAATGTATATTGCAGACCATCTGTAGCCGTTTGATTAGCTAAACCGACAGTTGAATACAACCCTTGCTGATATGGATAGCCATAATTCCCGGAATTAGTATTATTTACAACTTTGTATTGGAATTTTATCTCACTGTCACCCTGAGTAGTGGGATACTGGTTGGCATCATAAATAATAGCTTGGAAGGTCTCTTCATCGTTATTCAAATCCTGTGCCATCCGAGACCATTGGATTACCACGTAATTCTGTGAAGCATCATAGTAATAAACCATATCTCCACTTCCGGTAATCAGATCGTCCCAAAATGGTGCAATCATAGGATAAGGACCCATCGGTCCGGGGATCTGCCAACTCATATAATCGCGCATATCAGTTCCGCCGGGTGCTATCCAGCCATTTGTACACACTGTTATCATATCATACTCTTCACCATAGAAACGGAAAGTGATGGGAAGGTCGATATCATGTATATCTCCCATATCTCCACCATCGTTCACAGGTAAAATAGTGCCGGAACCACCATAATTCGGATCTATCTCTATCCAGTCATACACCGGTGCCTGATAATAGTCTGTATCACCGCAATCATAAGCCCAATAACCATAGCCATCCGGCCCGAGCGGATCTGTCACAGTTACTTCACCTATTTCTAAAATAAAGGAGACATTATCATCATAGCCGTCGTTATTATAGAGATGAAGATTCATCATTACCTGCATGCCGGGAAGTACATAAGTGCTGGCTGTAACTTCGAAACGATTGGCACTGTTCTGAGAACTTCCGCCTGCCGGGATGGTACCGAAATAGCCTGAATCATCTTCTACTTCTATATGAGAGCTATTGGTAGATAAAGTGGCGTTTATACCTGATGCTGCAACTGTACCCAGATTCTCCAATATCACCTCCAACTCCACAGTTTCTCCCGGATCGAGGATATTGTTATTCCCATCGAAGACTTCATATCCGGAAGTCCAGAGGCTCGCTCCGGCTACGGTAATATAGATTTTGTCTTCCCACACTTCACCGCCGGAAGCTGTGATCTCAAGATCGAAGGCGATAGTAGTTCCACCTACTATGCCGGAAGAGAATTCTACCAAAAAGCCTGAAGCCGGGGTAGATGTACTTCCCGCACTGATAGTGCCGTAATCAACTATCGATGCCAAAATTTCCACATCATCGCTGCTGCTGGTAAGTTCGGCATTTACATTTGTTGCACTCATGCTACCGAAATTTTGCAAAGTAGCTCTGATGTCGACAGTCTCGCCCGGATTGACTATACCATCGCCGTTACCGGTTGTTCCGCCTGTATTATCATCTATGATTTCATATGTTTCCACATTGACAAACTGTTCATATTCACTAACGGTAAATTCTCCCAGATGCGGTTTGAAATTATGTTTTGTTACAGTAAGCTTAACAGTTCCCCCATCCTGAGCATCAATCGGGAGTACTACCAGACCCTCGTCATCGGTATAGTCGGTGGCGAATATTTCTTCATCTCCCATCAAAGCAGTCACCCATGCTCCTGCTACAGGTAAGCCGGAATCATCTTCGACAGAGACTTCCAGATAGTTGGTACCCAAAGCCACATTATCGTCATACTCTACTATTAGATCTTCTGGCAACCCAGTCCATAGGTTTAAACCGGGATCACCCATTAAGTTGTTCCAATAACTGAAATTTTGGACAAAGCTTGTAGCAGCAGGTGTAGTGCCGAAATTGTTATAAAGATTCAGTTTCCCACGGTTCAATGCACCACCCATGTGGTAGATCTCATCGACAAAAATGCCGTAAAATATCCCTGATGCCACCACATTATTGAACATCGTTCTAGTAGCCGAAGTAGCCGTCCCGATTGCTCCTATAGCACCACGCGGATTTTGTGGTGTGCCTAGTTTCGCCATATTACCACTATGTCCATCTGTGCTACCGGTGATATTTCCTGTACCACAAGTTAACATTACAGAAAATGGCATCATCAAGCCATTATTAAGACTACCTATCTCCCCTGTGAAGCCACTCATGCCGAGATAGCCACGGAAATTGAAATAGCTCACGCCTGCATCTATCGCATTTCTCATTTGTGTTGAAGAAGGATTGCTCGTATATAGCTCAGTAAAAGTAAACTCCGGATTATGAAGCAACATCATATCTCTCACATGCATATTCAGATCAACACAAGATTGTCCCGAAGGGCTGGTATCTCCTACTAAGAGTGCTTTTTCGTACCAGTCTGTATCTGTCATATATGGATTTTTCTCATAATTGAGCACTTTTGAAACTATTGTCTGCAATTCTGTTAAATTCTGATAACCGAATCTGCCGATATAAGCATCAGCTACGATATCATTACCTTCCAACAAAACATAATAGTGATCACCGTATCCGGAACTTTGACTCTGGATTGGAATGTGGAAGGAAGAGCTGGAATTTGCTGTGCCGGCAAGTAGGATGAATTCAGGCGGATGTTCCCAGTTATCATAGGCATTTTGGATATAACTCTTTATCTGATTAACACTACTACCGGTCTCACTCAGACTGGCCATCACCACCCTGAAGCCTTTCTCTCTCTTCCAATCTGCCCACATATTCATCACACCTTCTACTTGTATATTAGCAGGATGGATAACCAGATAGTTTGGACGATGAAATTCTTCACGTGTGTTTATATTATCATAATTCAATATCGAAGCTTTGTACAGTGCTTCAAAGTTTCGGGAAGCTTTGCGATCAACAGAACGTTGTGAGAGAGCATTTACACCACCGCTACCGCTTGTTGTTACTCTTAGTGAAATGTCCTTTATGATATGAAGTCTTCTGTTTGCCGCATCGTATCTGAAAGGCTGAACGCTTACATTTGCCACGCGAACGCCACGCATTATCGCCGGTTCACCTATCACCACACGCTCTTGTGGATACATACCACCGCTTGCATAGTAATCTAGATCGATCGAGAATTTACCACTAACAGGTTCGCTTTCTATCTGCAGCTCTTGCTGCGGATAGACGAGTATGTCTTCGATTGTTTCCTCTTCGATAGACAATATCTCTATATCCACTTCGCCCTGATGCGCTATTGCCAACATGGTAGAAAATACCGGTAGTGCTGGTTTGCCTACCTCGATTAGCTCACCTACTTCCGGATAGCTAATCTTCAGATACTCTTCACCTGATTCATCTATCTTTTCAGCTTCATACCCGGGAAGCGAAAATTCGAATACAATGTTATCAGTCGTTCCCGATTCATTGTAAAAATAATTGTCAATATCCCGAGCTGAAAGATCTACCCATTCAGAATTTAAATTAAAGCTTATCAAGCATACCATCAAACACATAAATAAATACTTCATAATTCCCCTCTTATTACTCTATTTCATTTACAATTGTATGCAATACTCATTCCAAAAATTGATTTTATTGATGGTTTGAGTTTTTTTTTGATTAGGAAAATAAAATGAATGTTTTTCAGCTGTTCATGAGCAATTTACTATTTCTTAATAAGGAAAACTTAAGTTTGCATCTTGATATACTTCGACACAAATTATTCAAGAAAGCATGTTTTCTATAATATGAACCTTATAAATACCACAATTATAGAGCAGAAGACTCATTACTAAACAAAACTTTTTTCCACATCAACCACATCACTCTTCATATCTTGATTTATCATAAAATTTCGTTTCTTGAAAACATGAAGCATTCTGTGATTGTCAGTTGTAGTTTGTGCTACAACTTTTTTTGGTTTCCATCGTTTAGATATTTCCATACAATAGTCTGTTAGTTGGCTTCCAAGTCTTTTGTTTTGCCAAGCTTCCGGAACGAGCACAGCATATTCTACAGTTTCATAATCTGGTTCTGCTACCAAACGACCAACCCCGATCAGCTTTTTCTCTCCTTCTATCATAGTTTCAGCTACAATAGCAATCTCACGATCATAGTCAATAAAGCAATACCGCACAGCTACTTCGTGTGAGTTCCAAAAGAAGAAATAGCGAAAACGCATGTAAATAGTTTCTTTAGAGCACTGTCCCAACATCTCCAACCATAATAACTCATCTTCCGGTTTGATGGGACGTAAAGTTACCGGTGTACCATCAGAAAGTTTGATTTTTTTGAAATATTCTTCCGGATAGGGTCTGAGTGCTAGATGAGAGTATTTTTTGCTCGGCTTTCGGGACGGATCGATAACAACTCTGGCATCAAGTGCAATAATGCTATCTGTAGTGGCAAGCAATGGATTTATGTCTAGTTCGGTTATTTCAGGGAAATCAGCAGCCAAATAAGACATCCTGATAAGTACTTCCACAAGTTTATCAATATCAGCTCCAGCTCTGCCACGATAACCTTTGAGTAATGGATAAATATTAAGCCTTTCCAGCATTCTTCGTGCTAGATTCTCGTTTAGGGGTGGCAATTCAAGGGTTCTATCTCTTAACAATTCCGCATAGATACCACCCGTACCGATCATAATAACTGATCCGAATATAGGATCCTGTTTGATTCCTAAGATTAACTCAGTCCCATTTTCCAAATCTGCCATTGCCTGAACAGTCACCCCCCTTATTTCTGCTTCCGGACGAAGCATTTTTGCCTTTTCAATAATCTCACTATAAGCTTTTTTAACTTCTTCAGCAGAGTTTAGATTTAGAACAACCCCTCCAACCTCGGTTTTGTGTGTTATCTGAGGAGATATTATTTTTAACACAACCGGATAAGATATCTCTTCGGCATGACGGACTGCTTCTTCTGCTGTTTCTGCTACTCGTGGTAGAGTAGTTGCAATTCCATAAGATTCTAAGAGATATTTAGACACAGATTCTGAAAGTATGTTGTTTCCTTCTGCTACAATCTTATCAAACTTTTGACGAAATTTCTCACGATCTAGAGTAAATTCTACCGGTATATCTTTAGGAGTTTCATATAAAGCTTTGAGATTTCTGCCATATTCAACCAAAGTCATAAATGCTCCGATTGCTTGTTCCGGGGTATGATAGGCAGGTATTCCAGCTTGTAGTAGTATATCTCTTCCTTCATGCATAGATGTCCCTCCTATCCAAGCGGCTAGGATCGGCTTCCTCGTTTTTTCTGCCAACTCAGCAATCTTCTTTGCCGTAGCAGAGGGATTAGTCATTGCTTGAGGTGTGAGGATTACCAAAGCAGCATCGACTTCCGTGTCCTCCAATACAATCGAAAGAGCTTTAGCGTAACGTTTAGATTTGGCATCTCCCAGTACATCGACAGGATTCCCATGTGACCAATATGGTGGGAGATTCTCATTAAGCTTACCCAAAGTCGTTTTGTTCAGTTTAGCCAACTCGCCATTTTGGGCTATTAAAGCATCTGTAGCCATTACTCCTGGACCTCCGGCATTAGTGATAATTGCCAATCGCGATCCTGCCGGAAGCTTCTTTCTGCCGACAAGTTCTGCTACATCAAAAATCTTGCCAATATCATGTATTCTAATTATTCCCGCTCGTTGAAAAGCTGCATCGTAAATGCTATCTTCAGCTGCCATAGCTCCGGTGTGCGAAGCTGCTACTTCTGCTGATTCGGGGAATCTGCCAGCTTTGTATGCTAAAATCGGTTTAGCACGGGCGAAAGCACGACTTGCCGCCATGAATTGCCTTGCATTAGAGATTGATTCCACATAAAGTATGATGAATTTAGTCTCATCATCCTCGCCGAGGTAATCGATAACATCTCCGAAACTTACATCTATGGAATTACCCAAAGATATTAAGTAGGAAAAACCGATCTGCTGTTCGATAGCCCAATCCAAAATCGATGTACATAGTGCACCTGATTGTGAAACAAAGGCGATATTGCCCTTCTTGGGGATACCATTGCCAAAGCTTACATTGAGCTTATTTGCAGGTGAAATAAATCCTAAACAGTTCGGTCCCATTATCCGCATATTTGGGAAACGCTTCTGGATAGATTCTACTTCCAATTCCAAATCTTTACCCTCCTCACCTATTTCTTTGAACCCGGCAGAAACAATAATGATACCCATAACTCCAAGTTCACCTGAAGCTTTCAGGTATTCTGGTACACTCTGAGGGCTAGAACAGATAATACAAAGATCTGGTTTGCGGGGAAGAGAAGTTAAATCAGGATAAGCTTGAATCCCCATAACAGCTTCAAGAGATGGGTTTACAGGATAGACTACCCCCCTAAAACCACCACTCACAAGGTTGCTTAGTATTCTGCCACCCACACTCAATGGATTGGCTCCAATCCCTAAAAGAGCTATCCTCTCGGGCTTGAAAATATTATCCAAGTTATGAACATTCACAAAACACCTCTTCTACTATTTTTTTTATACTAATTAATAATCTTTACTAAAGGTGTCAAGCAAATCTGGTTGCAGTGAAGTACAAATTACAAACCGCCAATTCAGACAAGAAATTTTTACTTGTCTCTAATAGAATAATCTCAAAACCAACATCCGAAGGTGGTTCCCATTTGTCCCATGTTATCTTCACATAGAGATTCAAAGCCTCTTTCACTAAAATAAAAATGTAATGCCCACAATACATAATATCACGGCAACCACACGTTTAAATAAGACTTCATTTATTTTGAAATGTATCTTGGAGCCCAAAAATATTCCAATTATCAAGGCAGGCAATAAGATAATCGCAAGTTTAAATTCTTCAAAAGTTATTACCCCTCTAGCTACATAGAGTGAGTTTAACCAGATAGCATCAACAAAAAATATTACGTTTAGCGTTGCTCTAAATGATTCTTTTTGTAGTTTATTGCCAAAATATATCACTAATGGTGGTCCGTTTGTGGTAAACATGCCACCCAAAATACCAGCGATAATTCCTGCAATAGCTCCAAACCATTTGTTGATTTTCTTAAATGTTTTGTTGAAAAATATTTGGATAGAAAACAAAATGACCATCATACCTAAAATCGACTTTAAAAAGCTTGAGCCGAAAGTAACCAAAAAATGAGTCCCAATTAATGTGCCAAGCATGACAAATATCAAAACAAAAATGAATTCTTTGTTTATTTGCTTTTTTGTACTATGAAACAATAACGACCCGGATGCCAGACTTAACATTGCTGCTATCGGGACAACTATCTTGATATCCAAAAACAATGCCATTAAAGGAACCAGAATTAATGAATTTGCAAATCCAGTCATACCTCTAATGAAAAAAGCCATAAATACTATCAAACTTGAAATAATGATAATCTGAACAAAATCCATCTTCAGCTCATTAATTTAACAATTCATTATTAGAATTTTTAGTTTTCTCACTTGATTGCTCGGTTTTGTCCACTACCATAATTCTATCTTTCTTTGATTTATAATTAAATACGCTTAACTCTTTTCTATACAACTATTCACATCCCTTCTGTTACCTTTTGATGATATCCAAGTTTGATATAAAAGGTTTTTAGAAAAATGGTGGGCCCAAGAGGAGTCGAACCTCTGACCGTCCGGTTATGAGCCGGAAGCTCTACCAACTGAGCTATAGGCCCACACTATCAAGTGCAGTTGCTAAAAACTGGACTCCCTTTTTAATGTCAAGGATTTCCTTACAATATTTGGCTTACTTCACATTGAAATTCTCGATGAATTTCATAAGAATATTGCTACGAGTAGGATGTCGAAGTTTCCTCAGAGCCTTATCTTCTATCTGTCTGATGCGCTCGCGGGTAACATTGAAGATATTGCCGACTTCCTCCAGAGTCCTGTGATAGCCATCGTCTATCCCAAATCGGAGTCGGATTACGCGTTCTTCTCTGGGTGATAGCGTCCGTAAGATCTCGTCCACCTGTCTTTTTAGCAAAGTTCGCTCTGCCATCCGCTCCGGTGATATAGTAGATTTATCTTCGATAAAATCGCCCAGCAGGCTATCTTCATCATCATGTCCGATTGGTTTATCCAAAGAGACCGGTTCTTTGGTGATGGCCAAGATGCTTTTAATCTTTTCTACCGGGAAATCGAGTTTATTGGCGATCTCTTCGGGATATGCCTCTCTGCCTAGCTCCTGAAGCAATTTACGGCTGGCTCGTTTGACCTTATTGATAGATTCGATCATGTGTACCGGTATTCTGATAGTTCTGGCCTGATCAGCGATAGCTCGTGTAATAGCCTGCCTGATCCACCAAGTGGCATAAGTGCTGAATTTAAAACCTTTGCGATAATCGTATTTCTCTACTGCACGCATCAAACCGGTATTCCCCTCTTGAATGAGATCCAGGAAATCTAACCCGCGATTGTTATAGCGCTTGGCTATACTTACTACCAGTCGCACATTGGCTTCGATCATCTCGTTTTTGGACCGTTCTTTCATCTTTTCGCCACGATCAACCTCATCGATCAGATCGATCATCTCGTTGGCTGTCATACGCGTTTCCAGCTCCACACGTCTGATCTTTCTTTTGGCATTTTTTATCTTACGCAAGGTTTCGATAAAAACTTCCGGCTCTATCCTGGTCTCTTCATATACTTTTTTATAATCTTCTTCCGATTTATTTGCTCTTCTTCCGAATGTACATATCTCATCCAAACTGAATTTTCTGATCTTAGAGAGTTGCTCTATTGTGCGCTGACTTTCCACGATCCTGTCTATCAAACTCCTGATCCTATAAACCATACGCTTGAGCAGCTTTTCGTTATAATGTAAGCGGTCGAACACTTGCACCACTTCTTTCCGCTTTTTCTCCAGCTCTTCCTGATTGAGAGGAATCCCACTTTCGTCCAGCTCGGCATTATCCACCATCTCACCGATCTCTTCGAATAGTTTCCTGGCATCTTTGATAACCAGTTCGAATTCGTTGATCAATTTCGCTTCCTGAGCTTTTTCCATCCAAGTACCGTACTCTATCTTAAATATTTGATCGATTTTTACCCGATTTTCGTGGTATCGATAGAGGAAGTTTTCCATCTCACGCAACGTACTGCCGGACATGAAGATGTATTTATTGATATATTTCTGACCACTTTCGATCTTTTTGGCAATGCGGATCTCACCTTCTCTGTCCAACAGCGGAACTCGCCCCATCTCTCCCAGATACATACGCACCGGATCATCATAATAGCGCCGGTTTTGAAATTTCTTGGTAGCCTTCGTCTTCTTTACTGCTACCTGACGCTTGGAAACACGCTTCTGAGTCTCATCTATAAGATCTATACCGTGCTCCATCAACTGATTGATGATATCCTCGATCCTGTCCAGAAAGATCGGACTATCCGGCAACACATTATTTATCTGCTTATAAGTCAGCACATCGTCATTCTTATGCGCCAAATCTACTAACTTTTTGATACATTCGTTAAGACTTAACATTTATACTCCCTAATACAAAGTTTTTTTAACTGTTCTCGCTTTGAGTTCATTTATCTCATGCTTCAGCTTTTTTCTCTTTTGAATCAGTTCTGCTAATTCTTCTGCCTTTTTCGTTTCCATGATCTTTTGGTTGACTCCGATAAATTCATTTTCTAACTTTCTTAATCTCAAATTTTTACTCAAAGTATCGTATGGAATTATGGGTGAATCATCCAATAATAATTCACCACACAGATCTCGAAGCTTATTATCTTCGATCTTATCTAACAACTGATTCACATTCGACACCCCATCAACATTCACTCCTATATAATTAAACAATATTCCATAATCTTTTTTGAAAAAGTAACTCGAATCGATCTCTTTGCCAACTTTTTTATACAAATTCAGATCGTTTAGAACCAGTCTGAGCAAATCCCGTTCTTCGATACAGGAATTGAGCTTTTCACTTACATGCTCTCTTTTCATGCTCTTTCTTTTTATCTTCGACCAAATTGCGTTCATCGAGACAGAAAAAGTCTCGGCAATCTCTTTGATAAAGAGTTCTTGATTTATCATATCATCTATATTCCGGGCTACTGTCAACAATGTATCTATCTTTTCTTTTTCTTCCAAGCCCATTACCTGATCCTGATGGACAAATTCTATGATAGACTTAGCTCTCTCGATCCGCTCGGTGAGATCTGTCGGCTCATTGTTTCGTAAGAAACTGTCCGGATCTTCCGATTCGGGTAATTCCACTATATTCACTTTCACACCTTTGGCAACTGCAATTTGGGAAGCAGAGAGCATCGCCTTCCTACCGGAAGCATCTCCGTCGTACAACAGATAGAATTTCTGCGTGAATCTTCTTAGAAGTCGCACCTGATCTTCGGTGAGAGAAGTTCCCAAAGAAGCCACTACATTGGTAAACCCGCTGGAATATAATCTCAGAAAATCGGTATAGCCTTCCACTATAATAGCATAACCACTTTTGTTTATATCATATTTGGTGAGATACAAACCGTAAAGCTCATTACCTTTGGTATAGATAGGAGTTGTAGGTGAATTTATATATTTAGCAGCTTTTGCCTCATCTTCCAATATCCGCCCGCCGAAAGCAACTACTCTACCGGTTTCGGAGTGGATGGGAAAGATCAATCTATTTCTGAATTGATCGTACATCCTACCTGTATCGCTTTTTTTGAACAATCCGCTTTTTGCCAAGAGCTCTTCTTTAGCGCCATTTTCTGTCAAATAATCTTTGAGTGCGGAAAAACTGTCGAGCGCATAGCCGAGTTCGAATTTTTCTATCGTCGCTTGTGATATCCCCCGATCAGCCAAATATTTCATCACCTGCTGACCATGTTTATTCAGATTCTCAGAGAAATGCTTGGCAGCCAGATTGTAGATCTTGTATAGGATAGATTGTTTTGTATCTGTTTTGTTAGCTGTTTTGGGAGTCGATATTTTCATCCCGATTTTCTCGGCGATCCTCACCGCAGCTTCCTGATGCGAGATCTTCTCATATTCACTAATGAAATTGATCACATTACCGGCTTTGCCACAGCCGAAACATTTGTAGATCTGCTTGGAAGCACTCACTGTGAACGAGGGAGTTTTCTCTTCATGAAACGGACACAATGCTTTATAGTTCTGCCCCGCTTTTTTCAGAGGCAAATAGCTGTCGATTATCTCGACGATATCTGCCCGTTCCAGAATTTCATTATAATCAATCATATTTTAATTTCACCACGGTCACACCTTCACCACCCGATTCAGGAGCGGGAGAATACATCTCGCCAACATTATCATTATCGAAAAGATGCTTTCTCACTTTTCGTCTGAGCACACCGGTTCCTTTCCCATGAACGATGCGCACCATTTCCAATCCGCCCAGCATAGCCTGATCGATAAAAGTATCCAGTTTGGGCTGCGCTTCCTCGAATGTATTACCGATAAGATTGAGCTCGAATTTTGTCTGTTCTCGTCTGGGTGTGTTTCTTCGTGTTTGGATTGGTCGATCATGCTGTTTGTTTGGAAGTTTGTACAAAGAATTGGTCGGTACGGATACAAATATACCGCCGATATCTACTTTCACATTATTGCCCGATATTTCCGTTATCTCTGCATCCACATCCAGATTTTCCACCCAGACACGTTCGCCTATTCTCGGATCGGCAATCTGCTGCAAATTCTCGCTATTCAGTTCTTTTTCTTCCCGCTTCATCTGAGCACTTAGAGAAGCGACTTTATCATAAGCGCGTGTGGCAAGTTTTTTCTTCTCTTTTTTGTCCGTATCCCTGATCGCCTGAAGTTCATTATAAATCTCTTTCTGCATCGTATTCAGAAAATCTTTGGATGATTGAAGTGACTTCTTTTTCAGATTTTTCTTCGCTTCTTCCAAAGCATCTAGCTTTTTCTGATATTCCTCTGCTTTTCTATCGAGATGGCGGGATTTCTGACGATAGAGAAAACTCTCTTGCTCCAATGCGGCTTTCTCTTCGGTTATTCTTTTCAAAAGAGCGGTAAAGTCCACATGTTGATCACCGATTATCTCTCGTGCTCTGGTGATGATGTTATCGTCCATACCGAGATTCTTTGCTATCTCGATAGCGAAACTATCGCCCGGGATACCGTATTGGAACTGATAGGTGGGCACATGTTTTTCCCGATCGAATTGCATAGAAGCATTGATGCAGCCCTCAGTCTCTTCGGCATATACTTTCAGAGCGCTGTAATGTGTAGTTATCAAACCGATAGCACCGTTTTCCACCAACCGTTCCATAATAGCCAAAGCAATAGCAGAGCCTTGCTCCGGATCGGTGGAAGATCCGATCTCATCTATCAAAACCATACTCCCGGATGTACTCTTGCTCATCTCGATCAAATTGGAAGCATGAGAGGAGAAAGTACTCATCGCATTTTCGAGCGACTGATTATCGCCGATATCGGCGTAGATATTATCGAATATCCCTATCTCACTATGTTTTGCCGTAATTGGCAACCCGGATAGAGCCATCAGCGTCAGCAATCCGACTGTCTTCAAAGTAACGGTTTTCCCTCCCATATTGGGTCCGGATAAGACAAGGATCTTATATTCATCTCCCAGTTCCAGATCAAATGGTATCACTTTATTGATATCATTGTAAGAGTGGATCAAGAGCGGATGTCTTGCTTGTTTCAGCTTTATTTGAACTGAGTCTGATATTTGCGGTGGTTTTGCTTTGTACTCGATAGCCCACCTTCCGATTGCATGATAGAAATCGATTTGTTTGAGAATTTTGTTGTTACTGACGATCTCATCTGAGTGTAAGCGGATAGATTGACTGAATTCGGTCAGGATCCTCTTTATCTCGTATCTCTCCTCATCGCTGATAACTTCGATCTCGTTATTGTACTCCACGATCTCCATCGGTTCCATAAACACAGACGATCTACTCGATGATCTGCCGTGCACTATCCCTTTCACGAAGGAAACGGCACTATCTTTCACGGGAACCACAAAACGTTCGTTTCTCTGAGTTATGATCTTATCAAACAGAAAGCTCTCTTTATCCAGTTCTTCGATTTTTTTCTTCAGAGATGCCCGGATCCGGTTTCGATATGTCTTCCGCTTGTTTCTGAGTTCTTTCAGTTTTGGAGATGCGGTATCTTTGATCTCTCCTTCCGGAGTGAATATCTCGTGGAAACGTTTCTCTAATTCCGGTAGAGATTGGATTTGCGCCAGTAGTTCATATACCAATGATTCCTTGCTCAGATGAGCAGTTAGATCCGAAATACGGTTTGCGATAGATATATTAGTATAGATCGGTTTCAACTCTTCAAAATTATAGAAACTATGCTCATGTTCAGAAAAGAGCCGGCCGATATCTTCCAATCCGGTCAGATTGAACGCTACTTTATCCTTTATCAGTTCACAGAACTCTTCGATAATGTCCATCGAATAGCGGATCTTTTTTTTAGAAGCTAACGGCTCGATCGCATAGATGCTATCTTTTGTCATCTCCGCTTGGCAATATCCGACCAGTATTTTTTTTAGGCTGTTAAACTCAAGATGTTCAGAAATTACCATACCTCTCTTTATGTTCCTCAAAGAATTGATCTATACTATCTTTACTCTGTTTTATCTGCGGCAATCTATCTTCTATTTCGAAGGCAAGGATGGATGCCCATACCAGTATTTTTGACCGAGCGATATATCTCTCTGCTGCTCCATATTCGGACTCATCTTCCATGCTTTCCTGCCTGGTTCGTCTCTCTTCTGCTCTTTCTCTACGTGTTTGCGTGGCGCTATCCAGCGATTCTTGTACCAGATCTCGCTGCTCGAGGATAGAGGCTTTTTTCAACGCATCCAGCCTCTCTCTCAAAGTTACAGCATGACCTTGCTTGCGCGCTTCCCAGTGGGATTCTACCAGCATAGCATACTGTCTGAGCGGTGTCATAAACAAAATCAGCAGCAAGACGGCGAACAAAAACATACCGTTGACCACTCCGAAAGCTCCGCCAGCTAATCTGTTCAAAAAACCCAGTCTGAGAATATTAACAATACTAACCAATAATTTGGTCACCAGCACTGCGATAAAGAAGACCAAAATTGCAATGATAGCATAAGCAAGTATAAGTGCGATAGTCGGACTTACATTGAGGTTTTCCATTACCAGCAATCTCACATTATTGCCGACTTGCGTGATCACAATGATGATCACCAGCAGCGAAAGCAGATGCACCAGACTGGCTATCAGCCCTCTTTTGAATCCGTATAAAAAAAAGACCAACAGTACAATACCCAAAATAACATCAATAATATTCACGAAACCCTCCCTTTGGCTTTCTTAATATTCTAATCCAAAATTTAAAAAAAGGGAGAAAAAATCTCCCTTAGCATAAATTTCTCATCCATTATCGAAATTATTATTTCGTTAATTTCTTTTTTACGATATCTTTGACTAGTTTGCCATCGACCCGATTCTGATATTTTTGCATCATAGTTTTCATCACAATACCTATATCAGCCGGAGAAGAAGCACCTGTTTGGGCGATTATATCGTCCACAGCCTTGTCTATCTCTGCTTCACTCAGCTCTTTGGGGAGATACTTCTTGATGATTGCGATCTCTTTCTCCTCCAGATCGGCAAGATCATCACGCTTACCCTGACGATACATCTGGGCAGATTGCTCTCTGCTTTTTACCTGAGATTTGAGCAAAGAAGCGATATCGCTTTCGTCAAGCTCACGCCCTAGCTCAATCTCGCGATTCTTCAATGCGGATTTGACAAAACGTAGCGTTCTGAGCTTTACCTGATCTTTATCCCGCATAGCTTGTTTGAGATCTTGATCTATTTTTTCTATCATCTGAACTGACCTCTTAGAAACGTCGGCCCCTGTTTCTCCTACGTTGCAATTTCATCATCTTGCGCCGAGCTTCTTTTTCTTTTTTTCTTCTTACTATCGATGGCTTCTCGTAAAATTTATTTTTCTTTATATCAGAAAGAAGACCCGCTTTCTCACATGATTTTTTAAATCGCCTGAGTGTAACCTGGAAAGGTTCGTTGTCTCTTGAGACTACCTTTGGCACTAATCTTCACCTCCTTTTTCTATAAATTTCTAATAGATTGAAACTAAAAAATTGATGATAATCTTGTTGTCAAGTAATGTTTTGGGTTTCGGGATATCCAACCAACATTGGCGGACAATTTTTCCCCGTGCATTCAACACCATTTCCCTATCCACAACATCCCCGAACAAACATTCCCAGCTGTGCGTACAAATGGTAATAAAATACGCCCCCGGCGATGAATAATCATATCCCCGCAGACGGATGGAACGGCGGTGATGTTTTTCCACATCGTATTTCATTTTTCGAGACGAATGATTATTCGCCATTATCCTCCAAAATTCTTATTTCATCCTCGTTTTACCCATATATTTTTTAATGATCTCATATGATATTCATTACAACAACAACCATCTACTTCATCATAGTATCTTTCCGCTTCTTTAACCGCCTTATGACAATCTAAAAAGAAACCAAGATATTGGCAATTCGATTCTGAAGGCATAGGAGAACATCCTTCTTTATGAACCGGATGCTCACCGGGAAACCTGAAAGTTTCAGTAAATTTTTCATAGCCCTCCTTTGTTTTTTTCTCGAAGTGCAATGCCATATATAGTGGGCTAAATTTATTAATTACAGAATGTTGTCAAACTTTTTCTCACCTGCCCCACTCTACACTATCCTTATATTATCGTCTGTGAGTCCGTAGAAATCATAGACCGGTTTATCTATCTTGGTTGCCCGCTCATCGGTGTCGATTTTTTCGTGTCCGGTTCAAAATTGTGGAATTGTGTATAATTTCTTGGTATATTGCACAATTTATATTCCTCCTTCGCCTTTAGTCTATAGTCCTTCTTTCAGCATTTTAATGACCTCTGTTCTCCGACCACCAATCTCTGGTATACGTTTTTGCTCACTGCTATTTTCTACTTGAATACTCTATATGGATCCATATCTTAGCTTAAAAATACCAGATATGTCTTACTATAGGTTAATATGTTTTAACCTGTAATAAGGTTTGCATAGATGGAAATTCCTACTCATCACCCCTATTGTTAACACCATTTTATTGATATAATTACTTTTTTTTAATTTATTATTTGACATTACAACAGTCCGAATTATCTTAGTTAGTGATTATTAATTTGAGGAGGAAAAAGATGGAATTGAGTAAGAGGCAGCAGCAGATAGTCGATGCTGCTATACGCATAATTGCGGATAATGGGATTCAAAGCTTAACTACAAAGAGATTGGCTGCTGAGATCGGAGTTACAGAACCAGCTCTTTATAGACATTTCAAAAATAAACAAGAGATCCTGCAAACGATAATCTCATATTTCAAAATTACGATGATGCCGGTGCTACAAAAACTACGGTCTTCCCAACCAGAAGCTGAATGCATCGTTACTTTTGTCAAAGAGCATTTTCAACTATTAGAATCAAAGCCTTATTTGGCCAAGATCATTTTTGCAGAGCCGATCTTTCAAAATGATGCAATTCTGAAGAATTCTATCTTGACTATGATGACAGAATCTCAAACGGTTTTGCATGATATTATCCAAAATGCTGCCCAAAATGGTAAGATCCGTCTTGATATCAGCGCGGTGAATCTGACAAGGTTGATAGTGGGATCCATGAGATTACTGGTAACCCAGTGGAGTATGTCGGGTATGATGTTCAATCTGAACTCCGAAGGCTCTCACCTCGCAGATGATATCTATAAAATGATACGGCTGTAATTTTTTTTGAGCATTCAGTTAGTAAACACTAATTTGGAGGGTTAAGTGGAAAGTTTATTGATTAAAATCAACCAAAAGCCATTATTAATAGTATTAGCTATCGTTCTATTAACTGTCTATTTCTTTATCAGAATGATAGATAATAGTCAGATGGAGACAAATCTGGATGAGTATATGCCCCAATCGCATCCAGCTTTCGTATATAGCGACGAAGCAGAAGAGATTTTCGATATTAAAGATGGTATAATCATTGCGGTGGAAAATGCCGAGGGGATCTACAATAAGAGGACTTTACAAAAGATTACCGACATTACCCGTGAATTAGGCAATATGAAAGAGATTAATAAAAACGATGTGGGTTCCATATACACGGCGGACAATATATTCGGAACCGAACTCGGACTCGATGTAACTCCCTTTTATACCACAGTACCGGATACTGATGAAGAATTGCAGGAACTCAGAAGGAAAGTTCGCGATAATGATATGGTATATGGGAGGATGGTTTCGCATGATGAGAATATTGCTTTGGTTATTGCCGAGATAGAAAGTAATGTATTCAGTCAGGAATTTTATCATAGCATATTGGATTTAGCAGAAAGTTTTGAAGGTCCGGAACAGATATATATTGCCGGCAGTCCGATCGTGGAAGGTGAGATGGCATATTTGGGACCGAAGGATATGCAAAAGATGGTTCCTATTGTTATCGTTGTAATAATTATAATTCTATTACTATTACTGAGAAGCATCAAATATTCGATTTCAGTCATGCTGGTAGTATTGCTGAGTGTTATATGGACTTTTGGTTTGAAAGCATCACTGAATATACCTATTTATGCGGTCTCCACCATGATTCCTGTTATGTTAGTTGCCATTGGAGTAGCATACGGGATCCATCTTTTCAGTCATATGGAATTGTTTCTGCAAAAAAAAGACCATGCTGAGTGTAGTGTAGCAATCAATGATATGATAAAGCAAATGTGGAAACCTGTGGTTATGACTTCAATTACTACAGCAATTGGTTTTATATCATTGCTTACCTCCCAGGTCTATCCGATCAAATACTTCGGTTTGTTCAGCGCTTTTGGTGTACTCTCTGCGATGGTACTATCTTTAGTTTTCATTCCTGCCTATACGAGGCTGTTTGGTTATACAAAAAGGAAAAAGCGCAAATCGGATAAAAACTCGCAATCACCATTTTTTCATAATATTGCCAAGCTAGTGCTTAAAAACAAGTTGGTTATCATCCTGCTAACTGTGCTGGTTATAGCTATTTCCATTTATGGAGTTACGAAAGTGTGGATCAATTCCAGTTTTCTGGATAATTTCGAAAAAGATAGCGATATAGTTCAAACCGACGCATTTATAAACAAACATTTCGGTGGAACGAGTTCTCTGAATGTCATTTTGGAGGCAGACAGAGAGGATGCTTTCAAATCTCCTGCTATCCTGACATTAATGGATGAACTTCAGACAAGAGCGGAGATTGAATTACCGGACGTAGGCAATTCCTTCTCATTGTCTGATTTTTTGAAACGGATGAACAAAGTAATGCATGAAGATGATGAAGAATATGACAGAATTCCCGATTCTGCCGAGTTGAATGCTCAGTATTTGCTGCTTTACGAAATGAGTGGAGATCCGGACAATTTATGGAAAGTAGTTGATTACGACTACAGAATGGCAAATTTGACCTTACAACTAAAAAGCGATGATTCAAAAACAATAAAGGGTGCTATCGCAATGGTAGAACAATTTGAAAATGCTTTTGCAGAACATGGTGTGTCTCTAAATTACGCCGGATCGGGCTACAAAGCTCTGGTTTTCACTGATCTGATTCTGGAAGGACAGATCAAGAGTCTGATTCTCTCACTGATCATCATTGTCATTTTGCTCTCTTTGATGTTCAAGAAAGTTTTGGTCGGACTGATAGGTGCAATTCCCATCACAATTACCGCTCTTATCGGATTTGGTGTAATGGGGCTTTTCAATATTCCGCTTAGTACCACAACTGCGTTAGTTTCGAGTATAGCAATTGGGATTGGTATTGATTACGCGGTACATTTTATCGATCGCTACAGAACTTATGCAAAAAGCTATGCTAAAGACAAAACCGTGCAGGAGACTATGCATCATTCCGGCAGAGCCATCAGTTATAATGCAATGGTTGTTATTGCCGGTTTTCTCGTATTGCTGTTTTCAGTATTTCCACCTAACAGAAGCTTGGGAGCACTCGTTTCTCTGAATATGTTCACCAGTTTTCTGGGAACTGTAACTATCATGCTTATATTACTATATAGATCAAACTTGTTTTTCAAGAAGCCAAAGCATAATGAACGCCAGGATGATCAAACGAATAAGCCTGAAGAGGAGAAGCCATGCTAACTGCACTTTTCATCAATGCAATAGTGGTAGTTTTATTGATTGTTTCTCTAGCAAAAGGTAAACAAAAAACGAAAAAAGCGTTCACAATTGCATTCACGACAGCGAAAACTCTGGCACCGACCGTTTTATCTGTCATCCTTTTGATCGGACTGATCTATGGACTTTTCTCCGATACTATAGCTTTACTTTTTGGTCAAGAGAGTGGGTCAGAGGATTTATTCTTATCGCGATTATCGGTGGAATAATCCATCTGCCTGCCTTGTTGGCATTTCCACTGGCAGGGTCATTTTTGGCAGAGGGAGCTTCTATAAGTTCTGTTGCTGTTTTTATAACTACTCTAACAATGATCGGATTCGTCACCTTACCTTTGGAGATCAAAACATTGGGTAAGAAATTTACCCTGTATAGGAATTTGTTTAGCCTGATCTTTGCTTTGATCATTGCCGCATTAATGGGAGTACTGCTATGAAATCCGGAAGAAATCTGATCTTATTAGCTCTAATCGTGTTGGCTTCGTTGATTGTAATAGCTCTGGTTCCTGAAAAATCATCAATGATACTAAATACTTCTTTCGATTATTTCTTACAGATGGTGGTGATCTTCCCTGCTATACTGGTTCTGATGGGGCTATTCTCCGTCTGGATATCGGATGAGTTTATCTTAAATCAATTAGGTGATAAAAGTGGTCTAAAGGGAATCGCAATTTCATTTGTACTGGGTGCTATACCCACCGGCCCGCTATTTGTAGCTTTCCCAATAGCTCAAACTTTAAAAAATAAAGGGGCTTCTACCAAAAATATAGTGATCTTCTTATCTGCATGGGCATGCATCAAAATTCCTCAAGAACTGGTAGAATTACAATTTTTGGGCTTGAAATTCATGCTCGCTCGTCTGTCTCTGTCTATCATTTTTATAACATTGATGGGATTCATTTTGGATAAAATTTTAAAACAAAACAAATAAGGGGGACTAAAATGTCTGGAACAAAACAAACAAATGCAATCAGAATTAGCCTGTTGATAATGCTACTACTACTGGGGACATTATTAACAGCAGAAGAGATCAGTGGAATGGAAGTTATGGAAAAGGTTTACAATCGTCCGACCGGCGAAGATCAGACTGCTGAAGTAACGATGACGTTGATCAACAGAAGGGGTAATCAGCGTGAAAGAATAATCAAACAATATCAAAAAGATTTCGGCGACGTTGATAAAAAGATCATGTTTTTTATCGCACCTGCTGATGTACATAACACATCATTCATGAACTGGAGTTACACCCAAGAAGGCAAAAATGATGATCAGTGGCTTTATCTGCCTGCTCTCAAACGGGTCAGACGAATCTCCAGCGACAGCAGAAGCGACTATTTCATGGGCTCAGATTTCACTTATGATGATCTTGGCGAAAGACATCCATCAGAAGATGAACATACTATCCTTAGAGAAGAAGAATATGATGGTAAGATGTGTTATGTCATCCGGAGCATTCCCCAACATGATTATGTGTACTCAAAAACCATTAGTTGGGTAGTAAAAGATAGTTGGCTGGGAAAGAAAAAAGAGTTTTATGATAGAGATGGCGAACTGCTGAAAATTTTAGAAGTACAGAGAGTTGAGAACATCCAAGGTTATCATATCATTACAAAATCAGAGATGCACAATGTCCAATCTGATCATCAAACTATCATGGAGCTTAACAATGTGGAATTAGACACCGGCATCGACGATAGCACATTTAGCGAAAGAATGATGAGAAGAGGGTTATGATACATAAACATCATACAACTAAACGAAGGAGGAACAAATGAAACGGATTATAATACTAATACTCGTCGTAATAACGATCTCCGCTCTGCATTCAGAAATAAATCATAGAGGATTCATACGTTCCTATATGGGCTTGCTTACAGAATTGAGTGAATATGCTGTACTGCAAAACACATTTGATCTAAGAATGGACTACAGAAAAGATAACTTCAATTTCTATGTTAATCCGGTGTTCGTATTTAATGATATTCGCAAAGAGGTTGGCATTACCCTCAGGCAGAGCTATATTGATATTTATTTTCCTGATTTCGATCTAAGGATAGGTAAACAGCAGATTGTCTGGGGAAAGGCAGATGGTGTATTCATCACGGATCTAATTTCACCGCGTGACCTTTCGGAATTTGTGCTGCCGGATTTCGAAGAAATACGAATCGGTATCAATGCAATGAAGTTGAACTATTATATCGGGAATTCAACTTTGGAAACTATCTGGATACCGGCTTTTCAGCCGACGATTCAACCGGAGCCTAGTTCAATTTGGTTCCCGAATATTAAAGACTTTCCAGCTAATGCTCAAGTTGAAGATCCGCAGGAAGTTTCAGCAAAATTTTCCAATAGCGAATTTGCTCTCAAATTTTCAAGAATGGGTAGTCTTTTTGATCTGGAAGTGATGGCTGCCTATCTTTGGGATGACACTCCCGTACCACATCTCATTCTCCAGCCAGATAATACTGTCTTGGTTAAGCCTAAATATCACCGCTTACCTTTGGTGGGAACTAGTGTAAACAAAACTGTGGGAGGAGCCTTGGCTAGAGCCGAAGCTGCATATTCTTTCGATAAGCGTTTCTCATCCTCAGATCTGACAGCCGATGGTGTCAGCAAGAACGATTATCTACATTATCTGGTCGGATATGATTCTAACTGGTTCGATGTGGATGTCAGTTTACAATTTATACAACAACATATCATCGATTATGACGATAGTATCAACCAAGACGAATTCACCAATACCCTCAGTTTTCTGTTAAACAAAACATTCCTGCGCGAGAAGCTCATTTTTAATCTGTTTGGCTATTATGGCATTAACGATGAGGATGGTTTGCTTCGTTTCAAATTAAGTTATGACCTTGCAGATGGGATAAATATCCTCGCTGGTTATAATTTATTTTTTGGTGATGAAGGTGCTTTTGGGCAATTCAATGAAAATGACATGGCTTATCTTCAAGTAAGGTTAGATTTCTAACAAATAGTTAGTATGCATGAGCATGGGGTGAACAGCCCTATGCTCTTTTGCTATCTTGCTGTCATCTTTGCCCATATCTTACCAATGTCACCCTGCCTGTTTCAAACTACACTTCCCGGCTCTTTCAAAACAATCTTTTTTGCCGTCAAAACCAGCTTAATTATCACAAATAATTTGCAATCAATGAGATTAAATTAGATTATTTAAAAAAAATACTTGAAATAAAAACGCTTGTTTGCGTTTTTGCACTATAAATATATTGGAGGAAAATAAATGTTAGAAGGATTAAGAAAAAATGCAAAAATAGTGATTTACATAATAGCATTCGTATTCATCTTATCGATGGCTATCGGAGGCATATCCGGGATATTTTCGCCTCGCCCCTATGTAGGTTCGATTGATGGACGCAAGATTCACTACGAGGAATACAACGAATATCTCAGAAATGCCTATATCAATTATATGCAAGAAAACCCGGACGAACAGATCACCGAGCAGACTATGCGTCAGCTAAACGAGCAGACTTGGAACCAACTGGTAGCTCAGACACTTTACGACCAAGAGATTAGACGTCGCCGCATAAGAGTTAGAGACAGAGACATTGTAGAACAACTGCGCAATCCGGATGAGAATATACGCAGCATTCCTGAATTTCAGACAGACGGTCAATTTGACTATTCCAAATATGAAGAAGTGCTGCTGAACAATCCGCAATTTGCCGAGTACATGGAATCGATGATTCGCTCTTCACTGCCGTATGAAAGACTTTTTGAAGATGTAAAATCGGAAGTTCAGGTTACAGAAGAAGACGTAAGACAACAATATTATGATGACAATAATCTGGCAAATGCCAAGATTATCTTCTTCGATCCCCAGTCGGTCGAAGAAGTAGAAGTTACCGATGAAGAGATCAGAGCGTATTACGAGGAAAATACAGAAGATTACAAACGTGGTCCTGCCCGCCGACTCAGCTATGTCCGTCTCCGTCTGGAACCGAGTGAATCTGACAAAGCGGAGACCAAAGAGCTGGTTGATGAAGTTCATCAGCAATTGATGGAAGGTGCTGATTTTGTGGATATGGTAGAACAATATTCAGACGATCCCGGTTCTGCTCAGCAAGGTGGAGATCTGGGCTATTTTACTCGCGGTCGGATGATCCCCGATTTTGAAGAAGTCGCCTTTGATCTGGAGATCGGTGAGATAAGTGAACCTGTATATACCCGTTTCGGATGGCATATCATCGAACTGATGGATAGACGAAGAAACGAAGATGGTGAATTGGAAATAAGAGCCAGACACATCCTTATCCAAGATCAAGCTTCCGAACAAACCAGACAGAATTTAGCAGCTCGAGCAGAAGATTTACACGAACGTGCAAAAGAACTCGGTTTGGAACGTGCTGCTGAAGATTTCCAATATGAAGCAGAAGAGACACCCGATTTCTTTGAAGACGCTCAGCATATCGGTGGACTTGGTAGAAGTGAAGAGTTGGTAGATTTTGCCTTTTCAAACAGATTGGGAGCTTTACACCAACCAATCCAGATGCAGGATGACTTTATAGTGGCGGAGATCTCTCATGTCGTCGGTGATCATTATCAGGATATCTCCGAAGTAAGACAACGTATCAATAGAACCTTGGAAAACAGAAAGAAAAGGGAGATTATCGTAGAAAAAGCGCGTGAATTTGCCGACCGATATGAACCTTCTCAATATTTGCAAGCAGCCACTGCAGAAGGTATCGAAATAGTCGAAGCTGAAGATATCTCTATAGATAAACAACTTGGCAAGATCGGGAGAGTGGAAGATCTGAACCGGGCTATCTTAAACAAAGAAGAAAATGAGTTCACCGATCTGATTGTTGGTGAAAACGGAGCCTATATAGCTCTGGTGGAAAGCCGTAGCTATCCTGATATGGAAAAATTTGAAGAAAACAAAGCAACTCTGATGCAAGAAGCACAAAGGGAAGCGGAAGATCAACATCTGAACGAATGGTACCGAAACTTGATGGACTCTGCCGAAATCGAAGATAATCGGCATCAATTCTTCAATTTATAAAAACCAAAACTAATAGACTAAAAGCCCCGTGTAATTGCGGGGCTTTTTCTTTTTCCAACAAACTTCTGCAGAATAAATATCAAACAAATTTATGGGCTATCTCGCATGCTAATTTGACATTATGCTTTATCAAAGCGATATTAGCTTTTACAGTGGCACCATCACTTAATTCTGCTAATCGGTTCAGTAAAAACGGGGTAAGCTTTTTCCCGCTGACCTTATTACTCTCAGCATCCCGCAAAGCCGCTTCTATGTAGCTTTGCATACTATCATAACAGATTTCATCCTGTCCGGGGATCGGATTTGCTATCAAGATAGCAGATTTTTGGATTTTTTTGTGAATCTGATAGAGTTTAACAATCTGAGAAGAGGATTCTATCCGGGAAATGAGATAAGGAGAGACTGCCGTATGAAAAAGTGGGAAACTATCGGTTTGATAACCGTAAACCGGTATGGAACAAGTTTCGAGATATTCCAATGTTTTAGGAATATCGAGAATCGATTTGGCACCGGCTGAAACTACAATAATCGGATACTGAGCCATAATCTGCAAATCAGACGAAATATCGAAAGTGCTGTCTGCATTTCTATGAACTCCCCCGATCCCGCCTGTAGCAAACACTTCGATACCGGCTAAATAGCTGCAGATGATAGAAGCGCTAACAGTAGTTGCCCCGATCTCTCCGGATTCCAAGATGCCGGCGATATCCCGAGCGTTAGTTTTGCGCACATTATCTGTTTCTGCCAATATGCTTAGTTCTTCTTCGTTTACACCGACTTTTATCTTCCCGTCCATCAAACATATCGTAGCAGCAGTTACACCCATGTTTTGCGCTATTTTTTGCAGATCAAGGGCTAATTCCAAATTTTGTGGATATGGCAGACCATGTGCTATCAGAGTAGATTCCAATGCTACGATCGGTCTGGCTTCCTGCAAAGCTCTTTTCACATCAGGGTGATATTCGACAAATTCTCTCATGCTTGTTATTCTCTCACTCCCAAAATTTCAACTTTAACTTTTTTTACACCTTCGGCTATCAGTCCGATCTTAGCAGCTGCTGCATAGGAAAGATCCAGATCACGCCCTGAAATAAAGGGACCGCGATCGTTTACCCTCACGGTAACTGTTTTGCCGTTATCCTCGTTTGTAACTCTCAGCATCGTATTGAAGGGCAGCTCTTTGTGCGCGCAGGTAAACTTGTACATATCGAAGATCTCGCCGTTGGCGGTAACTCTACCATGAAATTTGGAGCCATAGTAAGAAGCAACCATATATGTAACTCTACCTTTGCCTTCTACGCGAGGTTCGGTGTCTCTGGTGGTATATCTTCTGGGCGGTCTCCTACCCTGAGAATCGGGCGATCTATAGGCAGGATTGACACTACATCCCACTATTATCAGCGCTAATGCCAGTATTATTAACTTCATAAACATCCTCCTCAAATATACAATATTAGTATTTGTTGATAATTGTCCACATTTTTCTTGTCCAATTCGGAGAAATAATCCGAAAATCATAACTTTGAGGTTGACAGAAAAGTCGATAAAGACAACTTTAATTCAAAAAAAGGGAAGGATGTTTATTTGAATATGAAATCATCTCTAATAGATTATTTTATCACTCTGGTAAAAATCGATAGTGAATCGAAACACGAGCGAGAAGTAGCAAAAAAGCTAAAAAAAGATTTGGAGAAATTAGGCGCAGAAGTACGCTTCGATGAAGCCCATACCAAAACAGGTGGTGATGTGGGAAACCTCTACGCCTACATCCCCGGTAAGATAGATAAGCAACCCATACTATTTTGCGCTCACATGGATACGGTAGTTCCCGGAACAGGAATCAAGCCAAAGATAGAAGGAAATAAAATTATATCATCGGGAGACACGATCCTCGGAGCGGATGATAAATCCGGTATAGCTCAGATTATCTGCGCTATCAAAGAGATCAAATCATCCAAAGAAGATCATGCACCGGTGGAGATACTGTTTACAATATCCGAAGAAATCGGGTTGCTGGGAGCAAAACACTGCAATTGTGAAATGCTCAGATCGAAAATCGGCTATGCTCTTGATGCACATGAAGTAGGCAATCTCACCATTGGTGCTCCTTCTCAGAATAGCATGGAATACACCATCTATGGCAAAGAATCACATGCCGGTGCTGAACCGGAGAAAGGGATCAATGCTATCAGGATCGCCAGTGAAGCTATCGCTAATATGCCTTTGGGTAGGATCGATGATGAGACTACGAACAATATCGGTATCATCGAGGGCGGTAAAGCTACCAATATAATACCGGCAAAAGTGAAGATAAAAGCAGAAGCGAGAAGTCATAATGAAAAGAAGCTTCTGGATATTACCAAGGCTATGTCCGATGCGCTATTGGACGCAGCTAAAAAGCATACTGTAGATGGTACTACCGGCTCGGTCGATATCAAAGTAATGCAGGAATATCGCAGTTTCCATCTGGACGAAGCGGATGAGTTGGTAAAACTATCCGAAGAGGCATGCCGGAAAGTAGGGATCGAGCATAAAACGTCGGTCGGCGGCGGTGGCAGCGATGCAAATATTTTCAATTATCATGGCATAAAAACAGCTATCGCCGGTACAGGAATGCAAAATGTACACACCTTGCAAGAAAGCATCCGCATTTCTGATCTTGTGAATGGATGCAAATGGGTTACCGAGGTAATTCGTTGTTATTCAAATAAGTGAGGTTTGTGATGAATATTGCTTTGTTTGGTTACGGTAAGATGGGTAAACTCATCGAAAAACTTGCCGGTGAATATGACGCCGAAATAGTAGCAATTGTAGATCCACTACAAGGCAGGGAATTTTCCGCAGCAGAACTAAAAGATGCAGATGTATGCATAGATTTCACAGAACCGGGAGCAGCGCTGGAAAACATCCAAAATATTGCCAAAGCGGGAAAGAACATTGTCATTGGCACTACCGGCTGGTATGATGAGATAGAGAAGGTGAAAAAAATCGTGATGAACAACAATATCGGTTTGCTGTATGGTTCCAATTTTTCGATCGGGATGAATATGTTTTACTCTATAGTTGCTCACACTGCTCAATTTATCGATCAATTGCCCGAATACGATATCTACGGCATGGAGCAACATCATAGCGAGAAGAAGGATAGTCCGTCCGGAACTGCGAGAGTGCTCTCCGATATACTCTGTGAGAGTATTGAGAGGAAGAAACGACCGCAATATGATAGGATAGACAGAAAGCCGGATAATGAGGAGCTGCATTTTGCCAGTATGAGAGCGGGCTCTATTCCAGGCACTCATACGGTAGGATTCGATTCTAAAGCAGATACTATCGAGCTGACACACAGAGCCCGAAGCAGAGAAGGCTTCGCTCGCGGAGCACTTATCGGTGCACGTTGGTTGCAAGATAAAACCGGTATATTCGATTTCAGAGAAGAGTTCAAAGAGATCATATCATCATGAAAAAAATGGACTTCTTCAAAATGCAAGCTCAGGGAAACGATTTCGTTTTCTTCGATCTGCGTGATGAGGAAGAGACTGAGTTTGACTGGCAATACGCCGCTCACCATATTTGCGACTGTCATTTCGGTATCGGTGCTGATGGTGTGATTCTGATCAGATCATCCGAAGAAGCTGATATAAGTATGACGATACTCAATGCAGACGGTTCTGAGGCTAAAATGTGTGGTTCCGCACTCAGATGCCTTTGCTATTGGTATGCTATGAAGCAGAATAAAAAAATGGTATGTGTGGAAACTGCAGATGGGATCAAATCCGGAATCATTGACCGTAATGATAATGTAGTAGTGAATCTGGGCTTACCTCGCTTTATCGAAAAAGAAATACGGCAGATCAAAGGGTTCGAAGGTTATCTAGTAGATATAGGTAATCCGCATTTTGTGATTTTTTTAGATGAGATCAAAGAAAATATTGCCTCCGAATATGGAGCAGAACTGGAATTTTCACCGATCTATCCTGACGGGATCAATATCCAATTTTGCACAGTAATCCAAAAAGATGAATTATGGCTAAGTATCTGGGAGAGAGGTTCGGGAACCACTCTCGCTTGCGGCACCGGTGCAGCAGCGGCTGTATATACCGGCATCAGAATGGGAAAGCTGGAATCTCCTGTAACAGTGCGGATGCCTGGGGGATCGGTCAGTATAAACTATGATGAGATCGGATGCTATTTATCGGGTCCGGTATCTTATGTGTTTTCGGGGGTGATCGAGCTATGAAGTGTATCATACTTATTCTTATACTACTTCTCTGCCAGCCACTTTTCGGCGATTGGTTCTCTTCAGACAAAGTGATGCATTTTGCCGGCAGTACATATCTGACCTATTGGAATTACTCTTTTAGCAGAGATATGATGAATTTCTCTCACAATGATGCGATGCTTTATTCTTTTGGATTTACACTCGCTTTGGGCAGTGGCAAAGAATTGAGCGATAAGTATCTGAAAACCACCGGCTGGTCTTGGAAAGATATGCTATACAACTGTGCTGGGATCATCACCGGAATGATAATAATAAATAACACGAGGTAAACTGATGGATAGTGTAGGCAAATTACTCAAAGAAATTAGAGAAGAACAAGATCTGACTATAGAGCAAGTATCCGAAGAAACGAAGATAAAACCACGCATGATCCAAGCTATCGAAGAGGATAATCTGAAAGCGCTCGGAGGTATTGGCTATGGCAGAGCGATCATCACCACCTATGCTCGCTTTTTGAAAGCTGATGTAAAAAAAGTGCTCTCTGCTTACGATAGATCGATGAATAAGACCGAAACAGTCTATAGGCCACCGGCGGAAGAACAGCCCAAAAAGATACTGATACCGGCAAATATTATCTATATCATTATCCTCATAATGCTGGTCGTGTTCCTGGCTATCATTACCGTTCGCTTCTATCGAGAAGGGCGGCTAAGCTCACCACTACCCCGCCGGATAAGTCCGCAAACCACCGAGACCGACAATCAAACTTCCGATCCGGACACTATCTTACCTGAACCTACTTCTCTTATCGAAGTAACCCCGGAGATTGATGATTCCCCGCTCGATGAAATCGATTCTGCCACCACTTCCTTGCATAATCGATCAGCTTTGCAAGATACTACCGATTATGTGAATATTTTTATCTTCGAAGGAAAGGATAATCCTCTCAACATTAAGGATTGATACTGCTAAATGTCTTATGAACGCATAGAATATAAGCATCTTTTGCATGCTGTCTCCAAACCGGCTCGCTATATAGATTATGAACTGAACTCAGCTTCCAAAATGCCATGCGGCACCACAGTCAATATCTGCTTGGCTTTCCCTGATGTGTACGAGGTGGGATTCTCTCATCTGGGGCTAAAAATTCTCTATTCTATTCTCAACAATCAGAGCGATACGGTAGCAGACCGAGTTTATGCCCCATGGAAAGATTTTGGGGATATTTTGAGAGAGAACGATCTCCCACTATTCGCTCTGGAAAGTGAAGTGGCACTCAAAGATTTTGATATGCTGGGGTTTACCTTGCAAACCGAGCTTACCTATACGAACATTCTCTATATGCTCGATCTGGCAGAGATCCCACTGTTTTCATATCTGCGGAAAGAGGAAGATCCGCTAGTTATTGCCGGTGGTCCCGGCACAGCCAATCCAGCCCCACTTTCTCCCATCATAGATGCCTTTCTTATCGGAGATGCGGAAGAGGCAATTTTGGAGATCAAAGAGTGTTTTAAGCAGAAGCGAGATCTACCACGAGATTCTATCTTAAGGAAACTATCTGCTATCGAAGGGATGTATGTACCCTCTATTCATGATGAGGAAAACAATCGCATCAAAGCGCGCAAATGGCTCGCTTTCGATGATGAAAGCAAAATTCATACAGATCAGCTTATCCCCTGGCTACAACCGACGCACGATCGTTATGTCGCCGAAGTGATGCGCGGTTGTTCACGCGGCTGTCGTTTTTGCTTCGCCGGCATGTTTTACAGACCGGTACGAGAAAGAGATGCCAAATCTACCGTCGCTCGCATGATCGAGGAAGTGAAAAAATACGGGTGGCAAGATGCAGCTCTCACCTCACTTTCCACGAGTGACTATACCTGTATCAAACCGGTACTTGTAGAGCTTTTTAACCAGCTTCATCATACACATACCAGCCTCAGCTTCCCCTCTTTGCGTATCGATACAATCGATGCTCATTTGGCAAAGATCCTTACAGCTATGCGTCAGACCGGTCTCACTATCGCACCGGAGGCTGGGAGTCAGAATTTGCGAAACCGGATAAACAAGAATATTTCGGAAGAAGATATCTTGGAGAGTATCCGAACTGCCCAAGAAAACGGGTGGAAACTAATCAAGCTTTATTTTATGATCGGATTACCGGGAGAAACAGACGCAGATATCGATGCGATAGTAGATCTGGTGAAAAAGATCATCACTCGTTCGGAGAAGAAACTGAAGATAAATATCACCCTCTCACCTTTTGTACCCAAACCATTCACACCCTTCCAGTGGGCAAAGATGGATAATCTGGATAGTCTGCAACAAAAAGCCAACAAGATAAAATACGCGCTCAAACGGTTCCGATTCGTTACTACCAAATACCACGAACCGAGCTCCTCGCTTTTGGAATGTGTGATCGGAAGAGGAGACAAAACAATCTCGAGATTGATCTACGATGCTTATATAAACGGTGCGGTTTTCGATAGTTGGAACGAGTATTTCGATTTTGATCATTGGCAGAAAGCTGCCGAAAAGAATGAGATCGATTTTGCTGACTATACCGACCCCATCCCATTAAAAGATACCTTGCCTTGGGATAATATAGACATCGGTATCAAAAAAGAATTTCTACAAAAAGAATGGGAAAAAGCCAAACTAGCCGAAACTACCGAAGATTGCCGATTCGATGGCAGTTGTATAGATTGTGGGATCTGCTCCTCCACAGTAAAACACGTCAATTCGGAAAGTTTCACACCCAGCAAGATAGTAGAACCCCAGAGCAACCCGCCAGAACAAAAATATAGCTATCGTGTTTTCTACCAGAAGATAGGCGATCTGATCTTCGTTTCGCATTTGGATTGGATGCGGATGTTTCAACAACTGCTACGCTCCTCTAAGCTTCCGATCGCCTATAGTCAGGGCTTCAATCCCCATCCTATCATCAGTTTCGGACACCCGCTCTCTACCGGAGTTGCCGGACTCGATGAATACTTCGATGTCAAACTAACCGAAGAGATCGAACCGCAAGTACTATACGAATCTCTGAGACAAAGTTTCGCACCTCATGTGCCGATAAACTCCGTCTCTAAGATAAAGTGCAAAGCTGAGTTGGCAATGGATCATTATCAATACGAAACTATCGAGATCATCATCCCACCTCTTCTGATCGAAGATTTCGCTAAAAAAACGGATCGTTTTATCGCTGCCGAGAGCTGGATCTATACATATCAGCGTAAAGGTAAACAGCGGCAAATCAATCTGAAAGAGGTCATCAAAGATATCGGATGTGAACGGAAAAAGGTGGAGCTAACCAAAAAAGTGAGTGGAGCGAATATTTTGAATGTCATCCTCTCGATCTATGGTTTTCAGCGCACTGAAACCATCGGATTTCGTATCACTCGCAAAAAGCTGCACCACTCTTTATAAAATCTATCTGAAAATAATCTTCACCTCATCTTTGGATTCCATTTTGATGCCGGACATCACTTCCGCTCTATCCTGAAATGCATCTATAGCTTCCGGAGTAAGCTGCATCATATATTTGAGGGCATCATCATTTTCTAGGATCTTGTCAAAATCGACCTCTACCAAAGTAACTACCTTATCTTCGCGAAAAGAGGCATCCGTTTGTAAGATTCTGCCGTTAACTCTGATCTGAGAGCTTAACTTCATACCACTATACAGTTCTTTTACCGCTTCACTTATCTCTTCCATATCTTCATCATCATCGAACAAGAAGGGACTATCCATTTCTTCGGTCTCTATATCATCATCCATCATCTCGGGGAACAGGATAGTGAGCTGAGATTCATCTTCTCTTTGCACAAAGCGAAATTGCAGTCTCTCCGAATCGATATCGAGCATACCGGTCGGATCACTTATCAAGGCACTGGTCATGCCACGATCGACTTCTATGCTTGTGATATCCTCAAAACTATACTTCACCGAATAGCCGGTCATGTTTTCTGCTTCAATTCTTTGGCTGGAGACATATCCAACTCCACTGCCATATTCATATGCACCGATCTTCAGTTCTTCTTCATCATAGATATCTATACTGCCGAAGAAATCTTTTCTGAACAAAATTGTCTGGTCGATACTACCTGTACCATCCGGATTGACCGTGATTACGGATGAGAATTGATAACAGCTACTCAAGATGAATACAGCCGCCATTATCAATAATAGTTTTCCCCTTTTCATACATCCTCCTATGCTACTGATTTCTCTTAGATAGCAAAAATTCATAAAAGTGAGATTATTGTCAAATGATAACTTCTCCAAACAGCATTACCACACTCACAGTTCCAAAGCAAGCTTTTTTGAGACCGAGAGTTTTTCATATTGACATGTAGAGCTGCTTTCAAAACATAGTTGAGAAAAAATATAAGGAGAGAATTTATGAGCAAAATCCGAGTAAGATTTGCACCAAGTCCGACCGGTTATCTCCATGTCGGAGGTTTAAGAACTGCATTGTACAATTTTTTATTTGCTCGACAAAATAACGGCTCTTTCATATTGCGCATAGAAGATACTGATAGAACGCGCTATGTGGAAGGTGCAGCGGAAAATCTGATCACTACTTTGAAAATGATGGATATAAACTATGATGAAGGTCCGGATAGTGGCGGTGAATATGGTCCTTATTATCAATCGCAAAGACAGGATATTTACCAAGAACATATAGGGAAGTTGTTGGATAATGACGCTGCTTACCATTGTTTTTGCACATCAGAAACTTTGCAGAAAATGCGAGAAGAGCAAGCTGCCAAAAAAGAGGATATCCGCTACGACGGTCGCTGCCGCAAGCTGAGCAGAGAAGAGATAGAGCGCAAGATATCCGCCGGCGAAAAATATGTCATCCGTGCCAAAACACCCGTTAGTGGCGAATTGAAGTTTGAAGACCTCATCAGAGAGAAGGTAACTTTTCATTGGGATATGGTAGATGACCAAGTGCTAATGAAGTCGGACGGTTTCCCGACCTATCATCTGGCTAATGTAATAGACGACCATCTGATGGAGATCACACATGTGATTCGCGGTGAAGAATGGCTCTCCAGTGTACCGAAGCATATCTTCTTGTACGAAGCTTTCGGCTGGGAACCACCCAAAATGGCGCATCTGCCTCTGCTTCTGAACCCGGATAAAAGTAAACTGAGCAAACGTCAAGGTGATGTTGCCGTGGAAGATTTTCTCGCCAAAGGTTATGTAAAAGAAGCGCTTGTAAACTTTATCGCACTTCTGGGCTGGCATCCGAGCGGTGATAGGGAGCTTTTCACTTTGGACGAGCTGATCTCAGCCTTTTCTCTGGAGCGAATATCCAAAGCCGGTGCCGTATTCGACATCGAAAAGTTGAATTGGATGAACGGTCAATACATTCGCCATCTCGATCTGGACTATATCGCCGAAAAAGCGAGACCTCTATTTATGAAAGAGAATCTGGATATCTCCGATGAAGATAAGTACCAGAAAGTGGTAGCATATACCAGAAACAGGATCACTCTGATAACAGAGATTACAACAGAAGCACTCCCGTTTTACCGAGATCCCGACATCAAAGATGAAGACAGGCATCTTGTGGAAGACCCCCAAGCGCAGGAGCTTTTCCGGCTTTGGATCGAAATGCTCAAAAATACGCAAAATATAGATGAAGATAAGATAAAATCTTTCATCACTCAAACTACCGAGAAACTCGGGTTGAAAGGTAAAAAGCTCTATTTCCCACTCAGAGTGGCTCTATACGGCAGTTGTCACGGTCCGGATATACCTACAATCTATGCTATTCTGGGTAAAGAGGTGATGATAAGAAGATTGAATAAAGTTATCGAGGAGAAATAATCTAATATGAAAGAGAAAACCGAACCAACCACCAATTTTATCAAAGCGATCATCGAAGATGATATCAGGAACAATAAGCATGAGGGTCGAATTCACACCAGATTCCCGCCCGAACCGAACGGTTATCTTCATATCGGTCATGCCAAATCTATTTGTTTGAATTTTGGTATAGCCGAGCAATACAATGGACTGTGCAACCTAAGATTCGATGATACCAATCCACACACTGAGAGCACCGAATATGTCGATTCTATCAAAGCGGATATTCGCTGGCTTGGATTCGATTGGGAAGAGAGAGAATATTATGCTTCCGACTATTTCGCACAGCTCTGCGAGTGGGCAGAGAAGCTCATCAAAAAGGGGAAAGCTTATGTATGCGATCTCTCACCGGAGCAAATTGCCGAGCATCGTGGGGTACCTACCCGTCCCGGTAAGGAAAGTCCCTATCGAAATCGCTCCGTAGAAGAAAACTTGGAACTTTTCAGAAAGATGCGCGGCGGTGATTTCCCGGACGGTGCCAAAGTGTTACGCGCAAAAATCGATATGTCCTCTCCCAATATGCACATGCGCGATCCGATCATGTATCGCATCACCCGCTCCCATCATCATCGCAGCGGAGATAAGTGGTGTATTTATCCTACCTACGACTACACCCACGGACAATCGGATTATCTAGAAAAGATCACCCATTCGCTCTGCACACTCGAATTTGAAGTCCATCGCCCTCTCTACGACTGGTTTCTAGATCAGATCATCGAATCAGGTGACTACCGACCGCGCCAGATCGAATTTGCCAGGCTCAATCTCAGCTATACTGTGATGAGCAAGCGGAAGCTATTGGAATTGGTAGAGAACGGTTATGTGGATGGTTGGGATGATCCCCGCATGCCCACGATTTGTGGTCTCAAAAGACGTGGCTATACTCCCGAAGCGATCCGAAATTTCTCCGAAAGGATCGGAGTGGCAAAAAAAGAAAGTATGGTGGATATTGCTCTACTCGAGCATTGTGTCCGTGTGCATCTAAATAAAATAGCTCCTCGAGTAATGGCAGTATTGGAACCACTCAAACTGATTATCACTAACTATCCGGAAGGAGAAACGGAAGAATTGGATGCGGTAAACAATCCCGAAGACGAATCTGCCGGAATGAGGAAAGTTCCATTTTCCAAAGTATTGTATATAGAGAAAAACGACTTCATGGAAGATCCGCCCAAAAAGTTCTATCGTTTGGCTCCCGGCCGGGAAGTAAGACTCCGCTATGCATATTTTGTCACTTGCACAGATATAGTAAAAGATGAAGCTGGTAATATCACAGAGATACACTGCACCTATGATCCGGCAACCAAAGGTGGTTCAGCTCCTGACGGCAGAAAAGTGAAATCGACCTTACATTGGGTTTCGGCAGAACATGCTCTGGATGCCGAAGTGCGCCTTAATGACCATCTGTTTACCAAAGAGAATCCTTCCGATACTGAAGAGGGAAAGACTTTTATGGATTACTTAAATAGCAAATCGATGAAGAGATTAACCGAATCTAAGCTGGAGCCGAGCGTGCAAAATTCTTCTGCTGGCGATAGGTTCCAATTCGAAAGACAGGGTTATTTCTGTGTGGATAGCAAATATAGTACAGATGAGAAGATTGTTTTCAACCGCACTGTCTCTCTGCGTGATGAATGGGCGAAGATCCAGAAGAAAAAAAATAAGCAAGGTTAAATCTTATGAGAATTATCGCTTTGTTTCTTTTGATCTCGATAGTTGCCTTATCTCTGCTATCTGCCTGTACCCGCTGTAGTGAACTGAGAGAGTATCGCAATGTAATCAGAGAGCTTGAGATCGAAGATGTAGATATTACCACAATTCCGGACGGGACTTATAGCGGTTTTGCCGATGCCGGATTGGTCAGTGCCTTGGTAGCGGTAACGGTAAAAAGTGGTAAAATAGAGGAGATAGAGCTCATCGAACATCAGCATGGCAGAGGTGCAGAGGCGGAAATCATCAGCGAAAATGTAGTGCAAGCGCAATCTTTGGATGTCGAGTATATCAGCGGTGCTACTTCTAGCTCGAAGATCATCTTAAAAGCTATAGAAAGAGCATTGGTAAATCAAGAACCATATAAACCCAAGAGGAGGTAAATAAGATGCGCTATTTCAAAAAAATCGTCGGTGAGAGCTGCTATCTTTCGCCTATTAATTCCAAAGATGCTCCCCGCTACACAGAATGGCTCAATGATCTGAATCTCTCCCGTTTTCTTACTCTATCACAACAGGTAATAAGCCTGGAGAAAGAAGAAGAGATCCTGAAACAGATGGTCGATAGAGGTGAAAAAATGTTCGCCATCGTAGATCTGTTCAGTGAGAAATTGATCGGGAACTGCAGCCTTTTTAATATAGACCATATTCATCAAACTGCCGAATTGGGCATATTTATCGGAAACAGAACACATTGGAACCGTGGATTCGGCTGTGAAGCCACTAAATTACTGATTGATTATGGATTTAATATTCTCAATCTACACAACATCATGCTCTCTGTATTTGATTTCAACAAACGCGCGATAAAATCCTATCTGAATGCAGGATTCAAAGAGATCGGGCGAAGGCGAGAAGCTATATTCATCGGTGGTGAAAAGCACGATTTTGTCTATATGGATATTCTGGCTTCCGAATATGAAAGTGTGTATATAAACAAGATAGTAAATCAGGATAATGATAAGAAAAATTAAGGGACAAAAGCGAGCGGTCGGGATTTTGGAACATGCCTTGGAGCATGACAAAATAGGCAATAGCTATCTCTTTTATGGTCCTTCGGGAACTGGGAAGTTTACCGCAGCTTTATATTTCGGTATGGCGCTAAATTGCACTTCCGAAAAAGAGAAACGCCCGTGTCGGGCATGCAATTCCTGTCGCAAATTCCTCAATCTATCTCATCCTGATCTTACCTACATATTCCCTACTCCCAATCTTAAGATGACCATAGAAGGCGAGATCAAAGAAACCAAAGTGATAGATGAATACAAAAGCTACCTCAATAATAAGCGGGATACTCCTTGGAAGGAGTTTTTCTTTTCCAAAAATACCGAAATTCGCATCGATAGTATTCGTATGTTGGAACACAATATCTACCTCTCTCCCAATGAAGCTGAGAAAAAAATCTACATCATAGAAGATGCAGACGAGATGAATCAACAAGCTGCCAATGCATTTCTAAAAACTCTGGAGGAGCCGCCGGTCGATTCTGTTATCATCCTGACTACCGATAGGATGGATGCCCTGCTTCCCACTATCGTTTCGAGATGTCAAAAAGTCCAATTCTTACCGCTATCCAGACATGTGATAGAATCCGAACTGATAACTTCTCATCTGGTAGAAGAGCAACATGCAAAACTATGCGCTCGTATTGCGAACGGCAACATGGAACGCGCGATCAGATTGAGTCAGATCGGTGGCATTGCCTCGCGGGAGCTGACTATAGATTTCTTGCAGCTTCTGATAAACCGGAATGACACTAAATTCATGGATCTGGCTATCCAATTTAAAAAAGGTAAACAAAACTCACTCTTGTATGAACTAATCTCGCATCTAATCATCTGGTTTTGCGACGCAGCATATTACCAAAACTACCCTTCCGAGATCGTCAATGTGGACAAAATCGAGCTGTTAAGCCAGATTGTAAAGATCAATCCTCAAATCGATAATGAGGTAGTAGAGATCTTGGACTATCTGGAATCTACTCAAAGAAAATTCGAAGCTTTCAATCTGAATCCCTATCTTACCATTATCAATCTTTACATCACTCTGGGAAACTATCTCTACCGTATGGTTAGAAGAATGTAGGGTTTATGCAAAGTCAGCGGGCTAATAGATAAGCGGTTATAAAAGGGTGAATATGAAAAAATTGATAGTCATAGTAGATGACGAAGCTGATATAAGAGATCTGGTAGATATAAATCTGCGTAAAAACGGTTTTGATACCGAAGCATTCGAAGATGCCACCCAACTTTTCAAATTTTTGCATAGCAATATCCCCCAGTTGATAATCCTCGATTTGATGCTGCCCGATGCTGATGGATTTGATGTATGCAAACAGCTCCGTTCATCCTCCGATTATGCCCATATCCCCATCATAATGTTAACTGCCAAAGGGGAGGAGACAGATAGGATTTTGGGACTTGAATTCGGTGCTGATGATTATGTTGTCAAACCATTCTCGCCGCGCGAGTTAGTAGCACGGGTAAAAGCGGTCATGAGGAGAAATCCGGATAGTACAACGGATTCCGGCGCGATAATCAAAGTCGGCGAAATCCTCATTATCAATAAAGATAAATTTGAAGTTACCGTGAACGGCATTGCAGTTCCGCTTACTTCAACCGAGTTTAAGATACTGACATTATTAGCATCTCGCGAAGGGTGGGTATATTCAAGAAATCAGATTTTAGATCATCTTTGGGGCAACGAAAAGATAGTGGTGGACAGAACTATCGATGTTCATATCAAAAATCTGAGGGATAAACTGGGCGAAGCCGGTAAATTCATAAAAAATATACGTAGTATGGGTTACAAATTAGAAGCTGAAATATCATGATCAGAAAATTTTACCATCTAATTATCGCTTTCATCGTTTTGATTACTATCATTTTTGTATTACTCTATCTTACATCAGTCAACGAAATTCGGCAGGATGGAAAACTAGCCAATGCAAATTTTGCTACTAAGATGATTTTAACGCAGATGGATCAATATATTCGAGACAACGATTTTATCATGATAGATAAGCTGCTTACCGATATAGGTAAGGAAACCGGATATAAAATAGCCTTACTCATAGATGGAGATTTTGTTACTGCAAGCTCGGATAATTTTGATGAAATAGACAGTTCTTTTGCATCTTACCCTGTCGAAATTAACGATAGCGAGCTAACTTTTGCTATCAACATCCAAACAGAAGATATATTCTCGTGGTATAATCTCTCTGATATACTCATCCCATATCTTTTACTTTTCATGTTACTCGTTGCAATACTATTCATTGTTCTGCGAAAATTATTTACTCCATTCAACACGATTAGAAATGTCATAGCATCACTCGCCAGCGGCGAAAGTCTAAACTATCTAAGTTTAAAAGGAAAGACATATCAACCTTTCGCGGATGATTTTAACGCTATAGCAGAGCAGTTAAACAGATATGAGACAGAGCTTTCCGAGCAAATCGAAGGTTTCAATGCCATAATAGAATCTATCCAAGAGCCGGTTTGGATCCAAGATAGCAAAGGTATTATCAGCTATTCCAACCAGAGTTTCAGAGAGTTGGTTGGATATCAGAAGGTCGTAGGTCTGTATTTTTGGAATATTATCCGTATTCCCAATCTATACGAATTCGTTGACAAACTACATCAAAATCCGCAAAATCAGATCAAAGAATTGGAGGCTCATAGTAAAATATATATCTGTAGTGCCTCTCAGATTCGATTGACTGGTGAGATCGTATTTATACTTCAGGATATCACCGAACTGAGAAAGCTGGCTATTATCAAGAAAGATTTTGTGTTGAATATTTCACATGAGTTGCGCACACCACTTACTGCTATCAAAGGATTTTTGGAGACAATGGAAGAAGAGCTCCCTGCAGAAAGCCAAACTTATCTCGAAGTGATAAAACGTAACACCGAAAGATTGATCCGCATAGTGCAGGATCTGCTTACCCTATCCAAGTTGGAACATAGCCATGAATTGGAGTTAGAAGAATTGGATCTGGCAAAATTAGTTTCCAATATTATTTCAATCTTCGATGATGATATCAAGAAGAAAGGATTGAAGATAGCGGTCGATCTCGAGGAAGACATCCCAAAGATTAGCTTGGATAGGTTCAAAATCGAGCAGGTTTTTATCAATCTGATCGATAATGCCATCAAATACACTGAAGAAGGTGAGATTAGCATCTCTATCACTAAACTGGACAGGATGATCCATATCGTAGTATCAGATTCCGGGATAGGCATAGCAAAGCAGCATCTTGCCAGAATATTCGAAAGGTTCTATGTTGTGGATAAATCCCGTTCCCGTAGGATGAGCAGCACAGGCTTGGGATTGGCGATCGTAAAACATATTGTCTATCTGCACAAAGGCACGATCTCTGTAAATAGTGAACCCGAAGAAGGGACAAAATTTCATATCAAATTCCCGATGAATCTATGAATGATAATCAATTGATCGAATCTCATAAAGCACTGATACACAAATTAGCTCATAAATACAAACATAGTGGTGTGCCATTTGAAGATTTGGTTCAGGAAGGAATGATAGGAATTTTGGAAGCCAAAGCGCACTTTGATTCTGCTAAAAATGTAAAATTTTCCACTTATGCGGTATATTGGATAAAAAAGCGCATGCTCAATGCCATCGCAAATGAGAAGAAACACTCGCTGGATGCTATGCAACTGGATAGTAATACTGTTTCGGAAAAGACTGACACTACCACAAAAAATGCAGATATAGACTCATCATTGCTTAAAGACATGCCCGAGATAGAAAAAAAGGTCATCCTCATGCTATATCAAGAACAGCTAACTCTGAATGAGATCGCACAAAAGCTAAACATTACCAGAGAGAGAGCCAGACAAACCAAAGAAAAAGCATTGCGCAGACTAAAAATAATGGATATCCTAATCAGCTAATTAGCAGATTTATTTGATTTTACTCACATCTTAACTCAAGCTTAACATTTCCTTTATTATTGTTTAACAGACCACTGGTATGATACAAGTGAGGAACAGAAAGTTCCCAAAAAAAATGATAAAGGAGATTTAAGAGATGAGATTATTCAGCAAATTAGTTTTAGCTCTGCTAATTTTAGTTATGTTTTCCACCCCATTGTTATATGCCCAGCGCAGAGTGGAGTTATTAGGAGCAGGGGCGTCTTTCCCGGCACCATTGATAACCGCGATGGCAGATGAGTATCGCGATCTCACTGAGGGAAAAGTTACTGTAAATTACCAGTCTATTGGCTCAGGAGGCGGTATTCGTCAATTCGGAGAGCAGACTATTATGTTCGGGATGTCCGAGGCTTTTCTTTCTGATAAGATCATTAGAGGAATCGAACAGAATACTGGTGGCAAAGCATTTAATATGCCTATCACTTTAGCGGATGTGGTAGTGACCTACAATATCCCCGGTATAGACAAGGGTTTGATCTTCAATGGAGAGGTGCTTGCGGATATCTTCTTGGGTAAGATTACCCACTGGAACGACAGAAGGATTAGAAATCTCAATCCAGACAAGAATTTACCCCATCTTCCGATCCAAGTGGTTCATCGATCGGATGGTTCAGGCACTACCAATTTGTTTACAAGCTATCTTACTAAAGTTTCGAAAGAATGGGAAAATGATATTGGTTATGCCACAAGTGTAAATTGGCCAACGGGTATTGGTGCAAATGGTAACGAAGGTGTAGCCGGCATTGTAATGAACACACCTGGCGCCATCGGATACAACAGTTTTGCTTATGCTCTTTTGAATGATCTGAGCTACGGTTATATGCTAAACATCTCTGAAAATGTGATCCCACCATCTTTCGATGCTACTTCTGCTGCTGCTAATATTGAGCTTCCGGATGATACCAGAATTCTCTTCACAAATACTCCTAATCCGATCGGTTATCCGATAGCCGGTTTTGCTTGGATGCTATGCTATGAAAATATGGAACAAAACAAGGCGATTAGTTCAAAGCAAGAAGCTGAAGAATTGATAAAATTCATCGTTTGGACAATGACAAACGGTCAAAATCTCTCCCAACAACTCGGTTATGCCAAATTACCCTCTGCTGCGGTAGAGAGAAATTATGCAATGATCCGCCAGATGAAATGGCATGGTGAACCGATTGGCAAGAATATCCTCGAAAAATAAATCTGTAAATAGAATGATAATCTATGTTTAACAAAAATAGGATGCCGATTTTCTCCAGATCAGAAGTCGGCATTCTTTTCGGAGAAATGGAGGTAACATAGTGCAACACGATAACAACAAAGAGATTACATCGCTCTTAAAAAAGCAACGCCCCCTTATCTATAGATGGTTGGGAGATCGGATTTTTTCACTATTCATCTTTGCACTTGGGATAACTGTGATATTGTGTACAGTTCTGATGGCAATAGTTCTCTATAGTGATGGTGCTCCTGCGATCAATAAGTTCGGTTTTTTCGGTTTTTTAATCAATAAAGTCTGGGATCCGGCTATAAAGATAGAATTCGGCGCATTCCCTTTTATAGTGGGGACATTAATCACAAGTGTCGCTTCTTTGGCTATTTCTTTTGTTCCTGCTATTGCAGTGGCAATCTTTACTGCAGAATACTCGCCCCGATGGTTAGCACATATTACAGATAATCTTATCAATCTGATAGCAGCTGTGCCGTCTGTAATTATCGGTTTGTGGGGGATTTTTGTATTTGCACCATGGATGAGGGATACTTTTTATACCAATATTTACATGTGGTCTATGGATAATTTTCCATCTTTACTGCCTATATTGGGAAATCCGATCGGTTACGGAATGGCAACAGCCACATTAATCTTAGCTATTATGATAATTCCATACACTACAGCGCTAACAGTAGATGCTTTTCACAAAGTTCCCAAAGAGCAACGAGAGGCTGCCTACGCGCTTGGAGCGACCAAATGGGAGGTGGTAAAAATGGCTGTGATACCATATGCTAGAGGAGGTATATTGGCAGGGGTGATGCTCTCTTTCGGAAGAGCTATCGGAGAAACTATGGCTGTAGCTATGCTGATTGGAAATAAAAACACTTTGCCATTCACTATATTAGGACCAGCTTCGACTATGCCTTCTGTCATTGTAAATGAGTTTAGAGAAGCAGTAGAGAATCTTCATCTTTCCAGTCTGATAGCTGTCGGTTTCTATCTGTTCATCATCTCTCTGGTAGTCAATCTGGTAGCTGCTTATATCCAAAGAAGATTTTCGATCACAGGAGCGAGGACAGTATGAAAAGCTTGAAACAAAGATATATGCGCGAAAATATTATGAAAGTTTTCATAATTTTGAACACGATATTAGTGATAACACCACTGATCATAATCCTTGCTTATGTTATCGTAAGAGGTATAGGAGCTATCAATATCGATCTTTTCACTCAGGAATTGGGCTCACCCTCCCGAGCGATGGTAGGCAGACCGACCGGTTTGGCACATACGATCATAGGAACTTTTGTCGTAGACTTTCTGGCTCTCATCATCGCTGTACCTTTTGGTCTTGGAGCCGGCATCATGCTCTCTGAATATCCGGATCATAAACTGAATCCGCTTATGAGAGTGATGAACGATACACTCAATGGGATGCCCGCTGTTTTGAAGGGATTGCTCGCTTGGGCTTTGGTAGTAAAACCGATGGGTAGTTTTTCCGGTTTATCCGGAGGTGTAGCTTTGGCTTTTGTGATGCTTCCCATTATTGCCAGATCCACCGAAAGTGCTCTTATGAATATCCCCTGGTCGATCAGAGAAGCCGGACTTGCCATTGGACTGCCTCGTTGGCGAGTAATTACCTCCGTGGTCATCCCGGCATCCAAAACAGGATTAGTTACAGGACTCTTATTGGCATTCGCTCGAGCAGTAGGTGAAGCTGCACCATTGTTATTCACATCATTTGGCAATAACTATAAATCTGCCACATTATTAGGATGGATATTCGGACCTGTGGATACCCTACCGCAAAGATTGTACAGCTTGGCTATCAGTCCCTACAAGCATTGGCATCAGCTCGGATGGGCTGCTGGCATTTTGTTGTTATTATTTGTTATTTTATCATTCATAATCGCCAGATTCGTTGCGCGAGAGAAAAAGTATTGATCATCCAAAATGGATTTAAAATAAATTGGAGGATAAATGTTTAGAAATGTAAAGAGAAAGAATTCCGATAATGAACTGACCGATATGTCATTCACAAAATCAAAAATTGGCAGTATAAACATGCCGATCAGATTGGAATCCCAAAACCTATCGGTAATTTATGGAACCACGTATGGGATCAAAGAAATCAGTTTCCCTATCTATGATAAAAAAGTTACAGCTTTGATCGGTCCGTCCGGTTGTGGAAAAACCACCTTCCTACGAGCGATGAACCGCATGCACGATCTGACCAGAAATACTTGTATCGAAGGGAGTGTTTACTTGAACGGTAAAGATATTTATGCTCCCAAAGTTGACCCGGTTATCATCAGACGAAAACTGGGTATGGTTTTTCAAAAACCGACCCCTTTCCCTACTATGTCCATCTACGATAATGTGATCGCCGGACTAAAACTTGTCGGCATAAAAAAACGTGCTTATCTTGATGAAGTTGTAGAAAGATCTCTAAAACAGGCTGCTTTATGGGAAGAGGTAAAAGACAGATTGAAAACTCCCGGTGGTAGTCTATCGGGAGGACAGCAGCAGAGATTATCTATCGCTCGAGCACTTGCTGTGGAACCGGATGTATTGCTAATGGATGAACCGACAAGCTCGCTAGATCCTCAGTCTACCAATCGGATAGAAGAATTGATCGAAACCCTGAAAAAACAGGTTACCATTGTCGTAGTTACTCACAATATGCAACAAGCAGCACGAATCTCCGATTTCACCGCTTTCTTCTATCTGGGTAAACTTATCGAATATAATTCGACTACAAAAATGTTTACGGTTCCCGAACATAAACAAACGGAAGATTATCTATCCGGAAAATTTGGGTAAGAGATAATGCACATTTTTTTATATATACAAAAATAGATGCATTATCGAAAATGATTTTTAATAGAAAAAAAAGAAGGAGACTCGAATGATATTAGCAAAAATTGAAGAGCTGAAAAAAGTGCTTACCAATGAATACATCATAGTAGAAAAGATGGTGACTATGAGTATTGATATGCTTATCGGGAAAAACAGCCAACAATTGAACAATATAATGAAACATGAAGAAGAAGTAAATAGCTCGGAGATAGATATCGAGGAATTTTGCACGAGTTTGATCGCTCTATATCAGCCAGAAGCCAAAAATTTACGCACTATTCTGATGATCCTCAAGATCAACAATGATTTGGAACGAATAGCCGATCATGCTGTGACCATTGCCAAGAGTACATCTTTTCTGATAGAATTTCCACATCATCATAGTGCTCTTCCACTTTTGGCAGAGATAGCACAAGAAGCGGAAAAGATGCTGAGCGATAGTATAAGATCCTTTATGGATGCTGATGCCTCCCTGGCAATTGAAGTTTGTGAAAATGACAACCGGGTAGATACTCTGAATGAAAAGATCTTCAGATATGTTATCGAAAACATTACACCTGAGAGAGTAGCAGCCGAAACCGCTTTCCATATCAATCGTATCTCACAGAGTTTTGAGAGAATAGGAGACTTATCAACAAATATTGCTGAAGATACAATTTTCATGGCTGAAGGGACGATAATCAAACATCATCAGAAGGAGTAAATATGAAGATAGCAAAAAATCTAGTTTTCACTTTTGCAGTACTTTCACTTATATCCTGTAATATGAACAATAAATGCAATATGCTACGGGGTTCAGGTGCTACTTTCCCCTATCCCTTATATCATCAGATTTTTTTACAATTTTACCAAGAGACAAATATCAAAGTAGAGTATGCCGCTATCGGATCCGGTGCGGGAATCAATAATTTGGTGAAAAACCGATTTGATTTTGCTGCCAGTGATTGTTATATGGATGCCAAGTTAACAGAGCTTGCAGATGAAACTGTCTTACACTTTCCCACCTTCCTCAGTGCAGTTGTTATTAGTTATAATTTACCCGGTAATCCACAATTGAACCTTTCATCAGAATTGATCGCTAAAATATTTTTGCAGGAGATTGAATATTGGAATGATGAGCATATTCGGACATTGAATCCGGACATTCAACTTCCCGAAAAAAGGATCATCCCGGTTTTCCGTTCCGATGCCAGTGGAACCAGCTATATCTTCTCAGATTATTTGTGCAGTACAAATGCGTTGTGGGCATCAAAAGTTAGCAAAAGCCAATCTTTAAACCACTTGCCAGGCAAAGAAGCCAAAGGGAATGGTGGTGTCGCTCATACTATCAAAAACACACCTTCCAGCATTGGTTATCTGGAGCTGAAACATGCAACCGATCAGAAAATGCCAATAGCAAAAGTGAGAAATAAGTGCGGAAATTTTATTTATCCGGACAATAATTCTATAAGTGCTGCTGCAAATTTATCCCATCATTTTGAGAACTCTTTTTTAGATACACCTGCTGCCGATGGTTATCCACTTAGTAGCTTTTCTTGGCTTGTTATCCGCCCGGAAAAGCTATCAATGTCGCAGAAATTTGCCTTCGCCACACTGATCGAATGGATGATTGGTCCCGGACAGATAATTGCTGTTGAATTGGATTATCCAAAGCTACCATCACGAACAAAAGAACATATTCGGACTTTACTCGATCAGCTTCTTGGCGAATAATCTCAACTGATTATATAAGTGGGTAATAAGAATCATTCTTTATATCGAAACTCCCACGATGAAATGTATTTGCTATCTAAACAAGACAACTTCCGAAATAGAGAATAATATTGAGAATATCACATTCTTTTATTAAAAAGTCTCGAAACTATTAGGAACTAGCTGATTAATAAAAAGCCCGGCTATTACCGGGCTCTTCTTTGGGGGAGGGACTATGTTCAGATCAGATATCTATTCTCAAACCCATCGAGATACTCATTGTATTATCTCCGGATACCGGAATCAGTGTTGATCCATGACCACCGCCACTGGAGGAGAAGGCTGCATTATCATTATTCATCGTCATAGCAAAAGCTGAGAGTAATCGCACATTACCGGAAAGTTTATAATCTGCACCCAGTGCCAACAATATCCCATTGTTATCGTCTCCATCCATACTGACCATATACAATTGACCCTTCAGCATCAGATCATCCATACTATAACCTGCTCCACCACCGATAGTAATAGCATCATGATCAGCAGAATAGTGCTGGAAAAAGGCATTTATCCGGATAGCTTGCAGTTTTATGGATGCTCCCAAGCGCATAGCTGTTTCACTATCATCCGAATCATTGCGGATTTCATAAGCAGCTCCGGCATAGAAATCTTTCTCTCTGATAAATGCAGAAGTACTCAATGCCCAATCATCATTATCTGTCGCTGTAGTAGCATTGTTCTGATCCACAGAATACTGTGCATCCAATGTAACCAAGCCAAATTTCGGACTGGTGTAACCGATAGAGTTTCGGAATCGGTAGTCATTTCCAAGCGTCATATTGCGAGCATCACCGATCTGATCACCGAAGAAATCGGTACGACTTCTGATTGTTTTGAGTGGAGTATCAAAATATCCCAGTCTAATAGATCCAAATTCACCATTTATACCACCGTAAGAATCACGCGTAGCTATCTGTCCACCTCTCACATCTACATTCACCGTACCTTCAAGCTGATAAATAGCGCTTAAACCGGGCATGATATACATCTCACCTTTAAAACCTAATCTGGATGAGTTCGAAGATAGATTTAGCGCACTATCTTCCTGATTACCCAAATGATCAAGCGAAAGATGCAACCTACCGTAAACTTGTGGACTTGTGTCAGCATGTAACACCGCAAAAGCTGCAATTGATACAACAACGAGTACTACAATTAATGTTTTTTTCATTTTTCCTCCGTTTTTTCTCTGATCTATACCAGAGTTTTGCCCTATTATAGGGTTTGAGGATTAATTCTTTATAAAGATGAAGTTAAAATAATGTTAAGAAATTTATATCAGCTCATCTCTTCTAAGACCTGCCGATGGATCTGATAATCTCTATTGCTGAATAAGGCGAATCTAATTTTTTTCAGACTCCTCAGTATCAATCCAATTTTATCTGCAATTCCAGTGACGGAGTTTCTCCATCCGGGAGGTCTAGCCTTGCAATCAGAGTATATATCCCGGATTCTACAGGGTTTCCATGATAACCAATGAAATCCCAAGCGAGAAAATCGGACTCTTTTTCACCCGGTATAAGTGTTATCTGTCTGCTTTCTGGAGATACAATTTGCGGTAAGATTATCACTGTTTCATCATCTTCATTTCTAACTTCTACTCTAAATATTTGTTGGTTGTTGAAAATGAATTCAACAGTCTCATCCGAATTGTTTTTGATCTCGTATTCTGCGTAAAGAGTTTCTGATTTTGAATATTCATTATTGCATATACTGAAAGTATGAGTGATCCCCTCTTCGGTTATTTGAACAACAGTATCAGCATCCCATTGGGGTGAAGTCGTATCGCTACATCCGATTAATAAAATCAACAGCATCGAGATAAGTACAAAATTGGTTTTCATAATTTTACCCTCCTTAAAACCTATAATATAATCAATTAGCATCCCGTCAAATAAAATCTTAGTTAGGATAATTCACCGCTATCTCAGTATCCTTCTCACCCCTATACCGATAGTATAGTGCGAGATATCATCCAAATCTCTGTTCGCCACAATATTGATCTCCGGCATCAGATAAAAGTCTTTGAGAGGTATCCCTAAACCCAACATGAACACACGATAATCGAATGCCACATTCGACTCTGCTTCAAGCAGAAAGTTGTTGTATGCATAAAGACCGACATAAGGATGAAAATCGTTTATATCTTTGCTCAACATCAAGCCGTATTTGCCATAAGGTTCTGTCCATACTGTGCCCACATGGATATTGGCGCTGATATCAAATAAATCGAATGATCTCGGATTGATCTGGTGGCGCAGACTGGCTTCTAGTATATAAGCCAAGTATAGACGCATACCTGCTTCGAATCGCCACGGTAATCCTCTGAAAACTCCTAAACTGGGAGTCGGTTTTAGAGAAAATTCCAGCTCGGAATCTTCTCCTTTTTCATTGACCCACAGCAAATTGTCCATACCGCCGACTATATCCATCTCCCCATCTTCCAATGTCCTACCGGTATAGTAATTTGGAGTTGCACATCCGGTTAGCAGAAGAATAAGCATAATCACTGTACTTAGTAACAATAACGTCTTGGTTGACTCTACGTTAGCTTTAGGTTTTGGTTCCAGGTTGGTCATATTACCTCCATTTTATTTTTTCTACCACTCCTCCTTCAAAGTAATTCCGTTTATGTTTTAGTTGCATCGTTGCTATTGTTATCATCCTGCTCCAGCAATTCATTTTCCTCAATCCGGTCCAAGATATTTTGAGGTATAGATTTAGCAGCATCCGCTCCCAGTCGTTTGATACTTTCAATCCGACCGACGATCGTATCTCCCTTCTTAGTAGATTTCACCAATTTGTTCATAGCGTCATTATAGGAGCTTTTGGCATCGTCCAGCTTTTTACCCAACCCGGTCAGATCATCGATAAATCCGACGAATTTATCGTATAGCTTACCACTCTGCCTGGCTATTTCAAATACATTCTTCCGCTGATTTTCCTGCTTCCAAATGTAAGAAATAGTTCTGAGAGTAGCCAAAAGTGTGGAAACGGAAACCAGCACGATATTCTTATCCAATGCTTTTTCAAACAGGCGGATATCTTCACGCAGAGCCAGATTCAGAGCCGGTTCATTTGGTACGAACATCAGAACGTAGTCCGGTGAGTTTATTTCATATAGTGCCTGATAATTCTTGTTGCTAAGTTCATTGATATGTTTGTTTATACTATTTAGATGAGCAGAGAGATATTGGGCGCGCTTAGGTTCATCTTCGCAGTTGTAGTACTCTACATAAGCGGTGAGTGACACTTTGGAATCGAGGATAAGATTCTTATCATCCGGCAGATTGATGATATAGTCCGGTCTTTGGATTCTGCCGCTCTCATCTCTGAGTGTCTCCTGCTTACGATAATGCACATTTTTGGTCAAGCCAGCTTTTTCGAGGATCATCTCCAAAATATCCTCACCCCAGCTCCCTTGGATCTTGGTGTCGCCTTTGAGTGCTTTGGTGAGTTTGTCGGCATCTTCGCTTACCTGTTTGTTCAATTCCAAAATGCGCTCCAGTTCTTTTTTTAGAGAGATCCGTTCTCTGGTCTCCTCTTTGTAAGTTTCGTCCACTTTCTTTTCGAATTCCTGAATCTTCTCTCTGAGCGGTTTTAGAATATCTCCCACACTTTTTTCGTTGATCTCCAAAAATTTTTTGCTTTTTTCGTCCAAAAGTTTGTTCGCCAGGTTTTCGAATTCTATTCTGAAACTCTGTTGGATTCTTTCTATCTCTTCCTTCTGCTCTTTGAGTCTATCTTTCAGATGTTGGTTTTCCTGTTCGGATTTTGCCGATTTTATACTAAGGGTGGTAATCTGATTCTCTTTTTGCTCAGACTTTTCTTTGAGTTCATCATAAAACTCTCTGGAGACATATTTGTCATCCAATTCCTCTTTGGATATCCCTTTCTGTCCCTCATACTTGTACTTAGCTATCAGCCAAGCGGCAATGACACCGAAAACTATTCCGACAATGATAAATAATACTGTTTGCATTTTATACCTCTTTATTCAGTTTCGAATCTAGTTTTATTAAATCTACTGTCAACATTTTTCGATCGAAATGTACTCACTGCTTATTTCGAAACACTAAGATTACCACACACGCTATTAATTGCTAATCCATCCCAAACCAGGGTTCACAGTGCAGGTCATCGAAGAAAAGAGCCTTATTTTCTTCAGCATCGATCTTATTTCCGGTTTCTGTTGCCAAATCCATATATTTGCTATATCCAGCTTCATCACCGGTGGAGGCATAAGCTCTTGCCATAGCCTCATAGGCATAGGCAAGATCGAAATCTCCAATCTCGTTCTCCATAGTGATATCCATACATCTATGAGCATGATAAAGAGCGCTCTCAGGGCGGTTGAGTACAGCATAAACTCTCGAAATCAACCATTCACCTCTTTGCAGGTTTACAGGAGTCCCGATCATACTCCAATGATAGCGGGAAGTATGAGCAGCGTGAATCATCAAGTCATCTTCGTGCTGGGTTCGCTCCGCTTTTCCCATTAGCTCCCAAACCAAATTATTCAATCCAACTGCATACTGCTGATGAAACTCATCCCGCCTGTATCTGCTCTCCTCTTGTTCAGCATTCTCATCCGAAAAAAGCAATAGTGAGAAGCATAGAATAATCAATGAAAATAAAAAGCGAACTGATAATTGGCTCCAAAATGTACCTGTTCCTCACATCAGAAACCTCCCTCAATAAATCATTGTATAATTTTGCTATCAATCTGATATATGTCAAGCAAATAGTGCTCTCTCCATAGTCAGGGTTAATCTTTTTGCGGAAAAATTGTAATAAAACTCCTCGTCTTTCCGAACTATCTTTATAATTGGGTGAAAAAAATTATCTTAGAAATACAATCATCGATTTTGTTTGACATTAAAACAATATTAGCAAAAAAAGCAATCATACAGGAGAGGAGTTGCAGAGATGATATTATTGATATTGAGGCTTGCTGGTTCTTTGGGACTGTTTTTGTATGGCATGCGCGTGATGAGCGATGGCATCCAGAAAGTTGCTGGCAACAAATTTCAATCTATCATGAATTATATGACCAATAATCGGGTACTGGCGGTTCTCACCGGATTTATGATCACTTCGCTGGTTCAATCTTCCTCTGCTACTACAGTGATGGTGGTCAGTTTCGTAAATGCCAGTCTGCTTTCGCTCTCTCAAGCTATCGGTGTGATAATGGGTGCCAATATCGGTACAACAGTCACTACTTGGTTGGTTTCTTTCCTCGGGTTCGGTAAAGTTTCTATCTCTGCTTATGCTCTACCGGTGATCGGTATCGGATTCCCGCTACTCTTTTCCAAGATCCGCAAGCGGCGTGATCTGGGTGAAGTGCTTATCGGTTTTGGATTGCTCTTTTTGGGGCTCATGTTCATGCGCGACAGTGTTCCCAATCTGGAAAATCATCCCGAATTTTTGTCTTTTCTTCAACATTATACCGGACTTGGTTTCGGTTCTTTTGTCATCTTTATCTTTGTAGGAGCTCTGCTTACTATAGCTGTACAGTCATCCAGTGCCGCACTGGCTATCACTGTAACAATGGCATTTAAAGGTTGGATAGATTTCCCCACTGCTGCCGCTATAGTTTTGGGTGAGAATATCGGCACCACGATCACTGCCTATCTGGCATCGCTGGGAACCAATGTGAACGCCAGAAGAGCCGCCCGCGCCCACCTTTTATTCAATCTGCTTGGCATTATTTGGATGGTATTCCTATTCCAATACTTTATCCAATTCATCTACTCCCTGGCACCGTGGGATCATACTGCCCAAGGGAATTTACCTTTGACTTTATCGCTTTTCCATACTGTTTTTAATATAACTAATACGATCATTTTCCTACCTTTCCTACCTCTGTTTGCCAAAGCAGTTGAGTATCTGGTCAAACCGACAGAGAAAGATAAACTGAAGGAATACTCTTTCAAATATATCTCGATGGGTGTGCAAGATACAGCCCAGCTTAATATTGTCAGTGCAAAACAAGAAATAGCCAAAATGGCGGATATCACCAAGAATATGTTCAAAAAAGTGATGAATGTATTCTTCAACCCGAATAAGAAAATGGGTTATGAGGTAGATAAAGTAAAAGCATTGGAAGAACTTACAGATGATATGCAAAAAGAGATATCCAAATATTTGGTCGACCTCTCGCAGGAAAAACTAACTGAACATTCCTACAGAACTGTCAACGCTATGATGCGTATCGTTCATGAATTGGAAGCGATAGCCGATAGCTGCTTCAAGTTGATACTGCTGTTGCAGCGAAAGTATGAGAACAACATAGAACTACACCCAAAAGCTCATGAAGAGATAACAAACTACGCTGATTTGGTATTTGAGTTTATAGATTTTTACAAAAAGCATATTACCGAGCATTTACAAGAAAAAGATCTTGATATAGCATACCGATTGGAAGCTAAGATAAACGAATCCCGCGATAGCCTGAAATATGCCGCTCAGGTCAGATTGCAGGAAGGTGCTAATGTCGATTCCGAACTACTCTATATCGATCTTTTAAAAAACTTCGAGCATATCGGTGATAATGCACTCAATATCGCTCAAGCGCTTCGGAATGTGTATTAACTGAGAATTCTGGCTGCTTCTTTGATCGTGATTACTTCCAATCCCTGCTCTTTGATGAATCTACCGACAGAAAAAGTATAGGTGAGCACCAAAGGCTGACACTGATAAAAAATAATAAAAATGAGATTCTTGTCTTCATTGTTCCTCTTCAAGACATCTATCTAAATGATACACAATAAAAAGGGCACCAAGACCAGTGCCCTCAAAGTTTACATAATATTTATTTGGCTTCGATCCTATAATCTTGTGATTCCTCACTATAGTTAGCGGCATTTCTCGCTTTATCACCTTTGGGATCGTCTGTTCTGAGGAAGCCGGTATAATTGAAATGAGTGGTCTGATCTAAGTATATATAATTATTGAAGCTGGTGAATTCATCGCCCCAGTTATCTCTCACTTTGATATCCCAATACCCGCTAGACACTGTCCATGATCTCCAGCTTTGCGGTCCTATGGTATCATACCCAAGCTGATCATCTCCCCAAGTAGAAGATGAGCTGGGTGATATATAGACATGGGTAATAGTAAACGCTGATGAGTTGTTATTGATCCTTATCCCACCGCCATCAGCATAAACATTGAATCTGCTTGTAGAACCTGGTTTCACAGTCCTGATTGTATGCCCCGAAAACAAATGATAGCCATTAAAACTTACATTTACATCTTTCTCTTCATTACCGAAAATACTGACTGCCAAATTCCAATCTTTGGTATAATAGTAACCGGACTGTAAAGTAACCTGACTATTACCGTCGATATTGAACCATACATCGTTGTTGGTCTCGTTATCGATCCTCAATGTCCCTGTATCGGTACATCCTACCAGTACCAATGCCAATACAACAATCGAAAAAAGAACCGCTCTCTTCATTTCTCCTCCATCTTTCTTATTTTTTGCTGATAGAATTGATCCTGAGACCAACAAGGTTAGAACTACAAACCAATCCTTATCTGCTTTTACGCTCTATCATCGCATCCCGAGAAGAAAAATCTGACTCTGTCCTCTCCCTTTTTACCGTTGGTATAAATTCTGTCAAACTAATTGTATTAGTCTGATCTATAATTACATATCTATCATAGACATAAAGTTCCTGTCCGGAATTATCCACCGCCTTGATATCCCAAAAACCCTCAGTTACCGACCATATCTCTTCATCATCCGGATACATTGGGAAGATGAGCTGATTCTCACCCCAATCCGGTGCATCACTCGGTGTGATATATACATAGTGGATCTCTCTAAGCGTGTTGTTTACCAGACGGATAGCACCAGCATCGGCATATAGATACAAATCTTCATAATCACCGGCGGTCATGGTCAACTCTGTCTCATCGGAGAAAATATGCTGCCCGCTATACTCCACTGTTATCGTTTCTACGACTGAGGATAGATTCAGATAGAGATAATACTGCTGCCGTGCTTCTACACTAATCATCTCTGTATGTCCGAGCACATTGAACCAGAGCGGCGCATTACTTTCGTTATGCACGATCAGCTGCGTACCGGTTTCGGAGATATGATAATAAGTTGTAGCATATAGTTGGATACTGAGGTGTACAGTATAGATCTCATTATTCTCGTCAGTCCAATATTTCAGTTGCAGATTCCCATTGTGCACTGTAAAAAGGGGATGATTGGATTCCCATTTGATAGATTGAGATTCTCCGGGTTCCAAGCTGTATTGCAACGGTGGTCCGAAACTACCATCTTCTACATAGAAATAGACGGTAGCGTTCATATAATTGTACACCATCAGTTCAGCTTGCTTAGCATCTCCTGCAGGATCGAAAATGCGACAGGATGAGAGTGCCAATAACACGGTGATGATTATAATTAAATACTTTCTCATTTTTCTCACTCCTGCAAGATAATATATTGTCTTATTCTCCTAAGAAAAACACTTTTTGCCCCCAGCTAGATTTAATACTAAAAAAATTGAATGGCAGTCATCACCTAGCGATCCAGAATCTTTTCTATGGTTCCGTCTGTATAAAGGAACATCGGATTCGGTTTTTTCAAGGTTGAGTTATTGAAGTCATCTGTATCCTTAACATTTATATTCACCCAACCGCCAGTATTATGTATAGTTATATCTGGGTCAATTTCAGTAGATTGATTGTAACATGGTTTGTGAGTATGACCATATACTAAGACATCAAATGAAAGCCCGTATTCACTCATCTGCTTTCGTGCCTGTTTTAGATATGTTGCCACTTTATCCGCTTCATTCTCCAGCTTCTGAATATTGGAAAGCGGAACGGAAGATGATGCCAGAGGGAAAAATTCGGAATAATTTTCTGCCAGATATAATCCGATTCTTTGGAACTTTTCTGGAGGATTTTCTTCGAAAGGTGCATCAGCAAGTCCCTGTGCAAAAACATCACTTACCTGAGCTATGGCGTAGTTTGCAAACTCTGTAAATGGAGCGTTGTATTTCTGTAGGTTCTTAAAATAATCCTCATCTTCCGGAATTTTCGGAAAATGCTCTATCAAAGTAGTGTCCTTGTTCCAATATTTTTCAAAAAAATGCCCGTGCGTAGCGCAAATGCCATTACCATCATTATACTTGATGTACAGATTGGGATAGATAACATAAACTGGCTTGCTATTATTACTTAGGATGGAGGACATGAAATTATCGGTTGGATCGTTGTTTATAACATTTTCATCTAACCATAAAGAAGGCTGCTCTTCTCCAAGTTCCAGAGTACCGACTACCTGTTGTGGAAACGGATTAGCTTCTTTACCTTCAGTTAACTGGTTTTGAATATAATATCTCTCCTGGAGCATAATCCAGACATGATGGTCATGATTGCCCGCAACAAATATCACATTATCAAAGTGAGACATAAAAGTGCTTCCATTGATCTCAGAATTGAAAAAGATCTGGGATAGGTTAAAAGCATCGCTAACCTCATCTACAGCGACATCAAACACATCACCCAAAATTATCAGATATGGAATGGTAGCCCGTTTTTCCAACTCTTCCAAAAGATTAGCAACTTCGGTGTGATAGTATATCTCCGTGCCAAGTTCTTCTACATAATGACCAATATAATCATCATCACTGCCAGCAGGGATTTCTTGTACCACAGCACCATAGTTTTCTCCGATATGGAAATCGCTTATGAACATCGCCACAAGCTCATTTTCTTCGCTATCAACTCTATTCTCTGCCCATAACTCGTTTGCTGTATTAACAGTAAAAAAGAATAATGTACTTATAAGAATACAAGTTAAAATATGTTTTTTCATTTCTATAACCTCTTCTTTCTTTTTTCGTTATATTTATCGATACCTACTCTAGTGTCAAGAAAAACCGGCAAATATTGCTGAAAGTAACATGATTTGCTCTATCCCTTCATTATCTCAGCAAATTCAGCAACATTCTCTTCATAGATCTTCGTTTCATTCTGTTTGGTTTTGGTGATCATCTGGATAAATTTTCTCACCAGAAAGCTCATTTCATCGAAACAGAGAACATAACCAAACAGTCCTTTGGCAATAGCGTGTTCTCTCAGCTCTTTGGGATATGCGTTATCAAACTGCTTCCAACCTTCGTCACCGGTAGCTCTACAGCAGACGTATAAGCCAAGATTTTTGTTCAGCAAACTTTCTTCATTCTGCTCACAAAATCTCTTCACTTCACCATGAAGTCTGCCAGCATAGATTCCGCTACCGATCACAACCGAATCTTCATTTTGCAGATCCACCTCATCAATGCTGAGATCGCAGAGAGTAGCATCTTCTCCCAGCTTTGCTTTCAGTAGTTCTGCTCCTTTTTTGGTAGCACCGTATTTACTTGCATATATTATTTTCATCCAATCTCCTTATTCGTTCGTGTTTATATTAGGGCAGATCCAGTCTTGGTCTGCTCTTTAGATCCGGCTTCAGATATTTATAGCTTTTCATCTGCTTTTTTACCAATTCCAAAGCTTTATCGAGCTGAGGATCTTTTCCTTCGGCATAATCTTTGGGAGATATATCTACTTCGATATCCGGGTCGGTGCCATAGTTTTCCACACTCCAACCTACATCTTTGAACCAGAAGGAAAACTCTGGCTGTGTTGTCATACTATTATCCACCAGAAAATCTCGTGGTGAGATGCCGATCACTCCACCCCAGGTGCGTTTACCAATCAAAGTACCGAGCTTCATCAGTTTGAATGTATGGCTGAAAATATCTCCGTCGGAGCCGGCGAATTCGTTTGTAACTGCTACCATGGGTGCATCTACCGATAAATCGGGATAGGGTTCATATCCAAACCAGCGGGACTGATCGAATCCAATGGTTTTGCGCGCCAGTTTTTGCAAAAGCAGCTGAGACACATGTCCGCCACCGTTGTAGCGTACATCTATTATCAATCCCTGTTTATCATGCTCAGCAAAGAAGTGACGGTGAAATTCGGCAAAGCCATTCCCCATCATATCCGGAATATGAATATAACCGATCTTACCTCGTGATTTTTTGTGGACATATTGTTTGTTTCTTTCCACCCATTCTCGATAGCGCACACGCTGCTCATTTGCTATTGTCTTCACTGTAATGTTACGCTCATTTTTGCCATTCTTGTCAGCTACGGTAAGCTGCACTTCATGTTTGGCAAGATTTACCAACGCCTGCTGGGGTGTGATAGTTTTGCTTAAGGTGGTACCATTTATCGCTTTCAGAAGCATCCCCTCTTTGATATTCAAGCCCGGTTTTTTCAATGGTGGCGGAGTTTTTGTATCCCAACAATCCCCTTGAACAATATGATCGATCGTATAAGCTTTGCTTTTTTCGTCATAAGACAGATCTGCACCAAGATAACCAAGCGGATAAACCGGACGTTTTTTATAATCTCCGCCCCATTCATAAGCATGGGAAGTGCCCAGCTCGCCCTGCATTTCCCAGACGAGATCGGCAAATTCATTGCGGGACGCTATCCTATCCAAGAGTTTATAATACCGTTTATATACTCTCTTCCAGTCAACGCCGGACATATCTTCCACCCAGAAATAATCTCGCTGCAAACGCCACGCTTCCGCATACATCTGCTTCCACTCTTTGGGAGGATCGATAGAGATTCTTATCCTATTCAGATCTACCCAACCACTCTCCCGATTTGCCTTCTTATCCTTAGATAAACTTTTGGGATCGGTTTGGGTGGAGATTACACGCAGTTTCTTACCGATTAGAGCGACTAATGCTGAGCCATCGGAAGAGATCATATAGCCGGACACCCCGGTGAGCAGCGTCTCCTCTTTCTGCTTATCCAGATCGAAATATTTCAAAGTTGCATTGGCTTGCTGGTCGAACGGATCATCTGCATCCAACACACCTTGGATAGGATAGGATAGGTAAAAGATACGCTCTGCAGTAGCAGAAATCCCACCATATATCGATTCAGCCACCGGCAGAGGTACCACCCTCTCGGTAATGCCATCCAGCTCTACCTTCACCTTGATATCTTTTGATTTTTCTGCATCAGGCTTCTTTGCTTGCAAAGCTGCCGGTTCCTTATCGGTGGGATGTTTGCTCTCTTTTGCCAAAGTGATCACATACGGGAGGCTGCCTTTAGGAAATCCGAGATCGAAGTGAAGCGTATCATATGCCGGATTGAATACTCGATAAGAAATAAAGTAAAGATATTTCCCATCAGGCGAGAAATATGGCTCCACATCTTCCAATATCGGTTTAGTTATTTCATAGCTCTTCTGCTTTTTCAGATTATACAGTTTTATGATACCCACTTTACGAGAAATATGATTACTATACGCAATCCATTTACCATCCGGCGACCAGGCAGCGTCTCTCATACTGGAATACTCATTGCGTTCTATCAGCAGCGGTTTACCTTCTTTGATGTTCATCCAATAGAGCTCGTTTCTATGATTGGTAAACAGGATTTTATCAGCTTCTTTTTCGGGTGAAACATTCATATTGGTGATTCTGCCGAATTGGGAGCTCTCAATCTTCTGCAGCAGCTCATTTTTGTGCGCCTCATAAACTTCGAGATGCTCCTCACCACCTTCATCACTGACGGTGATTATTCTTTTCCCATCGTTCAACCATCTGGGAAGCCTGTATCGGATACCGTCCCGGCTACCACATTGGACCACACCACCTTCCCAGTTGCCCAGATTGAATACCTTACCACGAGCTTCTACCAGAAGTCTGCTGCCTCCTATATTCACATCACCGCCATGGAAATAACGTTCGGGCGAGACGAATTTGCGATTACGCTGAATAAATGGTGAGCGATACTCTATCTCTACCTGTCTCTCCCTCTTTTTCTCGATATTGTAAACATAAAGATCAGCGCCGCTGTGATAGACGATATTTTTACCGTCTGTGGTAGCATTACGCACATAGTATTCCCTTTGATCACTAAGCTTCTTCAGATCTGTGCCATCCGGCTTCAGCGAATAGAGATTGCCAATTCCATCCATATCGGATAAGAAATAAATACGATCACCGATCCACATAGGATGAGAATAGTTACCTTCCCGCTCTATTAATTTACAAAACTCTCCACTGCCATCTTTGTCTATCCAGAGTTCACCGGCAGTTCCACCACGATATCGCTTCCATGTGGCAAGGTCCATCGTATTCCTACCCAAAACCACGCCTTTGTCACCGAAACCGATACCCGTAGCCAACCCATAGGGTAGCTTCTCCGGCGCTCCTCCTTCAGGATCTATGCTATAGAGCCAAAAATCCTGTCTGAAAGGCTGTCCATGATTACTATAAAATATGATCTTACCCTTGTGCCAGCCAACTACTTTCACTCGTGCACCCAGATAAGTGAGCCGCTTCTCATTACCGCCATCGGAGGGCATCACATAAACTTCCGAATGTCCCTCTTCATGACCAATAAAAGCCAACAATTTACCATCTTCCGAAAAATGCGGACTCGTAACCTCGCCGGCATTAGCTGTCAGCCGCACCGCTCTGCCACTATCTATACTCACACTCCACAGATCATCCTCCGATACGAAAACTATTCGGTCTCCATGTACAGTAGGATGACGATAATAACCCTTGCTCATTTCTCCTCCTAATATGATCTATCTCTCCCAGAGCAGATAAGGATAGCCGTCGTTAATAACACCATCAATCGTCCATATCTCATCAAAATCCCAACCTGCATCTATGAAGGTGCTCTCTATCTGCATCTCTGCGGTAGTTTTAGCTTCGGCTCCTATACCACATATCTGAGCGGATGCTTCACTATCGAAGAAGTTGTTTTTACACTCACTATCCGAGATATATCCGATGAACCCCTTATCTGTTGGGTTCTCAACATTCTGATAAGTTACACTCCCGGTAACGTAACAGTTTTTTATTATACCATTAACACTTTGTCCGGCAAAACTACCGATATTGTTGCCATTACTGCCACTGATACGGATCACTTCTCCACGACTATAGCTATTCTCGATACTAGCTGGTAAAATCATGGTAGAAATATTAGCTCCGACAAACCCACCGACTTTATCGGAACCTCTCACAGAAGCCTTGCTAAAAGAATTTATAATTCGTGCAAAATAATGCCGGTTATATCCTGCCAAACCACCTACTATTTCACCGTCGCCATATACCGTTCCGATACTGTAGCTATTACTGATAGTAGCGTATTCATTTGTTCCTACTAAACCACCAATTTTGCTGTTTCCATATACTTCTCCGCTGAAATAGCAGTTATGAATAGTAGAAGAATTGTTTATGGCAGCCAGACCGCCCACATTGTCTCTGCCTCTCACCTCTGCATTTGTAATGCCTAAGTTTCTTATCTCAGCATCATTGATAAATCCAAATACACCGGTTATATCATGTTGGCTTCGCTCGATAAAAACTCCATCGATAACATGATTGTCCCCATCATAATAACCGGTAAAGTTTTGGAAACTATAGCCTATCGGCTTGAACCCTCCACATATCCATTCTCTTGTCTCATAAGCATCTATATCTGAGGTTTGAAGATAATACTTGTCCCATGCATCCGGATTCTGACTGAGCCAATAGAGATTCTCTAACGAAGAGATTTGATATGGATCACCCTCACTACCATCTCCCAGGCTGGGCGCTATAGCTTCGGGTAATATGAAATCCGGTTCGGTAGTTTCTTCAGTACATGATAAGACTAGCATTATTATGAACAAACATAAGATTAAATTTCGCATAATGCCCTCCTACTTTCTCATCCATTTTAGATATGGATAGCCATCGTTCGTAACCCCATCAATCGTCCATATCTGATCGAAATCCCAACCTGCATCTGTGAAGGTATCCTCTGTCTGCATCTCTGCGGTTGTCTTTGCTTCAGCTCCGATGCCCTCGGATTGAGCAGTTGTTTCTAAATCGAAGAAATTCTTCCAATAGTCCATACTCGTATGATTTTCACCAATGAAACCTTTATCCGTAGGATGCTCATTACCTAGATATTGTACTTTACCTGTACTATAACTAAATGCGGTCAATGCACGGTAATCAATACCGGCAAAGCTTCCAATCGATTCATATTCAGAACCTTGTATTCGAGTGACATCACATCGACTAAAACAGTTGCTTATCTCTCCGAAAGAACTACTGCCAACAAATCCTCCCACTCTATTATCACCACTAACATTTCCCATACCAAAAGAACTCTTGATCACTCCTCTATTAAGTCCTACAAATCCGCCTACACTGAATTCACCTTCTACTACTCCTTCACTATAACATTGTTCAATAGTAGAATCATTTCTTCCAATGAATCCACCAACATTTGAACTTCCACTCACATTACCAGTATTAGAACTATTCTTTATTATTAAATCTTGTCCGAAAAAAACATCTCCAACTAGTCCGCCAATTAAAACCATTCCACTCACATTTCCACTACTATGACAATTCTCTATATCTGTATCAGAAATACTACCCACCAATCCTCCAACTCTACGATAGCCAACAATATTTCCTGTATTGAAACAGTTCTTTATCTCAGAATCTGTAGCATAACCGACCACTCCACCGGTTTTTCTAATATTTAGGTCATCACCATAAGAATAAACTTGGCAATTATTATCACTATTAGAGATCATAGTATCTTCAGTTGCACCGATCAAGCCGCCGAGAAAACCGAAACCTGCTATTTTGCCGGAAGTCGATATATTATCCACCTCCGTACTCATACAAAATCCAATCAATCCACCGGTATACATATTGCCGGAAACATCTATATCAGCAAGTGTGAGATCATGGATAGCAGCATCTTCCACATAGGCGAAAAGACCGTTATAATGGATATCCAACCTGTTGATATACAAGCCTTCTATCCGATTCCCACCGCCGTCATATTCTCCTTTGAAGGGATAGTCTTGGTGACCGATCGGTGTCCATCCCCCACAAATCCATTTTTTCGTCTCAGATGCATCAATATCGTTGGTCTGGATAAAATGCTTATCCAGGGTATCTTCGTTCTGACTGATCCAATACAAATTTTCCAACGAAGCTATCTGATACGGGTCTGCCTCTGTACCTTCTCCTACGCTGGGTGGGCTCACTTCCGGTACTATGTATTCCGGCTCGGTCGTTTTTTCGCTACATGAAAAGATCAATACGGTTAAAAACAAAATCAGGATAAGTTTTCGCATGGTTTTCCCCCTTTGTTTTGATTATTATCTCTCCCAGAGCAGATAAGGATAGCCGTCGTTAAAAACTCCATCAATCGTCCATATCTCATCAAAATCCCAACCTGCATCTGTGAAGGTGCTCTCTATCTGCATCTCTGCGGTAGTTTTAGCTTCGGCTCCTATACCACTTGTCTGAGCGGATGCTTCACTATCGAAGAAATTGGCGTTAAAAGTGCCATCTATACTATCACCTACAAAACCTTTATCTAGTGGATCTTCCGCCTCCTGATATGTCACACTGCCGGTCGAGTAGCTATACTCGATTGCAGAGCTCACATTCCTGCCCGCGAAACTTCCGATATTTAGGTTGGCAACGCCGGTAGAACGAATAACCGATCCACGGCTATAGCTATTGCTGATGATAGAATTGGACACATTTCTGCCGACTAACCCGCCGACACCATTTTTCCCGCTTACATTTGCATTACTGGAACTAGCATCTATAGTAGAACCGGTATTTGTACCAACCAGTCCGCCGACAAAATCATCACCGGAAAAATTGCCGCCGGCATAACAGCTATCGACAGCAGAACCGATATTATATCCTACGATTCCGCCAATAGAGTATTTTCCACTCACCTCTCCTTCCACAAAACAATTACTAATAACCGAATCCCAGGTGTTGCGTCCTGCCAATCCACCGACGAAACCATAGCCGTTCACAATCACGCCGTTAAGCCGAACATTGCTGATAGCAGCACCGTTTGTGAAACCGAACAGCCCGACATGCTCCCGTCTGGCTCGATCGATGTATAGATCCTCTATCACATAGCCGTCTCCGTCAAAAGAGCCGCTAAAAGCATAATCATAACTATACCCGATCGGTTCCATCCCGCCACAAGCCCACTTTTTCGTAGCAGATGCATCTATATCGCTCACTTGTTTGTAATGCATATCCCACATATCTTCATTCTGGCTGAGCCAATAAAGATGCTCCAAAGTTTCGATCAGATAAGGGTTAAAGACTGAACCATCACCTTCTGCAGGTGCTGTGGCTGTGGGTAGGATGAGCTCCGGGGCGGTCGTCTCTTCACTACAAGATAATATCAATAATATACTTAGGACTGTGATCAACATCAAATTTCTCTGCATTATACCTCCTTAGATCAGTAAGTTTTGCATCTTGTTTAAGATACAAATTTACTACAGGCAATTTATTTGCCTTGTCGCATTTTTGTCAATTATTTCTCGTTGTGTCGGTTTTGAACGCATTTTGTTTCTTTCGGGAATCGTTCATTTTTTTATCGATCATCTCCGGGTAATGCAATCCGCTGTATCGCCAATTATTGGGTAACCTGTGTTTTTTGAAATTGTACATCATGTAATTCCAATGATTATCAAAATCGCATTGCTTCCGAATAATTTGCAATTTCGTTATTCGGCATGATGACTATATGATAATGGTCATAATTCAAACAGAAAGCAAATAACAAAAACCGATACACATCTTTTGCCAAACTCAACTCCTTAATCCATAAATTGCACAATATTTCATTGTGAAAGAAGTCGTTCTTACCCTCGACATTACAGGTAATGAAGTAAATATATTCGCCGTAGAAACGTTTTTGTGAATTTCTGTGCATATTTTCTCTTTGATAAAATAATCGAAATCATTGTTAACTTGGGCTTACATTCCACTTTTGGCGACTCTTCCGTCGAAAAATGTCCGCTGATATCTTGGCACAGAGTGCCGGCAAGTATTCCTATTTCAACAGCAAACATTTCCTCATATCTTCGGCTTTGCCATCTACCATTAGTTTGTAGAAATATACTCCTGAAGATACTGTCTGCCCCTCTTCGTTCTTACCATTCCAGACAATCTGATGCTCACCTTTTTCCATCTCTTGCTGCACCAGATTTTTCACTCTCTGCCCTTTGATGTTGTAGATAGAGATCTCTACCTTAGCATCATTTCGGATCGAGAATTTTATTGTAGTCTCCGGATTGAACGGATTGGGATAGTTGGGCTGCAGTTTATTTACCAAAGGTAGAGTCAGCGGATCATCGGCAAACACTCCTTCCCATTCTAAAGCGCCCATATCCGGTGCACTGCCGTAATACTGGTCGGGAGAGAGATCCACGATTACATTGCCCTCCCACTCGAAATAGCTCGTTCCGGCATCTATACAGGGTGAGTCCTCATGTAGATAGAGATTATCAGGTGCATCAATGAATAGCGGATCCTCAGCTATATTACCATCTAACCAATTAACGGCACCATAGAAACTATGAATACCATTTTCGCCATTTTTGATATCGCTATACGCTATCGTCACAGAAACGGAATCACCAATGCCGGGGAAGGATAACAGCCTTATCTCATGTGTCAGATTATGCCAGAAAATCGAATTTACCACGATGGGATGACTATTCATCTCGATGCTAAGTCCCGGATTAGCAGATCTAGCGCTGTAATTATTATAGGCAATCGTAGAATTGATGATTACTGGGCTGCTATTCTCTATGCTTCTAATGCCACCCTGATTGTTGACAAGAACGCTGTTTTGAATGATCGGGCTGGAGTTATTCTCACAATAGATCCCGTAATTATTATTATTAACAAGTTTCAGCTCGGAAATAAGCGGAGAAGATTTATCACATTTGATCCCGCCACTATCATGGATAGTAAGATGACTGATTTCTGCATCATAAGTCCCTGCAAAGATAAAAGCCGGTATCCAGTCAGATTCGCCATCTATATTTGTATTCTCCATCCCCGCTCCGACAATTCGAAGGTGATCCATAGAATAAATAGGGAATTCATCATCGCTAGTTTGGGGACCATAAGTTCCTTCGGAAAGATAAATAGTACGCGGATTGCTGCTAGTAGTCAATATTTTCGACATTGCATGGTCGATCGTCTGCAAAGGATAATCCCATGACAAACCGCTATTATTATTATCTCCTTCGGGAGAGACATACAGGTCTGCATCTATCTGCTCCTGCATCCCGTGTTGGATATCGAAGCTCAGATTGGAAAGCGGAGCAGCATAGTAGCTGGTGGGAACCATCACGGTGAAGGTATCCAACACCACATCTAGCTCAACTTCAGAATATATATCCTGAGCATAAGTAGCGCTATTTTGATAAATACTGCTTCTGTTGGTCTCACTGAAGGTTACCGTAGAATTACTCACACAGTATAGACCCGCACCACCGGAGTAAGAAGTATAGTTGGTAATAGACACATTCTCCAAGTACAAATCTGTATGATAACAATATATACCACGATTAGTATTATTAGAAATACTCACATCATACATCTCGACATTAGGATATGCCAGTCTTATGCCGGTTCCGATATTATCTGTCACTGTAGAAGATTCTATAATCAGATTACCGCCCCACAAATAGACTCCTCCACCTATTTCATTGCTGAAATTTGATGAAATATCCGAATCATAAATAGCAAGATTTGTCTCGCCGGACCTTATCCCACCATAATGTTTTGCCTCGTTTTCAACTACACTCACATTGTTCATCACAATATCTGAGTAGCTAAGCCACATACCACCGCCAAAAGAGGCTGCACACATAGTGATAGTAACATTAGAAATTTCAACACTGGAGTCTGAACTTTGAAAACCACCACCACCGTTAGCATTGCCGTTGGTCATGGTCAAATTTTCGATATTAATTCCCTCTACAGCGGAAGATTTTATCACAACTCCAGTCATTTCCGCATCTAGTATGGTAGTCTCCTCATCCATACCGACGATAGAAACCCAGCTTCTAGTTTGGATCGGAAAGCTCTCACCGATAGCCTGCGGGCTATACACTCCCTCATCCAGATAAATAGTTCTCGGATTATCAGCAGTTGCAGAGATAATCGATAGAGCATAACCGATGTTCTGCAAGGGCTCATCGAAAGATAAACCACTGTTTGAGTTGTCTCCATCGGGAGAAACATACAGATCCTCAGCTACATGCTCTATTTTTCCTTGCACGATATCGAATGAAAATCCATAAATTGGATAGGCTTGAAAGTAGCCAGGTTCCATTACAGTAAATGTATCTACCACTACATCAATCGGTTGGTAATAAACCTCATTATAAAGATCATTCCCCACAAAGGCACTGTTGCAATATATACTGGAGCGGTTTTCACTATCAAAACTCAATCCGCCCGAAGAATGATAGATGCCACCTCCCTCGATTGCTGCCGTATTGTTGAACATACTGGATTCAGACAAATATATACCACTTTCTAATATAAATATCGCTCCTCCACTACCGGTAACTTCATTAGCAGACATTATCGAGTTTCCCAAATCCACATAGGACTCTGAACTATATAAAGCACCACCGCTATGGGCTATATTACCGTTCAAAACTACACTATCCAGCATCGCATCAGAAGCATTTAGATGAATACCTCCACCATGGTTGGCACTTTCATTATCATTGATCTCGCAATTTACAATGAACAGATTCGAATCATCAGAAGCATAAATCCCACCACCATTATAAGAACTGTTGTCAGTAATTTTCAAATGACTCATGTTAACTTCAGCGTTGGCGAAAAATAACCCGCCACCGTAGTCCGCTGCCGAGTTACTATCTATATATAGATAAGATAAGGTCGGATTTGCATTCACACAGATAATACCCCCGCCTTTGTAGCTTGGACCAGTACCACTCAGAATATATGAACCACTGCCGTTGGTCAGGGTAAAGCCGGTCAGAACTGCAGATGAAGTTTCACCGGTGGCAAAAGTGACCACACTGCCATTTTGTCCACCGTCTATTATCGTCTGTGATATATAGGTAGTGTCCTGTGTGGTTAGAAACAAACTCCCGATAGTGATATTTTTACCCTCGAAATCAATATTCTCCTCATAAACTCCCGGCTGAACTAAGATCGTATCGCCATCTGTAGCGCTGTTTATACCCTCACCAATTGTTGGATAATCGTCAGGAATACCGATAACAACTGCTGATAAATTCAGCACCAATACAAAACACAAAAAAAGCAGTGCGTTTCTCATTTTCTCCCTCCAAGAATCTAAGCTAGTATAAATATGAAAATAATCAAATATGTGTCAATAGATTTATTGTTTTGTAGATTTGTGCAGAAAATATAAAGTGTCGGCAAAACGATATCCGGACTGGATGGAAAGATGGGTTGCTAAAAAGAAAAAGAGACGGATATTATGAGAAAAGCGTTCTGATTAATGTCACCACTTAAAAGAGGGAATACATAAAGTATAAAATTGTAAAAAACCCTAAGAAGCTTGACATCAATTTGTATTATTAGATACTTGTTTACAGATTAGTAAATGAGGAGTTATATGGTTTTAATTTTGCAGAACGTAGGGGTAAAGTCATAATATTAACAAGGAGTATTAATGGAAGGAAGCAAATCAGTTTTTGAAAAAAATATTGATAGAGGAAGAGAAAAGGGGATTATCGATTATGATAATGAACACTATACTTATTATTGTAAGAAAAAGTATATTAAGTTAAAAAGTCCAGAAGAAATAGTTAGAGCATCTTATTTTTGTGAATTGGTATTAGATTATAGATATCCAGCAGATAAAATTGATTTTGAAGTATTAGTCCCCAGAAGGAAACCAGAAGATAGAGCTGATATTGTAGTACACGATAATAATGATGCAGATTATTTAGTTGTCGAATGTAAAAAAGATGGCATAACTGATTCTGAGTTTAAACAAGCTATCGAGCAGGCTTTTGGAAATGCCAATAGCCTAAGAGCTAAATATGCTGTAGTAGTAGCTGGTAATACAAAAACTGCTTTTGATATAGCTGGATTTAAACCAAGTGAGCGAGAAAAAAATGTAATCTCGGATATTCCTGAGAAATATGGTAAAGCTCCAAGATATAAATTTATAAAGGGTGTTGAAAGTAAAGACTTAAAAACCGTTTCAAAAGATGAGTTAATCAGAGCTTTGGAAAAGTCACATGATTCTGTTTGGCAAGGTGGAAGATTAGCCCCTACAACAGCTTTTGATGAAGTTTCAAAACTATTATTTTGCAAACTAAAAGATGAAAAAGATACCCCCAAAAAAAAGCACTATAAATTCCAAGTTGGAACACATGAAACACCAGAGGAAGTATTCTCAAGAGTTAGCAATATATATTATAATGCCAAAATGCAGGATTCCGAAGTCTTTAAAGAAGACATCAAACTTGAGCCAAAAGTAGTGTATAGTGTTATTGAACATTTACAAGAATTGGCAATTAGTAAAATTGACCTTGATACAAAAGGTGTAGCATTTGAAAAATTCATGGAAGATTTTTTTAGAGGCAAAATGGGGCAATATTTTACCCCAAGAGAAATAATCTCTTTTTGCGTTAGAATGACAAATCCAAAAAAGAACCAGCTTATCTTAGATCCTGCTTGCGGTTCTGGTGGTTTCTTGTTATATGCATTAGACAATGTAAAGCGATATGCTGAGAATCAGTATGATGAAGACGAAGCAAAAGAACATTGGCATAATTTTGCAATGAAAAATCTTTATGGAATAGATATTAACGATCAGATTGCAAGAGTATGTAAAATGAACATGATAATACATGATGATGGACATACGAATATAGTTAGTTCTGATGCATTAAAACCAATAAATGATATTGCAAGCATTCATAATAAGTTTAAGAAAGACAATTTTGATATTATCCTTACAAATCCACCATTTGGTGCGATTATTAAGTCTTCAGAAAAAGATTATTTAGATAATTATTACTTGGGGAAAAAAAGAATAAATCAAAAGACAGAAATACTTTTTATTGAAAGATGCTTTGAGTTTTTGAAACCAAGTGGTAAGCTGGCTATAGTTTTACCAGATGGCATTTTAACTAACTCAACTTTACAATATGTTAGAGATTTTATAATGGATCATGCACAAATAGAAGCAGTTGTTAGTTTGCCACCAATAGCATTTAGCCATTTTGGAGCAGGAGTAAAAAGTTCATTGGTTTTTGTTAGAAAGAAAATGAATGACGAACAATTAGAAAATTATCCTATCTTTATGGCGATTGCTGAACATATCGGTTATGATGCAACAGGGAGAAAAGACCCAATAAACGACTTAGATAAAATCCTTGATGAGTATAGAAAGTTTGAGAAACAACCAACATCTTATGAGGGCTGTTAAAGATGGAATGCTTTTGTGTAAATAGTCAAGATATTGAAAATAGAATAGACCCTCATTTTTACAGACCAGAGTTTTTGGAATTAGAGAAAAGATTAGATGAGATTAATACCAAAAGAATTGATGAAATTTGCTTAGATTTAAAAAATGGTTCAACACCTAAAGGTGGAGTCTTTGAACATTCAGGCATTCCTTATTTTCGTTCTCAAGACTTTAATTTGTTTGAAATAGAAATTAACCAATTTATAAAAAAAGAATTTCATCAGCAATTAAATCGTTCAAAAGTAAAATCTGGAGATGTTTTACTTGCTGTTGTGGGTGCTACATTAGGAGTTGTGGGTTATATTCCTAAATGTATTGAAGAAGGAAATATTAATCAAAATGTTGTTAGAATTAGAGTTGTAGATACAAATATAAATCCAAAATATGTTGCCATTATACTTTCTTCAAAAGTAGGGCAAAAACTAATTTTAAGAAATGCAACAATTCAAACACAAGCTTATCTAAACAATTCGCAATTAGGTAAAATCCGAATTCCAATTCCACCATTAGAAACCCAAAATAAAATAGTTCAATTAATGGATAAAGCATACTCCTCTAAAAAATCAAAAGAATTCCACGCCCAGCAACTTATTGATTCAATCAATGATTATGTTCTTCATGAGTTAGGTATACAACTGCCTGAGTTAAAAGATAAAATAACTTATATCGTAAGTAGTGAATATGTAAGGGATAATCGTTTTGATGCTTATTATTACCAGCCGAAATTTGAAGAAATTGAAAAAGCAGTAATTAAAGGGAAGTTTGAAGTTAAAGAATTAAAAGATTTTATTACAAAAATTCATTATGGAGCATCTGTTAAAAATGAGTATGTTGATAAAGGTATTCCATTGTTGAGAATTTTGAATTTGAAACCAAATAAAGTTGAACTAAAAAATGTTGTTAGACTTCCTGAAGGAATGAAAAAAGATTTAGGAAATGCTTTTGTTAATGAAGATGATTTGTTAATTTCAAGAAGTGGAACTATTGGTATTGTTTCTGTTGTTCCAAAAGAAGCAGATGGTTTTGCTTTTGGATCATTTATGATTAAATTCTGTTTAAATGAAAAGATAAACAATTATTATGTTTCAGCATGGTTGAATACAAAATTGCAAAAACTATTTATTGAAAGAGAAAAAATAGGAGCAATACAAGGAAATATTACTATTGGAGCTATTGAGAGTTTCAAAATACCTGTGCCCCCTATTTCAATTCAAAACAAAATCGCTGATGAAATAAAAATGAGAATACGAAAAGCTGAACAGTTACAAAAAGAATCGAAAGTAGAATTCGAAAAAGCAAAGTTAGAAGTAGATAAGATTATTATAGGTTAAGATTATGAGTTCTGTAATAATTCAAGTGTTGTTTAACAAGAGTATTGATTTTGAAGTTTTTATAAAAGAGACTTTAGTCTCGGTCTCATCAGAGATTGATGGTTTTCTTAATAAAGAGAATGTAGATGGGATTTTTGATATAAGTTATACTAATAAAATATCAGATTCTAAATACTTGGTTGGATTTGAGATACTTTTAGAAGAATATCCACAGGAGGAACAATTAAAAAAGCAGTTTGTAGACACCTTATGCGAATACTTGGATGGTGACAGTACTGAGTTATTAATAAAGTATGAAGATTATCAGTTAAAACAGCAGTTAATTAAGTATTATGATGAGATATTTACCCTTGAAATGAGATTAAGAGAAATTTTTTCGTACATCTATATGTCAAGTTATGTGAATGATTGCTATTCTTTTTTGGAATTTCAGAGACAGAAAGTTACACCCATCTATAAAAAAGGAGTACGTGAAAAAGATGTCCCAGAGAAACTAAAAAAAAGGAAAGAAAATGAATTTTTTTATCTAACTTTCAATCAGTACAGACAATTGAAAATACCTGATGTCATTAAGTCAGAAACAATAACTGATTTGATTGCTAATTGTTCAAGTTTAGAAGATTTTAAGGAAAGTATCAACAAAATAGGTGTTTTTCATAAAGATAATAAACTATTTTGTGATTTTTTAAATAAACTTAATCAAGAGTTAGAACCTATCGAAACGTTAAGAAATTGTGTGGCTCATAATAGAGAACCTACAATTGATGAAATGTCAGACTATCTAAGGTCTCACGAACAAATCACTAACATAATAAATGATTTTCTCAGCAATATAAACTATATCAAAATAGTTAAATCAAAAATTTTAGTAGCTAAGAATGAATCAGGTAATTATAATTTATTGCCTATATTGTATGATAAAAATGATAACGCTTATGAACTTGAAGAAATTGAATTTGAGAAAGATGACATTAGTGATAATGAGTGTTTATCCAATTATGTTAAACTTTATTACTTAGAAGAATGGAAGAAGGAAGATTTTCAATATGATACGAAGAGTATAGATGATGAAGATATCAATGTTGTTATTCTTGACGATACATAGTGATCCATATAATGTTAATTTTTTTAAAAAACAAGAAAAATGTTTTCCCAATACAATTGATGCTAATAATACATAATCAGTATTTATGATTTTTTAGAGAGTTGGAGTGTATCATGAAGTATAAAATAGGAAAAGAAACATTTTATAGTAAAGAAAGCAGAAATGAATATGCATTTAACAATAAAGATTCTTTGGAAGCTGGCTACGATTTTGATAAATGGATATATTTTTTATTTTTGGGTATACTGGTGGCAACCCTTATTGGATTGCCACTTGCATATTCAATAAAATGGTATTTATTTTTTGTTCCTTTTCCCATAGTTTGGTTTATTATAAGTGTGATAATGGATTCAAAGAAACAAAGTATAGAAGAATATGCAGAAGCACATAGGCAATATGAAATAAAACAGAAAGAACGTTTAAGAAGAATAGAAAAGAAAAAACATGATCATTTATGCAAAAGAGAAGAACAATTAAGGGATGTTTTGGAAAATTATCATGATAGATATTCCACATGGGAAGAAAAAGACAAACACAATTTAGAACTCATAGAATATATTAGGTATAAAAAGGATATGATTGTTGAGCGTAGTGACCTTGAAAAAATCCTAAGGATTTTTATAAAAGAAAGAAATATCAGATCATTCGACAGCGATATAGATTCATTAGAAAAGATCACCTTAGTTAGTTTAGCAAGACTGTATATCTCGGAAACATATGAAAGAGATATTGAAAACGAAATAGATTCTTCAAGTCTTTTTGAAACTTTTTGCGAATTTTTAGATAGAAAAGGCATTAATTATGGTGCTTGGGAGATAAAATATGCGATAAAAAAACAATGTAGGTTAGATAGAGTTAAACAATTTGAAGATAAGTTATCCAGAAACCAAGTTGAAAGAGTTACAACAGATAACATATATCACTTAAACGGTTTTGAATTTGAAGAATTGATTGGTAAATTATACAGAAAACAAGGTTATTCTGTTACAGTTACACAGAAATCCGGTGATCAAGGAGCTGATATCATTGTTGAAAAGAATGGAGTTCGTACTGCTGTTCAAACCAAAAAAAGCTCAGGTAGAGTTGGGAATAAAGCAGTTCAGGAAGTCGTAGCTGCAAAGAAATACTATGATTGTGATAATGCAGTTGTTATTATCACCGGACATTTTACAAAAGGAGCTATAGAACTTGCTGAAATAAATAAAGTCGAAATTATAGACAAGGAAGATTTAGATGTGCTTTTTGATGATTTTTTTTAATAAGGCTTGATAAGAGTTGAACTAAATGTAATTCCAATGATAATACTTGACATAATTGTTTAACTTATTTTTTTATAGGTACAAAAGGGGGATATTTTGATCCGAAATGCTTTAAGTTTTATTTTGATTACCATGCTTCTTTTTATTATAGGCTGTTCTGGTGATAGAAAGTATATAAATGCAGCAAAAGAAGCTATAGAATCAAGAAGGTATGAAGTGGCAAAGCAGAATGCTACAACCGCTTTAGAGAGGAATCCACAAAACCAAGAGGCTCAAATCATATTAACTTATATAAATTATGGTGATAATATGATTGTAGAAGCATTAGAAGAAGAGGATACCGAAGCAGTAAAATTCCTGATTGACGCCGGTGCTGATTTAAATGCAAAAGCCCGCTATGGCATTACAGCTTTAATGTTAGCTATATCTCAGGTAGATATCGAAATGGTTAAGATGTTAATAGACGCCCGTGCTGATGTGAATGCTAAAAACGATCGTGGCGGTACTGCTTTATGGCATGCTGCATCAGAAGGTTACACGAAAATAGCGAAAGCATTAATTGACGCCGATGCTGATGTGAATGCAAAGACAAGATATGGCAATACAGCTTTAATGAGGACTGCAAGGAAAGATGAGATGGAAATAGCGAAATCATTAATAGATGCCGGTGCTGATGTGAATTCTAAAAACGATCGTGGTGGTACTGCTTTAATGGAATCTACAGCTTATGGACATATCGAAATAGTTAAGATGTTAATAGACGCCGGTGCTGATGTGAATGCTAAAAACGATCGTGGTGGTACTGCTTTAATGCTTGCTTCAGATGAAGATAATATGGAAGTAATGAAAGCATTAATAGACTCTGGTGCTGATGTGAATGCAAAAGATAATATTGGTCGTACTGCTTTAAGTATAGCTGCATGGGAAGGTCATACCGAAATAGTGAAAGCATTGATTGATGCTGGTGCTGATGTGGGTGCAAAAGATGATTTTGGTCGTGCTGCTTTAATAAAAGCTGCAAAAGAAGATAAGACGGAATTAGTGAAATTATTAATAGATGCTGGTGCTGATGTGAATGCAGAAGCCGATGATGATATTACTGCTTTTCGGTGGGCTTCATATTACGGACATATCGAAATAGTTAAGATGTTAATAAACGCTGGTGCTGATGTGAATGTAAAAGCTGGGTATGGTGGTCGTTATCGTACTGCTTTAATGCATGCTGCTTCAGAAGGTTATACGGAAATAGCGAAAGCATTAATAGATGCCGGTGCTGATTTGAATGCAAAAGCCGGGTATGGTGATCGTTATCGTACTGCTTTAATGCATGCTGCAGAAGAAGGTTATACGGAAATAGCGAAAGCATTAATAGACGCTGGTGCTGACGTGAATGTAAAAGCCTCTTGTATTGGATATTATGACCTTACTGCTTTAATGGGAGCTTCATCTGCTGGGCATATCGAAATAGTTAAGATGTTAATAGACGCTGGTGCTGATGTTAATGCAAAAGCTGATTATCGTACTGCTTTATGGTATGCTTCAAGACGGGGTCATACCGAAATAGTTGAGCTATTAAAGAAACATGGAGCAGAATAGAAAAAATAGTTAAGGGTAAAATGATTGACAGCAAACTCTGAAAAGCAATAATGTAATTGTTCTGTTATCCAATAATCGTATTCTTAAAAAAGGCAGTTTTTTTGCAAATTTCACAACGGTTTTCACAACGTTTGAGCATTATCATACTTTTCTGACTACACCTAACCTCTTTATATAGAATAGATTATAAGCATATATTGGCGGAGAGTCAGGGATTGTTGAAAATAGATGAACACAGTTCATCCATTTTGCAACGCTACTTGCTGCCTATTTTCTCTTACGAGAAAACAGATTCACGCAGCGGCGTGGTCGAACCTCTGGCAAGATGAGTGGGTTCTCTTCCCTGTGAAGAAAAACTGGCGGAGAGTCAGGGATTGTTGAAAATAGATGAACAAAGTTCATCCATTTTGCAACGCTACTTGCTGCCTATTTTCTCTTGCGAGAAAACAGATTCAAGCAGCGGCATGGTCGAACCTCTGGCAAGAAGACCGGGTTCTCTTCCCTGTGAAGAAAATCTGGCGGAGAGTCAGGGATTGTTGAAAATAGATGAACAAAGTTCATCCATTTTGCAACGCTACTTGCTGCCTATTTTCTCTTGCGAGAAAACAGATTCAAGCAGCGGCGTGGTCGAACCTCTGGCAAGAAGACCGGGTTCTCATCTCTGTGAAGAAAAACTGGCGGAGAGTCAGGGATTGTTGAAAATAGATGAACAAAGTTCATCCATTTTGCAACGCTACTTGCTGCCTATTTTCTCTTGCGAGAAAACAGATTCAAGCAGCGGCGTGGTCGAACCTCTGGCAAGAAGACCGGGTTCTCATCACTGTGAAGAAAAACTGGCGGAGAGTCAGGGATTCGAACCCTGGGACCCCAGATGAGGTCAACGGTTTTCGAGACCGCCCCGTTCGACCGCTCCGGCAACTCTCCGCGGTGTTTCGTGCAAAAATTCTTATCTCTGCATGTTCGTAAAGTTTTTCTTTGTTCTAAAGAACTCTGTTATGATAGCAGAACTCTCTTCTGCCAATACTCCCTGAGTTATTTTGGGATGGTGGTTGAAACTTTTGTCCAATAGCACATTATAAATCGAGCCAACTGCTCCGGCTTTGGGGTCGTAGCATCCGAACACCAATCTGCCCACCCGCGCTAAGATGATCATACCGGCACACATCAGACACGGCTCCACAGTTACATAGAGTGTATAATCGTACAGATATTTCTCACCCTGCTGCAGCGCTTTTTCGATTACCAGTTTTTCTGCATGTTGGAGCGCATTTCTACTTTCATTTGTCTGGTTGTGCGTTTTGGCTATCAACTGCTCATCTTTTACCAAAACAGCGCCGATAGGAACCTCATCGGCGCTTTTGGCAAGTTCAGCTTCTTGCAAAGCAAGCTGCATCCAGTATCTATCAGAGTTCATCACCGTCCGATAGAATAATATGTGAATCCGAGCTCATTCATCTCGGTCGGATTATACTGGTTCCGTCCATCAAAGAGCACCGGTTCTTTCAGAAGCGCTTTCATTTTGTTAAAATCAGGATATCTGAATTGGAACCATTCGGTTACCAGTAAAATCGCATCGGCATTTTCCAAAGCTTCGTAATTGCCTTTGCAATACTCTATTGCTTCTATATTTTCGAACACTTTCTTTGCCTGTTTCATAGCCACCGGATCATAAGCTTTTATCTTAGCGCCGGCTTCTATAAGCTTGTTAATAATCACGATAGAGGGAGCTTCGCGCATATCATCGGTTTGTGGTTTGAATGCCAGTCCCCACACTGCGAAGGTCTTTCCGCTAAGATCATTACCATAATGCGCTTTGATCTTATCTACCAGAATACTCTTCTGCCGCTCATTCACATCTTCGATAGCGGTGAGAATTTTCGGCTCCACTTGGCTAGCTTTCGCCATTCTGATAAGCGCTTTCACATCTTTTGGGAAGCAGCTTCCGCCATAACCGATACCGGGATAGATAAATTTGTGTCCTATCCTGCTATCCGATCCGATTCCTTGGCGCACTTCACCAACATCCGCACCCAGTTTTTCACATAGTTTGGAAATCTCGTTCATAAACGAAATTCTGCTGGCAAGCATAGCATTGGCAGCGTATTTGGTCATCTCTGCCGAACGGATGGACATGGTAATCAGTTTGTCATGACTGCGAGCAAAAGGTGCATATAGTTCGCGCATGGTCTTTGCCACATTCTCGTTTTCCGTTCCCACGATTATTCGATCCGGCTTCATGGAATCTTCTATAGCAGCTCCTTCTTTGAGAAATTCCGGATTCGATACCACATCGAAGGGGTATTTCACTCCCCTTTCGGAGAGTACGGAATTCATCTGTTTCCCCACACGATCGGCAGTTCCCACCGGTACTGTGGATTTATTCACTACGATCTTATAATCATTCATATAGTTAGCGATATCTTTGGCGACACTGAGCACATGGCGCAGATCGGCAGAGCCATCTTCATCCGGGGGAGTGCCCACAGCTATGAAACAAATCTGTGATTTCTCCACAGCTTTCTTGATATCAACAGTGAACTGGAGACGTTTCCCCTCCACATTCCGTTGGATCATATCTTCCAAGCCAGGCTCCCAGATTGGCACTTTTCCCGCATTGAGCATATCGATCTTCTCATGATTATTATCCACACAGATCACATCATTACCCATTTCGGCAAAACAAGTGCCGGTCACCAATCCGACATAACCGGTTCCTATGACTGTTAGCTTCATCTACTTCTACTCCTTACTCTATTTTTTTCAGAAATTTATAGAATTCACTATCGGTAGTGAGTATCAGCACATTTTTCTCGCTAAGTGTATTGGCATAAGCTTCCAATGAGCGGATGAAATCATAAAAATCAGCATCACGGTTATAAGCATCAGCATAGATCGTAGTAGCTTGCGCATCAGCACGACCTCTGATCTCTTGCGCTTCTCTATATGCAACTGATTCTATCTCATTCAGATCTCTATCCAATCTACCCAGAATCTCGGCAGCTCTACCCTGTCCGCTGGAACGGTAACGCTCGGCGATTTGTTTACGCTCAGATATCATTCTGTTATATACCTCTTTACGTACCGTTTCGATATAGTTTAGTCTTTTTATCTTCATATCGATCAGTTCGATACCATAATCCTGCAATCTGGGATAAGCTTCAGTATAGATGGAATCAGCCACTTGCTCACGCCCCACTTTGATATCGGTGAGGATCTCATCATAAAAATCTGTCTCGAAATCTATAGTGAATTCCAAACTACGGCTGCTGTTTCTTACGATCTCCAACAAATCGTTTCTGGTAATTATATCTCTGGTAAGACCGTCTATGATGTCATCCAAGCGGGAATGCCCGAATCTTTCCGTGCGCGTGGTCTGATAAAAGAGTAACGGATCTTCTATTCTCCATCTCACAAACGAATCTACCCAGATGAATTTCTTATCTGCAGTTGGTATCTGATTCGGTTCACCATCCCACTCCAAAATACGTTTATCGAGATAGTGTGCTTTTTGGATGAATGGTATTTTGGCATAAAGTCCTGCTTGTTGGATAGATTCACCCATCGGCTCACCAAATTGGGTAATGATCACTTGTTCTGTCTCATCTACAATGTAGAATGTGTTGAACGCTATAATGATTAATACTATCAGTATAAGTATTTTAGTTCCGGGTTTCATCAATTACCCCCTTTCCCGATATCGAGATGCGGCAGCAAGCCTTTTTGATCCTCATCGATGATATAGACCTTCTCCACCTTATTCAACACTTCTTCCATCGTTTCGATGTAAAGTCGCTGCTTGGTAACATCCTGTGCTTTTCTGTATTCTTCCCATACATTTATGAATCTATGCGCATCACCTCTGGCGCGGTTAACTCTGTTTATGGCGAAACCTTCGGCTCTTTCTATTGTCTGTTTAGCTTTACCACGTGCTTCCGGGATAACCCGGTTGTATTCTTGGCGCGCTTCGTTTACAATCCGCTCCTCTTCCTGCATGGCGGAATTTACTTCGTTAAAAGACGGCTGCACCGGTACGGGTGGTGTAACGTTTTGCAGGTTGATAGTGCGGATTTCGATACCCGTCCCATATTTGTCGAGATATTTCTGCAACAGATTATGTGCTTCGAAAGCAATCTCCTGTCTGCTGAGGATAATCACCTCATCCACGCTGTGATCTCCTACTACCTGTCGCATAGTAGATTCGGACAAGTTTCGGATCGTCTCTTCTACATTTCTTACATTAAAGAGATAAGCTACCGGATCTTTGATCTGATATTGAATGATCCATTCCACCTCAGCGATGTTCAAATCACCGGTTAACATTAGCGATTCATCACTATAATCACGCTGGGCATAACGGGTGGTTACTCCCGGATCTATAGTGCGAAACCCGAATTCCTCTTTGTAAACATTCTTAACCTTGACTTTGGTTACATTTTCCACTCCGAGTGGAATGCGGAAATTCAAACCCGGTTCTGCTATCCTGACGAATCTTCCAAACCTACGCACTACCGCTACCTCTTCAGGGTTAACTGTGAAGAAGCTGGTAACTACGATGATAAAGGCTATTATTATCAGTATGAAGATAATAATTTGGCGTTTGGACACATTCGGCAGTGACACTTCTTTTTTCTTAAAAAAATCATCACTCATATTCTCTCCTTTTTTCTAAATAACTGAGTTAATTTAATTATGACCACTCAAATTCATATTCTTCGGGTAATACTTTTACCTGATAGGAATGTACGTCCACTGTAACTGCTTGCCTGAGCATATCGACTTGGAGCGTGACTTCGTTCAAGTCATCCTGTTTTTCTACCAAACCTATCAGCCCCTCAAAAGGTCCTTCGGTGATCTCTACCCAGACTCCTTTTTCGATAAACTTACCTTTCCTCAGTTCGGCACCTTGAGATTTGGCAAAGCGAAGCTGTTTGAGTTGATCGATCAATTCCCATTCATCATGAACTTTGAGGGTACTAACGATAAAGCCGGTTTTCAGCAATAGCTCTTTTTGATCTTGAAAAGGACACATGAATACATAGCCGGGAAAAAGTGGTTTGGTAAATAGGATCTTCTTTCTACCATAAGCGTTTATATTTTCTACCAACGGAAGATAATAGCCAATTCCATGTTTATAAGCAAACTCAGCCAGACATTTCTCGTGATGTGGTTTGGTATAACACACTATCCATCTTTTACCATCTTCATATGGTCTGAGCTCTCCATTTAATTCTATGATATCTTTGGAACCCTGAGAAACCATAATTCTCCCAACTTTACATTCTGATTATATTCTCTTTCCTCACGCCGTTATATGCAAAACGTGTATCCAAGATCAGTTTTGCACGATTTGATATTTCTTCATAATTATAACTGCTATGGTTAGTAATGATGATGACCAGATCATAATTTTCGATATTGTTCAAACTTACAGATTCGAATTTTTCGCCTGTGAGCTCATCTTCGAATTCCGGGATATAGGGATCGTTATAATCAAATGCTGCTTTGCTTTTTTTCAGGATATTGATGATCGCAAAGATGGGAGATTCTCTGATATCGCTGATATCTTTTTTATATGCTGCTCCGAGCAACAAGATCTTCGCTTTGGATAGTGCCAATCCTTTGTCATTGAGCAATCTGGCAGCTTTATCTACTACGAAATAAGGCATATTGTTATTTATCTCACCGGCTAATTCTATCAGCCGGGTATGATAGTTGTATTCGCGTGCTTTCCAGGTGAGGTAAAAAGGATCGAGCGGGATACAATGACCGCCGATACCAGGACCCGGATAGAATGCCATAAATCCGTACGGTTTGGTTTTAGCCGCTTCTATAACTTCCCAGATATCTATCCCCATCCGTTCACAGAGGATGGTCATCTCATTTGCTAATGCAATATTGATATTGCGGAAGGTATTCTCATAGATCTTTTCCATCTCTGCCACCGCTGGTGAGGAAACCAGATGAATCGGCGCTTCTAAAATAGCTTGGTAAAAAACTTTGGATATCTCCGAGCAAGTGGGTGATACTCCGCCTACAACTTTAGGAGTATTAGATGTCTTAAAACTCTTATTCCCCGGATCCACCCTTTCCGGTGAGAAAGCAATATAAATATCTTCGCCTACTACGAATCCTTGCTGCTGAAATGCGGGGACTAATATCTCTTCGGTAGTACCCGGATAGGTTGTGCTTTCCAAAATGACCAGAGTCTCTTTACTCACATGTTTCGCCAACTCAGCTACCGAAGCGCGAACATAAGAAGAATCCGGCTGCTGATATTTGTCCAACGGAGTCGGAACCGCTATCATGATCACATCAGCATCCTGCATTGAGGTGTAATCTTTGGTCGCTCTCAGTTTCTTAGCATCGACTACTTTTTTCAGATCGGCATCTTCCACATCGCCGATATAGTTCTCAGCATTGTTCACACTATTCACTGCGAAATCACTAACATCTACTCCGACAACAGAAAATCCTTTTTTTGCTACGGTAACTGCCATCGGTAAACCAACATAACCTAAGCCTACTACTCCGATCACAGCTGTTTTCTCTTTGATCTTGTTAGCTAATTGCATATTTTGCTATTCTCCCTCTCTATTTAGTATCTATAAAAATCCGGTTTGTATGGTCCCTCGATCGGGATACCCAGATATTCGGATTGCTCAGGGGTCAGTTTCGTCAATTTGACTCCCAACTTCGTCAGATGCAAGCGGGCAACTTCCTCATCCAAATTTTTGGGAAGACAGAAGACTTTGCTTGCATATTCATTGTGCCATAGTTCTATTTGAGCCAGCACCTGATTTGTGAACGAAGCACTCATCACAAAAGAAGGATGACCGGTAGCATTCCCCAAGTTTACCAACCGACCTTCAGAGAGCAATATTATACTATGCCCGTCCGGGAAGATCAGTTTATCCACCTGAGGTTTGATATTCAATCTTTTGATCCCGGCGACAGCATAGAGTTCGTCTACTTGGATCTCATTGTCGAAATGTCCTATATTGCAAACAATTGCCTGATCTTTCATCTTCTTCATATGCTCGGCTGTAATCACATCGCGGTTACCGGTCGCGGTTACGAAGATATCACCCTCTTCGAGTACACCTTCTATGGTAGTCACTTCGTAACCTTCCATAGCAGCTTGTAGGGCACAGATCGGATCGATCTCGGTGATTATCACTCTGGCTCCCAGACCCTGCATAGATTGAGCGCACCCTTTGCCTACATCGCCATAGCCGCAGATCACCACGATCTTGCCGGCTACCATCACATCTGTACCACGTTTTATCCCATCTGCCAAAGATTCGCGGCAGCCATAAAGATTATCGAATTTGGATTTGGTAACCGAATCATTCACATTGAACGCCGGAAAGAGCAGATCGCCACTCTCCATCAGCTTATACAATCTATGCACGCCTGTGGTTGTCTCTTCGGATACGCCTCTCAGATTCTCGACCGCTTTATGCCATCTTTGCGGATATTTTTCCATATCTTCCAAAATGCATTTGTGCAAAGCAGCCAGTTCTTTATCTTTTGTAGTTGCCTCGGGCAATTTCCCTGTGGATTGATATTCCTTTTCCAGTCGATAGCCTTCATAAACCATCAAAGTGGCATCTCCCCCGTCATCAACGATCAAATCGGGGGGAAGACCATCATCGTGGATCAGTGCTTGTTTGATACACCACCAGTATTCTTCCAAAGTCTCACCTTTCCACGCGAAGACCGGAACTTCTCTCTCTGCCATTGCAGCGGCAGCATGATCCTGAGTGGAGAATATATTGCAGCTTGCCCAGCGAACGGAAGCGCCCAGCTCAAGCAGAGTTTCTATCAGTACAGCAGTTTGTACCGTCATATGCAGACTGCCGGAGATCCTGGCACCTTTGAGAGGTTTTTCATATTTCTCCCTCAGTGCCAGCAGACCGGGCATCTCTTTTTCGGCTATATCGATCTCTTTCCTACCATAATCTGCCAATTTGATATCTCTGACTTTGTATGGCAATCTCATAGAGCCCTCCTTAACATCTCTTCAGTACAAATCACAAGTTAGATTATCTATATATGATCAGCGGCGTTTGTCGCGATTTCTATCATCGCGGCGCCGACTATCGTTCCTGCTGTCGCTTCTTCTGTCCTGATGTCTTCTATCTCTATCGCCACGAGGTCTGGAATCCGATCCTTCCGGTGGTTGCGGATTTCCCTCTATACCTTTCATTGAGAAACGGAGTTTGCCTCTGTCTTCTCCGATAAATTTCACTTTGACCGTATCACCGGTAGCGACCAGATCTTCTACTTTGTTCACATGTGCATGACTCATTTGTGAGATATGGATCAGACCTTCTTTCGTACCGCTCATGATTTTGACGATCGCACCAAAAGGTTCTACTCGCGTGATCTTTCCTTCGTAGATCTTGTTCATCTCCGGATCATTCACGATATTGGAGATATATTCTTTTGCACTATCTATGGATGTTTTGTCTGGCGAGGCGATTGTCACCGTACCATCATCTTTGATATCTATGTCCACGCCGGTATCTTCGATGATCTGTTTGATCATCTTACCACCGGGACCTATGATGCCACCGATCTTATCGGTATCCACTTTCATCGTCTCTATACGAGGTGCTGTAGTGGCAAGTTCGGTTCTCGGTTTATCTATGGTCTCGGTTATCTTGTCCAACACGAAGAAACGAGCTGTTTTTGCCTTATCCAAAGCTATTTTCATGATCTCTTGTGTTATTCCATCTATTTTGATATCCATCTGCAAAGCGGTGATACCATCTTTGGTACCGGCAACTTTGAAATCCATATCGCCCAGATGATCTTCCATTCCCATTATATCGGTGAGAACTGCAAAGTTATCATCTTCCATAATGAGACCGTTGGCAATACCGGCAACCGGTTTTTTCAAAGGCACACCGGCAGCCATAAGTGCCAAAGTAGCACTACAGACAGTAGCCATCGAGGATGAACCGTTAGATTCTAATATATCGGACACTATTCTGATAGTATAAGGAAAATCTTCGATCTCGGGAATTAGTCGGATAAGGGAACGTTCTGCCAAAGCACCGTGTCCGAGCTCTCTTCTGCCCGGTGCCCGCATGAATCCGGCTTCACCCACACTAAAAGGCGGGAAATTGTAGTGTAAATAGAACTGCTTACGATATTCCACTGCCAAACCGTCTATGACCTGTTCATCTTTGCCAGTACCCAATGTAACCGTACCCAGAGATTGGGTCTCACCTCTGGTAAACAGAGCTGAACCGTGTACTCGGGGCAACACATCTATCTCGCAGCTTATATCGCGAACATCATCTAAACTTCTGCCATCCACACGATGATGATCTTTCAAGATAGCCTGACGAATCGATCTTTTGATCAGTTCATCCAAGGCAGTTTTATATTTAGATTCATTCTCTGCAAATAGTTCTTCACCATCTTTTTCGAGATAATTTTCCAGCATCTCTTTTTTTACATTATCCAATGCTTCATCTCGTTCCAATTTGCCTGTAACGCGCACAGCTTTTGATATTTTTTTTGAGAAATCTTTTTCGATCTGCGTTAATATGTCTTCGTCATAGGTTTCAACTTCATATTCCATTTTCGGCAAGGATACTTCGTCGATAAATTCTTTTTGGAAATTTACCAAAGTTTTGATAGTTTCATGCCCCTGATAAATGGCTTTCATTATTTTATCTTCGGAAACCTCATCCGCACCGGCTTCTATCATTACGATAGACTTTTCGCTACCGGCAACATCAAGTTCGAGCTGGGAATCATCAATTCTGTCCATTGTCGGATTGATGATGATCTCATCATCTACCATGCCCACTCTAACAGCAGCAATCGGTTCTTTGAAAGGAAGCTGGGATATAGATAGAGCAGTAGAAGCTCCCAGAATTCCCAGACAACTGGGGTCGTTTAAACCATCATAGGATAATACAGTTACTACCACATGAACACCGTTGCGAAAGCCATCGGGAAATAGCGGACGGATGGCTCTGTCAATTAATCTGGCATTGAGAGTTGCATCGGTGGAAGGTTTACCTTCTCTTTTGAAAAACCCGCCCGGGATTTTTCCCGAAGAGTACATCTGTTCTACATAATCTACAGTTAGAGGGAAGAAATTCGTTCCTTCGCGCACTTCTTTGGAGACAGAGGCTGTTACCAATATGGTAGTCTCGCCATATTTCATAAACACAGCTCCACTAGCTTGCCTTGCCATTCTGCCTGTTTCGATGGTCAATGTCCGACCACCTAAGTCAATTGTTTTCTTACAATACTTCTTTTCCATTTTTCTTTCTCCTTTTTGATTGCGGAGAGAAACTAAAGCAATATGTTAAAATCGGATATAATGAGTTTAACGTATTGCTTATCATTTCTCACCGCTATTTATTGATCTTGATCAGTAAAAAAAATTAAAAAGGGGAATTCACTTCCCCCTTTCATAGTCTATTTTCTAAGTCCAAGTGCACGTATAAGTTTTCTGTATCGCTCGATATCATTCTTATGAAGATAGTCGAGCAGCCTTCTGCGCTGACCGATGAGCTTCAAAAGACCTCTGCGAGAATGAAAGTCCTTTTTGTGAACTTTCAAGTGCTCGGTGATATCTTTGATTCTCTGAGTCATCAATGCTACTTGCACTTCGGGAGAACCGGTATCTGAATCATGGAGTTTAAACTCTGCCATGATCGCCTGCTTGGCTTCTGGTCTTATTCCCATGCTGTTCCTCCTTTTTTCAAAATCAATTGAAACCAACTAAAAATTCACCTTTTGTTTGTAAAGGTTTTTTTCTTGTAGTATTGAGATAAGCAAGAAGAGAGCAGGTGAAAAGTGACGAGTGACGAGTGACCCTCCTTCGCTTTCCTTCACAAATGCTTCGGGAGACTTTGGAGGACAAGGCAAGGATTAAGGATCAAGGACGAAGGGATACAATAGTGAAGCAGTTATGAGTTATGAGGTTACATGCGAATAAGATAGAGGATAGAGAGTAGAGGGAAGATGGGAGGTTGGGTGGATAGGAGGATTGGTTTGGAGTGAAAGCACAAATTATCATATAAATTCCAAATCCCAAGCACCAAGCACCAAATAAATCCCAAACTACAATGACCAAATGACCGAAACGATTGAACGATTGAACCAATCAACCAATTAACCAATTAACCAATCAATTAATCAACCAATCAACATCATCTTGCTACTCTTGCACCAACTCACACTTCGATACGTCCCGCACCTACTTTCTTTTTTCTTAGTTGGCATAGCCGGGAAAGTAGGTGCGGGACTACTCAGTGTGACAAACTTCAGAACTCTAAACCCTAAACTGCATTAACCATTATACATTATTCATTCACAATAGAATTACTCTGTCTCCTGTCTTCTGTTTTCCGTATTCTGACCTCTAAACTCTAAACTCCTAAACATCTTACTGCTTCTCTCAATGCTTATTTACCATAGTACCAAATGTCACTATTTCACCATCATCATTTTCTCCACCGTTACCTCGTCATTCTGCTTCAGTTTGATAAAATACTGTCCGCTGGCGACTGTACTGTCATTATCGTCTCTGCCGTTCCAGTTGCAGGTAAAGATACCAGGCTCGGTATGAGCATCCAAAAGATTGCCCACTTTCTGTCCTTTGATATTATAGATAGAAAGCTCTATCCTGCCCGCTTCCGCCAACTCCAGACGGATGGTAGTATCCGGATTGAACGGGTTGGGATAGTTGGATATTGCTATTTCAGGTTTGGTGATGACTACATCATCAGTTTCGGTAAGTAGTCCGGTTCCTAAAAATAGTCCTGCATCCGATCCTACCAAAATATTGGGACAATTAATGCTGGAAAGGTAATCGAAACAATGAATTTCATCAATTCCCAATTCAGAGCCAATCTGGTGGATTTCGCCAAATTGAACCGGTTCGACCAAGAATAGATTGCTTGTACTGGTATTATTCTTACACCCAACTACGAAAAATCCGTTGTATTCATAGATCGTATGTGCCATAAAGATCCAGTTTAAAACGGGCAGGTCGGTAATTTCGCCATCTTCGTATTCCACCTGATAAATACCATCACTATAGCTACCGACACCGAATGCCAGATATACTTCATCATCATAGGGGTATTGACGAACATAAAGATTGCCCGACATGTTCCTATGTGTAGAAAAGGAACTTATCCTACCATTATCGATGATATACAGTCCATCCGTAGCTGCTACGAAAATAATCCCTTCTCCGGTTTCTTCAATGTCAATTATGTTCTTATCATCAAAAAATGCTATCGCATTCCATTGCTCTCCGTCAGTGGAATGAAACAAACCTCCTTCACCCAGAGAATCATCACCCCAACCAAAATAAAAACCTGAGGGTAGTTTCTTGACAATATTTCCGCCCGGGATATAGAGAACATTCTCAAATTGCTCAGATACTACATCGAATACATACAAGCCATCGCTGTAGCTATCGCCTCCGGTGGCACAAAAAATGCGGTCATTATTATCATCCGGAGCTACAGAAATAAAAGACGGAAGGTTAGTGCTGAAAATATGAAGTGAATCCGGACTAGTGTAATATGCTAAGCCACCATCAATGCCCGGGACAATAAATACAAAACCTTCGAAATGAATGCCCGTTATCTGAGAACTTTCCATATCGATTACCGGCAGATCAAAATATTGTTGCCAAGTCCCTTCATAGGAAAAGAGGGGATAAACAGAAAAACAAATAAACAAAAAAACAACAATGATTTTTTTCATTCTAACCTCCTAATGCTAAAACTTTAGCACCTTGCATATTATAATTAAATTATATTCAATAAATTAAGAAATGCCACAAATTTCATGGTAATAATGTTTACTCAAGCCCATTTGCCTGAACGCCTTATTTACATCACATTGTCTGCAATATTCTTTTCAAACCACTGAAAATAATCGGATAAAATCAGATTCATCCGCTCTTCTATGATTTGGTCATCTAACTTTTTTAGAGTTACTATCTTTATTTTTTTTGCATACCAATCCCCACCTTCTGAAAACTCATAGATAATGTCTTCATAAATCTCTGAGACATCATTTTTTTCCGGAAATTTAATAAAGGCACTTTTTCTCACAGGTACCCCATTGGAAGAGTCTAACCAAAGATATCCATGGTAAGATACTACCTGGTTGGCATCAGCTAATCGTTTTTCATAATAATATGAATATTTACGACATTTAACACCTTCGACATATTCAACTTCCCCTGTATTTGCCAATTCTATATCATCCTTCGGTTGGAAGAAAACACTTTCTGATGCTAAAGATGAATACGGTTTTACATATTTACGCCATAATTCCATTCTTTGGTTTTGGGATATAGATTTACCATTACTCTCAGCTAAAGTAAAAATTGGTCTCAACTCTCCATCTTCTAGTTGATGTAAAACGGTAATATTAATGGAATCACTCACTCTACCCAAGGGGTCGAATGATTCTTTGGTAAATTCCACTGTACCGGCTATCCAGTTCTGATTCAATCTGGCTATTTTCTTAGTTTGTTCCCACATATCGGCATCTCTATCCGGTAGATAAATAAGCAGAGTAAATATAACGATGAGTAGTATGGTGATGATAGTTTTCTTATGTTTTCGGACATAACTTCCACCATATTTAAATGCGAAGTATAATATTATGATAGTTGCAGTAACAAATATCAATCTCAGGAGCTTGTCATCTACCGGCTTAAATAGAAGAGTTAGTAAAATGAGCATTAAAAGCCCCATGATAAGCTCCAAAAACCTTTTTTCTACCTCTTCCCAATCGATTCTACCCATCACTATACTCCTGATAAATAACTTTTATTACGAATCTGAAAAGGAAGTCAATAAAAAAAACTCGACTATATTTTGCCCGACAAAAAAAGCCAACCGCTAAGGTTGGCTATTTATGGTACCAGAGGCCGGACTCGAACCGGCACACCGTGTAAACGGCGAGGGATTTTAAGTCCCTTGTGTCTACCAATTCCACCACTCCGGCAAAAAAAACATGGAGGCGACACCCGGATTCGAACCGGGGATAAGGATTTTGCAGACCCTTGCCTTACCACTTGGCGATGTCGCCTGATAAAAAATGGAGCGGGAAACGAGATTCGAACTCGCGACAACCACGTTGGCAACGTGGAGCTCTACCACTGAGCTATTCCCGCACTCATTGCAGTGCAAAATCCTTCAACCTACTATTTGTTGTCAATTGTTTTTTATCTCTTTTTCGGAAAAAATCTCGGCAGTGAACCGATATAGCTCTGATTGAGGATCTTGCCAACTGCCGGGCGTGAGCCCTGCTTTCAGACAGGTATGATCCAAAAAAGTATGCTTATCCCAGTTTTGTTCTGTCGCCACTTGTGGTAATAACAACCCGGAATACATCCCTTTACGGATCAAAAGACCGTCTCGTCCCACCTTGATCTCATCTATATCGTTTACTCGTACCAGTTCTGATAAGATAGAGATCTCGATATCGATATTATCCACCTCATCAGTCTGTATATTTGGGAATCTGGGATCACCAAAAGCTGCTGCTTTTGCCATCTCTACTATAGTATCGAACAAGCTCATTTGAGGGATCACTTGTCCTATACAACCGCGTAACTGACCGAATTTGTGCAGAGTGACAAATGCTCCCAATTTGCGCTCATATAGCTCATCTTCCGGCTTTTCGATTTCAAGAGAACAACTTTCCAGTTTTGCTTTTATACTCTCCCGGGCTAAATTTAGGAGAAACTTCTTCTGCTCTATATTAAGTTCCAACATTGTCACTATTCCTCCGATACATGTATTATAAAAGAAAATTCATAGTGCTTTTTACCCAGATAGATCTCATTATCACCGACTTTTAGCAGACTCTCTCGGGGATTGTTCTCATCACCACCACCGACATTCTCTCCATTAACTATACTACCCAATCCTCTACTTCGATCGATAAAGAAATATCCCGAAGGTGTTTTGTTGATCGAGAAATGTGATAATGCAACTGTATATGGTTTATCTTCATAGAGATAGAGGTCATTTTTGTGAAATATTTGCTCTGATTTGCTATGAGAATGTCTTCCCACTTTGAATGGGAATTTGGTGATCTCAACCTCAGGTTCACCACCCAGAGCTTTTAGTGCCAGCTCCGAATTTGCTATCAACCGAACTTTCGATTCTCCCATTTGTGAACTAGTGTGAATAGTACCGTCCGGTGATTGCAACCTGACTAATTTGATTCCGCAGACCCGGATACGCTCTGCCATAGATTGAATGATAGGATGTAGTCTTTCCCCGATCTCGGTTTCAAAAAGTTCTTGCACGAGATCTGGTTTCATGATCTCCAATTGGGTATCTGTCCTTGCCCGTATGGTTGCCTGTCTGGGACGCTCCAGAATGATACTCAGTTCCCCGAAAGCTTCACCTTCCGTCAAGGTACCTATCACTACTTCCTGCCCCTGGTCATTATGTTTGATGACATCTACTTTGCCGGACTTGATCAGATAGATATTTTGGGAGTATTCTCCCTCCTCTATTATTGTCTCATTTGCAGCAAAATTCTTTTTTTCCGTGTTCATACCGAATCTCCATATTGCTTATTTATAAATCGCCGTAGCCATGTAACCAACTACTTGTGAGTTATCGAGAGTTATCTTTCCCGAATGTGTATAGTTTAAGGTATCAATTTGGGAATAGCCGAGTTTTTTACTCAAATGGAGGATTGTGAGGATTCCACCGAATCCACAAGCCTCTACCTGATGGGTACTGAGCGCATTCTCCAATCTATCAATATCCGCTTTCTCCACTGATTCGATCAGCTTCTTATCCATCAGTTCAGCACTGAAACCGTCATAATAATGAGACAGATCACTGCTGATGATGAACACGGTGGTGTCTAATTCATCTTTGAATTGTTCTACTAGGATCTCGGCAAGTTCTTTGCTATTGAGTGGATTCTGGTTTCCATATACGATAGGAACGATCTTAGCTTCCGGATTGATCTTCTTTAGAAACGGCAACTGAACTTCAAGGGAGTGTTCCGAGCTATGAGCCGAAGGTATGAAATCGAATCCGGACAATTCTAATAATTTTGAGACCGCTTGTTTATCGACTTCCAAATTACCCAGTGGCGTCTCATATTCATCATAATCTCCTACCGAGAAGCGAAATCCACCGACTCGGTGGCTGGGTGCGATTAGTACCGCTCGATCAAACTGCCTTTGTTGCAATGCTTTGAAGCCATAGGCAGCACATTGACCCGAATACATATAACCTGCATGAGGTGATATAATCCCCAATATGTTCTTATACTTATCTTCCAGTTCTACTTTCGAAAGAAACTCACTCACTTGCTTGTCCAAGCTTTTTTGCTCTCCGGGATAAAATGCGCCTGCTACCAAAGTTTGTCTTGTTTGTCTCATATTTACCTCCCAAGATGATTTCTTGCCAAAATTTCCAGTTCTTTTTGAAGATATAAGATCTGTTCGAGCACTGATTTGCCACTGATAAAATTGCAATTGAATAGTGCTGTTCCGATAGTAAAAGCTTCAACCTGAATCTCGTACAAATGTCTTATCTTGTCTATGCTATCCACATCTCCGGCTACGATACACGGTTTTCTTGCCACTTTCTTATAGAGCTCCAGCAGCTCTTCGATACCATTTTGATACCGATATGCCAATATAGTGGTACCGTCTACCCCGAGATCTTCATATCTCAAAAGCTCAGCTTTTATATAGTCCAATGAACCGCCCATGAGACAGGGATGATCATGAATATTACCGATATATGGATAATAGGATATTTTTTCTCCGCTCAGTTTGGGTATTACGGATTCGGCAAATTTTCCTCCCATCATATAATCCGCACCAAGCTCCAAGGCAAGATCTACCGAGCTCAACGTCTTCTCTTTGGTCAATTGTACAGTTTCGAAATAAGCTTTCATATCATGTGCTCTGATAATTCTCATCAGTTTTTTCATTTCCGACACATCTATTCCTACATCTTTGAAACCAACATGCTTGATTCCGGTATGAGCGATGGAGTCCAATATTTCCACCGCGTTAGCAACCGTGCAATCATCTTTTGTCAGCATCACTATCATCTTCAGCATTCGATCTCTCCAAATTTATCCTTTTTTATGAATATCTTTTTTATATCACTTCATCGTCAAGCATTATTTCAATCTATCTCTGAGCATTATTTTTCACACACCGGTAAGTGATAATTAGAACTCGTTTCCGAGATGAAAACAGATGTATAGGTAAACAAATCGATTGACAATTAAACGTACTTCTCAGGTACTTTCAAAAAGAGCGAGGTAAAAATGAAAAAAATAGCGATAACTACGGGAGATCCAGCCGGTATAGGACCGGAGATAGTATCATCAGCACTGAGGTTTCATCGTTTGCATCCCGAATGTATCTACATTGTTTATGGTAAGATGCACAACAACATAGATGGAAATGAATTTATCAAGATCAATAATATAGAAGAGGCAGTATCCGCCGGTTCGATTTACTGGTATGAGATAGACAATCGCAGTTACGATATCGGTAAACCCTCCGCCCCGTCCGGTGCAGATGCACTTCGGATATTGGACACATGTTCCGATCATATCAAAAAATACACTTTTGATGCAGTAGTAACCTGCCCGGTCTCCAAGTATGCCATCTCACTCAATCAACCTGGCTTTACCGGTCATACTGAATACTTTGCCCGCAGATTTTCATCGGAAGAGGTGGTCATGTCTTTTTGGGGTGAGCACTTCACAATGTTCCTGCTCACCACCCATCTCCCTTTGAACGAAATTAGTTCAAATCTAACTTATGATAAGATAAAGAATAAGCTGCAGGTAATCTGCCGAGAGGTTGCTAAAAAGGGTGATAACTCTGCTATTGCTATGCTCTCTCTCAATCCGCATGCCGGAGAAAGCGGAATGATAGGTACAGAAGAGGAAATCCTGACGCAGGTGATAGAAGAATTCAACAAGAATGGGATTAAGATAGATGGTCCTTTCCCTGCAGATACTTTCTTCCGTCATGATCTGCATAACTATAAATGGATCATCTCTCCTTATCATGATCAAGGGCTTATTCCGTTCAAGATGCTGCATCCAATTACCGGAGTGAATGTAACTCTGGGTTTGCCGTTCTTCCGAGCATCGGTAGATCATGGCACTGCATTCGATATCGCCGGTAAAAACATAGCTTCACCTGTCAGCCTTAGTTCCGCTCTGAAGCTTACTGAAGATCAAATCTCTTCTATCCCACAGAATACCGGCAATCAATATGCCAATTTCGCCGAATTTTACGATAATTATATGGAACATGTGAATTACATTGGCTGGGCAGAATTTATTTTGCATAAGTATTCCGAATTTTTCAACACCAGTCCCGAAACTGTACTGGAATTAGCCTGTGGGACTGCAACCATTAGCAATTATATGGTCAGGAAAGGGTTTGAAGTAGTTGCTTCCGATATCTCTGCCGAAATGTTGAAGATCGCTGCCCAAAAACCTTATGCCCCTCACCTATATTGTGCTGACATGACTGATCCACTACCATCCGGGCAATATGATCTGGTCATGCTAATGTTCGACAGTTTCAATTATCTTCAAACTACTGCTAAGATAGATCTTTTGCTGGAGAATGTAAAACAAACGCTTACCGATAACGGTATGTTCGTCTTTGATGTAACTACTCCCAAAAATTCCGGTGATAATTTTGATTGTTATGTGAATCTGGTAGACCGAGAAAACAATTATGTGATACATCAGAGTGAGTTTGACCGCATCAATAACAGACAGCTGACCCACCTCACTTTTTTCAACAAATTCGGACATTTCTATCTCAGAGAAGACGAGAATCATATCCAGCAGCTCTATAAAATGTCCACCATAACCGAACTAATCACCAAATCCGGATTACAGCTTCGAGGTATTTATACCACCAATAGCGAACAAAACCTTTTGAATAGGGATATCGATACATTAGATCTATATTATACGAGGCTGTTTTTTGTCATCACCAAATAATCTCTATCAAAATGAACTGCGGGATTATGGTAAATATCGCCTCAGAGCAGGAGTGGATGAAGCCGGACGTGGTCCGCTCGCCGGTCCACTGGTTGTAGCAGCTGTCATACTGGCAGATGAGATTGATCTTGTGAACGATTCCAAGAAACTAACTGCTAGATTACGAAATCGACTATTCGAGGAAATTATGCAGCAAGCCCGGGCAGTAAGGATTAAAGTGATCTCGGCGCAGGTAATAGATAAGCTTAATGTTTTGCAAGCCACTCTTTATGGCATGAACGAAGCCCTTTCCGCTTTACCTATCTTACCGGATATCTGCCTGATTGATGGTAATCGCCTTCCCCATGAATGTCCCTACCCAGCTACCAGTGTTATCCAAGGTGATGGTAGATACGCTTCTATTGCTGCTGCTTCTATCGTGGCAAAGGTAGTGCGCGATCGGATAATGGAGATAGTACATCATCGTTATCCACTCTACAATTTCGCATCAAACAAAGGGTATGCTACCCAGGCACATAGGGACGCTATTATCCGGCATGGGATCTGTCCTTATCACAGACGCTCTTACAAGCCTGTTAGTCAGATATATCTTGATTTTTCAGATATTTCTCGCTAACATTTTATTCAAATAGATCATCGGATAGACCGACATTTACTCTTACATCATTGATCTCGGATACAGTTTCCATAGTTCGAGTTTCCATCATGCGCATGTACTGCTCATAGCGATCGCCCATCATTCTTTTCATCATCTCTTTTTCATCATCGCTCATTTGTGCCATGCGTTGTTTCATCTCTTCCATTTGCTGTTCTTCCTCTTCGCTCAGTTCCATATCAGGACTTTCGACTATAGTGACAGTTCTAAAGGGAAGTTTCATCCCATCAATATCCTGATATTCTTCTAAATTTACCGTCGCCAAAGTTTCATGAACACTGCCATCCGGGTTGGTAACTCTGATATTGTATTCCATTCTCCTGAGCAGCCATTCTTCTGCATCTATATAGACAAGTCCGTCCAATAATTCGATATTCATCTCTTCGTATTCAGGCATAAAGCCTTCCATTTTTTCCAGTGCCAATACATGAGTTTCATAACCTGCTACACCTTCTGTACCTCGATAGCGAGCTGTTTCCAATAATTTCCTATAGTTATCCGGAGCTAATATATCGTGCTCGGAAACAGCACCTACATTAGAGATATCTCTATCCTTCATATCGGTTCTTTTCTTAAATGTAGTGCGACCTTCATGTTCCGTTTTCTTGTAATAAGCCGTATAGTCGTCAGTTTCGATCACATAATCCTCAATGTTTTGAATCGATCTTTCATGCTGCATACGAACATTTTCCAAGACCTCTTCTGCTGTAATAGCTTCTGCAGAATTGTTGGCAGCAAAAAGCATAGCAAACAGGATCACCGCAAGTGAGATTTTCATTCTGTCTCTAAACATCTGTCCCTCCTTAAAATTTATTCATATATTACATTATATTGTTTTAAGTTAAATAGTCAAGGCTTAATTCCGGATAATAAAAAAAGCCCGGCATCAAACCGGGCATAATGAGTGTTTACAAAACCACTGTTTCGTTGTATTCTCCGAAGACTTCTCGCAAGACATCACAGATCTCCCCGAGAGTAGCATACGCTTTTACCGCCTCGATGAAATGAGGCATCAGATTTTCGTTATTATTAGCTGCATTTTTAATATTAGCCAGCAACTTTTTCACCGCTTCTGTATCGCGATTTTGTTTCAATTTTCTGATAGATTCTTTCTGTGTCTCGCCGATTTTCGGATCTAATTTCAAGATCTCAGGCTTTATTTTCTCATCTGCCTTGAATTTATTTACTCCGACCACAATCCGTTCATCATTTTCGATAGATTTTTGATAATGATAGGCACTGTTTTGTATCTGCTGCTGGATATATCCTTTCTCGATAGCTGGAACTACTCCACCCATCTTCTCGATTTTTTCGATGATATCACTAGCTTCTGTATTAATCTTATCAGTAAGAGATTCTATAAAATAGGATCCGGCCAGCGGATCGACGGTGTTAGTGACACCACTTTCGTGAGCTACGATCTGCTGTGTTCTGAGTGCAATTTGTACCGAATCTTCCGTAGGCAATGCCAGAGCTTCGTCACGCGAATTTGTGTGCAGAGATTGCGTTCCGCCCAAAACTGCTGCCAAAGTCTGGATAGCTACTCGGACTATATTGTTATCCGCCTGTTGAGCAGTAAGCGTACAGCCGGCAGTCTGGGTATGGAATCTCAGCATCATGGATTTGGGATGTTTGGCACCGAACTTCTCGCGCATGATCTTTGCCCACAGTTTTCGGGCAGCGCGAAATTTGGCTATCTCTTCCAAGAGGTCATTATGCGCATTGAAGAAAAATGATAACCGCGGTGCAAAGGAATCCACATCCAATCCGCTTTCGATAGCTGCTTTTACATATTCCACTCCGTTAGCCAAAGTAAATGCGATTTCCTGAATAGCTGTAGAGCCAGCCTCGCGGATATGATAACCGGAGATGGATATCGTATTCCAAGCGGGCACATTTTTTGAGCAGTACTCGAACACATCGGTAATAAGCCGCATAGATTCTTTGGGTGGGAAAATAAAAGTGCCGCGGGCAACATATTCTTTGAGAATATCGTTCTGTATTGTACCACGTAATTTGTCCGCACTAATCCCTTTCTTTTCGGCAACGGCAATATACATAGCCAATAGAATCGCTGCCGGTGCATTAATGGTCATAGAAGTAGATACTTTGTCCAAAGGGATACCGTCGAAGAGCCGTTGCATATCAACAAGCGAATCTATCGCAACCCCCACTTTTCCTACTTCCCCTTCGCTCATGAAGTGGTCGCTATCATAGCCCATCTGAGTAGGCAGATCGAAAGCTATGCTAAGACCGGTCTGCCCTTTCTCCAAGAGGAATTTGTAACGTCGGTTGGATTCTTCAGCATTACCGAAACCGGCATACTGACGCATAGTCCATAATCTGCCGCGATACATGGTTGGCTGAATTCCACGTGTGTACGGATAAACGGCGGGGAATCCGATCTCTTCGGGAAAGGAGATATGCTCGGAATCTTCGGGTGTATATAATCTTTTGATCTCACTATCCGAACCGCTTTTGAACTCACTCTTTCTCTCAGGATGCTTTGAGATAGTCTGCTCTACTTTTTTCTCATACGCTTTTTTCTGCTCGTCAAATGTAATAGCCATCGTTTACTCCAAAAACTTAGATTATTTTTAATTCTTTACCGATTTTTTCGAATTTACCCAAGGCTTCATCGAGTTGTTCTTTGGTATGTGTAGCCATAAAACTCGTTCTGATGAGGGTATCATTGGGTGGTACTGCCGGTGGAACGACCGGATTGATGAACACACCTTCCTCATCCAATCTACGCCACATCCGGAAGGCATTCATCATATCACCAACATGGAGCGGAATGACCGGTGTACAGGAATGCCCTGTATTATAGCCCATTTGCTTGAAATTTTCCATCATATAATTGGTATTATCCCAAAGTTTATCTATCCTTTCCGGTTCTTCTTTCATGATCTTCAAAGCTTCCAATACGGAAGCGGCAGAAGCCGGTGGTAATGAGGCACTGAAGATGAGCGAGCGGGCATGATGTTTGAGATAATGGATAATCTCTTCACTGGCTGCAATAAATCCACCCACGGAGGCAAGTGACTTACTAAAGGTTCCCATGATAACATCCACATCATCTGTGCAGTCATAATACATAGCAGCGCCGGCGCCGGTATGATGCAATACACCCAGCGAATGAGCTTCATCTACCATCACATCGGCATTGTACTCTTTTGCTAAGCGAACGATCTCGGGCACATTGGCTATATCACCCTCCATGCTGAAAATTCCATCAACTACGATCAGACTGTTCTCACCTTCTATTTTTTTGAGTACAGACTCCAAATTGTTCATATCATTATGTCTGAATCTCAGCATCTTTCCCGGTGAGAGGGTACATCCATCTAATATAGAGGCGTGATCATATTTATCGGTGATAATGTAATCATTTTTGCCCACTAAAGCTGAAATAGCACCTAAGTTTGCCTGATAACCGGTAGCAAATACCAAAGAAGCTTCCTTACCGACAAGTTCTGCCAGTTTCTCTTCCAGTTCTATATGAATATCCAGCGTACCGTTCAAAAATCGAGAACCGGCACAACCGGAACCGTAAGTATCAATCGCTTTTATTGCTGCTTCTTTTACACGAGGATGATTGGTAAGCCCCAAATAGCTATTGGAACCCATCATCAGCATTCTCTTATTGTTCATCGTAACTTCAGTATCCTGTTCGGAACTGATAATCCTAAAATACGGATAGTATCCCAATGCCATTACACGTCGGGCATCAGTAAATTTGCCACACTTATCAAAGATGCTCATTTCTTACCTCATTATACTATTTTTATTTTCTTATTCAAAAGCATAAAAACAACCTTCTATGTCAACAAAATAATACTTTATCGATAAACGTCACCATAATATTGATAGATAAGAAATTTAGTTATTCATGAACACAAAGCCTGTTGCATGATGATTTGTCCGATATTATTATATAATCTGTTAACCAAGACTTTTCACATCTTTCAGCATCATTATATCAACTCTCAAGTGGATCTTTGCAGATATTACCGGATTTAATATAAAACTGCTCTCTGAATATGCTAAAGGACTCTTTGATGAAGAGTCCTTGCATAATTTGTATTTTGGTTTTGATTCACCGGATGAAATCAAGAATTTGATTCATATAAGCAATCGCTTATCTTCAAATACCCAGTGGTTTTAGTTTGTACGAGCCAAAACCAATCACCTATGAACCAATAACGATTTCTGCTTTCTTATTTACTGCACTTCGATAACCTCAAAGCCTTGATCAACAGGTATTTCTTTATGTAGAGTACCTTTGGAAAAATCGATCTTATTCAAATCAACAAGATAAAGGCTTGGGGAATTATAGGAACGGAAATAAAATTTCATTTCTTGATGGTCTTTTATTGTTACCCATTGTGTGTTTTCAAAAGAAGCTTGGCTATTGCCTTCCCTTTTAGATGCACCTGTAGGGATATCTACAGTATTGAGTAGGTGAAGAGCTAACATTACTCCTTCTTCATGCGTTTCAACCGGATTTACAAATTCCTTATAAAGGCTGGTTCTTATAAATCTCGATGGAGGGGTCCCATCTCCTGGCATTCCTACATAACCGCTACCAAAACCCATCCCTTTATATTTTTTTCCATTAATTGTTGCCTCTTTCATATAGGGACTCAAATTCACAAAATTTCTAAGATTTGTTAAATGCCAGGGTAATTCAGGTGCATTTGTTAAAACTCCATTTGGATTATCATAGAAGTTCATTTCGCCATCTATGAATTCAACTACCAAACTGCCACCTTTACGATCATGCAGAGAAAGGTGCAGGGGTGGAATTTCGTCAATGATTTCATTATGTTCTCCCCAAACAATCATTTTTCCCAGTTCATTTCTTAGGTTATCCAGATCTTTAAAGTTACCGAGAATCCAACCGGAAAGATCCAAAATTTCAATTACTTTTTCTTTATCATCATTCTCAGAAACTTTAGCGTATTCTGTTAGTGGTAACCACAAAGCGCTAACTGAAAGCCCCGTTTCATTCATCCCTTCAGATATTGCATTGGGCATATCAAAGGCATTCAACCCAACATATCCATACTCAGAAGTCCATGTAATAGATTCTGTGCCATCGGGCAGATGACTGCTGAATGTTTCACCACGGTTTCTAATAACAACTTTTGAATCCAACGGATAAGCAAACTCCATACTTCTTCCGGAAATTACCAAACCATTGTTTTTCTCCGGTGAAAGTAAGAACTCAGTACAGGCAAAAACGAAAGATGCGGATAATAGTACTAACAATGCTATAACTACTAATTTTCTCATCTAATATACTCCCTTCTTTTTTAGAGTATTACTCTATTTTTTATACTATAATTATAGTCAAGATTTATTACATTTTGTAGGAGCAATTTAGAAATTTCCACCTCTCTTGATACTGCAAGATTCCATTGGAAGATGGGAGAGGCAGAGATATAAGCTAAAGCTAAAAGTGATATGTGATACGTGACCCTTCTTCGCCTTGCAGGCTTCGGAGGACTATGCAAGGATTAAGGATCAAGGACTAAGGAATAAGGACGAAGGAACGAACTAAAAATAAAGCAGTTTTGAGTGATGAGTTTACATGCCAAGAAGATAGAGGATAGAGAGTAGAGAGAAGATAGGAGGTTAGGTGGATAGGAGGATTGGTTTGGAGAGAAAACAGCAAATATCAAATTAATCTCAAATACCCCCAGTGAAATATTTCTGGCGAAATTTCACCACAGTGGAACAGACAGGTTCCACATGGCAGGCTGGACAAGCAAACATTAACAAATTCCAAATAAATCTCAAATCCCAAACTACAATGACCGAAACGATTGAACGATTGGACGATTGGACGATTGAACGACTCAACGACTCAACGACTCAACGACTCAACGATTCAACGACTCAACATCTCTGCAAGAAAGTTGCCAACTTGCCCTACTATCTTTCACTTTTCACTAGAATTTCTCCCTCCTTCTCTCCCAACAAATTCCTTTACAAAAAAATGGTGTAAATAGAATTGTGCGCTTGATATGAGGTGAATATGGATATACAGAAAAAGCATATATTATTGGGCATTACCGGCGGAATTGCGGCTTATAAAGCTGCAGATCTTGCCAGTAAACTCACTCGCATGGGCGGGGTGGTCAGAACGATCATGACCAAGCATGCCGGTGAGTTTATTTCACCACTCACTATCCGCTCTATTACCGGTCAGCCGGTAGTCACTACTATGTTCGATCCCACTTCCAAAATAGAACATATCTCTTTGGCAGATTGGGCAGATATAGTCGTTATTGCACCGGCAACTGCCAACATAGTCGGCAAGGTACGAGCCGGAATAGCAGACGATCTGCTCTCTACTACGATTATGGCAACCACTGCCCCGGTACTGTTTGTTCCCGCCATGAATGTTCATATGTACGAAAACCCGATTGTGCAGCAGAATATATCAGCTTTGCAAGAATTGGGATATCTTTTTATGGAGCCGGAAAGCGGCTTTCTTGCCTGTGGCTACGAAGGTAAAGGTCGTTTCCCCGATCCTGCCGAGATAATTTATCATATCCGCACCTATCTTTATTATAAACGAGATCTCAAAGGTAAGAAGATTATGGTTACTGCCGGCTCATGTCAGGAAGCACTCGATCCGGTGCGAATGCTTACCAACCGATCGAGTGGGAAAATGGGCTTGGCACTGGCGCGGGCGCTTTCTATCCGAGGTGCACAGGTCTGTCTGGTTTATGCGTCTATATCGGAGAATGTTCCATATTACCTCGGCTCCATACAAGCACTTTCAGCTCGGGAGATGTATGATGAAATTTCCGATAGAATTGCAGATTATGATGCTCTTTTTATGGCTGCTGCTGTTACCGACTATACTCCGAAACTTTACTCTGAAGAAAAGATTAAGAAAAATGATACGGAACTTGATTTGAGATTGGTAAAAACCAAAGATATCCTCAGCTCGATCTCAAAACAGAAAACCCGGCAGCTACTTATCGGCTTCGCATTGGAGACCGGAGATGAGATCGCCAAAGCGAAGGCTAAATTGGAACAGAAAAAACTGGACTTTATCGTGGCAAATTCAGCCGATGTAATAGATAGTGACTCTACATCGGTAACAGTTTTGGGTGAAAAAACACATGTTACTATAAGCGGGGATAAGTTTAGCGTTGCCAACAAAATCCTGGATGCAGTCTTTCTATGAAGAATCATACTATGATCATCACGGGTGCGAATGGGAATGTCGGTTCTTATTTTGCCAAAGAGTTTTATAAACTGGGGTACAAGCTCGTACTGATCGTACATCGAGCGTCAGATAGGATAGCTAACCTGGCTGAAGAGGATCATGTGCGCATCATTACCTCTGATATCCGTGATGGTGAGATGCTGACTAAAAAGATACAAGAATGCTTCTCTGAGACTAATTGGCAACCGAGCGCTCTTATACATACAGCTGCTATTAGAAGTGCGGATTTCAAGTCTTTGGCAGATACGAAAAGAGAAATCTGGGAAGATGTATTTGATGTGAATTTGAACGGTACATACAATATCCTCAAAGCTGTGATTCCCTATTTTAGAAAAAATCATTACGGTCGGATAGTTTTGTTCGGCTCAAATGTGAGTAGAAGAGGTTTGCCACGTGGTTCGGCATACTCGGCATCAAAAGCCGCGATTGCCAATCTGTGTCGCAGTGTTGCATCTGAAGAGGCAAAACACAAAATAATTATTAATACTATCTCACCAGGTCCGATAAAAATAGATGATAGCCATTTCTCAGAGAGTTACAGAAAATTCCGCGAAGATTATTATAACAAAATGCTCGATAATATCCCTATGAAAAGACATGCTTCCATCGAAGATGTATATGGACTTTGTCGGTTTTTGATCTCTGATGAAAACAGTTATATCACCGGCGAAGAATTCTTCGTCACCGGCGGGTCTCTATAGTATGAAACTAATTCTCATCGCCATCATCATAAGTTTGTTCTTTTCTTTTGCCTACTCAGAAGAGACCGGCAAGAGTGATTTTTTTGTGTTACCTTTGGCATTATACACTTCCGAGACAAGTTTGGCATTCGGTGGGTTGATCTATTATAGCAACCGGCCGGCCGGCAGAGCTTATCTTCTTTCCCCCGATGCTCATTACATCAATGGCATCTATAGTTTGAACAAACAGGTTCAGATTTTATATCGCTCCGAGTTTTATCTGCATCGAGAAAAATATTTTTTGTCACCGGAAATAGATTATGAGAAATGGCCTGGTAAATTTTTTGGTATCGGGAACAACACCAAATCATCTTCAGAAGAGAAATATACCAATGACTATCATGCTCTACGCCTGAGAGCGAGATACAATATAAACGATAAATTCGCAGCCGGTATTATAGCTGAATATGAAAATTTTGAAATTTCCGAAATGGAAACAGACGGCATGCTTATCACAAATGAGATCAGCGGCAGTGAAAAATTCAATCTAAATAATCTGGGAATGATTTTTTATTATGATACCAGAGATATTACCACCTATTCTACGCGGGGAGAATATTTCATCTTTGAGCTCAAAAGATCTGATAGCATGTTTGGCAGCGATTATGATTATACCTCTTATCGCATGGATTTACGTAAGTTTATACCACTAAGTCTAAAAAGCGCTCTCGCTTTGCAGGGGATTCTATCTCATATAGATTCTCAGGCACCATTTCAGAGACTGACTAAACTCGGGCATCATATGCGTGGCTTTGAAACCAATCGTTATATAGATAATTCTCTTATGATGTTGAGAGCAGAGTATCGTATTTTCCCGTGGCAAATACCGGGCTTGGACAGGCTCGGATTTGTAGTGTTTGCCGAATCGGGGCAAGTAGCACCCGATCTGGGTTCTTTCAAACTAAATGAAACAAAACTCAGCATAGGAGGCGGGTTGCGCCTGTCAGTGATACCGGCAGAGAAGCTCAATCTCCGCTTTGATTTCGGATTATCCAAAGATATGCTGGAAATTCAAATAATGTCTTATGAAGTATTCTAAAATAACACTTGTTTTCGCATTAGCGATTATATGGTTTTTCACGGTCGATCTATCTGCTTTTATGATCGGAGAAAAACTAACGTTCGATATTAAATACGGTATCATAGGAGCCGGAAGAGCGAGTTTGACTATTACCGAATCGGTACATCAGGATACCATTCCGGTCTATGAGATCAGATCAGAGGCGAGAACAAATTCTTTTTTCGACCGGTTCTTCAAGGTCAGAGATGAGATTGTCTCGGTGTGGGACCAGGAAAAGTTGGTGACTCGTAAGTTTCATAAAAGGCTGAGAGAAGGTGGCTATCGCCAGAATCGCATCCATTTCTACTACCCGGAACAGAATCTTACTGTTTATATGCGCTATAGCTACAGTGATGAGGAATGGCGTGAAGATGTGATGGATATACCTGATAATACTCAGGATATGCTCAGCGCGTTTTATCTAGTCAGACAAAAAGAGCTTACTCCCGGCGAAAGCGTATATGTGCAGGCAACTGCCGATGGCAGAAGTACCGAAGTGGAAGTAAAAGTTCACCGTATCGAAGAGATAGATACGATCTTTGGCGAAAAAGAGTGTGTCGTGATCGAACCGATCCTGGAAAATGAATCTATTTTCAAACATACAGCCGAGATCTATATCTGGGTTACAAATGATGAATATAAAATTCCTATCAAATTGGAAAGTAAAGTGATCTTCGGTCACTTCCGTGCGATATTGTCCGATGCCCAAAATGTTCCTTACTCAAAAAAGTAGTTATTACTACAATCTCCCCGAAGAGCTGATAGCACAATATCCCAAAGATAGACGCGATTCTTCCCGCTTGCTTGTTTATATCCGCAACCGGGAGAGGATCAGCCACGAAAACTTCCCAGCCATTGTTAATTACCTTGAACAGGGAGACGTACTGGTTTTGAACAAGACCAAAGTCTTCCCGGCACGATTACATGCTAAGAAAGTATCGACCGGTGCCAAAGTGGAGATATTGCTTTTGAAAAACATCGAGAATGATCTTTGGGAATGTATGGTAAGACCGGCAAAACGGATGAAAGCAGGTACTGAGATTGCAATCTCATCCCAAATGTCGGCAACGGTGAAAAAAGAGAGCGAGAATGGTATCAGGCTTTTGGAATTTCACTGCGATGGAGATTTTTGGGAAATCATAGAAAAGATGGGAAAGATGCCACTGCCACCATATATAAAAAGGGAAGCAACAGATAAGGATAAACTAACCTATCAAACCGTTTATGCTCAGGAGAGAGGTTCTGTTGCTGCACCTACAGCCGGTTTACATCTAACCGAAGGAATCTTGGAGAAATTGAGGAATAAGGGTGTGGAAATCCATAAAGTGCTTTTGCATGTAGGATTGGGCACCTTCCAACCGGTAAAGGAAGATGATATCCTGAAACACAAAATGCATAGTGAATTCTGTAGTATTTCGGATGAGACGGCCAAAGCGATAAACAGAGCAAAAAAAGAGAAGCGCCGGATCATCGCCGTTGGTACCACATCGACGCGCACACTCGAAAGTTTCGCCAAAGACGGCAGACTACACGCCGGTTCTCATCATACCGACCTTTTTATCTATCCCGGCAAGAAATTTCATATCATAGATGGATTGCTCACTAATTTTCATCTCCCCGAATCTACCTTGCTTATGCTGGTAGCTGCTTTTGCCGGTTATGAGAATACAATGAACATTTATAAAACGGCTGTAAAAGAACGTTATCGCTTCTTTAGTTATGGCGATGCTATGCTGATATTATGAAAAACTTTACCCATCCGCTTTTTGATAATGTAATCCATCTACCATTCACACTCAGCACAATGGATTATGCCCAGCAGATGATGCGATCGGAGGATGGGAGAGGTAATTTTCTTATCATAGCCGATCAGCAGCGTAGTGGGAAGGGCAGGCAGGATGCTGCTTGGTTTTCTCCACTTGGCGGACTTTGGTTTACTGCAGCCATATTCGGGCTGGTCTCCAAAGCTAATTTGACCATTTTTACCGGTATAAGTTTACATAAAATTATTATCGGATTATACCCCGCTTTGAAAGATGGGCTTAAGCTCAAATGGCCGAATGATCTCTATTATAACGATAAAAAGATTGCCGGCATCATCACTCAACACTATCCACATTATAAATATCATTGTATCGGAATCGGAATAAACACCAATGTGTCTCATTTCCCCGATCATCTGCATGATAATGCCGGGTCATTGATGAACATTTTGGGAAAGCAAGTAGAGAATGGCAAATTATTGGCAAAGTTCTGTGATGAATTTGGGGAGCAGTTTCCTGAATTTATCGAAAATTCTCTCGATATAGATTATTTCAATCAGAACTCGCTTCTAAATGGTAAGCAGATCACTCTCGATACCTCTTATGAGCATTATACCGGGATAGCACGCGGTATCAATCAAGAGGGGGCATTGCTGATCGAACTCTCTTCCAAAATGGTGCAACCTTTTTACTCCGGTACCGTTACTAAAGTGAATTTCTAATCCTCTACCATTTGCTATTGAGTCCGGCATAGTGATTGGTAGGACCGTGTCCTTTGCCCAGTGGTAATGCGGTTCGGATAGCTTCCGAGATGTATAATTTAGCCGTACGGATAGCTACTTTTGGTTCATAACCTTTTGCTAATCCGGCAGCAATAGCAGAGGCGAACGTACAGCCGGTTCCATGTGTGTTTTTCGTTTTAATGAAAACTCCTCGTAGCTTGGTTGTATCTCTGCCGTCATACACAATATCGATCATCTCGTTTCCCTGAGCCAAGTGCCCACCTTTGATCACTACCGTCTGTGATGATGAACTGTGCAAATCTCGTGCTGCTTTCTCCATGTCTTCGAGTGTGTCGATCTTTCTTCTCAGCAATACTTCTGCTTCCGGCAGGTTCGGAGTTATCACATCCGCCAGAGGAAGCAGTCTGGTTTTGATAGTTTCGATCGCCTTATCCGAAAGTAGAGAATCACCGCTTTTGGCTACCATTACCGGATCCACGACAATATTTTTCAAGTCATATTTTCGGATGGATTGCGCTACCAACTCTACAATATCCGGATTAGCCAGCATCCCAGTTTTAACCGCATCAACTCCGATATCTGTAATTACGGATGTGATTTGGGCTTCGATAATATCGAGTGGCAGTTCAGCTATCTTTTGCACTCCGATGGTGTTTTGTGCTGTGATAGCGGTTATTGCAGACATTCCGAATACGCCATAAGCCATAAAAGTCTTCAAATCTGCTTGGATACCTGCACCACCGCCACTATCGGATCCTGCGATAGTCAATGCTCTTCTAATCATAAATTAACTCCTTTCAGTTTAGATTAAGATTCATCAAACCAAAAATTGCATTTCCAGCTCATCTCGAAAAAGAGGTATTCGAATCTTGCGCTGGTGAGATAAAGACGATGCCAGCGGTCTCTATCTTTGGCAGATGAAGTCTTTGCTGCTTTGTTCATTCTCTCTATCAGCCAAGCAACCAGACTACGATATCCCTCACTACTATACATCTCCAACCACTGTTGGTAAAATTTATCTTTCGTTGCAGCACCTTGGGAGAGCAGATGAGAAGCAATTTCCTCATAACCGGCTGCGCAAGGTAGCAGAACTGCCAGAATGTCCTCAAAACTGCCTTCATAACCGGCTTTTAGTAAGAAATTGGTGTAGGCAACTGTAATCATCGCCGGCTGAGTGGTTAGCAATTCATCAGTACTGATACCGAATTCATTGCAGGTTTGACGATGAAGATCCATCTCAGTGTTTAGAGTTACATCCAGAAGATTGGAGAAGTAGCTCATATCTGCCGGATTATCGGCTTTTACTACGGCAAGAGCCAGTAGTTTGGCAAATTCGATAAGATAGAGATAATCTTGTTTGAGAAAAAATTCATATTTCTTTTTGGATAAACTCCCATCGGCGATACCGGTAACAAATGGATGAGATTTTATCTTCTGCCAAATATAATTATCATTCAATTCATCATAAAATTGACGAGATTGCATTATATCCTCCTTTTTTCAGTCCGCTTCTCTGAAATGATTGTACCCTCTTTTGGTGATTTCATGACCTTCCCCCTCGAATGTAAGCTTCAGCTCCGCTTTCTTATCAGTAATATTTCCTATTTTGCTGAGGTTTTTATTGAATTGAGAAGCGAACTGATCTGCGATTTTTGCGTAATGTTTTGGATCAAGAGTAAGCATGAGGCAATAATCTTCACCTCCGGTGAGTGCCAGCTCCCAGATATCCCAGCCCTGATCTCTACCAATATCGATATAGTGGTCGGATAAGGGAAGCTCGGTCAGTTCTATCTCTGCCCCACAACCGGATTTTTCCATAATGCGTTGTATATCGGACTCTATCCCATCAGAAATATCGAGCATAGCGTGTACACCGGTATGGGCAGCGAGCCATTTCCCCTCAGCGATGTGAGGGTAGGGTCTGAAATGTGCATTTTTGAGGTATTCTACCGCTTCCGAATTTGGCAGACTATTCATATATGCATGCAAACCACCTACCGAATCTCCTATTTTGCCGGTCACGCAGATCAGATCGCCCGGTTTTGCTGTGGAGCGGAATTTGATTTTATCTTTCGCTGCCGTACCCAACAGAGATACGGTGATGACCAGATGAGAAGTAGTTTTTGTCATATCGCCGCCCAAGAGTTTCACCTCAAATTGGTCACAGCATTGCTTAAATCCGTCGAAAAATTTATCGTACCATTCCACTTCTATATCTTGTGGTGTAGTAAGGCAGAGGAAGGCATATTTCGGGGTTCCGCCCATAGCGGCAATATCGCTCAAATTCACAGCCAGAGCTTTGTAACCCAAATCTATCGGATCGGTCTTTGAGCTGATGAAATGGATAGAATCCACCAAGGTATCTGTGGTAACTAATTGCGAATTCTCATCATCTATGGGGATGACGGCACAATCGTCTCCGATACCTAGCAGATGATTTTTCGAAGCGGTTTGGAATGCTTTTGAAAACCGATCGATAAAGGCAAATTCGCCTAGTTCTTTTAGTTTCATATTATCACTCCTCATTAAAGTTCTCTCGAGCTGCTTCTATCAGCGCTCTTAGGTTTGCGGCACTGTTCTTTGGATCTTTGGCAGAGCAGATAGCGGAAACCACCGCAATGCCATGAGCGCCTGCACGGACAACTTCTTGAACATTAGCGCTGTTTATGCCGCCTATTGCTATCAAAGGATGACGAGAAAATTGGCGGATTTGTCTCAAACCATCCAATCCCCATTCTCCTTTAGTATCTGTTTTGGTAGGAGTTTTGAATATCGGGCTCACTCCCAGATAATCGACAGCCAGCTTTTCGGCTGCTTTTACCTGTTCCATATTCTCCACTGATAAACCGATGATCGATTCTTTACCCAAAACCTTTCGGGCAATATCCACTGGCATATCTTCCTGTCCCAGATGCACACCATCAGCTTCACAGGCAAGAGCTACATCTACACGATCATTTATGATTAGTGGAATGTTTTTGTCTTTTATGATAGCTTTGATTCTCTTCGCCAGTGAGATAAAATCTCTTGTTGAGATAGATTTTTCCCTGAGTTGCACCACACTCACTCCACCGGAAACAGCAGCACTGACGATTTCTTCCAGAGAGCGTCCCAAACTGAGTTCTCTGTCGGTAACTAGATACAAGCTCCAATCTATCTTTCTTTGCATATTTCTCTAAGTTTCCAGTTTGAGTGAGTTGATGATAGTGTTGTCGTTTATATTGTAAAGCTCATCTATAAAATTCATCTGCATACTACCGGGACCGTGAGACTTTTTCGCTGCATTTTCTCCGCAGATGCCCATCAGAGCCATAGCATGGGTTGAAGCTGAGAGATAATCATCGTTCACAGCGCAAAAAGCAGCGGTGATTACACTGGCAGTACAGCCCAAGCCGGTTACTAGCGGCATTAGTTTGTTGCCGTTGTGCACCTCTACAATCCCATCTCTGCCAATAATTATATCAGTTTCGCCACTGATGCTGACAACGCAATCAAACTTTTTTGCCAGTTGCTTTGCTGCTTCCAGAGCCGATTGTGAGCTGTGTGTACTATCCACTCCTTTGGTCTGACTATCTTCTGCTCTATGTACAGCCATAATCTCGGAAGCATTTCCACGGATTACCGAAGGTCTGATATTGTTTATCAGAGCATGAACTGTGTCGGTACGGTATTTGGTAGCTCCTGCACCGACAGGGTCTAAAATGATGGGGATATTCTTTTCGGAAGCTACTTGCATAGCTTTGTGCATTGCGATGATCCAATTTTTGCTAAGCGTCCCGATATTGATCACCAGAGCACTTGCAATAGCAACCATATCCTCCATCTCTTCTTCTGCATGAGCCATCACGGGTGAGGCGCCCAGTGAGAGTAGAGCATTGGCTGTGCTGTTCATCACTACATAGTTGGTGATACTATGAACGAGTGGTCTTTGCTCGCGTATTTTCTTCAGGTCTGCGCATACGGTTTTTGCATCGATCTTCATTCTATCCTCCTTATGTATCGCTATCTACTTTTATGGCACAGAGATTCCCGCACATAGAGCAGGGTGAGTTATCCATGCCGATCTTTTCGTGTCTTTTAGAAGGCATTTCCGGGTCCAAGGCGGTTTTTAACATCCCTTCCCAATCGAGATTTCTCCGGAAGTGAGACATAGTTTCGTCTCTTTGTTTTGCTTTTTGGATACCTTTGGCGATATCAGCCGCATGAGCGGCAATTTTGGTGCTGATCACTCCCAGCTTGACATCTTCGATATCCGGGAGGCAAACATGTTCTGCCGGAGTTACATAGCAGAGGAAATCAGCGCCATGTGAGGCTGCCAATGCACCGCCGATCGCACCGGTGATATGGTCGTAGCCGGGTGCACTATCGGTTACCAGAGGACCGAGAACATAAAGTGGAGCATCAAAGGTAAGTTTCTTTGCCATTATCATTTGCGATTCGATTTCATGCAATGGAACATGACCGGGACCTTCGACCATCACTTGCACACCGGCAGTGCGGGCGCGTTTTACTAATTCACCCATCACCATCAATTCGGCAGTTTGGGAGCTATCGCCTGCATCAGCGATGGAACCGGGACGAAATCCATCTCCTAAACTTATAGTTACGTCATAACGACTACAGATTGACAGTATTTTGTCGTAATACTCATAGAGCGGGTTTTCTTGTCCTGTTTTGATGATCCATTGTTTGATAAGAGCACCACCACGACTGACTATCCCTGCGACTCTTTCGTTATCCTTATGATACAGCAAGCTCTTTTTGGTAATACCACAATGCAGAGTCATAAAATCGACACCCTCTTCGGCTTGCTTTTCTATCTCTGAGATCAGCATCTCTGAGGTCATATTGTTCATGTTCTTACCGGCTTGCATCAGCTTGGACATCACACTATAGATAGGAACAGTACCGAACATCACCGGCGAATTGTTTAGTAATATCTTTCTGATATTATCCAATTCTCCACCGGTGGAAAGATCCATTATACTATCTGCACCATATTTTATTGCGCATTCCAGCTTGCAGAGCTCTTCGTCCGGATTCATTCGAGTCTCGGATGTTCCGATATTGGCATTGAGTTTGGTGGATAGCCCGGCTCCGATAGCGCGAGCGGGGAAATCATGGTTGATATTTTTTGGGATGACTATTGTACCGTTCGCCAATCCTTCCCTTATTTGATGGGGTGGCACATCCTCGTATGCGGCTGCTTGTTTCATTTCCGGTGTGATTATGTTTTTTCTGGCTTTCTCTGTTTGGGTCATAAATTCTCCTCATATGTTTGAATTTTTGATTTAATGTGTTTGATTCTTTGCTGTAAATTTTTAGACTGCATAAAATAGCGGACTAAGGCAACATTCTTTGCCCCGGCTGCTAATACCTGATCAATGTTAGTTGCGTCGATTCCGCCTATAGCTACCACCGGTACAGAAGCCACCCTTAGAGCTTGTTTTAAAAGATCGATCTCTACCACCGGATCGGGATTGGCTTTGGTTGGCGTGTTATAAACCGGACCGAAACCGAGATAGTCGGGTTTTAGTTTGATAGCTTGCTCAAGCTGGGAAAGGTTATGGGTTGATAAGCCGGCAAGCATTTTCTTATCTTTCTTAAGATGGGGAAAAATTTTTCTAACAGCAGTTAAAGGTAAATCATCCTGTCCCAAATGATAACCGTCTGCATTCGAAAGATAAGCAATATCGGGGCGGTCGTTGATTATGAAGTTGGTTGTCGTTCCTGCTGTAATTTTTTGCACCCTTTGGGCAGCAGCTAATAATTCTCTATCGGAAAGATTTTTTTCACGTAATTGCAGCATTGTTACTTCTTCTACAACACATATTTCAGCTATTTCTTCATAAGATAGCACAGGCTCGGTAATGATTACATATAATCCGAAGTCTTTCATCTGTTCCTGCGACATATAACCTCGCTAGCTCCCATTTATTTCTGCGGCAATCAACTTTGCTGCTTTTTTCCCGGACAAGAGCATACCTCCGAAGATAGGTCCCATACGGCTTTTCCCATGAACATTGTTAGCAGCCATACCCGACACATATAACCCCGGATAGATGCTTCGGGTGCATTCCACCACGGCCTTTTCTCCTTTTTCCACCGACATCGATCTTTCACCTAAGATGCTTCCGGTTTCTGTAGAGAGTCTTATATCGTTTTTATTATCTAACAAACGAGAAACTTCCGAAGGATGTCCAGTTGCGTCTAAAACAACTTTAGCAGTGATCATCAAGGGATCGACGTGCATCTTATTTAATGTTACCGGAAGCCAATTAATGACTATTCCGCCGACTCTGTCGTCAGAAACAATAACATCTTCAACATTGATACCGTTAAAGAATCCAACACCTGCTTTTGTTCCTGCATAGATGAGTGCTGCGGTAGCTTCTATAGAGTCGCAGGTATATAGGTTTTCTGAATAATGAGTATAAGAGATATTATATTCATCGAGTATGGGGATTGCCTCTTGCTGCACGATTATTTTATTGAAGAGCATTGCTCCGCCCCACATACCGCCACCGGGAGCTAAGTTTTTTTCGATTAAAGCTGTTTTGTAACCTTCACTTGCCAGTGTTTGAGCAGCCACTAAACCGGAAGGACCTCCTCCCACTACGATGATGTCGTTCTCTAAATGTGTGTCGAGCTTGTCGAAAAAAGATTTGATAATCCCTTTCGATACTTTGTTTTCCATATTCCCTCCTTAAATTAATCTCACTCAGGAGGGTAATGCATCGGGCTGATGGAAGTTTTTTTCTCTCCCTACGCCGGCATTACCCGGATCAGGTTCAAAGGGTATAATCTCAGGTTTTTTTATGAAACCACCCCTGCTTTCCTTTTATGATCCTTTTCCACCAAATCTAAAAGCTATGCTTTCATGTCAAATAATTTCTTGATTTTCCACCCGCTATCAGCTTACTTGAGAAGCATCATTTTGCGGGTAACTACATCTTTCTCTGACTTCAACTTATATAGATAAATAGCGGAGGCTAGCTCTCTGCCATTATCATCTTTACCGTTCCATGCCACCATATGCTCTCCGGGCAGTTTCTCTTCATCTAACAAAGTTTTCACTATCTGTCCTCTGATATTGAAAATCTGCAGTTTCACATTACTCTGCTGAAGCAAGGAAAATTTTATCGTTGTCTCCGGATTGAATGGATTGGGATAGTTTTGCTGTAGCATAACGCTTTGGGCTACTATTTCATTATCATCTGCATGCGGAGGAGGAGGACATGGATAGAAATCTATATCTAAAGCAGCGTAATACATTTCTGCACCCAGACTGGCTCCTATCCCCGGGAATGGTTCGTAGGAATTTGGAGATGAGAACATAAGATGCAGCCTTCCCAAGTCATTATAGCCAAGAAATTCTATCTGAGTAGCGGGATAAGTATAGGCGGGGATCATATCTTCCAATTCAGGGACATTCTCCGGGTTCAGATATATAGTTTCATGCCAGGAAAGCCCTAGATCATTAGAAATAGCTATAGCAATTTCAGGTATGCCAGCTGATCCGGGGTCGGTTATATTCTGGTTCCATACGGCAGCAACTAAGCCATGCTCTTCATTGACGGCAACTTTATGTTTATTCTCATAAATAGCATATTCGGGATCATGATGCCAGATGGGCCAACCGAGCTCGGTGATCACAAAACCATCTTCATCATATTGGATACCTTCTCCATACGGGTCCCACGGCAATACAGGCGTATTATGATACAGATCTGGATCACCGATCAAACCGACATTGTACATGGTAAATTCTTCGGTGACAAAATCGAATATGAATACTTTGGGGAAGCCGAACAAATCAAAGTGCTCATCTGTCGGCATCTGATTCTCATCGCTTTTGTGCAGCCATAGGTTTTGCATAGTTATCAGCTTAAAATCATTATCTAAGAACAGACTATTTTGATGGTTTGAAAACTTAATATCCCAATACAATTCCTCTCCCGGTTCCAGCGGGAACATCGGATCACCATTGGCATGAGTGGGATTTTCTATCTCACCAAGTTCGAAATAACCGGGTGTGGAATGATATAGCCATTCACCTTCTCCATAATTCTCATTAACAAAGATAAATAGTTTTTTATCCAGTGGAGTCGCATTCTCATCACCGTCCAAAACTCTATTCCAACCGAAGAATGCCAGTTTACCATCAGTTTCGGAAACTGCCATAGACATAAAAGGCTGTCTCAAACCATCCAGATGCCATTGGTCAATTCCCGGGATACTGTTATAATTCCAATCCAATTGAGTTTGCCCCCATAGATCACTCTCATCAAAGTCTGCATAGGCGATAACAGGATTAGCTACCTGTTCACCGGTTACTGGGTTATCCTCGGCATTGAACGCCGCTACATAAACTCTCCGTTTATCTGGCATAGGAGATTGCCCGATTAACAAAATCGGATTGATAAATTGATCACCATCAAAGGCGGGATTGGGATGCGGAGAAGAGAGAGGATCTATAATTGCTAAAGGACTCATCCATAAACCTGGCTCAGACATCATACTATACACATCATAAGAATAGACTACCTCCCAATCTGTCTGGTTAGCCATCAACCTATTCCATGCTACTATAGGATTGGAGCTTAATGGATCGATATCTATACTAGGGAATCCTTCTTGTCTTACGATGGTAGATAATCGATCAATAATATGTAATTCTCCATTTTCGTCAATATAAGCATACCATGCCCTGCTAACTGCTTCCTGAGTTTCACTGCGTCTATTTACTATATATATCCCTTCATCAGTCGGATGCTGCAATCCTACAGGTGAACTATTCAAACCGCCGGGCATATAATAATCAAAATTGATACCCATTGGTAATGGCACTCGACCAAATTCGTAATTCGGTTGCCTTTCTTTTCGATCTGAATTTATAAATTGACCATTTTCTGTTCCGTTTACTGCAGTAGGTGGGACTGCCGTTTGGGAAATAAGTGCTACATACATAATTAGCATACAAATAATCATGCAATTTTTCATCATCTCTTCCTCCTTAATATTCTTTTCTGCTCATTATCTTGGTAATATTTTATAAGACGATGTAGTAGGATATAGTAATTATAGCGCTTTATACCTATGTAATTCAAGGAAAAAATAAATTCATTAGCAAATCTCTTCATATTCCCTCCTAGTCAAACCGAAGCCGGTGAAGCAATTGCAATCATTAGTTCTTCATTCATCGTTCGACCGAGAACCGATCCAACATCAATGTGAAAAATATAATTGCGTTTTTTGGTGTCAAATACTTTTTTTCTGATAGTCGAAGATAGAAGATAGAAGTTTAAGAGTTCCTGGCGGTGTAGATTAGATAAATTCATCAATTCATTTCTTTCTGTTTTGTCGAAGACAAGATGATATCTTGTCCTACGCTCCATGCTCTTTGCTAAAAATTCCGTGAGCGAAGCGAATAAATTCCTATAAATTACTACCAATTCCTTCTCCTTCAACCATAATCTTTCAACTGCTTTTTACATTTTTCATTATACATTATTCATTTCCAAGAAATTTCTCCACTTACTTCTTTCTGCTTACTGCTTACAGCCTACTGCCTACTGTTTCCTGTATTATGTTTTCCGTCTTCTGTCTCCTGACCTCTAAACCCTCAACCCAGTGAAATATTTCTTACGAAATTTCACCGGGCAGGCAACTCAACGATTCAACTAATTAACTAATAAACAAGTCAACCAATCAACATCATCCCTGCTTCTCTCACACCACTTTTCACTTCTCACTTTTTCACTTTTCACCAGAAATTCATCCTGCTTCTCTCCATGCTTATTTGACCATCATTATCTTCTCTACTGTCTGCTCACCATTCTGCTTCAGTTTGATGAAATACTGACCACTGGAGACCGGTCTGTCGTTGTCATCTCTTCCATCCCAGCGGCATTCGAATGTACCTCTGCCGGCATAAGCCTCCATCAACGTACGTATTTTCTGCCCTTTTACATTATAGATGGAAAGTTCCACATCTCCCGCTTCTGCCAATTCCAATTTGATAGTAGTATCCGGGTTGAAAGGATTGGGATAGTTGGATATCTTGGTTGTCGGCACTTGGAGTATTTCGTCCTCTTGTGTACTTACCTGCGAGCTGAAACCCCACTCATAAGCACCCATATCTATACTATCGCCACGGATACGCGGATTACCGGCAAGATCGGTTTCGGGAAATTGAATCCCCGGAGGTAGATCCATTGTTCCGGCATCCCGAGCCGGTGAATCTATTGAGAGGCTATAGGGGTAGTCTCCTGTATAAGTCCACAATGGATCGGTGTCCAGATTGCCTTCCAACCAATTGACTATGCTTTGATTATTTTGATTATATATCCCATCTTCACCTCCTTCTATAATCGAATTCGATATAGTTATTTCTCCTGGTGGTAGTCCGGTATCTGTTGACATACTAATTGAATATGGCTCATTGTTATAGATAATTGAATTTGTTAGATGAACTTTTGCAGAATTTATACCTAGTGCTCCTCCAAGATTGGAAGTTGTCAAATTATCTCCTATAGTAGCATTGTATATATGTACATCTGCACCCCAAATTATCGGGAACATACTTGTTATAGAATTTGACCAGCCAGGATCGGATATATCTACGATACATTCACTAATCTCTAAATTTGTAATAATACCACTATTAGGTTCCGGTTGTATAGCAAAATGTCCTATTATACCTATTGCTCCACCGTCTCCGCCAGTATAGCAGGGTGTAACTGCCCCGGGTACATTCTTTCTGATGCGGATATTCTCAGCATAAAAGCGAGTAAAATTCTGATCATAATAGTTTTCTGCTACACCAAAATGTAATGCTACATGTCCGTCATTATCGTATATGTGAATATTGCGCAGGATAAAATAATCTTTTATATAATTCATATTAACAAGCTTTGCCAACCTTGTCTGGCATCCTGTTATATTCAGATTTTCCAGTACACATGAAGTAGCGCGGGATATACGAATTGCACCGGGCATACCGTAATATTGCCGATCGCCACCGTTTTTGATGGTGAAATTCTTGATAGTGAAATCTTTGAATTCCTGATCATCGGTGTTATTAAGGTTTAGGGCATCGAATGCCCAGGTCGTCTGTTCCATATCCAGGATAGTCGTATCTTTATCTGCACCCACAATATCCACATAAGAGCGGGTTTCGATCGGAAACTTCTGATTGTTCAGACTAGGCGAATACACCCCTTCGGCGACATGGACGGTGCGCTTCTCCAGGCTGTCCGGTTTTATCATTGTCATTGCCCGGGCTATGGTTTGTAAAGGCTCAGCGGGAGACAAGCCGCTGTTATCATCCGAACCGTCCGGGTTTACATACAGATCCGCTGCCACCGGCTCGATCTTGCCATGATTGACAGAAAAACTGAAATCCGGCGGTACTATGTCTCTTAATATCAATATATATGGTAGTTCAGGTTCAGCCACGGTAAATGTGTCCAATTCAACCGAGGTTTGTCTATCACCCGCAATACATATATCTTGCGCTGCTGCACTATAATTTAGATATACACTGTTTAGATCATTGTTGCAAAATTCCAAATTATTACTCCCATCCGGAGATATCATTATTGCTCCCAATTCATAAGCATGGTTGTGCCTTATAGTAGAACCTTTAAGCAAAGGATCGCCATTATCATTATGAAATATACATATCGCACTCCCTATATAAGCACGGTTATTCTCGATAATACAGTTACTTATCACCGGAGAAGAGTTATTTGTTATATAAATGCCACCACCGGTAGTTTTAGTATAGTTAATCCAATCTGCCTTACCGTTTGTGATCGTAAATCCCTTCAGCACGGCAGCACGGCTTTCACCGTTAACAAAGCTAACTACCGTACCACTGTGGTTTCCGTCTATCACAGTCTGCGAGATCATACTCTCATCACCTGTGATCCCGTAAAGACTCATGACCACTATATTTTTACCGCCAAAATCTATATTTTCATAATATACTCCCGGATGTACCAACACTGTATCTCCATCCGATGCTGCTGATATTCCACTGGTGATATCGGTAAAATGTTCGCTACCATCCTGGTTTATTTCCCACACCATGGCTGACAATAGGCAGCTAAGGCTGAGGAATGTTGTTATCAATATTATTTTTAAGTTCATGTTATTTCTCCTTTTTTTTGCAAATGTATTTTTTCTCCTGTAAAAGTAACGAGTGATCCTTCTTCGCCCCATCCGCATCCTCCTCCGTTAAAGCTACGGAGGACGGGGGGCTTCGAAGGACAAGGCAAGTGACAAGAGACGAGTGACAAGGAAATGAGCCGGTGTTTTTCGTGAGAGATTTGAAGTTTCAGAAAACCCCTCTGACCGGCTGAAGCCGGTCTTCTCCCCTTGCGAAGGGGAGAAGAACTTCGATCAAGCGAAAGACTGTCATTGCGAGTTGTTCTTCTTGCTATACTTTTGCGCCTGCCCTGTGAAATGCATGCTCGGTAAGATACGATGCACATTCCTTTTTGGCAGAGCATATTTATACAGGGTGGCAATCTCATTTTCTACTACCTCTATCTTTATATGAAAGTGAAGAGTGACAAGTAACGAGTGACAAGGGAATGAGCCGGGGTTTGAGATGGCAGGCAAGATGACCAGCCTGAAGTAAGCACCAGATTCCCCCAGTGAAATATTTCTGACGAAATTTCACGAGGCAAGCAAGCACCAAATTCCAAATAAATTCCAAATTCCCCCAGTGAAATATTTCTGACGAAATTTCACAAGGCAGGCAATTCTCCAATGACCGAAACGATCGTTTACTCTTGTTAATCAGCAAATCCATATTCCCTACCAGCCGTCACCCTGCCTGCCATTCCGTAGTAAAACGAAGGATGGAGTGATTCCGACTTGTCGGAATTGTATCGAAGGGTGACAATGCCACACTCCCTAAGTTCACACTTCGATACGCTCCGGCTTACGCCGAAGCTACTCAGTGTGACGATTTCGTTTTTTATGAGATTTCTCCACACGAGAGTGCGTGATAAGTAATAGGTGATAAGTGATACGAAATGGCAAACGAAATGACGCGATTTCTTTAAACTTTCAACACTAAACAACTCCTTGCTCATTCTCTCACCTTCTACCTTTCTCACCTTCTCCATTCTGCCTACTGTTTTCTGTCTTCCGACTTCTGACTTCTGTCCTCTAAACCCTAAACTCCTAAACATCATCCTTGCTTTTCACTTCTCACTTTTTCACTTTTCACCAGAATATCTCCTTGCTTTTCATCCATCCTCTACCCTCTATCATCTCTTAACAAATTCCAGAGACGGAGAGCAAGCTCCCCGCCTCTGTATTTCAGATTATTTGAGCAACAGCATCTTACCGGAGAGTTCGGTATTATCCGCTTTCAAACGGTAGAAATACATGCCGGAAGATACCGCATTACCTCGATCATCGGTTCCGTTCCAAACCACCGAATGTTTACCTTCTGCTGCGCTGCCATCGTAGAGAGTCGTTACTTTCTGTCCTTTGATGTTGTAAACTATCAGTTCGACATTCTGTTCGGAGGAAACCGTGAAGTTTATCGTCGTGTCCGGATTGAAAGGATTGGGGTGATTACTGATCTCCATAACCACCGGTTCTTGGGGAGTTTGCATACCTTGCTGTGAGCCGATACGAACAAGTGCGAACTTCTGTCGTCTCGGTCTGAGTGTCTGAGCTGTATATGCACCAGTCTGCGGGTCTTTCACTTCTACTACCCGATATCTCTGGGTGCTGCGGTTTCTGCCGTAATAGAGTTCGAAGCTTAGATTACCGCCGCTATGACCTTCATGTGTGTATGCTTGCAGTTCAAGCGGATAACTTTCGTTGAATACAGTGGCACCTACGCATTGGTCATCTACTAATACACCTACTTCCAGCAGTCCTTCATCTTCCTCTATATCTTCGACGAAATAGGATTCGTAATCATAACTGTCAGTATAGTCGAAATATTCCGAATTGTCCGCTAAGGTAAATTCACTCGGCTCGAGATAGTCGGGATAGCCGGGGGGTATATTCCAGGTGAAGGTAAGCGGTTCATTTATGGAAGTTTCTATCTCATACATCTTACCGTATTCCATGCTTGGCCGGGGATTGGCTGCATAGACCCAATTTCCCTGTGAGTCTTTTCTCATGCTCCAATCTTGGGCTCTTATAGCTTCCAATCTCTCCAAAGTGTCTTCACTAAATGCATCGAAAGGACACTGTGAGCTCGGGATGAAATAACCGATCCAGTTTACTGTGTTAGGTTGCAGTGTAATAGGTGTACTCAAATCTATCCTGTCGCCGGTTACATGTAAATAATATGGTTCTTCATCTATAGTCCTCAACTTATAGCCATCAGGGCTATTGAATTCGATATTATCTCCCTGCCATGCTCCTAGATGCCAATACATTTCAATAATAAACGCCTGATTTGGTTTAGCAAGTACATGATCTATCGTTCCTTCCAGCGGTTCCAGCACCTCCGGTGCCGGCTGGAAGCCATATTGGTCTCTTTCCAATCTCGGGAAAGAGTCCCAATGCCAGTTTCTATCTTCGAACAGTTTCACAAGTGAATTATCGAGTCGGTTATGTAGCCCGGCATAGCCCTGCCATTGCAGGTGTGGATAGGTCTTGAGGATATAGGGGTTGTGTTTCTGGATCTCCCATGTATTTTGAAAATCCCAATTATCGAAGGTATCATGCTGAACCATCTCGACTGTGAGTTTACCTTCACCACCGGCAGAAGTGCTCTGCCCGGAAGATTCGATGTCCCAGTAGGAGTTGGTAATATCTGCTTGGTTTGAGACTCCCAAAAAGCCGCCAACATTAGTATTGCCGTTTACCTGTCCCGTACTATAAGAATCGATTATATTTGCGGGTGCAACCGGTGTGGGACTAAGACCCACATATCCGGCAAATCCACCAATATTCAGGTCGCCTTCAACTCCACTATTGCTGTAGCTGGATATAATATCCGAATCATAGGACACACCAATCATTCCACCGCAATTTTCAGTTCCACTAACTGAACCGAAGGTATAGCTCTTTTGGATACTTGATCGTGATGTTGCTGCTCCAACCAAACCACCAACATCAAGATAACCATCTACACTGCCTCCACTATAACTTTTTAAAATAGTAGAAGTAGCCATACTGCCAACTATACCACCAACTGCCAGTCCGTCTTGCCCCACTTCACCAGTGATATCACCGATGGCATAGCAATCATGTATTTGAGATTGGGCATATGCTCTACCAACTATACCTCCAACATGACCTACACCATGGACATTAGCCTCACTATAGCTGGAGGTCAGATTTGATCCTGCCAATACTCCCACCAAACCACCGGCATACCAACTGCTTGCTGTAACTTCACCACTGCTGAAACAATTGTTAATTTCAGAATTCATTGCAATGGCTATCAGACCTCCAACAGTTTGAACACCTGACACATCAACATTGATTAAATTAACATTTTTTACGATTGCTCCATCGAAAAAAGCAAATAATGCTTGGATATTGGAGCTTCTATCAATGAATAGATTGTTAATCGTGTAGTTATCCCCATCGTAACCTCCAAAAAGAGGACGATTATTAGGATGATCATAGTCAACCCATTCACCAATAGGCTCCCAATTGTATCCGCTTAAATCGATATCATCTATCTGAATAAAATATGAATCCAAATGATGTCTGACACTATCTAGATGTACGGCTGTCCCAACCCAATAAGGATTTTGTTCCGTACCGTCTCCTCCGGGAAATTGTGCATATAAACATGAAGCCATAATGGTAATGGCTATAGTAAGCAAAATATGTTTTTGCATTTGTAAATCTCCTTGATAATTTGTTATTAGTTTTGGTAAATAAATTTTGTTAATTTGCATTAATTGGTAAAAACACGATATCTGACTATCAAGTCAGATCAATTTATTATCACATATCTATTTATATTTTAATGATCATTGTAATTTCTTAAACAGTTTAACCTTCACATATTTGTTTTAGCTCTCCGATGCAAGATCGAAGAGCTTTTGTATAATAAATCGATTGATGCAGCAAGGAATTAGAGTTGATACTATCTTCAGCCCTATCCCTAAGTGCTTGGCATTTATGCATATATGGTATTGGGGGGGGGGGGGGGTAGCGTATTAAGACGCTTTGTGCCTATCTGCTTTTGGTAAATAAAAAATTCATCAACATTTTTTTTCATATTCCCTCCTAGTCAAACCGGATTCGGTGAAGCAAATACAAGTTTTCCTTTTTTCGTCAAACCGAGAGCCGGTTCGGAATCATGGTTGCAAGATTACAACACTGCTTTTCGTTGTCAAATAATTTTTTTCTGATAGTCGAAGATAGAAGTTTAAGAATTCCTGGCGGTGTAGATTTGATAAATTCATCAATTTATTTCTTTCTGTTTTTCCGAAGACAAGATGATATCTTGTCCTACGCTCCATGCTCTTCGCTAAAAATTCCGTGAGCGCAGCGAACAAATACCTATAAATTCCTACCAATTCCTTCTCCTTCAACCATAAACTTTCAACTGCTTTCTACATTTTTCATTATACATTATTCATTTCCAAGAAATTTCTCCAC
>Ga0334900_1000030_pt1 | contig 265868 bp, 193 predicted proteins | sample GraSluR3_MG_2_FD_207231 | JGI IMG/M metagenome (GOLD analysis project Ga0334900, IMG submission 207231) | Sludge microbial communities from methane-producing bioreactor in Wageningen University, Netherlands - Granular Sludge_31_08-R3 | ecosystem: Engineered > Bioreactor > Anaerobic >... | reverse complement strand
TGTGTTGATTATTCGTTGTTGGTTACGCCTAAGTAAAAACAACCAACGTGCCAAAAACCATAAACACCACAATAACAACATAATACAAAATCACTTTAAGTAAAAATACGGAACAAATCTTCGGTTTTGAGGGGTTTTTTTGTAGGGGAGGGGCCTGCGGTTTTGCAAAAACGAAGGGCCTTGGTCATTCCGTGCCAGGGTGCCGGAGCAGGGTTTGGGAAGATGGGCCCCGGCAGCTCCGTGGGAAACAGGCAATGGCCTGGGCAAAATCCGGCAAATAAAAAAGCCGGGCACTGGGGCCCGGCTTTTTGTATGGGTGGTGGGTGTATTAGTTGATCTCGGCGGTGAGGGTGAAAGTTCCCTCATAGGTTCCGGCATTGGCGCCGGTGGGAACCACCAGGCTTCCGCCGATGAGGAAGTAGTCGGCTTCGTTGGCGATGATCTCGCCGGCGGTGAAGGGTTCTCCCGTGGTGGCGCCTTCATCGGTGGTGCGGGCCACGGCCGGGGTATAGTCCAGTTCAAGGTCTTCAGTGCTGTGTGCCAGGGTGGTGTTGGTCCAGCTGATGTCGATGGAGGCGTACTGGGTGGCGGTCACGCTGAATTTACCCACGCTGACGGCTGCTCCGGAGACATTCTCATGCGCTCCTCCGACCACATCGAGTACGGCGGTGGCGTTCAGGGCAACGTCCCCGAAGTTGATGTCCTGGAGTTTTTCCACATCGAGTTCTACCACAACCTGCGCGGAGGCGGTTGCATTGACATTTTCCTGTGCGGTGGCGGCAGTGGTGAGGGCGGCGAGGATCAGGGCGGCGAAGATGGTTTTGAAGGTTTTCATTGTTCCGGGTTTTTTAGGTTTTATGTTTTTGTGTTGATTATTCGTTGTTGGTTACGCCTAAGTAAAAACAACCAACGTGCCAAAAACCATAAACACCACAATAACAACATAATACAAAATCACTTTAAGTAAAAATACGGAATAAATCTTCGGTTTTGAGGGGTTTTTTTGTAGGGGAGGGGCCTGCGGTTTTGCAAAAACGAAGGGCCGGGAAGGGGCCTGTGCCGTTTGCGTCGGCCGCCTGTACAAAAAGAAGGACTTTCCGGATCAGTGCATCCGCCTGGGCCGGGAGGGCGAAACCATAACGTCCTATTCGTATTCGGTGGTAATGGTGATCACCCCTTCGTACACCCCGGGACGTACGTCTCCGGCAAAGGTGGCGCCGAACAGAAAAATGGTGGCTTCCACCTGTCCGTTTTCCGGACGCAGGCGGTCCACCAGCAGGCCTTCCCTGTTAAGAGGGAAGCGGGCCTGGTTTCCTTCAAAGGGGGTGGCCTGGTGGGCCCGTCGTGTGCCGTTGTTCAGGTAACCGGCCTGCACCTGGAAGGGGAGGCGGTTGTGTTCATCCAGCACCAGCTCTTCCGGGGCGTCGATGTTTACCAGCACGTTGACATTCTCCGCGGCCTGCACGGAAAATCGGCCCGAAAAATCATCACCCGGGCCCACCTGTACCCAGCCATAGTTAACAGGAATCTGTCCCATGCGCAGGTTGCGGGCTTCGGTGATGGCCACTTCGTTCTGGACGATCAGCTGCAGCTGCATGAACTGGGCGGTGGCCTGACCCGGAAGGAGCAAACAGAGGCCGGCCAGGAGCCATGGCAGGGCCCTGCGGCGGTGGGTGGATGGGGTGGTGTACCTTCTGTTTGTCATCTTTATCCCTTCTTGCAGGCCGGTCAACTCGCCGGCCCGTGATGTTTCGTCAGTAGCTGATGTCTATGTGGATATCTCCCAGGTAACTGCCTGCCTTCAGGGTCTCCCCGCCCAGCAGCAGGGTGCCGTAAATGATCAGGTAAGCCTTGGTCTTGGGGGGCGTGTAGCCTGCATGCGGTGGGGTGGGCGGCGGTCCGGGGGGTCCCCCGATCCGGCGGCGCATGGGGAAGGTGATGCTTTCTCCGGGCACCTCCACGGCCTGCCCTGCGGCTTCCACCGGGGTGGTGGCCCCGCGGTTTGAATAGGCCAGCCGGATGTTCACCGGGATGCCGGTTTCGGAATCCCCGTCACGGATAAGCCTGTTGCCTGCCGGAGGGATGATGGACACGGTGACATCAAGAAATTCCACCCCCTCTACCTCCAGCACCACGGCGCGGGGGTCGTTGAAGTTGATGAATACGGGCTCGTCTCCGGGCCGGACCTGTCCGAAATCAAGAACCTCTTCTCCGGAAAACCGGAGGTCCAGGTCGTATTGGCTGTAGTCACCGAAAGGGATGCGGGGGGGCTGTGCGCCCGTCATGGCCAGCTCGTGTCCTCCCATATGCCTGGTGATGCTGTAAGTCACCCGCGCATTCTGAGCATGGGTTTCCGGCACAAGCATTCCGCCGGCCGCCAGCAAGGCGGTCAGTAAAAATGCCGTGTATTTGCCAAATCCCCTCATCAGCTTCAGATATATTCTATTTCTATGGTAAACTCCCCTTCATAGCTGCCGGAAAGGGCGTTGCCCAGGTCCACACGCCCGCCGATCCAGAAGTAGAACTCCCCGCTTTCGTTGAAGCGGAGCTCCCGTTCCAGGCCATCGAGCAGCTCGGACTCCCTCTGGCTGTCCATGCCCAGTCCGCTGACTTCATAGTGGAAGGTCAGGCTGCCGGGGCCTTCGCGCCGGAACACCTCCCGCTCGGAGATGTAGCTCACGCGGATGGAGGCGTTGGGCTGCCCCAGGGCTTTCATGATGCCGGCCTCCGGGTCGAATACGGGATTGATGTACACCTGGTCTTCCTCCTGCAACTGGCTGGCCTGGATCAGGCTCATCTCGGCGATCGTGACCAGCTCGATGGGGGCGCCCACCACGGTGGCCGAAGCGGTGATGCTGATCTGCTGTCCGGAGGCATTTCCCTGTTGGGCAAAAACCTTTCCCGGAGGGATCGTCGCCAGTGCACAGAAAAACAACAACCCGGCCCTCCGCAGAAGCCCGGTCCATGACCGTGATATGTCGAGACGCATACGCATAATGAACTATCCAAAGGGATGCAATTGCTGTGCCAGCGGGGTTAAGGTGTTGAAGGCCTGATGTGTTTCAGGTGATGCCGTGGCCAGGAGCCAACGGACTCTTCGTTTTCGAAGACGGCCGTTCGGTCGGCGTTCCTTCAGAAACCGGAATCAGTCCTTATTCGGAAGGGTCCGCGGCCAGGGCTTCAATCTCCCCGACCAGGGCAGGGAAGCCTCCCATGGTGTCCCGGAGCGCTTCGAGGTCCAGGTTGTCTGCCTGGTGCTTCAGCTTGCCGGCATAGGCAGCCAGCCGGGCCACGCCGTGATCCCCGGCCAGGTCCGCCAGCTCCTCGGCAAAGGCTTCGATCTTGAACAGCACCCACTGGTCCTTGACCGACTCCCACCGGGGCAGGAAGTCGCTGCGGAGCTTTTCCAGGAGCTCGGGCAGTTTTTCCATCTTTTCCTTTGGCAGGGGGATGGCCCCTTCTGCTGCCCGGGTGGCTTCTTCCCGGGTTGTTGCCGGACCGGGATCCTGTATCTCAATACGGTGCTTCAGAAACTTTGACAGGACGTCCAGCAGGCTTTTGCGGCTTACCGGCTTGTAGAGGTGGCTGTCGAACAGGCCGGAGTGTTCGATCTTGCCGGTCTCGTTCATCAGGGCGGTGAAGGCCACCAGGGGCATGGCCTTGTGTTCGGGTTGCCTGCGGATGGCTTTTGCCAGCCCGAACCCGTCCATGCCCGGCATCAGGATGTCGATCAGGGCCAGGTCGGGCCGGTGGTCTTTCAGCAGCTCCAGCGCCTTTTCCCCGCTCTCTGCCGTCAGTGTTTTCAACCCCAGCAACTCCATGTTCACTTCCAGCATCTCGATATTGGCCGGGGCGTCATCGACGATCAGGATGGTGGCCTCGCCGAACCGGATGGCTCCTTTATTGTCTGAATGAGCCAGGGCCGGTGCCGGTTTGCGGGTGACCTCCACCCCGGGCAGAACCACGGTAAAGGTGCTTCCCTTGCCAACTTCGCTTTCCAGCAGGATCTCGCCGTTCATCTTTTCAATGAGCCGTTGGGAGATGGGCAGGCCCAGCCCGGTGCCGCCGTATTGGCGGTCCGACTGACCGCTTTGCTGGTAGAAGGGTTTGAAAATCTGCTCCTGCTGGTCTGGCGGGATGCCGATGCCGGTGTCTTTGACCCAGATGCGCAAGGCTCCCTTGTTGTCTTCCTTCCCGGCAAAATCCACGCCGATCTCGATGCTGCCCTTGTGGGTGAACTTGACCGCATTGCCCACCAGGTTGAACACGACCTGTTTGATGCGGATCTCGTCGAGCAGGAGGGTTTCCGGAAAGTTTTCGTGTGATTGGAGCTTCAGCGTCAGTCCCTTGGCCCCGGCTTTTTGCTCAAAGAGCAGCCGGATGTCTTCCAGATGCCGGCGCAGGTTCACCGGGTGGGGGGTGATCTCCAACATGCCGGCTTCGATCTTGGACAGGTCGAGGATGTCGTTCAGCAGCCCAAGCAGCAGGTTGCCGCTCGACACGACCGAGCTGAGCATTTTCTTGTTTTCCGGGGAAGTAAGCCGGTGGTACAGGGCTTCGCTGAAGCCCAGGATGGCGTTCATGGGGGTGCGGATCTCATGGCTCATATTGGCCAGGAATTCACTCTTGGCCCGGTTGGCCGCTACGGCCTCCTCCTTCACCCTTTCCAGCTCTTCCAGGGCCTGGATGCGTTCATTGATGTTGCGTCCGATGCCGACCAGTCCGACGACCTCCCCCTGCTCATTGCGCAGGGGCGTCTTGGAGGTGAGCAGCCAGTGGACCTCCCCGTTGGGGCTGACAATCCTTTCCTCCCGGTTGAGGATGGTTTCGCCCCTGCGCAGGACCTTCAGATCGTCCTCTTCGAACTGCTCCGCCTCCTCCGGGGGGTAGAGTTCCCGGTCGGTCTTGCCGATCACCTCCTCCTCCGTCCTTCCCAGGATCTCGAGCTCGGCCTTGTTGGCAAGGACCTTGCGAAGCTGCGGGTCCTTGACGTAGACCGCGTCGGGGATGTTGTCGATAACGGTGCGCATCAGGATGCGCTCCCGGGCCAGCTCCTCCTGGTTTCTCTTGCTGTCGGTGATGTCATGCACGATGGTAAACAAGAGCTTCTTGTCGCCCACGGCCACCGGTCCGGCATGGACCTCCACATCGCGGACCTCGCCCGAGGCGATCTGGTGATGGAGGTTGAATACGGTTTTTTCCCCCCTGAGGACGGCCTGCATCTCCTCTTCATGGGTTTTGCGGTCCATCGCATTGATTTCGCGCACGTTCATGCCTGTCAGCCGCTCCTGGGGCCAGCCATAGAAGCTGACGGCCCTCCGGTTGACATCCACGATCTTTCCGGTATCGGGATCGATGAGCATGTGCACGGCCGCGCTGTTCTCGAAGACCTGCCTGAAACGCTCCTCGCTGGCAGAAAGCTGGCTGATCAGGGATTCCTGGGACTCTGCCCCGCGAAACAGCAGGCAGAGCAACAGGGTACTCAATGGATAGATCGTCATCACGGGCAGGAAGATGATCCGGGCCACCTCAAAAGTCAGCGGTCCCGGCAAGGCCACCGAGTAGGTCAACATGGCCACATGGACCAGGAAGCCCAGGGCCAGGAAGGAACGGCCCTTGCTGGCCCATTGGTATTGCCTGCGAAAGAAATACAGCCCCGTGCCGAACAATCCGGAGGTCAGAATGACCAACACCCCCATCACGACACCATCTCCCCCGCTGTAGATACGGTAGGCTCCGGCCACGCCGGCTGCGATGGCTGCGGGGACCGGACCGCCGAAGACACCCGCCACGCTCAGCACGACGGACCGGCCGTCGAAAAATACCCCTTCGGCAAGGGGTACCGCATTGAGCATGCCCACGATGGCCACGGCCCCGTAAAGGAAGCCCGACAGGATCCTGAACCGGAAGGAGTTGTGCTTAAACCAGCGGATCAGGAAACTGTGCACCACGCTCAGGGCCACCAGCAGGGTGATGTTGTTGAGCAGGGGGGTGAAGATCAATTCAGTTGATTCCATATTTCTGCATTCTGCGGTACAGGGCGTTCCACTCCAGGTTCAGCAGCTTGGCTGCCTCGTTTTTGTTGAAGTTGGTGGCTTCCAGGGCGCGCAAGATGGTGTTCTTTTCGATTTCCCGGAGGTCATAAACCGGTTCGGCCTCCTCAGCCCCGCCCCCGGTGCGGGATGCTTTCCCGCCGGCTGGGTCTGCCGCACTGTCTGTGGCCATCGTGCCTCCGGCCCTTTGTTCCGTTTCTGCTTTTTTCCCGGTGGCTGTGTTCCCCGCACCGCCAGCCGGCACTGCCGCCGGTCCGTGTGCCCTGACCATATCGGGGAAGTTGTTCGGGAGCAGTTCCTTGCCCTCACAGATGATCACGGCCCGCTCCATCAGGTTGCGCAGCTCGCGGATGTTGCCCGGGAAGGGGTACTGCCTGAGCATTTCCATGACGGCCGGATGCACCCTGCCGATGCTTTTCCCCATCTTTTTGACCATGTTGTGGAAGAAGAACTCCGCCAGCAGGGGAATGTCCTCCTTGCGGTCGCGCAAAGGGGGGATGAAGATGGTGAAGGTGCTCAGCCGGTAATACAGGTCGGCACGGAAGTTTTTGCCGGAACTCATTTCTTCGACCGTTTTGTTGGTGGCGGCCACGATGCGGATGTCGAACGACTGTTCCTTCTGGGTGCCGACCCGGGTGTATTTGCGGTCTTCCAGCACGCGCAGCAGCTTCACCTGCAGGGAAGGCTCCATCTCCCCGATCTCGTCGAAGAACAGGGTCCCTTTGTTGGCCACCTCGAACCAGCCTGCCTTGTCGGCGACGGCCCCGGTAAAGCTTCCCTTTTTATGCCCGAAGAACTCGCTTTCGAACAGAGACTCCGGCACGGCCGACATGTTGACGGCCCCGAACACCTCGTCCTTGCGGGCGCTCAACTGGTGGATGCCGCGGGCCACCAGTTCCTTGCCCGTGCCGCTCTCCCCCAGGATCAGCACCGAGGTGTCCTGCGTCCGGGCCACCATCTGCATCTGCTTTTTGATCTCCTCGATGCCCGCGGTCTTGCCCACGATGGTGTCGCCGATCTTCTCGTTGATGACGGTTTGCAGGTAGCGTGTCTGGCTGCGGGCGGCTTTGAGGCTGGCGTTCAGCTCGGCGAACTTTTTGGTCCGTTCGATGGCCACCCAGAGGTCTTCCGCCTTGAACGGCTTTTTGAAGTAATCCACGGCCCCCTGCCGCAAGGCCCCGATCACCGTGTCCATATTGCCTTCGGAGCTGATCATGATGACCTCCACATCGGGGTGTTCTTCCTTGACCCGGGCAAGGACCTCCAGCCCGTTCATCTCGGGCATGACAAAGTCGGAGATCAACACATCGACCGCCTCTTTTTTCAGGATGTCAAACGCGGACGAGGGCTTTTCGGCCACCATCACGTTGGTTTTCTCCTTGAGCATGGAGCGCAGCAGGTTGCGGATGATGGGGTCATCGTCCAGTACCAGGATGTTGAGTTGCTTGTCCATTGTCAGGTTCTTTGGAATGCCAATGCATCCGACGATAATAAAACCACTATTCGGCCGGCAGGGTGACGATAAAGCGGGTTCCTTTGCCCACCTTGCTTTCCACTTCCAGGGTGCCTTTGTTGCGCCTTACGAAGTCGCGTACCAGGATGAGTCCGAGTCCGCTGCCCTTCTCGTTCTGGGTTCCCGGGGTGGTGAAGCCGCCCTCCTCCCCGAAGAGTTTCCGGAGGTTGTCTTCCGGGATGCCCACCCCGGTGTCCCTGACCTGCAGCTGGACCTCCCCGCCCCGGCGCTTGCCGGAGACAATCACCGATCCGTTGTCGGGGGTGAACTTGATGGCGTTGGACACCAGGTTCTGCAGGATGCTTTGCAGCATCATGTTGTCGGCGAAGCAATGAAGCTCGTCTTCCACCAGCAGTTCGAGTGCAATGTTTTTCTTTTTGGCGTTCGGTCCCAGATGCCGTATGATGTTGTAAGCCAGTTCCTGCAGGTTGATCCGTTCCGGCACGCAATCCAGGTCGCCCGTCTGGGCGCGCGTCCAACGGAGCAGGTTTTCCAGGAGGGCATAGGTTTCCTTGGTGGAGGCGCTCAGGCTCTGCAGGATCTCGTTGTACTCCTCGCTGTCCGGCTTCAGGTAGCCTTCGGCGATGGACGACAGCAGCATGGAGATATTGGCAAAGGGCGACTTGATGTCATGCGCGATCACGGAGTACAGCCGGTCCTTGGTTTTCTGGATCTTCATGATCTGCTGCGCCTGCTCCATGATCTGTTTTTTGGCGTGGGCCAGGTCGATCTGGTTTTGCACCCTGGCCAGCAGCTCTTCCTTCTGGAAGGGTTTGGTGATGTAGTCGACCCCTCCCGCCCTGAACCCTTCAACAATGTCGGCGGTTTCTGTCTTGGCCGTCAGGAAGATGACGGGGATCTCACGGAACAGCTCATTGGATTTGAGGTTCCTGCAAAGGGTGTACCCATCGGTGCCGGGCATCATGATGTCGAGCAGCACAAGGTCAATCTTATTGTCGGACAGGATCTTAACGGCATCATCCGCGTTCAGGGACAAGGCGATGCGGTAGCCTTTTTCTTTAAGAAAATTGCTGACCACCTTGAGGTTTTCCTTGTTGTCATCCACCACGAGAACCGAAAACCGGGTGTTGTCTTTTGGATCCATGGGGTCTTTGGTTTTTAGCCTGTTATGCGAAGCAAAAGTACTCTTTGTTTTGTCAAAAACGAAGCTTTACGTATTAAAACCTATCCCGCCCTGCCACCAGGTCCGGAAAGCGGGCCAGTTGCTCCCGCAGCTCCTCCAGTTCCAGGTTCTCTGCCAGCCCATCCAGGTGGGCTGCGTAAGCCGCGAAGCTTTCCGACTCGTGAAGGCGCGCCGTTTCGGCCAGACGCTGAGAAAAGGCTTCGATCTTAAAGATCACCAGCTGGTTCTGAATTTTCTGCCATTCGGGCAGGAAGTTTTCATTGAGCAGGGCAAGCAGGGCAGGCAGTTTTTCCGGATTGTCCTTTCCGGAAGCCGGGCCGTGCCGGCGGACCGTCGCGGGGGCTTCCGGCACTGCCCTGCCGTCCCCGTCTCCCGGCATCATCCCGTCCTTCCCGTTGTCCGGGCCGGTCCCTGCTTCACTGCCCGTGCGGCTGTCCTTTTCTGTGGGGGCCGGTCCCTGCATGACTTGTGGGATCCTTACCCGGAAGACGGACCCTTTCCCCGGCTCGCTCTCCACGGTGAGCTCCCCGTGCATCTTCTCGATCAGCCGCCGGGAGATGGACAGCCCCAGCCCGCTGCCCCCATACTCCCGGGTCAGCTGGCCCTCTTGCTGGTTGAAGGCATCGAAGATCCGACTCAACTGGTCCGGGGCGATCCCGATGCCGGTATCCTCCACCCGGATCAGCAACTCCCCGGTTTGCAGGGAGTCCGGACGGTAGTCGATGACCAGCCGGATGCTGCCCTTGTGGGTAAACTTGACGGCATTGCCTACCAGGTTGAAAAACACCTGCCGGATGCGCATTTCATCCAGCATGAGTGTGTCGGGGAAGTCTTCCGAAAGGCGCACCTCCAGGCGCAGCCCTTTTTTCGCGGCGGCATCTTCGAACAGGGTCCGGATATCGCCGGCAATGGTTGCCAGGCTGATGAACTGGGGCCGGATCACCAGCTGTCCGGCCTCGATCTTGGACAAATCCAGGATGTCATTGAGCAGCGACATGAGCAGCTTTCCGCTGGAGGAGACCGATTCGATCATTTTTTTGTGGGCAGGGTTTTCCAGGCGGTGGGACAGGGCCTCGGTGAACCCCAGGATGGCGTTCATCGGGGTGCGGATCTCGTGGCTCATATTGGCCAGGAACTCACTTTTGGCTCGGTTGGCGTGTTCGGCCTGTTGCTTGGCCCGGATCAGGGCTGCCTCGGTCCGCTTCAGGTCCGTGATGTCCTTGAATGACAGGATGTAGCCCAGCAGCTTGTGGCGGTTGCTGTAAACGGGGCTTTTTTCCATGATATAGGTGGCCGCATCTTCCCCTTGCGGCCGGGAGGGCATGGCTTTTCCCTTCATGGACAGGACTTCCTTGTCCTTGTCTGAGTTCAGGAACTCGTTCACCATCGGATGGGCCTGAAAAAAAAGGGCGGCAGGCATCCCCGAGGCCTGGTGGTTTGTTTCTCCGAACAGTTGCGCCCCCTGCGCATTGAAATCGATCACCCGGCGGCTGGTGTCGGTCACCACCATGGCATCGTGCAGGTTTTCAAACACATGCTCCCGGGCGATGGGTACCAGATCGAACAAGCCGTAACGGTAGATGCCGATGGCCACAAGGGCTCCGAACAGGGAGAAAAAAACGGGGGAGAGGTCAAGCCCCAGGTAGCTGCCCCCCGTCAGATAGAACAGGTGCCCGAACCAGGGAGCCAGGGAGGCCGTCAGCAGGATCACGGCCTGCACGCGAAACGGGGTGGTGGCGAATATCAGGTGGCGGATCATCAGGGCCACCACCACCAGCATGACCAGGTTGATGTAAGCCACCTGGACCCAGTACCACATGCCCGGGACGATGTCCAGGACCAGGAGCCCGAATGCCTGGGTCGCGGAAACCTGCTGATAAATCAGGCCGTGGGCTTCGTCGGTGAACTTCAGCACCAGGGTGGTGGCCGGAATGATCCAGGGCACGACCGCCCGCCATTGACGCAACTGGTAGCCCAGGCCGGTGAACTGCAGACCGAAAACCAGTGCCAGCGCCGGGATGGAAGCAATGCCGATGTATTGCAGCCGGCTCCAGAACAGGGCCGCTTCCAGGTCGTGGCTGATGACTTCCAGTCCGTAGAAGGTGGCGTAGATGCTGATGGCGATGCAGAGCCAGGCATAGGCCCTGGTCCCGCTGTGCCTGGGTTTGCGGAATGCAAACAGGGCCAGCAGCAGCATGAAGGCACCCACGGTAAACTGCATGATGACGAAAGCCAGGGAGGTCGGGGTAAGGACTTGAAGTAAAGCCATGGGGCAAAAAAATGGTTAGGCAAATATAGGGCTTGAACCGGCAAAAAAAAAGCCTCCCTGTCCGGGAAGCTTTGTCAAGATCAATGGACTGCTGGGGCCGGTTTTTCAGCTTCCGAAAACGAGGGCCCGGGTGAGCATCTGCTCCAGGCCTTCCTTGAGCTCGTCCGGACTGAATGGTTTGATGATGTAGCCGGAAATCCCGGAGGCGCTGAGGGCCTCCCTGTCTTTGTGGCGGTCGATGTTGGACAGCACGATGACCGGGATGTTCTTGTATTTGGCGTCGTTTTTCAGACGGGATATCAACTGAAATCCGTCCAGGCGGGGCATCATCAGGTCCGTGACGATGGCATCGGGGATGAGTCCGTGTTCCAGATAGGCCAGGGCTTCCATGCCGTCCTGGGCCGTGGTGACGTCAAACTTTTCCGACAAAAACAACTTGACCAGTGCGCGGAACTCTTTGATGTCGTCGATGAGCAGTACTTTCTTTTTCATGATCTGCCGGGCTTTTGGCTCCCTTCAGAAATGGAGAAGATTCCTCGTTTTCGAAAGGAGGCAACATGTGCCATAATTAAACGCAATTCGTATGCCAGTAGTTTTAAAATTCATATTATGAGCCTGATGCAATGACAATCCTGCCGGGTGCTGGTGCGGATTCTTCGTTTTTGAAGGGCCATTTTCCGGGGGGCTGCCGGTCTTTCATTCCAATCCCGGGCCGGGGCCCGTTCAGGGTTTCGCGAAGACTCCCATGGCCCCTATCTCAGCAGGGACATCTTCACGGTCTCCACCCTGCCGGGGGTGCGCATCACGGCGATGTAGATGCCGCCCGGCAGGCGGTTGGGGGTCCACTCCACAGTGGTGGTGCCAGCCTCATAGACCCCGTCGGCCAGCCGGGCCACCCTGCGTCCCTGCAGGTCGAACACCTCCAGGCTGACCTGCTGCGCCTCAGGCAGGCTGAAACGCAGGGTCGTTCCGTACGCGAACGGGTTGGGAAAATTGGGCTGCAACTGCGCCTCGTGGGGAATGTATTCCGGTTCTTCCGCTTCCGTGCCATGGGGGTTGATCACCACCGTGAAACGAGGGGCGTGGGGAGACGCCTTGGCCACCGGGCCGGCCTTTGCCATCACGTGCAGGGGCAGTCGGGGCGCCGGTTGGGATTCCTTGTTTCCGTCGGATGGAAATGCGGCCTTCGCCCCGCCTCCCTGCAGATGGACCGTGCCTGCCGCGGCGGTCCCGGTGATCTGTGCCGTGGGCTGGTTGTACGGAGCCCCGGGTGCGATGTCGAAGGCATAGCCGGCATGCTTCTTCATGGAGGTGGCCGTCTTCAGCTCATGGTCCATCAGGGTGAGGGTCCATTCTTCGGGCAAGGCCTCCAGTTGGTGCCATTCAAGCAGGTACTGTCCGCTTATGGGGGCCTGTGGACCGGCCTGTCCGCCCACATACAAGGGCAGGGTCACTGTCTGGTCCAGTTCCTTCGGCAGGTTGTTGATCACCAGCGGCAGGCTGGTCGCCGGGCTGATCGTGTAGAGCTTCAGGAAGGTGTCTCCCAGTGGCTGCAGGCGGTAGGCATCCCAGGGGTCTTCCCCCGGTTGTCCCTGTTCCGTGAAGGTGAACCGGGCGATGGCCAGCAGGCTGTCTTTGCGCAGCTCCATGCGGAGGATGGCTGGGTCATGCGCCTCCAGGGAGGTGTCCTGCTGTTTGCCTTGAAGGCTTCCCCCCAGCCCCTTGGCCGCCGGGTGCATCCGCAGCACCGGGGCGGGGGCCTCCGCCCTGACCCAGAATGCCTGGAAGGGGGCGATGAAGGAGGTGCCGCTGCCGGTAAAGCCGTTGTAAACGAGGTAATCCCCCATGCCGGGATCCCAGACATAGATGGTGTTGCCGATGCCCGATTTGTCCCATCCGCCCGAAGCGTCCCAGTCGACCGAGGCAGTGGACGGGTTGGCAACCAGGTTCCACCCCTGGTTCAACTCCATGATCTCGCTGTTGCTGTCGCTGACACCCGCCTCGCGGGGATTGAAGGTCAGCCCGAAATCGAAGGAACTGCTTCCTTCCGCGTGTTCCGCTCCCGTGGCGTCCATGACCCGGGGCAGGGCGTCGGAATAGCTGCCGCCGCCGGGCATCCCGGCCCCGTCAAAGACAAAGAAAAAATATCCCTTGCCGCCCGGCACCGGGTCCGACAGGGACGCCGGGGTGCGCCAGGCCTCGTTGGTGGTGCCGGCATGCGACTCATCGAACCACAACACATTGGGCTGCAGGGCAGGGAACTGGCTGCCATCAAACCCCTGGGTGACGAACCCGCCGCTGAAGAGGTCAGCGAACGTGGTTTGTACGGGAGAGGAGATCATGCGCCAGCCCTGGCTGCCGGACAGCGCCACCTGCATGCGCAGGTTTCCTGCGTTGCGGACAACCTGGGAGGCCGCCAGGCTGGCCCCGGGAGGCAGGCTCAGCAGGCCTTCCTGCAGGGAGAGCAGGCCGGTGATCCGGTGGCCGGAGAGGGCCGTCACGCCCTGGGCGTTGTCGATGGTCAGATGATGGACCGTTTCAGGCAGGGCCGTGCCGGTCAGCTGCGGCTGGCTGCCGTTGTACACATAGGTGGCCTGGCCGCTGAAATGCCTGCCGGCGGTCTGTACGTTGCCGGAAGAGCCGGCCTGGCTGATGCCGCCGGGGGCGCCGATCTGGAGGACCCCGTCGCTCGCCAGGGAAAAGCTCCCCGGACCCGCCACCACATGGGCTCCCATGGAAAGGGTCCCTCCGTCATACACGGTGATGCCTTCGTTGGTGGTGGTGCTGCCGTTCAGGGCCACCACATGGCTGCTGCCCACATACACCGGGTCGTTGGGTTCGGGAGTGCGCGCAGCAGGCGTTCCGTCATGGCCGGTGCGGGACCAGGTGGATGGCTCCTCCCAGGCCCCTGATTGCCGGCTGTAAAAAGGGCCTCCCGCATCTTCTGAGATGGCCGTAAAGTCCTGCCCATGGATTCTCGGGTTGCTGTTATGGTGGTAATCGACCGTTCGCTGGACTGGCGAAAAAGCATACCCGGAAAAGGATGGGGTGATCCGGATGGTCAGTCCCCCGCTGCCCATCCCGGTGATGACATAGGCTCCCGAGCTGTTGGTGGAAACGGCCTGGTTGTAATCCCCGCTGGCCGTGACCGTCACGCCTTCCACGGCCTGCCCCGATTCATCGAGGATGGTGCCCGTGATGAAACGGTTGGACGGATCCAGGGCGATGAAGTCCCTGCCGGTCAGGTCTTGCTGTATGTTGGACTCGATCACGTAGGGGGGCGAAAAATCAAAACTGCTGTAGGAGGGCGTCAGGGTGAGGCTGGCTCCCTCAGGGATCCCCTCCAGCAAATACTGGCCGGAGGCATTGGTGGTGGCCGGACCCGGGGGGTTGCCCATGCCCGTCACGGAGATCACCGCCCCGGACCTGGGGGTGCCGTCTTCGTTCTGTACGGTACCGGCAATGCTGTAGGTCACGGTGGATTCCAGCGCGGTGAAATCGAGGCCGGAAAGGTTCTCCGACAGGGGTCCGGGGATGGTGCGGCTGGCCGGTTCAAAGGAAAAGCCGGGGAGGCCGGGGACAAGGGTGATGTTCTGCCCTCCTGCGGGGATTCCCGCCACCAGGTATTGTCCCGAAGCATCGGTGATGACATCGGGATAGCCGCCCGAAACCTGCAGGCTGACCCCCTCCACCGGCTGCCCCTGGGCATCGGTGATGGTTCCAGAAAGGGAATAGGTGGTCCCCAGCACATAGGTGACCACGATCCTTCCCGGTGCCCCGCTGCCCGGGGTGCCACCTCCGCCCGGACCATTTTTCCCGGCGCCTCCGCCCCCGGGTGAGGAGCCCGGTGCTCCGCCGCTGTTGTTGCCTTCACTGAGGATGCTGCCGCCGTTGCCGCCCCCGGGGGGAGCGATCCCGCCGACATGGGCGTTGGCGTTCCTTCCGGCTTCACCGGATCCGGCCGAGGAGCCGCCCCCGCCTCCGACGTTGCCGCTGGCGTTCGCCCCGTTGCCACCGGGGTAGACCACCTGTCCGGTTCCCCCGCTGCCACCGGCGCCCCCGCTGCTTCCGCTGCCGGCCCTGCCGCCATCGGCACGGACCAGGTTGTTGCCGAAGGTGGAAGCGCCCCCGGCCGATCCCGGACCGCCCCCGGTGCCAACAGTAAAGGAGTAGCTGGTCCCGGCCGTCAGCCCGGTGAGGGTGCTGCGCGCATAGGCCCCACCGCCGCCTCCGCCGCGGCCGCCATTGCCGGAAGCCCCGCCGCCGCCTCCGCCCCAAACCTCTACAATGATCTCGGTCACGCCCGAAGGGACCGTAAAGGTGCCGTATGTGGTGAAGGTCTCGGAAACCTGCTGTGCCTGTCCGAAAAGGGGCCATCCCCACAGACAAAACAGGGCCACCCACAGCAGGGGCCTACGCCGGCCGGCGGGGCCGGGGCCGTCGTGTGACCGGCTCCGGAAGATGTATTTGGTATGCAATATGTTTTTAGCCATAGACATGCCGTGGTCCGGGAAGCCCTCCGTCGGCCAATCAAGGCCGCAGTCCACCCGCAGGCTTTGAAAGCTTACGTAAATATAACTATTATACGGATTCCTTCCCCAATGGGTTTGCAAAAACCACACCGCCCTGGTTAATATGCACAAGAACAGGGGATTCGTTGATTTCGGAAAACACGTATCCTGAAGGCTTCTTCGTTTTCGAAGACCGCCCGGCAGGCTCCCGCCTGCTTCCGGATTTCAAGCCTTGCCGCCGGCCGGGGTGCTCCCTGTCTGCCCGCGGGGGCGGATCCTGTGGTCTGCTACTTCCCGGGCTGGCCGCCGGCCTTAAGGATTTCCCCGGCCCCGAAGCCGGGTCACGGACTTCTTACTTCCCGGTTTTGTCACCGGCCGGATCCTCCTCCCCGTAATAGCCCTGCCCGTAGCCATAGCCATAGCCATAGCCCGCGCCATAGCCGTAACCCAGCTTGCTCATCTTCACATCGTTGATCTCCACGCAGAGGTTTTTGGTCTTGACCTTCTGCGACATGTCCCGGATGAAATCCAGGGCGGAGCGGTGGGTGAAGCGCTGGCGGATCACGAAGAGGCCCAGGTCTGCCACGCGAAGCAGGGCCTGGCCGTCCGACACCAGCCCCAGGGGCGGGGTGTCGACCACGATGTAATCGAACTGGTTCTTCAGCGCCTCGAGCAATTTAAGCATGGCCGGCCCTTCCAGCAGCTCTGCCGGGTTGGGGGGCACCGGCCCGGAGGCGATGACAAACAGGTGGGGGTCCTGGGTGGCGGGCTGCAGGATGTCCTCCAGGCTGCTTTTCCCGATCAGGTAATTCGACAATCCCGGCTCGCGAGGGAGTTTGAAGTCGTTGAATATCTTGGGCTTGCGCATGTCGCCCCCGAGCAGCACGGTGCGCTTGCCCGAGAGGGCGATGGCCGAGGCCAGGTTGATCGCGGTGAAGGTCTTGCCTTCCATGGAGCGGGTGGAAGTCACCACGATGATCTTGCTCTTCTCCTCCGTGGCAAAGAACTGCAGGTTGGAACGCATGGTGCGGAAGGCTTCCAGGATGGGCGAGCGGGGGTAGTCGAACACCACCAGGTTCACCTCCTGCTTGCGCCTGCTGTAGTCATGGTGCGGGATGACCCCCAGAATAGGCAGGTCCAGCGCGTCGGTCACCTCCTGCTTGTCGATGATGCGGGTGTTGAAGAAGTCGCGCAGCAGCAGGAAGGAGAAAGGCAGGGCCAGTCCGAGGACCAGCGCGATGGCGTAGTTCAGGGTGCGCTTGGGGGCCACGGCCCCGATGAAACGGGCTGGGTCCACGATCTTGTGGTCGGGGATGTTGGATGCCAGGGCGATGCCTGCCTCGGCCCGCTTTTCGAGCAGGAAGTTGTAGGTGGCATCGTTCAGGTTGAACATGCGCTGGATGCTGATCAGCTCCCGCTCGGTCTGGGGCAGCTCGTTGATGCGCCGTTCGATCTGGCGGATGCGGCTGTTCAGGTCGCGGATCATGATGTCGGAGGCGGCCTTGATGCTGGTGATGTTTTCTTCGAGCGAGCGCTTCGCCTGCATGATGTTCAGGTCGATCGTCTGGATGCTCGGGCTCAGCCCGGTGGTGGTCAGCTGCAGGCGGGCCCGCTCGGCGTGCAGCTTGCTCAGTTCGACCAACAGGTTGTTCAGCACGGGGTCGTCGATGCCCAGGGCCGAGGGACCGAATACCTCGCTGAAGTCTTTTTCCTCACGCACGTACTCCAGCAGGTAGTCGTAGTACTGCCGCTTCACATTCTCCACGGCCCGTTGCTTGTCCAGGGTCTGCAGCTCGGTGAGCAACTGGTTGGCCAGGAAGCTGACGTCCATGAGCTGGTGCTGCTGCCGGAAGTCCTGCAGGTTGCTTTCGGCCAGAAACAGGCTGTCGGTGGTGATGGCGATCTGTTCGTCAATAAAATAAATGGTGTTACGGGCGGTCTGGTTCTTCTCGTTCAGCCCCTGCTGGATATAGGTGCTTGTCAGGGTGTTGATAAAGTCCAGGGCCCGCTGCAGGTGCGTGGCCTCGAAGGTGACCTCCACGATGGAGAACCCCTGTCCCATGGGATCGACGCTCAGCCCGGAAAGGTACCTGTCGGCGATCCGGGTGGGGTCGTGGATGGAGAACAGGAAGGTGCTGCCGGGATGCTCCTGCGGGTCGAACGGCATGCGCAGCTCCAGGTAAAAGGAATGTTCTTCCCCGCTCAGTTCCTCCCCGTAGGACAGCAGGGTGGATTCCCGGAACAGTCCGTTGTTGCCCGTGCGGGCCTCCAGGCGGTAGGTGTTGGCATCGACCATGGTCACCATGAAGGCCTCATCAAAGGGCTGCGGATGTTCCTTGTCCCACACCACCCGGAACGGGGCATGGTGGTAAACCTCCCGTTTCAGCATGGAGCCCAGGTAGCGGCTGGTGGCGTAGTACGACACCCCCAGGTCCATCGACCGGATCACGCTGTCCACCAGGGAGTAGGACGATAAAATGGCCGTTTCGTTGAACCAGTTGCTGCGGGACGAAAACACGTCCAGCTCGCCCAGAAAGGGCAGGATATTGCGGTCTTCGCGTATGAGCACGGTGGACTTCACCCGGTAGACCGGCTCCGAATAGCGGTTGTACAGGTGGGCGGCCGCCACCGCCACAAACAGGCAGATGGCAAACACATACCAGTAGGGGAGGTATTTGAAAAACAGTTTCTTCAGGTCGATGCTTTCCTCTTGAAAATGGTCCTGCTTCATGCGTTTTCAGGGATTGGTGGGGGTCCTACCGGAGGAAGTTGATTAACAGCAAGGTGGTGGATATGGCCGAGAACAGCACGGCGAACGGAAACTGGGCAAACCCGAGCCGCTTTACCGTATGGGGCTCCACATACACCAGGTCGCCGGGCTGCAGGTAATAATAGTCGGATGTGACGGCCCCCCGGTCGGTGATGTCCAGGGTGGAAAACTGCACGCCCTCGGAGGTGCGCCTCACGATATTGACCCGGCGGTTGCCGTAATCGGTCAGATCGCCCGCCAGCCCGATGGCATCCATGATGGTGAACTCGTTGTCGAACACGTAGTAGTTGCCGGGCCGGCGGACCTCCCCCAGGACGGTCACGGAAAAATTGACCAGCTTCACCGAGACGGTGGACCCGATCAGGTATTCATCCACTTCCTCCTGTATCGCGGCGCGGGCCTCGTCGAGGCTCTTTCCGGCGACCTCCACCTCCCCGACCACCGGGATCTGCACCCGCCCGTCTTCGTTCACGGTATACCCGTAAATATACAGGTTCAGGTCGCCCAGCCCCGAAGTGGTGGTGGTGCGCATGGTGCGCAGGTCCTCCATATTGAACAGGGAATGGGCATCCTCGTCCAGGGTGCTCACCCGTATGTGCAAAATATCGTTCGGCTTGATGACGTAGTCTGTTTTGCTTACTTCCAGCATGTCCCCGTGGTCCAGTTTGTCCTGCAGGTACACCAGCTGGCGGTGCGGGGTGCAGGAAGCCGCCAGGCACAGCATGGCCACCAGCCAGATCATCGCCCTTCCGCTATTGTTCATGGTTTGTTGGTTGGTTGTTGTCGGATGTGTAAGTAATGATTGCAAAGATAAAAGGTTATTAGACAAATATTCAAATTAATCTTTCTAAATAAATGAAATGAATGGCCAAATGACCGCCCGGGAAATGGGGTGCCATCCGACGATAAAAATAAAAAGCTGCGGCTTTTTTCCCTAACTTTATTTTTTCCCGGGGCATTGTTTTTGATGTCCCTGATTGTCGGACGGGCCTGTAACTTTTTGGGTGGCCTGTGCGTCCCAACTTATGAAAACAAGAACCCGGAATATTGATTGAATGACAACGGCCCAGTACAATCAATGTGTGGACTCCCATGCCGACGGGGTTTACCGCTTCATCCTGAAGAATATAAGGGATGAGGAGAAGGCAAGGGACATCGTTCAGGACAGTTTTGAAAAGATGTGGATCAAGGTGGAAGAGATCAGCTTCGATAAGGCCCGCTCGTACCTGTTTACCACGGCCTATCACACGATGATCGACGCCATCCGGCGCGAACGCTTCCAGGCCGGCATGGATGAGGCGGCTTTTAACGAGCACAGCTACCGGCCCGAGTACAGCGGACTCAAGGAGGTTCTCGAGGAGGCGGTGGCGCGGCTGCCGGAGATCCAGCGCACGGTGGTGCTGCTGCGCGACTATGAAGGGTACTCCTACCAGGAGATCGGGGAGGTGACCGGACTGAACGAATCGCAAGTGAAGGTTTACATTTACCGGGCGCGGACATTTTTAAAGAATTATATCGGGAGCCTGGATGCGGTGATCTGACGATGCGGCAGACAGGACGGGCGCTGAAGCCCCGCGGCGAATGGGGCCGCTGATGGATCAGGTAAAGGGAAAACCCCCGGTGGGGGCGAAAAGAGAACCAAAACACGAGTGCTGTGAAACCGACCATGGACAACTACCCGGAATATTTCCTCGACTACCACGAGGGCAGGCTGACTGGCGCAGCCCGGGAGAAGCTGATGGCTTTTCTGAAGGCACATCCGGCGCTCCGGGAAGAGTTTGAGGCCTTCGAGCCGGTGACCCTGTCGCCCGACCAGGGGCTGTCCTTTCCGTTGAAAGGGGCCCTGAAAAGGGGGGAGGTCACGACCGAAAATTACGACTGGTATTTTGCGGCTTACGTGGAGGGCGACCTGGAACAGGAAGAGCGGGAGGCCGTGGAGGCCTTTGCCCTGACCGGCGAGCGCTATGCCCGGGAGCTGTCCCTGATGAAAAAGACCCTGCTGGAGCCCGATCAGGCCATCGTGTTCCCGGGCAAGTCCGCCCTCAGGCGGCACAGCCTGGTGCCGGAAGGCGTGGGCGTGGCAGAAGTTGCCGGCGGGATCGCTCCGGCCGCCACTTCAGAGGGGGCCGCAGCCGCCTCCGGTAACGAAGCTCCGGGAGCAGCCGGCCCTGCCAGGGTACGGCGCCTGGTCCCGCTGTCCGGTAAGGTCTGGTACTATGGCTCTGCCGCGGCGGTGATGCTGCTGCTGGCCGGTCTGTTCTTTTTGCGTACGCCCGTGGATCTCCCCATGGAGTACGCCCAGGATATTCCTGCTGTCGGTCCGGTGGAGCAGCCGGAGGCCGTTGCGGAGGCTTCACCGCCACAGCAGGTGCCTTCTTTGCCCGGGGCCGTCGCCGGAGTCGATGCCCGGCAGGAAACTCCTGCTGTGACCCGGCAATCCACGGTCCCTTCCCGGGAGCCCCTTGTCCGCCCCGGGCAAGCTACTGCCCATGACCCGCTGGCGCTCCGGGTCAGTCCGGCCCCGCTCCTGGCCAGCCGCCTGCCGGTCGGCCGTCCGGCAATCCCTGACCTGCAGCAGCCTGCCACGGCAAGCATCAGCCACCGTACGGAGTTTGCCTACTGGGATGTTCGCCGCATGCCCGCCGAATTGTACCAACCGGATGAGGGACCGGGTGGCATCACCCGGGAGGTGAGCCTGTCGCAGCTGGCCCTGAACCGCCTGCAGCAGAGTGTGCCGGTCGACCGCCAGCTGGCGGAAGAGCGCCTCTCCGAAACCAGGAACACCCTGGCCTCCGTGGCAGGTTCCGGCCGGTCCGCCATCGGGCAGATCGGTTCCGGCCTGCTCGACCCCGAACCCCTGCCCGGGGAAGAAGACCGTCAGATGCTGTTTGCCATCGGCAGCCTGTTCAGGGTGTCACGGACGGCCTCCCCGGAATAATCACGGCCTCCCCGGAATAATCACCGGCCTCAGCCGCCATCCCGTTTACCAGGCTATACGGGCCTTTGGTGTTTCCACCGCCGGTGCGACCACAGGTAGGCGGCCGGGTTCTGCCGGATGTCCTGCTCCAGCAGGGCCATGAAGCGCCGGCTCACCTCCCCCTCGGGCAGGTCGGCGGGATGGGGCGCGACCTCCCTGAATGTCATGCGGTAAAACCCCCTTTTTTCCTTGTGGATGGATAAGTAGAAGACCGGCAGCTTCATGCGGCTGGCCAGCTTTTCCGGGCCGTCGTTCACGGCCGTGTCCTGGTTCATGAAGGTCGTCCAGTGGGCATGGCGGGGGTCGGGCGACTGGTCTGCGATGAGTCCGACGACCAGGGGCTTGCCTTCCTGCTGCAGGCGCAACAGGATGCGCACCACCTGCTTCAGGGGTGCCATCTCATGGGCGTAGCGCGCGCGGACCTGCAGCATGAAGCGGTCGAACACCTTGTTTTTCAGGGGCCGGTAAGCCGGGACGCCGCAGGCTTGGATGTCGTACCTGGCGGGAAGCCCGCTCCACTCCCAGTTTCCGTAGTGGCCGTAGAGCAACACGACCGACCGGCCCTGCCGGGCATAAGCGTTCATCATCCGGAGGCCTTCCGGCTCGATGGCGTAATGACGCCGGGCCTGCTTTTCCGTGGCATGCAGCAGCCAGATGGTCTCGAAGAACAGGTCTGAAAAATGCAGGTAGAAGGCGCGGCTAATCCTTCGCAGCTCCTGCTTTCCCTTTTCCGGGAAGGCCTTGCGGAGGTTGTCCCGCACCACCCTGCGCCGGTAGCCGGCCACATGGTACAGCAAAAACGCCACGGCGGAGGACAGCACGTACAGCACCCGCAGCGGCAGCCACGACAGCCCCCAAAGCAATCCGACAAGCGGCAGGGTCGCTATTTCCTCCGGTCTTTTCATGGTTGGACGGTGGCTATTGGCCTTTGGCTAGCAGCCAACCGCTAGTATAAAAAATGATCGTATGGGTACCGCTCCCGGTGAATGGCCACCACTTTGTCGTACAGCAGCCTGCGGAAGGGTTCGATGTGTTGCTTTTCCTTGGCGGATATGAAGATGCAGGGTTCGTTGGTCTTGCCCATCCAGGTGTTTTTCAGCTCATCCAGGCTGAGGTTCTCCGGGCCGGCCGGGGTGAGGTCGTCGGCCTCTTTCTCCACGAAACGGTATTTGTCGATCTTGTTGAACACCATGAGGGCCTGCTTCTCCTTCCCGGTGATTTCGGCCAGGGTCTCCTTCACCACGCGGATCTGGTCCTCGAAGTTGGGATGGGCGATGTCGACCACATGCAGCAGGATGTCCGACTCGCGCACCTCGTCCAGGGTCGACTTGAAGGACTCGATCAGGTGGTGGGGGAGCTTGCGGATGAAGCCCACCGTATCCGACAATAAAAAGGGCAGGTTGCCGATGACCACCTTGCGTACCGTGGTGTCGAGGGTGGCGAACAGCTTGTCTTCGGCAAAGACCTCCGATTTGCTGATGAGGTTCATGATGGTGGACTTGCCCACGTTGGTGTAGCCCACCAGGGCCACGCGCACCAGGCTGCCGCGGTTGGAGCGCTGGGTGGCCTTTTGCTTGTCGATCTGCTGCAGCTTGGTCTTGAGCAGGGCGATCTTGTCGCGGACGATGCGGCGGTCGGTCTCGATCTCCTTTTCGCCCGGCCCCTTCAGGCCGATGCCCCCTTTCTGGCGTTCCAGATGGGTCCACATGCCCGCCAGGCGGGGCAGCAGGTACTGGTACTGGGCCAGCTCCACCTGGGTCTTGGCGTGGGCGGTGCGGGCCCTCAGGGCGAAGATGTCCAGGATGAGGTTGCTGCGGTCGATGATGCGGCATTTGAGCTGGCGCTCCAGGTTGCGGTGCTGGGAGGGACTCAGCTCGTCATCGAACACCACCAGGTCGGCCTTTTCGGCCTCGACATATTCGCGGATCTCCTCCACCTTGCCCTTGCCCAGGAAGGTGGCCGGGTCCGGCTTGTCCAGCTTCTGGGTGAAGCGCCGCAGCGGGATGCCCCCGGCCGTATCCACCAGGAAGGCGAGCTCGTCGAGGTACTCCTCCACCAGCTCTTCGGTCTGGCGGCCGATGACGGCACCCACCAGAACCGCCCGTTCCTTCACATGTGCAGTATCAATGTATTTCGGCATAAGGTTCCCTAACCCAAAAAACTAAAATCCAATAGCCAACAGCCAATGACCAACAGCCAGCAGCTAACCGCCAAATGGCCTGAACCCGATGAGCTCCCTTACGTCCCGTATGGTCTGGCGGGCACTTTCCCGGGCCTTCTCCGCCCCCATGCGGGCCACCTTGCCCAGGTAGGCATTGTCGGCGCCGATCTCCAGGATGCGCTCTCGCAGGGGGCCGGTAAAGGCGATGATGTCTTCGGCCAGTTGCTTCTTCAGGTCCCCGTAGCGGATGGTGGCCTGGTGGTAGGCGTCCAGGAAGTGCTGCACGGTGTCTTCGCTGCTGACCGCGCGCATCAGGTTAAACAGGTTCTCGATGGGCTGTGACATGGGCTCTCCCGGTTCGGAGGGGCCGCTGTCGGTGACCGCCCGCATGACCTTCTTGCGGATGTCTTTGGGGTCGTCGGCCAAAAAGATGGCGTTGCCTTCGCTTTCGGACTTGCCCATCTTGGTGCTGCCGTCCAGCCCCGGGATCTTGACCAGCTCCCCGCCGAAATTGTAGGCATACGGCTCCGGGAAATAGTCGGTCCGGTACAGCCGGTTGAAGCGGTTGGCAAAGGTGCGGGCCATCTCCAGGTGCTGCTCCTGGTCCTTGCCCACCGGCACCTTGTGGGCCTTGTGTATGATGATGTCGGCGGCCATCAGCACGGGGTAGGTGAGGAGGCCTGCATTCACGTTGTCGGGCTGCTTGCGCACCTTCTCCTTGAAGGAGGTGCAACGTTCCAGCTCGCCCTTGTAGGCGTTCATGTTGAGCAGGAGGTAGAGCTCGGCCACCTCGGGCACATCGCTCTGGATATACAGGGTGGCCACCTCGGGGTCGATCCCGGCGGCCAGGTACTCCACCAGTACCTGCCTTACATTGCGGTGCAGGTCTTCCGGCGTCGGATGGGTGGTCAGCGAATGGTAGTCGGCAATGAAAAAGAAGCAGCGGTTTTCATGCTGCATCTTTAAAAAATTGCGGATGGCACCAAAGTAGTTTCCAAGGTGCAGGTTTCCGGTGGACCGGATACCGCTCAGTACAGTTTCCATGACGCGAAATTACGAATTATTGCCCGGAAATTTGATGTCTTTCACGTGGAGCTGGAGGCTTATCCTGCCGTTCCACTCGTTCTCCTCCACCTGGTAGGCCAGGTCGAAACACCCCGCTCTGAGCATGTCCGCCTGGTGGTGGCCCTGCTGGAAGGCGATGGCCGCCATCTCAACCGGTCCCGCCTCAGGTTGCGTTACGTTAAACTTCAGGTGTTTGCCGCCCACGACGCGCGGGGTGCCCCGGACCGTGCAGTTGCGCGAAACAAATATGGGGTTGGTGTTTCCGGGTCCGAAAGGAGCGAACTGCTTGAGAATGCGAAAGAACTTGCCCTGGAGGTCTTTCAGGTCGGCCTCTGCATCGACCTCGATCTCCGGGATGAGCATGTCGTCCGTGATGGTGTCGTTCACCACGCGGGTGAAGGCCTCCCTGAAGGCTTCGAAGTTCTCCGGCCGCACGCTGAGGCCGGCGGCATATTTATGCCCCCCGAAATGCTCCAGGTGTTCGCTGCAGGCGTCGATGGCGTCATAGACGTCGAAGTCCTTCACAGAGCGCGCCGATCCGGTGATCAGCCCGTTGCTTTCCGTCAGGATGATCGTCGGACGGTAATAGGTCTCGATCAGCCTGGAGGCCACAATGCCGATCACCCCCTTGTGCCAGCCGGGATTGTACAGTACGGTGGCCTTGCCGTGCTTCAGGACCGGGTCGGCTGCGATCATCTTCAGGGCCTGCCGGGTGATCTCGGTGTCGAGGCTGCGGCGCTCGGTGTTCTGGTCGTTGATGTCGAGGCTGAGCTCGTGGGTGTCGCCCATCCGGTCGCACAGCAGCAGGTCCACCGCCTTCTTGCCGTTCTCAATGCGGCCGGCGGCGTTGATCTTGGGTCCGATCAGAAACATCAGGTCGTTGACGGTCAGCTCCCGGGTGAAGGCCGACCTGTCGTCGGAGGCTGCCTTGCGGAAAATATTGCTGTAAAACAGGATGGACTCCAGCCCCGGGCGGGGTTCCAGGTTGAGCCGCCTCAGGCCGAAATGGGCCAGTATCCTGTTCTCGCCCGTGATGGGGACCACATCGGCCGCGATGCTGACCACCACCAGGTCGAGGAAACGCTCCAGCTTCTCAAAAGGCATGCGGTTTTTCTGGTAATAGGCCTGGGCCAGCTTGAAGCCCAGCCCGCATCCGGACAACTCCTTGTAGGGATACGGACAGCCGGGCTGCTTGGGGTCCACCACCGCCACGGCCGGCAGGGGCTCTTCCCCGGGCCGGTGGTGGTCCACCACGATGAAGTCGATGCCCCGTTCGCGGGCATAGGCCACCTGGTTGTAAGCCTTGATCCCGCAGTCGAGCGAGATGATCAGCTTCACCCCGGTTTCCTGCGCATAATCGATGCCGGCATAGGAAATGCCATAGCCCTCCTTGTCGCGGTTGGGGATATAGTAGTCGAGCCGGTCGCTGAACTCGCACAGGAACTCGTACGTCAGTGCCACGGCCGTGGTGCCGTCCACGTCGTAGTCGCCATAGATCAGGATGCGCTCGCGCTTGTCAAGGGCTTGCTGGATGCGGGCAATGGCCACATCCATGTCTTTGAGCAGGAATGGGTCGTGCAGGTTTTCGAGCGAGGGACGAAAAAAATCCCGGGCATCGGAAAACGTCAGGATGCCACGCTGGGTCAGCAGCCTGGCGATCACCCTTTCCACGTTCAATGAAGCGGTGAGCTTGTCAATGGCCTCGGTATGTTCTTCTTTTTTTACTACCCACCTTTTATCGGTCATTACAGAATGTCCCTCTGTTAATAATGCTTTTATGCCGGATGGAGGCCGCCTGCCGGGGCACAAAACCCGCCCGCATGCCGGGTACCCCATGCATGTTTCTTATGGTAAAGATACATTTTTTTGAGGGAAAGCCCGTGGCAATCTCAGCCTTGTTCGGGAACGGCCAGGACCGTGATGCGGTTTTTCCTTACCTGGACCGTGCCTCCCGGGATGTTGATGTAGTGGATGTTTCGGTCGGTGTCGATGACCTTGATGCGCCCTTTTCCCAGGAGGGCCACCAGGGGTGCGTGGTTTTTAAGGATCTCGAATGAGCCCATTTTGCCCGGCAGCTGCACCAGGTCTGCCTGCCCCTGATAAAGTATTTTAACGGGCGTGAGGATCTCGAGCCGCATCATGGCGTGTTGCTTTTGTGCTGCCCGCCTTCGGGTTTTCCGGCACTTTCTCCCCGGGACTTGCTTCTCCGGATGACGTCCTCGATGCTTCCGGCCAGGTTGAAGAGGGTCTCGGGATAGCCGTCCATCTCCCCGCTCAGGATCATGGAAAAGCCCTTGATGGTGTCGTTCAGGGAGACGAAGGTGCCCTTCAGTCCGGTATACTGTTCGGCCACGTGGAATGGCTGGCTCAGGAAGCGCTGGATCTTGCGTGCCCGCTTCACCACCAGCTGGTCTTCCTCCGAGAGCTCTTCGATGCCCAGTATGGCGATGATGTCCTGCAACTCCTTGTAGCGCTGCAGCACCATCTTCACCTGGCGGGCGGTGTGGTAATGTTCCTCGCCCACCGTTTCGGGGGCCAGCAGGCGGCTGGTGGAATCGAGGGGGTCCACCGCGGGATAGATGCCCAGCTCAAAGATCTTGCGGCTGAGCACCGTGGTGGCATCCAGGTGGGTAAATGTCGTCGCCGGTGCCGGGTCGGTCAGGTCATCGGCCGGCACATACACGGCCTGCACGGCGGTGATGGATCCCCGCCTGGTGGAGGTGATGCGTTCCTGCATCAGCCCCATCTCGGTGGCGAGGGTGGGCTGGTAGCCCACGGCCGAAGGCATGCGTCCCAGCAGGGCCGATACTTCCGATCCCGCCTGGGTGAAGCGGAAGATGTTGTCCATAAAGAACAGGATGTCCGAGCCGCCCTCTTCGCCTTCCCCGTCGCGGAAGTACTCGGCGATGGCCAGGCCCGACAGGGCCACGCGCGCACGCGCCCCGGGGGGTTCGTTCATCTGTCCGAACACCAGGGTGGCCTGCGACTGTCCCAGGGCCTCGCGGTCGACGGCAGACAGGTCCCAGTGTCCCTTTTTCATGGACTCCTTAAAGGCCTCTCCGTAGCGGATCACGCCCGACTCGATCATCTCGCGCAACAGGTCGTTGCCCTCGCGGGTGCGTTCCCCCACGCCGGCAAACACGCTGGTGCCGCTGTAGCCCTTGGCGATGTTGTTGATCAGCTCCATGATGATCACCGTCTTACCCACCCCGGCCCCGCCAAACAGGCCGATTTTGCCGCCCTTGGGGTAGGGGGTGAGCAGGTCGATCACCTTGATGCCCGTGAGCAGGATCTCCGACTGGGTCTTGAGCTGGTCGAAGCGGGGTGGCTCGCTGTGAATGTTGTACCGCTTTTTGGTCTTGACCTCCCCGAGTCCGTCGATGGCGTCGCCGGTCACATTGAACAGCCGGCCGCGGATCTCCCTGCCCGCCGGCATCGTGATGGGACCGCCGGTGCACACCACCTCCATCCCCCGGGCCAGTCCGTCGGTGGCATCCATCGAGATGGTCCGCACGGTATCCTCTCCCATATGCTGCTGGCATTCCAGGACGATGCGGTGGCCTGCTTCGTTGTGCACTTCCAGGGCTTCATAAATGGCCGGAAGCTCCCGGGTGTTCTCGAACATCACATCGACCACCGGGCCGATCACCTGGGAAACCTTGCCTTTTACGGGTCCGTTGCCGGAGCCGTCCTTTTCGCCCCCCTGGTTCCTGTCCTTGCCGGCATCCTGTTCATTGCCCGGCGGCTGGTCCTTGCCGGCCGTCCTTCCCTTTTTTTTCTCCTGCGGCTTGTCCTGCTTGTGGCTGCGCATGCTGCGATGGTTTTCAGGTTCAGCTGGGGCGGCATCCGGCCGCCGCAGTCCCCTCCGCCCGGATCCGGCGGGGGCATGTCAACGAATTTACTCATTTTTAAAATTCAGGCCTTCCTGAGGGCTGGATTTTATTTTAACTTTACCGCCGGTTCAAACCAATCATTCTTTTCGTCGGATGGGAACAGACGACCAGGAGGGCCGCTTCCGTGCATTGACCGGACATGACTATGGGCGCATCCATGCGGGGGAGACCCTGGAGGTGTTTGAGTCGGCCGGCCGGGCCTATGCCCTGAAGGGAAAGGTGGTGGAGGGCAACCGTATCGGGAGGACGCTGGGCTATCCGACGGCAAACCTGGAACAACAGCCGGAGGAGGTGGTCCTGCCGGGAAAGGGGGTTTATACCGCCCTGGTCGAGGCGGCGGGCGGCTGGCACCAGGCCATGGTGAATATCGGGATCCGGCCCACACTCGACATGTACCATGTCACCATCGAGGCCCACCTGTTGGGGTTCAGCGGAAACTTATACGGTAAACCGATCGCCATCCATTTCCTGCAGCGCATCCGGGACGAGATGCGGTTCAGCTCCCTGTCGGCGCTCCGGAAACAACTGGACAGGGACCGGGAGAAGACCCTGTCTGTCCTGAAGCAGCTGTCTCCCCGCCTGGTGGCCACCCGGGAGGGGGTGCTGCGGAAAGACTGAGCCCCCTCAGATGGTCATGATGTCGGCCTCTTTGGCCTCCACAACCTTGTCGATCTTGCCGGTATATGTGTTGGTCAGCTCCTGGATGTTGCTTTCGAACTTCTTGACCAGGTCTTCCGGCACACCGTCTTTTTCCAGCTTCTTGCCGGCCTCGATGGCTTCCCTTCTCACGTTGCGGATGCTCACCCGCGTTGATTCGGCCTCGGCCTTCACCTTTTTTACCAGGTCGCGGCGCCGCTCCTCGGTGAGCGGGGGCACGGCCACCCGGACCAGCGTGCCGTCGTTCTGGGGGTTGAACCCCAGGTTGGCGGCCAGGATGGCCTTTTCGATGGGTGCGATCATGCTCTTTTCCCAGGGCTGGATCACGATGGAGCGTGGGTCCGGGGTGTTGATATTGGACACCTGAGACAGCTTGGTTTGGGTGCCGTAATAGTCGACCATCACGCTGTCAAGCATTTGGGGGTTGGCTTTTCCGGCGCGCAGCTTCATCAGCTCGCGCTCCAGGTGGGCAATGGCGTTGCCCATTTTCTCTTCGGCCTCTTCATAGGCAAAATCCAGATCTTCACTCATTGTTTTGGTGGCGTTGGTGGAGGGTCAAATTTAAAAAAAAACCGTAAACTTGCATACACAGTCGTGCGACCAATCCACGTCTTTTCCGGTGTTCCGAAGGATTCACATCCCCTGTAAAGGGATACAATACGGCAAATGTATGACAACCTACCGAAGGGTGCTTTTAAAATTCAGCGGCGAATCGCTTGCCGGCGGCAACAAGCTCGGGATCGAAGCCCGGGCCCTGGAGGCCTATGCCTCGGAGATCAAGTCGGTTGCTGCCCATGGCGTGCAGGTGGCCGTGGTGCTGGGCGGGGGCAACATCTTTCGCGGGATTCAGGGCAGCAAAACCGGCATAGACCGGGTGCAGGGCGATTATATGGGCATGCTGGCCACCATCATCAACAGCATGGCCCTGCAGTCGGCCCTGGAAAACATCGGGGTGAAGGCCGCAGTCTTGTCGGGCCTGCCGGTCGAACCCGTTTGCGGGAAGATGAACCGCCGCACGGCCAGGGACCTGCTCCGGTCGGGGCATGTGGTGATCATCGCCGGGGGCACCGGCAATCCTTTCTTTACGACCGATTCGGCTGCGGCCCTGCGGGCCGCCGAGATACGGGCCGATGTGATCCTGAAGGGGACGCGGGTCGACGGGGTGTATTCTGCCGATCCCGAGAAGGACCCGGAGGCGGTGAAGTACGACCGCCTGAGCTTCGACGAGGCCTATGAAAAGAACCTGCAGGTGATGGACCTGACCGCCTTTACCATCTGCCGTGAGAACGACATTCCCATCGTGGTGTTCGATGTGAACGAGAAAGGGGTGCTGTTCGACATGCTGGTGAACGGCAACCCGCATGGCACGCTGGTGACCAAATAAAAAAAAGGAAGCGTTGCCGCTTCCTCTTTCTCGTGATTAACCAAAATCAAGCCCGCAATCAGGACAGTGCCAGGCGCTTGAAAGCCACGACAGTCAGGTCTTTGTCGACCTGCTGCAGCATCTGCCTTACGGTCTTTTTATTGTCGATGATGGAGTCCTGGTTCAACAGGGTGCTTTCCTTGTAGAACTTGTTGAGCTTGCCAAGGGCGATTTTCTCCAGGAGTTCTTCGGCCTTGCCTTCGTTGCGGGCCTGCTCCTTGCCGATCTCGACCTCCTTCTCCACGATGGAGGGATCCACATCATCCTTGTCGATGGCTACCGGAGCCATGGCGGCGATCTGCATCACCACGTCCTTTCCTGACTGCTCCACGCCTTCCACGTCCTTGTTGAAGGCAGCGATGGAGGCGAGGCGGTTGCCCGGGTGGATGTAAGCGAAAGCCATGGCGCCTTCCACCACGCCATACTGGGAAAGTTCCAGTTTTTCACCGGTCTTGCCGATCATGTCGGTGATGTTTTCCTCGACGGTCCGTCCGTTCAGGTCGGCGGCCCGGAGTTCTTCCAGGGTCTTGATGTCCTTGTCGACGGCCAGGTTCAGGATGCCCCATGCGAAATCGACCATTTCCTGGTTCTTGGCAACAAAGTCGGTTTCGCAGTTCAGCATGATCGCGGCGGCCTTGGTGGCTCCGTCATTGGTCTTGCCGATCACCACACCTTCGTTGGCCTCGCGCCCCGCGCGGCTGCTGGCCACCTTCTGACCCTTTTTGCGGAGGATGTCGATGGCTTTGTCGAAATCGCCTTCGGCTTCCACCAGGGCTTTCTTGCAGTCCATCATCCCGGCACCGGTCTGTTGGCGCAGTTTGTTTACTTCAGCGGCGGTAATGTTTGCCATATTGTTGATTCTTTTTTTGTGTTAACGATTCGGTTTACTTTCTCGGACGCTTGCCGCCGGGCCGGCGGGAAGCGGCGGCCTTGGCCTTCTCCTTCTCATCCTCTTCCTCCTTCAGCTTCTTGGCCGCGGCCTTGGCCCGGGTGACTGCGGCATCTTCTGCCTCATCCTCCGACTCCTCCAGTTCGTAAGCCTTCCTGCGGGCTTCCTCTTCCTGTTCCCTTTCTTCTTCCTCCTCCATGGCCTTGTCCTTCTCCAGCTTGCGCTCTTCGAGGCCTTCCTGGATGGCTTCCACGATCAGCTTCACAATGATGTGGATCGACTTGGATGCGTCGTCATTGGCCGGGATGGGATAGTCCACGTCCTGGGGGTTCGCATTCGTGTCGACGATGGCGAAGGTGGGGATGTTGAGTTTGTGTGCCTCTGCCACGGCAATATGCTCCTTGCAGATGTCCACGATGAAAATGGCGGCCGGGAGGCGGTTCAGGTCGGCGATGCTGCCCAGTTGCTTCTCCAGCTTGGCGCGTTCGCGCAACACCTGCAGGCGCTCCCGCTTCGACATGTTGCTGAAGGTGCCGTCGGTTTCCATCCTGTCGATGGCGCTCATCTTCTTCACCGCCTTGCGGATGGTGGCAAAGTTGGTGAGCATGCCGCCGGGCCAGCGCTCAGTCACATAAGGCATGTTCACCTGCTCCACCAGCCTGGACACGGTGTCCTTGGCCTGTTTCTTGGTGGCCACGAAAAGGATTTTCTTGCCCGACTTGGCGATCTGCTTGATGGCCGCGGCAGCTTCGTCAATCTTGGCGATGGTCTTATTCAGGTCGATGATGTGAATGCCATTGCGTTCCATGAAAATGTAGGGAGCCATATTGGGGTTCCACTTCCTTTTCAGGTGGCCGAAATGGACACCGGCATCCAAAAGTTCGTTATAGTTCGTTCTTGCCATGTTGTCTGATAAATGTGTCCGATAATAAGATTAACGTTTGCTGAACTGGAATTTCTTCCTGGCTTTTTTCTGACCGGGCTTCTTGCGTTCGACCATCCTGGGATCCCTGCGAAGCAGGCCCCTTTCCTTGAGGACGGGCCTGAACTCCTGCTCAATTTCGATCAGTGCCTTGGACAGGGCCAGCCGGAGTGCCTGTGCCTGTCCGGTGATCCCGCCGCCGTCCAGGTTCACTTTCACGTCGTACTTTCCTTCGGTCTTGGTAAGAATGAAAGGTTGCTGAACCATATACTGGAGGATCCCGGTGGGGAAATATTCCTTGAAATCCTTTTTGTTAACAACAACCTGTCCGTTGCCTGGCTTCAGATAGACCCGGGCTACAGCAGTTTTTCTTCTTCCTGAGGTGTTGACTACTTCCATGTTTATCTGGTTGTGTTGAGGTTGATTTGTTTGGGTTGCTGAGCCTGATGCGGATGCTCACTGCCGGCATATACGTAAAGGTTGCGGAACAAGGCGCTTCCCAGCCTGTTTTTCGGGAGCATGCCCTTGACCGCCTTTTCCACCATGGTGGTGGGTTTTTTGGCCATCATCTGCCTGGCCGTGGTGACGCGCTGGCCCCCCGGGTGACCCGTATGGCGCACGTATTCTTTCTGGTCCCATTTGCTTCCCGAAAGCTGGATCTTGTCTGCGTTGATCACGATGACGTTGTCGCCGCAGTCCACATGGGGGGTGAAGTTCGGCTTGTGCTTGCCGCGGATCATCGAGGCAACCAACGTGGCCAGACGCCCCAGAATCTGGTTTTCCGCGTCAATCAGGACCCAGTCTTTGTTGACCGTGGCCTTGTTGGCGGAAATGGTCTTATAGCTGTTTGTATCCATTGTGTGGCTTAATTTGCTGTATCTGATGTGAATAATAACACGCAATCCCCCGCTTTCGGGGGTGCAAAGCTAATTGAAAAAATTGGTTCCGGCAAGTTTATCAACAATTTATTGTTAATAACCCTTTCGGAATGTATTGGGATAACTAAACGGGCTCAAATTCAGGCTGCAAAGATAAGCATTTTTCCATTTGCCGTGAAGGGTTTAACTCAAAATTCTGTAAATTTAGACCCTGCATCCCGCCGGCAGGCCCGCAAGGCCGGTGCAACACCATCCGACATGAACAGGCAACATCTCTTGAAATCCATTCCTGCATTGTGTATTTACCTGCTGACGGTGCTTCCCGTGGCCGGCGGCGTTCATGGTCCCGCTACAAACGGGCATTCTGATCCCCTGGCCGGCAGGAGCCCGGATCCCCAGGCGGCGGTGGGAACCGGCCCGGAAACCAGCCTGTCCGACGCGGCCCTTTTCTCCCTTCTCACGGCGAGCCCCGGGGATGCATTGTACTCAGTATTCGGCCACAGCGCCCTGAGGGTGTATGACCCCATCGCCGGAGTGGATGAGGTGTACAACTGGGGCACGTTCGACTTTGACACGCCCAACTTCTACCTGAAGTTCCTCCGGGGGCAATTGCTTTACCAGCTCAGCGTGACGACCTTCGCGGTTTTCCAGGCCGAATACCGTCATGAAGGCCGGGCCGTGTACGAACAGGTCCTGGCCCTCAGCCCGGAGGAGAAACACCGCCTGTACGCTTTCCTGCAGGTCAACCGCCAGCCTGAGCACCGGGATTACCTGTATGACTTCTTTTACGACAACTGCTCTACCCGGATCCGCGACCTGATCGGTTCCTATGTGGCGGTGGCATGGGACGAGGACCCCTTCCCGGGTCCGGAGCGCAGCTTCCGGGACATGCTCAAGCCTTACCTGGGCGGTGCGCCCTGGGCCGCCTTCGGGATCGACCTGGCCCTGGGCCTGCCGTCCGACCGAATCGCTTCCCCCTGGGAGGCCATGTTTCTGCCCGATGAGATGTTCATGGCCTTTGACAAGGCCCGCCGGGTGGATGGCCCGCCCCTGGTGGCCAGCTTCCGGCAGGTTATGCCTTCGACCCTGGAGGCTTCGGAGCCCGGTCCCTTCAGTCCTGGGCGTGTCATGTGGCTGGTGTTTGGCCTGGGCTTTCTGATGCTTCTTAGGCGGGGAACGGCCCGCGTCTTCGGGCGGACCTATTTTGTCTTGCTGGGAATCGGCGGGCTCGTGGTATTTTTCCTGTGGTTTTTGTCCGACCATACCGCCACCAACCACAACCTGGTGCTGCTGTGGATGCTTCCCACCCACCTGTATTTTGCCTTTTCCGCTTTTGGCCACTCGTCCCGGCGCGTGGTGCGGCTGTACTTCATGGCCGTATTCGTGACCGGGTTTCTCCTGTTGCTGTTGTGGCCCTGGTTGCCGCAGGGGTTTCATCCCGGATTCTTTCCGCTGATTGCCTTGTCCGTTCTGTATGGCCTCCGGGCCGGATTTATTTCCTGGAAAAAGGGTTAAGGCCGTGCGGGAAGGCAAAAGGGATTGCCCGGAAGCAATAAAAAAAGGGGAAACCGTGGTGGTCTCCCCTTTTTTGTCCGTATCAGGGTTGGTTACCGGGTAACCTGTACCCTATGGGTGCTGAATCCGTCGTCGGTCAGGATCTGTACGAAGTAAATGCCGTTCCTGAATTCGGAGACATTCATTTCGTAGCGGGTCCATTCGACATTGTCTGAGAACACAACCTGTCCGAGCATATCCACCATGCGGATTTCCTTGATGGTGACGCCGGCCTCGATCGTCAGCACGCTTCGAACGGGGTTCGGATAGAGCGTGATGCCTGCGGCTGAGGGATCTCCGGGAACGGAGGTGTCGAGCAGCACGGTGATCTTGAAGGAGCATTCTGCAGTGCAACCGGTTTCAGGGTCGGTGTAAGTGTAAGTGATGGTGTGCTCACCCACTTCGGCCACGCCGGCATCGAACATGCCATTGGCATCCACGCCGGGGCCACTGTATACGCCGCCTTCGGGGGTTGCACCGGCGAGCTGGAACGCGGCATGGCTGAGCATGACGGTCGTGTCGGCCGGGCAGGTAACCTCGGGCAGTGCGAATACGATGATGGTGGCATCGGCAGAAGCTACGCAACCGAATTCAGAAGTGAAGGTGTAGGTAATGGTGTGGGTTCCTGCACCGGCCACTTCGGGGCTGAATACGCCTTCTTCCACGCCGTCGCCGCTGTAAACACCCCCTTCGGGCAGGCCGCCGGTGAGTTCAAAGGGCTCGACATCCAGGCATACGCCGTCGAAGTCATCCAGCAGCACGATGGGCAACGGATGGACGGTGAGTGTACCGTAATAGATGTCTTCCGGGTTCAGGACGTCGCGGTTGACCGCATCCACGATGGAGGTGACGACAAATGCGTAGTCACCGTCTTCGAGGAATTCCACCTCCAGCAGTTCGGCCAGGTCGATCTCATCGTCCAGCTCCACGCCTTCGATCATAAACTCCTCCTCATTCACCGTGAAGGTGATGTCGAAAGGAGCCTGTCCTTCGAGGATGGCAGCCAGGGACACGATCACCTCTTCGCCGGCACAGATCTCGTAAACGAAATCGGTGGCCACCTCTTCGCCGTTGAAGGCAAAGATAAGCTGCGGATCACCGTAAACCATCATGTCGATCTCTTCAGCGGCCAGTACGAAACCGGGATGGATCCCGTCTTCGGATGCCATGAAGTCATCATGAGAGGTCAGCACAGCAACCAGCAAAGTGGTTTCGAACGTCTTGGGTGAGCGGATGTCAAAGGTCCAGGTTTCGACCAAACCTTTGTGAGACAGCAGGGTGGTGCGGACGTCTGCGTCCGGATTGCCCTGGAGAATCATCTCGCTCAGGAACACGAATTCGCCGGCAGCGACTTCTTCCTCCACCACGAAGGTGAATTCTGCACCGCCTGCATGTGTCAGCGTGATGACAGACCCGGCCGGAATGGCCTCTGAAGAGCTCATCAAACCATCAACGGCCCATGCGTTGGTGATCACGGGGAAGCCGAGTTCGGTTTCCTTGATTGTCGTCGGATAGGTCGTTACGGTTTCAAGCACATTGTAATCCGGGTTGTCAAGCTCCAGGGTGGTGACACTGCGCAGTCTGATCAGCTCCGTGTAAGCCAGCGGGGAAACCGCTACGGAAGCGTATCCGTCCACGTAGGAGATCGGGATGATCCCGCCGGTGGCCACGCCGAAGCTGGTGCCGCCGGTACCGAACTGGAACTTGATATCCGATTTGCCTTCTTTCTTGAAGGTGAACCGCAGGTCAGCAAATACGCCGTCTTCCAGGGTCACGCCATCCAGGTCAAGAAGGGTCAGGGTCAGTACACCGCCGCTTACGGTGGGTGTATTGAAAGGAACATCGCTGATTACCTCGGCAAAATCAAGAATGGCCGTATCAAAGGCAATCTTGATGTTGATGGTGGCCGCGGCAATGTCATCAGGTACTTCAGTAAGACCGCTGAAAGTAAGCGGAATGGTTACGTCGGGACTGCTGTAAAGGTCCACTTCCCCGATGGTAAGCTTGATGGGCAAATCAGCCGGGGTGACGGTTCCCGATTTGGTCTCCCACGGGTTCAGCACGCCTGCATTGGAAGCAATGGAGGTCGCCGGGGCGGGAGCGATGTCTACGGGAAGTTCTTCGTTGCTGTTGTAGGTGAAATGCAGGTGAGCCAAAACGGTCTCTTCACTGAAATCCCTTTCAGAGCCGAACCAGATCAGCGTCAACTTATCATTCTCCTTGACCACTTCAAAATTCACGCCTGTCACTTTGCTTTCAACCTGGTTGTACACCAGCTTTTCGTCGTCGAACAGGATTTGCATTTGAATGGCTGAAACAGCAAAAAAGCCTTCACCTCCGATGGAAACAGGTACTTCGATATTGTTGCCGATCACTGCCTCTTCCACATCACCAACGCTCAGGGTACCGAGCATCAGGTCAGGGTCGGGGGAGATCCCGGCGGTCTGTACTTCCAGGTTGGGAATGTCCTCCAGGTTCACCCTGGAGCCATTGATGGACAGGTAAGATGTTTCCAGGTCGAGGCCGATGGATGTTTCCACCCCACCGGTATACCTGACTTCAAGATCAAACACATGTCCGTCAAGGTCTTCCTGCTCCGGAGCCATGGGGGGCTCCATGCGATAGAAGATACAGGTTACAATATTCTTTTCAGTGTTTACCATCCACAAATCGGTACGGAATCGACTGCTCTCGGGAACCCCGAGAAGAGTCAATCCGCCGCCCAGCTCGAAGTCCAGGACAAACGCATCGACGTTGGCAAAGTCATGCATGGAAACAGGGATATGGTGTACCCCTGGGGCCAGTACAGCATCTTCTTCACCAATTTTGATCGATGGAGCTTGCCCCAAAACACCGGAAGCGGCAAACAGCAGCACCAAAATTGATAGGTAAATTCTTTTTATCATTTGCTGTAGTTTTTTGTGTTAAGATTAAGTAATGCCTGTGTAAGCCTCAACAAGTTGATTCGCTTGCATCCCATAACGCAAAAAAAGGCAAGAACCTTATTTGCCATTTTCCATGCGGGGAAAGATGCTTCTGATTTAAATATGTTTCAATCAATGCCTGAACGAATCACCTATCTTTTTTTAAATAAATGCTATTCCGGGAGAACGAGTCTCCCGGAATAGCATAATGGGCTTACTACTTCACGAGCATGACGTTGCCAGTTCCGGTGTAGGTGGTGGACTGTCCTTTTACAGTGATTCTGTAAATGAACATGCCATCGCCATTACCGAGGTCGGCACTGGTCAGTTCAACACGCTGGAGGCCTGCGCCCTGGTTTTCATCGACCAGGGTGGCGACAACCTGACCCACGTTATTATAGACAACCAGTGACACTTTTCCAGCCTCGGGGAGGGTGTACTCAATGGTGGTGGTGGTCCTGAACGGGTTCGGGAAGTTGCCGATGGTCAGGCGGGAAACGTTTACGTCACCGATTCCGGTCACAGCAGTGGTAGAGATCATGTCGGTGTTGAGACCGAGATTCAGCATCTGCATGTTGGTACCGGCGAATTGGGCTTCCTTCTCGAGGTTGAACAGACGGGCGCCTTCCATGTTGCCTTTGATCCGTGCGGTGATGTTGATGATGCTTTCGCCTTCACCAACAAACATACCGTTCGGGTCGAGGGCAGCCACGCGGATGTAGCCGTCCTTGTTGCTGAACTTGCTGATGCCGTGGTCTACGCTGACCACCTCAATGAGGTTGTTGTCGAAGGTCAGGGAAACACCCATGGCAGCGATGTTGGCGGTTTCAGAGAGGCGGATCGGGATAACGATCTCTTCTCCGATGCCGGCTTCAATCGTACCTGTGTAGTCCAGACCGGCGAGGGCAGACTTAACCACATCTGTTACGTTGCCGGGTCCGGGTGTGCTGGTACGGGAATCAACATCACCAGTGGCGGCAAGGTACAGGTTCATGTAGTTGGCAGCAGGCTTCAGCTGGAAGACAGAGCTCTGATAGTAGAAGTCGTTCGGATGACGTGTCCCCAGGTAGTTGGCACCAGGCTTGCGTCCAAACTTGAACATCAGGTCGGTGTCGTTCTCCAGGGTGAATCCGGTGACCTCGTCGGCAGAGAAGGTCTTCTGGGGCAGAGCGGTTACGAACCTACCGGCAGCCTGGAAGTTCGGAACATTGTTCTGGAACTGTCCATAGATACCGACATAGCGGTTCAGTACGTCGATGGCATCGAAGATGTCGATCATGCCGTCGGCGTTCACGTCAGCAACCTTATCAGAGAAGAAGCCGTAGTCAACGTCATCGTCATACTCATTGGCACCGACCCACCAGTAGTTCGGGGTAGCACCAAAGGCATGCAGGTCAACGCCGGTTTCCATCTGAAGGACAACCAGTGCGTCGAATACATCGACACCGATTCCATCCCAACGGTTGTAAGTATAAGTGTAGCTGTAGATGTTCTGAGCCGGTTCGGGAGCACCGCCTTCGAGCAGGTAGAAGAACCCGCCGTCCACGAGGCGCATCACGAAATGCTTGTTCACATCCAGACCACGGAACTTGAAGTATGACTCGAGCTGCTGGTTCTGAGGATCAACCATGATCTTCTGGATCTCAACAGGAATGTCACCTTCGTAAGCTTCGTCGGCTGCAACGGCTGCGATATACTCAGCAATGGCAGCATTTACGGCTGTGGTGATCGCAGCTTCGATCTCAGCTTCGGTCAGGTCTTCGTCTTCGAGCAGTTCAGCGTACAGTTCGGTCACGTCGAACAGCTGTACATAGAAGTAATCGAAGTTGTTGCTCGGAGTGTGGAGCCTGTAGGGAGTCGGGATGTACTTCTCGACTTCGTTCCAGTACTTCAGCTGACCGGCAAAGGTGTTCTCGATGACCACGATCGGCAGTTCGATCTTGTCGTAGCAGTATCCGTCGATCTTCACTTCCAGCTTGGCAGCGGGGCCTGCACCGAACAGAACGTGTACGGCTACCAGGTCTTCGCCGGTGAAGTCAGATTCTACGTCATAGTCTTCCACGTCGTAGTCGCCGTCTTCGTCGTAGTACCATCCGCCGAGGATTTCGCCACCGGTGGCAACCCATTCGTAAATGGTACCGGGCACGAAGTCAACAACATAGATGTATTCGCCCTGCATCTCGTCTTCGCTGCTGAAGGCAAAAACTTCTTCAGGACCTTCGATCGCCAGGGGCTCAACCTTGTCGATCTCGAAGTGGTGGACAACAGCACAGTCGGTTACGCTGTACCACTCTTCCACGTTGACCACGCCGGGCTCATCGTCCCATGCGATCTCTACGATGAAGTGCTTGTGGTGGTGTACAGTTTCGGTGCTGACAAGGGTCATCTCATCGTTGGCCAGTGCATAGGTCTTGACAATGGTACCGCCTTCGATGGGCTTGTTCACGACAGCGCCTTGCTGTGCGCCGGAGATGGTGTGCCACAGTACAGACTGGCTGGGTCCGAGTACGGATTTACCAGCGCCGCCGGTTACTGAGTACAGGCCGTCACCGGAGAGCATGTAGAACTGGGTGTGGTCCTCGCAGGTGTAGCAGGGAGCAAACGGGGCATTGTAGTCTGCATCCAGGGTCAGTTTGCCTGCAACGGTCTTCACGCCGATCGGAATCAAATCGCGCGGTTCGGGAGTGAAGAAGAACTCAACCACGTGCTCGGAAGCATCGACGGTGCAACCGGCGTAGTCGTTGTTCTGTACGGTCCAGGTAAAGGTATAGACACCGGGAATGCTGACTTCGATTTCCGGGTTGTACTTGGCGATTTCAGCGGCGTAGCCGGTGTCGCCGGACTTCTTGCCGTTGAACCAAACCATTCCGGGTCCGTCTACAGTCCAGGTACCAAACGTATTGGCAGTGGGCTGCTTACCGGCCAGGGTGTGCTTGTATACGGTTTCGCCTTCCCAGCTTACGCAGCCGTATTCGTCAGCGCCGTAAACCAGTTTGCCGCAAAGTGATATCTGGCTGTCGTTGCCGGCATCGCCTTCTTCCCAGTAACCGTAAGTGATCCAGTCTTCGGAGTAGCAGAGGTTCTCATCCCACGGGCCGTTCTTCACGGTCCACATGATCTCGTACTCGCCGTTGGCGGGCAGCAGGATCTCTACCTGGGGAGAGCTCAGATACTTCTTGTTGACTTCCTTGGGTCCCTTGAACTGGGCAAAGTCTACAGTGTCCTTGCCGACAGTGGTCGGGTCGCGGAAGAGAACGCCTTCGGCGGGGGTCACGGTCCAGAAACCGTAAGCCAGGTCCCAACCGTCCACCACGGGCACGTTGCCGTTCAGGGTCACCCAATGCTTACCAAGATCCTTGGTTTCGTAGCAAACGTCCACGTCGCCATCGGGCACGATGTCGGCGATGGGCTTCCAGTAGAACTCGATGATGACGAAATCATCGCCTTCGCAAGAAAGCAGGTTGCCTTCGTTGCCGAACATTTCCACATCCCACTCGATCTTGTAACGGCCGTACTGGAGTACTTCCACTGCGATCGCCTTGCTAAGGTTGGCCTTGTTGGCGCCTTTGATGTGAACCTGTCCCGGTGCGGGGGTCACGACTTCACCAGATCCTGCAGAAGCGGTCAGAACGCCGTCGGTGTAAGCGACATAGGCCGTTCCGTCCCACCTCAGGATGGTGGCGGTCCCTTCCATATAATAAGTCTGTCCGTCAGACAGCATCTGCTTGTCAAACTGAGCGGCACCATTCACGGTCGTACGGAGGGTACAAACCTTCTCCTCGGCCGTGGTGATGGCGATGTTCTTCAGACCGGGATAGAAGTGGAGAACCACATCGTCGGTGGCGTCACAAACTTCATTTTCGGTGGTGGCCGTCCAGGTCAGGGTATAGGTACCGAAAGAGGTCACGAATACCTTGGTGCCGCCATCGGTGTCGTCGATGAAGATCGGGTCGTTGGAATCCTGGGGCTTGCCAGTCACGGTCCACTTGGTGGATACGCCGTCATGACCCCCTGCGGGAGCTTCCGGAACGTCAACCAGTTCGTAGGTGGCTTCCAGGGTGGTCCATACGGACTTCATGTCGGTGTGGAAGGCGCCGCAAACGTGCTGATCGTCACCAGCGTCAACAATGACAGACTTCTCGAACAGCACGGTGATGCTGGCGGAGTTGCCGCAGTCGGGGCCGTTGGTTACGGTCCAGGTCAGTTCGTATTCGCCATAGGTGCCGACAACAAACTCTTCGTCCACCACAGAGCCGAGAACGGCAATGGCGTTCGGGTCGTTGGCGTCGATGTCCCAGCTGTCAAGATCCCAGGGGTTGATCGTGTTATAATCATAACCGTCAGCGGGTACGACAAATACGATCTCACCGGCCGGTGAAGCGGTCCAGGTCCCTTCCGGGGTGCTGGGATATTCGCCGCACTCGGTTTCGTAGCAGGGAACTTCTGAAGCGTTCAGCGGGTAGATGAACTCGCAGGTCTCGTCATAGGTCATTACAACCCCTTCCACCTCGTGCGCCCAGATCTCGTCGTCCAGGATCGGCCGGTAGAAGAATACAGTCACTTCGTCAGAGTCATCGTCGCAGGTACCTGCGCCAAACTCGGTCCACTGGAAGGTGTAGGCCAGGTCGTTGCAACGTACGTCCCCAATGGTTTCGAATACCACGGCATAAACCTCGGTCTCGCCGCCTTCGGCCAGTACCCAGGAGTCCGCATCAAACGGGTTGGGTGCCTCATAACCTTCGGCTGCCACCACGAAAGCAACATTGTCGGGTCCGCAGACCTTGCTCCACTGACCGCTTCCATTGCACTCGGAAGTCAGGTCGGCGCTCAGCAGGGTAGCATAAGCAATGGTTGGCACTTCGTCAATTTCGCCAACCACGCCGCAGATCTCCTGATCAGCGGGGGTGGTGATGTTGGCCACGGGCTGGTCAAAGATTTCTACAGGAAACTTCTCAGATTCCTGAGTGCAGAGACCGGGGGTGATTTCAGCGGTTACCTGAACCCAGGCTTCCTCGTCGGGGCATGTTTCCTCATTCCAGATAACGAATACCTGGGGGCCGACATTGCCGCCGTCGATGTATCCAAATGCCTCATTGACTTCCCAGTAATAGACAACGCCATCCTGGACATTGGTAACGACATATCCGGCACCGGCTTCTTCGCCTTCCTTACAAACAACGGATGATCCGTCAATCACGGGAACCTCGAGGGCACCGTAAATGCTTACGGTGATTTCGTTGCTGGCGCAAAAGCCATCAGCTTCTTCGTCGGTTTCAACCGAACCGGCGCCTACAAGGCGGCGGAACATGGTGGTCTCGGTAATCCCATATTCAACCAGGTCGGGACCAACCTCACCGCCAATGTCCGTCCAGGTCTCGCCATCAGTAGAATACTGCCACTGGTATGCGGCGGTTGTGGTGGCTGCTTCGTCACAGACAATGTCGAACTCAAATCCTTCGATGGTGATGGTGGCTGAATCATCGCAATAGGCCTCGAAAGAGCCCTCAGCCAATTCAATCACGTTGTCCTCGCAAACGAGGGCTTCGCCGATCTTGGTGAACTCAACGGCGTTGCTTCCTACGTTAGCGGATGCAGCATCATTGGTCGTAACATTTACCACCCTGCGGAAGAAAATGTCCTGGTCGGCCTCAACGTACAGGTCAAAATAACCGGTTACGAAGGCGTCAACATCTCCTCCAACCACACCAACAATGGTGTAAGTCTCATCAAGGTTATCACCAACTGCTGGGTTTACAGGGGTGGCTGAAACCCCGACAGGAAGCGAAGCAAGGCTCTGCCAGGAGCTTGTCAGGCCTGTGGGAGACCACTGCCAGCTAAGTGTAATGGTTGCGCTTGTAAAGATGTCTGTGGAAGTAATCTCCAACGGGTCGGTGAGGTCATCAAACCTTGATCCGGTAATTGTTGCAGAAACCTCATCACAGAAATCAATGTCAGCCGGGGTGATGGTGTTTTCTAAAACAGAAACACCAGCAAACGGCTGCACATCCTGCGCATTGACCAAAAAGGAACTAAGCATCAGCACGGCAAACAGGGGCCAGATGAGCTTAAGCCTTTTCAATGTGTAGTTTGTTTCCATAATGTTGAATTTTGTTTTGTGTAAGATTTCCAAAAAAGTTTTTGGTTAACAAAATGTATAAAAAAAAGAACGAGAATTTTTCTTGCGAAAAATACTGCATGAGAAAAACACCTGCAGGCCGGAAGGCCAGCCGTGTTCGGGGGAGGTACAAAAATCAGCTGTCTCTGATCTTGGGGTTAAACGTTGTTACTCTGTCTATAGGCATCGTTTGGTTTTGGTTAACACGATTTGATTTGGCTAATCAGCAAATATAAGGATAATAAATAAATAACCAAACAGTAAAAAATTACCTACAAAATCACGCGAAGGTAAAAAAATCCGCCGGATTGTTGATAACTTTTTAAATTTTTATACGCATTTGGGGGTTTGCGGTTACAAAAGAACACAGTTCACCCCCTTTTCTTACTCCCATAAGACGGATGCGAAACAGGAAACGCTGCGTCTGTCCGAAAAAAAAACGAAAAAAATCCGAAGATTTTGCCGGACCAACCGCATCACACCCTACGTATTTTTGCTTACCGTCTGATAATTTGCAGTTTGCGGGTGGCCGTCCTTTGCCCTGACACCACCTCCAGGATGTACAAGCCCTCGGGAAATGAGCCGGTCTCCAGCCGCAGCACCGACCCCCCGGCCTCTGCCCGGTAAACGAGCCGTCCGGTGGCGTCGAACAGGCGCACCCGGTCCATGGGCCCGTCCGATCGCAGGGTCACCGCGTCACGGGCCGGGTTGGGATACAAGGTGAAAAAGGCCTCCCCGTCCGCATCGATCAGGCCCGTCGACGTGTCGGGCGCCAGCACCCGCACCAGGTCGAGCAGGATGGCCGAGCCATCCACCCAGTTGTCGGCCACATGCTCCCGGAAGGCGATGTGCACTTCCTCTCCCGGGCCGGCAAAGTCGGTGAGCCGGTAGGTGTAAAGTTTCCAGTCGGTCGAGCTCGTGTCGGAGAACACCAGCTCGTCGATCACGATGTCGAAGGCCGCCGGGTCGCCGGCACCGGTGGTGGACAACCGGATGTCCACGTTGTCGTTGAAGTTCATGAAGGCGTACTGCAGGTAGAATGCCAGTTCATAGCCGTCACCCACCGTGAGGGGCGGCATGACCAGCCACTGGTCGTTGTGGTGCTGCCCGCCCGTCTCCCAGGTGGCATAGGCGATCCGGTCGCCCCCGGCGGGCGAGGCGGGGACCGTCCCTGATTCCCAGCCGGGATAGGGCGAGGTGCCCACGGCCACCATGCGCCAGCCGCTGCCCCCGTCGGGACTCAGGCGGGTCCATCCTTCTGGCGGGAAGGTGTCGCCTTCGAAGTCCTGCGAATAAATAACGATGCGCTCGTCATCCAGGTGTTGTTTTGCCTCCGCAGGGTTGTTTCCGGGCGGGTTCTTGATCCCCGTGCGTTGTCCGTGAACCGCCGTGGCTGTCAGCAGCAGCAGGAGGGCCCATGTCAGGGAGAAGGATACTTGTCGTGATGTCATAAGCGGTGGTTGTTGTTCGCCGGATGCGGAAGCGGACTGCCGCGGTCCCATCCGACGGGGATGAATAAAAAAAAGCAGGAACGCCGGTTGGTTGCGCCCCTGCTTGCTGATTTCCTGTATTCCTGCCTGCCTGTCAGACAACCCCTAATAGAACATGCTGCGGTTGTCCTCGATGCGGGCGTTGTTTTGCAGGGCCTGCAGCACGTCCACGGGGACGCGGTTGCTGACGGCGGTCTGCAGCTGCCGTTTGGTCGCGCTGAGGTCCTCGGGCACGATGGCCTCGTCCAGACGGGTCACTTCCACGACGAAGACCCCGTTCTGACCCCGGATGGGTTCGGAGAGACTGCCTGCCTCCATGGCGAATACGCTTCCCACCACGCGTGGCTCGGGTCCGGCGCCGGGCAGGGTGGTGGTTGTGAACCGCAGGTCACTGGCTTCCTGCACCTCGCGGTTCAGGGCGCCGGCCATGTCGGTCAGGCTGCTTCCGGCCTCACGGAACTCTGCGGCCACCCTGTCGAATTTCTTTTCGCGCAGGGCCTGGGCCATGACTTCCCCGCGGATCTGGTCCAGGGCCGGGATGCCCTCATCCATCTTGCGGGTGACCGTGGCGATGATAAAACGGTTGTCGAGTTCGAAGATGCGGGAGAAATCGCCCAGGGAGGTTTCGTCGAAGAAGGCCCACTGGATGATGCCGCGGGGGTTGTCGATGCCCGGGAGGCTGAAGTCCATGCGCCGGATGTTCTCGGCGGTGCGGATGGCCACATCCTGCTCCTCGGCCACCTGGCGGAAGTTCTTCTTTTCGCGCAGCTGGGAGGCGAAGGTGCTGGCCTGGGCATAAACGTCCTGGTAAGTGTGGCTGCTGGCTTCGATCTCGCGGGTGAGCATGGCCACCTGGATCTTCCGTGTGCCGGCCGATTTGCCGGTGACGTGGATCACGTGGATGCCGAACTCGCTTTCGGCCGTGACGACCGATCCAATGGATGCATCGATCACTGCCTGGTTGAAGGAGGGGACCATCTCCCCGTCACGGAACCATTCCAGGTCGCCCTGGTTGAACTGGGCCGAGGGGTCGTCAGACAGTTCCGTGGCCAGGTCCCCGAAACGGGACAGGCTGAGGCGCGCCACCCCGGCGATGCTGTCGGCCAGCTGGCGGGCTTCGTCCAGCGAGCGGGTGGCGGGGGTGGGAGCCTGCGAGCCGGCATAGGCCACCAGGATGTGGCTGGCGCGCATGGAGTCGGGGCGCATCTGGGCGTCGACCAGTTTGGCCAGGACGTATTGGTTGTTGTCGATGTAGGGTCCGTGCACGGTGCCGACCGGGGCGTCGAAGAACAGGGGGTCTATCTCGGGCGAGAGCTCCCCGCGTCCATAGTAGGCCGGGTCGAACCGCCTGTCGGAAACCGAGTTGATAAAGGGCGCGATGTCCTGGGTGGCCTCCATCTCGTCTTTCAGTTCAAGCAGCTCGCCGCGCAACACCTCCCGGTCCGCATCGGTGGGGAACACGTTGAAGGAAACATATTCGATGTTGCGGGATGCCTCCCTCCGGAACCGTTCCTTGTTTTCGTCGTAATAGCGGCGCAGCTCCCTGTCGGATATCTCGATCAGGCTGTCGGCGATCGCCGTGTAAGGCTGGTAGACAAAACGGATGTCGGCCGAGGCATTGCGCTCGCTGTAGTCGCGTTCGGCCAGCAGGCTGGGTACGTAATAGCCCTTGCGCACCAGGTTGTGGTATTTGGTTTCGGCCCGGTCGCGCTTGATGAACTGCTCCAGGTTGACCCACTGGTTGCGGACGGCGGGGTCGAGCCGGTCGAAATTGCGGAGGAACTCAACCACCTGCTGGGGGTCGTAGCTTCCGTCCTGCGGATTGGAAAAGCTTTGCCGGATCAGGTTGTGGGGCTCCCGGCCGTGGATCATGTCGTACAGCTCTTCGGCCGACACCTCGATGCCCAGGCGATCCAGCTCTTCACCCAGCACGATCTCGCGGACCATCTGGTTCCATACCTGTTCCCTGATCTGGAAGGCCTCGCGGGGGCCCAGGTTGGCCTGTCCGGTCTGCTGGCGCCAGCTCTCGGCCTGGTCGCTGACCCGTTGTTCGAACTCCTGGTAGGGAATGCTGGTCTTGCCGATCTTGCCCACGTCGAATCGCTGGCCACCCATGGGGCCGTAACCCAGAAAGTCGCCCAGCACGAAGGCGGCGAGTGCAAATCCGATCACCGCGATCAACAGCCCGGAATAGCTCCTTATCTTACTAATAACTGCCATGTTGTTCTATTTTAATAAAAATGCGAGTGCAAAGATACATAAAAATGGGAGTTGATACATCACGCAGGGGTTTTCCGCACCTGCACGGTTTCGATGCGCTTTTCACTCACCTGCATGATCCTGAAGGTGAGCTGTCCGATGGCGATCTCTTCCCCTTTTTCCGGGATGCTCTCCAGGTGACTGAGCAGCAAGCCCCCCAGGGTCTCGTATTCGTCCGACTCCGGCAGCTCCAGCCCGAACTGTTCGTTGAGGTAATCGATCTCCAGCCGGGCGGAGAACAGGAACTCGGTGTCGCTGACCTGCTTTTCGATGAGGTCGTCGCGGTCGTATTCGTCGTCGATCTCCCCAAATATCTCCTCCATGACGTCCTCGATGGTGATGATGCCCGAGGTGCCCCCGAACTCATCGACCACGGCGGCGATGCTCTTGCGTTGCTGGATGAAGTTCTGCAACAGCTTGTTGGCGTGCATGGTTTCGGGCACCAGCATGATGGGGCGGATGATGGGCCGGATGTCGGCGGGTTTGCGGAAAAAGTCGAAGGCGTGCACGTAGCCGGTGATGTTGTCGATGGAGTCCTTATAAATGAGGATCTTTGACAGACCCGTTTGGGAGAACAACGAACGGATGGCCGCCGTCTCCTCCTCTTCCGAGACGGCCACAATCTCCGTGCGGGGGATCATGCACTCCCGGATTTTGATATCGGGGAATTCGATGGCGTTGCGGAAGATCTGGATCTCACGGTGGGTTTCGCTTTCCTGCTCGTCCTGTTGTTGCCCGAACTCCTTCAGGTAGTTGTCCATATCCACGATGTCGAAGGGCTTTTTGTTGTTGGCCACGTCGACTTTCAGAAAGTACTTCATGATCAGGTGGGACAATCCGACGGTAAGCTTGATGAGCGGGTAGAGTATATAATAGATGAGTGTGACGGGCAGGGCGAACAGGGACAGGAAACGGTTCGGGTTGATGCGGAACAGGGCCTTGGGTAAAAATTCGGCAAACATGAGGATGATCAGGGAGGACGCCAGGGTCTGCAGCAACAGCACCATGAAATCGGTGTTCACCACCCGGGGCAGTGCGGCGGCAAGCACGGGCTGCAGCAGGGACGCAAATGAGATCCCGTAGACGACCAGGGCGATGTTGTTGCCCACCAGCATGGTGGAGATGAAGCTGCCTTCGGTGCGGATGAAGCGTGAAAGCAGCCTGGCCGAAAAGCCTCCGCTCTTGCTCTCGACCTCCACCTTGAGCTTGTTGGCTGAGATGAAGGCGATCTCCATCCCCGAGAAAAAGGCGGAGAGCAGGAGGCTGGCGGCGATGATGAGATAGGGTGTCACGGGGTTGGCTGTTGGTTGTTTGTTGTTGGCTTTTGGTTATTGGTTATTGGCTGTTGGGGGTTGGTTCGGGTTCGGTCTCTACGGTAAAGGTGCCGCGGGGCCGCAGGATGGTCCACTGGTTGAACTGCTCGTCGGCTTCCAGGCCGTCTCCGTACAGCACCTCGTCTTCGGTGGTGATGCGCACAAACTGGTCGGAGTAAATGATGCCCTTTTTCTGGTCCCACACCAGGTGTTCCGTGTTGAGCTGTTCGCCCAGCTCGTTGACCACCACCACATCGTTGCGGGCTTCAACCATTTTATCGTCTTCGTAACTGATGGCGTATTCGGAGGACATCCGGGAGGTGACGTTCATCAGGCTGTCGTAGAAGGCCACCTGCAGGCCCTGGGGCATCTCCATGCGCTTGTTTTCTCCCTCATAGCGGTCCATGCGGGGCGCTTTCACGATGAGACGGGTATTCCCGTCCTCGCTGTAGATCATCTCCAGGTCGAGGGTGGATTCGACAGGCCCTTCGTCCACCCTGGTGATGGTCTCGATGGTCTTCAGGTCCGGCTGGCATGAAAAAAGCATTGCCACTCCAAAAAGAATGGCAATGCTTTTGGTTATTGTCTTACAGGCAACAGACCGTATTTTCTCCTTTTCAGGGAAAGGGTCGTCCATGGTTAGCGTGCTCTGATGCGGGTGGTTTCATTGATCCAGCAACCCACCCTGTAGGTTTCCCCTTCGGCGTGGCCATAGAAAAAGATGAGCTCGTTGTTGGGGAAGTACTGGGAGTAGGTGCGGATGAACTGGGTGGCCCTTTCGCTGATCTGCGGATCGCTGTCCACATCCCGGGCCTGGATGAACTTGTCCACGGCCGCCCAGTAAGCAGCGGTCTTGGTGAACTCGTCATCCCCGCAGTCGCTGGCACTGGCGGCATACATTTCTCCAATGAGGATGTACGGCCGGCCGTCGTCAGGCTTCACCTGGGTGGCGGCCAGAGCATAGGTGCGGGCCTGGGGCATGCGCCGCTGGATGCGGTAGGCAATGTCGGCCATAAGCAAGTAGGTCCGGAATTTCTCATCCGTATAATTCTCGCTGTCGTCCTGCTCATACAGTTCGATGGACTCCTCATAATACTTGAGTGCCTGGGCATGGTTCTCCTGGCTGCTTTCCAGCCGGCCCATGAGGAAGGCAGATTGTGCCGTGGGGCGCAGGCGGTGCAGCGATTTGGTGGCCATATAGAACAGCTCGCTGTCGGTGCAGCCTGATTTTTCCAGCATCTCGGTGATGCGGGCAAGCAGCTCCGGGTCTTCTGGGTTTGCCTTGTAACGGGGGCCGAAGATGCGGGCCAGGTTGTCGCAACTGGCGAAGGGTTCGAACAGGATCTCGATGTTGTTTTTGGCCGTGGCGTAACGGGTGGAATCCTGCGGGTTGTGCACCAGGTTGTATTCGATGATGTCGATGGCGCGGTCGTAGCTCTCCACCACCTTGGTGGGATCCAGCAGGCCGGCCTCGGCGAGCCTGACGGTCGACTGGAAGTTGATCAGCAGCACATCGCCCTGGGAATCCAGCCCCTCGAGCTCGATGGACCGTTCGGAAATATCATGTTGGTCCTGCACATTGTTGGTGCGGAACTGGTAGAGGTCGGCCACCTTCCTGCCCAGCACATAGCCTTCCCGGCCGAAATACTCGATGCGCTGGTCGTGTACCATCATGAGGGTGTCGACCAGGGCTTCCCGGTTGGCGGGATCGGTTTCCTGGTTGTACATGTATTTGACCAGAACGGATCCGTGGATGTAGATGTTCTGCGTGGCTGCAGGGCAGTTGAAGAACATCCAGCGCCAGGGCTCGATGGCCATATGAAAATTGCGCTGCCTGTAGTACTCATTATAGAGCGACCAGTTCCTGACGCACGTCACGCTGTCCTTCCCGTAACGGGGCGGCTGCTGCAGGCTGGCTGCGGCTTCGGTGAGGGTGCCGGCACGGGTGGCTTCCGCGTCTTTGCTATTGGCTTGTGCCGGTTTACCTGCCAGAAGGAGCAGCACGGCTAAGGCAAAAAAAGTAAAAGTCCTTGCGTTCATCTTATTTCCCGTTGTTTGATAAGTTAGAAAAACCTTCTCCTCAGGAACCAGTGCTCATAGATGTTTATCCCGATATTGATCCGGAAAAAGTCTTCCTTGATGAGGTTCTGGTCCGTCGTTCCCCTCTGGGCGTACTCAAATCCGACCCGCAGGCTGGATAAGGAACGTCTCAGCGGTATACCCAGTCCAAAACTTATGCCAAATTCGCTGAGCGCATGGTTATTGGGATTGAGGTAGGTTTGTCCGTAACGAAAACCGGCCCGGTAGGTCAGCCGGTGGAACATGTTTGAGAAGGTTTGCACCCGTGGGTTGTGCTGCAAGCCGAGGGCGAAATGATAACTATTGGTCAGTTCGTCGGATGCGTCGAACAGCCGGAAGTCCGACCAGTTCTGGGTCTGGAAGTCGATGCCGCCCGCCCATTGCGGGTTGAAGCGTGCATACAGCCCGGCTCCCCAGTAGGCCGGGAGGACGAGGTCGCCCTGGATTTCATTTTCCACCCGGATGGTGTCGAAGCGGGTCTCCCCCGGGAGCATGCGCCTTACCAGTTCATTGCGCGAAGCGGAAACCGGGGTTTCGGAACCGTATGTGATCCCCAGGGTGTAGGAGCTGGTTTCCGTGGGGCGGAATTCATACTGGGCTCCCATGCCGAATATCCACCCGTTCACCTGGTTGGAGACCACCCTGTTGGTGAGAAAGATGCCCGTCGAGTCGGAATAAACCGAGGTGTGGTTCTCAAACCGTCCGAACAGGTAGGAAGCATTCAGTCCCACAGACAGTCCTTTGACCGGCCTCAAGGCCCCTCCGAAAAATGCCTGGTTGATGCCGCCTTCCCCTTCATACTGGTAGTTCATGACGCCAACCACGGGGTCTTCGTCGAAGTCGTGGATCTTGTATCCGACAGAACTGAATGGCTTGAGCCCGGCCCCGACGGCCAGCCATTTTGTAACGGGAAAGCCAAAAGAGAGGCTGCCAAGGCTGGAGTAGTTGCCGGTTTGTGATTGGGTTTCGGTCGACTGGCGGTAGAAGTGCGAAAAGGCCGTGGCCTCGAAGACAAAAGAGAGGGTGTCGATGGCTGTGTAGGCGGCCGGGTTCACCTCGTTGACGGAGAGGTTGCTGCGGAAGCCAACCCCCAGGCCTCCCATGCCCAGGTTGCTGAAATTCTGGTTAAAGCGCAATTCCCCCAGGCCGAACATGGAATAGGGCGAGGGGATGCGGGTCTGCCCGGAGGCAGAAAAGGCAATCATCAGCAAACCAACGAAAAGAAAAGCCAGACGCAGGTGTTTGCCGGTTGTATTATGAGTCATTCGTGGGGCGAATTGAACGGAGTCCCTGATTAAAATTGACTGCAAATATCCTATTTTTTAATGTTTTGTCAAAAAAATATTTTGGCAGCAATGCCGGTTGTGGTTGGCTGGGTTGTGGGACTTCAGTCAAACGGTGTATATCGTTAACGGCAAATTAGTGGAGATATTTTGTGTTGAAAATGAGGGACAAATGTAATCAAAAAACCCGTTTGTGCCCCGGATTGTTAAAAAACGCCTTGTAAATACAAAATCTTTGTGTACATTTGCTGCACCAAATTTTCCCGGTACCATAGCTCAGTTGGTAGAGCAACGGACTGAAAATCCGTGTGTCCCTGGTTCGATTCCGGGTGGTACCACATAAAAAGACCCTAGCGAGGGTCTTTTTTTGTTGGCCATTGGCCATCGGTTGTTGGCTGCGGCCAGACCGGATTGTTTGCCCGCCCCGGACCTGGTGCGGGCTCCTTATAGAACCTACTTCCTTCCAAAGTCCGCCGGGATCTCGCCCCAGGCTTCGGTTTCCCATTTGAGGATGGGGTTCTTCCAGGTGTTGGCCTCCAGCCACTGCTCGGCCCGGTCGATCAGTTCGAACAGTTTTTGATTTTTGGATGTCTGTGTGGCTTTGGTCCGGGCTTTCTTGTTGCGCACCCAGGCCATGGCGGTTTTGGAGTCGGTGTAAACGGGCAGGTCAACGCGGTGCTTCTGGCACCAGGCCAGGGCATGTACGATGGCCAGGAACTCTCCGATGTTGTTCGTCCCCCCATCGAACGGTCCCTGGTGAAAGATTTGCTGTTTCACCCCGACAAATACCCCCTGGTATTCCATCTCCCCCGTCCTGCCGTTGCAGGCGGCATCCACCGCGATGGCATTCTCCAGCGGCCTGCCTTTGGCTTTTAACTCTTCCGGACTCAGGCGGGTTTCGTGTACCGTCTTGCCCCAGTATTTGTAGAGGTTGCCGGCGAAAGCCTTTTCGGCCATCTCCCGGGTTTTGAACGATTTGTATTTGGCTCCTTCGAATCCCTTGATCGCCTTCTCACAAGCCGCCCAGCTCTCAAAGATGCCGGTCTCCCGGCCCTCCCATACCACGTAGTATTTTCCGGATGATGCCATGGGTTGGCTGTTGGTTATTGGCTATTGGTTATTGGCTTTTGGCAGGCAGCCAGCCCGTTACCCTCGTTTTCTGAACGAGTCCCACCCCTGCGCCCGGAGGGCCACCTGCTGTCCGGAGGTGGTGACCAGGTGCGCTCCCTGCTCCGCCTCCGTCATATAACCCACGGGGCTGATTCCGGGCAGGTCCTTGATTTTTTCATAGTCGGATGGTTTCACCGTGAAGAGCAGCTCATAGTCCTCCCCGCCGCTGAGTGCTGCGGTGGTCGGGTCGATGCCGAACTCGTGGGCGGTCTGTGCCATGCGTCGGTCCACCGGTATCTTCTCCTCGAACAGGATGGCTCCCAGGCCGCTGCTTTTACACAGGTGCAAGGTTTCAGAAGCGAGTCCGTCGGATACGTCGATCATGGAGGTGGGGACCACCCCGGTCTGGCGGAACAGTTCGACCACGTCCCTCCGGGGTTCCGGCTTGAGCTGCCTTTCGAGCACATAGGTGTAATCGTCCATCCTGGGTTGCATGTCCGGGTTGGCCCGGAACTCCTGCTTTTCCCGCTCCAGCACGAGCAGTCCGCAGTACGCCGCGCCCAAATCGCCCGACACGCACAGGATGTCGTTCACGGAGCCCCCGCTGCGGTAAGTGATCTTATCCCGGTCGGCCTGGCCCACGGCTGTGATGCTAAGCATCATGCCCGAGGGGCAGGAGGTGGTGTCGCCTCCGGCCAGGTCCACCTTGTATTTGTTGCATGCCAGCAGCATGCCGTCATAGAGTTCCTCAAGGGCTTCCAGGGTGTATTTGCTCGAAATGGCCAATCCGACGATGACCTGCATGGGCGTCCCGTTCATGGCATAGATATCCGACAAATTGACGCTGATGGCCTTATATCCCAGGTGCCTCAGGGGGGTATACACCATGTCGAAGTGCACCCCCTCCACCAGCAGGTCCTTGGTGAGCAGGCCGAGGCGTTCCCCGCTGCCGATCACGGCGGTGTCGTCGCCCACGCCCATGACGGTCTCCTTATGGTGTTTTTTTATGTTGGCCGTGAGCCGGTCGATCAGGCCGAACTCGCCGAGGGAGGAAATATCTGTGAGGGTGGGGGGCATTGGTTGTTGGTTGTTGGTTGTTGGCTACATCAGCATGAACCGCAGGCTGAATCCGCCGTGGGTATTGGTGTTCTTGAACTGGCTGGATACGAACGGGTCGGTGATGATGCGGTCGAAGAAGAAGCGGAACTGCACCCGGGCGCTTACCTGGTATTCGGCCGAGGTGTTGATCGAGACGATCTGCTGCCCGGAAGAGATCTGGTCCACGTCTTCGATGAGCTTGCGCAGCACGGTCATGTTGTCGCGGATGGACAAATCCAGCCGCAGCACCAGGTCGCTCGTGACCCGCTGTCGCCCGCCGCCTGCCTGCACGATGTTGAACGACAGGTCGCTGAGCCGGTAGCCCGCTCCGATGATGATCTCGTTGGAAGACACATCGGTGAGCATGTTGTTGTTGAAGCTCATGGAAATGGTGCGGCTGCGGCGGTATTCGAAACGGGTGAGCAGGCTGTTGGTCCAGTTCATGTCGATGTTGATCAGCGGGTTGAACCGCTCGGTGATCGACACCTGGTTGATCTCGAATTCCGGGATGTAGTTGCCCGAGGCCACCTCCCTGGCCGCCTGGTAACCGTCGGTTTCGCGGTAGCGGATGTCGGACTGGTAACGTCCGATGTTGAAGGTGCTGTTGTAAGAGTGTCCGATGGTGATGGAACGGAAGTGCCGGGCCAGGAACGGGATGCGGGTCAGCCCGTCGTAGGTCAGCCTCCAGTTGGGCATGGGGAGTTTCAAAAACGGGTTCAGGCTGACGTCGGATGAGGCCGTGCCGCCGTAGGCTGCCAGAAAGGCGGGGATCAGCACGTCCTGGGAGGTGGGTCCGTAGCCGGTGGGGAATCCGGTGTCCTCATCGAAGCTGCCGTCCCAGTTGGGGTTTTGCTCTGCCAGCCGCAGGGCGATGGCGAAGCGGTGGGCTTTGAGGTTTTCGAAGTTCTCCGACTTGTAAAAGGTTTTGTCTTTCGGTTCGAAGGCCGTATTCAGAGACAGGATGGAGATGGAGAAGCTCCCGCCCTGGATGGGGCTGAAGGAGGCGAAACGCCCCAGGCTGTCCGCCTTGAAATACTCTGAGTGGGTCCGGGAGTAGTTGCGCAGGGCGGTAAACTCCACCCTCAGGTTGGGCAGCGGCTCAAACTGGCTCCGTCCCTGGATGTTCTGGGTATGTGCCCGGGTGAACGGGGTGTTCAGGTAAGGGTTGTCGGTGATCCATCCTTCCCGTGCGGCCTGATCCCGGATGTCTTCCTGGCTGCCCAGGATGAAGCCTGTTCCCGGGGCCATCAGGTCCCAGTCCATGCCCAGGGCCGTGGGCGAAGGCAGGAAGCCGGGCAGGCGGGTGCCGTTGCTTTCGCTGTAAGTGACGGAGATGTTGCGGAACCCCATCAGGATGCGCAGGAAACCGTCGGTCACCTTCTGGAAGTAATCGGGCCGCTCATCCTCCTCCTGTTGCTGCTGCGGCCTGGCCGGCACTCCGGGGCGCTGCTGCTGGGTCTGGGGGCGTCCCTGGGTGCGCTGGTTCACGTCCCTCAGGAAGCCCACCTTGTTGTACAGACTGACCAGGTTGGCGTTGACGGAACCCCTCATGGTCTGGGAGTTCTCTACCGTGTTGCCGAAGGCTGTGGCCGACAGGGGGGCGGCCCGCCAGTCGAAGTCGGCGGAATACCCCGTGGTGACATTGATCCAGTCGAGCAGCGGCAGTTTGTTGATGGGCACGGTGTAGTTCAGGTTGATGCGGTGGTTGAAGAAGGTGGTCCGGCCGAAACTGCGGATGTTCTGCCAGATCGAATCCCGTTTCCACCGGTAGTCCTCGTCCTCCCGGTTGATCCTTCCCTCGGGTTCGTCCACCCGGGCATTGGCCGTGGCGGTGTATTCGAGCCGGAGCGCGCGGGTCAGGTCGAAACGGATGTCGTAGAAACGGTTCCAGTTGAACGACTTGACATAGTTGGGCTCCAGGATGATCAGACCGGTGCTTTTATTTCTCATGAGCGACTCGGCATAGCCACGGTCTATGCTGGTGCGGAACGAGACGGAGCGCGGGGCGTAATAGAAGTTGAAGTCGCGAAGCAGCCTGAAGGCATTGTTCTGGAAGAGCCCCACGCTGGCAAAGGGGGTGATGTTTTTCGGGCTGGTGGAATAGTTGTAACCGATGCCCCCGCGCCACTGCTTGCGGCTGTCGAACTCCACGTCGATGTTGCGGTAATACAACTCGGTGAAGGCGTACGTCAGGTCGAAGTTCTCTATGTGCCAGGGCCTGGCCGGGGCCGTCAGGTTGGTCCGGGTCTTGGTCACATTGGTGAGGTTGATGCTGCGCCTTCGCGTGACATCCTGCGCCAGGTGCCGGATGGAGTCGCGTTCGGCCCGGGTCTCATAGGATTCCAGGTCGTCTTTGAACAGGATGTCCGGGTTCAGCGGGTTGTACTGCGGGTTGGATACCGTCTCCGAGAAGCTGATATGCAAGGGAATGAGCAGTCCGTAGTCTTCCGGGAAAAACCGTCCCAGCTGCAGGTTGGTCGCCACATCGTACGAGAGAACCTGTTCCTTTTGTCGCTGGTTGACCTTCTGTTCGATGCTTCCGAAGCCGGGGGTGCTCATGAACCCGGCCAGGGTCAGGTTGCCCAGGTCGGCCAGGGTGGCGTTCAGACGGGCGTTGGCTGCCCAGCCGCCCTGGTCTTCGAACTCATACAATCGCAACTCGTTCAGCCAGATCTCGGCCGATTTGGGCTGGCCATCGTCTTCGGGGGTGCCGAAGGTTTTTTTGGGGTTGCGTACCCCGATCATGATCACCTGGATGTTGCTCAGGGTGGGCGTGCCCACGATGGTCATCCGGTTGCCTTCATCGAAACGGGTGAAGGGCAGGTTGATCTGCACCCCTGACTCGGGCTCGCGCGACAAGGTGTTGCGCTGCAGTTTCAGTTCCTGCAACTTGGAAAATTCGATGTCGAACTCATTGGCTGCCGGCCAGACGGCATCCGGGTTGAAGGTGCGCGGCGACCAGGGGGTCACCTCCATGGGCACCTCGTACTCATAATAGTTGTTGGTGAAGTCGGATCCCAGGCGGATGAACACGGTCAGGTCGCCGTCTCGCAATTCATCCATTTCGCCGGCCGATTCGGCATGGGCAAACATGCGGAGGCGGCGGTACTGCCGCACGTCCAGGTTGGCTGTCTTGTATACGGCCCTGGCATCCCCGTCCTTGAGATGGAAGGTGCGCAGGGAGAGGCTTTGCTCGTTGCGCTGCTGCAGGGTGGTGGTGCCCAGGTCGATCTCCCTCTCGATGCCGGGCGGCAGCACGTAAGGTACGGGCTGTCGCTGGCCGTTCTCTTCGATGTTGACGGTGAACACCTCGAAAGAGGTGTCTTCGTTGTCGACCGGGATGTGCTCGCCGGCACTGAGCAGGGAACGTTCATAGGTGCGCCAGGTGCCCCGGATCAGCTCCAGGGTGGCGAAGCGGGCGATGACGGGTTCTTCGAAATTCTTGAAAAACATGCGCATGAAGCGGATGGACTTGAAGTCCTGTATGTTGCCGATGACCTGGCGGCCCGGGTCGCGCAGGGGGATCTTGAACTGGTACCAGCGCACGGTTTCCACCTCGTTGTTGGCCAGGCGCACCGAGGCTTCCATCACGTCCGTGATATAGTTTTTCCCGGGCACCATGTCTTCCGGACGCAGGCTCACCCGGTACTGGAAGTAGCGCTCGGCTTCGTTCAGGGTGCCGTCCCGGTTGACATCCTCTGTGTTGGGCAGGTTGGTGGCCGAAGTCGGATAGGGTTCGGGCGACTGTTCTGCGGTGGGGCTGTTGCGCTCCAGCCCGTTGTAACGCTTGTAACGGTCCAGGATGCTCACCTCTTCGGAGTCCAGGTTGGACCCCCGGTAGTACTGGAACAGGTCGCCCGACGGGTCTTCCCAGGCCATCTGGTAGGCCAGGGAGTTGGTGCCGTAAAGGCCGGCGATGATGTCCAGGAAGTTCTCGGCAAAGAATTCGCGCTCGTCCTCCACGCCGAGGCCGTCCAGCCCCACATCCTGGAATTCGCGCGACAGGGGGTTGTTGTCGAAGGCGTTCACGATGGCCTGGGTGGTGGGTACCCTGCCCCAGATGGTGGTGTCCACCCCCACCACCTGCTCCGTGACGGGCAGGCCGTTCTCAAACGCCTTGCGTCCGTCGCGCAGCACATCCTCGGAGACGTCCCCCAGGTTGATGTACAGGTCGCCCCCGCTGTGCTCCGTATCGTACACGAAGGGGTCCATCATCCAGAATTCGATGTACTCGATGTTGGCCGCCTCGAAGTCGGTCGTCTGCAGGCCCCTCATGATGCCTCCCCAGCGTGTTTCCGGGCCGATGAGCGATCCGTCCTGCGCCATGCCCCGGCTGAAAGGACTGGGCCGGCTGTCGAAATTGTAGGGGCCCCGCTCGCTCGGATAGTAGGCCATGTTCAGCACGGCCAGGGGGGTGGGGATGCCTGTGGGACTCTCTTTGTTGGGCCAGATCTCGGTTTCGAGCACTTCCCTGACGAAGTGGTTTGACCTTTGATCGGGGTCGTTGCGGATATGCGTCGGCGTCAGGTTGTTGTTGCGTGTGAACAGGGGGTCGACATAATACCATGCCAGGCGGGCCACATTGAACCGGAATGCCAGTCCCGTGCCGGGCGCCCCTTCCGGGAACATGCCCGGGTTGACCTGGTGCTGGGGGGTGCTGGCAATGTGCCAGCTCTGGACCGTTTTCAGGTCGATCGACGATTTGCTGCCTTCGAAATCATCGATGTAGGCGGTGCCGGCCGACCCGATGCGTCGGGAGTGGCCCGGGATCAGGTGGGCGAACTCCCCGTTGAAGGTGATGCGGGAAGGGGCGTTGGAGCTGTAAAAAGGCAGGTAGTCGAGCATGCGGGTGATGAACAGCGACTGGGTGGAGTAGGTCGTGTTCAGCCCCCAGATGGTGTTGGAGATGGGCTCGTCCCCGTAGTTCACCTTCTGCGTCAGCGGCCTTTCGGTCAGCCGCATGATGGTGCCCCCGATGTTGAAATTCTCGTTGATGCGGTGGTCGATGTGGGTCCCCATCAGCGTCTTGGTCTGCAGGTTGAACAGGCTGGTGCTCTCCAGGGAGATGCGGATGGGTGTGCCCGAGTTCAGCACCCCCTCATTGGTGATGCGCACCCGCCCCAGGATGTAGTCGACCGTATAGTCCACATTCTCCACCAGGGGGATGCCGCCGGCGGTCACCACCACCGAGCCGGGGGGAATGTTCATGGCGTTGAGCGGGATGTCGGACCCGGAGGCCGAGCGGTAGGAGCCCTCCAGGAGGAAGCGGTTCCTCTCCGGGTATTGCTGGGCCCGGTACTTGGTGGTGGTATACAGGGAGTCAAAGGCATACTTGTCGCCCAGCTCCTCATCATCCAGCATCTTGCGAAGGTGGGAGCCGAAGGGCTCCACCACGGGAAAGTAGATGCGGCCGTTCTGCGACTGGATGGTTCCGCCCTGGGTGGCGGCATTGTCCACGAAGTCGAACATGCCGTCGGGGATGGGATCCAACTGGGTATTCAGTCGGTCCAGTCCCATGACCCGGATCAGTGGCTGGCCCTGTACGTCGGGCGGACCCTCGCTGAAAAATCCCACGGGCACACCCAGCTCCTCGCTTTCATACAGGATGTTTAGCCGGAACTCCTGGGAGTTGATCTGGAAGGCGCCCAGGCTGTAGACATTCTTCATCATGAGGTCCCACATGGGCAGGCGGGTGTCCACCGAGGTCCCTTTGAGGAGCTTCACGATCAGGGAACCCGGCGCATTGACATCGGCCGACATCTCGCCCACCTGGTAAGTGGTGGTGTCCCCGATGATGGTGTACTGGAAGGCCACGGCAAGCACCTGGTCGGGGTTGATGGCCTGGTTGAGGGAGATGAAGCCAAGCTGGGGATTGACGGTGTATTCGTTGGGGCGCAGCAGGCGCGCATTCTCCACACTTTCATAGTCCACGCCCGACACAAAGCCCTGGGGTTGCTGCCCCAGGAAGCTGTTCACCTGGGTGATTTCGCGGGCAGGGGAGTTGACCATCTGGTTGTAGAGGCTGTTCGACTGGTTGGACGGGGCGGGGTTGCCGCTGCTCCCGATTTGCTGGTTGTGGGGGTTCGACTCTCCGAGGTCGGAAAAAGCCACGATGTTGCGGTTGTTCTCGGTGGCGGGTCCCACGTTGGTCACCCAGACCTCGATGCGGTTGATGTTCACCGAGGAGCTGACAATCGGCAGGGTCGACAGGGCCTCGTCGTACTGGTTGCGAAAATACTGTCCGATGAAAAAATGGCGGTTTTCCTCATAGGCGTCCGCCTTGATCTCGAATTGGGTGGCCTGGGCTCCTCCGGCCACCTCGATGGTGGATGTCTCGGTCTTCTGCTGGGAGAACACGCTGGTCACGGTGGTGTTCCCGAACCGCAGCTGGGTCTTGAAACCGAACAACCCCTGGGTTCCGGTGATCAGGGTGCCCGACAGGGGCAGGGTCACATCCCCGGCCTCCACAAGCTGCAGGATCTCGTCCTCCGTGCCGCGGTACTCCAGCTTCATCTTGTTCTCAAAATCGAACGTGGCCTCGGTATTGTAGTTGGCCCCGAGCTCTATCTTGGTGCCGATGTTGGCCTGCACGTTCAGCTGGATCTTTTGCTGGAAGTCGAAGTTGGTCGTGGTGCGTCTTTTTTCGTCCAGGGCCGGGTCTTCCCGTTTATTGGACTGCACCCCGAAAATCAGTTCGGCCGATCCGGTGGGCCGGATGTCGATGGTGCTGCCCCCAAAGATGCGGTCAAAAAGTTCTCCCCCTACATAAATCTCCGGAATCACCCCTTCGCGCCGCTGAAACGCCTCCGGGGCGGTGCGCTGCCGCCAGTGTTGCTGCAGGGCCCGTTCCATATCGTATTCGAGGTAATCCTCGAAGCTGATGGCCACCGGGGTGCCGATCACGCGGTTGCCCACCTTGCGTGTTTTGAGGTAGGTGCCGGTGGCCGGATCGTAGGTGATCTCGGTGGTGATGTTGGGTGGATCTGGCAGAAACAGCCTGCTGGAAGGCCTTGGCAGCAGGTCGTATGGGTCGGGGTCTCTTGTGGGGAAAGGCAGCTCCGGGTCGGTGGTTCGCAGGGTATCCTGAACTTCGGCCTGCATCTCCCAGGGTGCGCCGTGGCTCCGGTTCATCCCATCCGACAAACCCAAAAAGCCAATCAGACAGGCCGAAACGAAAGAAACGGAAAAACGCCTTAGTTGCACCAGTTCAATAATGTAGTTAAGAAAATCGGCTCAGATCGATTTCAATGCATCCTTCACCAGTTCTTCCGCGGTGACAACCTGGCCCTGCTTTTTTTTGAGGGTGTCGACAATGGCTTTCCTTGCCGCGTTTTTGGTAAAACCGAGCATCACTAATGCTGATAACGCTTCTTCCTGTATAGTATTGTTTGTTAAAATCAAATTTTCCCCCCTTGAAAAACCGTCCTTTCCCAGCCTGTCGCGCAGGTCCACGACAATGCGCTGGGCGCTCTTGGCGCCGATGCCTTTCACCGCCTGGAGGATGGTCGCGTTGCCGTTCACGATGGCCGATGTCACCTCCGCCGGCGACAGCGAGGAAAGGATCATGCGCGCGGTGTTGGGACCCACGCCGCTCACGGTGATCAGTTGTTTGAACAGCTCCTTTTCCTCTTCGTCGGAAAAACCGAACAGGATGTGGGCGTCCTCTCTGATGACCTGCACCGTATGCACCCGCACCATGCCCTGGTCGGGCAGACGCGAGAATGTATGCAGGGAAATATGCAACAAGTACCCCACCCCCTGGCAGTTGATTACCAGGTAGGCGGGGTTCTTTTCGGCGAGGGTTCCTTCGATGAATGCGATCATGTGGCGTTGGCAGTTGGTTTTTGGCCAAGGTCCGAATTACGAGACTGCTTCAACCGCCGCTTTCAGAGCCTCATCCAGCATTTGCTGGGGCGGGGCCTGAATCAGTCCGTTGTCCACCAGGAAGTGGGTGGTCTTGCGGGCGTGCTCGATATCGGCCTTGGCCTGATCGAAGGCCTCCTGCCAGGTCATCTCCTTGCGGGCCACCCCGTCCTTGATGGCCTGCATGGCCACGTCGGCGGCCTCATAGGGGAATACGCCGGCCTCGTCCATCTTGGCGGTGATGTTCTCCGGGTCGATGCCGCGCTTTTCCGAGAAGCGCGCCAGGGATTCGGCGGCGGCGATGGCCATGTTGTCGGTGATCTTGCGTGCGCGTACCAGCAGCGCCCCTTTGAGGATGCCCGGGAAGCCAAGGGAGTTGTTTACCTGGTTGGGAAAGTCGCCCCTACCCGTGGCCACGATGTAAGCCCCGGCTTCTTTTGCGGCGTAGGGGTAGATTTCCGGCACCGGGTTGGCGCAGACAAACACGATGGGCTTGGTGCCCATGGACTGGATCCACTCGGGCTTCACCACATCGGGGCCCGGTTTGGAAAGGGAGATGAGCACGTCGGCTCCCCTGACCGCCTCCTCCATGGTTTCGATGCAATCGGGATTGGTGATCTGGCAGAGTTCCCACTTGCGGTAAAAACGCTTGTCTTCTTCGATGTCCCTGCGGTTGCGGTGCAGGGCACCGCGCGAATCGAACATGACGGATTTTGCCGGGTCGGCCCCGGCGGCGTTCACGATGCGGGCGATGGTGGCGTTGGAGGCCCCGGCCCCGAAATAAACGATCCTGACTTCGTTCATCTTTTTGTTCACCAGCTTCAGGGCATTGATCAACCCGGCCAGCGTGACACAGGCCGTACCCTGGGCGTCGTCATGCCATACGGGGATGTCGCATTCCTCCCGCAACACATCCAGCACCCGGTAGCAGTTCGGCTGGGAGATGTCTTCCAGGTTGACCGCTCCGAAGCTGTGCTGGACCATCTTGGTGAACTCGATGACTTTTTCGGGGTCGTTTTTGCCGTCCTTTCCCTTGCTGTCGACGCACAGGGCGATGGCGTCCACCCCGCCCAGGTACTTCATCAGAAAGGCCTTCCCTTCCATGACGCCCATGCCCCCCGGGGGGGTGCAGTCGCCGTCGCCCAGCACCCGGGTGGAGTCGCTGATCACGGCCACCAGGTTGCCGCGGTTGCTCAGGTCGTAGGAGGCGTCGTTGTTGTCGCGGATGGTGGTCGAGATTTTGGAGACCCCCGGGGTGTACCAGGCATTGAACCAGTTGAACCCCAGAACCGGGGCTTTGGGGAGGGTCTGCATTTTGCCGTTATAGAAAGTGTGGGCCCTCAGCGCCAGTTCTTTGTAAAAAAGCGTTTTGGCTTTTGCCTTCTGCGCCTGGGTGAACGAGTCCGGCAGGCATTCTTCCAGATTGTCAAGGGCAAGGTTGAGTTTCTTCATGGTGTGTTGGATTTTGGTTTAGGGTATAGGTGATTTGCAATCCCTTTATAACCTGTCCGTGAACGATTAAAGGACTCAGGATGACAATAAGAACTTTTTACTAGACAAAAGCCTGAAAACAGGGTCCGGTTGAACGCAACCGGCTCTGACAAAAATAAAAAGAAAAGGAAACAATCCTCAATCCAATTCGACCCAAACGGGACAATGGTCGGAATGTTTTATCTGTGGCATGATCCCGGCGCCTTTCAGCCGGGCTTTCAGGGGGCTGCTCACCATGTTGTAGTCGATGCGCCAGCCCAGATTCCGGCTGCGGGCGTTGGCGCGGAAGCTCCACCAGGAGTATTGGTGGGGCTGCTGGTTGAAATGTCGGAAGCTGTCGATGAAGCCGCTGTCAAGGAAGCGGCCGATCCACTCCCTTTCTTCGGGCAGGAAACCCGATACGGTGGCGTTGCGTACCGGGTCGTGGATGTCGATGGGCCGGTGGCAGATGTTGAAATCGCCCGACACCACCAGGTGCGGCCGTTCCTTCTTTAACCCGCCGATGTAATCGTGAAAGTCCTCCAGCCATTCCATCTTGAAGGCCTGGCGGCGGTCGCCGCTGCTGCCGCTGGGGTGGTAGACACTCATCACGCTCAGGCCGCCAAAGTCGGCCCGCAAAACCCTTCCTTCGCTGTCGTAAACCGGCATGCCCATGCCCGTCTCCACATGGTCGGGGGCCACCCTCGACAGGATGGCCACCCCGCTGTAGCCTTTTTTCTCTGCCGAGTGCCAGAATGTCTGGTAGCCCAGTGATTCGAACGCCCCGATGGGTACCTGTTCCGGCTGGGCCTTGGTCTCCTGCAGGCAGACCACATCGGGTGCCTCTGCTTCCAGCCACTGTAAAAACCCCTTGGCAATGGCCGAGCGGATGCCGTTGACGTTATAGGAAATGATCTTCATCATCGATGGTTTTTAACAAAAGTATCAATTAGGCCCGAAATATGGATCAATCCTACAACAACCATGGATTAATTGTCGTACCTTTATCAGAGGTTAAACAGGTGTTTATTCCGGGGGTTGCCTGTATTTTTGGGTTCAGGACTTGAGTATTTGTGTGTTACGGCAGGAAATATAAAACAGGGGATCATGCCATCAAAAGGTGGTTGTTCCGGCTCTGGTACAAATATGTGAATTACCTGGACCGGGATGCCGAAGTCCTTTTCATGAATTACGGTTACAGCCATCCGGACCGGGAGTTCAGGCTGGATCCCGAATACGAACCCAACAGGTTTTCCATCCAGCTGTACCACCTGCTTGCGTCCGATGTGGAACTGGCCAACAAAGATATTCTGGAGGTCGGCTCCGGACGGGGAGGCGGGCTGGCCTACCTGGCAAGAACCTTCTCGCCGCGAAGGGCCCTCGGTGTGGACCTGGCCGGTCCTGCAAGCCGCTTCTGTAACCAGGTTTTTCGCCATCATGGCCTGTCTTTTGCCCAGGGGGATGCCCATAACCTGTCTTTCCTGGAGGACGGTTCCTTCGACGCTGTATTCAATGTGGAATCCTCCCACAGGTATTCCAACTTGTCCCTGTTTCTGAAGGAGGTCTACCGGCTTTTAAGGCCCGGGGGCCATTTTTTGTTCACGGATTTCAGGTATGTGTACAAGCTGGAGGAGCTGAAAAAGCAACTCGACTCCTCGGGATTGTTGTTTCTTAAAGAGGAAACAATTACCGAGTATGTCATCAGGGCACTGACCGCTGATGATGAGCGGAAACGCCAGCTGATAAGAAAACTGGCACCTGTCTGGATTCGCCGGCTTGCCTTGCGGTTTGCGGCGACCATCGGGACCGGGACCTACAACAAGTTTACTTCGGGGCGGTTCGGGTATTACCTGTTTTTAATGCAGAAGCCGCTTCCCGCCTGACCCGGGATCATGGAAAGCGAAAGCCCAGCGACAGCCCCGCCCCCAGGTTCCTCAAAAGGGCCTCGCTGTTGGGGGCGATCTCATTCCGCGGGCTGATGTTTGTCAGCCCTGCCTGAACATGCAACTGCAGGGACAAGCCCCGGATCATTTCGTATCCGACGAAAAGACTGCCTCCTGCGTCCACCCTTTTGAAATAGGTTCCGGAGAGGGGATCGCCCGCCGACAGAACATCCTTGAACTCTATGTCCGTTTTCCGGTCGGCCGCCCCGCTTTCATAAAGCGCTTTGCCTGCCAGTCCGTATGCAGCATAGGGGCCGATCCCGGCAAAAAAGTAACCGTCCGGCAACCGGGTTTTGTACAGGAAACTCAGCGGCACCTCGAGGTAGGAGATCCTGATCTTCCGTTTCTCCGGATAGTCATTGTCCCGGGTACCCCTGGAAGAGAAGAAAAGTCCGGGTTGGATATAGAACTCGGAAAACAAGGGAAGCTGATAGTTCACGCCGGCATGGAAGCCCGGTATGACCCCGTTCTCCAGCCTGTCGCCGGAAAAGTTTTTTCCCGTCATGGCCTGCAGGCTGCTTCCCGCAAGCACACCGAAGGAGGGCCTGGCCGGATACCTTCCCTGGGCATGAGCCGCAGCTCCGGAAACCAGCAGGAATGTCAGAAAACACAGCAAGGTTTTTTTCACGCCAATGTCATTTTAGGTTCGCCAATCAAAAGGAGCCCCCATCAGGGCACGGTTATCTTTCCCGCAAAGCTGGCCTCGCCGGCAATGATGCGGTATACGTAAATGCCCGCACCGGCTGGCCGGCCGTCGCTTCCTGTCCCGTCCCAATAAAGGACCTGCCTGCCTGTCCCCGCAGGCAGGATCGTGCCATAGAGCCGCTGCCCCGACAGGGTCAGCACTTCCAGGGTCAGCGGCCCCTCCCCGATGCCGTCCGCATCAAACCAGAAGCCCGTTCGCGAGGGGTTGGGGTAGACCCGGACACCGTCGCTGTCAGCTCCTGCATCCGGGGAAGGACCGGTACCGACCGCCAAACCGGGATCGGGGAACGGCTCGGTGGAGTAAATGCGAAACTCCCCGGGCCGCAGCTGGATGCCTTCATAGATATTGGTCACCTCGAGCTGCTCCCGTGAAAAGAACTCATGCCAGGTGCCGGCCTGCTGGAAATGCGGGTTGATCTCGCCTGCGGTGACGCCGAAATTGCCCAGCACCGTCACCTTGTTCGATTCGTGGGTCAGGTGCATGCGCTTCATCGCCCCGCCCAGGGCAATCAGGTAATTGGTGGTGCGGAACACCTCGTGTTCCTGCTTGAGCTTGATCAGGGCCGCATAGGTGTCGTACAGGGCCTTGCGCCTCCAGTCGCCGTAATAGTCCCACCGGACCGGCTTGTTGCTGGTGCGGCAGTCGTTGTTGATCGACCCGTCGGGGCAATGGTTGATGGAGAAATCGTAGCCCAGCTCACCGAACTGCCAGATCATCTTGGGCCCCGGCAGGGTGAAGTAGAAGGCAGCCACCTGGGCAGCGCGCTGCAGGGCCACATCCAGCTGCTTCACGTCGTGCGCCGGGTTGTTGGAGTTTCCGTAAGTGAGGTTTTTGAACAGGATGCGCTCCTCGTCGTGGCTTTCCATGTACGGGATCAGCCGGGGTTCGGCCCAGCCCCTGCCCTGGTAGGACATGCCGCTGAAATTGCTTTCGTCCAGCCAGCCCATGGCCGCCTCCTGGAAGGCATGGGTCACATTGGTCCACAGCAGCATGCCGTTGGACGCAAGGACCGTTTCTTCCTGGTTGCCTGCCAGGTGCTCCAGGATCACATAGGCGTCGGGGTTCACCTCCCTGACCTGGTGGTTGAGCCGCACCAGGTTGTTGATGCGCTCCTGGTCGTAGGCGCTGCCCCACTCATCGTCCCAGCCCTTGAAGCGGGTGGTGAAACCCTTTGTCAGGTCGAAGCGGAACCCGTCCACGCGGTAGGTCTCCAGCCAGTGGCGGTTGGCGCGGTCCATGAACTCGACGAAATAGGGGCTGCCGTGATCGAATTTGTACCCGAAATTCATGGCCGGGTTGGCATAGATCGGGTCGGAATACCAGGGGTTGTCGTTGGCCGGCCGGTTGTCTTGTTCATCGAAATACATGCGCAGCAGGGGCGATTGTCCGAAGCTGTGGTTCCACACCATGTCGATGATCACGGCCATGCCCATGCCGTGGGCCTCGTCGATGAGCTTTTTCAGCTCCCGGCGCGGGCCGTAGAACTTATCGGGGGCGAAGAAGAAGGAAGGGTTGTAGCCCCAGCTCTGGTTGCCCTCGAAGTTGGTCACCGGCATCAGTTCGATGGCATTGACACCCAGGCGTTTCAGGTAGCCCAGGGTGTCGCGCAGCTGGGCGTAGGTGCTGTTGTCCAGGAAGTCCCGGATCAGCAGCTCGTAGATCACCAGGTCCTCCGGCGCCGGGGGCACGAAATCGTTATGCTGCCACTGGTAGGGCTCCCGGGCCGTTTGCAGCACCGATACAATGTGTTCTGTTTTTCCCGTCGGATAGGGGATCAGCCCGGGGTACCGTCCCTTGTCGATGATCTCCTGATCGTGCCAGGGGTCGAGTACCTTCTCGGCATAGGGGTCTGCGATGCGCAGGCTGCCGTCGATCAGGTACTGGAAGGCGTATTCCTTTCCGGGCTCCAGCCCGGTGACCGTCAGCCAGAACCTGGTGCCGGAAGGGGTGCGCCGCATCAGGTTGTCTTGGCCCACCTCCCAGCCGTTGAAGTCGCCGATCACGAACACGTGCTGCTTGCTAGCGGGGGGGTCGTGCAGCACCAGGGTGACCGTCTCCTCGTCGATGTAGTTGATCCCGTTGATCACCCCTTCGGGCAGTGCCTCCGTGACGACCTCCCCGCGCACATAGAAATAACTGCTGTCCCTGGCGGTCTCTTCCCCTGCATAGGCTATGGCCAGGATATCGTAACGCCCGTAGTCGCTGGCTGTCCATTCGTACGCAATGTCCTGGGCCGTTGTGGAGGCCAGGTAGGCCCCGTTCACATGCAGGGCCAGGGAGTCGGCCTCGTTGGCCGAGGCGCGGATGTCCACCTTGTCTCCCGGGGCAACGATCGGCTGCAGCCCGGTGGGCGACAGGACGGATACCGTCAGACCGGGCCCGGCCACGTCGATGAAGATGTCGGGCCGTGTCTGTCGGCTGCGGTCGGAGGAGCGGAACACGAAAGCCATCTGGGCGATGGGAATATGGGCGGGAACATCGTAGAACGCCCGGATCGAGGGTCCGATCTCCAGTTCATACAGGTTCGTCCCGAGGCGGGTCATCGCCGGCTGGCTGGCGTTGTTGGTCCAGCTGCCGACCACATACTGCCAGCGTGCCCCGTCCCGGATGTTGATCCCCGTATGGACATACACCGTGCCGGTATACCCTTCCAGTTCGGTATCGGTGGCATCGAGGGTGATCACGACGGCATCGGCCTCGGTGGGCAGGGCCGGGCGGGTGGTGACCTGGGCCGTGAGCGGGGCGGTCAGCAGGGCCAGGGAAAGGGCGGGCAGGAATGGGCGGAGGGGCATGGTGGTTGGGGGTTGGCCAATACTCAACAAATGTAACGAAAATCCGGGCTGTTTTGTTTGGGTGCGGCGGATCGCCGTCCGGGCGGTCGGTCCCCGGGCTTGCGGGCTCAGTCGCTGGCCGGGCTCAGTTTGATCACCTGCTGCTGTCCGCCTGCCAGGATGCGAATCAAAAAAATGCCTTGTTGTCGTCGGATGGGAAAGCGGTGGGTGCCGGGCTGGTCCACCCGCTGCACCATCAGCCGCCGGCCTGTGAGGTCCCAGGCTTCGATCGTGGCGGGTCCGGCCGGCGGCCTGTGCAGTGTCACCACCAGGCTCCCTCCGGAAATCCAGGCATGGGCCATGGGATCATCCGCTCCGGGGCGTCCGGGCTCCGCTGCATGCAGGGGGTCGGCACAGTTCCCGCCCCAGACCAGGCAGGCCCATTCGGGATGGTCGATGAAGGGGTTGCGGTTGCCCTGCAACCGGTAGACCGAGTCGTTGCGGGCGATCTCCTTGGGACTGACCGGGTCATTCAGATGCCATTCGGTCAGCATGGGGACGGCCCAGGCGGCCAGGTCGCCGCCCTCCAGCATGGGGGTGTTGTCCTCCCACCCGCCCACCCTAGGCAGGTAGCGTACCATCATGTAAAAATAGTTCCGTGCAAAGTCGCCTTTGTATTCGTCGATGGGCTCGAAGACCGTGCCGGTGTAACCTGCGGCCCGGGCTGGGGCATTTCCGGCGACACCGTGGTAATTGGCCGTGGAGAGGGATTTGTCCGCCCGGTAGATGTTGGGACCCACCCTGGATCCGTTCAGGGTGGTTTCGGTGGGGTGGCTCACCTCCCCGTAAGGGTGGTTTGCCCTCAGGGCGTTCACATAGCCATCGGTCGGATGGACGTGGAACAGGTCTGTGTACATGGTGTCGGAGCGGCTGCCGCCCCACCAGCTCACGGGAAAGGAATGTTCCCGGTTGTAGCAGAAGCCTTCCGCACCCGTGTTGGTGCACTGGTCGGTGAAAAACACATATTCGTAAGGCGGGGTGCCTCCGGGCATGTCGGAGTACATGTCCCACACCATGCCGTTGTCCTTGCGGTCGGTCATGGTGAAATCCTGCCACAGCTGGGCATAGGTGCGCGGGCTGTGCCCCCGGACGATCCGGTGCAGGGCCTCCCGCAGGGCCTCCCCCTCCAGTCCGGCGGCCCCGCCATAATAGCCTTCGGGCGGCTGGGCCAGGGCGGGAGTGCCGGCTCCGGCAATGGCCAGGCAGGCTGTCAGACAGGCCCATCCGACGAAAAGCAGAAAGCGGTTGCGTGTTGCCATGCCCAAAGATAGCAATCTCCGGGAAAACCCGTTCCGGGAGAAAGTTTCATGCAATACATAAACAAGGGCCCGATATTTACGTTTATATAATTAGAAACCAGCCATTACACAAATAAACCGCCATCATGGTCAAGAAAATCACCCTCGCCCTCGTCATCCTGTTCAGCACCTTGCTGCTGGCCCTCATTGTGCTTCCCTTTGCTTTCCGGGGCCGCATTGCCGAAAAAGTCAAACAGGAAGCCTCCGAACAGGTCGATGCCCGGGTGGAGATGGGCCGGCTGCGGCTGTCCCTGATCCGTCAGTTTCCCAATGTGTCGCTGCAAATCCACGACATCCGCATCATCGGCAACGAGCCTTTCGAAACCGATACCCTGGCAGACATCGGGCGGCTCTCTGTGTCGTTCGACCTGCGGAGCCTGCTGCGGGGAGGGGATTACGAGATCGGCAGCATCCGCCTGGACGACGCCGGCATGCTGTTCAAGCTGCTGGAGGACGGCCGGGCCAATTACAATATTTTTCCGGGCATGTCGTCGGATGGCGAAGAGGACGCCCTGCCGGACACCCTGGCTGCCGCATCCGACTTCAGGCTGGTGCTCCGCGAGGTGGACATCCGCAACGGGCGGGTGGTGTACCATGACGACAAATGGCTGACCTACATCGAGGCCGGCGGTATTAACGGGGTGCTGACGGGCGACTTCCGTGCGGGCATGCAAACCACCTTCGAGGCCCGGGAAGCGGTCGTGGACCGTTTCAGCCTGCGCTATGACACCTGGCCCATCCTGAGCCGTGCACGGGTGGTGCTGTCGACCGTGATGGATGCCGACCTGGACCGTTTCGTGTTCCGCTTCAACGGGGCGGAGCTGCTGGTGAACGAGCTGCCCCTGGTGTTCGACGGGATGGTGGGCTGGCCTGTGGACGACCTGGAGATGGACTTCACCTTCGGGGCGGCCCGCAGCGACTTCGGCAGCTTCCTGTCGCTGCTTCCGGCCCTGTATACGGACGACTTCAAAGACCTGGAGAGCAGTGGCACCCTGCAGCTGGAAGGCTTCGTGAAAGGCCCTTTTGCGGGCAAGGTGTATCCGGCCTTTGGGCTGACCCTTGCGGTGGACAACGGCATGTTCCGCTACCCGGGCCTGCCGGCTTCGGTGGACGGGGTGCAGGTGCGGGCCGGTATCAGCAACCCGGGTCCCGACCTGGACCTGACGGTGGTGGAGGTGCCGGAGCTGGCGATGAACCTGGGCGGCAACCCGGTGGAAGCCCGATTCCGTCTGGCCACGCCCATGAGCGATCCGCGGGTGGAGGCGCGCCTGCTCGGGAGCATCGACCTGGGCCGGGTAAAGGACTATTATCCATTGGAGGAGAACACCAGCCTGGCGGGGGAGGTGTCGGGAGACGTGGAACTGCGCGGCAGGCTGTCGGCGATTGAGACCGGCAATTACGACGCCTTCCATGCCGTGGGATCCCTTTCGGCCAGCGGCGTGGAGGTGGCTTTGCCCGGGATGGACCACCGGCTGGAGGTGGCAACCGCCAGCTTCCGGTTCTCCCCGCAAAGTGTCCGCCTGGAGGAATTCGCCTCCCGCTACGGCGGCAGCGACCTGGCCGCCACCGGGCAGATCGACAACCTGCTGGGATACCTGTTCGACGGGCAGGCATTGAGCGGCGCTTTCAGCACACGATCCGGGATGCTTGATCTGAATGAGTTGATGGAGGCCATGCCTGAGACGGAAGAGCCGGAAGAGCCCATGGAGCTGTCGGTCATCCGCATCCCTGCAAACATCGATTTCAACCTTGATGCCACGGCCGGACGGGTGGTTTTTGGCAAGCTGGACATCCGCGACCTGAGCGGCAGGATCCGCCTGGCAGACCAGCAGGCCTCGATGGACGGGCTGCGCATGAACCTTCTGGGGGGTGCCCTGGAGCTGTCCGGGCTGTATGATGTGAGGGAGGCCCTGCCCAGGGTAAGCTTCGGTCTCGACGTCCGCGGCTTCGACATCGGCGAAACCTTCAATGCCTTCAATACCGTCCGCATCCTGGCCCCCGTGGCGGAGTACGCCCGGGGAGGGGTGTCCCTGAACCTGCAGCTGGATGCCCTTCTCGACGAAGGCCTCAGCCCGGTGCTCGAAAGCCTGCGTGGTTCGGGCGGATTGCGCTCCAGTGCGGTGCGGCTCCAGAACACACCGACCCTGTCGGCCTTGTCGGATGAGTTGAAGATCAATGAACTGCGCGATCTGAGTCTGCGCGACCTGCGGCTGGCCTTTTCCTTTGCCGAAGGCAAGCTGGAGCTGCCTCCGGTCGGGCTGCAGCTGGGGGAGCTGCGTGCCCGTGTGAGCGGGGTGACCTATTTCGACCAAAGGCTGAGTTATGAGATGAACTTTGAAATTCCACGCTCCTGGTTCGGACAGGAGGCGAACCAGGTGCTGGAAGGCCTCGTGGCCGAGGCGGCCGGACTGGGCGTGCAGTTCAGTCCGGGAGAGCGGGTGCCGGTGGATGTGTTGGTGGGAGGAACCTTCCGCCAGCCGGAGCTCAGCGTGTCCCTGGCCGCCCTGCGCGGCCGCATGGAGCAGCAGCTGCGCGAGGAGGCCAGCCGCCTGCTTCGTGAAACGGAGGACAGGATGCGGCAGGAAGCGGAACAGGCACGCCAGCAGCTTCAGGAAGAAGCAGAACAACGTGTGGAGGACGTGCGTGAGCAGGTGGATGAGGAGGTAGAAGCCCGGGTGGCCCGCATCATGGAGGAAGCCGGGCGCCAGGCTGCCAGGGTAAGGCTGCAGGCAGCCAACACGGCGGAGTCCATCCGCCGCGAGGCCCGGGAGCAGGGCCAGCGGCTCGAGCGCGAGGCCCAGGGACCGATCGCCCAGGCGGCGGCCCGCCGCACGGCCCAGGCCCTGATCAGCGAGGCCGACAGGCGGGCCGCCCAGATAGAGCAGGAAGCCGAACGCAATGCGGAACGGCTGTTGGAGGAGGCCCGCCAGCAGGCCGAGCGGATCCGCCGGGGAGAGGATTAAGCCTGCGGCCCGCCGGCCGGCCGGCGAAACAGCAGGGTGATAAAAATCAGAAAGCCCCGCGGTGCAAGCGCCGCGGGGCTTTCATCAATCAGAGATCCAAAAAAAAGAGAACCAATCCTTATTCGTTATCGCAACCGGACTTTTCGGTGGTGGCTTTTTCGGTTTTGGCGGCGGGGCTGCTGCAGCCGGCGGACTTGCTTTCGGCTTTTTCAGCGGCTGCCTCTACGGGGGCGGCAACACCCACCCCGGCGGTGGCTGACCTGTCGGCGCTGGCGGAAGCCGGTGCGCTGCAGTCTGTTTTGGCTTCAGCGGCGGCGCCTTCTGCCTTGACGGCGGTGTCTGCGCAACCTGCACCGGCAGCAGAGGCCGTTTCTTCACAGCCTGCTTTTTCAGCAGTGGCGGTTTTGTCTGCGCATTCTGATTTTGCCTCGGCGGTCTTTTCCACCTCACCGGCCCCGCCCACACTGGCGGTGGCGTTGCGGTCGGCATTTGCTGAAGCAGGCTCGCCGCAACCGGCCTTATCACATGCTGCCTTTGCCTGGGCGGTGCCTTCGCAGCCGGCCTTCTCGGCGGCGGCAGTAGCTGTGCCTTCGCAACCTTCCTTGACGGCGGTGGCCGTTTTGACCGGATCTTCACAGGCAGAAGCCTGCGCGGCGGCTTCCTGCGCATCGGCCCGGATCAGCTGGGCTTCGCAACAGGGATCGTTGTCTTTTGCGGTCTCTCCGGCTGACAGAATCAAACCAGTGCCTGCAAGGATGAATACACCCGTTATCACAGTTAAAAATACTCTTTTCATGATGATCGTTTTTTAGATTAGTGGTTGTCGTGTTTTGTTTTGCGTGTGGTCCGTTGTGTTAATTTAGACCAAATATAAATAAAAACACGCATAGAAAGCAAGCTTTTGGGTGATTATTTGCCTGTTTTCCGGGAAAGGATTGCTTAATGCACTAAATACCAGGAGGATATATAATAAAAAAAAGTGCACCACAGGGGGTGTGCAGGGTGACGGGTCAGTCAGCCTCCCCTTCCACGGAGAAGTCCTGCTCCCCGGGAATGACTTTGTAGCCCAACTGCTCCATCATGCTGAGGCGGTCATGGAAGACCTGGGTGCCAAGCACTTTATTGTCGCCCAGCTTGTAGGCCACATGCATGGGGAGGGCCACCTGTCTCCCGTCAGACAGGCGGGTGAAGTGGAAATCGCCCCACAGGAGCACCCACTTTCCTGCCAGCTCCGGCCGGTCTTCCGTGCCGGCCATGATCAGGGAATAGTAGACTTCCCGTTCCAGCCGGGTGTCCGAAAAGCTTTGGGCGAACGCCACCCAGGCTTCGATCTCCTCATCCCGCTGATAGGTCTGCAAATCGGGCGCGATCGTCATGTATTCTTCGGCCAGGTATGGCTCCATCCTGTCCGGATCCCCTGAAAACAGGGCGTCGTTAAAGGCTTTGACCAGTTCGACATCGGCGAGAAAGTCGGGATTCAGCTGCATGTTTTCATAGCCGGCAGGAGGCTGGGGTTGCTGCCGGCAGGAAGCAAAGAGGGTGGCTGCGGTAAGAAGCAGGAGGAGGATTTTGGGCTTTTTCATGGGACAGCGGACTGGAGAATCTGGTTAATAGAGCAATAAGATGTTGCAAATGAAAGGATTATCAATGGGTAAATGTAATAATAAATTCCATTTCCGCAAACGGGGCCGTTGTGTTATCTTTGAAGGCTGTATCGAAAACCCTGAATGAACTGAAATGAGCAAGAAAAAATGGGTGCTTTCTACCATCGGCCTGGTGCTGGTGGTGTCTTTGTGGTTTTTCCTGAGAACGGAGGCTGTTACGGTCGAACCGATCACGGTTCCCGTGCAGCGGGGGGACTTTGTGGTGAGTGTGTATACCAGCGGCGAACTGGAGGCCCAGAATTCTGAAAACATACAGGGGCCGCAGGGGCTCCGGACCGTGGGATTGTGGAATGTGCAGATCGCGGAGCTGATCCCGGAGGGCTCCATGGTCCAGCCGGGCGACTGGGTGGCCACGCTCGACCGCACCGAGATCAGCAACCGCCTCAAAGACCTGGAGACCGAACTGGAAAAGCTCGAGACCACCCACACCCAGGTGATGCTCGACACCACGCTCGATTTGCGCAGTGCCCGTGACGACCTGGTGAACCTGCAGTTTAACTTTGAAGAGGCCAGGATCACCCTGGAGCAGTCGCAGTTTGAGCCGCCGGCCACCATCCGCCAGGCCGAGATCAATATGGAGAAGATGCAGCGGGCCTATGAGCAGGCCGTCAACAACTATGAGCTGCGCAGCCGGCAGGCCCAGGCCCGCATGCAGGAGGTGACCGCCTCCCTCAACCAGGTCAGGCGGCGTTACCAGAACATGCTGGATGTGCTGGATGAGTTCGTGATATACGCCCCGGATGAAGGCATGGTGATCTACCGGCGCAACTGGGACGGCACCAAGATCCAGGTCGGTTCGCAGATCAGCACCTGGGACAATGTGGTGGCCACCCTTCCCGATTTTTCGGTGATGTTGTCGCGCACCTACGTCAACGAGGTCGACATCTCCAAGGTCAAGCCCAACCAGACAGCCGAGATCGTGGTGGATGCCTTTCCCGAAAAAAGGTTTACGGGGGTGGTGACCGAAGTGGCCAATATCGGTGAGCAACGGCCCAACCAGGACGCAAGGGTTTTCGAGGTGAAGATCCGCATCCATGAGTCGGATACGATCCTGCGGCCGGCCATGACCACCAAGAACACGATCGTCACCCATGTGGAGAATGACGTGCTGTTCATCCCCATCGAGGCCGTGCACGCGACAGACAGCATTGCCTGGGTGGTCAGACAGCAGCAGAACCGCTTCCTGCGGCAGCAGGTGGTCACCGGCATCCGCAACGAAAACCAGATCGTGGTCAGTGAAGGACTGGACGAAGGCGACGTGGTCTGTATCTCCATCCCGCAGAACCCGGAGGATTTGCGACTGGTGCTGCTGGACGACTGAATTCAATGAGGCTCCCCGGGCAACAACCCTGAACGGAAGACGATGGCATCATCCTACGAAAAATATTTTTACAACCTGAACATCGCCATGGAGGCCGTGGTGGCCAACCGCTTTCGTTCGGTGCTGACCGCCCTGGGCATCATTTTCGGGGTGGCGGCCGTGATCGCCATGCTGGCCATAGGCAACGGGGCCCGGCAGGAGATCCTGGACCAGATGCAGATGGTGGGGGTCAACAACATCATTATCCGGCCGCTCTTCGCCGAGGACGACAGCCAGGATGAGACCCAGAGGGGCCGCTTTTCCCCGGGCCTGTCCCTCTCGGATGTGGATGGCATACGGGAAGTCGTTCCCACCGTCCAGCGGATCAGCCCGGAGATCGAGATGAGTGCCTTTGCCATGAACGATGGCATCCGCCGCCCGGTCAGGGTCGCCGGGGTGACCCCGGACTACTTCGAGGTGTTCCGGCTGGGCCTGGCCCAGGGCACCATGTTCACTGAGGAGCACCTGCTGCGCGGGGCCCCGGTGGCGATCATCGGGAACAACATCCGGGGCATTTTCTTCGGCAATACCAACCCGATCGGCAAGCAGATCAAGGCCGGCACCAACTGGCTGACGGTGATCGGGGTGGTGGAAGACCGCATGGTCACGGATGATGCCATCGAGAACCTGGGTGTGAGCGAGTTCAATAATGTGATCTATACCCCTGTGCAGACCCTGTTGCTGCGTTTCGAGGACCGCTCGGCCATTTCGGTGGCGCAGGTGCAGCAGATGCGCCGCGAGGGCGGCCGGCGGGGCGGCAATGTCGTGGTGGTCGCCGGGGTGGCGGCTTCGGCCAACGGACAGGAAAAGGCCCAGAATTACCACCAGCTGGACCGCATCACCGTGCAGGTGGAGAACTCCGCCCAGCTGACCCCCACCTCGGAGGTCATCCAGCGGATGCTGATCCGCCGGCACTACGGGGTGGAGGATTTCGAGGTGATCATTCCGGAGCTGCTGCTGCAACAGGAGCAGCGCACCAAGGACATCTTCAACATCGTGCTGGGGGCCATCGCGGGCATTTCCCTGGTGGTCGGCGGCATAGGCATCATGAACATCATGCTGGCTTCGGTCATGGAGCGCACCCGGGAGATCGGCACCCGGCTGGCGATCGGTGCGCGCAAGAGCGACGTGGTCTTCCAGTTTCTGGCCGAATCGACCCTGATTTCCATCTCCGGGGGCATCCTGGGCATTTTCCTGGGAATCGGCCTGTCGCGCGGCATCATGCACTTTACGGACATCCTGACGATCGTGTCGCCCGAATCGGTGCTCATTTCTTTCGGGGTGGCGGCCACGGTGGGGATTGTGTTCGGGTACATGCCGGCGCGTAAAGCGGCGGAGAAGGACCCGGTGGCGTCGCTTCGCTACGAATAGCGCCGGCTCTCCCTGTCCGTTCTTGTGCTGCTTGGTTTATCCGGCTCACCCATATCCGTTCTCGCGCTGCTTGGTTTACTCGGCTCACCCATATCCGTTCTCGCGCTGCGAATCCCTGGCGGGATTCAAATGCGCTCATCCGGACAGGGTTTCGCCTTCCGTCGGTTATCCGGCTCACCCATATCCGTTCTCGCGCTGCGAATCCCTGGCGGGATTCAAATGCGCTCGCCCGGACAGGGTTTCGCCTTCCGGGATTCAAATGCGCTCGCCCCGTGTCCTGATTTTTTTGTATTTTGAGGGTTTGTTGAATCATAAATCCAGATACGATGAAGAAATTTGCCATCATCCTTTCCGGTTGCGGGGTGTTCGACGGGGCCGAGATCCACGAGGCCACCCTGAGCATGTACGCTGTGAAGAAGCTCGGGGCGGACTATGAAGTGTTTGCTCCCGATGTGAAGCAGTACCATGTGGTCAACCACCTCACGGGGGAGGAAATGAATGAGAGCCGCAACGTGCTGGTCGAATCGGCCCGGATCGCGCGCGGGAAGATCAAAGACCTGAAGCAATACAGGGCCGCCGGTTACGATGCGCTTCTGCTGCCCGGCGGCTTCGGGGCGGCCAAGAACCTATGCACCTTTGCTTTCGACGGCCCCGACTGCCGTGTCCACCCCGAGGTGGAACGCGCCCTGAAGGAGACCCGCCAGGCCGGCAAGCCCATCGGCGCCCTGTGCATCTCGCCGGTGATCCTCGCAAAGGTGCTGGGGGAGGTGACCCTCACCATCGGGCAGGACCAGGGGACTGCAGAGGCCGTGGGCAAAATGGGGGCAATCCATAAGAATACCGGCCACGGGGAAGTGGTATCCGACGAGAAGAACAAGGTGTTTACCACCCCCTGCTATATGCTGGATGCCAATATCGTACAGATTGCCGAAGGGGCCGAGAACATCGTCCGGGCGATGCTCAAAGCCATGTAATGGGCGCGGGCCGGGAAGAGCCGGTAAAGGGCTCAGGGGTGGAACAGCTTGTGGTAGTCGCCCCGTTCATCGGTTTTGCGGCGGCGGCATTCCCGGATTTTCCGGGCGAGCATTAAAAACACCTGCAAATCGTTGGCGGCCAGATACCGGATAGCCTGCGGTTTTTCGTTGACGGCGTCGACCAGAACGGCCAGGAGTTGAAAGCGGTGGTCGATCAGCCACTGTTGCGCCTGACTGTCATCATACACGGCCTGGCTGAAAGCCGCAAAATGCGGGTACTTGTGCTTCATTAACCACTGAAAGGCTTCCTGGTTCGTGTGCAGGGCGTTGGCCAGGGCGCCCAGCTCGGGGTAGCCGTTGTGGATGAGCCAGTAGAGGAACTCCTTGTCCTCATCCACCGCCTTGGCAAAGGCCAACAATATTTTAACGGGATAATTTGTCATGTGCCGGGTTCATTATCCGGAATCCGGAAGACGGCCGGCCGGCCGCCTCCTGACCTGGTCATTCCAGCCTGGCCCCGCAGGTCTTGCAAAAGCTGGATCCGGGTTCATGCAGGGGCTCTTCGCAATAGGAACAGCTCTTTCTTCTCTGATAGCGTTCCCCTATTGAGCGGGAAATCTCCACCGAGACGATCCCGGTGGGGATGGCGATGATGCTGTAACCCAAAAGCATGATGAAGGTCGCGATGAACTTTCCCATGTCGGTTACCGGCACGATGTCGCCGTACCCCACCGTGGTCAGGGTGATCACGGCCCAGTAGATGCTTAAGGGGATGCTGAAGAATCCGTTCTCTCCCTGCTCCACCACGTACATGATGCTGCCCAGCATGACCACCAGGACCAGGATGAACATCATGAATATTAGAATCTTCCGGGCGCTGTTGCGCAGGGCCAGGATCATCAGCTTGCCGGCCCGCACGAAACGGTAGAGCTTCAGGATGCGGTAGATGCGCAGCAGCCGGATGGCCCGGACCACGATCAGGGGCTGGGCCTCGGGGATGGTGATGGCGATGTAGGTGGGGATGATGGCCAGCAGGTCCACGATTCCCAAAAAGCTGAAAATATATTCTTTTGGCCGGGGGGAGCTGATGATGCGCAGCCCGTATTCGATGGTAAATACAATGGTGAAGAACCATTCCGCCCGGTACAGCAGGGGCCGGTGCATGGCCCGGACCTCAGCCATGGAGTCCAGCATGACCACCAGGATGCTCAGCAAAATGAACACGAGCAGGATTTCGTCGAAGAGCCGTCCGTAAAAGGTGTCGGCCTCGAAGATGACCTCATGCGTCTTGCGGGTCCACTCCCGGCGGTGTTTTGCCGGTTTGTTTCCTTTGGTGGCGGGGGTCATGAAGCGAATGTACGATTTTTACGAATATCAGCGGAAAACCACCGGATTTCCGAATGATTTTGAAAAAACAAGTTCCTCCAGGACCTTGCGCGACCGGGGCGCCCTTTCCGACTCCTCCATTTCAGGGATGAGCCTCTCCGGCTCGTCCTGGTAGCCGATGGCGATGGCGGTCTTGGGTTCATAGTCGTCCGGCACCCCGAATGCTTCCCGGACCCTGTCCTTGTCGAATCCCCCCATCTGGTGCATGACCAATCCCTCGGAATAGGCCTGGAAGGTCATATGGGCCACGCTGGCCCCCACATCATAAGGGAAGACCTTGTTGTCCCTGCCGTTTTTGGTGTAGGTTTTCTTGCCCAGGCTGACCACCAGGACCGGGGCCAGGTGGGCCCATTTGCGGTTGAACTCGGCCAGGGAGGCATGGATCCTGTCCCACGTCTCATCGCCTTTGCGGCCCACGATGAAGCGCCAGGGTTGTTCATTGAAGCTTGACGGGGCCCAGCGGGCGGCCTCGAACAGCCGCTCCAGCTTTTCCGGTTCCACTGGCCGGCCGGCCTGGAAGGAACGGGGGCTCCAGCGTTTTTTCAGCACCGGATGCAGATTCAGTTCGGTGAGGGCAGGTTTGTCCATGGATGTAAATAGTTATATGTTTGTTTAACAGTTTGGTCTTTGTAATTTAACAAATGTAGTGATTGTTTGTTCTCTGCCGGGGGGTGGGCCGCCGGGCAGATGGGTCCCGGCAGGCCTGTGTCCGCTGATGCCACCCCGGGAGGGCGCCACGGAACCGAATTTTTTGGTAAAAACCCCTGTCTTTCGTTTCTTTGCATCTGCCTGTGCGTGAAGGATTCCCCATCCGGCGATAAAAAAACAGGGGAAACCCGTTGCAGGCAGGATCCGGACAAGGATTATTAACCAAAACCCATAGACCATGCATTCGATCAAAAGCCTTTTCGTTTTTCTTTTTTGTGGGATGGTGACGCTGACCGCAGCGGCCCGGCAACCCATCGACGCCCATGCCCTGTGGCAGATGAAGCGGGTGGGCAATCCCGTGGTATCGCCCGACGGCCGGCAGTCGGCCTTTACGGTTACAGGATATGATATTGACAAAAACACGTCTTCGACCGATATCTACCTGCTTGACAACCAAAGTGGTGAAGTGCGTCAGATCACCTTCAGCGGGCGGGAAGGCGGACCCGTCTGGAGTCCGGACGGGCAGCGCCTGGCCTTCGTGTCGCGCCGCCATGACGGTCCCGGGCAGGTTTATGTATTGGAGCTTGGCGGGGGAGAGGCCCGTAAGCTGACCGACCTGCCGGTGGGGGTGTTCGGGCTGAAGTGGTTTCCCGACGGGCAGCGGCTGGCCTTTGCCGCCAACATCCATCCCGATTACCAGGGAGACTGGGACAAAATGGCGCAGATCCTGAAGGACATGCGTGAAAGCAAGGTGTCGGCGAAGGTTACGGAAAATGTGATGTACCGTTACTGGGACCGCTGGCTGACCGATGGCCTGTACCCGCGCTTGTTCGCCCTCGACCTGGAAGGGGAGGAGGTGACCGACCTGATGCCGGATACGGCGAATTTCTTCGGGCTGATGGGGGGCGTGTCGTACGACATTTCTCCCGACGGCACATGGATCGCCCTCAGCATGAACGCCACCGAGCCGCCCTACAGCACCACCAATTTCGATGTGTTTCTGCTCGCCACCGATGGCAGCGGCCAACTGACCAACATCACGGCAGACAACCCGGCCGATGACAGCAACCCGGTCTACAGTCCTGATGGCCGATACATCCTGTATGGCCGCCAGAACATCGACCATTTCTATGCGGACAAGGTGGTGATGACCCTGTATGACACCCAGGCGGGGACGCATACGCGCCTGACCGAAGACATCGACCTGAGCGGCGCCGACTGGTTCTGGTCGCCCGATGGCCGCACGATCTATTTCCATGCAGAAGACCGGGCCATGACCTCTGTTTTCAGCATCCCCGCAAGGGGCGGCCACCATACCGAAGTGTTCCGCGGGGGGTCCAACAGCGGGGCGGCCCTGGCCACTCCGGGCTTCATGGTGTTTTCCCACAACAACCTGAGCCAGCCGGCCGAGATCTACCGCCTCGACATGCTCCGCGGCGACGCGGTGAAACTCACGGGCTTCAACGATGAGATCGTGGAGGGCATTCATTGGGGCGAGGTGGAAAATGTGACTTACGAAGGGGCCGGGGGCGCTCCTGTGCAGATGTTCATCAATTACCCCCCGGATTATGACCCGGCAAAGAAATACCCCCTGGTGATGATGATCCACGGCGGGCCCCACGGCACTTTCGGAGACCAGTTCCACTACCGTTGGAACAGCCAGCTGTTTGCAGCCCCCGGCTACATCGTGGCATTTCCGAACTTCCACGGTTCTACCAGCTTCGGGCAGGACTTCACCATGAGCATCCACGGGGAGCATGCCAACAAGCCCTTTGAAGACATCATGAAAGGGGCCGATTACCTGATCGGCCGGGGGCTGGTGGACGAGACCCGCATGGCGGCCGCCGGCGGCAGTTATGGCGGCTATATGGTGACCTGGATCGCGGGACATACCGACCGCTTTGCCTGCCTGGTGAACCATGCCGGGGTGTACAACCTTCACCTGCAGTTCGCATCCGACTTTTCGGCCAACAGAAGGTTCCAGTACGGCGGATCGCCCTGGGAGAATAAGGACGCGATGAATTCCCAGAACCCGGCCGAGTTTGCCCACAACTTCAAATCCCCCATGCTGGTGATCCACGGGGAGCTCGACTACCGGGTGCCGGTGGCGCACGGCTTCCTGGTGTACAACACCTACAAACTCATGGGACTGGACGCCCGCCTGGTATACTATCCGAACGAGAACCACTGGATCCTGACCCCGCAGAATTCCCTCTTCTGGTACAGGGAACTGCACGGCTGGCTGGACCGTTACCTGAAATAGCAGGAATGCCGGCATTGGGCCGCCGCAGGGGGCTTCCGTTGCCTTGGTGCCAATGAATTTGCGTATCAATCCGCTGGTCATGGACAAGAAGCATTATGAGGACATCATCCGGAAGGCGCCCTTCGCCTATGCCCACCATGAGCTGATCCTGGACGAAAAGGGAAACCCTTCCGATTACCGCTTCCTGGAGGTCAACCGGGCCTTCGAAGAGCTCACCGGGCTGGAGGCCGGACAAGTGACCGGAAAGACCGTCATGGAGGTGTTGCCCGGCATCCGGGAGTCGGCCTTCGACTGGGTGGCGTTTTACGGGCGGCTCGTCCTGGAAGGGTGCAGCGAAAGATTTGAGCAGTATAGCGAACCCCTCAAACGCTGGTACGAGGTGCATGCCTTTCCGACGGAAGACAACTGCTTCACAGTCATTTTTCTGGACGTGTCTGCCTTCAAAAAGCTGGAAAAGAAAACAACCCGCAGCAGGGAAAAATACCACCGGATCTTTGAGCACTCCCCCCTGGGCATTCTGCACTTCAACAACCACGGCATCATTCTCGACTGCAACGACAGCTTTGTGGACATCATCGGCTCCTCCCGGGAGGCGATCGTCGGGTTGAACCTGAAGCAGCTGCCCGATCAGCAGATTGTCAGGGCCGTGAAAAACACCCTGGAGGGAAAGGTTTCCCGTCATGAAGGCATCTACCAGTCGGTCACCGCGTCCAAGGCCACTCCGGTCAGGGGGGCCTTCGCCCCGATTTTTTCCATTGATGGCCAGGTCGATGGGGGGATCGGCATCATCGAGGACATCACCGAGCACCTGCGCATACAACAGGAACTGGAACATCAATTGCAATTCCAGAAACTCGTCACCCATATTTCCTCCGATTTTGTGGCGGCAGGCACAGAGAACCTGGATGAGAAGATCCACGACATGCTGGCCCGGGCAGGGGCTTTTTTCAAGGTGGACAGGGCTTATGTATTCCTGTTTTCTGGCCACGGGAAACACATGAGCAATACCCATGAATGGTGCGCTCCGGACACCGGAAGCCAGATGGAAAGCATCCGGGATGTACCGGTTGACAGCCTGCCCTGGTGGCGGGACCGGATGTTGAGAAACGAAACGGTGCACATCCCGGATGTGGGGGCACTTCCTGCCGAAGCCGCTGCCGAAAGGGAAGAATTCCGGCGACAGGACATCCGGTCCCTGCTGACGGTGCCCATGTTTTCCGGAGAACACCCCCTGGGCTTTTTCGGATTCGATGCCGTACACCAGCAGAGATCCTGGAACGAAGAAGAAATCAGTTTCCTCAAGGTGCTGGCCAACATCCTGACGGATGCCATACGAAAGGCAGAGGGGGAGAAGGCCATGCGCCGGGCCAGGGAAAAGGCCGAGGAAAGCGACCGGCTGAAATCGGTGTTCCTGGCGAACATCAGCCACGAGATCCGGACCCCCATGAACGGCATCATGGGCTTTCTGGAACTGATCCGGCAGCCCGAGCTGGACGGGGACAAAAAGGATCACTACATCGAGCTCGTTACCAAGAGCGGCCACCGCCTCATGGATACCATCAACGACATCGTGGAGTTGTCGAAGATCGAGTCGGGGCAGATGCAGACCCACTGGGCCGAAACCGACCTCGGAGAGCTGATGGACTTCCACGCCGGCTTTTTCACCCCCCTGGCGGAGGAGAAGGGACTCGAACTGATCCGCTCGGACCGGATCCGGGAGGGGGAGGCCGTGGTGCTGGCCGACCGCCAGAAGCTGGACGGCATTCTGACCAACCTGCTGTACAATGCCGTGAAGTTTACCGAAACAGGGGTGATCGAGCTGGGCAGCTACCGGGACGGGGATAAGCTGGTGTTCTGCGTGAGCGATACCGGCCGCGGCATCCCGTCCGAAAGACAGGAAGCCATTTTTCAACGCTTCGTGCAGGCGGACCTGGAGGAGAGCCGGCCGCATGAAGGGGCGGGCCTGGGGCTGTCCATTGCCCGGGCTTATGCCAACATGCTCGGAGGTTCCCTGTGGGTCGAATCAGAAGCAGGCAAGGGCAGCTCCTTTTATTTCTCCATGCCTTACAAGCCGTCCAGCCGTCCGGCCATGGCCGGGGAGCGGCCGGCTGCCCGGCTCAGAACCCCGGGGGAGGCCCGTACCCTGCTGGTGGCGGAGGACGATGAGATGAGCTACCAGTTCATGGAGCTGATCCTGGAAGAGGAGGGGTATCAGCTGCTGCATGCCGCCAACGGGGAGGAAGCCGTTCACCTGCTGAGGGACAATCCGGACATCGACCTGGTGCTGATGGACATCAAGATGCCGGTGATGACCGGGCTGGAGGCCACCAGAAAGATCAGGGAGTTCAACCCGGACATCCCGGTCATCGCCCAGACGGCCTATGCCATGAGCGGGGACCGGGAACGTATCCTGGAGGCCGGCTGTACGGATTATATCACCAAACCCATCAGCCGCGATCTGCTGATCCACAAGCTGAACAAATACCTGAAGGCTACCGGAGCCTGAACCAGGCGAACCCGGCCATCAGCACCAGGGCCAGGGCGATGGACAGGCTTTTGAGCGGGATGGCTGGAGTCTGGGTCAGCGCAAAGGACGCCTGAAACGGCGCAGGCGTCCATGCGTCTGCTTGCTTGGCAGGAAGGATTTCCTGACCCGGGGCCAGCAGCTTCATGGCCGCCCCTGATTCGTTGAGGGATTTGACGTTAAAATTTTCCTGCCGGATCAGGGTGGGTGGATTTTGCAGGTCCGGGAATTCTTCATCATCGAAAAAAGTACCCGCCTGCAGGAAATGGTCAATCCTTTGGATAATCCCCTTTTTGAACCAGGTGGCAGGGTTCAGGCGGAGGCAGCTGACCCATCCCTCCTGTGGGACCTCCTCCAGTAAATTGGCCGGAACGGGAATGTCCAGTTGAACCAGGGCGAAGTGCACGGGATATTCAAATTCATCCGAGGTAAACTCGTCCAATACCACGGGAAGGACTCCTTCGGCGATGAACTCAAGCGGGAAGGCACCAGACTTTGCATCGGGCAAGACCCAATCCAGCCCATCGTAAAGTCGCACCCTGAAGTCCATTCCGTTTTCTTCCGGCAGGGTAAGTGCCTTTTGGACATCTGGATACTCTTCAGTGACAACCACGCCCCACACCCGGAGGCCTTCAAATCCACCCCCCTGGAGCTGGAAGCGATAGGCCATCTCAAAATCTCCAAGAAAGGCGCCGGCCAAATCGTCATTGATGACCAGGTAATTGGGGATTTCATTTTCACAGAAGACAGACTGAGAGGGGCATTGATAAAAAGCCGGGTTGCGAAACGCTTCTGGCATGCTCATTTCAATGGGCATAAACACGGCGGCGGATACCGGGGCAAACAAACCTATGGCAAGGGACAGCAACAGAAAATTTTTCATGATCGTCGGGGACTAAGGGGGATTCATATTTTGAGTGGAGGTGGGTGATTGATTCGGCGGAGACCGGTTTTCCCGAAACTACCTGAGCCTGAACCAGGCGAACCCGGCCATCAGCACCAGGGCCAGGGCGATGGACAGGCTTTTGAGCGGGATGGCGCTGGAGTGGCTCAGGGCGAAGAACGGCTGGAAGGGTGTGGGCATCCATTCCCCTTCCTGTTGGAAGGGCTCGACCTCCAGGCTTCGCTCCATCAGCTGGTCGATCAGGGGGTTATCCGCGGATTCGGCCAGGGCCCGGATATCCCTTGGGAGTCGCATAAGACTTGCCGGATTCTCCGGGGTGGCTTCTTCCGAAAACAGCCCCACCTGTGTGAATATCGTCAGGGTCCTGGTTTCGTATTTCAAAAACAGTTCCGGCTGCAGGCGGCTTGTCTGGATCCATCCTTCCGCGGGGATCCTGCCCTGAAGGGCCGGGGGCACATCCAGGTCGATCTGCATCAGCGTAAAGTGCAGGCTGGCTCCTTCATCCACCTGCTCGCTGACCTCTCCGAGAATTTCCGGGACGACCCCCTGCACCAGGAATTCTATGGGCCCCTCTTCGGTTTTGGTGGGAACCAGGTAGTCCCAGGTCAGCTCCTCATAGATCCGGACCAGGAAGTCCAGGCCCGGCTCGTCGGGTTCCTCCAGGCCGGACGGGTCAACTAAAAAATCATCAAGGGTCACCAGGACACCCCATACCCGGATCTTTTCAAATCCCTCATCCGCCACCTGGTAAGGGGCCGCCCACTCGAAAGGGAACCCCTCAAACTGGAAGATGTTGTCATTAATGATCATCAGCTCTGGCGCGCCTGTCTGGCACAGCACGTTCCCGGGCGGGCATTTGTACAATGACTGGTCGAGAAAGGCCTCGGGAATTTCCACAACAATCTGAGCAGTCAAAGTGCCGGCAAACAGCAGGGCGGCGAATAATAACAGGATTTTTTTCATGTGTTTTGGTTTTGTTGGATGGTGAATTAATGTCGGATGCTGCATCCGGTCAGCAACAGGGCTGGTAGAATTTTATGGACCTTGAGGGGAAACCGCTTACCATGGCCGTAAAATTAAAAAAAATACAATAAGAAGAATAATATATGTGTTATTTCTTATTGTTTTTCAGGCTTGGCCAGGAGGATCAGGGGTTTTCATGGTGGGACAGGGGGTGCAGTCCCTGGCCCCAAAAGAACAAGGGAAAACGATTGCCTTCTTCATTCTCTAATGGTAACAGAGACCAGGAAAAGGACAGAGGCCACCGATTCAGCGTGACCAGGAAACATATCTATCCACGGCCTTGCCGTTACGGGTAACCTGGATCAGGCCGGTGCCGTCTGCGTTTACTGCATAGATGTTGCAGGCATTTTCCTGGGTGGGCACGGTAAAAAGAATTTTATTGCCGTCGGGCGACCAGCAAAGGGAGACCTCGTGGCGTCGGTGTTCCTCGCTCCACTTACCTGGTTTTTCATAAGCGGGAACCTGGACAATCCGGGTGAGTTCTTCTCCGCCTGGTTTGATCGTATAAACAGACAGGCTTTTCCACAATCCCCCCAAAAAACCGTCCGGCTCTTTTTCCATGGCCAGCAACGCGATGGTTTCGCCATCGGGTGAAAAACACGGGGACTCATAATACATCCCGTCTTCACGCCGGTGGGGAAGAATTACGGAAACCCCGTCCTTTCCCCTCCCGGGTGTGACCATGAGCACCCCCTCAGGCTTGTTGTAACTGACCCCGGTAAAATGATTGCCGGCAGAAGCCGAAAACCCACCGCTTGGGTCAATGATCCAATCATTCTCATTGTCGAAGTAATGAAATTTTATGATCTCCAACCGGTCGGATGCATTCTTTTTTGCGGTGATCGTGTAAAGGGCTCCAAGTTGTTGGGTGCCCACATAAGCAATTTTGGAGCTGCCGGGCATCCAGGTGGGATGCAGGTCCTGGTAGCCCCCGCGGTAAACCGGTTGGCAATTTGTACCGTCCGTATTCATGATGTAAATGTCCAAATAGCTGTTCAGGTCTGTCAGCATGGAACAGGCGATCCTTTGCCCGTCGGGCGAAAGACTCGGTTGAAGCGGATTTCCGCTTAACATGAATCCGCGGGTCGTTTTATTGTCCAGGTCGATCAGGTAGAACCCTGGTTCACCCTCACTGCCGGCCTGGATTCGTTCAAATAGGATTTTACCCCCTCCCAACGCCTCCCAGGGAATGTCCTCCTGCAGCGGATCCAGTGTAAATATTTCGAAATGGTCCTCGGTGGGGAATAAATCCATCCAATCGCATCCGGGTTGGGCCAGGCAAAGGATTCCCGTTGCGAGAATGATGAAGGGCCGGTGAATGGTGCGTGTTTTCGTAAAGACAGCCCGGGTTGATGATGGACAATGAATTGTTTCCCAAAAGCATGCGGGTTTATCAAAGATAGGAAAAAATAGATTGGAACAGACTTACGGCCTCGGTTCGAGCCGCTGCAATAAAAAAACCGCCCCCTCGCGGGAAGCGGTTTTTCTTGTGGGCGATGACGGATTGTTCGCCTCCGGCTCACGAGCTCGGCCTTACGGCCTCGGTTCGAACCGCTGCAATAAAAAAACCGCCCCCTCGCGGGAAGCGGTTTTTCTTGTGGGCGATGACGGATTCGAACCGCCGACCCCCTGCTTGTAAGGCAGGTGCTCTGAACCAGCTGAGCTAATCGCCCGCGATTTTGGTTCTGGGTGGCTGCAAAGGTAATCTCTTTTTTTGATTCTGCAATAAATTTTTAAGGCCAAATTGAATTAGAGTTTTAACTTTGTTTCCTGTTCATATTGAATGCTTTTCCATCCGACGAAAAAACAAAACCCGCACACAAGGCATGAGTAAACTGGATTCAAAACTTCTGATCATCGATGACGACGAGGATGTGTTGCTGGCGGCCAGGCTGTTCCTGAAACAGCATATCAAGACGGTACACACCGACAAGAACCCCAACAACATCCCCCTGCTGCTTAAGAACGACAATTATGACCTGGTCCTGCTGGACATGAACTTCTCGCGCGATGCCACCAGCGGCAAGGAGGGGTTCTACTGGCTGAACAAGATCCTGGAGACCGATCCGACCATTGCCGTGGTGCTGATCACCGCCTACGGCGACATCGAACTGGCGGTGCAGGGGATCAAGGAAGGGGCGACCAATTTTCTGCTCAAGCCGTGGGACAATAAGAAGCTGCTGGCCACCATCAACACGACCCTGGAAGTGCACCGCTCCAAGGTGGAGCTGCAGGACCTGCGCTCCAAGCAGAAGTTCCTGATCGAACAGGGCGACCAGCCCTACAGCCAGGTGATCGGACGCTCCAAGGCGATGATGCAGGTGCTGGCCACGGTGGAGAAGGTCGCCCGGACCGACGCCAATGTGTTGATCCTGGGCGAGAACGGTACGGGAAAGGAGGTGATCGCACGGGCCATCCACCGGGCCTCCGGACGCAAGGACGAGGTGTTTATCAGTGTGGACCTGGGGGCGATCAGCGAGAGCCTCTTCGAGAGCGAGTTGTTCGGATACAAGAAGGGGGCCTTTACCGATGCCAAGGAGGACCGTCCCGGTCGATTCGAGGCTGCCAACAAGGGGACCATCTTCCTGGACGAGATCGGCAACCTGAGCCAGCCGTTGCAGTCCAAGCTGCTGAGCGTCCTGCAGAACCGCAAGGTGGTACGCCTGGGCTCGGTCAAGGAGATCCCGATCGATGTGCGCCTGGTCTGTGCCACCAACATGCCGCTGTACCAGATGGTGGACGACGGCAAGTTCCGCCAGGACCTGCTGTATCGCATCAACACGGTGGAGATCCACCTGCCACCCCTGCGCGAACGGGTGGACGACATCCCGCCCCTGGTGCACCATTTCCTGGAGATCTATTCCCGCAAATACAAGATGCCCAACAAGCGGCTGCATCCCAGCACCCTGAAGCGGCTGGAGAAGCACCCCTGGCCGGGCAACATCCGGGAGTTGCAGCATGCCGTGGAGCGGGCCGTCATCATGAGCGACTCCAACGTGCTGCATCCCACCGATTTCTTCCTTTCCCAGCAGGACAACAAATCGGATGCGGAAATCCCCTCCGGTGCGGACCACAACCTGGAGGCGACAGAGAAAATGCTGATCCGCAAGGTGATCGACAAGCATGGGGGGAACATCAGCAAGGCCGCCAAAGAACTGGGCATCACACGCGCTTCCCTGTACCGACGCATCGAGAAGTATGAACTTTAGGAATTTTCGGCTCAACATCGTCGGAAGGGTCCTGCTCATTGTGGGGTCTGCCGTGCTGCTGATCTCCATCATCCGGCACAATGAATTCATCATCAGCTCCAGCATCCTGATGGTGCTGATCGTGCTGCAGATCGTCGCCCTGGTGCGCTACGTGGAACGAACCAACCGCAAGCTGACCGTCTTTCTGGAGTCGATCCGGCACAGCGACTTTGTGTCGTCCTTTTCCGACAAAGGCCTGGGGCGCAGCTTCGACGACCTCAACACGGCCTTCAATGAGGTGATCAATGAGTTCAAGAAGACCCGGGCCGCCAAGGAGGAGCATTACAACTACCTGCAGACGGTGGTGCAGCATGTAAGCATCGCGATCATCGTGTTCCGCAAGGACGGGAAGGTCGATTTGGTGAACAACGCCTTCAAGCGCATGTTCCGCCTGTCCGGACTCCGGTACATCCATGAGCTGGCCAAAATCGACAAAAACCTGACCGATATGCTGATGCACGTCAAGGCGGGCGACGGGCAGCTGGTCAAGGTGTTCAACGAGAACGAACTGCTGCAGCTTTCGGTGCATGCCACGGAGTTCCGCATGCGGGGGGAGGACTTCGTGCTGGTGTCCCTGCAGAATATTCACAGTGAGCTGGAGGCCAAGGAGATGGACTCCTGGCAGAAGCTGATCCGGGTGCTCACCCATGAGATCATGAACTCCATTACCCCGATCGTGTCGCTCTCTTCCACCGTGAAGGACCTGCTGATCGATCAGGAGCTGGTCAAGCTGAAAAGCGATATTGACGAAGAAGATGTGGAGAGTGCCCAGAGCGCCCTCAACACGATTGAACGCCGCAGCGAGGGCCTCCTGAATTTCGTGCAGATCTACCGCAACCTGACACGCATTCCCAAGCCGAATTTCCGCTATTTCCCCGTTCAGGAGCTGTTCGACAGGGTGGAGGGGCTGCTGCTGCCAAAGATCAATGAACGCCAGATCGATTGTGTGTGTTCTGCCATCCCGGAGGAACTGATGCTTACGGCCGACCCCGACCTGATCGAACAGGTGCTCATCAACCTCATGATCAACGCCATCCATGCCGTGCAGGACATCCGCAACCCTCAAATCCGCATCCAGGCTGCCGTCACAGCAAACAACCGGGTGACCATCTCGGTGACCGATAACGGGTACGGGATCAAACCCGACAATATGGAAAAGATCTTCGTGCCGTTTTTCACCTCCAAGAAGGAAGGTTCGGGCATCGGCCTCAGCCTTTCGCGCGAGATCATGCGCCTCCACAAGGGGAGCATCTCCGTGCGCTCCAAACCCGGGGTGGAGACCAGCTTTACCCTGCAGTTCTGATCCGGCCCAGGCCTGCGGACTCCGCCACATTGTCCCGCCGCTTCCCTGCAAGCGACAGGCCCGTCTTCCCCCACGGGCCCTCCACGGGGTGTTCGTTATCGTACGCCCGCTGTTTAAAAGTGGACAACCTGCCGGGTGACGCCTTCCGGTTCTCTTGGTGCAAAAAGCATGTGGTCAGCATGTTGGCCCTGCTGGCACATTTTTGGCTGTTTTTGGCGAGAACCCGTCAAAAAGACACGCCAGCCATGATCAGACACATTCGGATCCTGTCCATATTCTCCCTGCTATTGTGCTTGCCCCCGCTTGCCCTGGCCCAGAACACCTGGTCGCTCGAACGCTGCATCGACCATGCCCTGAGCCACAACCTTCAGATAAAGCAACAGCAGCTTGCAGAGGAGCGCTCCCGAAATGACCTCAGGCAGAGCTACGCCAACCTGTTCCCGAGCCTCAACGCAGGCTCTTCCCAGGGGTACAATTACGGGCGGACAGTCGACCCTTTTACCAATGAATTCGCCACCGAACGGGTGGCATTCCAGCGGATGTCGGCATCCAGCGGGATGATGCTCTTTGCAGGCTTTCAGAATGTCAACAACATCCGCTACCACCTGGAACAGCATACGGCCTTCCGCCACGACACGGAGAAGATGAAAAACGACATCGTCCTGGCCATTGCCTCGGCATTCCTGCAGGTGATGTATTTCGAAGACCTGGTGGTGGTGAACAACCAGCAGCTGGAAGTCATGGAGGAACAGCTCCGGCGTACCCGCCTCATGATGGAGGGGGGCAGCGTATCCCGGGGAACCTACCTGGAGATCGAGGCCCAGACGGCCCAGGAGCGCGTGAACCTGCTGAATGCAAAGAACAACCTGGACCTGGCCTTGCTGGAACTGGTCCATATACTGGACCTCGATCCGGCGGATGAGTTCATCGTACAACGGCCGGACCTGCAGGTCGAAGAGAATATCCTGCTGCAGGATGAGGCGGCCGTGCTCGACCGTGCCCTGGTTCTGGAGCCCTCGGTGCAGGCCGCCCGCCAGCGCATCCTCATGGCCGAACGCCACCTGGCCATCTCCAGGGGGGAGCAAAGCCCGCGCCTTAGTTTTTATGCCTCCTACGGCTCAGGATATTCCGGGGCTTCGCGCAGGCAGGTTGGCGAGCAGGGGTCGACCCCCATCTACGAAAAGGTGCCTTATAAGGAGCAGATCGAAAAGAACGTGAACCAGGGTATCGGCCTCGAACTGAACATTCCCATTTTCAACCGCCTGCAGACCAGGCGCCGCATACAGAATGCCCGGATCGATCTGGAAAACAGCCGGCTGACCTATGAGCTGACCCGCAACAACCTGGGCAAAACCATCCAGCAGGCACATGCCGATGCCTCGGCCGCCCTCCAGCGCTACGAAGCCACCATCCGCTCACAGGATGCCTACCGGGAAGCCTTCCGGCACGCAGAACAGCAGTTCAACCTCGGCACAATCACCAGCATGGAGTACAATGAATCCAAGGCACGCCTTGCCCGCTCGGAGATGGATGCCCTGCAGGCCAAATACGATTTTATTTTCAAGCAGAAGATCCTGGACTTCTACCAGGGAGAGGGCTTCTCGCTCTGAAGGCTTTAAACCCTTCGTGTTTGTTCATTTGCGTGTGTGAACGTTGCACCAATAAGGGTTTATTAAAAAAGCTGCCGGTTAAGGCAGCTTTTTTTTATGGATTCAGGCCCCGGGGGCCGGCCGGCATGCCTCAGGGCTTGAGGACCGCCGGACGCTGTTCCAGGTGTTTCTCCATCTCGAGCAGCGGGATGCCTTCCTGCAGCCATGCGGGGGCCTCTGCGCCCTTGAGGTGGTGGTCCAGGAACTCCATCATGCGCAGGGCATAGTCGATCTGGTTGGGCAGCTTGCGCAGGCCGTGGTTTTCGCCCTTGTACTGCAGCATCACCACGGGCTTGCGGAGGCGGCGCAAGGTGTTGTAATACTCCACCCCCTGGGTGAAGTCGACCGCCCCGTCCTTGTCGTTGTGCATCAGCAGCAGGGGGGTGCTGACCTGTGCGGCAAAATACACGGGGGAGTTTCGCTTGTAAGCCTCCCAGTTGTCCCAGTAGCCGGAGGTGAACCGCCCCTGGCTGCTCTCGAAGATGGCCTGGTTGGTCCCGCCGGTGTTCCAGTAGATCAGGCTGTACATGGAAATCATGTTGGTCAGGGGGGCTCCCGCCACCGCGGCCTTGAACTTGTCGGTCTGGGTGATCAGGAAGGAGGTCTGGTAGCCGCCCCAGGAGTGGCCGTGGATGGCCACATTCTCCCCGTCCACGATGCCGGTGGCAATGGCCGCATCCACGGCGGGCAGCACGCACCACACGGCCGACATGCCGGGGTCGTTCAGGCGGTAAACGATGTCGGGCATCAGCACGGCATAGCCGTTGCTGGTATACATGGCGCGGTTGAATCCGCCGCCGGGGAAGGAGGGACGGGCATACCCGTTCAGTCCCTGGGTCAGCCTTTCATAAATATAGACCACCGTCGGATAGCTCTTGCCCTCCTCGTAGCCCGCAGGCAAAAACAGGGCCGCCTGCAGGGTGTCTCCCTTGTCGGACACAAAAGAGAGGAGCCGGGAGCCGGGCGACAGGGCAAATCCTTCGGCTTCGGGATACATATCGGTCAGTTTCCGGGCCCCGCCCAGGTCATGGCTGAAGCTGATGTGGTAGTCGGGCGCCTCGGTGACGCTTTCGCGGGTGAACAGGTAGGTCTGGGCATGACGGGCCTTGCCGAGCTGGCCGAACACATAGTCCCCGTGCAGCAGCACCCTGGGGCCCGGGCGGCCGTTGTCGATCCGGGCGATGCCGGTTGCCTTGGTATCGTCGTCGATGAACCGCAGGTACATGGGCTGGGAGAGGTCCACGCCCTTCTCCTCCGGATCCAGGGAGTAACGCATCTGGTAGATGCGGTGGGGAGCGGTCCCGTCGGCGGTCAGGTTGTCGGCCCTGCGGCCGTTGGCGGCCACCTTCCACAGGTCCTGGTTGTCGCGCAGCAGCAGGAAGCGGGAGTCGCTGGTCCACCCGAAATAGGGGGTGGGCGGGTATTCCACGTTCACGTCGGACAGTTTGTTGACGAAGCTGGTGGGCAGCTCCCGGGTCAGGTTCAAGGTCTCCCCGCTTTCCAGATGGTGCACCAGGTAGTCTCCTTCCTGATAGTAGGCCAGCATCGTGCCGTCGGGCGAAAGGTCCATGGCCCCGCGGGCCACGTGCCCCTCCAGCAGCATGTGGCGGTCGCCCGAAAGCATGTCGATCACCCAGACATCGCGGCGCGACTGCCCGCTGAGGCCGGCGTCCAGCTCGTAGGGGCCGGTGTCGTAGCCGATGGCATACCGGCTTTTGGGGTTGACCATGACGGCACGGATGTTGTCATCGGCCAGCTGCACGAAGCGATCGTCCGCCAGGTGGTAGACGGAGGCATGGCTGAAGTTCTTGTCCATCTGCTCCCGGTTCTGCTGCACCGACTGCAGGCGGCTGTCCTGCCAGTGCCAGAGGACCAGGTCGGGCTTCTCCTCTTCGTTTTTGGGAGGGGTCTTGCCGGCCGTTTGGGTCGTGTCGGCCGGGCTGTCTGCGCCCTTGCCGGACCCTTCGCCTTCCCCGTCTTCGCCTTCTCCATCTTCCCCTTCCTTGCTTTCCCCGGCCGCTTCCTTTTCGGCCCTGGGATCTTCTTTTTTCTCTGCCTTATGCACCCCGAAGAACAGGCTGCCCAGGTCGTCCGACCAGCCCGGGCGGCGGTTGGGGCTCACCGTCATGCCCTCGGGGAAGTCTTCGCGGCCTGCCGGGTCGAAGGTGGTTTTCACCAGGTTGCGGTCCAGGTTGCGGAAACCGATCACCTGGTGCAGCGGGTCTTCGTACCCTTCGTCCTCAATGGCCTTGAGCACGGCCAGGGCATCCCCTTCTTCACTCCAGCTCAGGGAAGTGTAACGGGCCTTGTCGCTTTCCGGTGCCAGCACCTGCCCGGAGCTCATGTTGCGCAGAAAGACGCCGTTTCCGGCCTTGCCCGTGGCATCGATAACCCAGGCCAGCCACTTGCCGTTTTTGTTAAAGGCATAGGAGGCCACGTTCCCGAAGTTAAACTGGCTTTTCTCTGCCAGGTTGTACAGGAGCAGGTCGGTGCCCCGGGGGGCGTCCTTCCCGGTGGCGGGTTTCGGGGTGGAAAGGTGCACGGCGAGCCAGTCAGGGCTTTCTCCGGAAAAGGAGAAATCGCGGACATTCTCGAACGAGGTCTCCTCCATGCCGTCCAGCTTCACCAGCCGCAGCTTGTTCTGGGGCGGGTTGTCGCGGGAGGCTTTTTCTTTGGCCTCCTCGGTCGGAAACTCGGTGAATGCCAGGTAACGGCTGTCGGCGTTGAACCGGATGGCCGCGCGGGCGTTGCCCGAAGCATCCCCGATATCCCAGGTCTTCCGGATGGTGTCGCTGGTATGCTGCAGCACCAGCTGGGAGTTGCCCTTGTTGGGGCTGTGCCAGTAGGCAAGCCACTGCCCGTTGTCGGACAGGGTCACCGAAAAGGGAGAAATGGACTTCCAGGCAGCCACGTCCTGCCAGGTGACGGGTTTGGGGGCGTCCTGCGACTGCGCTGGCCCTGCGCTGAGACACAAGGCCATAACGGCCAGGGCGAGGGCCCCGGAGCGGAAAATTGTTTTCATGAATGCTTGATTATTGTAGTGAAACCTTGGTTATTGACCCGGTAAATGTAAAGATTTTTTTTCGTCGGACAGGAAGTCCATCGACAGGGAAAAGAAATCCTCCGGGTTGTCGGCATGCAGCCAGTGGGTGCCCCCGCTGACGGTTTCCAGGCGGGCCCGGGGAAACAGCTTTTTGATGGAGGGGATGGCGCTGTCGGGCACATAGTCGGACTGTCCTCCCCGCAGGAACAGGACGGGTTTGTCGAAAGTACCGGGTCCGCCGACCCCGCGAAACACCTCGTCCAGGCTGTCGCGGAGCACGTCCAGGTTGATGCGCCAGCCCAGGCTGGACTTGTCCTTCCAGTAAATGTTCTTGGTCAGGAACTGCCGCACGCGGCGCGCGGGGATCCTGCCGGCAAGGGCCTCGTCGGCTTCGCTGCGGCTGCTGAAATCCTCCAGGGGCAGCTTGGTCATGATGTCGATCAGCTGCTGGTGCCGGGTGTTCGTGCCGGAGGCCGACGGGGCGATGTCGGCCACGATGAGGCGGTCGACGCGTTCGGGATGGTCGAAAGCGAACTGCATCGCGGTCTTGCCCCCCATCGAATGGCCCAGCAGGGTGGTTGCCTCCAGGGCCAGCCGGTCGAGCAGCTCCAGCAGGTCGTCGGTCATGGCCTCATAGGTATGCACCGGGCTATGTCCCGAACGGCCGTGATTCCGCTGATCGGGGACGATCACGTCCATCCCTTCCTCTGCGTACCGCCGGGCCAGGGTGTCCCAGTTGTCCGACAGGCCGAACAGTCCGTGCAGGATGACCAGGGGCGGATCGCCTTCTTTGCCGTACCTTCTGAAATACAGTTCCATGTTTCGCTTTTTTGGTCTGTTTCTTTCCGGCTTTGCGCTGTGCCGGGCTCCCGGCCCGCCCCGGTCCGTTTTCTCTCTGCGAATCCCCTTCGGGATTCAAATGCGCTCACCCGGACGGGGCTTCGCCTGCTGCTTGTGCCCTCACTCAGAACGCCAGCTCCGCGCCCACGCCTTTCAGGCCGAAGTGCCTGCGCAGGCCGTAAACCATCAGGTAGGCCAGGGGCGTGTCGAACAGGGCGAACAGCACTTTGAATAAAAATCCATTGATCACCAGCCCGGTCCAGTACTCCCAGGGGATGACCCCGAACAGGCAGAGGAGCGAGATGATGACAAAGGTATCGATAAACTGGCTGGTGAATGTCGAGAAGTTGTTGCGCAGCCACAGGTGCCTTCCGTTGGTGACGCGCTTCCAGAAGTGGAACACCTGCACGTCGAGGAACTGGGCGATGAGGTAGGCGGCCAGGGAGGCGCTGACAGCAATGTAGGTATAGCTGAAGGCCTTGCTGAACTCCTGGTTGGAGAGGGGTGACCATTCGGTTGCCGGGGCGGCCGACGACACAATGACGATGCCCAGGGCGAAGGCGCTGGCGAACACCCCGGCCAGCACCACCCGGTTGGCACGGCGGCGCCCGTACACTTCCGAGATGACGTCGGTGACCAGGAAGGTGAACGGATAGGCGATGATGCCGACGCTGAGCTCGAAGGTATACAGCCCGAAGGGACTCCAGGTAAAAAATTTCTGAAAAATCAGGTTGCTGGTAACCAGGGAGGTGATGAACAGGCCTCCCAGGATGAGATACAGGCCTTCAGCCTGTTCGCGCTGCTTGGTGGTCAGGGACATGGATCCGGATAGGGTTATTTATCCCTTAACAACCCAGGCGGTTATTTTGTTGCCTCTGTCCTGAGCTGGCGCAGGTACAGCTGGATGGTGTTTTCCAGTCCGAAGTACAGGGCATCGCTGATCAGGGCGTGGCCGATGGAGACTTCCAGCAGGTGGGGGATGCGCCGGGCGAAGAATTTCAGGTTTTCCAGGCTGAGGTCGTGCCCGGCATTCAGCCCCAGGCCAGCTTCATGCGCCGCCTCTGCCGCCCTGACGAAGGGGGCCACCGCCGCTTCCCGGTCGGCCGGGTATCCGGCAGCGTAGGGTTCTGTGTAAAGCTCCACCCGGTCGGTGCCGGTTTCGGCCGCCTTGAAAATGAGCTCCGGCTCCGTTTCGATGAACAGGGAGGTGCGGATGCCGGCCCCGTGAAACTCCGCCACCACGTCTTTCAGGAAGGAGGCGTGCTTGATGGTATCCCAGCCGGCATTGGAGGTGAGGGCGTTGGGCGGGTCCGGGACCAGGGTCACCTGGGCCGGACAAATCCGGAGGACCAGGTCCATGAACTTGCGGTTGGGGTAGCCTTCGATATTGAACTCGGTGGTGACCACCGGCTTGAGGTCCAGCACGTCCTGGTAGCGGATGTGGCGTTCATCGGGCCGGGGATGGACCGTGATGCCCTGGGCCCCGAAGCGTTCGCAGTCGATGGCGGCCTTCACCACATCGGGCACATTGCCTCCGCGGGCATTGCGCAGGGTGGCGATTTTGTTGATGTTGACGCTGAGTCGTGTCATGAGGCTTTTTTTGCAAAGATACGCCTTCATCCCGGCAAATAAAACAGGGGGCTGCGGACCCGTCCGACGAAAAATAAAAAAAACCACCCTGAAGGCAGGGTGGTCTTTTGCGGGTGAGCGGAAAACGGGATTCGAACCCGCGACCCTCAGCTTGGGAAGCTGATGCTCTACCCCTGAGCTACTTCCGCTACTCGGTGGAGCATGCTGCCCCGGACATGGCCCAGGGGCCCCTGTCCCGCCGGCAGGCTCCGGACAAGGACAAAATTACCCATTTTTTTAAAATATCGGGCACTTTGTTTTATGCGGCTTTCCTTTTTGTTTTAAAACAGGATTTTGCAAAAATTCATACCTTCACATATCATTAACGGGGAAAGAATATGCTTATAAAAGATTTTCTCAGCGACCTGGTCTCTCCCCTCCGGCTGACGGACACGGGAGACTCGGCCCTGGCCCTGATGGACGACCTGAGGCTGACGCACCTGCCGGTCATTGACGGCGACCGTTTCGTGGGGGTAATCTCCGAGCTGGCGGTGCTCAACCTGGACGATCCGGAGGCGCCCCTGGGCAGCTGCCGCCTGGCTTTGCCCAGGCCGTACGTGCAGCAGGGACAGCATGTGTATGACCTGATCCGGCTGGCCGTGGCCGAGAAGCTGAGCCTGGTGCCGGTGCTGGATGAAAAGGAGCAATACCTCGGAGCGGTGACCCTGGACCGGCTTGCTGCGATCGTGGCCGAGGTGGCTTCGGTCAAACAGCCGGGCGGCATCCTGGTGCTCGAGGTCAACAGCCACGATTACTCCCTGGCCGAGATCGCACGCATTGTGGAGTCGAACGATGCCAAGGTGCTGAGCTCCTACATCACCTCCTTTCCCGAAAGCACCCGCCTGGAGGTGACCATCAAGGTGAACCGGATCGACCTCTCACCCATCATCCAGACATTCAACCGCTATAACTACATCATCGCCGCTTCATTTTCTGAGGAAAGCAGCATGGACGACCTGTTGCACAGCCGGTACGAATCCCTGATGAACTATCTGAATACCTGAAAAAACGTATCTTTAAACCTTTTTTTACCCCCAATGGCCGCCGGTCTATGAAAACACAACCCCGCTTGAGCTTCTGGCAGATCTGGAACATGAGTTTCGGATTCCTGGGCATCCAGTTCGGTTTTGCCCTTCAGAATGCCAATGTCAGCCGCATCTTTGAAAGCCTTGGCGCAGACATCGGCACCATCCCCATTTTGTGGATCGCCGCCCCGGTAACCGGTTTGATCGTTCAGCCCATTGTCGGATACCTCAGCGACAACACCTGGAACCGGTTGGGCCGGCGCAGGCCCTTCTTCCTGGTGGGGGCCATCCTGGCCTCGCTGGCGCTGGTGATCATGCCCAACAGTCCTTTCCTGTGGGTGGCCGCGGGCATGCTCTGGATACTGGATGCCTCGATCAATGTCTCCATGGAGCCTTTCCGGGCCTTCGTGGGCGATATGCTGCCGCCCGAACAGCGGACCAAAGGGTTCGCCATGCAGAGCTTTTTCATCGGCGTGGGGGCGGTGGTGGCCAGTGGCCTGCCTTACGTGCTCACCAACTGGCTGGGTATTTCCAACGTGGCCGACCTGGCCGCCGGGGAGCGCATCCCTCCCTCGGTGAAATTTGCCTTTTATATCGGTGCGGCGGTGTTTTTCCTGTCGGTGCTGTGGACGGTGATCCGCACCAGGGAGTACTCGCCCGAAGAACTTGCGGCGTTCGAGAGAAACCGGTCCGACGATGATAAAAGAAGACAGCACGAGCGGGATGAGCTGCTGCCGGCCCAAAGGTTTTTAAAGTACGCCCCTTTCTGGATCCTTGGCGGCCTCCTGCTGACGGGCCTGGTGTACTGGCTGGGCCTGGAGGGGGAATTGTACATCCTGTCCGGCGGACTGGCCCTTTTCGGGCTGATCCAGCTGCTGACGGGGCTGATGATCCGCCGGGGCAACGGCAGGCATGGTTTCGTGGTGGTGATCAACGATTTGTTCCGCATGCCCAAAACCATGGGCCAGCTGGCGGTGGTGCAGTTTTTCTCCTGGTTCGCCCTGTTCGCCATGTGGATCTATACCACGGCCGGGGTGACCAGTCACATCTATGACATGAAGATTACCGCGGCCGAGCTGGAAGAGATGAAGGCCATCAGCCTGCAGTTGCAGGAACAGACCGGGGCCGACTGGTACGGAGACCTGCAGCGGGTCGGAGAGGAACTCAGGACCTATGAACAACAGGTGCTTGCAGGGCAGTCGAACGTGGTGGCCAGCATGCGGGTGGTGAACTTCTTCCGGGAAGACCGGGGCCTGGAGGTCAGCGGCGGACTGAACGCGACGCTCGACCGCATACAGCAGGAGTACAACAGGGGGGCCGACTGGGTCGGTGTGGCCTTTGCCGCCTACAACGGCTTTGCCGCCCTGCTGGCGTTTTTCCTGCCATTCCTGGCACGGTGGACCAACCGCCGGATCACACACATGATCGCCCTTCTGGCCGGGGCGGCAGGGTTCATCTCGATCTATTTCATCGGCAACCCGAACCTGATCCTTCTTTCGATGGTGGGCGTGGGACTCGCCTGGGCCAGCATCCTGTCCATGCCCTATGCCATCCTGACCGGCTCCCTGCCGGCTCACAAGATGGGGACCTATATGGGGATATTTAATTTCTTTATCGTCATTCCGCAGATCATGGCGGCCAGCCTGCTGGGGTTTTTTGTCACCACCATCGCCGGCGGCCAGGCCATCTGGGCCCTGGTGCTGGGCGGGGGCTCGTTCATTGTGGCGGCCATCACGGTGCTGTTTGTCGATGACGAAGACGAAAAGAAAATCAAACAAGCCATTTCCTAATCCATAACCGGAAAACCTATGTCTAAAGAACGTTCAAGCGGTATCCTGCTGCATATCACCTCCCTGCCCGGGAAATACGGGATAGGGACCATGGGAAAAGAGGCGCATGAATTTGTGGACTTTCTGGTGCAGGCCGGACAGAAGATCTGGCAGATCCTGCCCCTGGGCCATACAGGCTACGGCGATTCTCCCTACCAGTGCTTTTCGGCCTTTGCCGGGAACCCCCTGCTGATCGACCTGGACAAGCTGGTGGAGCAGGGACTGCTGGATGGTGCCGACCTGCCCCGGGAGTCCTTCGACCCGGAGTCTGTCGATTTCGGGGCTGTTTTCAATTACAAGTATCCCCTGCTCAGGAAGGCCTACGGCAATTTTTCCGCGCAGAACGACCGCCTGCAGGCAATAAGGTTCGGTAATTTCTGCCTCAAACACCAGCACTGGCTGGAAGATTATGCCTTTTACATGGCCCTGAAGGTCAACCAGGGCGGGAAGGCATGGTCTGAGTGGGACCGGCCGCTGACCACCCGGGATGCGGACACCCTGCAGCGCTACCGGGAACACCTCTCGGACGAGATCAATTTTTACCGGTTTGTGCAGTTTTTGTTTTTCAGCCAGTGGCTGGAGCTGAAGGCCTATGCCAACCTGAACGACATCAGGATTTTCGGTGACATCCCGCTCTATGTCGCCTTCGACAGCGCCGAGGCCTGGGCCAGATCCGAATTGTTTGAGTTCGACGAGAAGCTGAACCCCATCACGGTGGCCGGGGTGCCGCCGGACTATTTCAGTGAGACGGGCCAGCTTTGGGGAAACCCCATTTATGACTGGGACAGGCTGGAGGAAACCGGTTTTGCCTGGTGGATCGACCGCATCCGCTCCAGTTTCCTGCTGTACGATATCCTGCGGATCGACCATTTCCGCGGACTGGCTGCCTACTGGGCGGTGCCCTATGGCGAAACGACCGCCGTGAAGGGGGAGTGGGTGCGGGCCAGGGGCCGTGAGATGCTGGAGGCCGTGACGGATGCCCTGGGCGAGTTGCCCATTGTGGCCGAAGACCTCGGGGTGATCACCCCGGATGTGGAGGAGCTGCGCGACGATTTCGGCATGCCGGGCATGAAGATCCTGCAGTTTGCCTTCGACTCGGGCGAGGAGAACGAGTTCATCCCCCATACCTACGACAAGAATACCGTGGTCTATACCGGCACCCACGACAACGACACCACCCTGGGACGGTTCAATGAGGCCTCCGAAAGCGACCGGCAGATGATGCGCGATTATTTCCGCATCGACGAAAACGATCCTGCCTGGTCCTTCATCCGCCTGGCCTGGTCCACCGTGTCTGACGTGGCCATTGCCCCCCTGCAGGACGTGCTGCGGCTCGACACCAATGCACGCATGAACTTTCCCGGAAAACCTTCCGGCTACTGGCGGTGGCGGTACAGGAAGGAAAGCCTGACGACCGCCCATGCGGAGGCGCTGATGAAGCTGACCCGTATTTTCGGGCGGCGATAGGGCCGGCGCCGGCCACATCCTGAAAACTGTCCGTCTGCGTACAATTTCCATTCGCAGGCGGACAGTTTTTTTTATCCGGTTTGTTTGATTGTTTCAATGAAGGGAGTTGTAAAACACATAAAATCAATAACATAAAAAGTTTGGCACGATGATGGTTAATGATTGGTCAGACACACGCAATATCAAACACAAAAACCAACATCAAAATGAAAACAAAACTGATCATAACCGCCGCACTGATTCTGACCGCCACCCTGGGCCAGGCCACCACCCCGAAAAGGACCCTGACTTTTTACGATGCCCTTGGAAGGGCGCTGACCATGCCTGTGAAAGTGGAGGAAGCCACCGATACCCTGCCTTTCGACCAGGCTGTTGAATTCAGCCGCGCACGCCGGAGCCTTTTTGAGAGGAAATTTGACCTCAGCGAGATGAGCAAGCCGGAGACAGAAGTGAATGACATTCCCTGCGAGCTTCGCCCCATCATCCGCTAACCCATCCGACGAAAAGTAAAACAAACGAGAAACAACCTGAAAACAAGCCCTTTTTTCATCTTTCCCAGTTTCCCTCTGGATTTTCTCAGTTGTTTTGGTTTCCGGGTCTTGTGAACGAGCAAGGCCCGGTTTTTTTTACCTTTACCTTCCCGGGGCGGTGTAAGGGCCTGACCCCGGTCCGGATCCTTTGTAATTTGTCTGATGAATCTTCCCGTGGTCCCCGTATACGGGCTGTTGCAGTGGCTCACTGCACCCTGGCTGCACTGGCAAAAGCCGGCGGGGGGGCGGCAGGTGTACCTGACCTTTGACGACGGACCCCACCCCGAGGTGACGCCCCGGGTGCTGGACATCCTTGAGCGCCATGGGGCCCGTGCCACGTTTTTTTTACTGGGCCGGCATGCCGCGCGGTACCCGGCGCTTACCGCCCGGATCCGGGCGTCCGGCCACAGGGTCGGAAATCACGGGCAGGAGCACCTCAATGGCTGGCTGATGCCGGCACACAAGGTTTTGGACAATGCCGAAAGGGGGTACGGGGTGACCGGTTCCCGCCTGTTCCGGCCGCCTTTCGGAAGGCTGGGTCCTTCGCAGGCGAAGGCCCTGTATGGCCGGGGGTTTCAGACCTGGATGTGGTCGGTTTCCAGCAGGGACTATGATGCACGCCAGAGCCCGGAGGATTGTCTCCGGCGCACCCTCAGCCGGACCACCGACGGCTCGGTCGTCCTGTTCCACGACAGCCCCCTGGCCGCCGGGAATTGCCTGTACGTCCTTCCGAGGCTGCTTGAGCAGCTGTCTGCCGGCGGCCATGCTTTCAAAACCCTTTGAATGCCCGCGCCGGACCGTCCGGCAATCCGTAAAGATTTGTATTTTTGTCGGATGCATTGTGCTTCCTGAAATGATTTGCCCATGGGCCCGGCCCGGACTTTTCTGAGATCTGTTTTTCGTGGGATGCTGTGGCTGCTGCTGGCCGGCCTGACCTTCTCATGCGCCAATGTGGTCAGTCCCACGGGCGGTCCCCGTGACGAAGACCCTCCGGAGGTGGTGCGCAGCACCCCCCCGAATTATTCAGCCCGGTTCAGTGGCGGAGAGGTGCGCATTTACTTCGATGAGTATGTGGAATTGCGCAACCTGAGCCAGCAGATGCTCATCTCTCCTCCCTTGTCCGCACTGCCTGAGGTGAGGCTGCGCCGGCAGTCCATCGTGTTCGAAATCAACGAGACCCTGCGCCCGAATACCACCTACTCCCTGTTTTTCGGCGATGCCATCCGGGACATCACCGAAGGCAATGTCATCCCCAACTTCCAGTTCGTGTTTTCCACGGGGGAGTATGTCGACTCCCTTTCGGTGGCGGGACAGGTGCTGGATGCCTTCACCCTGGAACCGGTGGCGGATGCCTTCGTGATGCTGTACGACAGCATCGTGGACTCCATTCCTTACCTGGAGCGGCCTGTATACCTGGCCAAGACGGACAAGGAAGGGCAGTTTGCCATTCGCAACATGCGGCCGGGGGAATACCTGGCGTTCGGGCTGGTCGACAACAATGCCAATTTCCTGTATGACCTGCCGGATGAGAGGATCGCCTTTCTCGACAGCCTGGTGAGTCCGGTGTGCCGGCCGGTTCCGGCTGCCACACCGCCGGAGGGCGAGCCGGAAGGCGGCAGCCCGGAAGGAGCCGGACCCTCAGGGGAGGAACCGGCAGGCGGACCTGCTGAGCCTTCTGCGGGAGCCGCTTCTTCAGGACGTCCTTCGGGGGGAGGACCGCAGGAGAGGGCCCCGGAAGGGGACATCCCCGGCGGGGATCCGGTGCCGCCATCAGAAGAGGGGGTTCCCGGGCAGGAGGGAACGGGCCTGCCCTTCTATACACTGTACCTGTTTCAGGAAGCGGACACGGTACAAAGGATCACGGCCAGCCAGGCTGTCGGACCCGGACAGATCCGCCTGGTTTTCCGCGTGCCCTTCGATTCGGTCGGGCTGAGGGAGCTGAAACGGGAGGTTGACGGGGACTGGCACCTGATGGAAAGCAATCCCGGGAGGGATACGCTGACCGTGTGGCTGCCGGACCCCCTGCCGGATTCCCTCTTCGTGGAAGTGACAGACAGGGGGCAGGTGCTGGACACCCTGGAGCTGGCCACCCGCCCCAGGCAGCCCAGAGGCCGTGAGGAAACGGCCCCGGTCCCGCCTGACCGCAGTGACATTCCGCTGGAGTTGAGCCTGCAGGGATTGCGGGCGGGCACCTGGCCTCATTTCCGGCCCCTGGAATTCACCGCCTCCAGTCCGCTTGACACCATCCAGGAGGACCTGGTTGTCCTGCTGATGAACGATTCGATTCCATTGGAACCGGCGTTTCATTTTACCGATCCGGTGCGGCGGCGGCTCCGCCTGGACAAAGAACTGGAGGAGGAATCCAACTACCGGCTGGAGTTTTTGCCGGGCGCCCTGACCGGTTTGTTCGGGGCGCGGAACGACACCCTTGCCTGGCGCTTTAAAACCACTTCGGCCGAGGCTTATGGAAAGCTCATCATGAACCTGGTCCTGCCCCGGGAAGGCAGCCGCTATGTCCTGCAGCTTCTTGGTCAAAACCTCCGGGTGGTGGAGGAGCGCCAGCTGGAGGAAAGCGGTACCGTGACTTTTCCAAATCTTGCCCCGGGCACCTACAGCCTGAGGTTGATCCACGACCGAAACGGCAACGGCCGGTGGGACCCCGGGAACTACCTCAGGGGGATCCTGCCCGAAAAAGTCTATATGCATGACGAACCCCTGCAGGTTCGGCAAAATTGGGAGCTGGAAATGCCCTGGCAGCCATCCGATTAAAATTGCCTTTTCGCCGCCTTTTTTTAACATTTTGGTTTTGCGGGCCGTGAAAAAACAGTAACTTTGCCCCAATTTTAGCAGCGCAATTTGTTAAATATTTCACAACTCCCCGCTTTGTGTTGCCGGCGCTTCCGGGGCGTGAACCCATAAAATTTTTCAATATGAAGCTATCTCACATCGAGCACATTGGAATTGCTGTTGCCAACCTGGAAGAGTCCATTCGCTATTATGAAGACGTGCTGGGACTGACTTGTTACGCCATTGAGGAGGTGAAGGACCAGAAGGTCAGGACGGCCTTTTTTAAGGTCGGGCAGACCAAAATCGAATTGCTGGAGTCGACCGACCCCGAAGGGCCCATCGGCAAGTTCATTGAGAAGAAGGGTCAGGGGGTGCACCACCTGGCTTTTGCGGTGGACGGCATCGAAAACGCCCTGTCCGAGGTGGAGGCAAAGGGGGTGCAGCTGATAGACAAAAACCCGAGGAAAGGGGCCGAGGGACTGGATATTGCCTTCCTTCATCCGAAATATACCCACGGGGTACTGATGGAGTTTTGTGAAAATAAGAACCAATCCTAAAATTCACCTTGTATGGCTTTTGAACACAAGATCAGGGAGCTGCTCGAAAAACGCGAGCAGGCCAAGTTGGGCGGGGGGCAGAAACGCATCGATGCCCAGCATGAGCGCGGCAAGCTGACCGCCCGTGAGCGCATTGAACTCCTGCTCGACGAAGGAAGTTTCGAAGAGTTCGGGATGTTTGTAACCCATCGCTGCACGGAGTTCGGCCTGGATGAGAAGCATTATTATTCCGACGGGGTGGTGACCGGCTATGGAACCATCGACGGAAGGCTGGTGTATGTGTTTGCGCAGGATTTCACCGTGTTCGGAGGATCCCTTTCGCTGGCCTATGCGGAGAAGATCTGCAAGCTGATGGACAAGGCCCTCAAGGTGGGTGCTCCGGTCGTGGGCCTGAACGACAGCGGCGGGGCGCGCATTCAGGAAGGGGTCAACAGCCTGGCCGGCTATGCCGATATTTTCCAGCGCAATATCATGGCCTCAGGGGTCATTCCCCAGGTCAGCGCCATCCTCGGCCCCTGCGCCGGGGGCGCCGTGTATTCCCCTGCCCTGACTGACTTCACCCTCATGACCAAAGGGTCCAGCTATATGTTCGTGACCGGCCCCAAGGTGGTGAAAACTGTGACCGGGGAGGTGATCTCTGAAGAGGACCTGGGCGGGGCCATGGCCCACGGCAGCAAGTCAGGCGTGACCCACTTCGTGGCCGACGATGAGAAGGAAGCCATCCTGCTGATCCGGAAGCTGCTGAGCTTTCTTCCCCAGAACAACCTGGAGGATCCGCCCCTGGATCCGTGCGACGATCCCATCGACCGCCTGGAGGACGCACTCAACGGCATCATCCCGGCCAACCCCAACAAGCCCTACAATGTGAAGGATGTCATCTATGCGGTGACCGACTACAATGAATTTCTGGAGGTGCAGCGGCATTTTGCCCCCAACATCGTGACGGGCTTTGCCCGCTTCAACGGCATGCCTGTCGGCATCGTGGCCAACCAGCCCAATTACCTGGCCGGGGTTCTGGACATCAACGCCTCCAGAAAGGCCGCACGTTTTGTGCGCTTCTGCGATGCATTCAACCTGCCCATTGTGACCCTCGTGGATGTGCCCGGCTTCCTGCCCGGCTCCGCCCAGGAACACGGCGGCATCATCACCCATGGCGCCAAATTATTGTACGCCTATGGCGAAGCCACCGTGCCCAAGGTGACCATCATCCTGAGAAAGGCCTATGGCGGTGCCTATTGCGTGATGAGTTCCAAGCACCTGAGGGGGGATATCAATTATGCCTGGCCCATGGCGGAGATCGCGGTCATGGGACCCAAGGGAGCCATTGAGGTCCTGTTCAGCAAGGAGCTGAAAGGCATTGAAGGAGAAGAGGAAAGAAAGCAATTCATCCTCAAGCACGAGGAAGAGTATTCAGAAAAGTTTGCCACCCCGTATAATGCGGCCCGTTACGGTTACATCGATGACGTGATCGAGCCCAGAAACACCCGCTTCCGCGTCATCCGGGCCCTGCAGTCCCTGGCGACCAAGAAGGATACGAACCCGCCCAAGAAGCACTCAAATATTCCATTGTAAAAAACCGCTCAAAATGATCCAACCCATGATGATCCGGATTCTTACTCTGGTCCCTCCTGCTGCCGCGAACACCCCGCCGGACGAGGTGTGTGCATTTGCAGAGAACGACCCTTACGGCGGATTGATGGCCCTGATGGGCATGGGGATCGTGTTTGCCGCACTCATCCTGCTATACATCATTTTCTCCAATACCCCCAAGCTGCATACCGTATCTTTCAAGTCGAAACTCAGGGGACTGTTGTCCTTTCGCAGGACAGTCCGGGTCGTGGAGCCGGAGCCGCAGCCGGCAATGGAAACCCCGGACAGCCTGACCGGCGAGGTGAATGCGGCCATTGCCGCGGCCATACACCTTTACCGGGAAGAGCTGCACGACTATGAGGACACCGTGCTGACCATCAAAAAGGTGTCCCGGACCTATTCTCCCTGGAGCTCCAAGATCTATGGCGTGCGCCACCCCTTTGGAAGAAACTGACCATTGAATCAACCTGCATGAACCACATCCTGCAACAGCAAAATACACCCCAATGAAAAAATACAAATTCACCATCCATGGCAACCAGTATGATGTGCACATCATCAATGTGGAAGACAACCTCATCGATCTGGAAGTGAATGGGTCGTCCTACCAGGTGGAGGTCGACAAATCCATCCAGCCCGTGAAAACCCCCAGGCTGGTCAGGCAGCGTGCGGTGCCTTCCACCGACACCACCCCATCGGTGGCCACCGGAGTCAAAAAGCCGGCTCTGAGTGCGGGCGGACAAATCAAGTCGCCCCTGCCGGGAGCGGTGATCAGCATCCTGGTGAAAGTGGGTGATCCGGTGAAGCCGGGACAGAAACTGATGGTTCTGGAAGCCATGAAAATGGAGAACAACATCGACTCCGACAAGGAGGGAACGGTAACGGCCATCCATGTGGCCCCCGGGCAATCGGTGATGGAAGGCGATGTGTTGATTGAAATCGGAGGATAGCCATGGAAGGAGGAACCCTGAACTATATCTGGGAACAGATCATCCAGTTTGTTGGATACACGGCCTTTGCGCACATCACCTGGGGCCATGTGGTCATGATCTGCGTGGGATTGTTTTTCATCTCCCTGGCCATCATCAAGCATTATGAGCCCTTGCTGCTCATCCCGATCGGGTTCGGCATCCTTGTCGGAAACATCCCCTTCGCAGAAGGCACGGGACTGCAGATCGGCCTCTATGAGGAGGGGAGTGTCCTGAATATGCTGTATTTCGGCGTGCAGCGGGGGATCTATCCCCCGATCATCTTTTTGGGGATCGGGGCCATGACCGATTTTTCCAGCCTGCTTTCCAAACCCCGGCTCGTGTTGCTCGGGGCCGCGGCCCAGTTCGGCATCTTTGCCGCCTACTCCACCTCCCTGCTGCTGGGATTTGAACCCGCACAGGCCGGTGCCATCGCCATCATCGGAGGAGCAGACGGTCCGACGGCCATCTTTCTCTCTTCCAAGCTGGCGCCGGAGTTCATCGGACCCATTGCCATTGCGGCCTATTCCTACATGGCCCTGGTGCCGGTGATCCAGCCCCCCATCATGAGGTTGCTCACCACCAAGAAGGAAAGGGTGATCCGTATGAAGCCCCCGCGCGCCGTGCCCAAGCAGGAGAAGATCATCTTCCCCATCGTGGGCATCCTGCTCACCACCTTCATCATGCCGACTTCATTGCCCCTGCTGGGCATGCTGTTCTTTGGCAACCTGCTGAAGGAAAGCGGTGTGACCAACCGCCTGGCCGAAACGGCCCGTACGTCTCTGATCGATATCGTGACCATCTTCCTGGGTCTGACCGTCGGGGCCTCCACCCAGGCCACCGTCTTTCTGACCAATGAATCGCTGCTGATCTTCGGATTGGGTGCCGCCAGTTTCGTGGTGGCCACCTTCAGCGGGGTGCTGTTTGCCAAGGTGATGAACTTCTTCTCCCCCGAAGGGGATAAGATCAATCCCCTGATCGGCAACTCCGGGGTGTCGGCGGTGCCTGACAGTGCCAGGGTGTCGCAGCATGTGGGACTGGAATATGACAAGACCAACCACCTGCTCATGCATGCCATGGCCGCCAACGTCTCGGGCGTCATCGGCAGTGCCATCGCTGCAGGGATTCTGCTGAGCTTTCTTACTTAGGTTGGCTTTTGGTTTTTGGCTGTTGGTTTTTGGCTTTTGGTCAGTGGCTAAGAGCCTACAGCTTCAGTCCAACGCCTACAGGCAGGTCCGTGCGAAAAACCGCAGCATGCCCAGGGTTTCGTCCCGTGCTTCGAGGTAACCCATGTGCCCGGACTCTTTAAGATAGAGACAGTAAGAGATGGCAGGGATGCCGCTGAGCTCGCGGATGGTCTCGAAGGGTACCCGGCTGTCTTTCTGTCCGGCAATAAAGAGCACCGGGCAGTGGAGCGAGAACAGGACATCCCGTCCGTCGCCGCGGTCCCGCATCCCTTCCTGGGCCATGATGACGGCCTCGGCAGACATTTGGCTGGCAGCTGCCACCAGCCTGTCGATCGCCGGCCGCAGCCGATCCCTGTTTCCGGGGGCGAACAATTCCGGGATGAAGCCGAAAAGAAAGCCCTGGCGGTCCTTGCGGATCAACTCGATCGCCCGGGTCCTTCCCGCTTTGGCCTCCGGGCTGTCGGGCAGGGCAGTGCTGTGAAACAGCCCCAGGCCCCTGAGCATGGCCGGGTATTTCCTGGCAAAGGCCAGGGCGACATACCCTCCCATGGAGTGGCCAACCATCACACATTCCCGGACACCTTCACGGGCCAGGACCGCATGCAGCACTTCCGCCATGGCGGTCATGGAATGGCCCTGCCCCAGGCATTCGCTCCTGCCGTGGCCCGGCAGATCGGGCATGATGACCCGGGAAGAGGCTGACAGCTCCCCGGCAAAATCGGCCCAGATGGCAGAAGACTCCGTAAAACCATGCACAAGCACCAGGGCCGGTCCCGACCCGGTGGCTTCATAATGCACCAGTGATCCGTCAAATCGTAGGTTCATTGGCTGTTGGTTGTTGGCTTTTAGCTTTTGGTTGTTGGCTTTTGGCTTTTAGCTTTTGACTTGGTTTTTAGCTTCTGGCCAAAGGCCAACCGCCAGCTACCTCTCAAACACCAGATACCCCCAGGGGTCCAGGATCAGGGACGTTCCCTCCTGCAGCTCCCAGGGAGCTCCGGAGAACAGTTCGGTGTAGGATCCATGGAAGTCCTGCCCGGAAAAGCCGACCTCCAGTTCCTGGTCCGACAAATTCAGCACCACGAACACCTTGTCGTTCTCCTTCTCACGGACAAAGGCAAAAACGCTTGCATCATGGGTGGTGGGCACCCGCTGTATGCCGCCCCCGGCCAGGCCGTTCCACAGGGCCTGGTTGCGGTGCTTCAGCCGCAGCAGCTTTTTGTAAAAATCATGGTAGGCATAGATGCCCCAGTCGATCTGGTCCTTTTCAAAGAAGGCCAGCATGCGGTCAAAAGCGGCTTCCTGCCCGCTGTACAGCAACACCATGCCCGGGATGGTGGCGGTGAGCACCGCAAAGGCCTCGACCCCGGCCCCCAGCCGGCTGAATTCGGTGCCTGCCCAGGAGTTCTCGTCGTGGTTCGTGATGAAGTACATCTTGTAGCTTCCTTCCGGGAAACGGTCCGCCTCCGGACCGAAGAAATAATCGTCCAGAACCCGGACCGTTTCTTCCCCGGCGGCAATGCGGTTCATCAGGTGGTGGAAGTGCCAGCCGTAGGCCATTTCGAAGGCGTCCAGGTGCAGTTCAGGATTCTCTGCTTCGGCCAGCATGAATACCGGCCTGATGGCCTCCAGCTCAGCCCGGGCCCGGTTCCAGAAGGCCGTCGGCACCATGTCGGCCACATCGCAGCGAAAGCCGTCCACATGAAGCTCTTCCACCCAGAAGCGCATCTCCCCGATCATCGCATCCCACAGCTCCGCATTCCCGTAATCCAGGTCGATCACGTCGCTCCAGTCCTCGACCGGAGGCACGAAGTTCCCGTCCGCATCCCGGATGTAGAAATCCGGACGGGTCACCGTCCACGGATGATCCCATGCCGTGTGGTTGGCCACCCAGTCCAGGATCACGTACATGCCGCGGGCATGGATCTCCTCCACCAGCCTCCTGAAATCCTCCATGGTGCCGAACTCCGGGTTGATCCCGGTATAGTCCTTCACCGAATAATAACTGCCCAGGCTGCCTTTGCGGTTCAACTCCCCAATGGGCGTGATGGGCATGAACCACAGGATGTCCACCCCCATTTCCTGGAGGCGGTCCAGGTGGGTGGCAAAGGCGTTGAAGGTGCCTTCCGGGGTGTACTGCCGGACGTTGACTTCATAAATGTTGGCCCGGACACTCCACTCGGGGTGGTTTACCCGGCTTGTCTGCCTTTCGGCCTCGGCGGCTTCCCGGCAGGAAACACCGGCCCATCCCACGAAAAAGAGAAGGAGGGCCCTGGCAAGGATTTTTCCGGTTTTCTTCATGGCGGTGGTTGTTTTGGTTTTCGTCGGATATGTTTGGCTCCGCAGGGATCTACAACTCGATGCTGCGCGACAGGTAGTCGTCCAGGTCCATCGGCTTGGGACGGTAGTCCTGGTGAAACAGGCTGGAAGAGACCAGAAAGTCGGCCGTGGAACGGTTGCAGGCCGTGGGCACATTGTACAACACGGTGATGCGAAGCAGGGCCTTGACGTCCACGTCATGGGCCTGGGGCTGCATGGGGTCCCAGAAAAACACCATCAGGTCGATCTTGCCCTCCGCCACCATGGCCCCCATCTGCTGGTCGCCTCCCAGGGGGCCCGACTTCAGGCGGGTGATGTGGAAGTTGAGGGCCTCCTTGCCTTCCGATTTGTCTGCCTCGCCGGCATCCTGCAGCGTCTTTTCGATCAGGCCCCCGGTGGTGCCCGTGCAAACAATGTTCAGGCCGGACAGGGCCACCCGGTTCCAGTAGACCCATTCCATCAGTTCTTTCTTGCGGTTGTCGTGCGCCACCAGGGCGATGGTCTTGTGCATGGGCTGTTGGTTTGCTGTGTCTGTGGTTGCCCGGCTAACCTGCCTTTACCAGGAAGTAGTTTTTCTTGCCCCTCTGCACCAGGATGTATGTCCCGTTGAGCAGGTGTTCCTTCGTGATGAGCAGGTCGTCCCCGGCTTTTTCCTTGTTGATGCTGATGCTGTTTTCCTTCAGGGCCCGCCGTGCCTCTCCCTTGGACTTCAATATGCCGGTTTTCTCGCTCAGGAAGTCCACTACGGGAATGCCGGCCTCCACCTCCGTCAGTGCCACCTGGCTCAGGGGCACGCCTTCGAACAAGTCCAGCAGGGTTTTTTCCGGCAGGCCCCTTAAGGTTTCGGTGGTGCCCTTGCCAAACAAAATGTCCGAGGCCTCCACCGCGGTGTCGTATTCCTGCTGCCCGTGGACCCGCACCGTGATATCTTGCGCCAGGGCTTTCTGCAGGATGCGCTGGTGGGGCGCCTGGTAATGCTCGCGGGTCATCGCTTCGATCTCTTCCCGGCCGAACAGGCTGAAAATACGGATGTAGCGTTCGGTGTCCGTGTCGGAACAATTCAGCCAGAACTGGTAAAACTGGTAGGGGGAGGTGTAGCGGGCGTCCAGCCACACATTGCCGCTTTCGGTTTTGCCGAACTTGCCCCCGTCGGCCTTGGTGATCAGCGGGCAGGTCAGCGCCCAGGCCTCCCCGCCCGCCTTTCTGCGGATCAGCTCGGTACCCGTGGTGATGTTGCCCCATTGGTCGGACCCGCCCATCTGCAGGCGGCATCCCCTGGTCGTATACAGGTGAAGAAAGTCGTAAGCCTGTACCAGCTGGTAGGAGAACTCGGTGAATGACAGCCCCGTATCCAGGCGCTTCTTCACCGAATCCTTGGCCGTCATATAACTGACCGTGATGTGCTTGCCCACCTCCCTCAGGAAACCAAGGAAGCTGAAGCCGTTCATCCAGTCGTAGTTGTTCACGATCTCGGCACGGTTTTCCCCGCTGTCGAAGTCCAGGAAGCGCAGCAGCTGCTGTTTGATGGCATGTTCATTATGCCGAAGGGCTTCTTCCGAAAGCAGGTTCCGTTCTTCGCTCTTGCCGCTGGGGTCGCCGATCATCCCGGTGGCCCCGCCCACCAGTGCGATGGGCTTGTGCCCGCAAAGCTGCAGGTGTTTGAGCATCATGATGGACACGAGGTGGCCGATATGCAGCGAATCGGCGGTCGGGTCGATGCCGACGTAGGCCGTGGTCATTTCCTTCAGCATGTGCTCCTCGGTCCCGGGCATGATGTCATGGATCATGCCCCTCCAGCGCAACTCTTCAACAAAATTTTTCTTCACCGTGCGTAATCTTTAGAAGTTATCTCAGGCAAGCCTCAAAATTAGTCACTTTGCGGGATTTTTCTGTACTTTGCAGGTGGATTTTCCATACATTTGGCCTGCTGCGGTCTGATGGGCCCCGGGAGCGGGGCCGGCGCTGCGTCGGTGGGTCAGGTGGAAACAGAAATGAAAGTGATGGGCAACAATGAATCCGGCAGCCGGGTCCTGGTCACGGGCGGCACCGGCCTGGTCGGTTCGCACCTGCTGTATGAATTATGCCGCAGGGGCCACCGGGTGCGCGCCATCCGTCGGGAAGGCAGCCACGTGGAGCTGGTCAGCCGGCTGTTCTCCTGGTACAGTCCGGAGCAGGGAGAAGAACTCTTCAGGCGGATCGAGTGGGTCGCGGCCGATGTGCTGGACCTGCTCGGGCTGAAAGAAGCGCTGGATGGAATGGAATACGTATACCACTGCGCCGCCATGGTGTCCTTCCTGCCGGAGGACCGCAAAGCCATGATGAAGGTCAATGTGGACGGCACCGCCAACCTGGTGAACCTGGCTCTGCAGACGGGGGTGAAAAAGCTTTGCCACTGCAGCAGTGTGGCCGCCATTGGCAAGCCCGACCGCGGCAACCACATCGACGAGACCCTGGTATGGAAGACTTCCTCCACGAACTCCTGGTATGCCATCAGCAAGTACGGGGCCGAACGGGAGGTGTGGCGTGCCTCGGAGGAAGGACTTCCGGTGGTGATCGTCAACCCGACGGTGGTGATCGGACCGGGCGACCCGGGGCGTTCCAGCGCCCAGCTATACCAGAGCGTGAAGAACGGCCTGAAGTTCTATACGAGCGGGGTGACCGGTTTTGTGGATGCCAGGGACGTGGCCGAAGCCATGGTCCGCCTGATGGAAAGTGATATTGAGGCGGAACGCTACATCCTGAGCAGCGAGAACCTGATGTACCGCACCCTTTTTGAATACTTCGCAAAATTTTCCGGTGCCCGTCCGCCCCGTCTCCGTGCCGGACGGTTCCTGAGCGAGATGGCCTGGAGGCTGGAGAAGGTCCGGAGCATGATGACCGGACAGAAGCCGCTGATCACGCGGGAAACGGCCCGCAACGCCAACAACAGAAGGTATTTTAACAACCGCAAGATCACGGCCGCCCTGGACTTCCGGTTTCGTTCCATCGAGGAGGCGGCCGAAAACACCTCCCGCTTTTTCAGACGTTATCCCGTGTACCTGTCGCCCGATTTCCGGATGAATACCAATTGAGGCCTTTGGAGGCACTGCCTGCCGCCATTCAGGTCCTTCCCCCGCCTGCAGCGCCTTTCTTCGCGCTGCCGGTCATGCCGTTTTCCCTGTGCATCAGTCGCCGGGAGGCCATGTACAGGATCAGCAGGAAAGAAAGAAACAGGCCCAGCTTGCCCAGGTAGTTGCCGTGCAGCACGAAATAGGTGATGTGGTGGTTCTGGTTCAGGGTGTGCACCATGGCCACGGGCTCCCACCAGGCAGACTGCTCCAGCACCTCCCCGCGCTGGTTGATGAAGGACGAAATGCCGGTGCTGGCGGCCCTGGCGATGCTCCGGCGCGCCTCTATGGCGCGCAGCCTGGCATACTGGTTGTGCTGGCGGTGGCCGGGGGTGTTGCGCCACCAGCCGTCGTTGGTGATGATGAAGACCAGCCCCGCCCCCCGGTAGTAATACTCCCTCATGTAGTCTCCGTAAACCGATTCGTAACAGACCACCGGGGCCGCCGCATGCCCTCCCGCAGAGAAGACCCCCCGGTGGTCCTGCACTCCCAGGCTGCCCGCCGTGCCGCCAAAGCGCTCCACAAGGCGCCCCACCGGCTGCAGGACCTGGTAGAAGGGCATTTTTTCGATCCCGGGTACGAGTTTGGACTTATGGTAATACGCCGGCGGCTGTCCTGCCTCCACCATGACGGCCGAATTGAACACATCGTACACCAGACTGCTGCCCGGGTCCTGCCGGGCGGTTCTGGGCGCCGGCTCCGAAGGCCCGTAACGGCGGTACACCATGCTGCCGAACACCCAGGTGAGGTCCGCATGCTGGTCCACGTGGTAGCGAACGGCCTGAACCATGGGGTTGTCCTCTGCCTGATGCATCCAGATTCCCTGGGGGTTGGCCCCTTCCGGAGCGACCACAAAGCGGGTGGCGGATCCGGTTTTTGCCTCTGCCAGTCCGATCATGTGACGGACACGGCGGTGCACCTCGTCCGGCGTCCTGGCACGGTCGTACGGGTCGATGGATGGCTGCACCACCACCACCTCCACGGGGTCGTGCTTTTCTTCATAGCTCCCCCACAGGAAGAAGGAAACGGCCGGGGGGACGGCAAATACCAGCAGCGACAACACCCCAAGGATTCTGAGGCGCCTGGTGCTGCCGGCCGTTCCGGCATATTGTTTGTGAGCGGAGAACAGCAAAAGGTTCATGGCCAGGATCCAGGCGGTGCCGCCCGCCACACCGGTATACTCGTACCATTGCACCCAGGAAGGGTAGGCGGCGAAGGCATTGCCCAGGTCGAGCCAGCTCCAGCTCAGATCCCACCGGGCATGCAGGTACTCAAACGATAGCCAGAAGAACAGCAGGGAGGCCTGTCCCTGCCTCCCGGGCAGCACCCGCCGGGCCAGGTGCATCAGCGTGACAGGGATGGCCATGAACAGGGCGTTGAGCACCATGGCCACCAACATGCCCGGGGCGCTGGCATACCAGATCCACCAGGTGGTACAGAGGTTGAAAACCAGGAAGGCCAGCCAGGAAAGCCACAGGATGGAAATGGCCCGGTGGCGGTCACGGTGCTTCAGCAGCTGGTCCTCCACCCAAAGCAGCGGAACCAGGGCGAACAGGGTCAGGAAAGGAAAACCCCTGGCGGGCCATCCCAGGGACAGCAGCAGGCCTGTGAGCAGGGACAACAAAAGGAGCCGGTGACGGTGAATGAATCCTGACATGCTTTTTCCGGACTTAAAAGGTTGATGTGTTGCGTGTGGCGGATGTAAAATTAAGCATTTGATCGCCTGCCACAGAATCCGGCACCCCTTGTCCGACGAAAATTTTTTAAGGGCAGTGTATTAAACTTTGTTTAAAACGGAAAGAAATGCTAATTTTGGCTCCGAACCACCCAAAACCAACCTTCCAAATCTGTCCTAATTGATGACCAAGAGCAAGAGCACGGAGCAGAAGATATTTGATGCCGCCACGGAACTTTTTCTGGAAAAAGGGGTCGACCGGACCAGCGTGAGGGAAATCGCCTCGAAGGCCGGGATCAACCTGGCCCTGATGAACTATTACTTCCGCAGCAAGGAGAACCTGTTCGATGCCATTTTCTCCCAGCTGGTCAAGTCGAATACAAAAACCCTGATCGAGATCCTCGACAGCGACATGCCGCTGGAGGACAAGATCCGCAGCTATGTGGGGGTGTACATCGATATGCTGGGAGAAAACCCGCTGCTGGTGTCCTTTGTGATGGCCATTTTGCACCGCAGCCGGGAACGCATCACCGAAATGAAAGCCATCAGCAACCTTTACAGCACCGAGAGCTTTGCCCGGCAGGTGGTGGAGGAAGGAAAGAAGGGAAACATCCGGCGGACCGATCCCTCGCAGTTGTTTGTGGACATGCTGTCGCTGATCGCCTTTCCCTTTGCCATCCGCCTGCTGGTCATGGACCGGAACAATTATACCGATGAGGAGTTCAGCCGTTTCATCCAGGAGCGCAAGGAGCGCATCCCGGAGATGCTCATCGGCAGCCTGCGTCCCTGAAACCTGAGACTCAGGCCGGCTCAGGCCTGACGTCCGTTTTCATTGCCGTTCCTTTCGCCGGCTTCCATCCCGGCCCGGATATTGTCCGTCAGCTTGTCGTACCGCACCCTGGACAGGGGGGATCCCGCCCGGACCAGCAGTTTTCTGAATTCGCCCTTCTGAATGGATGCCCACCGGTGGTCCTCCCAGCCCATGGGCTGCAAGGGGGCGAATTGCGGCTCCCGGGTAGGCCCGGCCCGGCGGTTGTGGGGGCAGACATCCTGGCAGATATCGCAGCCAAAGATCCATCCCCGGCACTGCTTCCTGAACTCCCGGGGGATGGCATCCTTGCTTTCGATGGTGAGGTAGGAGATGCAGCGGCGGGCATCGATCGTTCCGGGGGCCGTGATGGCTTTCGTCGGACAGGCCTCCATACAACGCATGCAGCTGCCGCACAGGTCGTTGCCGAAGGGCTTGTCGGGCTCCAGCACAGCCGTGGTGATGAGTTCCCCCAGGAAAAAGAAGCTGCCCTTGCGCGGGATGATGAGGCAGGCATTCTTGCCTGTCCATCCGACGCCGGCCCTGACCGCCCAGGACCGCTCCAGCACGGGGGCCGAGTCGGTGAATCCCCGGCTGTGGCTTCCCGGAGCAATTTGCTCCAGAAATTGTCCCAGCTCATTCAGTTTTTCCCGGATCACATAATGGTAGTCCCTGCCCCAGGCATATTTGGCCACTTTCAGCCAATGACCGTCCGCGGGGTCCCCGTTTTCCGTGAGACTTTCCGGATAGTAATTCATGGCCACCACCACGACCGATCGTGCTCCCTCCAGCAGTTCCCGGGGGTCCAGGCGTTTGTCGCGGTTGCGTTCCATGTATCCCATGCTGCCGTGGTACCCTTGCTCCAGCCAGTGGTCGAAGCGGGCAAGGCTGTCCTCCAGCCTGCCGGCCGCTGCCACGCCGAAGGCATCGAAGCCCAGCTCGAGGGCCCGGGCTTTGAGGAGTGACTTGGGGGTGGGGGGCATGGGGGTTGGCTGTTGGCGGTTGGCTTTTGGTTATTGGCTGTTGGTTGAGGGGGGCGGGGTTGGGTTCAGGTGCCCTGGTCGAAGAGGGTGCTTTGACCGGGGTTCCTGATCCGTCCGAGGTGGCGGTAGGCGGTCTCGGTGGCTTCCCGCCCGCGCGGGGTGCGCATGATGTAGCCCTCCTGGATGAGGTAGGGTTCATACACCTCTTCGATCGTGCCGGCATCTTCCCCCACCGAGGTGGCCACATTGGCCAGGCCGACCGGGCCACCCTTGAACTTGTCGATGATGGTGAGCAGTATCTTGTTGTCCATCTCGTCCAGTCCGTATTTGTCCACATTGAGGGCTTCCAGCCCGTAGAGGGCGATGTCCATGTCGATGTTGCCGTTGCCTTTCATCTGGGCGAAGTCACGCACCCGCCTCAGCAGGGCGTTGGCGATGCGGGGGGTGCCGCGGCTGCGCCCGGCGATTTCGCGGGAGGCCTCGTCGCTGATCTCCACCTTCAGGATCCCGGCGGAACGCCGGATGATGTGGGTCAGCAGCTTGGCATCGTAGTAGTTCAGCCGGGCATTGATGCCGAAACGCGCCCTCAGGGGGGAGGTCAGCAGCCCCGAGCGGGTCGTGGCCCCGATCAGGGTGAAGGGGTTCAGGCTGATCTGCACGCTGCGGGCGTTGGGGCCCGTTTCGATCATGATGTCGATGCGGTAGTCCTCCATGGCCGAATACAGGTACTCCTCCACCACGGGACTCAGCCTGTGGATCTCATCGATAAACAGCACGTCGTTGGGCTCCAGGTTGGTCAGCAGTCCCGCCAAATCGCCCGGCTTGTCCAGCACCGGGCCGGAGCTGACCTTGATGCCGACGCCCATCTCGTTGGCGATGATGTGCGCCAGGGTGGTCTTGCCCAGCCCAGGCGGACCGTGCAGGAGCACGTGGTCTAGGGCCTCTTCCCGCTTGCGGGCGGCCCCCACGAAGACCTTCAGGTTCTCGACCACCTTGTTCTGGCCGGTGAAGCTGGAGAAGCTGCCAGGCCGCAGGGCCTGTTCAAACGCCCTTTCGGCCGGGCTTAGCTGGTCTTTTCCTGGATCCAGGTTTGGGTTCATGGGCTGCGCCCCCGGCTTTTTTACCGGGTCAGGAGCAAATGTACAGAAAATTATACTTATTTTGGGAGGACCAGGACGGCAGCCATGGCGATTGAAAAGAGACTGACAGAACGCATTTTTTCACTTACGGGCCAGGACGGCCCGGCGGAGTTTGAATCCCTTGCCCTGGAGGTGTTCCGCTTTCAGTACGAACGCAACCGGGTGTACCGCGAATTTTGCGATGCCCTGGGGCGGCCTCCGGCAAAGACCGGCTGCCTCGGGGACATTCCCTTTTTGCCGGTGGAGGTGTTCAAAACCCGGCGGGTGGCGGCCTTCCCCGGAGAGGCCCGGGCCGTGTTTGCCAGCAGCGGCACCACGGCCGGGCGGGGGGCAGCCGCCGGCAGCCGCTCCCGGCATTACGTGTTTGATCCGGACCTCTATGAGCAAAGCTATTCAGGGGGCTTCCGCCTGTTTTACGGGGAGCCGTCCCGCTACTGCATCCTGGCCCTGCTGCCTTCCTACCTCGAAAGGGAGGGGTCTTCCCTGGTGGCGATGGCCGGCGGACTGATCCGGCAGAGCGGGCACCCTGACAGCGGTTTTTACCTGGACGACCTCGACCGGCTGGATGCCACCCTGCGCAGGCTGGAGGAGACGGGGCAGCGATCGCTGCTTCTGGGGGTGAGCTTCGCCCTGCTCGATCTGGCAGCGGCCCATCCGAGGAAAATGACCCACTCGATCGTGATGGAAACCGGGGGCATGAAGGGGCGGCGGCGGGAGATGGTGCGGGAAGAGCTGCACGGGCTTCTGAAGGAGGCCTTCGGACTGGATGCGGTCCATTCGGAGTACGGGATGACCGAACTGCTGTCCCAGGCCTGGTCCGCCGGAGAAGGACGTTTTTATTGTCCGCCCTGGATGCGGGTGCTGATCCGCGACAGCAACGATCCCCTGCTGCTGACCGACGGGTCACAGACCGGAGGGATCAACGTGATCGACCTGGCCAACCTGTATTCCTGCAGCTTCCTGGCGACGCAGGACCTGGGCAGGCTGTTGCCGCATGGCGGGTTCGAGGTGCTGGGCCGCTTCGACCACAGCGACGTGCGGGGTTGCAACCTGATGGTTTCCTGAAAGGCTTAGAACAGGTACCTGGCGACGAAGTGCAGGGCGACGATGAACATGAACACCCCGCCGAAGAGGGCCGTGCGGCGCGCAAAAGGCAGCCCGAAACTGCTCCCTCCGGCCAGCCCGCCCAGGGTGAACAAGAACACGGACAATGCGACAAATACCAGGGCCATGCCCATGCGGGCCTGCACCAGCCCCATGGCCACCCCGGCCAGCATGGCGTCCATGCTCGCCGCGATGGCCAGCACCACCTGGATCCTGCCGCTGTTGATGTCGAACACCTTGGCGTCCGGCCGGCGTTTCTGGGCCTCGCGGATCATTTTGACCCCCACGATGGTGAAGATGACAAAGGCGGCCCAGGGCTCCATCCCCAGAAACATCTTTTGAAGAAGGCCTCCGACCCAGAAGCCCAGCAGCATCAACACGGTGTGGCTGAGGGTGAACACAATGGCCGTCTGCAGGGGCACGCCCGGGTCGACCCGCCCGGAAACCGAGCTGTTGGCGATGGCTACGGAAAAGCAGTCCATGGCCAGGCCCAGGGCCACGATAAACAGGATCAGGGTGTCCATGACAGGATGTGGGTTCGTGTCCTGCGAAGTTAGTATTTTCCGGGAAATGGGTTTACAGGCAACGGCCGATTTCAGCCTTTCGGACTGGAGTTTGCAGCCAGCAGGGCCACGATTTGTTCCAGGCCTTCGCGGTCGGTTTCGTCAAAGGCATCCAGCTGCTTGCTGTCCACGTCCAGCACGCCGATCAGCTTGCCGCCCGGGTCCCTGACGGGAACCACGATTTCGCTTTGGGATCGGCTGTCGCAGGCGATGTGGCCGGGGAATTGATGCACATCGGGCACCAGGACGCTTTCTTCCCGCCGGATGGCGGCCCAGCAGACCCCCTTGTCCTTTTCCAGGAGCTGGCAGGCTGCGGGCCCCTGATAGGGTCCCACGATCAGCTCGTCCCCGTCGAGCAGGTAGAATCCGGTCCAGAAAAAGCCCGGCATTTTGTGGTGCAGCACGGCCGCGATGGTGGCCATGCGCGAAAGCTGGTTGCCGGGTTTGGAGAGCAGATCACTCAATTGCTGGCGGATGCGCCCGTAGCGGCCCTTTTTTGAGGTGGTGTGCATCGGATGGAGGGTTTGTATGCCAGGTAAACCCCGTCCCCCACGCAATTGTTCACCCGTCCGGTGCCGCTTTGGGGCGTCAGGTTCTTTGCCGGGCCATCTGCAGTAGCCGGCAACGCAGAAAGCGGCAGGAGCCTCCGGACGCCGCCCGGGGCTAGAAGGGGCCGCCGCCCGCAAGCATCGGTCGATGTCAGGGCCTCCCCGGGCTCACCCCAGGGGCTCCAGGGCCACGGTGAAATGCCTCATGATGGGCTTTTCGTCCGCGATGCGGTAGCCACGGCAGATGCGGTCGCGCCGCTGGAAGATATTGCCCAGGCAGGCTGCCACATAGTCCATGTGGTTGTTGGTGTATACCCTTCTCGGGATGGCCAGACGGAGCAGCTCCAGGTCGGGGTAGCGGTTTTCCCGTGTGACCGGGTCGCGGTCCGCCATCAGCGCGCCGATTTCCACCCCCCTGACACCGCCTTCCAGGTAAAGCTCAATGGCCAGGGTCTGGGCCTGGAATTCCTCTTTCGGGATCTGGGGCAGCACCTTCCTGGCATCCACAAACACGGCATGGCCTCCGGTGGGTTCCTGAAAGGGGACCCCGTATTCCTTCAGCCTGTTGCCCAGGTAGGCCACCTGCCCGATGCGGGCCTCCAGGTAGTCAAACTCGGTGCCTTCCACCAGGCCCCGGGCCAGGGCGCCCATGTCGCGTCCGGCCATTCCCCCGTAGGTGACGAAGCCTTCGAACATGATGTTGTACACACTGGCCTTTTCGTACAATTCCTTGTCGCGCATGGCAATGAACCCGCCCATGTTCACGATGGCGTCCTTTTTGGAGCTCATGGTGGCCGCGTCCCCGTATGAGAACATTTCCCGGACGATGTCGCGGATGTCCTTGCTCCCGTAACCTTCTTCGCGGACCTTGATGAAGTAGGCGTTTTCGGCAAAGCGGGCGGCATCGAACACCACCGGGATGCCGTATTTGCGGCTGAGGGCCGATACCTCCCGGATGTTCTTCATGGATACGGGCTGTCCGCCGGAAGTGTTGCAGGTGATGGTGATCAGGCAAAGCGGGATCCGCTCCCGGGGATTGGAACGGTAGACTTGCTCGAGCTTCTCCAGGTCGATATTGCCTTTGAAGGGATGCAGCAGGGTGGTGTCCCTGGCCTCGTCTATGGTGCAATCCACCGCGATGGCACGCCGGAATTCGATATGGCCCTTGGTGGTGTCGAAGTGGGCGTTGCCCGGGATGAGGTCGCCCTCCTTGATCATGGCGGAGAAGAGGACGTTCTCGGCCGCCCGCCCCTGGTGGGTGGGCAGAAAGTAGGGCATGCCCAGCAGCTGGTTGATGGCGTCCTTCATTTTGTAGAACGACTGGGAGCCGGCATAGCTCTCGTCGCCCAGCATGACTTCGGCCCATTGATACTGACTCATGGCGCCGGTACCGGAATCGGTGAGCAAGTCGATGAACACCTGCTCGCTCCTGAGGTTGAAGAGGTTGTAACGTGCCTCCCGGATCCACTTTTCACGTTCTTCGCGCGTGCTGCGGGTCAGTGGCTCCACGGCTTTGATCCTGTAGGGTTCTGCAAAAGGTAGGTTCATATCTGGTGTCGTGTTTCGATGTTGCTGAATGGACTTGTTTCGGAGTTCGGTCGGGGATTCCCTGCCCTTGCCGGGCTGCCGGTCGCTGCGCCGGTCTCCTGGCAGGCCGGGGTACCGGCCGTTTGTCTGCCGTCCGTTGCCGGTTCGCCGGTTGGTGTAATAAAATAAGGGAGGGATGCCGGTCGGGCAATGGCGATCAGAAGCTCAGAAGGGGTAGGTGTCCCTTCTCTTCAGGTTGCGGTAGATCTGCTTGACGGAGCTTGGCTGGTACATCAAATCACATCCTTGGTCAGGCAAATGTAGTAAAAAGTTGAAAAACATGCGCGGGACCGGGGGCTTTTCATGGGGGCCTCCTTTTGGTTTTTTTGTATTTTTACATGGCCGGTTTGCAGGGCGGGCTTATGGTGTGCCGCCTCCCGCGTACACGGGGCATCCCCGGTACAGGCACCGGCATAGGCACCGGAAAACTGCGCCGGACCAAATGAAGAATACATGAAGTGGCTTGCGAACATGTTGTTGCGACTGGCGGGCTGGAAGGTCACCGCCGCCATCCCGGAAGGGGTGAACAAGGCGGTGGTGATCATGGCCCCCCACACAAGCAACTGGGACTTTGTGATCGGAAGGCTGGCCTTTGCCTCCGTGGGGATCAGGATCTACCTGATGATCAAGAAGGAGGCCTTTTTCTTTCCGCTGGGTCCCATCCTCAGGGCCCTGGGCGGAATCCCGGTCGACCGCCGCCACAGCCAGAATACGGTGATTACCGTGACCCATCATTTCGAACAGGCCGGGCGCTTCTTCCTGGTCATCACCCCGGAAGGCACCCGCAAGCGGGTGGAGCGCTGGAAAAAAGGTTTTTACTTCATTGCCCAGACGGCCCGGGTGCCCATCGCCCTGGGATACCTGGACTACAAGCTGAAGGAAGGCGGCATTGGGCCAATAATCCACCCCAGCGGGGACTTCGAGAAGGACTTTGCCCGGATCCGGGAGTTTTACAGGGGCAAGCATGCCCGGCATCCCGGACAATTCAACCTCACGGATTAGCGGAATCCCCGCCCCGTCTGAGGCTGCTCAGGTCGATGCGTACAAACAGGGTGTGCTGCCACAGCAGGGCCTGGTTCCCGCCCAGGTTCAGCCGGCTGTACAGGCTGCTGAACCCGGCTGTCAGCCGGAACTGCTCACTGACATCCATTTTGAGGCCAATCCCGGCATAGCCGCCTACGCTCATGCCGTAATCCCTTTCATAGGAGGACACGCTGGTGGGGGGATAGAACAGGCTGTAGTTCGAGCCTTCGATCCGGGCCTGGTGCGAGCGGATCTTGGTGTCGGTCACCACCGCCCCGGCCTCCAGGTAGGGGTGAAGGTAAGAGGCCTGCGACAGGAAGGTGTGCTGGTAGCCCAGGCGCAGGTCGATCCTTTCTTCGTTCCCCGTGATGGTGTACCTTTCGATGTTGTCTCCCTCGATGTTCGAAAACCGCTCCAGCTTCAGGGTGAACTGGTCCTGGGTCCGCAGCCGCGTGTAGTTGAACTCTCCGATCAGGGCGGCATGCTCCCTGAATTGGAGGCTGGCATAAAACCCCAGCATCATGGCCGGGCTGTAACTCATGGCGCCGGGCAGGCCGTGCAGGCTCACATCATAGCCCACCGCCTGGCGGATCCGGTTGTACTGCTGGTCGTTGTCCAGCACCTGTTGCAGGGAACGCACGCCCCGGGTACCGCTGGTGCCGCCGTTGTAATAATTGGCGGTGGCTGCGTTCGCAAAGTACGCCCCCAGATTCAGCCCGTATTCGAAGGTCCACGGACGGGCTTCGGGATCATCGTCGGACGGGCCTGCAGCCTTCGACGGCAGGCAGGCGGCAAGCAAGCAAAGCAATAAAAGCCCGGCCCGGCCCGGGGTGGGACAGCTGCCGGCAGGGACCGGCAGGGGGTGCTTTCTCTGGCGGTGGCGGGTCATCGGATCAGTCGTTGAATGCCGGGGGCTTCAGGCCTTGTTCTTCAAAATAACGGGACAGCAGGCGGTTGGCGGCCTGGTAGGAGGTCAGGCGGTTCTGTGCCAGCAGCTGCTCCACTTCCGGCAGCAGGCGGGACACCTCCGGGTCACGGTAGAAGTGGCTGATCAGGGTCTCATGGATGCTCTCGTACATGCGGAATTTCTGCTGGGACTCCCGGTTAAGCTCGAAGTAGCCGTTCGCCTTCAGCAGGGCATGGTGTTCCTGTATCATCGCCCAGATGGTGTCTATGCCCGTCTTCTTCAGGGCAGAGCAGACCGTCACCTGCGGCTTCCAGCCGCTGGCAGGGGGGGGGAACAGGTGCAGGGCCCCTTCATACTGCACCCTGGCCAGTTTGGCCTTGTTCAGGTTGTCTCCATCGGCCTTGTTGATGGCCATGCCGTCGCACATTTCGATGATGCCCCGCTTGATGCCCTGCAATTCGTCTCCGGCGCCGGCCAGCATCAGCAGCAAAAAGAAGTCGACCATGGAGTGCACGGCCACTTCCGACTGCCCCACGCCAACGGTTTCCACCAGCACGGTGCTGAACCCGGCCGCCTCACAAAGGATGATGGTCTCCCTGGTTTTCCGGGCGACACCGCCCAGGGAGCCGGCCGAAGGGGAGGGGCGGACAAAGGCGTTGTCATCGACCGACAACTGCTCCATGCGGGTCTTGTCGCCCAGGATGCTGCCGCGCGAGCGTTCACTCGAAGGGTCCACGGCCAGCACAGCCAGCTTATGCCCCCTGGCGGTCAGGTATTTTCCCAGGGCCTCTATGAAGGAGCTTTTACCCACGCCCGGTACCCCCGTGATGCCGATGCGGATGGAGTTGCCGGAATGGGGGATGCAGCCTTCCAGGATTTGCTGGGCCAGCTCCCGGTGTGCGGGGAGGGCGCTCTCGACCAGGGTGATGGCCTTGCCGAGGACCACCCGGTCGCCTTTCAGGATGCCTGCTACATAATCGCCGGCCCCCATCGCTTTTTTCTTTCGCAGACGGAAGGCCCTGGCGGCTTCCTGGTTGATGGCCGGAGGCGGCTCGATGCCCTTGTTGACCTTCAGGGCGGATCCTTTGTCGTCACTGGCGGTTTTTTCCGGCATGTCCGCGGGGTTTTACCCACAAATTTACGCCTTTAAAACCGGATTGAACAATCATTTCCCTGCTTTGTTTTTTTTGCTACCTTGCGTTTCTGACCGACCGGCAACCTGCCCTGCCTGCGATATGGCAGGGTTGACCGGCATAACCTGACCGATCATGTCCCACACCCTCTTTCGCAAATGCACCCTGTTGCTTTTGGTCCTGTCATTTATGATCCGTCCGGCCCTGGCCTGGTCGGAACACCCCATGGTGGCGTACCCTGTGCTTTCGTCCATCCCGGGGGTGAGGGATGCCGCACCGGTCGAGGTGAAAAGCTTGCAGAGGTTCCTTGCCGAGGAAGAGGAGGGGCTGGAGCGTTTGCTCCGGGACCAGGAGGCCTGGGCCCGGGAGCACCTGCCTTCCTATGCCCCCCGCCCGGATGAGCTGGTCTTCATGGCAACAGGCGATAGCGCCACGTTGCGGAACCGTTTTTTATCCGCCCTTCGTGTCAACCCCCACATCAAGACAGCCCTGTACCTGCACCTCCTGCCCGGGCAGGAGGCCGGCGAGCGGGATACGGTCAGCCCCTATGAGCTGACCACCCTGAGCACCCTGTATGAGATGCTGTTCACCACCTACGTGCGGCTGGAAGAAGGAGAGGGGGTGGCCCCGCTTCATGTGCTGGCCACCGCCTCCGACGAACCCGATTACGGGTTTGACCTCGGGCTGTTCACCGACAACGGGACGGAATGGGGGCGGTACTATGGTTTCGGGGAGCAGCCTTTTGGCAACCCCGGACTGGAATATGGTTCCCAGGCGCCCTTTCACATGGGCTTCTACCACGAATCCCGGCTGGTGTTTGCGGCAGCCCCCTTCCTGAAGCGCACCTATGTCGAGTACCGCCTCCACCTGTACAAAACCCTGTCGGAATATGCCTTCAGCGTGGGACAGGATTACTGGGGCTGGCGGTTCATGGGATGGGCCATGCACTACCTGAACGACATGTCCATGCCCTACCATACCACGGTGATGCCGGCCAAAGGAGCCCTGGGCATGATCTGGATCAACCTCAAGGCCATGCTGGGGTTCCGGCGCAGCTACGACAATGCCGTGCAGCTCCTGTCAAACAAGCATACGGTCTATGAACAATTCCAGTGGCAGGTGTTGCGGCAGGCACACCTGTCGGGGGATGATGCCCATCCTTTTTTGGAAGCCCTGGCCAATCCGGCGGACCCGGAAGGTTATCACGACCGGTTTGCCCGGGAGGTGGCCGCCCGGGAGTCCAACCGCATGGCACGGAAGAACGACCGGCTGCTGCGGAGGCACGTTCCCCGCCACCTGGTATCCGACCCGTCGAATGAGATCGAAGGAAGCCACCAGCTGGAAGGCTTGCTGGATGAGATCCGGGAGGCCAAAGGGGAGGAGGCCGTGGAGGAGATGACCGCCATGATCGCAGAGCGTTTCCGGTCCCTCAGCATGCACACCCGCAGCTTCGTCAGCTACATGCTGGACAGAACAGGGAGGTAAATTCAAAGGCATTGCCATCGAACAGGCCCCGGTCGCTCAGCTTCAGCTCCGGGATGACCAGCAGCGCCATGAACGACAGGGTCATGAAGGGTGCTGTAAGGGGGCTCCCCAGTGCCTTGGCACGGCGGTCGATCCGTTCGTACAGCCTGGCGGTCTCGTGGCCGTCGGCGTCGGTCATGATGCCGGCCACGGGCAGGGGCAGGACAGTCCGGTCCCTGCCATCGCACAGGGCGATGCCGCCCCGGCTCTCCACCAGCAGGTTGATGGCCGCAGCCAGCTCTTCGTCGCTGGTGCCCACGGCGATGATGTTGTGGCTGTCGTGCGCCACGGTGGATGCGATGGCCCCGCTTCTCAGGCCGAACCCCCTGATGAAGGCCAGGGCGGGTGGAGCGGGCCGGTAGCGGTTCATCACCACCAGTTTCAGGATGTCGCGCTGCGGGTCTGCAACCGCCTGTCCGTCCGACACTTTGGCTTCCACGCAGTCCGAACCGGTGACCAGCTGCCCGTCCCGGGCAAGGATGAGGCGGATGTGCCGCCCGGCCGCCTCCACCCTCAGTTCTTCCGGGTCAACGGGCCGGCAGTCGAAGCGATTGGGTTTGGGTCCCTGCCGGTTTGGCAGCAGGGACTTTCCGTTGCGGGCCACCGGCCTGCCGTCTATATAAGTGGACAGCACCCTGAAGTCAGAGAGGTTGTCCACCACGGCGATGTCGGCCGGATCCCCTTCACGCAGCAAGCCGTTGCGCAATCCGTAGTGGGTCACCGGATGGAGGGTCACAGCCCGGACCACCCGGAACAGGTCGAATCCCCTCTTCAGGGCACGGCGGATCAGGGCATCCATGTGGCCGCGGATCAGGTCGTCCGGATGCTTGTCGTCCGAACAGAACATGACCGCTTCCGGATGGCTCTCCAGCAGCCCGGCCAGGGCTTCGAAGTTTTTTGCGGCACTGCCCTCGCGGATCAGGATCTTCATGCCCAGGGCGATTTTTTCCTGCGCCTCTTCCAGGGTGGTGCATTCATGGTCGGTGGTGATCCCCGCCTTCACGTAGCGTTCCAGGGCCCCTCCGGTCACTCCCGGAATGTGGCCGTCCACCACCTTGCCGGCTTCCCTGGCAAGCCTCAGTTTTTCCATGACTTCCCCGTCCCCGTGGATCACCCCGGGATAGTTCATCATCTCCGACAGGTAGCGGATGTCGTCTTCCTTCATCAGCCGCGCGATATCCGCCGGGGTGATCACCGCGCCCGACGACTCGAAAGGGGTGGCCGGTACACAGGAAGGAGCCCCGAAGTGGAACTTCAGCGGCACCGTGCGGCCGTTGTCGATCATGAAGCGGACCCCTTCCATGCCCAGCACGTTGGCAATCTCGTGGGGGTCCGACACGGTGGCCACGGTGCCATGCACCACGGCCAGCCGGGCAAACCCGGCGGGGGTCAGCATGGAGCTTTCGATGTGCACGTGGGCGTCGACAAAGCCGGGAAACAGGAAGGGCTCCCCGTCAGCAACGCGGATTCCGGGAAGGCCTTGCACTTCCGGGGGGGTGGGCTTCGCGGCACCGGCATTTCCTGTGGCAGCGGCTCCTTGCCGGGCTTCGATCCGGACGATCCGTCCGCCCCGGATGTGGACGGTGCCCGGATAGATCCTGGCGCCGCTCACGTCCACGATGTTGCCGGTAAGGGCAAGGCTCCCTGTGGCCTGCTGTTGGTATTCCTGACGCTCTTGCATTCCCTGCCTTACAGTTTTTGCACCCGGACGGCCGACAGCTTGAAGGGGGCGATCTTGGAATGGGGATCCAGCTCGTCCCGGGTGAGTTTGTTTACGGCGGCCTCCCCGTAGTGGAAGGGCATGAACAGCTCGCCCGGCAGTACATGGTCGCTGACCTCCAGGGTGGTCTCCAGCTCCCCGCGCGGGTTGCTGACCCTGACCCTGTCCCCGGGGGAGAATCCCTGTCCGTGGGCATCGTCGGGATGCATCAGCAGGAAGGATTCATTGGCAAAATCATTCAGGGCCTGGTTCTTTCTCGACATGGTGGAGGAGTGGTACTGGTACAGGATCCTCCCGGTATTGAGCAGGAAGGGGTAGTCCTGGCTTACCTTCTCGGACTGTTCGGCGTAGTCGACCGGGTGCAGCTTGCCCAGTCCGTTGGGGGTGTTGAAACGCTCCGTAAACAGGGTCGCCGTGCCCGGGTGCTCCGGGCCGGGGCAGGGCCATTGCAGGGTGCCCTGCTCCAGCCTGTCGTAGCTGATGCCCGCAAAGATCGGGGCGGTCCGGGCGATCTCATCCCAGATCTCCCCTTCGTCCCGGTAATGCCCCAGGGGCTTGCCCATGCGTTCGGCGATCTGGCAGATGATCTGCCAGTCCTGCCGGGCCTCTCCCGGGGGCGTGACGGCCTTGCGCACGCGCAGCACCCTGCGGTCGCTGTTCACGAACGTGCCGTTCTTCTCGGCATAGGCCGCCGCCGGCAGGATGACATCGGCAAAGGGGGTGGTTTCCGTGTGGAAGATGTCCTGCACCACCAGGAATTCCAGCTTGCGGATGGCTTCCTCGGTATGGTTCAGGTTGGGATCGGTCACCATGGGGTTCTCGCCCATGATGTACATGGCTTTCACCTCTCCCCTGTAGGCGGCCTGCATGATCTCCACGGTCGACAAGCCTTTTTCGCCGTCCAGTTCCTCGAAGGGAACCCCCCAGACCCGGGCTACCTTGCGCCGGTTCTCGTCGTCATCCACCGGGATGTAACCCGGGTAAATGGTGGGGGCGGCGCCCACGTCGGAAGCGCCCTGGACGTTGTTTTGCCCCCGGGGCGGGTTGAGTCCGGCCCCTTCTCGCCCGATCTGCCCGGTAATCAGCATCATGTTGATCAGGCAGAACACATTGTGCGTGCCGGTGACCTGCTGGCTGAAGCCCATGCCCGTGCCGATCAGCGGCCGTTTGGCCGTGGCGTAAATGCGGGCGGCTTCGGCCATGAGGGCGGCCGGCACCCCGGTCACCTCTTCCACATATTCGGGGGTGTATTTCTCCACCACCTCCTTCAGGGCATGGAAGGCTTCCATGCCTCCGTCGACCCGCTTTTCGATGAAGTCGTAATCGACCAGGTCTTCCCGGATGATCACCCGGATCATGCCGTTGAGCAGTGCCACATCCGTGCCCAGCCGGGGCTGCAGCCAGATGTGGGCGTTTTTAACCAGGGGGGTCCACTTGGGATCGATGATGATTACTTTGGCCCCGTTGCGCTGCACGGCGTATTTAACGAATGTGGCGGTGACCGGGTGGGTCTCGATCATGTTGTTGCCCGTGATCAGCATGCAGTCGCTCGTCTCATAGTCCTCTATGGAGTTGCTGCCCGCCCCGTCGCCCAGGGCGCGGAGCATGGCGGTGACCGTGGAGGCGTGGCACAAACGGGTGCAGTAGTCCACGTTGTTGTTGCCGAAAACGGTCCGGATAAACTTCATGAAGAGGTAGTTGTCCTCGTTGGTGCACTTGGCCGAGGTGTAGCCGGCCAGGGCCTTGCGTCCGTACTTTTCCCTGATTTCGGTGAACCGCCTGGCAATAAGGTCCAGCGCCTCGTCCCAGGTGGCTTCTTCAAACTTGCCGTTGCGTTTGATAAGGGGTGTTTTCAGGCGTTCGGGGTGGTGGATGTAGTCGTAGCCAAAGCGTCCCTTCACGCATAGCCTGCCGTAGTTGGGACTCACCTCCTCCACCCCGTTGCTGCGGATGATGCGGTTGTCCTTGACCCACAATTCCAGCTGGCAACCCACCCCGCAGTAGGGACAGGTGGTCTGTACCTTATGGAGTCCGTTGCGCACGTCCACCTTGTCGCGGTGGGGCTTTTCCACGATGGCACCCGTGGGACAGAGCTGGATGCACTCACCGCAGCCATCGCATTCGCTCTCGCCCCATTTGTCGAGGCCTCCTATGATGTAGGAGGTGATGCCGCGGCTGGTGAACGACAGCACGTTCTTGCCCTGGACCTCATCGCACGCCTTGATGCAGCGGAAGCACCGGATGCACTTTGCCGCATCGTAGCTCAGCACGGGAGAGGAGTCGTCCCGGGGATAGCCCATTTCCTTCCAGATGGACGGGAAACGCCTGTTCTCGTGTTTGTCCAGGCCGTATCGGGCGGTCAGCTCACGGAACTCATCGTGATAGGCTCCGTCATAAGCCTCGTCGTGCTCGGCCAGCAGGTAGTCGAGCAGGTAGCGGCGCGCCTCTTCCAGTTCCCCGTCGAAGGCGGTCACCTGCATACCCTCTTCCGCCTTGACCGTACAGGAGGCGATCAGCCCCCTCATGTCCTTGATCTTGACCACACACAGGCGGCAGGCGCCGGTCGGGCTCAGTTTCTTGTGGTAGCACAGATGGGGGATGGCAATGCCGTTGTCTTTGGCCACCTGCAGCAGGTTGGCCCCGGCCGTGGTCTTTATTTTCTTGCCGTCGATGGTGATGGTGATCTGTTCTGGCATGGGTCGTCGGATTGGGATTCAAAATGATGGCTCTTGTTTGGGCTGGCAGGGTTCTTCCCGCCGGGAGGTTCGGGGTTCCGGCCCTGGCCGGAAGGGCCGGCTCAGGTCGTCAGCTCCCCGGCAAAAAACCGGGCGGCCGATTGCAGCGGCAAAATGGGAGACTGCCCCAGGGGGCACAGGCTGGTGGACGCCATGAGCCCGGCTTCCCGGACCATGCGGTCGAGGAGTTCCTGCTTGGCGGGGGCCCCGTTGCGCAGGTCGTCCATTTCCCTGACCAGCATGGTGGTCCCGACCCGGCAGGGCACGCACTTGCCGCAGGATTCGTGTTTGAAAAAGCGCAGGCAGTTGTAAAGAAGGTCACGGACCGGGTCTCCCCCGGCCATCACGATCACGGCCCCGGAGCCCAGGGTGGCGCCCTTCTCCCTCAGGTTGTCATAGGTCATCTTTTCATCCAGCATGCTGTCGTCCACAAAGGTGCCGGCGGCCCCACCCAGCAGGGCGGCCTTGAAGGGCCTGCCGTCCTTCATGCCCCCGGCCAGGTCATCGATCAGCTGCCGGAGTGTCACGCCCAGCCCCACCTCGTAGCAGCCGGGACGGGCCACCTGTCCGCTGATGGTAAACAGCTTGGTGCCCGGGGAGCGTTCCGTGCCCAGGCCGCGGTACCAGTCCTTGCCGTGCCGGACAATCAGGGGCACGTTCGAGAGGGTTTCCACGTTGTTGACCAGGGTGGGCATGCCGAAGACCCCTTTTTCTGCCGGGAAGGGCGGCTTGATGCGGGGGTTGCCCCGCTTTCCTTCGAGCGACTCCAGCATGGTCAGTTCCTCCCCGCACAGGTAGGAACCGGCTCCCAGTTTGATCTCCAGGTCGAAGTTGAATCCGGATCCCAGGATGTTTTTGCCAAGGAAGCCTTTGCGGTAGGCTTCTTCGATGGCCCGCTCCGTCTTGCGGATCGAGTCGTGGTATTCGCCCCGGATGTAGATGTATCCCTTATCTGCCCGAATGGAAAAACCGGCGATGATGGTTCCCTCGATATACAGGTGGGGATCCTGCTCCATGATGACGCGGTCCTTGAAGGTGCCGGGCTCCCCTTCGTCGGCATTGACCACCACATAGCGCCGGGGACACTCCTGGCAGCCCCTGCTGGTAAACTTTTTTTTCATGCCGGTGGAAAACCCGGCGCCCCCACGACCCCTCAGCCCGGCTTCGGTCATCTCGTCGATGATGGCAAAGGGATCCATGGTCAGGGCCTTTTTCAGTCCTTCGTACCCCCCGGCCGCCATGGAGGCCTCGATGCTCATGGGGTCGATGCGGCCTGCGTTTTTCAGGATGATTCGTTGTTCCTTGATCATGGCTGTCTTTTTCTGGTTCTGCGTTGCGGCGGGCTGCCCGCCCATCCGACGATGCAAAAAATCAATGGTTTGTCTTTAGGGCTCCTGCCGGCGGATGGCTTCCAGGATTTCCCGGATCCTGTCAGGGCTGAGGTTGTTGTGCACCCGGTCGTTGATCATCATGGAGGGCGCTTCCTGGCATTGGCCCAGGCATTCGGAGACCTCCAGGGTGAACAGGCCGCAGGGCGTGGTTTCTCCGGTCCGGATGCCCAGTTCCTGTTCCAGGAGGTCGATGACCCCGTTGGATTTCATCAGCTCGCAGACGGCCGAGACGCAGACCCGGATGATGTGCCGGCCCCTGGGTTTGAGGCTGAACATGGTGTAATACCCGGCCACCCCGTACACCGAGCTTTTGGTGATGTTCAGATAGTCTGCCGCTGCCTCCAGCGCCTCTTCGGTCAGGTAATGCTGCGGGTGCGCGTCCTGCAGGGCATGCAGGATCATGAGCAGGTTGTGCTGCTCTGGCGCGAATTGCTTCAGAATAAGTTGGGTTGACATATATCGATATGAGCTTTTGATGTCCTGGGAATCAGGGTTCACGGCCTGTATGCAGGCAGGATTTGCCAGAATTCACGCCGTCAAAATACTATTTTTTTTAGAAACCGGGGTGTTCGAATCCCCTGTATTGCAGTGACTCAGCCAGTTTATATTTAGACTGTTTTTAGTTGATTGCCCGCAGGGACCCCGGCCTCTCATCCCGTTGGTTGTCTAAACCCATTCGGCCTTGCCGGAGTCCAGGTACAGGATCATCTTTCTTACCCGGGGGTATCCCATCTCCTGCAACAGGGAGGCGTACTGCTCCATTTGTTCCCGGTGCTTCTGGTAAGCCCGTCCTGTTTTGTAATCGATCACCACGGTTTCGCCGGGAAGGATCACCACCCTGTCCGGCCGGAAGAAGCGGCCCTGCCGGTCGAAAATCCCGGCCTCATGCCGGATGTGAAGGCCTTCTTCAAAATAAGGGGCCACGTCCTTTTGTCGGATCAGTCCGCCGATCTTTTCCCCCCATTCCCGGTACTGTTCCCGGGTGACCTCCCCTTTTGACAGGAGTTGTTTCAGCACCGGCTCCACGTCCTGCCGGCTGAGGATCTGCTCCATGGCCCGGTGCAGCAGGTTGCCCCGCTCCAGGGGGTCTTCCCCGTCGATGACCACGCTGCGTTCGCATTGGTGCGACCTGAGCCGGAGCGCCCGGCTCCAGGGGTTGGACAGGATGCGCCTGTAGGGCGACGGTGCGTGGGGGCTGCCGGCCGGAACACCGGTGGCCGCCTGCATCTCCCCGAAACGGTACACGGCTTCCTCCTCCCGCCACAGTCCCTCCTGCCGGAGGAAGAGGGACAGCATCCCCTGGATCGTGTCGGGCTTGTACGAGCGGGCGGACTGGCTCAGGATGAATAATTTTTCGGAGGCGCGGGTGAATGCTACGTAGACGATGTTGAGCAGGTCGAGCCGGGTTCGTGCCTGCTCCTCCCGCAGGACGTCTTCAAAAGGCGTGTCCGACAAGGCGCTTTCGGTCATGCCCACCCAGGCCGCATCCAGGCCCGGCAGCAGGTTCGGTTCCAGGTCGACCCACTGCCCGGCCCTGGTCGGCTTGTTGTCTCTTTGGCTGGCAAAAGGGAAGATGACCACGGGAAACTCCAGCCCTTTGGACTTGTGGATGGTCATCACCCGCACGGCATCCACCCCGCCGGGAACCACCAGGGAGTATTTGTGCCCGTTTTCCTCCCACCAGTCGAGGAAGTCGGCCGCGGTGGGCCGGTTCCTGGCGGTGAAATCGTAGACCGCATCGGAAAAGAAAGACACGAACGGGTTGGGGGGTCCCGGGCCGGCGAAGAACACCCTGACGATGGTTTCGCAGGTGTCGTAAAGGTTTTGGTGCAGAAAGCCGGCAAACCGGAAGTCGATCCCGTTCTCGCCGAACAGCGCCTCCAGGGGTCCGTGAAGGGGGGGCGGTTTGTCCCTGCGTGCAGCGAACAGCCCCGTCCGGAGCAGGCAGCCGTGCAGGCTTTCGGGTTGGCGGATCCTGCCAGTCTTGACCAGGTAGCCCATGGCCTCCAGGGCGGAGACCTGGTCGCAGGGGTTGAGGATCAGCCGGATCAGGGCCAGGATGAAATTGACCTCGTCCGACTGGCCCAGCAGCAGCGACTCCGAAGAAATGACGGGAACCCCCGTCTCGAGCAGCCTCCTGGCCACCAGGCTGGCCTCGCTGCCCGCCCTGCACAAAATGGTCATGTCGCCCAGGGGGTGGCCGGCCTGCCGGCATCGGTCCACCGCCTCCAGGATGGCTGCCAGGGTGTTCTCCCGGAAAGCCCCGCCGGCATTGTCCACAAAGGAGACCTCCACGTAACCGCCGGCTTTTTTTTCCAGCCCCAGCTGTTCCAGTCCGTCGTACACCGCCTGCTGCGGTTTTTCCAGGAAGCCGCTGGCAAACCGGAAGAAGCGGTTGTTGAACGCAATGACTTCCTGCTTCGAGCGCCAGTTGGTTTCCAGGTTGCGGGAAGCGGCCGAAGCCACCAGCGTCCGCTCCCATTCATCACGGGATGCGGCACGGATCTGCCCGCTCAGCCTGGGAAGCAATGCAAACTGCTCCACATCCCCGTTGCGGAACCGGTAAATGGCCTGCTTGCCATCGCCCACCACCAGGCTGGTATGGCCTCCGGCGAGGGCATTCTCGACCAGGGGCAGGAGGTTCTGCCATTGCAGCACCGAAGTGTCCTGGAACTCGTCGATCATGTAATGGCGGTAGCGCTCTCCCAGCCGCTCGTAGATAAACGGCACCGGTTGTTCCGACACAATGCCGGCGATCTTTTTGTTGAAGTCGGATATGTGGAGCAGGGCGTTTTCAGTCTTGATCTCTTCGAGCACTTTTTCCACTTCGTTGAGTACGGCGACGGGAAAGATGTAACGTCCCACGGCCAGGAGCACCCGGTAGCGTTCTCCCTGCTCCCTGTCCAGGCCGGTGATCTGTTCCGCTGCCACCTGCAGCTCCGCCCGGAGGCCCTCGATCAGGGCCCTGTCTTCGGGTCCGGCCTTGGCCGAATACCACTTGCCCCCCTCCAGGGTCTTTTTGACGTACGAGTTGGGCTCCACCTGCTTCATCCGGGAGGCTGCGGCAATCTTGCGGAAGTAGCCCGGGATCCCGTTTTTGCCATGGGAAAAGGCGTGGTCCGGGATCCCGCTTTTTTCCAGCAGACCCACTGCCCTGCGGGCGACGGACCTTTGCCGTTGTTCGTAGCGGCGCATGTCCGAGCGGATATTGCGGGCGAACCGCTGGAAGTCATCCAGGGACAGGTGGCGGATCTTGTTCAGGGCCCCGCCGGCATCTTCATCCATCAGGGTGCTGGCCAGGTTGGCGATCTGCCGCTCGATACGAAGGTCCTTCTCCTCTTCCACCTGGTTCAGGATGAAATCCACCAGCAGCCGGGTCAGTGCCGCATCGCTGCCTGCCCGGCTGATCAACAGGTCCACCGCCTGTCGCAGCAGGACCCCGGCCTCCAGCTCCACTTCGAAATTGACCGGCAGGCGCAGGTCGAAGGCGAAGGTGCGGATCACCCGGTGAACGAAGCTGTCGATCGTGGAAACGCTGAACTCCGAATAATTGTGGAGGATGCGGCGGAGGACCTCCTCCGCATTGATGACGACCTGTCCGGGGGTGGGAACCGCCAGTCCATCCTCCCCCCATTCCTTCCGCACCTGGTCCAGCAGGGCCCTGCCCCTGGCGGCACTGTCCGGGTCGTCGGGCCCGGAAGGGTCCGCTGCCTCCAGGGCAGCCAGACGTCCCAGCTCTTCGATGATGCGGGTTTTCATCTCAGCGGCGGCGGCATTGGTAAAGGTAATGGCCAGGATGTGGCGCACCCGGGAAGGGTCGTGCAACACCAGCTTGAGGTATTCCTTGACCAGGGTGTAGGTCTTGCCGCTTCCGGCAGAGGATTTGTATATCTGGAACAATCGGGGCACTGGGTCGGTTTGTTTGGGGGGCGAAAGGAGGATCATCCCCTCCGGCCGCCCGGTTCCGGTCAGGGTTCCTGTAATTGCCTTTTCAGCAGGATGATGTTTCGTTTTACCGCCTCCGAACGCATTTCTTCGGGGATGCGTTCCAGGGTTTCTAGGGCCCCGGCTTGCTGCCCGGTGTTCAGGTAGCATACGGACAGGTTGGTCAGGGTGCCCAGGTGGCCCGGGTACATGGACAGCGTCCGCGTGAATGTTTCAATGCCCTTTTCGTAGTCTCCCAGGCGGGTGTAGAGGGTGCCGAGGTTGTACAGGACATACAGGCGGTTGGGATTGTGTTTGTGGGCCAGCTCCATTTTCACGAGGGCCTCGGCCGTCCTGTCCATCTTTGCCAGGGCGACCCCTTCCATGAAAGCCACCGGGGTGGCAAGCTGGTCAAGGGTTTTCCAGGGGGTTGCCGCTTTTCGGGCTTCCCGCAGCATGGCCTCCCAGTCCTCGGTGATCCAGGCCTTCCGGGCTTCAGTCACATGCCTTTCCTGCCGGATGGCCTGCAGACTGAACTGCAGCCCCAGCAACAGCACCGCGATGATGGGGAGCACGACCGGAATGCGCCGCCAACGGAGCGGGCCGGCCTCCCTGTGGCCTTCCTGGTGACGGAGAACGACCAGGGCGGCCACCATGAAAGCGAGCCCCGCCTGGTGGTTGATGCGTTCCAGGGGGAAGTCGAACAGGGAGTTGACATGGTAGCTGACTATCCCCATAAGCAGGAACAAGGCCAGGTATTTCCTGCTGGCCGTTCCCTGACCCCGGATGATCTGTATGGCGTATGCCAGGGGCAGCAAAGCGAAGGCCCCATAAAATAAAAGCCCCGGGATCCCTTTTTCCGAGGCCACCCAGAGGAGGTCATTGTGCGGCCGCAGGTAATTGGTGGGCCCCCCGGGAAACTCATAGGCTGCATAATATTCCTGCACCCCGATCGTGAAATTGCCGGCCCCGGCTCCGGTCAGCGGGTTGTCCCTGAACAGCCGCAGGCTCAGGTCCCATATCATCAGGCGGTTTTGGTTGGCCTCCCCCGAGAAAATGCTCAGAAAACGCCTTGCATAGATGTTTTCTTCGCCCGCCGCCAGCAGCAGGATGACAAAGACGGCCGCCCCCCCGAGCATGGCCAGCCCGATGCGGTTTCTTGTGCGCCTGCCCATGCCGAAGGCATCCGGGAGGATGAATAAAACAGCCACGGCTGCCAGCAGCCCGCCGAGGAGGCCGACGTAGGCCGCCCGTGTCTGCAACAAAAAGATCATGAACAGCAACAGGGCGAGCGATGCGGCGGACAGCCAGCGCCATTGCCGCCGCAGGCCGGCCAGTCCGAAGGCCGCCCAGGGCACCAGCAGCATGAGGGAGCTGGCGTACAGGTTGACGTTCGACATGAGCCCTCTGACCGTGTTGATCTGGTTGCGGGGGTGGAAGCCAAAGCCCAGTTCGCGGACCATTTCCGTAAACCCGATGGTGAAGACCAGCAGGGAAGACAGGATGAACAGCCGTGTCAGCGACACTTCCCACCCGGGCTGTTTCATGAGCAGCAGGACGGCAAAGGCCATCAGCACAAGCACGGCAAAGGTTTTGAATGCGTCGAAATAGCCCGCGCTGGGGTTCACGGCAAACGCCAGGGACAGCAGGGTGACGAGGAGGTAGCCTCCGTAAATCGCGAAGACCGGGTCTTTCAGCAAGGCCGTGTCAAGTTGCCGGAAGGTGTTCCCATGAAGAAAAAACAGGGCCGGCAACAAGAGGAAGGCCAGCAGGGCCGTCATGCGGGGGATCAACGAGATGTCCATGGCCGCCTTGCTGGTGATCAGGGGCAGGACAAGGATGCAGGAACCCGTCAGGAAATAATACAGGAAGGGCCACTGCCATGGTGTCCTGTCTGGTTTCTTCTTTGCTCTTTTTCCCATAGGGTTCGAAATGTCTCCTGCCTGCCTGTCCGGTGATTTCCGGCGGAGGCAGGCCGTACGGATGGTTACAGCCAAGCCAAACTTACGAATTTTTTCCATGCGTCCGGGGCCGGCTCCTGTGGCCTGGAAAAATGGCGTAAAATTCAGCCCCCCCATGCAGCGTTTGCCGTCATTATTACGTATTGTCAGTATAGGTTTTCTGTGCAGCCCGGAGTTGGCCGTGCAGCGCTCTTTGGAAGAATTCGCCCACGGGTTTTTTTAATCCGTATTTTGGCCTTACATTTGGTGGTTGACAGCCACACCGGTTTCAGCGTCCGGGGTTTCCCGGACCGGCCCTGGTGGCCCGGTCACCAATCCGCATTCATTTGGGGAAGAGGAAGGCTTTTACGGAACAGGAACTCATCCAGGGGTGCCGGCGGAAAAACAGGCGGTTCCAGGAACTTTTGTACCACCAGTATTTCGGATTCGGCATGTCGGTATGCCTGCGGTATGCCTACAGCAGGGAGGATGCGCTTGAAATCCTGAATGACAGCTTCATGAAGGTTTTTGAGCACATCAGGACTTTCGACGAGAGCAAACCGTTTAAAAGCTGGTTCAGAAGGATCATGGTCAACACCGCCCTGGATTATTACCGTGCCAACAAAAAATACCGGATCAATACCCCCCTGGAGGAAATCGACCCTGATTCCGGGCAACTGGCCGATGAGCCGGTGGCCCTCGATTCGGAAGATATCCTGGGCTTGTTTGACCGGATACCAGATATTTACCGGGTGACCTTCAACCTATATGAGGTGGAAGGTTACACCCATGATGAGATTGCCGGCATGCTGGACATTTCTCCGGGAACGTCCCGCGCGAACCTGAGCCGTGCCAAAAAAATGTTGCGGGGGCTGTACCTCGCAAAAAAAGCTAATGAACGCCATGAGGCGGTTTGACGAGCAGTTTGCCGACAAGGTCCGGGAGGTCTTTGACCTCTACACCGAGCCTGTCGACCCCCAGGCCTGGGAGTCCCTGAAAGGACGCCTGGGTCAGACCCGCCGTGCCCGGGTGGTTGCCCTGCTGCCCCTGCTGTCCCGTGCCGCCGCGGTCTTGCTGTTCGTTTCCCTTTCGGCCTTGATTTATATGAATGTGCTGCTCCCCGGGGAGGAGGGCCGGCTTGCGGAAGCCTTCCCGGCCGGGGAATCTGAACAGCCTGCAGATGGGGGGTCTGCGTTGTCCGTCCCTGTGGGTATGGGTGCAGACGCCCCAGTTCTCCCTGAAAGGATGTCCGCTTCGCAGGGATACATTCCTGAAGACGCCACCAGTTTTTGGGATGAGAACCCGCCTGTGGAGGCTGCCAGGATCCGGACGGGAGGGACTGTTCCCGTCATTCTGGCATCTGCTGACCCGCCCAGGGCCCTGCCTTCAGGAACCAGCCCGGACCAGGTGTTCGACACCTGGAGGGCTTCCAGCAGGACAGCGCCGGCAGGCCTTCTGGCAGCCGGCCTCTGGGAGGAAGATTCCTCCTACCCTGGCGGGACTGGGTTGGCAGTTTTGGATGTGCCGGGCGGTGGGCCGGATTACGGTTTCAACCTCAGCGTGACTGCAGGCTCCATGATGACCTTCGCCGAGCGGCAACTGGCCAGCGGAATGGGTTTTTCGGGCGGGGTGCTTACCGAGTGGCAGGCATTTCCCCGCATGAAGCTTGCCTCCGGCATGCTGCTGGCTTACCAGCAGTTTGAGGTCGAAGGGATGCCCCTGCGCATGGTATCGGCCCAGGAGATCAACAGCGGACTGGCCTACAATCCCAGCGCAGAAGCTTTTGGGGACCATGCCTATGAATTTCTGGCCATCGACATTCCCCTCAATGTGCAGCTCAGCCTGAACGAATCCAGGAACAGCCAGCTGTATGTTTCTGCCGGGGTGTCTTCCCTGCTGTACCTGCAGCAGCGGGTCAGCGGCTACAGCTCCTCCATCATCACCGGCCAGACGTACAATCCCGTCACGGACCATTACCAGACCTTTTCACATTTCTCGGAAGTGTATCTGGATGACAGCTACGACATCCTGAGCCGGTTCGACCTGGCCCGCCTGCTGAACTTTTCAGTGGGCTACGTGATCAAGGGACAGAACCATTCCACCATCATCGAGCCCTTCATCAAGTATCCCCTGGGCACCATCAGCACCCGCGAGCTGAGAATGGGCATGGGCGGTGTGACGCTGCGTTACCGCTTCGGCAGCGATTAGGCCCTTGCGAATCCCTGTCCGACGATTTGCTTTTCTTTTATACATTTGGGATACCAATCCGTATCCCATGGCCAAACAAATCCTCGTTAAAAAGCAATCCGGAGAAAAGGAACCCTTCTCATCCGACAAACTGCACCAGTCACTTCAGCGCGCCGGGGCCGGTGCGGTCCTGACTGAAAAGGTGGAAGATGCCCTGAGGGACAAGATGTATGACGGCATCACCACGGGGGAGATTTACCGTAAGGCGTTCCAGTTGCTGAAAAGATTCAAAAATGCCACGGCAGCGCGCTACAGCCTGAAAAATGCGATTATGGACCTGGGGCCTACAGGCTATCCCTTCGAACAGTTCATCGGGGAGTTGCTCAGATGCCTTGGCTATGAAGTGGAGGTCGGACAAGTGGTGCAGGGACACTGCATACAGCACGAAGTGGATGTGGTGGCACGCAATGAGCAGGAACAATTCATGGTGGAATGCAAGTTCTACAACAGCCAGGGAAAATACTGCAATGTGCAGGTGCCCCTGTATATTGACTCCCGTTTCCGGGACATTGAACAGCTTTGGCGGCGGCATCCCGGGAACGGGAACCTGCGCTTCAGTGGGTGGGTGGTCACCAATACCCGCTTTACCACCGACGCCATGGATTACGGCAAATGTGCGGGCCTCCACCTGCTGAGCTGGGACTATCCAAGGCACCACGGACTCAAGGAGATGATAGAACAGTCGGGGTTGTTTCCCATCACCGTGCTGACCAGCCTCAACAAGAACCAAAAACAGCAGCTCCTGGAGCAGAACGTGGTGCTCTGCAGGCAGCTGAAACAAAAGACGGGCCTTCTTGACAGCGTGGGCCTCGCAAAGGGGAAAGCCTCTGCCGTAATTGACGAGCTTGATGAACTTCTGGGTACCTGACACCGTTTTCTTAAAAAAGAACAAACCATGAATGCCTTCGGAATTATACGTATGCGGGCCATCCTCCTGGTGGCTGCGATGGTCTTGCTGAACCCGTCATGGGCCCGGGAGCCCGACAGGGTGGAGCCGCCTTTCTGGTGGGCTGGCATGGCGCACACCGGGTTGCAACTGATGGTTCATGCGCCGGATATCGGTGCCACCAGGGTGGAAGTCCGCCATCCCGGGATCCGCATCCTGGAAACGGTGGCGGTGGACAGTCCCAATTACCTCTTCATCACCATGGACATTGCCGATGCCCTCCCGGGGAAGATCCCCCTGGAGTTCCGTTCGGGCGACCGCACCCTGTACTCTTACGAATATGAACTGAAGCCAAGGGAGGAAGGATCCCGTTACCGCATGGGTTTCAATGCCTCGGATGCCGTCTACCTGCTGATGCCCGACCGTTTTGCCAATGGGGACCCGGCCAATGACGACATGCCGGGCATGCTGGAACGGGCCGACCGCAGCAACCCCGACGGGCGGCACGGGGGGGATATACAGGGGATCATCAACCACCTCGACCACATTGCGGACATGGGCTTCAGTGCCTTGTGGATCAACCCCCTGCTGGAAAACAACCAGCCCCGTTATTCCTATCATGGCTATGCCACGACGGATTTTTACCGGATCGATCCCCGCCTGGGGACCAACGGGGACTACCGGCGGCTGGTGGATCTGGCTGCGGAGCGCGGCATCAAGGTGATCAAAGACATGATCTTCAACCATTGCGGGGACCGGCACTGGTGGATGGCCGACCTTCCGTCACCGGACTGGCTCAACCAATGGGATGGGTTTACGAGGACCACCTACCGGATGACCACCCTGATTGACCCCCACGGCGCACAGGCCGATCAGGCCCGCATGGTCAAAGGCTGGTTTGATCACCACATGCCCGACCTGAACCAGCGCAACCGGCTGCTTGCCACTTACCTGATCCAGAACAGCGTATGGTGGATCGAATTTGCCGGCATCCAGGGCATCAGGATGGACACCCAGCCTTATGCCGACCGGGACTTCATGTCGGAGTGGGGCCGGTATGTGATGGCCGAATACCCCAACTTCATGATCGTGGGGGAGGCCTGGACCGGGATGCCCGCCGTTGCCAGCTACTTTCAGGGGGGCAAGCAAAACCATGACGGGTATGATTCCCACATCCCCTCCGTGTTTGACTTTTCCCTGTATGATGCCATCGGCATGGCCTTCCGGGAGACCCAGGGCTGGGACAGCGGCATGATGCGCCTGTACAATTCCCTGGCCCGGGACTTTCTTTACCCCGATCCCTACAACCTGGTGGTGTTTGGCGACAACCACGACACCGACCGGTTCTTCACCCGGGTGGGGGAGGATGTGAACAAGCTGAAGATGGCCCTGACCCTGATCTTTACCACCCGGGGGATCCCCCAGATGTATTCCGGCACCGAGCTGCTTGAGTCGGCATGGGAGCATGACGGGCATGGCCACATGCGGACCAATTTCCCCGGAGGCTGGCCCGGAGATCCCGTCAATGCCTTCACGGAGGCCGGCCGCAGCAGGGAGCAGAACGAGGTGGTCGGCCACATCACCACCCTGTTGCAATACCGCCGCAACAACCCGGTAATGCATTACGGCTGGCTGAAACACTTTGTTCCCGAGGACAATGTCTATGTCTACTTCCGTTACCACGGCCGGGAGGCAGTGATGGTGGTGCTGAACAACAACGACCGGGACCATGAGCTTGACCTTTCCCGCTTCCATGAAAGCCTGCAGGGGTTTACCGGCGGGACGGACATCCTTACGGGCAGGAGGCTGGATGGAACAGGCCGGTGGGTGGTGCCGGCCAGGGCTTCCATGGTGGTGGAGCTTTTCTAACGCATTTCCGTGTGCACGTTCCCGGGTTCCTGGTTGGTCCAGTACAGCATGAACCAGTTGTACTGAAAGTAGATGGGGGAGGGTTCTTCCATGTTTTTCACCATCAATTCGTTGGGATAGGCCACCATGACGGGCTCCCCGGGCTGCCAGTTGGCAGGCGTCTTCACATTGTAGTTGTCATCGGTTTTCTGCAGGGCAATCAATGTTCGCAGGATTTCCCGGGTGTCGCGCCCGATCTCGCTGGGGTAGAAGAAGACCGCCCGGACTTTGTTGTCGCGGTCGATGAGGAAGACCCCCCGGATGTTTTCCCCATTTTTGGCATTTGGGTGGGTCATCCCGTAGAGGTTGCAAGCGGTGTAATCATGGTCATCCACCAGGGGGAAGCTGATTTTCACGGGTCCCCGGTTTTTGAAATCGACCTCTTCCAGCGCTTCTTTCCAGCGGAAGTGGGTCTCCAGGCGGTCTGTCGACAACACCACGAGGTCTGCGCCCAGGCGCCGGAAGTCCGCCGCCATCCATGCCAGCTCCAGTATTTCGGTGGAACACACGGGGGTGAAGTCGCGCGGGTGGGAGAACAGGATCTTCCAGTTTCTGCCGTAGTCGGCGGGAAAATGTATGGGTCCGTTGGTGGACCCGGCCACAAAGGCCGGGGCCTCGTCCCCGATGAGGGGAACACGGTTGTTATTGTCGTTTCTGTATTGTGACCAGGCGGGCAGGGCCATGAGCAGTCCTGCCAGCAGCAGCAATGGTATTTTCTTCATAATGTATTTAATGTTTGTGGGTTTACACGGCAAATGTACGGCAGGACCAACCCCCCCGGTGAGGACAAATTCGCCGGAAGATGGGATTAATCCACCGCCGGCTGCAAGCACGGCGGGGAGGGGGACAAATCATGCAAAAAATGGGATTTTTCAACTGCTTAAGGGTCTTTCAGGACCCGGCCAGCCGGGACGGGATTAGGCCGGATGTCGGAAGGGCGCTTACCGAACAGTGCCTTGAAGGCCCTGGTGAAATAACCGGGGTCGGAGAACCCGACCATATAGGCGATCTCGCTGATGCTGCCTGCATCCTGTTCAATCAGGGTCATGGCCCGGTGCAGGCGGATGGAGCGGATCAGGGTGACGGGCGACTGCCCGGTCAGCGCTTTCAGCTTGCGGTGCAACTGTGACTGGCTCATCCCGGTCTCCCCGCAAAGTGCTTCCACCGAAAAGAACTCATTGCCGATGTTCCGCCCGATGACACCCACCACCTTGTCGATGAATGCCTTGCTGCGGGAGTTGACGGATGCCTCCTCCGGCCAGATGATTGCCTGGCCCGAGAATCTGGCCTGCAGGGCCTTTCGGCCTTCAATCAGGTTTTTGACCCGGGCGCGCAACTCTCTGGGATTGAAAGGTTTCACCAGGTAGTCGTCTGCCCCGTTTTCCAGGCCGTTGATCCGGTCCGCCTCTGCCGCCAGGGCGGTCAGCAGGATGACGGGAATATGGCTCGTCTTGTCGTTGGTTTTCAGCTGCTCACATAAGGCAAACCCATCCATGCCCGGCATCATCACATCGCTGACCACCAGGTCCGGCATGACCTCCCCGGCCCGTTTCAGTCCGAGCATAGCCTGCCCGGCGCCTTCCACATGATAACCGGTACCCAGGCTGTCCCGGATGTAAAGCATCATATCGGGATGGTCTTCCACGATAAGCACCAGGGGTTTATCCCCGTCGGATGGTGCGGGCTCCTTCCCCGGCCTCGTCAGTTCATGGCCTGGCGCCTCCAAGGGGCTTTCTTTTGCATGAAAGGCTGTGCCAGGTGCCTGGCTCCCGGAGCCGTCGTTTTCGGTATCCCCGCCGCCCCCCTTGACAACCAGCTCGTTGGCAGAAAAATGGTCCGCTCCGAGGGGAAACCTCAGGCCGAACACCGTTCCCCTGCCGGGCTCGCTTTTGACGGCGATGCTGCCATGGTGCGTCTTCACAAGCTCTTTCACATAGGCCAGTCCGACACCACTGCCTTCATGCTCCCTGTTCAGGCGGTTGTCGACCTGATAAAACCGGTCGTAAATGTAGGGAAGCTTGCCGGCCGGGATGCCGATGCCCGTATCGGCCACGGAAACCTCCAGCATCCCTTCGTGTTTTGCCCCGTTGACGCCCGCTGCCTTGTGGCGGCCGGTCGGCAACAGGCATGCCCGCACCGTGATGCGTCCACCGGCCGGAGTGAACTTCATCGCATTTGACAGCAGGTTGTTCAGGATCTTTTCCAGGATATCCGCATCAAAATAAAACCGGGATACGAAGGAGGTTTCCTGCAGCTCCGGACCTGCCTCCAGGTGGAGTCCGATGTTTTTTTGTCCGGCCAGGGTGGCAAAGGACATAACCACCCGGTGCAGCAAGCCATTCAGGTCGCCCGGCCCGGCATGTAGACGGAGGTTGCCGCTTTCCATCCTGGACAGGTCCAGCAACTGGTTGATCAGCTGCAGGAGGCGGTTGGTGTTGTCGTGCATGATGCCCAGGGTCTTTTTCTGGCGGACGTCGCCCGTTTGCTCAAGCATTTGCTCAATGGGTCCCTTGATGAGGGTCAGCGGGGTGCGAAATTCGTGCGAAATATTGGCAAAAAATCGCGACTTCAGGTGGTCCAGTTCCTTGAGCTTTTCTGTTTCGATCCTGGCGATGTTCATGTCGTTGCGCAGTCGGATGCGGGACAATTCGTAGCGCCTTAGCCGGGCAAACAGGCCCAGGCCCAGGACAAGGTAGGTTGCCAGCAACCAGGGACTGCGCCACCAGGGCGGGCGAATGACAATGGAGGCCAGGGCCACCTGGTCGCTCCAGAGTCCGTCGTTGTTGGTTCCGCGAACCTTCAGGGTGTAGTTTCCTGGCTTCATGTTCGTGAACGTGACGCGGCGCTCCTTTCCCAGGTAAATCCAATGTTCTCCCTTGGTGGTCATGGAATAGGCAAAGCGGTTTTTATACGGGGCGGCATAATCCAGGGCGGCAAACTCCACGATGAAGCTGTTTTGCGTGCCAGCGAGGCTTATTTTCCCGGAACCCGACAGCCAGGCCCAAAGCCGTTCCTCCTCCCCGTCCATCTCAGAAAGTACTTTAAAGCCGGTGATGACGACCGGGACCATCCTTTCCTTGTGCCTAATGCGGGAGGGAAAGAACTGGTTGTAACCGTTGATCCCGCCGAAAAACATCTCTCCCGAAGGGGCCCGGTAAAAAGCCCCGCTGTTGAACTCATTGCTCTGGAGTCCGTCGGATACGGAATAATTGGTGAAGGTGGCACTGCCCGGGTCGAACGAAGACAGCCCGTGGTTTGTACTGATCCAGAACCGCCCCTGTTGGTCCGGCAGGATGCCGTACACCATGTTGTTGGCAAGCCCGTCGCCTTCATGATAATGGGTTATGCTCCCGCCGGAAAGATCCAGCCGGCTGATGCCCCCTCCCCCGGTGGCAATCCAGAGGACGCTGTCCGGGTTGTCCGGGTCGGGCAGCACGGCCTTGACATGATGGAACAACAGCCCTTCCTCTCCCTTGCCCATGATATGGGAAAAGCGGCGGGTGGTGGTGTCGAAGTGGTGGAGTCCGTCCCGGGTCCCCACCCAGAATCCTCCCCCGGCGGCCGGACAGAAGAACGGGAAGGAAGGATCCAGAAAATCGTCCAGGGGATCCTGGTTGTACCGGTAGTGCTCGAACTGCCCTGTCTGTGGATGGAAAAGGGCCAGGGTGTTGGGGGTCAGCACCCAGACTTCGTCCCCGTCCGGATAGACGGCACACACCCGGGGCTCGGTGCTCCCCCCGGAGTCTGTCAGCCCGGTGGGGAACAGGTCCTGCCGGAAGGTGTGGGGATCCATGCGGACGAGTCCGGCGCCTGTACCCAGCCACAGCATGCCGTGGGCATCTTCCCGGATGGAAAACACAATGCGGTTCCCTTGTTCCCTCATCCCCTCAAGGTGTACCGGTCTGAAGGAGGCGGCGCGGCGATCCACCCTCAGCAGGTTATCACTGGTGCCCACCCACAGGATGTCGTCCCCGCCTGACTGCAGGTGGAACGCACGGATGCTGAAATCCCTGACGCTGAGACCGGGTTGTGCCTCATGCCTTGCATCCGCGTGGTCAAACTTGTGTGTCATGGGATCATACAGGGAAATGCCCATCCCGTTGCTGCCCACCCACATGCCTCCCATGCGGTCGGCGTACAGGCTGATGTGCCATGCCCTGGCCAGGCCGGGGGCGTTTTCAGGATGGATTCGTTGATGGGATCCCGAAACCGGGTCCACGATATGGATGTCCTCCCCGGTCGTGACCCAGATCTCTTCCCGGCCATTGTTCTCATAGACAGCTGCTTTGTTGATGTGTCTGAGTGATCCGGGTTGGCCGGCCGGCACAAAGGGCATGAAGGCCTGGTGTTCGCTGTCAAACCGGAACAAACCGGATCCGTTGCCCATCCACACCTGCCCCTTGGCATCTTCGAACAGTTCGCGCCCACCCGTCAGGGATCCGGGCACCCTGTCCCTGTCTTCCGTTCCTTCGTCGGCCGCCACGGCAAGAACGGGGACCTGCCGGAAAGCAAACAGGCTGTCGGCCGGATCTAGGGTCATGATATGTCGCGGGGTGGCGACCCAGAGCTGTTGGTGGCGGTCCACCAACAGGCTGTTGACCTTGATGATCCCTTCCGGCCAGCCCCGGGCCTGTTCCCCAAAACGATCCACCCGGACCCCGCCCGGGCGAAAGGTTTTCTCCCCGGGCAGCAGGCTCAGCCGGTTCAGGCCGCCCCCGTTGGTGCCCACCCACAGGCTGCCTGAGGGGTCCATGCTCAGGCTCAGGATGTGGTTGTGGCTGATTGAACCCGGAACACCCGGTTCGTGGTGGAAGAGGGTAAAGCTTTGGTCGGCGGGGTTGAAAAGATGCAGGCCCCCTTCAAAGGTCCCCACCCACAGCCGCCCCTGCGGATCTTCGTACAGGCAGGTAATGTGGTTGTCGGACAGGGACCCCGGATCGGTGGGATCGAAGCTGAAGATCCGGAAGGTGTACCCGTCAAAGAGGTTCAGGCCGTTTTTTGTGCCGATCCACATGAACCCCTTGTGGTCCTGCAGGATGGCCGACACCAGGTTTTGTGACAAGCCATCGTTGACGGTGATGCCCCGGAAATAATAATCCCCCGGACCTGCCGCCATGACCTTCGGACAGTCGTTGCCACCGAGGAACAGGAAGCAGGCCGCGCAACAAACCCACAGAATCAAGGTTTTGCTCATCCGGGTGGTGTCATTAAGCAATCAAACCACCCCCGGTCATTCCGGGTTTATAATATGGCTTAATTAATATATAAATATACGAATAATATTAAACAAGTGTTTGGTTGTGTAAAAATAAAGGAGGCAGGGGGGTGGTTAAAAATTGCGATATTTGCTGATGCCGGTCATGTGCCGTTGCCAGGGGGGGCTCCGCGATGGCAGGCCCTTTCCCGGGTCCAAAACCTTTTTCTGATGCAAACCGGATACAGCAAACCGTCCAGCCGCTGGTCCCTGGCCGTCATCCTGGGCCTGGCCCTGCTGGTCACGGGCATCAACCTCAACCACAAGCTGTGGAACGACCCCATGCGGGTCATCCAGTGGGATATCAAGTCCTACTACGCCTATCTGCCGGCGGTCCTGATCCATCATGACCCCGGGATGGCGTTTACCCGGGATGACCCGGAGTTTTTTGCCGACAAGGTCTGGGCCGTGGAGAGCCCGTCGGGCGGGCTGGTTTTGGTGATGAGCATGGGCATGGCGTTTTTATACCTGCCTTTCTTCCTGTTGGGGCACCTGGCGGCCTGGGCTTCCGGAGCGCCCCTAACGGGCTACTCACCGCCCTATGCCTTCTTTTTGGTGTTCTCCGGCCTGGCCTGGCTCACAGCCGGGCTCCTCCTGTTGCGGCGCTTGTTGCTGCGGTATTTTTCCGACCCCATCACCGCCCTGGTGCTTCTGCTGCTGGTGGCAGGAACCAACCTTCTTTATTACAGCACCCTGGAGGCCCCCATGACCCATGTTTACAGCTTTGCCCTGTTTGCCGGCTTTCTGTGGGTGACCCTCCGGTGGCATGAACGCCCCGGGGTGGGTAACAGCCTGCTGCTCGGATTGCTTGCCGGGCTCATTGCCCTGGTGCGGCCGACCAATGTCGTGCTGCTGCTGGTTTTCCTGCTGTGGGATGTGGGCGCGGCAACCGGGCCCTGGCAGCGCGTACGCTTCCTCTTTGCCCGGTGGCCCCTGTTGCTGCTGATGGCCGTGGCAGCCCTGGCTGTCTGGCTGCCGCAGGGGATCTACTGGCAATACAATACCGGGCAATGGCTTTACTACTCTTACCGGGACGAGGGCTTTTTTTTCCGGAACCCGCAGATCATCGACGGACTCTTCAGCTACCGCAAGGGCTGGCTGTTGTACACCCCTTCCATGGTCCTGGCCCTGGCGGGCATCCCCCTGCTGTGGCGCCATGCCCGATCCTGGCTGGTTCCGGTGTCCGTCTTTATGGTGGTGAACCTCTATGTGGTGTTTTCCTGGTGGACCTGGTGGTATGGGGGCAGCTTCGGGCAGCGGCCCCTGATCGAATCGTACGCCCTGCTGGCCTTTCCCCTGGCCGCCTTGTTCACCCGGGCGTGGGGAATGGGTTCCTCCCTGAAGCGGGCCAGCATGCTGGTGTCCCTGCTGCTGGTCGGGCACAGCCTGTTCCAGACAGCACAATACCATTACGGGGCCATTCACTGGGATGCCATGGGCAAAAAGGCTTACTGGGCCTCCTTCGGGCGGCCCGGTCCCCTGCCGGGTTTCCGGCATGTGCTGGAGCCCCCCGATTACGACCGGGCCATGCAGGGGGTTTATTCCCTGGAAACACCCGCTGCCGCCCCTGCCCCGACGATTCTGGATCAGGTCATGGTGGGCATGGAAAAACGCACAGGCGACCGGCAAGCCTTTGTGTCCGATTGTGGCCGCTATGTCTTCTCGGGCGGTCCCCTGCAGTCTCCCCGCCACGCCTACCAGGGCACGCACGGGCTGCGTCTGGGAAGGGGCGAGGGCTACGCCCTGTTGGGGCACCTGAATGTGTCGCCCGGACAGCGCTGGCAGGTGTCGGTCAAACGGCGTTCCTTATGGTTTTCGGGCGAACTGGCCCTGTCCGGCAGGGGGGATGGACAGCTGTTTCAGTCCACGCGCCTGGGACCCCCTGCGGGGAAGTCCGGATGGGACTCCCTGTTCCTGGACGTGGTCATTCCCCCGGAGGGAATCGATTCCCTGGCGGTCTATGTGCGCAATACCAGCCTGGTGCCGGCCTGGTTCGATGGGCTGATCCTCCGTCAGGTGGAGCTTCCCTAATGCAGCACGGTCTCCAGCACCTGCCGTGACCGGATCTCCCGGACGCCTGACAGGTGGTGGCGAAAATAATCCAGCAATTTACCGAGCAGGACCCTGCGCATAGGCGCCGGCACATGCAGGTCCGGCAAGTCCTCAAAGCCTGCCATGGCCACCTCATGGAGCAGGCGGCTCTGCTCCCGGTCCAGGCAGTCGTTCCCGGCCTCCTGCACCGGCTGGAACAGCCCTTCTCTCAGGTTGAAGAAGGCGTGTGCGTCGTCATGGTTGTTGCGGGGCTGAAACCCCATGAACCGGCTGTACTGCAACAGGAACACCAGGTGAAAGTTGGCCACGGATCCCTTGTGGCCGTCAAGGAACCTCAGGGCCCCGGTGATGTGGTCGAACAGGGGCGCATTGGGGTCCGACTCATGCAGCGATTGCAGCATCACCTCGGCCAGGAACAGGGCGATGGCCGATTTGACCACTTCATAGGGGATGCTGCCGTACGGTTCCGGGCAGTGGATCTCCCGGATGCGTTGCAGCCCGCCCCTTTCCTTATGGTAGGCGACCAGGTCCACCGGGGTGAGCGGCTGGAAGAGGTTGTGCCTCACCCGTGCCCGGGCCTTTCTCACACCCGGTACCAGGTAGGCCTGCAGGCCCATCTGCCGGGTGTAGATGCGGGCGATGAGGCTGGTTTCCCCGTACCGGATGCTGTGCAATACGATGCCCTGGCTTTTTTGTATCATCGTCGGATGGGTGGGGAGCCCCCGCCTGCCCCCTCAGTTGATGAACAGGATTTTGGTGACCATGGTCTCGGAGCCGTCCTCGTTGGTTGAAAAGACAAGGTACACCCCGGTGGCCGGCCGCCGGCCGAACAGGTCCTGCCCGTTCCATACCGCCTGCCCGCCTTCGGCAATGGTTTCATGCACCAGGTTGCCGCTGATGTCCGTGACCTTCACCCGCGCATTCCCGACCAGCCCGCGTATGGCTATGTATCCGCTGTGGTGGGGCCTCACCGGGTTGGGAAAGGCCACAACCTCCCCATGTTCAAAGCCCCCGGCCGTGGCCAGTCCGCGAAAGGATGCCAGTCCGCGGTCGGTGGCAAAAAACACCTCCCCTGTCTCCCCCATAATTTGGATGTCCAGCACATTGTTTGAAGGGAGGGGGCTGTTTTCAGCCGTGAAGTGAAAGAGGGTCTCCCTGGCATCGGCCGACAACAGGAAAGCCCCTGAGCGGGAAGTGCCGAACCATTTCTTGTTGGCCCCGTCCACCGTGATGGCATTCACGGTCTCGTCCTCCAGAAGGTAGCCTGCGAAGCCGTCCTGTTCCTCCACCACGATAAGCTGGGCGACGAAGGCCTCTCCTGAAAAGGCCCGCTGGGGGGCATAGAACACGGCCACTCCGGCGTCGGTTCCCACCCAGACGTAACCGCTGTGGTCCACTGCGATGCTGTAAATCTCGTTGCTGGGCAGGCCGTTCTGGGTGGTGAGCCGCCTGGCCTGGAAGCTGGTGCTGCTGTTCAGGTCGTCTTCCCTGAACAGGAAAATGCCGCCCCCCTGGTGCAGGATCACCCATTTCTGGCCGGACTGGTCGATGGCGAGGCCGCCGACCACCATGCCGGTGGGTACCAGTCCGTTGCTGCCGAATGCCATCCAGGAGCCGTCCGGTTTCATGACCGACAAGGGGCGCTGTACCTGGGAGTTGGTGACCCAGAGGTTGCCCTGCCGGTCCAGGGCCGAGCCCCCGGTGCGGGTAAAGTCTTCAATTTCAAAACGCTGTTGCAGGGTGGAGTTGGTATGGTCGTACCGTGCTTCCACCCCGGTAAGGGAGACCTCCAGCAGGCCGCTGCTCCAGCTGGAGGCAAAGGCGCGTCCCGGACGGGACGGGTCGGCCGTGATGTGGACGATGTCCCAGACGAATTCCAGCCCGGGAACGGACCAGCGGTCGTAATGGCTCCATTTTTCCTGTCCGAAGCTGATGATGCCATCCTGGTTCCAGCTGTTGGAGCCTGCCCGGGAGATGTCGCCAGGCGCCACCCACAGCCGGCCGCCGGCTGCATCCAGGGCAAAGGACCCGGGGGTAGGGGGTCCTTCCGGCACGATCGACTCGAAGCGGTCGGGGGCATGCTCCCGGACCAGTCCCATGTGCCGGTCCCCGGCCCATATCTTTTGCTGCCCGTCGATGAGGGCATCCAGCGGCCTGGCCTGGCGGTCGGCATAGAAGCGGTAATGACGGATGCGCTCCAGCCCGGGCGCCCATACGTCAAGATAGTCTTCCGAGGCCACCAGCAGCAGGCCGCGGCTGCTGCGCAAGGCATTCTTACGCTCAAAATAGGTCACCTCCGTGAACGGGTCGAACAACGCCCAGCCCTGCCCGTCGCCCACATAAATAAAATCTCCCTGGGCGTTGCTCAGGTTGGCCAGTACCTTGCCGTCGAACCAGGCCACCAGGGTGAATGTCTCATCCGGCAGGCCGGTGACATGGACCCGGTGCCAGTTCTGAAAGTCGGCCAGGTTGGGTGCCTGGCGGTCGGCCCGCAGGAGCCCTGCCCCGGTGGCCGCCCACAGGTGGGTGCCGTCCCAGGCCAGGTCGTTCACCTGGACCAGGCTGCCCTGGGGACCGATGTAGTAGGTGTCCCTGACCAGCAGGGTGGTGAGGTCCAGTTCCACGATGCCGAAGTCACACGCCAGGTAGGCCGTGGACCCGAGTGCCAGGATGCGGTTGATCCGCTTGCTGCCCATCACGGAAGCGACCCTGATGTCGGGCACGTTGAGGACCTGGCGGCCGGCGGTAAGCACGTCGATGTTGCCGTTTTCGTATCCGACAATGATCAGGTCCCTGTCTTCCGACCAGGCCATGGAAGAGATTCTGAAGTCATTCAGTCCGTGTACTTTGTTGAATGGCTCCAGGCTGTTGTCGGCTTTGTGAAACAGGAATAGACCATACGGGGTGGCCCCGATGATCTGTTCCGGGGTTTCTGCCACGGCGATCACCTGGTTGCCGGGCAGGTGGTGGCGCCAGTGTCCCACCGGTATGCCCTGCCCGTGCAGCCGCCCTTCCAGGACCGGCAGCAGGAGCAGCAGGACCAGAATGATTGCCGCCCGGCCTGGGAGCAGCCTTCGCAGGGGCGGTGTGGGTCGTACGAACCGAAGGGGCAGGGTCATCGGGGTGTTATGGGTTAGAAAATGTCTCGCCGGAAGTAATCGCGTGGGGTTTGCTGTTGATCATACCTGTCGCAATCGGTTTCAACGGTCAGCGGTCGTTGGGGTTTTTCAAAATCTTCCGTGCTCAGGCCGATGGTCTGGTCGGCGTAAACCCGCTGCATGAACAAGGCCCAGATCGGCATGGCCGTCCGGGCCCCCTGTCCCTGTTCCAGGGTCCGGAACCTCGCGCCGCGGTCCTCACAGCCCACCCACACGCTGGTGGCCAGTTCGGGGGTGATGCCGATGAACCACCCGTCGGAATTGTTCTGGGTGGTTCCCGTCTTCCCCGCAATGGGATGGGTAAAGCCGTAGCCTGCCCTCAGGCGGATCCCGGTGCCGCTTTCCACCACCCCCTTCATCAGCTCCAGGGTCAGGTAGGCGGTCTCTTCGCTCATGGCCTCTTGCTGTTCGGGGATGAAGGCTTCGATGAGGTTCCCGTTCTGGTCTTCGATATGGGTCACAAAGGAGGGCTTGATGTACACCCCCTTGTTGGCGTAGGACGACATGGCCCCGCCCATTTCATAGACCGAAATGTCCGGCGTGCCCAATGCCAGGGCCGGCACCGGATCGATCGGGCCGGTGATGCCCATCCGGCGCACCAGCTTGATGACAGCCAGGGGGGAGTACCGCTTCATCAGGAAGGCGGAGATGTAGTTCACCGAATTGGCCAGGGCCCATTTAAGGGATACCATTTCGCCTTCACGGTCGTCTCCGGAGTTTTTTGGGGTATAGATGGTGCCATCCCACAGCTCAAAGCTGACGGGCACGTTGGGTACCCTGGTACAGGGGCCGTACTCCCCTTCCTGCATGGCCAGGGTGTAAAGGAACGGCTTGAAGGTGGATCCCACCTGCCTGCGGCTTCCCGTCACGTGATCGTATTTGAAATGACGGAAATCTATGCCCCCGACATAGGCTTTCACATGGCCCGTCTGGGGCTCTACCGCCATGAGTCCCGTGTTCAGAAAGTGCTTGTAGTACCAGATGGAGTCCATGGGCGTCATCAGGGTGTCGATGTCGCCGTCCCAGGAGAAGACGCGCATGGGAACCGGGGTGCGAAACGATCGTTGTATGGAGTCTTCCGGGATTCCCTGCCGCCGCATGTTGATGTAGCGGTCTGATCGCCTGATGGCCGAGTTGATGATGTTGTTGATCTCCTCCTGGCTCAGATCCCGCCCGAAAGGGGCGTTGCGGTATCCCCGCCAGTGCCCGAAGAATGAGGCCTGCAGGAAACCACCCAGGTGCTCCTCCACGGCCTCTTCGGCATACTGCTGCATGCGCGAATCGATCGTGGTGTAGATCCGGAGGCCGTCCTTATATATATTGTAGTGGGTGCCGTCCGGCTTTACCCGGGTCTGGCTCCAGTCCGCCAGCTGCAGCCGGAGGTGCTCCCGGAAGTAGGTGGCGATCCCGGTGTTCTGGTCCTGCACCTGGAAGCGTGACATGTCGACCGGCAGCTGCCTGATGGAGTCGTGGGCAGCCCTGTCGAGGAACTCGTAGCGGGCCATCTGGTGGAGCACGACCTGGCGGCGCTGCAGGGCGCGCTCGGGATTCCTGACCGGGTGGTACCAGGAAGGGGCCTTGAGCATGCCCACCAGCACGGCAGCCTCTTCCACCCGGAGGGAGTCTGTCGTGGTGTTGAAATAGGTCTTGGCGGCCAGCTTGATGCCGAAGGCATGGCTGCCGAAGTCGACCGTATTCAGGTACATGGCGATGATCTCTTCCTTGGTGTAGTTGCGCTCCAGCTTGGCCGCGGTGACCCATTCTTTGAGTTTGATGACGATCATGCGTGGCAGGGAAGGATTTTCCTCCCGGGGAAAGAGGTTCTTGGCCAGCTGCTGGCTCAGGGTGCTTCCCCCTCCGGCGCTGCGGCGTCCGCCGATGATATTGCGGAATAACACCCGGAAGATGCTGCGCACGTCGACGCCTGAATGATGGTGAAAGCGGATGTCCTCGGTGGCCAGCAGGGCGTCCACCATATGGGGCGAAATCTCGTCATAGCTGACATTGGACCGGTTGTGGATGTAAAAGGTGCCCAGCAGGACGCCGTCGGCCGAATAGATCTCGCTGGCCAGGTTGCTCCTGGGGTTTTCCAGCTCTTCAAAAGACGGCATGAACCCCCAGAGGCCGGCCGAGATGGAGGAAAACATCAGCAGGGCCAGCACGGCCGGGGAGAAAAACAAGGCCCAGAAATACAGGAGGTATTTGTGTTTTTTCTTGTCAGCTTTCTTCGTCATGGAGGGCCATGGGGTTGGGTTCGTTACATAAACGGGGCAGGGGCCCGATTATTTTCTTTCGATGCGGATGCCGATGTCGGCCATCCCTTCCAGGGTGTCTTCGCGCATGCCGTGGACCAGGGAGAAGCCGTAAGGGCCTTCAGCCGGGAACCACACATCATCGCGAAACAAAAACGCATGGCTTTTGATGTGCCCGAAGCCTTTGCCTGTCCACCTGCCCGAAGGCTCGGCCAGCATACACTCCAGGGTGTCGCGCAGGATGCGTCCGTCAGGAAAGGCAATATCCAGGAATAAGAACAGGTTGCGGTAGGGATAGCCGGTCGTGTGCCGAACCGTCAGGTACATCTCGTGCAGGTTCAGGGTATCCTGCATGGCGGCCTGAAAGTGGATGGTGTCCCCGGCAGCCCAGCCTTGTTCCGGCAGGGGACTGCTCTGGTCGAATACCGTCGAGGGGCGGCAGCCCGTCAGGGCCGTGCCGGCAAGGAGCAAAAGAAACAGCAGGGTTCGTGTGGGGGTCATTTCTTTCTTCTCCGTTTTCGTTTTCTCGGCTTCTGCGGGTTGTCGAAGCGGGTGAGGCTGTCCTCCAGGTTCGCTTCCAGGGCCTGCTCCCGGCCCGGACCCTGGGTGACGGCCAATGCCTCGTCCAGCAGGTCGTCCGGTTGCTTGTTGTCCCGGTTCAAGGCGAGGATCTCGCGGACCCTGGAAGCCGGAACCATGATGAGCGCACCGGGATTGTCGGCATAGGAATAGCCGATCATTTTGCGCATGACGTCCAGTTTCTGGAAAAAGGCTTTCCCTTTCCTGGTCAGCAGGGGCACGGAGGTGTCCGGTATGTCCCTCATGGCGTCCACGTAGCAGTCGTTCTCATAATTGATGCAGCATTTCAGCTTGCTGCATTGCCCGGCCAGCTTTTGGGGGTTGAGGGACAATTGCTGGGTGCGGGCGGCACTGGTGGATACCGACCTGAAATTGGTCAGCCAGGTGGCACAGCAAAGCTCCCTCCCGCAAGAGCCCAGCCCGCCAAGCCGGCTGGCCTCCTGCCGCATGCCAATCTGGCGCATTTCAATTCGTACATGGAAGGCGTCGGCCAGCACACGGATAAGTTCCCGGAAGTCAACCCGTTCGTCGGCCGTATAGTAAAACGTGGCTTTGGTCCGGTCGCCCTGGTACTCCACATCGCTGATCTTCATGCTCAGGTTGAGGGAAGAGGCCATGCCCCTTGCCCGGTACATGGTGTCATCCTCCAGGCGCACCACGCTGACCCATTTTTCGATGTCAGACACCTTGGCCTTTCGGTAGACCTTTTTGAAGTCCAGGCTCTTCAGGTTTTGTTTTTTATTTTTCAGCTGCAGGCGAACGATCTCCCCGGCAAGCGTCACGATGCCGATATCATGCCCCGGGGAAGACTCCACGGCCACGATGTCGCCGGTTTGCAGCTCCAGGTCGGGGTCGGCATGGAACAATTCTTTCCGGCTGTTCTTGAAACGCACCTCCACCAGGTCGGTCACCGGAAACCCGGCCGGCAGCCGGACGTCCTTCAGCCAGTCGGTGGCGTTGAGCTTATTGCAGGAGGGGGCATAGACATTCAGCTGCCGGGTGTGCGGCTGGGGTGCGCAGCGGCAGCCGCGGGATAAAAACTCGGGATGGTATTTTGGTTCCAAGGGCAGGCAGTGTTGTTCTCCTGCAAAGGTAAGAAAATGATTCGTTTTTATGCAGCCGGCCACCAGGCGGCTACTTCTTGCGGAACTGCTCCACCAGGGTGAAACTCAGGTCGGCAAACAATATCCTCGGGTTGGCATTGCGTTCCACCTGTCGCAGGGCCAGGCTGAAGGCTTCCACCACCTCCAGGGTGTTTCCATGGTGGATGAAGGGGGAGAATTTGTCAATGAACTCCTTTTCATCCCGGTCAAGCCGCTGCAGATCTCCTGCCCCGTATTGATTCACCATGCATAGACGAAACACTTTCAGCCCGTACTGAAGAAAGCTTTTCTGCTTTTCCCGTCCCAGCCTGGCCACCGAATCGACCCACGAAATGATGTTCTGCCGGTCGTTCCGGAAACAAAGCCGCATCCAGCTGCGAAATTGCTCCAGGTCGGCCAGCGCCTCCGGTCCGCGTCCTTGCAGGAGCAGGGCCTCTGCAAAATTGCCCTCCGCCAGGAAAGCCAGGCGGTGGGCCTGTTCACGGGGAACCGACCGCATCGATACCAGGGCCTCTTCCACTTCCTGGTCCCACAACCTGGGAATCTTCAGTATCTGGGCCCGTGAAAGGATGGTGTTTAAGACCAGCTCCTTGTTTTCGGAAATCATGACAAAGAGCGTTTTTTCGGGGGGTTCCTCCAGGACTTTGAGCAGCTTGGGGGCCGAAGCGACATACAGCTTCTCCACCATGTAGATGACCACGATCTTGTAGGGGCTTTCGTACGCCTTCAGCCCGATGGTCCGGATGATGTTGTTGCAGTCTTCCGCGTTGATGATGGCCTGCTTGTTCTCGATGCCCGCCTTCTCCAGCCACTGCAGGTACGTAAAGTAAGGCGACTGCAGCAACATGTCCCGCCAGGCACCGGTGAACAGCTTGCTGGAGACGTCCTTCTTGTGTTGCTGGTTGGGGGCTACCGGAAAAAAGAAATGCAGGTCGGGGTGTTCCAGCTTGTTCATCTTCAAGCAGGAAGAACAGGTCCCACAGGCATCCTCAGGACCGGGATCCTTGCACTGGATATATTGTGCCAGGGCCAGGGCCAGGGCCAGATGGCCGCTGCCTTCGGGTCCCAGAAAAAGCTGGGTATGGCTGATCCTCCGGTTCCTTACATTGGCAACCAGCTGTGATTTAATTCGTTCCTGTCCGACAATATCCTTGAACAACATGCCGTTATTGTTGGGCCCAAACCTACTTGAATTTTCGGTAACCGCCAAGTAAAAAAGCAGGCGGGTCCCGCCGGAGATTCCCGGTTCTGCCCCCCGGACTCTGCCAGCCTGGCTGGCAAATCCCTGCGGCCGGAGCGGGAGGGCTGCCAGATGAACAATTTGGCAGGGTTATTGTTAGAACAGATTGCCTTTGCATGGGATTTGTACTCTTGTTTGCTCAAAATCAACTAACTAGCTAAATAAGGTGCTGCATTAAGGCATGTGAACCATGTTTTTTTGAGTCCCCGGAGGCATTTTTCTTATGAAACAATTCAATCATTTCGCAGGGAACAAGCGAAAAAAAATCCTTTTTTTTGTTGTTTTTCCCCTTCTTCTTGCGGCCGGCATCCTGCTGCCGGGCAATCGCCCGGGCGTGGATCCATATGCCGCCAAAGACCATAAAGCAGACACCAGCCTGAGTGATGTCCTCGAACGGGGGGTGCTGCGTGCCACCACGAATTACAACTCGACCAATTACTTTATTTACCGTGGCGAACCCATGGGCTTCCACCTGGAGCTGCTGCGGCTGTTTGCCCTGGACCTCGGGGTGGAACTGGAGGTCATGGTATCCAACGAGATCAGCGAGCAGCTCAGCTGTCTGCTGGAGGAGGGTTCCTGTGATCTGCTCGCGCTGGATCTGACGGTCACCCGCTCCAGACAGGAGCACCTGTTGTTCACCGAACCCCACAGCCGCACCCGGCAGATGCTTGTCCAGCGAAACCACACAGGCGGGGCTGCGGCCGGGCCCGTCCGGAGCCAGCTCGACCTGGCAGGAAAGACCATTCACGTGCAGAAGAACTCGGCTTTCGCTGGCAGGCTCTACAGCCTGATGGAAGAGATCGGCTCCGGCATTCACATTGTGGAGGTGGAAGAAACCGTGGAGCAGCTCATCGAGAAGGTCGCCAGGGGAGAGATCGATTTCACGGTGAGCGACGAGCACCTTGCCCGCCTCCACCGGAACTACTTCAGAAACCTGGATGTCAGTCTTCCCCTGAGCTTTGAGCAGAATCTCAGCTGGGCCGTCAGGCCCGGGTCTGACTCCCTGGCTGCGGCCGTCAACCGCTGGATGGTCTCTTTCCGCGAAACGGCGCAGTATGCCGCCATATACAGCAAGTACTACAACAACAGCCGGAGTGTATTCCTTGCCAAGAGCCCGCTGCACTCCCTGGGCGGGGGCATGGTATCCAACTACGACAGCTATTTTAAGGAATATTCCAGGATCGTCGGATGGGACTGGCGCCTGATCGCCTCCCTGGCTTACCAGGAGTCCCGCTTCGACCCCGGCGCGGTATCCTGGGCGGGTGCCTTCGGTCTGATGCAGCTGATGCCCGGGACGGCCGAATCGCTGGACGTGGGTCCGGAGTCTTCCGTGCCCCAGCATATCCGGGCGGGGGTGACCTATCTGCAATGGATCGACGGGGTGCTGGCAGAGCACATACAGGATGAAGAGGAGCGGGTCCGGTTTGTCCTCGCCTCCTACAACATGGGCATCGGCCATGTGATGGATGCCCGGCGTCTGGCAGAGAAATACGGCCGGGATCCCAATGTGTGGAAAAACAATGTCGATTACTTCGTCCTGAACAAGTCCCAGCCCAAGTACTACAATGATCCCGTGGTGAAGTTCGGGTATGCCCGGGGAGCTGAGCCTTACAATTACGTGAATGAGATCCTGGAGCGCTATGCCCATTACCTGAATGCCCTGGAGGGATAGGCATTCAGGGGCGGGTCGCCTGCCTTTAGGGAACGTTCCTGTTTAATACCGTCCGTATGGCAGGGGGCGGGTTCAGGCTCAGTGCGCCTCCAGCCAGTTCTGCCCCGTGTTTATGTCGACCACCACGGGGACCGATAGTTCCATGGCGTTCTTCATATGGCTTTCGACCAGGGGCTTCAATGCATCCACCTCCTCCCGCAGGGCGTCGAATACCAGTTCGTCATGGACCTGCAACACCATTTTGCTTTTCATGCCTTTCTTCTCCATGGCCTGGTGGATCCCGATCATGGCCAGCTTGATCATGTCGGCTGCCGATCCCTGGACGGGGGCGTTGATGGCGTTGCGTTCGGCAAAGCCGCGCACTGCCCCGTTTGAGCTGTTGATGTCGCGCACATACCGCCTCCTGCCCATCAGGGTGGTCACGTACTCATGCTTGCGTGCAAAAGCGATGGTTTCTTCCATGTAACGCTGGATGCCCGGGTACTTCTGAAAATACTGGTCGATGATGCCGGCGGCTTCCTGCCTGGGGATGTTGAGCCGCTCGGACAGCCCGAAGGCCGATATGCCATAGACAATCCCGAAGTTCACGGTCTTGGCGCTCCGCCGCATCTCCCGGGTGACCTCCTCCAGGGAGACATCAAACACCCTGGCGGCGGTGGCCGTGTGGATGTCCACCCCCTGACGGAAGGCTTCCGTCATGGCCTCATCCCGGCTCAGGGCGGCGATGATGCGCAGTTCGATCTGGCTGTAGTCGGCCGCCAGCAGTACATGCTCTTTGTCGCGCGGGACAAAGGCCTGGCGGATCAGCCGGCCTTCTTCGGTGCGGATGGGGATGTTCTGCAGGTTGGGGTTGTTCGACGACAGCCTGCCCGTGGCCGCCACCGCCTGGTTGTAGGAGGTGTGGATGCGTCCCGTCTCGGGGCTGATCAGCCGGGGCAGGGCATCCACATAAGTCGATTTGAGCTTGGTCAGCGAGCGGTAGTCCAGGATCATCGGCACGATGGGATGTTTGTTCACCAGTCGTGACAGCACATCCTCGCTGGTGCTGTATTGTTTGGTCTTGGTGCGTTTGGCCTTAGTGTCGATCCTCAGCTGGTCGAAGAGCACCTCCCCCAGTTGTTTCGGGGAGCCGATGTTGAAGGTGCTGCCGGCCTGTTCATAAATGTGCTTCTCCACCTGGGTGATCCGCTCCTGCAGCACTTCTGCGTAATCATCCAGTGCCTGGCGGTCGACCTTCACCCCCTGTCTTTCCATGTCGGCCAGTACAGGGACCAGGGGCGTTTCCACCTCCCGGAACAAATGCAAAAGCTGCTGTTCCTCCAGCATGGGCTCAAACACCTTGCGCAGCTGCAGGGTGATATCGGCATCCTCGCAGGCATAGGCCGTGACCAGTTCCAGAGGCACCGACCGCATGCTTTTCTGGTTTTTGCCCTTCCTGCCGATGAGTTGTTCGATGGATACGGGGCGGTACCCCAGGTAGGTCTCTGCCAGCAGGTCCATGTTGTGCCGCATGTCGGGCTGCAGCAGGTAATGCGCCAGCATGGTGTCGAACAGGGGTCCCCTGACCTCAATGCCGTACTGTTTCAGCACCCCGGTATCGAACTTCAGGTTCTGCCCGGTCTTTTCAATCCCGGGATCCTCGAACACCTCTTTCAGTGTGCCGGCCAGCTCCAGGGCCTCGCTGCGGCTTTCCGGGAAGGGCAGGTACCAGGCCTGCCCGGGCTCCAGGCAAAAGGCAATCCCGACCAGCTCGCTGGCGGTGGCATCCAGCCCCGTGGTCTCCGTATCGAAGCAAAAGGAAGAGGCCGCTTTCAGCCGCTTGATCAGCGCATCCAGCCCTTCTTCCCCTTTGGCACCGGAGCCTGTTTGGACTGCATGGTATTGTTTTTCCCTGCCCAGGGCGGTCAGGCGTTCCCGGGCCTGCTCTTCCGGGTCGGTCCCGCTGTCGAGTCCCCCGAACAGGTCCATCTGTCCCGTGCCTTCCAATGCCTTGCGTGTCTTTTCCGGGGGCATGATGTCCGCATCCGCGAACAGGCGTTTGGCATAGGTGCGGAACTCCAGCTCCTCAAACAGGGGAATCAGCTTTTCGGGATCGGGCGTCTTCAGCCGCAGCGCCTCCGGATCCCAGTCGACCGGCACATTCAGGATGATGGTCGCCAGCTTCTTGGAGAGCCTGGCTTGTTCGGCGAACGCCTGCAGGTTTTCCCGGCTTCGCTTCTCCTTCACCTGGTCTGTGTGTTCGAGCAGGTTCTCGATCGACCCGAACTCCTGTATCAGTGTCTTGGCTTTTTTCTCCCCGATGCCCGGCACCCCGGGGATGTTGTCGGAGGCATCCCCCCACAATCCCAGGATATCGATCAGTTGTCCGGGTTGCTCAATCCCGAAACGTTCACATACCTCCTTCACGCCCCAGATCTCCGCCTCATTGCCCATGCGGGCCGGCTTGTACATCAGGATGCGTTCCGAAACCAGCTGGCCAAAGTCCTTGTCGGACGTCATCATGAACACGGTAAAGCCTTCCTTTTCGGCCTTTTTGGCCAGGGTCCCGATGATGTCATCCGCTTCGAAGCCATCCTTCATCAGGGCCGGGATGCGGAATCCCTCCAGCAGCCGCAGGATATACGGCAGGGAGGCGATGATGTCCTCGGGCGATTGCTCGCGGTTGGCCTTGTAAGCGGCAAAGTCGGTCTCCCGCTGGGTGGGGGCCGCCACATCGAAGGCCACCCCGATATGGGTGGGGTTCTCTTTTTTCAGCACCTCGGTCAGGGTGTTGGCAAACCCCAGGATGGCCGAGGTGTTGAGTCCTTTGGAGTTGATCCTGGGGTTGCGGTTCAGGGCATAATAGGCCCTGTAGATCAGGGCCATGGCATCCAGGAGGAACAGCTTTTTGGTGTCTGGCATGGGGTATGGAGATAGGGATGGCATACGGGCAAAGATACACATTTGCCCGTATGCCATCTCTTAAAAAGCCTGATCCCATGCCAGGCTGCAGAAGGCGGTCAGAAGAACCAGCGGTAGGCCAGGTGGATGTTTCTCCCGGGCATGGGGAAATTGCGGTCCTCGATCCGGGAAAGATGGTCACGGTAACGGGTGTTCAACAGGTTGTCGGCCCGCAGGATGACCACATGACGCCCCGACAGGCTCAGCCGGTACCCTGCGGTGAAGCCCAGGATGGTGTATCCTTCCGTGGGGTCTTCCTCCGGAGCGACCCGGTTCTGGCTCGCCGCACTCAGCAGCTTGCCGCCCACCCAGCCCCTGCCAAAATCGTATTCGGCCTGAGCGGTGAACCGGAAGGGGGGGATGAACGGCAAATAGTCGTCTCCGTTGCGGATGCGCCGCCCGTGCACGTAGTCGATGCCGGTATTCAGGGAAAGCCCCTGGGACGGTGTGTAGCCCAGCCGGATCTCGCCCCCGGTGAGCCGGGCTTCGTCCCCTTCGTAACGGAAGACGGGAAAGCCCGATGCGGGATCGGTCTCCCCGGTGGGCTGGAAGATGATGAAGTTGCGGAAATAATTGATGAATCCGGCCGCCTCCATCTCGAGGCGGTCGCCGGTATAACGGATGAAAAAGTCGGCCCCGTGCCCGACCTCGTCCTTCAAAGCGGTGTTGCCCACCTCATAGACCCCGCCCCCCAGGTGGATGCCGTCGGCAAAAAGTTCCTCCACGGAGGGGTTTCGGTGGGAGCGGGCCACCTGGCCTCCGACCTCCACTCCGGGCAGGGGGCGGTGGTTCATGCCCACCGAACCGGAGAGGTTTACCGCGTTGCGCTGGTCATTGATTCCCGGGAACTGGTCGTTGGGCCGGGCCCCGGTGTGCTGAAAGTCGATGCGCAGCCCGGCCTGGAAACGGAACAGGTTGCTCACGGGCATCTCCTGGAAGGTGAACACGCCCAGGCTGATGCGTTGTTCCCCCGGCGTGTAGGCTTCCTGGCCGGTCACGTCCATGGCGTGGCCGTAGGCACTGAGGCCGACGGCACCCCGGTCGAGTATGCGCACGGGGCGGTGCTGCATGGTGAGGGTGGAGCTGAAGGTGTATTTCTTATACACCAGTTCCACTTCTTCCTCCCAGGCGCCGTCTTCCCTTTCCATCTCGACCTCTTCCTGGAACAGCCTGGAGGCATTAAAACGCCATTGCATGCGGTCGAAGAAACCTTCCCGGTCGCGGGAGGCAAACCGTCCTTGCAGTGCCTGACGCTGCATGCGGATTTCGACTGCCTCGTCGGGATTGTCGATGGCATCAGGGATCTCATAGGCCTGGTTGGCCATGGAGAAACTGAGTCCGCCGGAGCCATTCCGGCGGTTGAAGCCCCAGCCCAGGGCCCCGTCATAATTCTTCATGGAGGTGCCGGGCAGTTCCCCGTCGGGGGTGGTGATATTGCCCGCCTGGCGGTAGGCCATCCTGCCGGTGAAGGCCTGGTCGCCGACACCATGGGTATACCGCCCGAAGCCGGCCCCCATGTTGTTCATGGTGGCCCCCTGCAGGGACACCACCCCGCTGGAACCCGGGTCGGCATCGTCCGGAATGTCGGTGGTCATCAGGTTGATCACCCCGCCCAGGGCGCTGGAGCCATACAACAGGCTGGCCGGTCCGCGCACCACCTCGATGCGGGAGGCGGCCAGGGGGTCGAGCGAGATGCTGTGATCCGCCGAGGTCTCGGAAATGTCGCCCATGCGCTCCCCGTTTTCCAGCACCAGGATGCGGTCTCCGTCCAGGCCCCGGATCACCGGCCTGGCCGGTGCCGATCCCAGGGAACGCATGCTGACCCCGGGTTCGCTGTTGAGCATTTCCCCGAAGCTGGCCTCGCTGCGCCGCTGGAGCGCTTCCCCGCTGAAAGACTGGTCGGGTTGGTAGCGAAAGCCGCTCTGGGTGGGGGACGCCGTGATCACGATCTCATCCAGATTGACGGGTGCGGGGCTGACCGACAGGTCTATTTCGATGGTTTGTCGGGCCACGGCCGTAAACTCCCTGTAGGTGGTTTCATAGCCGAGCCCCTGTACGATAAGGACATGCGTGCCCACCGGCAGGTTGGTCAGCAGGTAATGGCCCGAGCCGTCGGTGATGGTGCCGATGCGGGTGCCCTCGATGATCAGGTTGATGAAGGGGATGTGTTCGCCCGTTTGGGCATCGATCACGTGGCCGAATACATTGGCGTCGGTGCTTGGACGCTGCTCTTCGCCCCTGGCGCCGTGGAAAGGAAACAGCAACAGGCAGAAGGTGATGGGAAACAAAATTTTATGTGTCATATTCAGGTTTGTTGTAAAATCTGCATCTTGGTTGTGGTGAACAGGCCGTGCCGAAGCAAGCGGAAATCCTGCAGACCTGTTCGTACAAGGGGCCAAATACTCATCTGGCTTTTCGTCGGATGGGGGGGTCCCCGGGTGACGGCCTCCACCCCCGACAGGCAGGGAAAATGGACACCAGGTGCCGGAGCTGTGCGTGGCAGGGGAAGGCCAGCCGTCGTTTATGCAGAAATCACGGGAGGGGCTCTTAAGGGCCGGGCAGGCAAGGATTGCCTGGTGAAAAAAACCGCTTGCGGAAGCCGCGCCACCCCGGCTGAGGGAAAAATCAGCAGGCCGGCAAGCACCACGCCCGCCATCAGCAGGGGCAATGCGTGAGAAAGGCCTGCCAGGATAAGCAATTCCGCATCCGTGTGCTGGTGGTTTTGAAAGGGGGTGGCGGACCGGGGGGCATTCTGGTAGGGATGGGCATGCTCGATCACCATCCCGTTGAAAACATGGTAGTGCCAGTTGGCCACCCGGTTGTGCAGGAGCAGGAACAGGGCCGGCAGGATCAATACGGCCAGTGTTTTTTTTAAGGATCTGTTCCTGATCATGGGTGGGTCATTCCGTTTAGGGGTGTGGCCGGCTGCAAAAATAACAAAATTCAGGGCCCAATGGTTCGCTGCCAGGGGTTTTAATTTTTTTTAACCGCGAAAATCAGGGTATATTTGTCCGACAAACAACCTTTTATTTTATACGCCTATGAACAGACGACTTGCCATTCTCACCTCCGTATTATTGCTTGCGGGCCTTCAGGTCGGCAGGGCCTGCACCAGTTACCTGGTAACCCCCGGAGCCTCGGTGGACGGTTCCAGCATGATCAGCTATGCGGCCGACTCCCACATCCGTTACGGAGAATTATACTACCTGCCCGGAGGGCCGCAGCCGGAGGGCTCCTATTTCCAGGCATATTACCGGGGAAGCCACAAGCCCCTGGACAAAATACCGCATCCCCCCCATACCTATACCGTGATCGGTTTCATGAATGAAAAACAGGTGGCCATCGGGGAGACGACCTTCGGAGGGCGCTCCGAGCTGGCAGACACCACCGGGGGGATTGACTACGGAAGCCTCATGTTCGTATCCATGCAGCGTGCCGCCACGGCCCGTGATGCCATCCGCATCATCGCCGAACTGGTGGAGACCCACGGTTATTATGGAACCGGGGAATCCTTCTCCATTGCGGATCCGCAGGAAGTGTGGATCATGGAGCTGATCGGCAAGGGCACCGACTTGCAGCTTGACCGCCGCACAGGGGAGTATTACAATGCAGACAAGGGAGCCGTATGGGTGGCCAAGCGCATCCCCGACGGCTACATCTCGGCCCATGCCAACCATGCCCGCATCACCACCTTCCCGAGGGAAGACAAGGTTACCTCCATCTCCTGCCGCAACCTGGAACTGATCCATGAACCCGGCATCCGGGTGGTGTATGCCCATGACGTGGTCGACTTTGCCCGCCGCAAAGGGTATTATGACGGAACGGAGGAGGAGTTCTCCTTTTCCGACACCTATGCCCCCCTGGATTTTGGCTCCGCGCGCTTTTGCGAGGCCCGGGTCTGGAGCATGTTCAAGGAGGTGAACAGCGGCATGGACCGTTATATGGACTATGCGATGGGCCACGACCTGACCGAACGCATGCCCCTGTATATACGGCCGGACCGCAAGCTGTCCGTCCGGGACCTGATCGGCTTCAAGCGTGACTACCTGCAGGGCACCGAGTACGACATGAGCCAGGACATCGGGGCGGGCCCCTGGGGCAAGCCCTACCGCTGGCGTCCCCTGACCTGGCAGGTGGATGGCAAGACCTATGTGCATGAGCGCACCACGGCCACCCAGCAAACCGCCTTTTCTTACATTGCCCAGCTGAGAAGCCACCTTCCGGATCCGGTGGGCGGCATCCTCTGGTTCGGGGTGGACGACACCAACACCACGGTCTATGTGCCCATGTACGCCGGCATGAAGCGGGTGCCCCGGTCCTACGCCGTCGGAAACGGCCACATCCTGGAGTATTCTGAAGATGCCGCATTCTGGGTGTTTAACAAGGTGGCCCACCTGGCCTACCTGCGCTACAGCCTGAAGATGCCCGACATCCGCAAGGTCCAGGCGGAGCTGGAGGACCGCTTCATGGAATTCGTGCCTGCCATCGACGGGGCCGCTGCCGATTTGTATGCGCGCGACCCGGAGCTGGCCCGGGAGTTCGTTACGGATTTCTCGGTGAAGATGGGCGATTTTACCGTGCAGCGCTGGGAAGAATTGTTCCGCTTTCTGATGGTGAAGTACCTGGACGGCAACCGCAAGAAAGAGGAGGACGGGGTGTTTCTCACCAACCAGTACGGCCGCTATCCCATCGTGGAGCATCCGCAATACCCGGAATGGTGGCTGCGGTTGATCGTGGAGCTGACCGGCGACCGCTTCCTGGTGCCGGAAGAGGAAGATCAGTAAGGGGCCTGCAGGAACCCGGGCCACTTCCCGGGGTTTGAGGACGCCACACCGGGCTCCCCGACATGAAAAAGAGGCTGTCCCACATTCCGTGAGACAGCCTCTTGCTTGTTGCCTGGGTGTGCTTATCCGTTAGTAGTCCGATCTGCGTCCACCACCATACCCGCCGCCGCGATTGCCGTAGCCGCCTCCGTCGCGGTTGCCGTAGCCGCCACCGCGAGGCTTTTCCTTTCTTTCTTCGGCCTGGTTCACCACGATGCGGCGACCGCTGACCTCGGAATTGTTTAAAGCGTCGATGGCTTTCTGCGCCGCTTCGTCGTCGGGCATTTCCACGAATCCAAAGCCTTTGCTGCGTCCTGAGAACTTGTCGGTGATGATGCGTGCGGCATCCACATCGCCATAGGCTTCAAACAAGGCTTTCAAATCTGCTTCCTCCATACTGAAAGGAAGACTTCCACAAAAAATGTTCATTTCGGTTGTTTGTTAAAAATAATGGTCCGGTAAAGGTAGTTGTTTTTCCTTTGTAATTCACCGGGTTTGTTTAAGGAAACGAAATAACTCGCTGTCGGTGGTCAGCACGATGCTCGTTTGCTGGTCGAGCGATTGCTCCAGGGCCTCCATGGCGCGCAGGAAACCATAGAGATCGCGCGAGGCCGCATTGCGGTTGTAGGCCGAGGCATAAATCTCCGTGGCACGGGCATCGGCCCGGCCCCGGATCATCTCTGCTTCGCGTACGGCCTCCGAAAGGATCTGTGCCAGGTCCCTTTCCTTATCCCCTTCGATCTTGCGGGCCTCCCCCTCGCCTTCGGAGCGGAACTGGTCCGCGATGCGGTTGCGTTCGCTGATCATGCGGTCATAGACCCTTTCGCGGACCTCCTGCACGTAATTCATGCGCTTGAAACGAAAATCCAGGATGACGATCCCCAGGTCGGCCGTACGCTCGTTGGCCCGCTCCAGCACCAGGGCTTCGATCTTTTCACGGCCCACGGTGATGTCCTCCAGGGTCTCCAGGTCCTGCAGATAATCTTCGTAAACCTCGGGCTCGCGGTTGGTCGACCGCACCAGGTCCAGCAGTTCGTGGCTGGCCACGGCATTGCGGGTTTCCCCGTCCAGGATGTCGTCCAGGCGAGACTGACCGGAACGTTCGTCCCGCAGCCGGATGAAAAACTGCAGGGGATCGGTGATCTGCCAGCGGGCATAGGTGTCCACATGGATGAACTTCTTGTCCTGGGTCGGCACCTGGTTGGGGTCGCCGTCCCATTTGAGGTACCTTTTGTCAAAATACTGGATTTTATGGATGATGGGGGCCTTGATGTTCAGCCCCGGCTGGGTGCGTGCCCCGCCCACGGGCTTTCCGAACTGGGTGACGATGGCCTGCTGGGTCTCATCCAGGATGAACAGGGTGTCGAATACCAGGATGGCGGCGACAATAAGGGCGATGAGGAGGGCGATTATTTTTTTTGGGGACATGGCTGTTGGTTGTTGGCTTTTGGTTGTTGGCTTTTGGCTATTGGGGGTTGGTGGGGCGGACGCCGTCGAGGTTGAGCAGGGGCAGGACGTTGTTGCCTTTTTCATCCACGATGACTTTGTTGCCCAGCCTGGGAAGGATGCGTTCCATGGTCTCGTAGTAGATGCGCTTGCGCGTGACATCCGGTGCCTTGATGTATTCGGTGTAAAGGGAGTTGAATCGGTCGGCTTCCCCTGTGGCCCGGTTGACCCGGTTCAGGGCATAGGCCTCTGCCAGCTGGATGGTCTCCTCGGCTTCTCCCCGGGCCCGGGGGATCACCCGGTTGTATTCCGATTCGGCCCGGTTGATCAGGGTTTCCCTTTCCTGCTGGGCTTCATTCACGGCGTTGAAGGAGGGCTTGACCGGGTCGGGCGGATTCACGTCCTGCAACACCACCTGGTCGATGCGGATGCCGTTCTCGTATTCATCGCACATGCGTTGCAGAAGGACTTCCACGCTGGTTGCCACCTCCTGCCTCCCGACGGTCAGCACCTCGTTCACCGTGCGGTCGCCCACGATCTTGCGCATGGCCGCTTCGGCCATGTCATGCAGGGCGTCTTCGGCTTCGCGCACCCGGAACAGGTAGTTGTAGGAGTTTACGATGCGGTATTGTACGACCCACTCCACATCCGCCAGGTTGAGGTCGCCCGTGAGCATGAGCGACTCATCGCGGTAGGCGTCCTTGGCATAGGAGGAGCGGGTGCCGGATTCCACAGTGCGGAAGCCGAACTCCTGCTTGAGCTGCCGCTGTACCGGGATCTTGTACATGCGCTCCAGCCCGAAAGGCACGATGAAGTTCAGTCCCGGCTTGACCGTCCGGTTGAATTTGCCGAGGAAGAGCACGATGCCCTCCTGCTCGGGGCCGACGGTACGGACCGAGCTCAGCAGGGCAATCACTGCGAGCAGGCCGAGGACCACCTGTTTGAAATGTTTCTTGAAGAGGGCCAGCATTTTCTGGATCTGGATTTCCTGGTCGGTCATGGTTTTGGTTGTTGGTTGTTGGCTTTTGGTGGTTGGCTGTTGGCCAATGTCCGGTGATCATGAAACGGCATGGCGTTGGTTTGGGAAGCGTTCATATTCCCGGGTCTCCATGATTTCTTTCAGTGCGCGGACCACCTGCCAGACCTCCCCGAAGGTGTTGTACAAAGGCACCGGGGCGATCCGGATGGTGTCGGGACCCCGGAAGTCGGGGATGATGCCCCGGGCTTTCAGGGCCTCATTGATGCGCAGGGCCTCGGTGGGATGTGCCAGGGCCACGTGCCCGCCCCGTCGGTCCGCCTCGCGTGGGGTCACAATGGCAAAGCCGTCCGGACCGCCCGGCAGGCAGGCATCCACCAACTCCATCAGGTAGCCCGTGAGGGCCAGGGATTTCTCGCGTAAGGCCTCCATGCCGGCCTCCCGGAACAGCCTCAGGGACCCTTCCATGGCGGCCATGCCGATGATGCCCGGGGTGGAGATCTGCCAGCCCCCGGCGCTGCGGGCGTGGTCGAATTCCGGCGACATGTCGAACTGCCTGTCTTTGACATAGCCGAACCACCCGGGCAGCATGGGATGGCGGTCGAAGTGGCGTTGGTGCACATAGAGGAAGGCCGGACTGCCGGGTCCGCCGTTCAGGTATTTGTAACCGCAAAAAGTGGCGAAGTCCACCCCCCATTCATGCAGGCGGTGCGGCACCGCCCCTGCCGAATGGCTGCAGTCGAAACCGATCTCAATGCCCCTTTGATGGGCCTCCCGGGTGAGGCCTTCCATGTCCAGAAGCTGCCCGCTCGCATAGAGGACGGAGGGCAGCCAGATGAGCGCCACCTCGGGACCCATCAGGGATACGATGGTTTCTTCGTCCAGGAGGCGTCCATCCCGGCCCGGGGCCAGGATGAGATGGTCTGCCGGGTCCAGGCCGTGAAGCCTTAGCTGCCCTTGCAGGGCGTAGGTGTCGGATGGGAAATTGAGGGCGTCGGCCAGGATCTTGCTGCGTCCCCTGCGGGGCTGGAAAAAAGTGCTGACCAGGGCATGGATATTCACGGTGGTGCCGCCCGAAACAACGAGTTCGCCGGGGGCCGCACCGACCAGGCCGGAAGCCATCTCTCCGATTTCTTCGGCCATGCGGAACCAGGGCCGGCCGGCATCCAGCCAGCCACGGATGCCCAGCCGCCGCCATTCGCCGATCACCCGCCCGAGGGACGCTTCCCCATCCGACGACAACAAGCCCAGGGAGTTGCCGTCCATGTAGACCGTCTTTTCTGGGATGTAGAACCGGCTGCGAAAGCTTCTCAGGGGGTCTGACAGATCGCGTCGGTTTGCCGGGGCCGGGTTTTTGAGTGAAAGCAGGGTCATTAAAATGCCAAATAAACCTTAAAAATACACTAAGTTTGCCACATGGGAAAGGGCACCCCCTTCTTTCCTGCCCAAAAAGTTTGTGGGGGTCAGACCCCGGCAGGCGCCTGACGGCCGGTTCAGACGGCAGGCACGCGGAAGGGCTGAAAAAAAATGATTATGGAACGCAGGCGCTGGGTCTTGTACCTTCACGAAATCCTGAACAGCATCACCCACGGCATCGGGGTGCTGCTCAGCATTGCGGGACTGGTCATCCTGGTCGTGTTTGCGGCCACCACCACGGGCGATGCCTGGAAGATCGTCAGTTTCAGCATTTACGGGGCCAGCCTGATCACCCTGTTCACTGCTTCCACGCTCTATCACAGCTTCCGGAACAAGCGGATCAAGCATTTTCTGAACATCTTCGATCATGCGGCCATCTACATCCTGATTGCCGGAACTTATACCCCGTTCACCCTGGTGAGCCTTCGCGGTCCGTGGGGCTGGTCGATCTTCGGGGTGATCTGGGGCCTGGCCATTGCCGGGGTGGTCTTCAAGCTGTTTTTCTATACGGACCGGCTGAGGCTGCTGTCGGCTGTGATCTATGTCCTGATGGGGTGGATCATCCTGGTGGCCATCCGGCCGCTGGTGCAGCAGGTGCCGCTGGGGGGGCTGCTGTGGTTGCTGGCCGGCGGACTCTTTTACAGCCTGGGGGTGGTGTTCTATATCCGCAAGCAAAACCGCTTCAACCACGTGATTTGGCACCTGTTTGTGCTGGCAGGCGCCATTTCCCACTTTTTCTCGATCTACCTGTATGTGTTGCCCGCTTAGGGTCTGGGCCGTACTCCGGCGGTCAGGCGCGACTCTTGATTCCCTGGTCGATGCGCAGAATCTTTTCGCGGACCCCGGCCGCCACACCTTCCAGTGCCGGATTGTGCACCCCGGCCATCATGGCCAGGGGATCGGCAATGGATACTTCGACCCTTCCCCCTTCAAGCTCCTCCACGACCACATTGCAGGGCAGCAGCACACCCAGTTTTCCTTCGATGCGCAGGGCCTGGTTGGCGAAGTGGGGGTTGCAGGCGCCCAGGATGACGTACTTGCGGAAATCCGCGCCGATCTTTTTCTTGAGTGTGTCCCTGACATCGATGCGGGTCAGCACCCCGAAGCCTTCTTTTTGCAGTTCCTCCACGACCAGTTCAATGGCTTCGTCGTGGGTTTTTCCGGTGAGGGCGGTGGTCAGATGGTAGCTCATGGCCTTGATTTAGAGGTTGGATGTATGTACCGGTTGCATGGGTTGTAACAAATCCGGGGGCGGAATGTTTAAGGCTCCGGCTGTCCGGGCTTTCAGCCTGCCAGAATGAAATCGGCCCCTTCCCGGAATCCCAGACCGGTGAAATGGCTGCGAATGGCCTCGCCCACCCCCCGTTTGGAGATCATATTCACCAGAAACCATTCCGCCGGATCCGAAATGTCCCGGTAAGGGACGAAGCGGATCTCCCTGTTCCTGCGGTGCCGGACATCCGTGAAACCGTAAATGTCCACCCCCAGTTCGCTGAGCAGGGCAGCCCGTTTGCGCCCGATCTTGCTGCTGCCGCAGACCAGGATTTTCTTTTCGGGAGGGATGCATCGGAGAATCCAACGGGCCAGGTAGCGGCACTTCAGATTATAAAATGCCTCCCGCGAATAATTCCGATGCACCCGGGACAGCCTGTCCGGGTGGTCGTTCCATTGCAGCAAGGGCTCCGGGATTTTATAAAAGCCCACCCCCTGATCGAGCCACCGGAGCCACAATTCGTAATCCTCCGGCAACTCACCGGTGTCATAGGGTCCATAGAGATCAATGAGTTTCTTTCGGAACATGATCGTCGGATGGGCCAGCGGGGACTCCACGAAGCGGTTGAGAACATGGTCCTCATGGGTGATCAGGCCGTTCTGCCAGTCCACGAACAGGGCGTAACCTTCGTTTTTCGGGACGGAAGATCTGAAAGCGGTTTGGCTGGAAACCGCCCCAATCTCCGGATGGGCATCCAGGAAGCCGGCCTGCTTTTCGAGGCGGCCTGTCCGGCTGATATCGTCCGCGTCCATGCGGGCGATGTATGTGCCCCGGGCATGGGCCAGGCCGGCGTTCAGGGCGTGGGCGATGCCCTGCCGCGCTTCATGGACCAGCCGGATGCGGGCATCTTCTGCCGCCCTGCGTGCGGCTACTTCCCTGGATCCGGGATCCGCATTGTTGTCGATAAGCAAGAGTTCAAAATCGCCCAGGCCCTGGCTGAGGATGCTCCCGACAGCCTCGTCCAGGGCCGGGCCGGGACGGTAAAAGGGGAGGAGTACGGATATTTTCGGGCAGGAATGCGGCATAGCGGTTGGCTGGGCTATTCAAGAACGCCGCTTAACGGGCATTTATTCCGGGTCCGGGCAGGAAAAGGACCGGCACAGGACCTCCATGAGTCTTTCGTGGCGGATGGGTTTGGCCAGGTAATCGTTGCAACCTGCCTCCAGGGCTTTCTGCCGGTCGCCGGCCATCGCGTAAGCGGTTTGGGCGATGATGACGACCTTCTGGTTGAACTCCCGGATCCGGCGGGTGGCCTCGTAGCCGTCCATGCCCGGCAGTTTGATGTCCATCAGCACCAGATCGGTATCGGGATGGGTCCGGATCTGCTCCAGGGCCATCGCCCCGGTCGTGGCGTAAAGGATGTCCCGGCAGCAGGATTCCAGCGTCATGCCAAGGAGGTAACGGGAGGGTTCGTCGTCCTCCACGACGAGGACCTTGAGTTCAGCCAGGCGGCCGTGCCCCGGCCCGGGTTCAGAGGCCTCCCTCCCGTGAACGGGGGACCCTGCTTCCCGGGTTTGAGCCGGCATGGTGGCGGCCTCCCCGGACTCGCCGGGAGGCATGGATGGCACTTCTCCCTGCCTGAACGGCAGGCTGAAGAAGAATGCGGCCCCTTTGCCCGGTTCGCTTTTTACCCAAATCCTGCCGCCCAGCATCTCCACGAAAGCCTTGGCGATGGGCAGGCCCAGGCCGGTGCCTTCCCGGATTTCGTGGGTGTTGTCGTCCACCTGAAAAAAACGCTCGAAGATGGCTTCCTGTTTTCCGGCCGGGATCCCGGCCCCGGTGTCCACCACGAAGAACTCAATGTCCGTGGGGGGGGCTGCCAGCCGGCAACCCATTTCCACGAAGCCCTTCCGTGTGAATTTCATGGCGTTGCGGACCAGGTTGGTCAGCACGGCATGCAGCTTCTTCTCGTCGGTCAGCATGCACAGATTGCCTTCCGGCAGGGTCAGCCTCAGCTCCACAGGCTTTAGTGACCCCCCGAACAGGGGACGGAAAAACTCATACAGGCTGCCCATCAGATCCCGCACATCCACTGCCGACTCATGGATCTCCACCTGCCCCGATTCGATCCTGGAGATGTCCATCAGGTCGTTGATCACCTCCAGCATGCGCATGCCGCTTTTTTCAATGATGTCCAGGTACTTTCTTTGTTGTTCCCCGCCGAGTCCCGGCTCCTTCAACAACTGGGCGAAGCCCAGGATGCCGTTCATGGGGGTGCGGATCTCGTGGCTCATATTGGCCAGAAAGGCCGACTTCAGCCGGTCACTCTCCTCGGCCCGCACCCTGGCCTTTTGCAGTTCCTGCTGGATCTTCCTGATCCCGGAGATGTCCTGGAAACTTCCCAGCACCCGGAGGATCCTGCCGTTTGAGTCATGCTCCGCCACCCCCATGGTCCGCACCCATACCCGGTTGCCTTTGCCAGTGATGATCTGCATTTCCTCATCGTAGGGGATGCCGTCCCGGGCGCAGGCCGTGAATGCCTCCCTGATGCGGTCCCGGTATTCCGGGGCGTAATAGGAGATCCCCTCCTCCACCAGGGGGGAGTAGCCGGCGGGCATCTCGTGGATGGCGGCCACCTCGTCCGACCAGGTGACCCGGTTGGTGTCCAGGTTCACTTCCCAGGCGCCGAAGCGGGCGAGGTGGCCGGAGAGTTTCAGCAGTTTTTCACTCTTTTGAAGGGCCTCCTCCGCCTTTTTGCGGGAAGTAATGTCGAACAGATAGCCCTGGATGAGCTGCAAAGCCCCGAGTTGGTCGAAGGTGCCGACCACGTTTTCCACGCATTGGATGAGGGTTCCGTCCCGGCGCTTCATGGTGATTTCCGAATGGGTCAGGACCTTCTCCCTTCTCAGTCTTTCCAGGAAGGCGCTGCGGTCGCCCTTTCCCGGATAGAAGTCGGCGGTGTTCCGCTTCAGGATCTCTTCCCGGGAATCGTAGCCCAGGATCTGCACGAAGGCCGGATTGCAGTCCAGCAATCTGCCTTCGGGGGTGCTCAGGTAATCGCCCGTGAGGTCCAGCTCGAAAAACCGCCGGTAACGTATTTCGGCCGCGGCCTCCTCCCTCCGCCGCTTTTGCTCCATCCGGTTCAGCGACTCCGAGATGAACCATACCAGCAGGAGGAATGCCATGATCAGGGCGATCAGGAAGAGGGGCAGGCCGGGAAGGGCCACTGTGCGCTCCGGCGATTCCAGCCACAGCTGCAGCCAGACCAGCACAACCGGCATCAGCAGGGTCAGTGGCAGCAGCCTCCGGGAGATATACCCCCCGGGCCCCGGATTGATGATCACCGGGAGGATGCCCTGCGCGGGCCGTGCCAGCAGGATGCCTGCCGCGGCAAGAAAAAAGGCGGTGGCGGTGTGCAGGGCCATCTGGGTGGATCCTTCTATGGCCAGGTGTCCGGGAACCCCGTGGGCGTAACTTATCAGTTTCGTGGTGCTGAACAGCAGCAGGAAGAGGGCCAGCAGGTGGGCGGCTACATGAAAGGGCTTGCTGCGATGGCCGCTGAAGAGCAGTGCCAGTCCGGCCAGCATGAAGGCGATGGCCGAATCCAGGGCCATGCGGCCCGGAGAGATGGTGAATGGGCTTAAAGGCTCTCCCCGTACGATCAGTTCATCAATGCCCAGATTCCATCCGGTAACGTATTGCAGGGTGGTCAGCAGCCCGGCAAGCAGTACGGCCAGGGCGGCGCCCGTCCGCAGGAGGGGACACCAGGTGCCTGTCCGCCTGCATCCCAACAGCCAGATAGACAGCCCCGAAAACATGAAGCCCAGGGCCGTATTGGCCTTCATGGACACGAAACCGGGTTGGAGGCTTTTCAGGACCGTACTGTCCAGGAACCAGCCGGCCAGAACCACCAGGCCGGTCATTGCCACGATCAATGCAAGGACCCGGGAGGTTGCCGACAAGGATTGATACAAGTGGTCGTATTCCTTTGATGCCATAGCACACAGGGAATGCCAGTGGTTTCACGGAGGAAGGGTCCTTGGGTGGGTCCTGGGGAGCATGCATCCGCTTACTTTTGCAAGATACAGTTTTTCTTATAATAATCGGTCCGGCTTGATTTATTTTCTTCCTGGTCGGGATAAGCCCGCCTTTCGGCGCCACCAGAATCCGGCCCCGAGCAACAGGATCCAGGCCGGCCAGATACTCAACAGGAACAGCAGGACGGCAATGGTCCCGGTCCATCCGCGGTGGAGCGCCTGCTTGAGCCGCTCCGCAAAACGGGCCTGCCCCTCCGGCACAAACCGGAACGCCTTTTCCTTGCTGATTGTCAGCTCCAGGGTGGCGTAACCGACCCGGTCCCGCAGATAACGCAGGCGGCCGCGGGTGCTGTCCAGCTCCTCCTCCAGCACCCGGATCCTGTCCTCAATCTCCAGAACCTCTTTCACGTTTCCGGCCCCCGCCAGCAGTTCCCGGTAGCGTTCCAGGTAAGCCTCCTTGCTCGCCAGCCGCGATTCCAGATCGATGAATTGTTCGGTGACATCCCGGGCGTAAACCTCCTTGTACAGCAGCTGCCCCGGACCGCCTTCCAGGTCAAGAATCAGGCCATCGAAGCCGGCCGCCGGCACCCGGATGCTGAAATGCAGGGAGGACTCCTGGCCGGAATCAAAATAACGTTCGTTGGCATAATAGCCATGGTGGATGCCGACCAGGGAATCGACCCACATCCTTGATTGCTCCAGGTCCTCCACCCGGAGGCCCATGCGGCCGTCCCGGATGATCCGCTGCTTGTCCACCGGTTCGTCCTGCCGGAGTGCCTCCGGGCTGGCTTCCGGTGCATCCTGGGCCATCGTCAGTTGGCGTCCGGCCGGTGCGTGCGCGGCATCTTCCATAACGGTCATGGCGCCCCCCTTGCCGTGGGGGGCGGAAGCGGCCGGGTCGGACCGGTTGCAGGCGGACAACAGGGCTGACAGGGCCAGCAGGCAGGGAAGAATGATCCTTTTCATGGTCGTTGGTTTTTTGTTTGCCGTCGCAACAATCCTGCCAGCACGGGCACGGCCCCGGGAAAATTTCAGGCAGGGCCAATCCAGTCCCCCGGGGTCCCTTTGCAAGCGCCTGCAACAGTCTGGGCATCCCGCTTGCGATCAGCTGTCATTCAGGGCACGAGCCGCCCGCCCCGCACGGTCGCCCCGATCGTGATCCCGGCACTGAGCACCACCAGATTCTTGATGATGTACTGGCCCTCCATGGTCAGTGAATAGGGGAAGATGTGGAACACCTCCCCGGGGAACAGGAACACCGGCATGAAGGTGCCGACCATCTGCAGGTAGAGCAGCAGCAGGGTCTCCCTGAGAAAGATGTTGAACAGCAGCCCGATGCCGATAAGCACCTCCCAGGTGGCCAGTCCGAACAGGATGGTCTTTTCGGAGAGCAGCCCGAAGGTTAGGGTGTCGATGGTCCGTATGGCAATGTCCTCCGCCGGACTCATTCCGTCGAAATACTTGAGCACACCGAACCACAGAAAAATGATCCCGATACTCAGCCGCAGGAGCAGCAGGCCCCTTTTGGCCATCCAGCGGGTAATCTGAATGTCGGCCCGGTACAGTTTGTTGTGGTTGATTTTCATCGTCATGGGTTTACAGGGTGTCGGAATCCGTCCGGCTTTTTCCACATGTCGCACACCAGCCGTAAGATTCCACGGCTCCGCCGGGAAATTTTCCCGGCAATGGTTAAATTTACAAAAATAAAAACCTTTCCCATGAGCGAACTCATCAACAACTCAGAATCCCGCAAGGCGCGGCTTAAGGAATTGATCCTGAAGCTTCACCAAGGCGCCACCGAAGAAGAAGTGCGGCAGGAACTTTTGGATACCCTCAGCAGCATCCCTTACGGGGAGGTGGTGGAGGTGGAGCAGGAGCTCATCAGCGAGGGCCTTCCTGAGGAGGAGGTGCTGAAATTGTGCGACGCCCACTCGGCCGTGCTGCGCGGGCAGGTCGACCTGAGCGGAATGCAGGACGTGCCCGAAGGCCACCCCGTGGACGTCATGCGAAAGGAAAACCAGGAGCTGATGAAGGTCATCGCCCTGGCCGAGGGGGCGTTACGGGAGCTGGAAGCGGCCCCGGAGGAGAAACTGGGTGAGCAGATGCTGAAGCTGCTCGGCCTGTTCAACAGTTTGTACGACGTGGACAAGCATTACCTGCGCAAGGAATACCTGCTGTTCCCCTTTCTGGAGCAGGAAGGCATCACGGGCCCGCCCAAGGTCATGTGGGGCAAGCAGGACGAGATCCGCGAACAGCTCAGGGGCGGCATAGAGATCCTGAAGACGCCCGGACTGGAGAAGCAGGAGTTCCTGGCCGCCGCCGGGATCGTGATCCGGCCGGCCCTGCAGGCCGTGGAGGACATGGTGCTCAAGGAGGAGGAAATCCTGTTTCCCATGGCCCTGGACAAGCTCAGCGAGCAGCAGTGGCTGCAGATCAGCCAGCAGTCGCCCGAGTTCGGCTACTGCCTCTATGACCCACCCGTGGCATGGATTCCCGAAGGGGCAGAGCCCCGGCAGCTGGAAGACCTGCAGCGGGAGGGGGGGCAGGTACGCCTGCCGACCGGAAGTTTTGCCCTGGAGGAATTGCTGGCCTTGCTGAACACCCTGCCGGTCGACATGACCTTCGTGGACAAGAACGACAAGGTGAAGTACTTTTCCCAGAGCGCCGAGCGCATCTTCCAGCGCAACCGGGCCATCCTGAACCGGGACGTGCGGCATTGCCACCCCCCGGCCAGCGCCCACATCGTGGATAGGATCATCGAGGACTTCAGAAGTGGCCGCCAGAGCCGCGCCCCGTTCTGGATCCGCATGGGGGGCAAGTTCATCCACATCGAGTATTTCGCCCTGCGAAACGAAAACGGCGACTACCTGGGCACCCTGGAGGTGTCGCAGGATGTGGCGCGCTACCGCAGACTGGAAGGGGAGCAGCGCATCCTGTCATACGGCCAATAAACCGGCGGAGGCCCGCAGGCCTGTCCGACGAAACCAATCAAGACTGACATGGAGAGAAAACCCCTGATCACCCCCAGGAGCAAGGTCCTGCAGGTAATCGACGATTATCCCCACCTGGAGGATGTGCTGATACGGTATGTGCCGGCGTTTAAGAGCCTGAAAAACCCCCTCCTGCGCAAAACGGTGGCCCGGGTGGCCACCCTGCAGCAGGCGGCGGCCATCGGCCAGGTGAAGGTGGAGGAGCTGGTGAACCACCTGCGCAGGGAAACGGGACAGGATGCCTGGACCGGAGATGCCGGCCATGCCTACGATACGGAGAAACCCGGCTGGTTCGACCAGGCCCGGGTCACGCGGGGACTGGATGCCCGGGAGATGCTGCACCGGGGGGAGCAGCCCGTCAGCCAGGTCATGGCCGATCTGAATGCCCTCGAGACGGGAAATATTTACAGGCTGGATGCTCCTTTTCTGCCGGCCCCCCTGATCGACAAGGCAATCAGCCTGGGCGTTGCGCACTGGCTGGTGCAGGAGGCGGAAGACCACTACGTGATTTTCTTTTACAGGGTCCCGGCCGGCTGACCGAGGGAAGGCTTGAGGGCGCGTTGAACCCAGGCCCTCCGGCTGCGTTATCATGGGGTGGACCTTTCACCGACAAGCATGGAGCCCTGGCAAGACAACTTCTGGCGGGATGCTGAAGCTCCCCTTTTCATGCTGGCGCCCATGGAGGACGTGACCGACACGGCCTTCAGGGAGCTGGTGCTGCGCATGAGCGCTCCGGGACGGCTGCATGTGCTGTTCACCGAGTTTGCCTCCACCGACGGTTTGTACCATGAGCGGGGGCGGGAAAATGTCCGGCAGCGCCTGGAGGTGTCTGCCGGGGAGAGGCGACTGCTGAAGGAAAAGGGGGTGAGGCTGGTGGCCCAGCTCTGGGGCAGCCGGCCGGAGCATTTCGCCGCGGCGGTTCGCCTGCTCGGCGGGGCATTCGACGGCATCGACATCAATATGGGTTGCCCCGTGCGCAAGATCGTGGCCCAGGGAGGCTGTTCGGCCCTGATCGATAACGAACCGCTGGCGGGGGAGATCATCCGGGCCGTCAGGGAAACCAGCTCCCTCCCCCTGAGCGTGAAGACCCGCCTGGGCGGCAGGATGCCCGAGACAGAACGGTGGATTGGATTCTTGCTGCGCCAGCCCCTGGATGCCATCATCCTCCACGGCCGGACCCGAAAGCAGATGTCGGAGGGACTGGCCGACTGGAACGAAATTGGCCGGGCGGCCCGCTTGCGTGACCAGGTGGCGCCCGCAATCCGCCTCATCGGGAACGGGGACGTGGGAAGCCTGGCCGAAGGGGCGGAAAAGGCCGCGCGTCACGGACTGGACGGGGTGATGATCGGGCGCGGCATCTTCAGGAACCCCTGGCTGTTCGAGCCCGACCGGGAGGCGCCCGCGCCCCGGGAACGCATCGACACCCTGCTGCGGCACCTGGACCTGTTCCAGCGGCAGTGGGGCGACCGCAAACACTTTCTGATCCTGAGGCGGTTCTTCAAGATTTACCTGAGCGGCTTTGACGGGGCCGCCGGCCTTCGGCAACAGATGATGCAGGCCGAAAGCTATGAGGAGGCCCGGACGGTCGTCGCAGGTCTGGAGGCCGGCGGGTCGGTGCCGGGCCTTGAGGGCGGGAAGGATTAGGGCCTGAATGGGCGGCTTCCGAACAGACCGGCCGGGCCCGCAGAGAACGCGGGCCCGGCCGGTGGAATTTCCCTGAAGGGTTTCGGATCTAAAAGATGAACAGGTCCTCCTGGCCCAGCCGGGTGACCGGTCCGAAGAGGCGTTCCACCTCCCCGAAGTCAATGCTGTCGCGGTGGCCCAGGATGATGTAGGTCTTGGGCTGGTCTTTCACATACCGGCGGTTGAAGGCGGCGACATCCTCCAGTGTCATGCCGGGCAGGGCCTCGTATAACTGCCTGCGGATGTCGGTGTCAAGCCCCATCCTTCTGGCAGATAGGTAACTCCAGATCACATTGGCATCGCGGATGCGCTGGGTGCGGATGTTGGAGATCATCTGCTCCTGGGCCAGGCGGAAGGAGGTCTCCGACAGCGGCATGTCGTTGAACAGTTCATTGAAGGCGCTGAAGGCATCCACCACCTTGTCGTTCTGGGTGGCGATCAGGCTGGTCTGCAGGTAGGACTCGTCCGGCCGCGAAGGGGCCCGGTAGGAAGCCCCGGCCCGGTAGGCCAGCCCGCGTTTCTCGCGCATCTCCTGGAATACGATGGCGTTCATGCCCCCTCCGAAATAGCTGTTGTACATCTGGATCTGCGGAATCCGTGCCGGGTCGTAGTCCATGCCTTTGGCCACGGTCTGCAGGTAGCTCTGGTTGGCGTCGTAATGGGCAAAGTACACCTTGTCTTCCCGGGTATCCCGGGCGGCAAAACGGACCCCTTCGGGAACGGGCTGCAGGGAAGCCGGAGCCCGGTGGTGGGTCTGGATGATGCCGACCACTTCAGGCAGGGGCTGGGGTCCGAAGAACACCACCCGGTGTTCCACGCCCCAGAGGTGCTGCAGGGCACCGACCAGGTCCTCCACGGTCAGTGCATCCAGTTCCTGGTCGGTCAGGGTGTGCCGGCTGGGGTTTTGGTTGCCGTAGGTGGCGTAGTCGACCAGGGCCGACAGGTTGGCCTGCTGGTTGGCCTTGCTGTCCTGCCGCGACTTCTTGGTGTTCTCGATGTATTGCCTCAGCGCAGCCTCCCCGGCCCGTCCGTTCAGAAGGACCTCTTCCACGAGGTGCATGGCGGGAACGAGGTTCTCGGCCAGTCCACTCAAGGTAATGCGGGTTTCCTCGTTGCCGGCAAAGACCGAATAGGAGCAGGCCAGTTTGAAAAACTCGTTGCTGATGTCTTCTGCGGACATGCCGGGCGTTTCCAGGAAATTGGCAAACCTGGCGGCAAAGGGAAGGTAGCGGTCGTGCTGGCTGCCCATCTCCCAGTGGTAGGTCAGCGTGAAGGTGGGGTTGGCCTCATTTTTGGCATACAGCACCTCGATGCCGTTTCGGGTCCGCGAGGCGGACACGTCCTTTTCGTAATCGAGGAATACCGGCTCGATGGGATCCACGGAGGCATTCTTTACCTGGGTGAGCAGGGGGGACTCCACATCGCGGTTGATGTGGATGGGGGTGATCGCCGGCTTGTCCACCACCTCCACATGGGCCGGCTGTCCCTGCCGTTTGTAAACCGCCACGTAGTTGTCGTGCCGCAGGTGCTCATTGGCAAATTCGACCACATCCTGTTTGGTGATGCTGCCCAGAAGATCGATTGTCTCGAAGGTCCGTTCGTAGGGCACCCCGTTCAGGAAGCTCATGGCCATGGTCATGGCGCGGGAGCGGCTGTTTTCAAGCATCCGCATTTGCTGCAGCCTCAAATTGTTGATGGCCGCCTCCATCAGCCAGTCGGGGAAGTCGCCCTTTTTGAGAAGATCGAGCTGGCCCAGCAACAATTCCTTTACTTCGTCCAGGCTTTGTCCGCGCTTGTTGCTGCCCGCCAGGGTCAGCACCGAATAGTCGGCCATGGTGCGTACAGAAGCCCTCGACCCCAGGGTGGCCATCTGGCGGTTCAGGTTCTGATCGATCAGGCCGGCGCGTCCATTCGACAGGATCATGCTGATCATTTGCAGCAGCGGCACCTGTTCGGAGGCGGCCCCTTCGAAGCGCCAGCCCAGCTGGATATTCTCAGCCTGCAGTCCGGTCACTTCCTTCACGACAGGGGCCGTGATGGGGGGCTGCTCCCCGAAAGCCAGCTCTGGAAGGGGAGCGGGCTGCAGGTGACCGAAATGCTTTTCGATCAGGGCAATGGCCTCATCCGGGTCGAAGTCGCCCGACAGAACCACGGCCATGTTGTTGGGTACATAATATTGCTTGAAGAAGTTCTTGATGTTGATGATGGAGGGATTCTTCAGGTGCTCGGCCTCTCCCAGTGTGGTTTGCAGTCCATAGGGGTGGTTGGGGAACAGCCCGGCCAAAAGGGCCTCGGAGGCCAGCCGGCCGTCGTTTGTCAGCGACATGTTCTTTTCCTCATACACCGTCTCCAGCTCGGTATGAAAGAGGCGCAACACGGGATCGCTGAAGCGCTCCCCCTGGATCATGGCCCAGTTTTCCATCTGGTTGGAGGGGATGTTCTCCATATAGATGGTGTAGTCGTTCGAGGTCCCCGCATTGGTCCCGGTCGACCCGATGGCGGTCATCAGCCGGTCGTACTCGTTGGGGATGGCAATGGTGGAGGCCACGTAGGAGATGCTGTCGATCCGGCGGTAGAGTTCCCTGCGCCTGGCCTCGTCGGTTTCCAGGCGGTACACCTCGAACAGGGCCTCGATCTCGTCGAGCAGCGGTTTCTCCCTGTCATAGTCGGTCGTGCCGAAGGTGCTGGTGCCCTTGAACATCAGGTGTTCGAAATAATGCGCCAGGCCCGTGGTTTCGGCCGGATCGTTCTTGCTGCCCACCCTGACGGCCACATAGGTCTGGATGCGGGGTTCCTCCTCGTAGACCGAGAGATACACCTTCAGGCCGTTGTCCAGGGTATAGATCCGGGCATTGAGTGGGTCGCCGGGGAAGCTTTCATACTCCCGGGCGGATTGCGCATGGCTGTTTACATATAAGGCCAGCAATACGGCAGCGGCCAGCAGCGGCCGCAAAATGCGTGTTTGTTTCATGTTGAATGCTTTGTAGGTTCGTCGGATGGAAAACAAGAATTTCGTCCGGCTAAAATTATGAAAAAACCAACTCATAAAAGCCTGTCAGCGAGCACTTTTTTTGTGTGCCTGAAAACAAATGGGACTAAGGGGCTGTTTTATAAAAAGATAATGCCTGAAAGATTTTTTCCTTAACATTTTTTGTGAATAACCCGCTTAAACCTTTGGTTCCTTTGCCTTGTCAAATTCAATACTGTATTTCGTTTTCAAATCGTTGAACAATGAAGAAAATGGCCCGGTCCCTGACCATTTACATCCTGCTGGCCATCCTGGTCGGGGTGATCGTCTATCCGAAAATCCGTCCCTTGTTCCAGGACCCCGCCGGTTCTTTCCCCGAAGGGGTTTCCCGTGCCCAGGGGTTTCAGCAACGGGGGGTGCATGCCCACGGGAAGGTGGTCCAGCCGGAAAGAATGGTCGAGCTGATCAACAGCTCAGGCACCCTCCTGCCCGATGAGGAGGTGGAATTGTCGTTCGAAACCTCGGGCAAGATCGTTTCCATCAACTTCCAGGAAGGCTCCCGGGTAAAGAAGGGCGACCTTCTGGCCAAGGTGAACGACCGCCACCTGCAGGCCCAGCTCCTGCGCCTGCAGGCACAGCGGCGTCTGGCGGAGGACCGTGAGTTCCGTCAGCGGACCCTGCTCTCGCGCGATGCCATCAGCCAGGAGAGCTACGACCAGGTGGTGACCGAGCTGCAGACACTGGATGCCGATATCCAGCTCGTGGAGGCCCGCATTGCCGAAACCGAGCTGCGGGCGCCTTTCGATGGGATCATCGGCCTCCGCTATGTCAGCGAAGGGAGCTACGCCAACCCCAATGCACGCATCGCACGCCTCATCCGGATCAGTCCCATCAAAATAGAATTTTCCATTCCGGAGCGTTATTCGGGAGAGGTGTCTCCGGGTTTTCCGATCGAATTCTCCGTGGACGGCCTGGACGGACACCTTCCTGCCGAGGTCTATGCCGTGGATCCAAAGGTGGATGTGCGCACCCGCACCATCATTGCCCGCGCCCTTTATCCGAACCGGGATGAGGAGCTCAAGCCCGGCCGTTTTGCGGCCATCAGCCTGCAACTTTCAGAAACCCCGGACGCCATCGCCATCCCTACCCAGGCCCTCATCGCCGAGATGGATGGGGACCGGGTTTTTGTCTACCGGGGAGGCCAGGCTGAGTCCATTTATGTGCGGACCGGCCTGCGTACCGAATCGCACATCCAGGTGACCGATGGCCTTTCCTTCGGGGACACGCTGCTGGTGACCGGCGTCATGCAACTCAGGCAGGGCATGCCGGTTGTTCTCGACACGGTCATCCGGTAAGCCCCTTCCACTTCGCAAAAATTCAACCGATGAGTTTATCTTCCATAAGCATCCAAAGACCGGTCCTCGCATCGGTTTTCACCATCCTGATCCTGCTGTTCGGGGCCATCGGGATGACGAACCTGGGCGTGCGGGAGTTTCCCAGCGTCGATCCCCCCATCATTTCGGTCCGCACCTCCTATCCCGGGGCCAATTCGGACGTGATCGAAACCCAGGTGACCGAGCCGCTGGAACAGAGCATCAACGGCATTCCGGGCATCCGCACCCTGACCAGCGTGTCGCGGCACGGCAGCAGCAACATCACCGTGGAGTTCGAACTGAGTGTCGACATGGAAACGGCTGCCAACGATGTGCGGGACAAGGTGTCCCAGGCCCAGCGGATGCTTCCGCGTGATGTGGACCCCCCCACCGTGTCCAAGGCCGATGCCGACGCCAGTCCCATCATGTTCGTTACCGTGGGATCCCCCCAACGTTCCCTGCTGGAGCTTACCGAGATCGCCGAGCTGACCCTCAGGGAGCGCCTGCAGACCATCCCCGGGGTGAGCGGCATCCATGTCTGGGGGTCGAAGCGCTATGCCATGAGGCTTTGGCTCGACCCCATCAAGCTGGCCGGCTACGGGCTCACCCCCCTCGATGTGCGCAACGCCATCAACCGGGAGAACGTGGAGCTGCCCTCCGGGCGCATCGAAGGGACGGCCATGGAGCTGACCATCCGGACCCTCGGCCTGATGACCACCCCGGAGGAGTTCAACAACCTGATCATCCGGGAAGAAGGGGGGCAGGTCGTCCGTTTCATGGATGTCGGACGGGCCGAACTGGGCCCGGAGGATGAACGGGGCGGACTGCGACGCAACGGCATCCCCATGGTGGGCAACGCCATCGTGCCCCAGCCGGGTTCCAACCACATCGACATCGTGGACGAGGTGTACAACCGCCTGGAGTTCATCAAGCGGGACCTGCCGGACGACGTTTCCCTGGAGATCGGATTCGACAACACCGAATACATCCGCTCTTCCATCCGGGAGGTGCGCAACACCATCTTCATCGCCTTCACCCTGGTGGTGGTCATCATCTTTTTGTTTTTGCGCGACTGGCGGACAACCCTGATCCCCATCCTCGTAATCCCGGTGTCCCTGGTGGGGTCTTTCTTCATCATGTATGCCGCCGGCTTTTCCATCAACGTGCTGACCCTGCTGGCCGTGGTGCTGGCCATCGGTCTGGTGGTGGACGACGCCATCGTGATGATGGAGAACATCTACGTGAAGATCGAGCAGGGCATGAGCCCGGTCGAAGCCGGCCTTGCGGGGGCTAAGGAAATCTTTTTTGCCATCCTGGCCACCACCATCACCCTGGTGGCGGTGTTCTTCCCCATCGTATTCCTGGAGGGGATGACCGGAAGGCTGTTCCGGGAGTTCAGCATCGTGATCGCCGGGGCGGTGGCCATCTCTTCCTTCGTGGCCCTGTCTTTCACCCCCATGGTGTCGACCAAGATCCTGAAGCAGCGTAAAACACGGGGCTGGTTCTACCACCGTACCGAAGGCTTTTTCCAGGCCCTGAACAATGCCTACAGAAACGGACTGGAGCGTTTCCTGCAAAGGCGCTGGCTGGCCATCGTGATCCTTCTGGGCGCGGCCGGGTTCGTCCTGTTGCTGTACATAAACATTCCGGCCGAGATGGCTCCCATGGAGGACCGCTCCCAGGTGACCATCAGCGCCACCGGACCCGAAGGGGTGACGTATGAATACATGCGCGACTACCTGGAAGAGATCACCGACCTGGTGGAACGCATCGTGCCGGAGCGTTCCGATGTGACCGCCATGGTTTTTGGCGCCCGCAACAATGTGCGCGTGGAACTGGTCAAGCCCAACCAGCGGGAGGCCAGTCAGCAGGACATCGCAGACCGCCTGTCGGCCGCCCTGCGCCCGATGACCAAGGCCCGTGCCTTCGTGCAGCAACAGTCGACTTTCGGCGGGCGCCGCTCCGGCATGCCGGTGCAGTATGTGCTGCAGGCACAAAGCATCGACAAGCTTCGGGAGGTGCTGCCCGAATTCATGGACCGGGTCAATGACAGCGAGGTGCTGCAGATGGCCGATGTGAACCTGAAGTTTACCAAGCCCGAACTGCAGATCCGCATCAACCGCGACAAGGCCAACTCCCTGGGGGTGTCGGCCCAGAACGTGGGCCAGACCCTGCAGCTGGCGCTGAGCGGCCAGCGGTTCGGGTATTTCTTCATGCATGGCAAGCAGTACCAGATCCTGGGGGAGATGCAGCGGGAAAACCGCAACAAGCCGCTCGACCTGAAATCACTCTATGTGAGGAACAACAACGGGGACATGGTGCAGCTCGACAACCTGGTGACCATGGAAGAACTCACCGCCCCGCCCCAGTTGTACCGCTATAACCGGTTCGTGGCCGCCACCGTATCCTCCGGCCTGGCCCCCGGCAGGACGATCGGGGAGGGCATCGGGGAGATGAACCGCATCGCCGATGAGGTGCTGGACGAGACCTTCCGGACGGCCCTGGCGGGCGACTCCAAAGACTTCCAGGAGAGTTCTTCCAGCCTCATGTTCGCCTTCCTGCTGGCCCTGGTGCTGATCTTTCTCGTGTTGTCGGCCCAGTTTGAGAGTTTCAAAGACCCCTTCATTGTGATGATGACCGTGCCCCTGGCCATTACCGGGGCCCTGGTCTTTATGTGGTACTTCGGCATCACCATGAACATTTTCAGCCAGATCGGCATCATCATGCTCATCGGACTGGTGTCCAAGAACGGCATCCTCATGGTGGAGTTTGCCAACCAGCGCAAGCTGGACGGCATGCGCAAGCTGGAGGCGATCAAATACGCCGCCGCCGCGCGCTTCCGTCCGATCCTGATGACCAGCCTGTCGACCATCCTGGGGGTGCTTCCCCTGACGATGGGTTTCGGGGAGGGCGCCCAGAGCCGCATTGCCATGGGGGTGTCTGTGATCGGCGGACTGGTCCTGTCGACCTTTCTGACCCTTTTCGTGGTGCCTGCCGTGTATTCCTACATATCCAGCGAAACCAAAACCATCCCCGGGGAGACGGGGCCGTCCTCCTGATGAGGCGGCGCAGTCCGCATCAGTTGAACATGAACTGAAAAACAATCCGACGATGAATAAAAAATTTCTGGCCCTGGGCCTGATGCTTGTATTCCCGTTCCAGTTCCTGTCGGCCCAGCGGGCGCTGAGCCTGCAGGAGTGCATTGAGATCGGACTGGAACAGAATTTTTCCGTGCGGCTTGCCCGCAACAATGAGGCGATTGCCGAAAACAATCACAGCCTGGGCAATGCCGGTTTCCTGCCGACGATCGACCTGAGGGGACAGCAGTCGGGGTCCGTCAACAACACGGACCAGAACCTGGCGGGCGGGGGGCGGAACGAGTTGCGGGGCATTCACAATACCGGCAGCAGTGCCAGCGTGTCCCTCGGCTGGACCGTGTTCGACGGTTTCCGGGTGCAAACCACCTACGACCGGCTGGAGGCCCTGCAGGAAATGGGGGCGCTGAACACCCGCATGGCGGTGGAAGACCTGGCGGCCCGGATCGCTGCGGAATATTTCAACTATATCCAGCAGCAACGCCTGCTGGACAACCTCAAATATGCCGTGGATCTTTCGCGCGAGCGCACCCGAATCGATGAGGAGCGTTACCTGCTGGGTTCCGGGTCGAAACTGCAGCTGCTGCAGTCCCAGGTGTTCCTCAATGCCGACAGTTCCCGCCTGGGCAGGCAATACGAGGTGGTACGGGCCTCGCGCATCCGGCTCAACGAGCTGATGGCAAGGGAAAACCTCCATGGGCAACTGGAGCTGGCCGACACCACCATCACCCTGAATCCCATCCTGATGTACCAGACCCTGCGGACCAATGCCCTGAAGGAAAACACTTCCCTGCTCATCGCCGCCCAGAACGAGGTGATCTCCGAATACGACCACAGGATCATTGCCTCGCGGAGCTATCCTTATGCCACGCTGTCTTCGGGTTATGGGGTGAATTACAATACCTACCAGTCGGGCTCGCTCAACAACCAGCGAACGATGGGCATGAACTACGGTCTCACCTTGGGAATCAATGTATTTGACGGATTCAACCAGAGGCGGAGGCTGGCCAATGCCGCCATCGAGCTGGAGAACCGCCGATTGCAGTATGAGGATGTGGAAAGGGGCGTCATGGCCGACCTGCTGACCATTTACAATGCCTACATAAACAACCTGAGGCTGCTGGAGCTGGAAAGCCAGAACCTGGAAGTGGCCAACGAAACACTCGATATTGCCCTGGAAAGATACCGCCTGGGCGCCCTGGCGGGGCTGGAATTGAGGGAGGCCCAGAAAAGCCTGCTGGATGCGGAGGAGCGGCTCTTGTCGATCCAGTACCAGGTCAAGGTGGCGGAACTGTCGCTGATGCAGATCTCCGGAAAGATCCTCGAATACATCTGATCACCCCAGGGGGTCAGAGGTGCTTCTTGACGATGCTCAGGAACTCCTTCAGGGAAACCGGCTTGGCCATGTAGTCGTCACAGCCTGCCGAGAGTGCCTTCTCCCGGTCGCCCGGCAGCGCATAGGCCGTCAGGGCCACCACCGGCAGCTCCGGCCGCTCCTCCTTGATGCGTTGCGTGGCTTCGTACCCGCCCATGACGGGCATCTTGATGTCCATCAGCACCAGATCCACTTCCGGGTGTTTCCCCAGCAATTCCAGGGCTTGTTTGCCGTCCCAGGCATGGAGGATCTCCATGTCGACCGATTCCAGGATCACCTTCAGCAGTTCAAAATTGTTCTCCTCATCCTCGGCCACCAGGATGGTGTGCTTGCCGTTTCCATTATCCTGCCCGGGTTTTGCAACCGGCTGGCCGGATTGCTCCAACGGGCTCCATTCGATGGTGAAGAAAGCCACTGTACCGGTTCCCGGATTGGACTCCAGCCAGATCCGTCCCCCCAGCAATTCCACGAACGATTTGGCGATCGGCAGGCCCAGGCCCATGCCGCTGCTGACCGAGGTCCGGTCTGTATGGACCTGTTGAAACCGCTGGAACACGGTGTCCTGCAGGGCCGGGTCGATCCCGCTCCCGGTATCGGCGACATAGAAACGCAGGGCATTGTCCTTCAGGGAGCAGCCAAATTCCACATGTCCCTCACGGGTGAATTTGATGGCATTGCCGATCAGATGCATAAGGATCGTTTCCAGCTTGTTCTGGTCGGTGATGACCCGGCTTTCCTTTTCGCTGAGGGCGGAATGGTAACGGAACTTGATGAGCTTTTCGGCGGCCTTGACCTGCAGCTTTCCGTAGACCTTTTCCAGCAACTTGTTGATGTGGCATTCATTTTCGAAACGGTCCAGCAGCCCGGCTTCAATTTTGGAGATGTTGACAATGTCGTCGATGATGGACAGCAATTGGTCGCTGCTGCTCCGGATGGTGGCCGTGAACCGTCGGATCTGGTCCTGGTCCAGGCCCGGTTCGTTCAGGAACTCGGAAAACCCCACGATGGCGTTCAGGGGGGTCCGTATCTCGTGCGACAGGTTGTTCAGAAAGGCGGTTTTGAGGCGGTCGCTTTCCTCGGCTTTTTCCTTGGCGGCCTTGAGCTCCTCCTCGGCCTGTTTGCGCTCGGTGATGTCGCGGGCGATGCCTTCCAGGGCAACCAGCCGGCCATCGGCATCGTAGACCGGCACATTCCTTTGCTCGGTCCATACCACCGTCCCATTTTTCCTGATCCAGCGAAGGATGACCGGCCGGCGTATGGCCTCTTCCGTGGGTCCGGGCTTCAGGAGATCCCGGTCGTCCGGGTGCACCAGCTTGAGGCTCAGGTCCGGATCCAGATAGTGCTCCTCCGGGGTGTATCCGGTGACCCTTACCGAGGAAGGGCTCACATAAGAAAACCGTCTTTCGGGAAAGAGTTCGATGCGGTAGATAAGGTCATCGGCATTGTCGGCCAGCCTCCTGAATCGTTGTTCACTCTCGGCCAGCTTCCTTTGCGCCTGCTGGCTGTCTGCGCGTATCGTTTTGATATCCAGTGCTCTTAACACAGCCGGCCCCAGCCTCTTCATGTGCTCCTTGATCACGTAGTCGGTGGCCCCTGCCTTCATGCACTCCACGGCGAAGTCTTCGTTCATGGAGCCGGTATGCATGATGAACGGGATGTGGGGCGCCAGTTTCAGGGTGATATTCAAGGCTTCCATGCCATTGAAGGCCGGCATCTGGTAGTCCGATACGATGACATCGGGGGTGAACTCCGTGACCGCCCTCTTGAAGGCTTCCCGGTCCTCCACGCGCAGGAATTCCACCGGGGCGGAAACCGCCTTTGAAATCTCCCTTTTTGCCAGGTCGGCATCGCTGGGCACGTCTTCCGCGATCAGAATCTTTATGATGTCACTCATGGCGAAGGGGCTTCGTTCACGACCATCCAGAAAAAACCGGTTTGCCGCATGGCGGTCAGGAAGTCATCGAAATTGACCGGTTTGACGACATAGGCATTGGCTCCCAGGGCATAGGCTTTTTCGATGTCGGGATCCTCCCGGGAAGAGGAAACCACCACCACCGGGATCCTCCGGGTGGACTCCTGGGCCCTGATCTGTTCCAGGACCTCCAGCCCGTTTTTCTTGGGCAGCTTCAGGTCCAGGAACACCACCTTGGGGGGTGCGGTCATTTGCCGCCCCTGGTAAATGCCACGGCAGAAGATGAAATCGAGGGCCTCCTCCCCGTCTTCTGCCAGGAAAATGTTATTGGCCAGATGGTCCTTTTTAAGTGCCCGGATCATCAGTTCCGAGTCGGCCGGGTTGTCTTCCACGATCAGGATGTCTACTGGGTTGAATTGTTCCATGAGATCGGTTTATTAGGGCGCTCCGGGACCCACGGTCACGGATTTGTTCGAAAATTACATAAAATTTGTGGTTGAACCACCATATTTATCGGACCGGGACGGAGAAAAAGAATTTCGCCCCTTTCCCGGGCTCCCCTTCCGCGCGGACTGCTCCCCCGTGGCGGTGGATGATCCGCTGCACAATGGCCAGCCCGACACCCGTTCCCGGGAACTCCCTCTCCGGGTGCAGCCGCTGGAAGACACCGAATATCCTTTCAGCATACTGCCCGTCGAAGCCCACCCCATTGTCCTCTACGACAAAAACAGGCTGACCGTCATTTTCCTGAGCATGGATGCGGATGCGCGCCTTCGCTTCCCTGGCGGTGAACTTCAGGGCATTGCCGATCAGGTTGCTCCAGACTTGTTTCATCATGGTGGGGTCCCCCTGAACCACCGGGAGGGGGTCTGTAAGGAATTCGATCCTGCCCTTATCCATCCCCTGCGACAGCTCGTGGAATACCATGTGGGCCATTTTGGCCATGTCGATCTCGTACCATTGCAGTTCGGACCGGCCCAGGCGGGAAAACGACAGGAGGTCGTCGATCAGTTGCCCCATTTTTTGTGCGTTTTCCGTGATGACCCGGCAGACCCTTTGTCCTTCCTGGTCCATATCCTCCCGGTAGTCCTCCAGCAGGATGCGGGTAAACCCGTCGATGGCCCGAAGCGGTGCACGCAGGTCGTGCGATACCGAATAGGCGAAGGCTTCCAGCTCCTTGTTGGAGGCTTCCAGCTGGGCCGTGCGCTGACTGACGCGCTCCTCCAGTTCAGAGGCATAAAGCAGGCTTTTTTTGTAAAGCCTGGCATTTTCGATCACCAGGGCCGCCTGGGGCGCAATGGTCTGGTATAGGGTGATTTCATGGTCGGAGAAATGCCTTGTCGACTTTTGCGTTCCGACGACCAGTACCCCGGCCACCCGGCTTTCGACCGCCAGGGGCACCATGAGCATGGAGCGGATCCCACGCACCTGCTGGATCTGCCGCTCGGCTTCTGTCAGGACCTCATCAACCATTTCAAAGATCCTGAGTGGCTGCTTCGAAGAGAGGGTCTTTTCGATCATGGGGTGGTCTCTCAGTGGCGCCTTGCGCAGTTTTTCCGGAAAATCCGGCGGCAGGGCCGGGGTGGTGGCGCCCAGGTAAAGCATGTCTTCTTCCAGAAGGTAGATCGCCGCGGTTTCGAGCTTAAGGAGGCCGACAGCCTGCTCCACGATGGTCTGGAAAACCCGGCCCAGGTCGTTGGTGACAGCCAGGGCCTGGCTGACAGACAGCAGGGTGGATAACTCCTCTGTTCGTTTCCGGATGGTTTGCTCCGCCTTGATCTGGTCCGTCACATCGTTGACGATGGAGTACAGCAGGGCCTTGCCCCCGAAGGGGATCCTGCCGCTGAACACCTCCACGTCCCGGACCTCCCCGCCGGCCAGGCGGTGCCGGAACCTGAAGCGGTCTTTTTGCTGGTCCCTGGCTTTCCTGATTTCGGCCTGGACTGCCTCGGGGGGCAGGGTGTTGATCTGGTGCATGAACATCTCCAACAGTTCTTCCCGCGGCCAGCCGTAGAACTTTTCCGCGGCGGGGTTCGCATCGACGATGCGCCCGTCGTCCGGGTCGACCAGCAGCATCACCGCATGGTTGTTCTTAAACACATTGCTGTAACGGCTTTCGCTTTCACGGAGTTTTGCTGTAATGCGTTTCGCCTGCCGGCGCAGCAGCAGGTTAAACAGGGCCAGTCCGGCGACAACGACCCCCAGGATCAACAGGTAGGGGCCATATTCCTTCCAGAAGTCCCTTTCTTCATACACCGAGAACCATTTGGTATAGAGGCGGTCGTACTCTCCGCTGACCTTGAGCTGGTAAATCCCCAGGTTGAGCAGGGCCAGCAGCTCTGCATCCCCCTTGCGCACGGCCATGCCGTATTTCCGGGGTTCGAGGTTGGAGGTTTGAAGTACCACGTTTCGCAGCCCGTGCCGGCGGATCAGGTAGGCTCCCTGGAAGTTGCCCAGGATGGCCGCATCGTGCTGTCCCTGCTCCAGCAGCATCAGGGCCTCCAGCTGGTCCGTGACGGGGATGATCTCGCCTGCCAGTCCGGTTTCCAGCAGGATGTCATGCATCAGGTCCTTGTCCTGAACCACCACCTCCCTGCCCCGGAGGTCGTCGAGCGAAGCGTAATGGTCTCCCTTGCGGGCAAAAATGCCCTGGGTCATCACGCTGTGCGGGATGCCGAAATCCATTTTCTCCGCCCGCCCCGGAGAGGACATCAGTCCCATGATGACATGGATCCGGCCTGCCTCCAGCTCCTCCCGGACCTGGCTCCAGGGGCCGAGCTCCAGCTTATAGGTGAGCCCCAGGTCCCTGGCCAGGGCCTCAAACAGTTCCACGTTGAAACCATCCGGCGCCCCCTGTTCGTTGATGAACTCATAGGGAGGGTAGTAGTGGTCCCCCTTGACCAGGATGGTGTCAGGGATGTCGGGACGGTAGCCCGGCTGCCGGGCGGCTACCCACTCCGGGGCCAGGGAAATGGCAGCCAGCAGAAACATGATCAGACGGATCCGGGCCATGAGCTGGGGGCTTAGAGGTGTTTCTTTACCATGGTCATGAATTCCTTCAGCGATACCGGCTTCGCAAGGTAATCATTGCATCCGGCCTGCAGTGCCTTCTCCCGGTCGCCCGGCAGCGCATAGGCCGTCATGGCGATGACCGGCAGGGCCGGCCTGATTTCCCTGATGATGCGCGTGGCGTCGTACCCGTTCATCCCCGGCATCTTGATGTCCATCAGCACGAGGTCGATCTCCGGGTGGTCGCGGCAGAGATCCACCGCTTCCTGACCATTCCAGGCATGCAGCAGAGCGACATCCTGTATGGAAAGGATCACCCGGGCGAGCTCGAAGTTGTTCTCCTCGTCTTCGGCCACCAGGATGGTTTTCCTTACCTTCAGACTGGCGGCTTCCGTGCCGGTTTCTTCGTTCCGTTTGCCTGCAGCCGGCTTCCATGGCAAGGTGAAAAAGAACACCGTACCGGAACCTGGTTTCGACTCCAGCCAGATCCTCCCTCCCAGCAGGTCGACGAACGATTTTGAAATGGGCAGACCCAGTCCCATCCCCCCCTTCGTATGGGCGTGTCCGGTCTCTGCCTGGTGAAAGCGCTCGAATATTTTATCATGTAACGAAGGGTCGATACCTGGCCCGGTATCCGCCACATAAAACCGCAGCTCCCCGTCCTTCAGGGTGCAGCCAAACTCCACATGGCCCTGGTCCGTGAATTTGATGGCGTTGTCGACCAGGTTGCTGATTACCTGCGTCAGCTTGGTTTCGTCGGTGCGTACCATGGCCTGGCTTTCATTGAGGTCGAGATGGTGCCTGAACCGCAGGCCCTTTTCGGAAGCACTGATCTGAAGTTGGTTGTAAACGCTGGCAAACAAGTCTTTCAGGTTCGTTTCCTTCTCCCAGGCCTCCATGATCCCGGCTTCGATCTTGGAAATGTTCACAATGTCCTCAATGATACCGAGCAACTGGTTGCTGCTCTTGCAGATGATGTCGGTCAGGTGGGCAATGCGTCCGGGGTCGAGCCCGGGTTCATTCAGGAACTCGGAAAAACCGATGATGGCATTCAGGGGAGTGCGGATCTCGTGGGACAGGTTGTTAAGGAAAGCGGTCTTCAGCCGGTCGTTCTGCTCGGCCTGTTCCTTGGCGCCAACCAGGTCTTTTTCTGCCTGCTTGCGCTGGATGGCCAGGCTGATCTGGTGGGAGACAAACTCCAGGATCTGGATGGTGTTTTCATCGAAGGCGTGGGGGTCGGTGTAGCTTTGCAGGGCGATGGCCCCGATCACCTTGTCCTTGCTGAAAAGGGGCACGCCAAGCCATACCTCGCTGGGGGTGCCGATCAGGTCGATCACGTCTTCTTTCAGCAAGCGCTCCACATCTGCTTTCTTCAGCAAGAGGGATTTCTTTTGCTCCACCACCAGCCCCGTGGCCGAACGGTGGGCAGGCCAGGTGTCGATGGAGTCTTTTTCGTCTTTTTCGTAAGGGATGGAGAGCATGCCCGACGACTCGTCGTACAGGGCGATGTAGAAATTGGGGGCGTCTATGAGGCCCTCCAGCAACTCCCGGATCTTTTGGATCAGCGACTCCATGTTTTCGCTGTGCATCATGGTGTTACCTATCCCGTAGAAAACCCGCTGAACCTGTTCCGCACGCTTCTTTTCCGTGATGTCCTCATAGGTTCCCAAGACCCCGATGGGTTTTCCGCCGGAGTCCATCAGGGGAACCTTGCTGGTTTTCAGCCAGATTTTTTTACCCTCAGGGGTGCTCCGGGCCTCTTCATAGTCTAGCTTTGGCTGCCTGCTTTGGATGACCTCCCGGTCGTCCTGCCGGTACAGCTCCGCCTGATCGGACCAGCCCATATCAAAATCCGTTCGGCCCACCACCTCATCGGGATGGCCCAGCCCGGCATCGGCGGCAAACGGCCTGTTGCACCCCAGGTACTTCAGGTCCAGGTCCTTCCAGAAAACCCGGACCGGTACCGTGTCGATCACCGTGCGCAGCATCTGCCGGGACTCCCTGAGTGCCTTTTCGTGTTCCTTTCGCGAACTCACATCCCGGACGATGGCCTGCACGATTTTGCGGTCCCTGACCGGACTGAGGTTCAGGCTGACCTCCGCATTGAACGGCTGTCCGTCCAGTGTCTGATGCACCCACTCGAAGAATTGGGGTTTTCCCTGGTGCACGGCTTCAATCTTTTCCCTGGCGGCCGCTTCGGAAAGGCTTCCGTCGGCCTGATGGCGGGGGGAGAAATCCCCGGGCGTTTTCCCGATGATCTGCTCCCTGGGGGCTCCGAACAGGGCCTCGGCCTTCTTGTTGCAGTTGATAAAACGCTCCCCTTCCATGATGGTGATGGCATCGTTGGCGTGTTCGAAGAGGTTGCGGTAGAGGGCTTCGTTGTCACGCAGGATCTGCTCCTCTGCGGCATTGTCGTTCGGGTCGTTCGAAAAAGTGGCAGCCATGGGCAACAAACTATCGGTTCGGGATTCTGGCAGATCGTATGCCTTGGCGGTCCCGTGTCCCGGGCTGGCAAGGCCTGAGGCAAATATAGTTAAAAAGACGTAACGCCCTTTCGGGTCAGCCGGACGGAGGCCTTGAAACAGGAAGGGTGAAGCGGAAACAGGATCCCTTGCCCGGGCTGCTTTCCACCGTGATGCCTCCCCCGTGTTCTTCAATGATCTTTTTGGTGATGGCCAGGCCGAGTCCGGTGCTGCTCTCTCCGGCGGTCGGCCTGGAACTGGATTTGCGGAACGGTTCGAAGATGCCTTCCAGTTCATCTTCGCGGATCCCCACGCCCTGGTCGCAGACGGCGGTATGGACCGCTTCCTTTTCCCTGTCCACCTGAATGCGGACCTTCGACCCTTTCGGAGAATATTTGATGGCGTTGCTTATCAGGTTGTTGAGGACCTGCTCCATTTTATTCCGGTCGAAGGCAAATACCAGCGGATCACCCGGGCATGCCAATCCGACGGAAATCTCCTTCCACCGCCCCACCAGCTGGTTGAACCGGATGGTCTGTTCGAGCAGGTCCCGGTAACTGTGTTCGCGGACCTCCAGGCGGATGCTCCGGGTCTCGATCCGGGAGACGTCCAGCAGTTCGTTCATCAGCTTCAGGGAGAACTTCAGCCGCTCATCGATGGTGTGCAGAAAGCCTGTTCGTTTGTCTTCCGGGAACAGCCCCCCGCTGTTGAGCAGGATGTCCACATAGGAAATGGCCGTGGATATGGGGTTGCGCAGGTCGTGGGCCGCCATGCTCAGGAAGCGGTTCTTTTCCAGGTTCAGCAACCCGAGTTGTCGGTTGGTCTCCCTGAGCTCCTCCATCATGCGCTCCACCTGGATTTTCTCCTTCAGGAGCTGTCGCTGCAGGTTGTTGTTTTCCTGGTTGATCCGGGCCATCTTTGTATTCAGGTCCGTGATGCGCGGCAGGTCGACCTCTCCCGTGATGAGCATTTCCCCATCGCGGACAAATACCTTGGCCTGGATGGTGGTGTTCATGCTTTCGTTGTCGCCCAGGGTGAGGAGCCCTTCATAGGCAGGCTCATTTCCCCGGCATTCCAGCAGCTTGTCGAAAGTCGGATTGACCAGCCGTTCGGGACCTCCGCCCCGAAGCAGGTGGACGGCAGCAGCATTCGCCCGGACCAGCTTGCGGTCTCCGGTCGAAAACAGGGCGATGCACAGGGCCTTGCTGTCTGCGGCCGCCTGCCGGATCTCCCCGATCCAGGGAATCAGCCTTTGGGGCAAGTCCTCCATTAGTGACCGTTTTGGTATGGGGATTCTCCGTTCTCTGATTGTTCGTGAGACAGTTTCTCAAACAGGGGGATGTTTACCTGCATCCATTCGTACAGGGGGCGTACTTCCTCATAAATTTCCCGGGGCAGCTCCTCCCGCAGGATGGGGAACCAGGCGCTGAGCTGGGCGGCCCAGTAGGTGGAAGCAAATCCCCGGTTGCGGTAGGCCCTGAAAACCCATAAAACGGTTTCGGTCAGCACCTCTGCATCGAAATGCTTCAGGATGGAGGCGATGAAACGCACGTGGTTGGCATGGTTGTCCTTCATCATGGCCAGGTTGATGTCCCCGACGATGGATTTTGTATCGGCACGCGACAGCAGGGCCTCATTGATGCGGGCGATCAGCCGGTCGCTTTTGTCCGCATAGCCAGTTGCCGTGGTGGGGGAAAACGGCCCCAGCCGGGTGGCGGATTCAATCAGTGTTTTTTTATCCATAGATTTAAAGTTTGCGGGCAAAGGGCTCAGCCTGTTTCAGCCAGCCCGTCAATATATTGCTCCAGGGAATAGAGGTCGTCAATAAGCAGGACCCCGGGCAGGTTTTGCAGGACCTCCCGTCCTCCGTGCCGGAAGCCCTGCCCGCCCACCAGGATGTTGGTTTCGGGAAATTCTTGCCGGATTTGGCCAATCATGGCTTCCAGCACGGGCAGATGAAAGTAAATGCTAATCGACAGGGCGAACAGATCGGGCCGGAGGGATTTTGCATACCGGATCATTTCGTGGACCGGGATGCCGGTTCCCAGGAAGAATGTGTCCCATCCCTTCATTTCAAACACATCGGCCACCATTTTCACCCCCACCTGGTGCAATTCGTTCTCCACGCAGCCAAGCAGCACCTTCCTGTTGGTCCGGGCACGGGATACCAGCGCGGGGAACAATTCATTCATGATGGCTTCCGAAACGGAGGTGGCCAGGTGTTCCTCGGCGACCGTGATCTGGTTGTGCTCCCACAATTCCCCGACATGGTAAAGGGCTTTTTTGATCACTTCTTCATAGGCTCTCTGGACCGGGACACCCGAAAACAACAGGTCCTGAATGATGCGTGCCCCCTCCCGGCGATCACCCGAAAGCAGGGATTGCATGAATTCGTTTGTTACCTCCTGGGTGATGGGCGGATGCATGGGGAATGAAATGCGTGCAGCCTGCAAGGTACGAAATCCCGGAAACTTTCGCGAAAAAAGTAACGACCACAACGACCTATGTACATGAAATCAGGAATAAGATGGCCGTAAATCCCCGAGGGCCTTCCGGAAGCGGTCCAGCCTGTATTCCGACTGTCCGGACAGCTCCAGCAGCCGTTCCAGGCTGCTGCTGGCCTCGCCGATCTTCTCTTTGAGAAGGTCCTGTCCGCCTGCCTGGCCTTGTTTTTCGCCGGAGGGCGGTGGGCCGTGGGTTGTTGACGGGCCGGATTCCGCCTGCCTGGCGAAATGGCTGAAGGCATGCAGGGTGAACAACCAGCGTGCCAGTTCCCCGAAACCTTCCTTGCTGAAATACCAGACCCCCTTGTACTGGTTTACCCCGCACAGCACCCTGGCATCGGGGTCTTCGAGCAGGGTCAGGATGAGCGGGGCGTCCGGGGCCATGCCCCCGTAATGGACAAGGAGCTGGATCAGCAATGCCTGCCGTGCAGCCAGTTGTTGTCCCTTGCCTGTCTGCTCCAGCACTTGCTGCAGTGGCCATTTCAGCCGCCGGGCCGCCTGCCTGGATGCCGGGGAGGGCGATTGTGCCGGGGGCTGATGCAGGGAGCGAAGGGCCATCCATGCCCGCAGGATCAGATGGTCTTCGGGACCGCGGATGGGCTCCGGAGCATGCCAGGATCCATCCCCGGCCGGAGATTCGCTGCCGGATGAAGGAACCTCCGGGGGTGATCCCGGGACGTGGGCCCGGAACCACGCCTTGGCTTCCAGGCAGGCCAGCAGGTAGTCCTCAAAATGGACTGCGGCTTCCTCTGCCCTGGTGTCCGGAGCCAGTGCCACAGTGGCCTTCAGGGCGAACGCCTTCATCCGTTCCCTGAGGCCGGCTAACTCATTCCGGGATGGTTCAGTGGCATGGAACAGGGCCAGGAAGGCATCGAACACCTCCCGGTAACGAAGCCGGTCCAGCTCCCTGGAAAGCGAGCCGGTGCCGTGCCCTTCCAGGCTCCGGCAGAGCTCTTCCAGGAGCCCCGGGTCTTCTTCCATCCTCTTGAAATCAAGAAATACCCGGTATTCAAACCCCTGCAGGTCCCAGTGAAACCCCTGTCGGCAGATGTCTTCCCCCCGGCGCAGGAACTCCAGTCCGGATACCTGTTCCCGGCAGGAATAATAATGGCCCTGTCCCGCCTGCAAATCCAATGCCTCCCCCAGGGAAAGGCTTGTGGCCGGCCCGTCGTCATCCTGTTTTGTCCGCTTGGGCCTGGCATGGTGGATCCGCCCGCCGGCGGTCTCATAGCGGTTGTTGAAAAGGACCAGGGCGGACTCGCTTCCCGAGCGGTTCGTATAGGCGAACACGTTCTCATTGACGGTTCCCTGGGCCGTCACATAATCGAACAGCCAGAAATGGGCCACGTCGCTGAACAGGTGGCGGCGCCGGAGCAAGGGAAAAATGTCCCTCTGATGCCGTTCCATCAACCCGCTGTCGGGGCTTTCGTTGTAATAAGCCCGTTGGTATTCCATCCCGTATTTTTCGGTGTAGCCCTCCAGCTGCCCGTGGGCAAACATGGGCAGCCCGGGCAGGGTCGCCATCAGGGTGCAGACCCCGAAATACTTGTCTCCGGTGCCGAACTGCCGGATGGCCGTTTCCTCGTCCGGGTTGCTCATGAAGTTCACGTACCGTTTGAGGATTTCCGGTTCGAACTCCAGGGTGTTGGTGATCAGCTCGCGGTATTTTCCATTTTCCTCGTCCCGTAGCATATGCATGAAGGCCGAGTTGTACACCCTGTGCATGCCGAGGGTCCGGACAAAAAAACCTTCCATCAGCCAGAAGGCCTCCGCCAGCAGGAGGGTGTCAGGCATCTCCTGGTTGATGCGGTCGACGACCTCCCTCCAGAACTCTTTTGGGAACCACTGGTCGAATGCCTCCCGGCTCATGGCATGGTCTGCGCGTGAGGGAATGTCCCCGCCGCTGCCGGGCCGGGGATACCACAGCCGGGCAAAATGTTTTTTGGCCAGGGTCATGGCCGCATCGAACCGGATGATGGAGAAGCGGCCTGCCACCTCCATGATCTTTCCGATGACGGCCTGCCGTACCTCCTGCCGGAGCATGTCCAGCTGGGCGGTGTCGTTCCAGGGCATGTGGGTGCCGTCATTCCCGTGATAAATATACCGGATGTCATCCAGGCGCAGGTCATGGCGCCGGAACACCACCGCGGCATCCGACCGGTTGTAATAACCATCTTCGATCCGGATGTCTATGTCCGGGTGGTCCGAAAGGTTTTCCCCCGTGAAGCGATAGGCGGGAAAGGGAGGCACCCGGGTCTGGATGAAATACTCAGGGTGTTCCACCATCCAGCGCGAATACAGGCCTGTATGGTTCGGCACCATGTCGCTGGCAAGGCGGATGCCCCGCTCCCGGCTGCGGTGGTCCAGGTCACGGAATGCCTCTTCCCCTCCCAGGTCCCTGGCAATCTCATAATCGTACAGGGAGTAGGCGGAAGATGCGGCGTCGGGATTTCCCGTCAGGTGCTTTATGCGGCGGGAGGCGCTGCTTCTTTCCCAGATCCCGATCAGCCAAAGACCATTGAACCCACTTGCCGCCAGGGTGTCCAGCTCCTGGGAGGGGATCTCGTTCAGCCTCCTGATGGGCCGTTCATATTTCTTTGAAAGCTGGTCAAGCCATACATAGGTGTTCCTGGCCATCATGACCACGCGGGGCATCCAGTGGGTGTCGGGGGTGAAGTGTTCGTATTCCTCGTCGCCTGCGGGACCGGTGTCTGAACCTGCTTGTCCCCCATGCCCTTCCCTCGTCCTGCCACCCGTTGGCCCGTATTGCGGCACCAGGGCCGGACCGGGTCCGCCACCACCCCGGCGGGCATCCTCCCGGATCAGGTCCGTGCCCCGCAACAACAGGGTGCGCATGGATTCGGGCAGGTATTCCTTCCAGTGCTCAAGGACGTGCCGGAGTTGCGCCCCGATGTCGTCCGGAAACAGCAGGACCGGGGTTTTCAGGAAGCGGATCACGTCCACATTGTCCGGTCCCATGCCGGGCTGTTCCCGGAAAAATGCCTCCAGTTCGTCCATCAGCCGCCCGAAGAGGGCCCCGTCCGGCAGGCAACGCCGGTCGAACAATTCCCTGAGCCTTTCATTGGCAGGGTTGAAGTCGGACAATTCCAGCATGAGGGCTTCTTCGGCTGCCAGGGCCCTGTGGGTGCGTTCTCCCGACCGGCGGCCAAGGTACTGTTTCGCTGCCAGCTCTCCCCGAAAGACCGGAGTCGGGGGGAAGCACTGAATGAAATCGAGGAGGAGTTGATGCAGCCCTTGCTTTCCCAACCGCGCTTCCAGACGGGGAAGGGCCAATTCGAAGGGGCGGATGCCATGGTGTGTTTCCCAGGCCCTGATGACCAGATGAAAAGCCTCGTCCATCAGGCCGGCGGCAAACAGTGTCCCGGGAGCTACCTGCGCAACGGGGGGGCGCTCCCGGTTGATCCGGTAGGCCAGCTCTCTTGCGGCATGAAAGTCGCTGCACACCAAATGTCCGTCGTTTGAAAACAGTTCTTCCCCGAAATGGTACCGTTCACGCGCGCTGCGGGACACATGGAGTTCCCACCGGGGGGGGTGCATTCCTGGAGTATGGGTCGTCATGACGGGATGTATTTGCCGGGGGGTCATTCCCCGAAGGACCAGCTGGTGCCCTCCTTGCCGTCCTTGATGATGATGTGAAGTTCCTTCAGGGCATCACGCAAGCGGTCGGAAGTTTCCCAGTCCTTGCCGGCTCGGGCCTGTTGCCGGATGCCGAGGACCACCTGCACGAGTCCCTCGATGATTTTTTCCTGGCTCTGAAGGGATTCGGGACCGGACTCTGGAAGCAAGCCAAACACATCCACCAGGAATACCCTGAAGGTATCCCTGAGTGAATCCAGGTCTGCCTTGTTCAGCCGGTCCTTGCCGTCGGCCACGGAATTGATGAAGCGCACGGCTTCGAAAAGCTGGGCGATGGCTACCGGGCTGTTGAAATCATCGTTCATGGCCTCGTAGCAGGCCGGTCCGATGCCTGAAATGTCGGCAGTCGACACTTCGGCGGGCCGGAGCCGTTGCAGTGTGTCGTGGGCCTGCAGCAGCCGCCTGAGGCCACGCTCGGCTGCCTGCAGCGCCTCGTTGCTGAAGTCCAGCGTGCTGCGGTAATGGGCCTGCAGGATGAAAAACCTGAGGTTCATGGGGGAATAGGCCTTGTCCAGGGCCTTATGGCTGCCGGCGAAAAACTCCCGAAGGTTGATGAAGTTGCCCAGGGACCGCCCCATTTTTTTGCCGTTGATGGTGATCATGTTGTTGTGCAGCCAGTAACGGACAGCCTCTTTCCCGGTGGCGGCGTTCGACTGGGCGATCTCGCATTCGTGGTGGGGAAACAGCAGGTCGAGCCCTCCCCCGTGGATGTCGAACACCTCGCCCAGGTATTTGGTACTCATGGCCGAACATTCCAGGTGCCAGCCCGGGAAACCGTTTCCCCAGGGGGACGGCCACTGCATGATGTGCTCCGGGCCGGCCTTTTTCCACAGGGCGAAATCCACCGGATTGCGTTTCTGTTCCTGTCCCTCCAGCTCGCGGGTGCTGGCCATGAGGTCTTCGATCTGCCGGCCACTGAGCTTGCCGTAGTGGTGGTTGCGGTGGTACCCTGCCACGTCAAAATAAACCGAGCCATCCGTTTCATAGGCATAGCCCGACTTCAGGATGGCCCGGACCATCTCGATCTGTTCGGTGATGTGTCCCGAGGCCCGGGGTTCGATGCTGGGTTTGAGAACATTGAGGCTGGCCATGTCCTCATGGTAGCGGTCGGTGTAAAACTGGACCACCTCCATGGGCTCCAGCTGCTCCAGCCTGGCCTTCTTCTGGATCTTGTCCTCCCCTTCGCTGGCGTCGTTCTCCAGGTGACCCACGTCCGTGATGTTACGCACATAGCGGACCTTGTAACCCAAATGCCTCAGGTAGCGGAAGACCATGTCGAAGGTGACTGCCGGGCGTGCATGGCCCAGGTGGGCGTCCCCGTAGACCGTCGGACCGCAGACATACATGCCCACAAAGGGCGGGGTCAGTGGCTCAAACACCTCCTTACGGCGGCTCAGGGTGTTGTAAACATAAAGCGGGGTATCGGAAGGAGTTTTCATGTGATTTACCTGGTCTGGTGGGAGGCAGCGCTGCAAAGATAAAAAAACGGCGCCAAAACATCCAGGGCTTGCAGGCCAAATGAGGAATCCTCCGGCAAAAGCCGGCAACACCTTACCAATCCGTACCGCCCCGGAGCTCAGCCTCCAAAACCGGATTTTTTCAACACCTCCCGGGTTTCTATGTAGCCCAGTTCGAATATTTCGGCAGCCCGGGACACATCCAGCAGCCCGTAGCGGTCCAGGCCGGCCGGTTCAATGTAGATGTCGCAGTCATCCTCCTTGTTGGTGGCCTGGAACCGGACGGAAATGTGGAAGGTCCTTTCGGCGATATTCTTCAGATTGCCCAGCTTGTCCACAGGGCCTATGGGGTTGACGTTGACCCCGATCAGGGTCTTGCACTTCCCCTTGAGGGACTGGGTCGGGAAATTATCGATGATGCCGCCGTCCAGGTAATCCTGGTCTCCGATCCTGACAGGCTGGAATACCACCGGAATGGAGGATGAGGCCTTGATGGCGGGAATCAGCTCGCCCTTGTCGAAGAGGGTCAGTTCCGCCTTGTTCATGTTCACCGCGAATACCAGCAGAGGGATCCGAAGATCCTCGAACCGGCGTGCCGTGAGACAGGTTTTCAGGGTCTTTTCGAAGCCCCCCATGCTCACCAGGCCTTTTTTGGGGATGGTGAACTCCAGGTAGTCGAGAAGCCGGTGGCCGGCGAGCAGATGCAGGGCCTCCTCAGGATCCTTTCCGTCGGCGATCAGCGACCCGGCAATGCTTCCGGCACTGACGCCCGCAATGATGTCGGGTTCCACCCCGGCCTCTTTCAGGGCCTTGCAGACCCCCAGGTGGGCAAAGCCCCTGGTGCCTCCCCCGCTCAAGACCAGCCCGGTACCGAATTTCTTTTTGAATAAAGCCATAAGGTTAGGCGGTTTAATCTGCCGCATGGCGGGCCGGCGCGGCAGGCCCTATTGTTTGCGGCAGGTGTTGATGCCAAACAGGGCGTAGAGGGGACAGAAGTTCACCAGGCTGGTCACCACCAGCACCAGGGACACGATGCCCAGCACCAGCGCCAGGGTGCCGGTGAGCACGTCCGCATAGATCAGGATGGCGACCACCAGGGCCACCAGCACCCGCATGCCCTTGTCGAGGGCGCCCACGTTTTTTTTCATCGCTTCAGGAATTGATTGGTAAATGATTTTTTACTGCACCACAAGTTAGTGAAATTTTTATTCCCCCCTGCAGGTTGGCGGTCCCGTCCTTTTCCGGCCGGCTTGACCGGCTGTCGATTTTTTCTTATATTTGTTCGTCGGACAGCCCTTGCCCGGTGTTCCGCCTGGCGCGGGCGAGAGGGAGGTGATCCGGACATCAAATTGGTCGACCATGAACCCTAGGATAGCCATCATAAGTGCCTTTCTGACCGTGTTGCTGGTCACGGCAAACCCGCTGAGCGGGCAGGAGACTGCAGACCGGGGACTGACCGGGCGGCAGCCGGTTTACTGGCATGCCCCGCAGTTGAACCTGCAATACGGAACCGCCTTCCAGCCGGGAGGGGTTTACGGGCCTGTGTTTTCGCACTCTTTGGCCCCGGCCTTCAATTGGGATGTTGGCCGGCGGTTCAGCCTCACGGCAGGAACCATCTTTTCCACCGCCTCTATGAATGGCCCCAACCCCTTTTTCCCTTACACTCCCCACATGGCCGGCGGTGAAGCTGCTTCCCTGCAGGACCATGGCCACTTTCTGGGCACCACCGTGTATGTCCGCGGGGCCTACCAGGTGAACCCCCGGCTGACCCTTGTCGGGGGGGCATGGACCGGACGCAACAACATGGAGCCTCCGGTCGTGCAAATGAATGCCCGGGCGTTTGACACCAATCCGGGGGGAATGGTCTTCGGGTTCGATTACCGGGTCAGCGACAGCTTCCGCTTCGGGGCAGAGGTGAATGTGTCCCGTGGCAACAACCCTTTTAACCCTTATAGTCCTTACGGTTACGGTCCTTTCATGGGCGGGCCGCATTCCATGTTCGCGAGCCCGGCACCTTTTCACCGGTCTCCCCGGTGGTAGGCCATGCCGGCAGGCTGTTTAAAAATGCTTTCAAATGGAATCTTTCTTCGTGTTTGCCGGAGGGGAGTTCGTTTCCTCCGGCAAGGAGCTCCTTGTTACCAACCCCCATGACGGCGAAGCGGTGGGCCGCACCTGGCTGGCAGGGGAGGAGTTGCTGGAACGCTCCCTGACGCGGGCCATGGAGGCCCTTCCCCGCCTCTGGGAAATGCCGGCATGGGAACGGGCGAAGGCCCTGTCGCAGTTATCCGCCAAACTGCTGGAGCAGGAGGAGTGGTTTGCCTCCCTGCTGGCAAGGGAGGCGGCCAAGCCGTGGCGCTACGCACTTGCCGAGGTAAGGCGGGCTGCCCAGACCTTTATGGTGGCCTCTGAAGAGGCCCGCCGCCCGCCCATGGAATACATGCGCATGGACTGGAGTCCGGAAGGTACCGGCCGGGAAGGCCTGGTCAAGCATTTCCCCATCGGGGTGGTGGCAGGCATCAGCCCGTTCAACTTCCCCCTGAACCTCGCCGTGCACAAGATTGCCCCGGCCATCGCTGCGGCCTGCCCCATCCTGCTGAAGCCCGCTTCGTCCACCCCCTTGTCGACCCTTGCCCTGGCCCGTCTCGTGGCCGAAACCAGCCTGCCACCCGGTACCTTGTCGGTACTTCCGATGGACCGGCAAACGGGTTCCCTTTTGGTAACGGATGAGCGCCTCCGCCTGTTGAGCTTTACCGGCTCTCCGGAGGTGGGCTGGAAAATGAAGCAGGATGCCGGGAAGAAGAAGGTGGTGCTGGAGCTGGGAGGGAACGCAGGAACCATCGTTGCCCCCTCTGCCCGCCTCGACCATGCGGTGAAACGCTGCCTGGTGGGCGGGTACGCCTACCAGGGACAGGTATGCATCCATGCCCAGCGCTTATTTGTCCACCACGAGGTGTTCGGGCCATTCCGGGATGCCTTCCTGGAAGGGGTGGGTTCACTCAAACAGGGGCATCCGGCAGACCCGGATACGGACATTTCTGCCATGATCGATGAAGACAATGCCCGCCGGGTCGAATCCTGGATCGGGGAGGCGGTTTCCCAGGGGGCCAGGCTGGTTTGCGGTGGCAGGAGAAGGGGCGCCTTCCTGGAGCCCTCCGTGCTGCTGGATGCCCGCCCGGGCATGAAGGTGGTCGACAACGAGGTGTTTGGTCCCGTGGTGACCCTGCATCCCTACGATTCACTCCAGGATGCCATAGACGCCGTGAACAACAGCCGGTACGGGCTGCAGGCGGGGGTTTTTACCAACGAGGTGGATGAGCTGGAACTGGCCTTCGAACGGCTTGAGGTCGGGGGTGTGATCCACAACGACGCGCCGATTTTCCGTTCCGACCACATGCCCTATGGAGGCATCAAGGACAGCGGCCTGGGGCGGGAAGGGGTCCGGTATGCCATGCATGATATGATGGAACCAAGAATTCTTGTGAAGAAAGTGCGCTGATTTTAGGCCCCGGCTTGTTTTTATGCGAAACAATTCGTATATTGGGCTACTGTTTGAGACAAGATTAGCTGTCAGCGTTTTGCAGATCTTTCGTTGTTTTATTGGTTAATGTTGTTTTTGTTTTGGTGGTAAATGCTGCGGGAAGCGCTCTCTACCGTACCGTTTCCTGTTCTTTTGCCACAGAAATACCTTAAAAAGGGGCCTTCAGGCCCCTTTTTTTGTTTGCTTCCGGCATGGACAAACCGGTTGGTTACTGCATCTGCAGCCTCAGGTTTGTGAGGCCGGCGGTGCGGGCAAAATGCACGGCGTTGCTGTATTCGCTCCGGCTGATCCTGCGGGATATTTCCGGATAATCAAAGGCCTTGTACATGGGGGTGTACTGCGACAGGATGTTCAGGTAAGTATCCCGGGGCAGCCTGTCCGCGATCCAGCGCACCACCAGGTCGGTCCGTGCCACATTTTCCGGCATGACCAGGTGGCGGATCATCAATCCCCGGTGCACGAGACCCGTCTCCGGGTCGGGATGGGCTGTTCCGACCTGCCGGTGCATTTCTTTAAGGGCCCGGCGGGTAAGCTCCGTATAATTTCCCGCCCCGGCCGAGTATTTGTCTCCCGCCCCGCTTTCCCCGTATTTGAAGTCCGCGAGATAGACGTCGACAACCCCGTCCAGCAGTTCCAGGATGTCCGTCTTTTCCCAGCCGCAGGTGTTGTAAACGATGGGCAGCCGAAGGCCCCTGCCGGCTGCCCGGTCGATGGCCAGCAGAATATGGGGGGCGTAATGGGTGGGGGTCACCAGGTTGATGTTGTGACAACCCTGGTCCTGCAACCGCAGCATCATATCCGCCAGGGCCCTGATGCCGGAGCGGCTTCCGCGCCCGAGGTGGCTGACGTCGTAGTTGATGCAGAAAACGCAGAGCAGGGAGCAGTTGGTAAAGAAGATGGTCCCTGAGCCGTTGGCTCCCACCAGCTCCCTTTCCTCACCGAAATGGGCATGGAAGGAGGATACTTCCAGGGTGGCATTGGCCTTGCACTCTCCGCGCCGCCCCGACAGGCGATCGGTACCGCATTCCCTCGGACAAAGGGTGCAATGCCGCATCATGTCGTGAAGAATTTGCCCGCGCGCGGCGAGCTCCCCCTTGCGGTGCAGGGCAAGGTAGGGCGGTTCATAGGAGCCGCTCACCTGTGTGCTGGCCGGGCCCCCGCTGTCATGCGGTGTGTTCATGTGCCTGTTTTTATGGCCGGAAGCCATTCCGAACGCACCCAAAATCCCCCCCGACAGGGCCAGGGCAGGCAGGCAGCAGAGACTGCGGAGGACATGCCGGCGGGTATATCGGACCATTCTCAAAAATACAAAAATGCCGGGGTTTTCACAAGGAACGCGGCCGGCGGCCTGCATGGGCGTGCCATGCCTGGCACGCCCATGCCTTTTTTCAGGCCGGGTTAAACAATCCTGCCCATGAATTGATTAATATAGATAGGAATAACACCGTGCGGGCTTAATTTTTCCGTTTTTATCATCTACCGGGCCGTAACGGAAAATAATTTCTTTATTTTTACCTGTATAAACAAATATTGGAGGATGGAAATGGCACATTTAAAAACGAAGTATCTTGGTTTGGAGCTGAAGAACCCGGTGGTTATGGGGGCGTGCAACCTGACGCTCGACCTGGACACCGCCCGGCGGATAGAGGATGCCGGTGCGTCGGCCATCGTGTTCAAGTCCCTGTTCGAGGAGCAGATCAACCTGGAGAGCCTGCAGATGGAGGAGGAGCTTACTGAATATGCAGAGCGCAATGCAGAGATGATCAATTTGTTCCCCAACCTGCAGCATGCCGGCCCGGAGGAACACCTGGACAAACTCGCCAAGCTCAAAAAGGCCGTTGGCATCCCTGTGATCGGCAGCCTGAATTGTGTGAATGGAGACACCTGGGCGGAGTATGCCGTGGAAATGGAAAAAACCGGTGTGGATGCGCTGGAGCTGAACTTTTATGCCACCCCGGTGGCGGCCGGGGCTTCCTCCGCCCAGATCGAGGAGGAGCAGCTGGCCATCCTCAGGGAGGTCAGGGCGCAGGTTAAAGTTCCTGTCAGCGTGAAAATCAGCCCGTTCTATTCCAACCCGCTTCACCTGGTCCATGAGATGGACAAAGCAGGAGTTGATGGGTATGTGTTGTTCAACCGCTTGTTTCAGCCAGACATCGACGTGGAGAAACCCGAACACTATTTCCCGTTCAACCTCAGCCAGCCGGGTGATTATCGCCTGCCCCTGCGCTATGCCGGGCTGCTGTTTGGTCAGGTGAAGGGAAGCATCATCAGCAACACAGGCATATTTACCGGAAAGGATGTGGTACGCATGTTGCTCGCCGGAGCAGATGCTGTTCAGGTGGTCAGTACAGTTTATAAGAACAAGGTGCCTTACATTGGTGAGATGCTTGAGGAGATCACCCAGTGGATGGATGCCCACGGGTTTGCTTCCATCGGGGACTTTCGCGGAATGCTCTCACGCGCAAGTGCCAAAGACCCCTATGCTTACCAGCGTGCCCAGTATGTGGACCTGCTGATGAAGCCCTTCGAGCTCATGAAGAAATACCCGCAGGTATAGGTCGTGCCGGCTGCCTTTTGCAGGAAAACCTTCAGGATGGGTGCCATTCTCCGGTGCCGGCAACCCGGCACCGGAGAATGGCCTGTCTAGATTTCTTCGTTTTTTGTCAGGCCGGATACGATCTTCAGGGTGTCGTGGGCGATGACCAGTTCCTCGTTGGTGGGCACCACCATGACCTTCACCTGGGAGTCGTGTTTGGAAATGAGTTCCAGCTTGCCCCTCAGCCCCGTGTTCTTTTCGGCATCGAAGCTGACACCCAGGAACTCCAGGCCCTTGCAGATGACCTCCCTGGTTTCCGGGCCATTTTCCCCCACGCCCCCGGTGAAGATGATCAGGTCCACCCCGCCCATGGCGGCAGCATAGGCTCCGATGTATTTCTTGATCCGGTACATGTACATGTCGAGGGCCAGTTGCGCGCGCTTGTTGCCTTCGTTCCATGCGGCGTTTTCGATGTCGCGCATATCGGATGAGACCCCGCTGACCCCCAGCATGCCGCTTTTCTTGTTGATCAGGTTGTTGGCATCCTCCACGTCCAGGCCTTTTTTCTTCATGATGTACAGCAGGGCCCCCAGGTCGAGGTCTCCGCTGCGGGTCCCCATGATCAATCCTTCCACCGGAGTCAGTCCCATGGAAGTATCTACCGACTTCCCGTTCTTGATGGCCGCAATGGAGGCCCCGTTGCCCAGGTGGCAGGTAATGGCCCGGACGTTGTTTTGACGCATGAATAACGCGTCACAGGCCTTTTCGAAGACGTATTTGTGGCTCGTGCCGTGGAAACCATACCGGCGGATTTTGTCTTCTTCGTACAGGGAATAGGGAAGCCCGTACATATAGGCCTGGGGGGGGATGGTCTGGTGAAATGCGGTGTCGAATACGGCCACCTGGGGCACGCTGGGAAGGAGCTTTTCCATGGACACAATGCCCTTGAGGTTGGCCGGGTTGTGCAGGGGAGCCAGCTCAATCACCTCTTCGATGTTCTTTTTGACTTCTGCGGTGATCAGGGCGCTGGCGCTGAAGTTCTCACCCCCATGGGCGACGCGGTGACCGACGGCAAAAATGTCGTTCACGCTATCAACCACCCCATGCTTCGGGTCTAGTAATGCTTTAAGGATCAGATCAATACCCAGCTCATGGTCGGCCACGTCCTGGATGAGCATGAAGGGTTCCTTCCCTTTGGGCTGGTGTTTGAGCTCGCTGTCCTTGAGCCCGACCCTCTCCAGCAGTCCCTTGGCCAGCAGCTCGGCATTGTTGGCCATATTGATCAGCTGGTACTTGATGGAAGAACTTCCGCAGTTCAATACAAGAATCTTCATTATTCCTATGGGTGTTATGATGAATGAATGGATGGATGTTGCCTTATTTGCCTGCTGCCTGGTTGACAGTGATGGCCACCAGGTTGACAATGTCGTCGACTGAACAACCCCGCGACAGGTCGTTGATGGGCGCCGCCATACCCTGCAGGACCGGGCCCACGGCCTCGGCGCCGGCAAGACGCTGTACCAGTTTGTAGGCAATGTTTCCGACTTCCAGGGAGGGGAATACCAGCACATTGGCTTTCCCGGCAATGGGGCTGCCGGGGGCCTTGCTTTTTCCGATGTTTTCCACGATGGCGGCGTCTGCCTGCAGTTCCCCGTCGATCATCAGCGAGGGATCCATTTCCCTGGCCAGGCGGGTGGCTTCGATGACCTTGTCGCACATGGGATGGCTGGCGCTGCCCTTGGTGGAGAAGCTGAGCATGGCAATGCGTGGCTCGGCTCCGACAATGGCCCGGGTGGTGCGTCCGGTCATGACGGCAATTTCGGCCAGTTGCCGGGCATCGGGATCCGGGTGTACGGCACAGTCGGCAAAGACCAGGATGCCGTCCTCGCCCCATTTCTTGTCTTCCAGGATCATGAGGAAGGCCCCGGAAACGACGCTGATACCGGGCAGGGTTTTGACAATCTGGAAGGCGGGGCGCAACACATTGCCCGTGGAATTGGCAGCGCCGGCCACCTCCCCGTCTGCATCCCCGTTCTTGATCAGCAGGGTGGCCAGGTAAAGCGGGTCTTCCACGAGTTTTCCGGCCTCTTCCAGGGTCATCCCCTTGTTTTTGCGGAGGTCATGGAGCATTTGCGCGTAAAATTCCTTGCGGTCATGGTTCACCGGGTCGATGATCCTGGCCTTGCCGATCGATTTCAGCCCGTAACGGGCTGCCAGGTCTTTGATTTCTCCGGGGGGGCCCAGCAGGATGATGCCGGCAATGCCTTCATTCAGGAGGATGTCGGCCGCCCTCAGGGTGCGCTCTTCCATACCCTCAGGCAGGACGATGGTTTTGTTTTCTTTGCGTGCTTTGGATTTAATGGATTCGATCAGCTGCATTTTTTATCTGGGATGGATTAGAAAAGTGTTGAATGTCAAAGGCCAGCAAAATTACCTTTAATTTGCCTTCAGGCAAAATGAAATTGTTATTTTTTTTTGACTCAAGTCCGGTTTTCATTCAACAACTGTTAACTTATTAACAATTTACTGCCTTATCCCTGTGCCTTGTCCCTGGGCTGTACGGGCCTTTGGAAAATCCCTTAACTTTGCGAAAAAGAAAGCCTTGACAGGAATGATATGGGCGGAAGACTCCCTGCTGCACCTGCAGGATACACTTGTTGCGGGCAGCGAGGCATTTTACGGCTCCCCCCACCTGCTGGTGTCTGTTCATGATGGGTTGCTTCATCAGGACGGGATGGCCGCCGGCTGGATTCTTGTCGTGATCCTGATCGCAGGTTTGTGCATCGGCCTGTCGCGTTATTTCTTTGCGGAACGGGTGGCTCAGTTCTTCAAGGCGTCTTTTGCGGTTCATTATTTCAATCAGATGGAACGGGAGGGAGGCTTGTTCAATGAAACGGTCACCTACCTGATGTTTTTGAATTACCTCCTGGTGTTCTCCCTGATGCTTTGGGTCACCATGCAGCTTTTTGGATGGGTCCCTGCTGAAGACCTGATCCCGCCCCCTGTGTTGTATTTGCTCCTGTTGCTGGGGGCCACCCTGTTTTTTTTATTGAAAAGCCTGTTTCTGGGTTTCCTTTCCTGGGTCTTCAATACCCGCAAGGCCACCCAGGGATACCTGAAGAACCTCTTCCTGTTCAACCAGTTGAAGGGTTTGGTTTTGCTGCCTGTCGTCTCTGTGCTGGTGTACCATCCGACGAAAACGGGTTTGTTGACCGCATGGATGCTGTTCGCCGTGGCCGGATTGATCAAGGTGGCGCGGGGTGCGCTGCTGGGCCACCGCATTTCGGGCCTGTCCGGATATTATTTAATTTTGTACCTTTGCAGCATCGAACTGGCCCCCTTGCTTGTGATGCTCAAAGCGGCGGATAAGTATATCTTACAGGGCTGAAAAGAAGGAGGCCGGCAACCACCCAACCAAAACAAATAAAGGAGAAGGACCTTGAAAGTAAAACGCGTACTCATCTCACAACCGCCCCCGGAGAACAGCGAGAAGTCGCCTTATGCTGACCTTGTCAGGCAATTTGGCCTGGACATTACTTACCGGAAGTTTTTTCTCATTGAAAGCATCGGTGCCAAGGAATTTCGCAAGAACCGCATCCAGATCCCCGAGTTCACGGCCATCATTTTTACCTCCAAGCATGCGGTAGACCATTTTTTCAGCCTTTGCGAAGAGCTGCGGGCCCAGGTTTCGGACCAGACCAAATATTTCTGCACCTCGGAAGCCATCGCCCTGTACCTTCAAAAATACGTGCAGTACCGCAAGCGGAAAATATTTTTCGGAAAGAACCATTTCATCGACCTGCTCGATGTGATCAAAAAGCAAAAGGACGAGAAGTTCCTGTTCCCTTGCGGGGAGAACCATAAGAAGGACATCCCCCAGCTGCTTAAACAGAACAAGGTTCACTTTCACGCGGCCCCCATTTACCGGACCGTGCCCGCAGACCTGTCGGATCTCGATATAAACGGTTTCGACCTGTTCGTGTTCTTCAGCCCGTTCGGTATTGAATCCCTCAGGACGAATTTTCCTGATTTCGTACAGGGCGAAAAGCTGCTGGCCACCTTTGGGGACGCCACGGCCAAGGCTGCCAAAAAAGCCGGGCTGGCCGTGCAAATCCCGGCGCCGACCCAGACAGCCCCCTCCATGACGATGGCCATCCAGGAGTTCCTCCAGAAGCTGGGAAGGAAATAACCCTTCCCTCCTTTAAAATACAGGCTCTGCCATGCAATCCTTTTCGAAAAGTGAACGCCTGGGCAATTACCGCTTGCAGCAATTGCTTTTCAGGAAGGGGTCGGCTTTTTTTTCCCACCCTTTCCGGGTGGTTTTCCTGCTTGCCCACCGTAATGATCCTGAGGTCATCCCGGCCTCCCGCCGCCTCCCTCTGCCTGGCTCCGCCCGTTTCCCATCCCCTGCCCGCATGATGGTGTCGGTTCCGGCCCGGAAGCTCCGGAGGGCGGTCGACAGAAACCGTGTGAAGCGCCTGGTGAAAGAGGCCTACCGGAAAAACAAATCCGGTTTTTATTCGTTTTTGAATGGAAGGCATGAAATTTGCCTGATTGCCTTTGTCTATGCCGCCAGGGAGGTGTTGCCCGGCCAGGAGGTCGAGAAGGGGATCATTCGCTCGCTGCAACGGCTCACCCAGTCCCCTCCCGGGGGCGTCTCCGGCGGAACGGTTGCGGCCGGAGAAACGGCCACCGGGGGACCAAAACCCGAACGGGATGAAAAAGGTGGTTGATATTCTGAAGCGGGCTCTGGCCCTGCTGATGATCGGGCTGATCCGGTTTTACCAGGGGGCGATTTCTCCTTACCTGCCCCCTTCCTGCCGGTATAGCCCGACCTGCTCACAATATGGCCTGGAGGCCATTCGTAAACACGGCCCCTTCAGGGGCGGGTGGCTGACGCTGAAGCGGTTTGCTTCCTGCAACCCCTGGGGCGGGAGCGGATACGACCCCGTTCCCTGAACCGGCAACAGGCTGAAGCCTGCCGGGGCATTGGGGTGTACACCACCGCCTTTTTCCCGGAAACCCAATCATAAGATGTGTTAATAATCAAAAAGCATGAACACGATCCGACGAATCCCGAAATCCCTCAAAATGGTCCTGCTGGTTCTCGTCATGGCCTCCCTGGCCATCACACTCAGCAGCTCCACGAGCCGAAACTTTGAAATTGCCCGTCACCTGGATATTTTTTCTTCCCTGTTCCGGGAGCTGGTGATAAACTATGTGGATGATGTGAATCCGGCAGAGCTGATCCAGACAGGCATTGATGAGATGCTGTATTCACTGGATCCCTATACCAACTTCATCCCCGAGTCGCAGATCGAGGATGTGCGGTTTATGACCACCGGGCAGTATGGCGGGATCGGGGCCCTGATCCACCGAAGGGGGGAGCATGTGTATATCAGCGAGCCCTATGAAAACTTTCCGGCCCACAAGGCTGGCCTGCTGGCAGGCGACAAGATCCTGGAGGTCAACGGACAAGATACCAATGGGCTGGATGAGGAGCAGGTGCGCAACCTGTTGCAGGGACAGCCTGGCACCACCGTGTCCCTTCTGGTGGAACGCGAGGGAGAGCAGGCGCCCCTCAGGAAGGAGTTTCAGCGGCAGGTGGTCACCATCGACAACATTCCCTACGCCGGCATGGTGGATGAGAAGACCGCCTACATCAAGCTGACCGGCTTTACCCAGCATGCAGGACGCGAGGTGCGGGAAGCGATCAGGAAGCTGAAGGAAAGCCATGCCACGGAGCAAGTGATCCTTGACCTGAGGGGCAACGGGGGTGGCCTGCTCAACGAGGCGGTCAATATCACCAACCTGTTCGTGGACAAGAACGAGCTGGTCGTCAGCACCAAAGGAAGGCTTGCCGACCGCAACGCCACCCACCAGACCCTGAATGACCCCTTCGTACCGGACATCCCCCTCGTGGTGCTGGTCGACCGGCGCAGCGCATCGGCCGCAGAGATCGTGGCCGGGGCGATCCAGGACCTGGACAGGGGTGTCGTGCTCGGAGAGCGTACTTTCGGCAAAGGCCTGGTGCAGAATGTGGTGCCCCTGTCTTACAACACCCAGCTGAAGGTGACCATCGCCAAATACTACATTCCCAGCGGGCGGTGCATCCAGGCCATCGACTATGCCCAGCGGAATGAGGACGGCAGCGTGGCCATGATCCCGGATTCCCTTAAAATGCCGTTTACGACACGCAACGGCCGGACCGTTTATGATGGCGGGGGCATCGAACCGGATGTGCAGGTGGCGCCCCGGCAGATCGGGCAGGTGACCATCGCCCTGCTGACCCAGTTCCAGATTTTCGACTATGCCAACTACTTTCACCGCAAGCACCCTTCCATTCCTCCCCCGGAGGCGTTTGAGATCACCGATGAGATCTATGCCGACTTCGTGGCCTTCCTCGACCGCAGGGGATTCGAATACACCACCGAGAGCGAGCGAAGGCTGGAACGTCTGAAGGAAGCAGCCCGGCAGGAGCAGTATTTCGAGTCGATCGAGAAGGAATTCCAACAGCTGCACCAAAGCCTGTTGCATGACAAGGATGCCGACCTGGCCACTTACCGTCCCGAGATCAGCCAGATCCTCAAAGAAGAGATTGCCACACGCTATTACTTCCAGAAGGGCCGCGTAAAGGCCGCCCTGACGTCCGATCCCGAAGTGGAGGAGGCCCTCCGGCTGTTTGCCGAGAATGCGCGTTACCAGACCATCCTTGCCCGCAGGTAAGATGCCGGGCAGCAGGGAACGGACGCACGACCTGATCCATGCCGGCGGACTGGCCCTGATGGCCGCCTCCCTGCCGGTGTCCGTCTATTTCATGAGTGTGGGCCAGCTGGTGGTCGCCGCCAACTGGCTGCTGCGGGGCGGTTACCGCCGCGGCCTTGCAGCCTTTGCCTCCAACCGGGCCGCATGGGCATTTTCCAGCCTCTACCTGTTGTACCTCCTGGGTTTTTTTTGGTCGTCGGACAAGTCCTTTGCCTTCGGCATGTGGCTCAACAAGCTGCCCCTGCTCACCCTGGTCTTTTTCATCACGGCCTCCCCGCCCTTGCCGCGGGGCAGCAAAAAATGGCTGCTGCTGGTTTTCTCGGCCTCGCTCACGGTGCTCTCGTTCATCAGCCTGGGCCTGCTGGCGGCCGGGGGCGTGCAGGATTTTCGGGAGCTTTCCCCTTTCGTGTCGCATATACGGGTTGGCCTGATGGCCGCCTTTTCGGTGCTGGCCCTGGCCTGGACCGGGTTAAGGGTGTCTTTTGAGGGCCGGCCGCTGGGCCTGTCGCCCCGGTTCTGGAAGAACGCCTGCCTGATCACGGCTGCCTGGCATCTGGGCTACCTGCTGCTGCTGCAATCGCTGTCCGGGATTCTGGCCTTGCTGGCCGCCGTGTTTGTGCTGGGGGCAAGGGCCCTGTGGGCGGGCAGCCCCCGCCTACGCCTCGTGTCCCTGGTCCTGCTGAGCCTTCTGGTTGCGGGCACCGCCTCCCTGCTCGCCTGGGGATGGCTGGCAGTGCACCGGGTCCACGATGAACCCTTGGACAGCCCGGAGACCCATACCTCCCTGGGCAACCCATACCGGCATGAACCGCACATCGGCTTGCGGGAAAACGGCCACCTGGTGTATGTCTACATTGCCGATGAGGAACTTGAAAACGCCTGGGGTCAACGCAGCGAGCTGGATTATTACGGTCCGGACGAAAGGGGGCAGGAGTTGCGCTATACCCTCTACCGTTTCATGACTTCCCGCGGCCTGCGCAAGGACGCTGCCGGCCTGGCACAACTGGATGAGGAAGAGATCCGGGCGGTGGAACAGGGGATTGCCAACCACAACTACCTCCGCTGGCCCGGCCTTTTGATCCGGGTACACCAGACATTTTGGGAATTAAGGGAGTACCGGCGGGAAGGGAATCCGGAAGGGCACACCCTCTCGCAGCGTCTGGAGTACTGGAAGGCGGCCCGGGAGGCCATTCAAAGGCATCCGCTGACAGGCTGGGGCACGGGCGACTACCTCCTGGCCATGGCGTATGGTTTTGAGCAGATACAGAGCCGGCTGGTGTTCCAGCCCCAAATGAAGCCCCACAACCAGTACCTGAGCATGATGGTGCTGTTCGGGGCCGTCGGACTGCTTTGGTTTCTTTGGGCGGTGCTCTACCCGGCCTGGCGGCTCGGGGGATTTGCCCATGCGCCTTTTGTGGCCTTCCTGGTCATCGTACTCGCCTCCATGCTGCTGGACGATACCCTGGAGACCCAGGCAGGGATCACCTTCTTTTTGTTCTTTTATAACTACTTCCTGTTTGTAAAGGATTCCAGCTCCTGACCGGCCTCTTCCCACAGCCGCTCCTGCTCCTGCAGTTTCTTTCTGGCCTTTTCGTAAGAGGAGAACAGCTCTCCGCTTTGCAGCCGCTCCGGATCCAGGCCGGGGTCGGCCAGTGCCTCTTCCAGGGAGGCGATTTTTTTCTCCAGGGCCTCGATCGCCTTCTCGGCCTCCGCCACTTTTTTCTGCAGCTTGCGCAGCCGGCTTTCCTGTTGCTTTTTCTCTTCCCAGTCTCTCTTGTTGCCGGCCTCCTGAGCTGACGGGCTGCTGTCATTTTGCCGGGCCCTGGATTCGAGCTGGCTGAGGGTGTCGATCTGCCGCGTCTCAATGAAGTCGTACACATCGCCGATAAACTCGCGGACCTTCTTGTCGCGGAACTCAAACACCTTGCCGGTCAGCCCCTGCAAAAAGTCCCTGTCGTGCGACACCAGGATGATGGTGCCCCCGAATTGCAGGAGGGCGCTTTTCAGGATGTCCTTGGAACGCATGTCCAGGTGGTTGGTGGGTTCGTCCAGCACCAGCAGGTTGACCGGCTCCAGAAGGAGTCGGGCAATGGCCAGCCGGGCCTTCTCGCCCCCCGAGAGAACCTTCACCTTCTTGTCGATATCTTCTCCCCCGAACAGAAAGCCTCCCAGGATGTTGCGTACCTGCCTGCGCGCATCCCCCCGGGCGGCATCATCCATGGTCTCGAACACCGTCTTTTCCGGATCCAGGTATTCTGATTGGTTCTGGGCATAATAGCCGATGCGGACATTATGCCCCAGCCTCAGGCTCCCCTGGTGCTCCAGGTCTCCGATGATGATGCGGGAGAGGGTGGTTTTTCCCTCCCCGTTCCGGCCCACGAAGGCGATGCGCTCCCCCCGCGCGACCATGAAATGCAGTCCGTCGAGCACCAGATGGCTGCCATAGCTCTTGCGGATGTCTTGCGCTTCCAGGGCGACCTTGCCGCAGGGAGGGGGATCCGGAAAACGGAAATGAATGGCTGAGGTGTCGATGGCTTCCACCTCCACCTTCTCCATTTTTTCGAGCATCCGGATCTTGGATTGCACCTGCCGGGCCTTGGTGTTCTTTGCCCGGAAGCGGGTGATGAATCGTTCCACCTGGGCGATCTGCCGCTGCTGGTTGCTGTAAGCCGCCATTTCCTGCTGGAGACGTTCCTCACGCAGCATCTCATAATCCGAATAGCACACCTTGTAGTCGTACACCTTGCCCATCGACACCTCGATGGTGCGTTCGGTGATGTTGTCCAGGAAGGCCCGGTCGTGCGACACCAGCATGACCGCCCCGGGATATTCCTGCAGGAAGCCTTCCAGCCATTGGATGGATTCGATGTCGAGGTGGTTGGTGGGCTCATCCAGCAGGATCAGGTCGGGGCGCTTCAGCAGGATCTTGGCCAGCTCCACCCGCATCTGCCAGCCCCCGCTGAATTCCGACAGCGGCCGCTGCAGGTCCTGTCGCATGAAACCCAGTCCCACGAGCACCCGTTCCGCCCTGGCCTCCCCGCTCCCCCCTCCCAGCAGGTCGTGCCGCTCGGCGGCCTCGGCCAGCCTGGCGGCCAGTTCGTGGTACCCCTCGCTGTGGTAGTCGGTGCGTGCGGCCAGCTCGTCCGACAGCTTCCGGATCTTTTTCTCCAGGCCGCGGAGCTCGGTGAAGGCCTCCAGGGCCTCTTCCAGAACGGGCTTCCTGCTTCGCAGCTGCATCTCCTGGGGTAGGTAGCCGATGCTGGCGCCAGAGGGCAAAGACACGCTCCCGCCTTCGGGCTGGAGCTGGCCGGTGATGATGCGCATCAGGGTGGTCTTGCCCGCCCCGTTCTTGCCCACCAGTCCGATGCGGTCCCTCTTGTTGATGATGAAGGACACGTTCTCGAACAGGTAGGTTCCGGAGAACTGGACAGACAGGTTATTCAGGGAGATCACCTTGCGGAATCATTGGTTGGGTGAAGGATGTCAGGAGCCGGGACCGTTGCCGGTCAGGCCGATGCCCAGGTCTTTCAGCTGGGCGGGGTCGACCGGGGAGGGGGTGTCGATCATGACGTCCCGGCCGGCATTGTTCTTGGGGAAAGCGATGTAGTCGCGGATGGACTCCGAACCCCCGAACAGGGCGCACCAGCGGTCGAAGCCGAAGGCAATGCCTCCGTGGGGCGGGGCCCCGTACCGGAAGGCATCCATGAGGAAGCCGAACTGCTGCCGGGCCTCTTCCCGGCCAAACCCCAGCACCTGAAACATTTTTTCCTGGAGTTCCCGGTCGGCGATGCGGATGGAACCTCCGCCGATCTCCACCCCGTTGATCACCAAGTCGTAGGCATTGGCGCGCACGCTGCCGGGATCGGTCGTCAGGCGGTCTTCGTCCTCCTTCAGGGGAGAGGTAAAAGGATGGTGCATGGCGAAATACCGCTGCGCTTCCTCGTCGTACTCCAGGAGGGGAAAGTCGGTCACCCACAAACAGGAAAACTTGTTGGGGTCCCTCAGTCCCAACTGCCTGCCCATTTCCAGCCGGAGCTCGCCCAGGGCCCTGCGGGTGGGACCGGCCTCCCCGGCGAGCAGCAGCAGCAGGTCGCCGGGTACTGCCCCGAAGGCCCCGGCCCATTGGCGCAGGAGGTCCTGACCGTAGAACTTGTCCACGGACGACTTGACGCTGCCGTCCTCCTGGATGCGGGCGTAAACAAGGCCTTTGGCACCGATTTGCGGACGGCGCACCCAATCGGTGAGCCCATCGAGCTGTTTGCGGGTGTAGCCTGCACATCCCGCGGCGTTGATGCCCACGACGAGCTCCGCCTCATCGAAGACCGGGAAGCCGTGTCCCCGGACCAGCTCACTGAGCTCCGCGAAGCGCATCCCGAAGCGGGTGTCGGGCTTGTCGGTGCCGTAATACCTCATGGCATCCTCCCAGCTCATGCGTTGGAAGTCCACCTTTTCGATGCCTTTGACCGACCGGAACAAATGCCTTGCGAGTCCTTCGAACGCCTCCAGCACATCGTCCCGGGTCACGAACGACATCTCGCAGTCGATCTGGGTGAACTCCGGCTGGCGGTCGGCCCGCAGGTCCTCATCCCGGAAGCATTTCACGATCTGGAAGTAGCGGTCGATGCCGGCCACCATGAGCAGTTGCTTGAAGGTCTGGGGCGACTGCGGCAGGGCATAGAACTGCCCGGCGTGCATGCGGGAGGGCACCAGGAAGTCGCGCGCCCCTTCCGGGGTGGATTTGATCAGCACCGGGGTCTCCACTTCCAGAAACCCCTGGCCGTTGAGGTAGTTGCGTGTCTCCAGGGCCATCTGGTGCCGCAGCTCCAGGTTGCGCCGGACGCCTTCGCGGCGGATGTCCAGGTAGCGGTACTTCATGCGCAGTTCTTCCCCCCCGTCGGTATGTTCCTCGATGGTAAAGGGCGGGGTCTGCGCCTTGTTCAGCACCCGGATCTCCGACACCCGGATCTCGATATCGCCCGTGGGCATCCTGGGGTTTTTGCTGGAGCGTTCGGTGACGGTCCCTGTCACCTGCAGCACGTATTCCCGTCCCAGCTCCCTGGCTTCCTCACACAGGGCGGGGTCTGTCTCCATGTTGAAGGCCAGCTGGGTGATTCCGTAGCGGTCGCGCAAATCGATAAAGGTCATCCCTCCCAGGTCGCGCGATCGTTGCAGCCACCCGCACAGGCTTACTTCTTTTCCGGTATCACGGAGGCGGAGTTCTCCGCAGGTATGTGTTCTGAGCATGTCGGTCTGTATTTCAGAGGGCAAAGGTAGGAAGAATCGGGTAAAAGTGCAGGGGACCCATAAAAAAGGACCGCCCCTGGTCCGGGGGTCCGGATCGGGGGCGGTCTTTCTTTGGGTACTTTGCGTGTGTATAACCTATTCCACTACGATGACGGTCTGCTTGGGGTCGTCGCGGAGTACAAACCGGATGGGCATATTGAACTGCACGTTCACCTTTTCGCCCCTCTGCTGGCCTGGTTCCCAGGCGGGCATCATCCGGACGACCCGGAGGGCTTCCTCGTCCAGGGCGGGACTGACCCCGCGAAGTACCCTGGCATCGGCGATCCGGCCGTCATTCGTGATCACGAAAGTAACAAAAACCGTGCCCTGTTCACCCGCGTCCCGTGCTTCTTTCGGGTAGCGGAGGGTTTCCTGCAGGTAACGGATGCGGGCCTCTTCCCCGCCCGGGAAAGCCGGAGGGGTTTCCACGACCATAAACACATCCCCGCTGACTTTCACGGGGGCTGCTTCCGCTTCGGGAGCGGCTTCCGGCAGGACGCTTTCAGCCGACGGTTGTTCCTGGCAGGATTGGAAGGCCACCGCGGCGAGCAGGAATGGCAAAAAGAGCAATGTTTTCAGCAGGATGCGGCTGCTTCTCAAATGGGTTTTTTGGTTCATCATCATGATTCGCTTTTTTATGGGTGATACATTGAAGGGGTTTGTGAGCGGAACCAGCATGCCGCCCAGGCTGTACTCCAGCAGTGCCTGCTGGTAATCGGCTGCCGGGATGCTTTGGCAGGCAATACGGTCTGCCTGGTATTCGTGCCGGGCCTTCAGCTCCCGTTTCAGGTAATAATAGGCTGGATGGAACCAGAACACCATGCGCAAGGCCTCCAGAAAGAGGATGTCATACGAATGCCGGAGTTCCCAATGGGCCTTTTCGTGGGCCAGGATGCGCGGGAAATGGTCATGGTGTAATATTTGCCGGGGAACGAAAACGTACCTGAAAAATGAAAAAGTGCTGGCGGGGTCGTTGAACAACACCACCCGCATGCCGTCCCTCGGCATGGCCGGGTGGCGGTGGATCAGCCAGCCGATGCGGGCGAGTCCCGCGAAAGTGCCCATCAGGAACAGCAGGCTGGTCAGGCTGAGAAGAAATGTCAGCTGGCTCATGCCGGCCAGGCGTTCCGCCAGGTCGTGGGACAGGCTGTTGGTTTCTTCCGAGGCCTGAATGACAAACTCGGGCAGGGTGATGGCCTGTGTGGCGGCCGCCTGCGACAGGGAACGGACAAACGGCAGCCAGGGAAGGCCGGCCAGGAGCAGGGACAAGGCAAAGGAGCCCAGGATGAAAAAGCGTCCGAAGCCATGCCGGTCATCCCTGCGGAAGAGCAGGTGGTACCCCAGGGCAAATACCAGCAGGTAGACGGATGCGCGAAACACATAAAGGGCAAATGCTTCCATAGTGGTTGGTTTTTTCTTACAAGCCCATCATAAACCCTGCCAGAACCATCTAAAATCTTAGTTGTCGGATAAATTTATTTTTTAAGGAGAACGCCTGATGCAAATCCCGATTGCAAATATAAACTAAATAAATAGTTAAACAACTAAAAAAATAGTTGTTTTTAAAAATAAATTCCGGATGGCTTAATTTCCTGCCGAATATTGCCGGTAGCAATGCAGGATTTGCTGGTAGACTTCGGATTCCCTGGCGTTGGCAATGTACTCATGGCTCATCCCGCAGAACAACAGAAAGGCATGGATTTCCTCCTCGTCCTGCAAGCCGGTGAGTTCCCGCACCACGTCGGGGTTCACCACACGGGCCGCACGGCGGGCAAACGCCTCCTCTGCCAGCACGCGCTGGTAGTTTCTTTCCGACCGGCCCCGCCGGCTGAATTGTTCATACAGGAAGGTGATGGGGCCCGGGATGACCACCCCCAGTCCGGGGGGGCGGTCTTCCGGGGATACCTGGTAGCTCAGCTCGGGCAAATGCAGGGAAAGTTCCGGTTCCGGGTCTTTGAAATTCAGGAAGGCATGCCTGAACTCGGCAAAGGTGGCGTATGGCCAGACCGTCACCCCAGGCAGTTCGGTGATCTTCTCCGGGAGGATCACCACGAGGCTGTCGCTATCCGACAACAGGTCCTTTGTCACTGCCAGGGAAAGTGAATCGAAGCCCACCGACTGAAACCGCAGATGGTCTCCTGGCGAAACGGGGAGGGCAAACCGGCCCTGTTCGTCGGCTGCCGTACCCCTGGCCCGGCTCAGGTTAATGATATGGGCATGGGGGATGGGCAGGGAGTCGGACTGGCCGATGACCACCCCGTGCAGGATGGGCCGGGGCTGGCCATTCGTTTTCAAGGGCGGCTGCCCAAAAAGCAATGCGCTGCTGAACAGGAGGATACCGGTGAAGCCAAATCGTCTCAAGGGATGTGGGATTGTCCTTCTCCAAACTTAGGGGATTCTGCCGGAAATTCCCGGAAGGGTTTGGTTAAATAATCTAAAACATGCCGCCCCCCCGGCCTTATTCTCCCCGGCCGGGAACGATCAGGCAGTTGGACTCCACGAGCTGGATGATGGCGAACACCGTGCTGCCCAGCACCATATCGGAAAAATACCCTTTCCCATGGGTGCCGCTCACAATCAGGCTGATGTCGTGCTGTTTCACCTCCCGCATGATCTCCGGAACCACGGCCCCGCCCACGAGCACGCAACGGACCGGGGCCTGGGTCTGGCGCCGCAGGTGCACGGTCAGCTCCTGCATGCGGGCGGAGTCGATCTCGTTGAAACGTTCGATGGTTTTCGGATCGTGGTGCTTCATCACCACCCGGTCCTGTACATGCATCAGGGTGATCTGCTGCAGCCTGGCTGCCAGGTGCTCCCCGGCATACTCCATGGCTTGTGAGGCGTTGGCAGAAAAGTCGGTGAGCAGCAGCCCGTGCCTGGCTATTTCACGGTTCTCCAGTCCGCAGACCACTTCCCCGTGCTCATTTTCCCCCAGGCTTTTGATCCGGATCATCAGGACGGGGTTGACGCTCTGCTGGATCACGCGCAGGGTGGTGCTGCCGATCAGGTTGCGCTTGAAAAAACCCTGACCCTTGCTGCCCAGAATCACCAGGGCACCGGGATGCTCTCCGGCGAAGTCCACGATTTCCTGGGAAGGCAGTCCCTCCCTGAATACGAAGTCCGACCTGAACCCGGCCTCGCGGAGCTTGTTGCTCATGGCGATCATGCGTGACTCTATGTGCACCCTCATGGAGTACCCGCTGTATTCCATGTAGTTGAAGCTTATCGTGGGCACGTGAAACAGGATGATCTCCTCGATGCCGAGGGCCCTGAACTGGTGCTGGCATTCCATCAAAAGGTCGGATGCCTTGGAGAGGTCTGTGGCAAGTATGGCTTTTTTCATGGCAGGGTGGTTTGTACCGGGTTTGTTTGCCTTTCCTTTTTAAATATACAAAAAAAACCAATATCCGTCGGATGGGCCTGTCGCCCATGGCGGAGTGCCTTGCTCATGTGGGTTTTCCCTGACGTTATTGCTGAATGGTTCGCAGGCGGGGCAGCATCTCATCCCTTACCCAGGTAAAGCGGGGCTCAAAGGCCAGGGCCTTTTCCAGGGTGCGGATGGCCCGGGGCAGGTCTCCCGTCTTTTCGTAGGCGTTGGCAAGGGACACCAGGGTGCTGAGGTAGAGCCAGCGGTGGTTGTTGGGCATGCGGGCTTCGAGCAGTTGTAGGGCCTTGGTATAATGGTCGATCGCTTCGGTTTTGGAACCTCCGAAAACGGGCGGGGTGAAAAAGGCGGCGTTGCCCTTTTCGATCCAGGCCCGGGCATAATCCGGGTCCGCCTCGATGGCTTCATCGATGCGGCGGTAACTGCGTGGCCCCAGCTGCACCGCCCGGATGGGACGAAGGGAGATCCGGAAAGCCAGAAAAGCCCCCTCGAACGCCCGTGTCGCTGCCTTGTAGCCCGGCTCACGGGCCAGGGTTGCCAGGTTTTTTTCTGCCTTGTCCAGCAGGGAGCCTCCGCTTGCATTGTCTTCCGTTCCCAGGTAATACCCGATCAGTCCGTACTGGGCCAGCAGGATGTCGTAAAGCAGGGCCGTGCCTGGCTGCCGCCGGTAAGCCGCTTCCATGTCCTGCAGCGTACTGACCCACTGGGGCATACGATTCAGCACATAGGCTTCGTAAATGGCGTCCTGGTAAGTTTTCAGGGACGGGCTTGCCTGTTGCCCGGCGGGGAGGCTGCCTGCCCATCCGACGAGGAGGAAAAACAGGACCACAGCGGATTTAACGACCTTTCTCGGAAGGTCGACCCGCCTGCCTTTCCAGGTCGTGCTTTTACGGACCCTCTGAAGAAGTCCTGCGCTGACCACCATCAGCAGGGAAAATTGTTGCAGGGGACCGAGCAGGAGGGCGCCGCCTGCCGCTTGACGGCTGGCCCATGCCGACAGCAGGCGAATCAGCACCCCGCCGCCCACGAAGGCAGCGGCCTGCCATGCCCCCATGGCGAGCCAGACGGGCACGAATCCCAGAACGGTCGCCAGGGTGAAACCCCAGGCCAGCCAGGCACTGCCTCCGAAGAATTCGAATACATTTTTGGAAAACCCCTGGATGGCCTCTCTGAAACTGCGGTACATGCGGCAACTGACTTGCCCGTTGTCCAGCAGGGTTTCCGCAGGAACGCCCAGCCTTTTTGCCATGCGGAAGATCCGGATGTCTTCCACCTTCTGGTCCTTTACCCGCTCGTGAAAACGATGTTGCCGGTAGGTGCCGGAGTGGAAAAGCATGCACTGCCCGTTTGCGGCCGACAGGGAGGGGCGGGCGGACAGGCGGGTGAGCGGGAGCGGCAGCATGCTGACCAAAATCCAGTTCATCAGGGGAACCACGGCTTTTTCGCCCAGGGTTTCCATGCGCTGACCAGGGAAGACGGAGAGCAGCCCAAGGCCGAAACGGCCGGCACGGGCAAGCAAATTCCGGATGAGCCCCTGTTGTGCTGTGACATCGGCATCAAGGAACAGCAGCCAGGATCCCTGCGCTTCCATGGCCAGGTGGTGGCAGGCGTGGTTTTTTCCCAACCAGCCCGGGGGCAGCCCCGTGCCCCGGATCAGCCGGATGCGGGGGTCCTGACGGGCATGCTGTGCCACCACCTCCGCGGTTTTGTCATCCGAGAGGTCGTCGTAAACAATAACCTCCAGGTTTTCATAATCATGAGAGGCCAGGCTTTCAAGCAGGGAGCCGATGCTGTCTTGTTCATTCCGGGCCGGAATCAGCACCGACACGAGGGGGGTGTCGCCCGGATCGCCCTTCGGCAGGCGGGTGGGGGACAGCAGGTTGACCCCTGCCACCATCATTCGCAGCAGCAGGAATCCAACCAGGAACCAGGCCAATACGATCATATCCGTTGGTTTTGCTGCCCGATGGCGTTTCCTAAAAAGTCATTGTAGGCATTCTCCAGCCGGCCGGCATCGTCAAAGTCCCCGAGTTCGTGCTGCTGAAGATAGGTAAACAGCCGGGGTCTGGGAGAGGCGAACCAATCTGTCAGGTTGGCGGCGAAAACCAGGTGGGTTTCCGGGGGGGCGCCCAGCGCAATGCGAAACCATCCCCGCTCGAAATGGAGGGGAAACTGGTGGTGTGATTCGAAACGCCCCTGGGGAAACAGCAGAAGCAGGTTCCCGGGGTTTTGCAGCAGCTCCGTGGCATAACGGAGGGAATTCAGGGCGTCGCGGCTTCCGGGGCGGATAGAGAAGGCCCCCAACCGGCTCAGAAAGCGGCGGCCGGACAATTGCTCCTCCAGCATCATGACGTGGATTTTGCGGTGAAACACCCTGTCGGCCAGCTTCTGGCCGATAAAACCATCCCACCAGCTGAAATGGTTGCCCACGAGCAACACCGCCTTCCCCCCGTCCGTGAAGCGGCCTTCAATGTCCCACGAGCTGAAATGGCGCCGCATCTTCAGGCCGGTATAGGCGCCGAAGAAGCGTTCATACAGGGGGTGGTGCCGGGCTTCGATCATGGAAGGATGGGGTTTTCTGCAGCGGATTCTTGCGCTTAATTCGGAACAACGGCCTGAAGGCCAAAGTTTAAGAGAAGGAAAAAGGCAGCCTGTACCCAGAACAGCCAGGGTGCGAGGCGGTTGCCGGTGCGGATCCCGCCCAGTTGCATGGCGGCGAGAAAGACCAGGGAAATGACAAACCAGGCCAGGTAATTCTGCAGGGGGATGCCCCCGCCTCCCCATTGCCACATGTTCAGCCCGATGGCAACAGGCTCCATATAGAAATCGTAGCCAACCATCAGCAGGGCGCCGCCAAACAGCCGGATGGGCCAGGAAAGTCCGCTTCCTTCGAACAAAGTGTGGGTGCAGTAGATCAGCATGGCCCAGTTCACGCCGATGAGCAATGGGGTCTCCAGCACCTGCCAGCCCAGGGCCGGTCCGTAGGCATATTCCCCGAAAACCTGGCCGGTGAGCACCCCGGCCACTTCGACCAGGAATCCGGCCACGGCGGTGCCCAAAAGGATGAGCACCTGCCGCCAGGTCCAGTCCCGGTGGTAGAAAAGGAGCAGGAGGGTGCTGCCCAGGATCGACCAGGGCATGAGGCCGGTGAACAGGTCCCGGGTCGCCGGGTGGGTCAATCCGGCCACGCCCACTCCGTAATACAGCATCAGCAGCTTTCCGGCGGTGGGGGAAGGGAGGATGGGTTTTTTGGGGGGCATGGGTTGTTGGCTGTTGGTTATTGGTTATTGGTTAATGGCTTTTGGTGGTTGGCGGGTGGGATTTCCTGGTCGATGATTTTTGCGGAGGCCAGGCAGAGCGGGATGCCGCCTCCGGGATGCACGCTGCCGCCTGCAAAGTACAGGTTCTTAAACTTTCTGCTGAAATTGGCATGCCGGTTGAATGCCGCAAAGCGGTCGTTGGAGCTCAAACCGTAAAGGGATCCGCGGTAGGAGCCGGTGTCCCGTTCGATGGTCCTGGGGTCGGCCACCGCCTCCTGCACAATATGGGGTCCGAGGTCGATGTTCAGGCAGCGGCGGATCTTCTCCAGAATATCCGTACGGGTCCTGTCAATGAGTCCGTCCCAGTCCTGCCCCACGTTCTCCGGAGCATTGATCATGACATACCAGTTCGAACACCCGGCCGGGGCATCGCCGGGAACCTGCCTGGAGCTGATGAACACATACACGGTCGGGTCGTCCGGAAGGGTTTTCGTTTCGAAAAGGTGCCGGAACTCTCTTTCATAGTCGTTCGAAAACAAGATGTTGTGCAGGCCCAGTTCCCGGAAATCCCGGTCCACCCCCCAGTAAAAGATCAGTGCCGAAGTGGACCGCTCCCCCCGGGTCTGCTTTTTGGGCAGGACCGTTCCGGGCAGCAGGTCCCGGTAAAGGCGCACGATGTCGATGTCGCTCACCACCCTGTCGAAGGGATGGAATCTGCCCCCTTCACGAAGGCCGGCCACCCTTCCATGGCGAAGAACCACTTCTTCGACCGGACTGTTGAAAATGAATGCCACTCCCTGCCGGCGGGCAAGCGCCACCAGGGACTCCACGATGGAATACATGCCCTTCTCGGGGAACCAGGCTCCCATGTTGTGCTCCAGGTGGGCGATCACATTCAGGGTGGCCGGGGTGCGGTAAGGGTTGCTGCCGTTATAGGTGGCATAACGGTCGAACAGCTGCACCACTTTGGGGTGTCCGAACCGCTTCTGGTTGCGCCGGTGCATGGTGGTCAGCGCATCCAGCCGGTGCAGGCCCGTCAGGGCCTTCCATGCAGGAGGCCTCAGAAGCCGGGAAGGCTTGTGAAAAGAATTGAACAGGAACACATCGGCGGTGATCCGGTAGAGCTCACGGCTTTTGTCAAGATGGCCCCGCAGCTTCTCTTCCGGTACCCCTGTCCGCTCCTCCACCTCTTTCGAGAAGGCCTCTGTGTCCTTCCATGCCCGGATGCGCGTGCCGTCTTCCCAGAAGTAAATGCAGGAGGTGTCCAGGGCGGCATACCGGAAATGTTCACGCGGCTCCTCCCCGCAAAGCAGGAAGAGTTCATCGACCAGCTGGGGCAGGGTGAACAGGGAGGGGCCGGTGTCGAAGCGAAAACCGCCCAGGCGGAGTTGAGAAAGTTTGCCTCCGGGAGCGTGGCTTTGCTCAAAAACACTTACCTTGTATCCCTTGACGGCCAACCGGATGGCCGAAGCAATTCCTCCTATGCCTGAACCAATAACGGCACTTGATTGTTCCATACTCAAATAACGGCAATTTTTTCCGGGAGTTCAAAGGGAACACAAATAAAATCAATGGCAGACAGTCCCAAAGGGCATGGCGGCAGATTCCGGCACCCACGGTTTGTTTAAGAAGCAAAATTCTTTTTGCCAGTGAAAAGGATGTATACATGAAAAAAGTACTGATCGTCGGAACGGGGCTGGGGGCTTTGACCACGGCGCTGCGCCTGAGCAGGAGGGGATACCGGGTGGAGATGGTGGAAAAATACCACCAGCCGGGCGGCCGGCTCAACCAATTGAAAAAAGACGGGTTTACCTTCGATCTGGGACCCACCTTTTTCAGCATGACCTATGAGTTCAGGGAGTTCTTCGAGGACGCCCGTCTGGAGGAGATGCCTTTTGCCTTCCGGGAGCTGGAGACCCTGTATGCAGTGCACTTCAGGGGGTCGGACCGGAGGTTCATGATCCACCGCGACCTGGATAAGCTTGCCCTTGAATTTGAAGGGGTGGAGCCCAACTTCCGGGAAAAGATGGACCGTTTTCTGGCCTCGGCGGGGGCTTTTTTCCACGATACCGAATACCTGGTGCTCAAAAGGAACTATGACTCCGTCTGGCAGTACCTGCTCACCCTGCTGCGGGTGCCTGTGAAGTACTCGCCCAAATTGTTCCGTTCGGTCTGGCGGGAAATGGAGCGGCATTTTGAGTCGCGCGAGGTCAAGGAGATCTTTTCCCTGGTGGCCTTTTTTCTGGGAGCAACGCCCTTCGATACCCCGGCCATTTATACCATTTTGTCGTATACCGAGCTGGTGCATGACGGCTACCACAATGTGGAAGGGGGCATGTACCGGATCGTGGAGGGGCTGAATAAAGAGATCGACAAGGCCGGGATCGTTGTCCATTACAACACCGAAGTGACCGGCTATGAATACCAGGGCAAGGAGCTGAAGGCTTTTGTGGACCAAAACGGCAAAAGGTGGGAGGCAGACCTGTTTGTGGTGAATGCCGATGCCGCCTATTTCCGGCACCAGGTGTTCGGACGCAAAAAATTCCGGGAGGAGAAACTGGATAAAATGCAGTGGACCCTGGCACCGTTTACCATGTACCTCGGACTGGACACCAAGCTGGAGGGCATCCCGCTGCACAACTATTTTCTGGGCAACAACTTCGAGGAGTACTCGGGCAAGATATTCAAGAACTCCATCAAACTGGACCAGCCCTATTATTATGTGAATGTGGTGTCGAAATCCGATCCGGAAGCGGCTCCGGAAGGCTGCGAGAGCCTGTTCGTGTTGTGCCCGGTGCCGGATATGCGGTTCAAACCGGATTGGTCCGACCGGGACGAGATCGCGGACAACATCATCAACGACCTGAGTGAACGCATCGGGGTGGATGTCAAAAAGCACATCATCTCCCGCACGGTCCTGACTCCGGTAGAGTGGCGGGATGCATTCAATCTTTACAAGGGAAGCGGCCTCGGACTGGGGCATGACCTGAACCAGATCGGGGGGTTCCGTCCGAAAAATGAGGACGAACAGTTTGGCAATGTCTTTTACGTGGGGGCCAGCACGGTGCCGGGAACAGGGCTCCCCATGGCGGTCATCAGTTCAAAATTGGTTGTGGAACGAATCACGGGCAAATATGGACCTGTACACGCGTAATGCACTTGAGTGCAGCGAGATCACCACGAAAAACTACAGCACTTCCTTTTCCATGGGGGTGCGCCTGCTCGATCCCAGGCTGCGGCCGGCCATATACGCGATCTACGGATTTGTCCGTTTCGCGGACGAAATCGTGGATACCTTTCACCAGCAGGACAAGGAGCAGCTGCTGTCCGAATTCCGGGAACAGACCTTCCAGGCCATCGGTTCCGGCATGAGCACCAATCCCATCCTTCACAGTTACCAGTGGGTGGTGAACACGTATGGCATCGACCACGCGCTGATCCATGCCTTCTTTAAGAGCATGGCGATGGACCTGGAAAAGAAATCCTTTTCGCTCGAGGAATACAAGGAGTACATCTATGGCTCGGCCGAGGTCGTTGGCCTGATGTGCCTCCGGGTGTTCTATGCCGGCCAGGACGAGGAGTACCGTCGCCTGCTGCCGGCCGCACGCAAGCTGGGGGAGGCTTTTCAGAAGGTGAACTTCCTCAGGGACATGCGCTCTGACCGCATGGACCGCGGCAGGGTCTATTTCCCCGATGTGGATTTTGACCACTTTGACCTGCAGAGCAAGAACCGGATTGAGCAGGAGATATGGGATGACTTCCAGGGGGCCTTTACGGGCATACAGACCCTGAACAGGGAGGTCCGGATGGGGGTGTACCTTGCCTACCGGTATTACCTGGAGCTGCTCCGGAAGATCCGTGCCGAATCACCGGAGAACCTGAAGGAAACACGCTTCCGGGTGGGGACCAACACCAAGCTGATCCTGCTTGTCAAGGCCTACGTCCGGAACAAGTTCGGCTGGTTGTGAACCGGCCTTTCCCGTCGATTATGTAATTTTGTGCCCTCCGGGCGTGGCCGCTTTTCACGGGCGGCGCCAGGACCCAATCCCGACCCGAATGACCGCTCCCTGGCTGGATGTAAGGATCGATCCCCGCTCCGGATTTTGTCCCGGGGTCGGAAAGGCCATCCGGCTGGCCGAAGAGGCCCTGGACGCAGGGCAGGAGCTGTTTTGCCTGGGGGATGTGGTCCACAATGAGGAAGAGGTCGCGCGGCTGGCCGCCCGGGGCCTGAAGGTGGTCGACCGTGAAGGCTATCGCCGGCTGAGAAACAAAACGGTTTTGTTCCGTGCCCATGGAGAACCCCCCGAAAGTTATGAAACGGCCCGGCTAAACGGCCTGAGGATCCTGGATGCGACCTGTCCCGTGGTGCGTCAGCTGCAGCAGCGGGTACAGCGTGCTGCGGAGAACGGGGAAACGGTCCTGATCTGTGGCAAGCCGGGACATCCGGAGGTCGAGGGTCTGCTGGGCAGGGCCGGTGGCTGCGCCCTGGTGGCAGAAGATCCGGACGGGCTCCTGCCGGAGACCCTCCCGGATGGGCTGAGTGTGTTCTGTCAGACCACCCTGCCGGTCGAAAACCTGCAAAGAATGACCGCCTTCCTGCAGGGGGCCGGCGTCCGCCTGAAGGTGCACGACACGATTTGTGCCTGTGTGTCCGGCCGCGTTCCGCGGCTGAAAGCCTTCGCGGCAGGGCACGATGTCGTGGTGTTTGTCGGGGGGCGGCAGTCCTCGAATGCCCGTGCCCTCTTCAAATCCTGCCTGGAGGCCAACCCCGACAGCCATTTTGTGACTGGGCCGGGGAACCTGTCGGCAGGCTGGTTTTCGCAGGGGCAGAAGGTGGGCGTCAGCGGTTCGGCCAGCACCCCGCTTTGGCTGCTCAGGAAGGTGGCTGCCGCCCTGGAGACACTGCCTGACCGGCCGGCAGTCCGCGCACGAAAAACGGCCGGTCGTAACACCAAATGATGGAACATGAGCCTTGCACCCCGATCTGATGATGACTATATGGAAGAAGCCCTGAAGGAGGCCCGGAAGGCCTTTGAGGCAGGGGAGGTGCCCGTGGGGGCCGTGGTGGTATGCAAGGGCCGCATCATTGGCCGTGGTCACAACCTGACGGAGCGGCTCCGGGATGTCACGGCCCATGCTGAAATGCAGGCCGTCACGGCGGCAGCCAACCACCTGGGGGGCAAATACCTGGCAGACTGCACCCTGTATGTCACCCTGGAACCTTGTGCCATGTGCGCCGGGGCCTTGCAGTGGGCCCAGCTGCCGCGCCTGGTGTATGGGGCATCCGACGATAAAAAGGGATACAGCCTTTACTCGGACAGACTGCTGCACCCGCGGACGGAAGTGATTCGTGGGGTGCGTGCCGAAGAGGCTTCCCGCCTGCTGCTCGGTTTTTTCAATCGGAAACGAGATCGCTGAACTGCCTTTGCAGCTCACCCATGCCAGGGATCTTCCGATGGGACCACTTCCCGGCAACCACCCCGTCCTTCATCAGGAGGAGCCCCGGGTTGGACCGGATGATGGTCTTGAGGCTGATCTCATCGCTCTGGTAAAAAGGGTAGGGCGTCTGCAACTCGTGCCGGAAGGCTTCGGTTTGTTCGTAGGTGGAGCCTGTCAGGACGATCAGCGACAGGTCGTTGCGCTGGGCCTCCCAGGCCAGGGGGGTGATCCGCTTGCGGAAGGCGTTGCGGTTGGTGCCACCCAGGTCATAGGCCACCACGATCAGCTGGTATTCCGGATTGAACAGGTAGACTTCCGTCAGGTCCTGTCCGAATTCGTCCTGTATGTAAAAGTTGCTGATGGGTGCTTCCACGTATGGCTGAATGACTTCCCTGCGTTGGTCTTTGTATTTCCAGACGGCCGTCCACTCGGGGTCATCCCACGGAAAATCGTGGGACGGGTATTCCCGGGTCTCCCCCGTCTGCTGGTTTTCGTAGATCAGGAAGATGTCGGCCATTTCCGGGATGGGTGTGCTTTGCTCCCGCATGTCGTTGCCCACCTTCCAGGGCCTGAAATCGATCACCGGCAGGTACATCAGGCAGTAGACAGACAGCAGGACGCTCGCCAGCGCAGTCATTCCCGCCAGGGTCCAGTCGCGCGATGCAGACCACAGGGGCTTGACATTGTGACGCCGGAAGAAGATAAGCAATGCCGCGGCCAGGATCACCAGGTTCTTGTAAAAGGTGTCCCAGTTGCTGATGATCAGGGCATCCCCGAAGCAACCGCAGTCAGGTACCGGGTCGGTGATGGCAATGTAGAGGGTCAGGGGGGTGAAAAAGGCCATGAACAGCAGGGCTCCCCAGGCCGAATAGCGCATCCTGATGCCCAGCAGCACGGCCACCCCGATGGTGAACTCCAGGGCGCTGAGCAGGATGGAGAGGGGGAGGGCTGTGAAGGACAGCCACTCCACATCAAATGCCATGAAGTAATCCTGGAACTTGTAGGCCGATCCCAGGGGGTCGATGGCTTTGACAAATCCGGAAAAAATGAATACGGCCCCGAAGAGGATGCGGGACAGCCAGAGCAGCAACCGGGTCATTGGCTACTCTTTCTCGACAACCCGTCCGACAATCCGGAAAATTTTGGTCGGAGCCGCGGCATCATTGGAGGTCACGGTCACCGTCCTGCTGATGTTCTGGGGCCTGGGGCTCAGTCGGAACTCCACGCTGATGGTTCCCTTTTCGCCCGGCATGACCGGATCGCGCGGCCAGGCCGTGACGCGGGTGCCGCAGCATGCCCTCACATTGCTCAGGACCAGCGGCTGGGTGCCTGTGTTGGTAAAGCCGATGTCATGTTTGGTTTCGGGCAAGTCGTCCACATTCACGGTCCCGTAGTCAATCCGTTCCTGGTCCCACGTCAGGACAGGACCCTCTTGATTGCCCTGGGCTTGCTCCTGCCCGGCGGCTGGGTGTGAGAGTGTCAGAATAAACAGGGCCAGGGTGGCTAAGGAATACAGTTTTTTAATCATCGTGACAAATTTGTATTGGGGTTGGTACAATGCGTCGATAACGGTACGATCGTTCAATCGTACCGTAAATATACGTTATTTGATTTAACGTAAAAAGTTAAAAAATGTTTCCGAAGTGTCCCCTGGTGCAGGCAGGCAGGAAGCGGCAATTACAGGTCCTCGCTTTTCCCTTCCACCACCTTGCCGGTAATCCGGATGATGGATGTTCCGTCCGGATCGTTGGAGGTCAAAGTGAGGGTCCGGCTGATGTTGTGGGGCCTGGCGGCAGGCCGGAACTCGATGGTGACAACCCCCTTTTCGCCGGGAGTGACCGGTTCGGCAGACCAGCTGGTGACGCGTGTGCCGCAGCAGCCTCTTGCTGCAGAGAGGATCAGGGGCTGATCGCCCGTATTGGTGAAAGAGACCTCCACCTTGATCGTGCCCAGTTCTTCCATGTAATGGGTTCCCACGTCCACCCGTTCCACATCGTAGGTCAGTTTGGGGCCGGTCTGGCCGAACAGCATGGTGGTGCCAAGCACCAGAATGCAAAAGAGAATAGATAACCTTTTCATTGCGTATTCTTTTTGCTTAACCAATCAGTGAATTCGTGTCTCGTGTAACTTGTAAAAAGACATACGAAAGTAATGAATTATTGTACGCAATGAAAAATTGTCTTAAAAAAAGACGCACCCATCCGGAATTTTTCTCGGATGGGTGCATAGCCACGGGGCATTAGCAGCCCTGGAAGCCGGCCAAAAGCAGGGCCTTCAGCCATTTGCCAGGCCGGGTGTGTGTCAGTAACAGCGGTTCAGGCAGTCGATCATCTGGCTCAGGGCCTCATGCTTGAGAAAATAGAATGTGTTTTTACCGCTCCGGCGGGAGTCCAGCACCCCTTTCGTTTTTAAAATGTTCAGGTGGTGCGATGCCGAGGCTTGCTCAATCTTCAGGGTCTCGTAGATTTCGGTGACATTCATTTGCTCCTTGTTTTCGAGCAGCCCGATGATGGCAATGCGCATGGGATGAGCGATTGCCCTTAGTTTGCTGGCGGCTTCCTCAAGCCGCTTGGGGTCGAGTTTCTGGTTGGGCATGATGGTAAAAGAATTATGGATGGCTGGAAGTGTTACTTGGTATAACGGGTCAATACATTTTGTCAAATGTAAGAAATATATAAATATGTTTTGCGGTCACGTAGTCTTTTATAATGAATTTATTGGCACAAAAAAACCGCCGGAAAGCCGGCGGTTTTTTCAAAAAAAAGATCAAACCTCAGAAATCCCTGGCAGCCTGGATCATTCCGGCTTCGGGCTGCAGACCCGGGCGGCCATGAACTCCCGGTTCATCTTTGCGATGAACTCCACGCTGATGCCCTTGGGGCAATCAAACTCACAGCCATAGGTATTGGAGCAGAAACCAAAATTCATGTCATCCATCGCCTTCACCATATTGCGCACGCGGCCGGGTCCTTCCACCCTGCCCTGGGGCAGCATGGCATACTGGGCCACTTTGGCGGCCACATACAGCATGGCGGAGGAGTTCTTGCAGGCGGCCACACAGGCGCCGCATCCGATGCAAACGGCTGCATCGAAGGCCTTGTCCGCGATGATCTTTCCAATGGGCAGGCCGTTGGCTTCCGGGGCGGATCCGGTATTGATGCTGATGAACCCGCCCGCCTGCATGACTTTTTCGAAAGCGCTGCGGTCCACGATCAGGTCCTTGATGACCGGAAAGGCGCGTGCCCTCCAGGGTTCGACCACGATCGTTTCCCCATCTGCGAACTCCCTCATATGGAGTTCACAGGTCGTGGTCTTTTTCTGCGGGCCGTGCGGCCTCCCGTTGATGAACAGGCCGCAACTGCCACAGATTCCTTCCCGGCAGTCGTGTTCGAACGCCACGGGCTCTTCCCCCCGGGCAATGAGTTCTGCATTGAGAAAATCGAGCATTTCGAGAAATGACATTTCGGGGGAGACCCCTTTCAGCTCATGGGTCTCGAATTGGCCTTTGGCATGGGCGTTCTTTTGCCGCCAGATCTTCAGTTTGATGTCCATATCCGCAGTGATTGGGCTTATTTGTAACTCCGTTCTTTCAGCTCAACAAATTCAAAATTCAGGGGCTCCTTATGCAGCCTGGACGGCTGGCCCTTGCCTGCATACTCCCAGGCCGCCACATAGGCATAACGGGCATCGTCGCGCATGGCTTCCCCGGTCTCCGTCTGGTGCTCCTCCCGGAAATGGGCTCCGCAGCTCTCGTTCCGCTCGAGCGCATCCTGGCACATGAGCCGGCCCACCTCAAAGTAGTCGGCCACTTTCAGCGCCTTCTCCAGTTCCTGGTTCAGGTCCTTGTCCCCTCCCGGCACGCCGACCTCCTTCCAGAATTCCTCCTCCAGCTCATTGATCAGTTGCATGCCTTTCTTCAGGCCTGCTTCATTGCGGATCATGCCGCAGTAGTCCCACAGGATCTTGCCGAGTCTCTTGTGAAAGGAGGCGGCCGTCTGCCTGCCTCCGACCGCCATGATGCGGTCGATGCGTTGCCTGACCTCGTTTTCGGCCTGTCCGAATGCGGGTACATCTGTTTTGATCTTAGGAGTGCGGATCTCATCGGCCAGGTAATCGCTGATGGTGTAGGGCAGGATGAAATAGCCGTCCCCCGAACACTGCATGAGGGAGCTGGCCCCCAGGCGGTTTGCTCCATGATCCGAAAAATTGCTTTCGCCGATGGCAAACAGGCCCGGGATGGTCGTCATCAGGTTGTAGTCGACCCACAATCCGCCCATGGTGTAATGCCCCGCAGGATAAATGCGCATGGGCTCCTCATAGGGATTCGAGCCGGTGATTTTTTCGTACATCTCAAACAGGTTGCCGTATTTGTTCTCGATGGCCTTTTTGCCCTGTTTGGCAATGGCATCCTTGAAGTCCAGGTAGACCGACAGGCCGGTATCGCCCACCCCGTAGCCGGCGTCGCAGCGTTCCTTGGCTGCCCGGGAAGCGACATCGCGCGGCACCAGGTTGCCGAAGGCAGGATACCTGCGCTCCAGGTAATAATCGCGTTCCTCTTCGGGAATGTCGCCCGCCTTTCGTTTGTCACCCATTTCTTTGGGCACCCATACCCGGCCGTCGTTGCGAAGCGACTCCGACATCAGGGTCAGCTTGCACTGGTAATCGTTGAGTACCGGGATGCTGGTGGGGTGTATCTGGATGAAACTGGGATTGGCGAAGAGCGCCCCTTTCTTGTGGGAGTTCCAGGCGGCAGAAGCGTTGCTTCCCAAAGCGAGGGTCGACAGGTAGTAGACAGTCCCGTACCCCCCTGTGGCCAGGACCACGGCATGGGCCGCATGCCTTTCCAGCTCCCCGGTGACGAGGTTCCGGGTGATGATGCCCCTGGCCTTGCCGTCGACCACCACCAGGTCGAGCATGTCGCGCCGGGGGTACATCGTCACGGTGCCTTTGGCAACCTGCCGGGTCAGGGAGGAGTAGGTCCCCAGGAGGCACTGCTGACCGGTCTGGCCTTTGGCATAGAAGGTCCTCGATACCTGAACGCCCCCGAATGACCGGGTGTCCAGGGCCCCGCCATAGTCGCGCGCGAAAGGCACGCCCATGGCCGCAAAATGGTCGATCACCTCGTTGCTCACCTCTGCTGCGCGGTAGACATTGGCTTCCCGGGCCCGGTAGTCTCCCCCCTTGATCATGTCATGGAACAGGCGGTATATGGAATCTCCGTCGTTGCGGTAGTTCTTGGCGGCATTGATGCCTCCCTGGGCCGCCACGGAATGGGCCCGGCGGGGCGAATCCTGGAAGCAAAACACCTTGACCTGATAGCCCAGCTCCCCAAGGGCGCTGGCGGCCCCGGCCCCGGCAAGGCCCGTGCCCACCACAATGATCTCCAGTTTCTTTTTGTTGGCAGGATTTACCAGGCGCAGGCTGTTTTTGTGGTTGCTCCACTTGTCGGCCAGCGGCCCGGCGGGTATTTTTGAATCAAGCTGCATCATAGCTCAGGGGTTTGGATGTCTGAATGGGTTGTCGGATAAGGAATGGGTATGGCGCGGTCCACATCAGCCCTGGTAAACAAACAGAAAATACAGGGGGATCATGGAAAATCCGGCGAATATGACCAGTGCATAAATGGTCCCGATCACCTTGATGGCCGGGAAGTACCTGTTGTGGTTGAGTCCAAGCGACTGAAAAGCGGACTGGAAGGCGTGGTTCAGGTGGAAGCCCAGGAACACGAAGCACAGGATGTACAGGGCCGAATACCACGGGTTCTGAAACAGGGCCACCGCCATGGGAAAAAAGTCGTGCCGGTCTGCCGCTGCCGCGGGCAGGGGAACCAGCCCCAGTTTGACGAAATAAAAGTTGATCAGGTGGATGACCAGGAAGATAAAAATGACCACCCCCGTATGGATCATGAACCGGGAAAAAGCGGCCGTCTCGGTTTTCAGGGCCACATGGTATTTCACGGGCCGGGACCGGCGGTTATGCCACCAGATGATCACCCCCAGGAGGATGTGGATCAGAAAGCCGGCAAACAGGACGTACTCCATTATCTTGACCCCGGGGTTGTCGGTAAGAAAGGCCACCGCGCCGTCAAAGGCGTCCTTGCCAATGAGCATCAGCAGGTTGGTGGCCAGGTGAAACAGCAGAAACAACATCAGGAACATCCCCGCAAGCGCCATCACATATTTGTGTCCCAGGGAGGATAGGCTGAAAACAGACTTCTTCATACTCGGATAGCTTTTGATAAACCTGATAAATTGTGAAAAAAATAGTTACTTTGCATCACCGGATCACGCTTGTCAAAGAATGCCCGCCCGCCTGATCCGTGCGCGGGGAAATACCGCAATTTGCCGGTGGGAAACCTCCGGAACAGGGTGATTTGGAGGACCAGGGCAAACAAATGTATGCCTTCCCGGTCTGATAAGCAAGCCTTCCGATTATTTGAATTCTTTTTAAATAAATACGAATCAACTTGTTCCATCGATAACCCATTGAATCCTTATGAAGTATTTGCCCATTGATCAAAGCCTCTTCCTGTACAACCGGGAACGGTTCCGTAAACTGCTGAAACCCGGCTCCGTGGCGTTTATTCACAGCAATGACCAGATGCCTTACAGCAGCGACCAGTTTTTCCCGTACAGGCAGCATCCCGACTTCTTCTACCTGACCGGGATCGACCAGGAAAAGAGCATCCTGATGCTGTTTCCCGACAGCCCGAACCCGGCCCTCCGGGAGGTGTTGTTTTTGCTGGAGACCAACGACCACATCGCCGTGTACGAAGGGCATAAATACACGAAAGAAGAAGCCACCGCCACCTCCGGCATCGAGACCGTTCACTGGCTGTCTTCCTTCGGGGGCATGATGAAGGAAGCCATGGCCTATGCCGAAAATGTCTACCTCAGCACCCTGGAGAATCCACGCTACGGGGGGGAGATGAGCTACCGCAACCTGCGTTTCGTGCAGGATCTGCAGGCGCACTACCCCCTTCACCAATACATGAGGACCACCCCCCTGATCACCAGCCTGCGACTGACCAAGTCTGACCTGGAGCTGGAATTGATGAAGCAGGCCATCGACATCACCGCCTCCGGCATGATGCGGGCCATGCGTTATGCCGCACCGGGTGTTCCCGAATACGAGATCGAGGCCGAGATCACCCACGAATACCTCAGGAAAAGGGCCACGGGCCATTCCTTTTATCCCATCGTGGCTTCCGGTGCCGCCGCCTGCGTGCTGCATTACATCGAGAACAACAGGGTGTGCCGGGACGGGGACCTCCTGCTGATTGACACGGGAGCGGAATATGCCAACTATGCCGGCGACATCACCCGCACCTTCCCGGTCAACGGCCGGTTCACCCCCCGGCAGAAAGACATTTACAATGCCTGTCTGAGGGTGATGAAGGAGGCCCGTGCCATGCTGGTGACCGGCACCCACATCGACGCCTACAACAAGGAGGTGTGCAAGATCATGGAAAAGGAGCTCATCGGATTGAAACTGCTCAAACGCTCCGACATCGAACACCAGGATCCGGCCAACCCGGCCTACAAGAAATACCTTCCGCACGGCATCTCCCATTTCATGGGCCTGGATGTGCATGACGAGGGCCACCGCTTCGAGACGTTCCGCCCCGGCATGGTGCTTTCCTGCGAGCCCGGGATCTATATCCGGGATGAAGGCATTGGGGTGCGCATAGAGAACGACATCCTGATCACTTCGGAAGGCCCGGTCGACCTCACGGCCGGAGTCCCCGTGGAAGTGGAGGAAATTGAAGAGTTCCTGGCTTCCGGCCAATAGCCATCAGCCAACAGCCAACAGCCATCACCCAATACCAAGTACAACCATTAAATATCCATACCATTATGTTTAGCAAGGAAACCTATCAAAAGCGCAGAGAACAACTGAAAAAATCCGTGAAAGAAGGCCTTGTCCTGTTGCTCGGCAACGTGGATGTGCCGATGAACTACCGTGGCAACACCTACCGCTTCCGTCAGGACAGCAGCTTTTTGTACTTTTTCGGGATCGACCACCAGGGCATGGCGGGTGTGCTGGATGTGGAAAGCGGCGAAGAGATCCTGTTCGGGGACGACGTGACCCTGGAGGATATCATCTGGATGGGCCCCCAGCCCCTGGTCCGTGAAAAGGCCGAACGGGTCGGGGTGGGCCGTTCGGAACCCTTTTCCCGGCTTCAGGAGGTGCTGGACCAGGCCCGCAAGGCCGGACGGACCATCCACTTTTTACCCCCTTACAGGGCCGAGACCAAGATCCTGCTGGACCAGATGCTGGGAATTCCCCCGGCGGAGCAGGCAGGCAAGGCATCGGCAGAATTGATCCGGGGGGTGGTGGCCCTGCGTTCGGTCAAGGAAGCCCAGGAAGTGGCCGAACTCGAAAAGGCCATGGAAACCGCCTGGCTGATGCACACCACCGCGATGAAGATGGCCAGACCCGGGGTCTATGAGTACCAGATCTCCGGGACCATGGAAGGGATCGCCAGCGCCGGGGGCGGCATGCATTCCTTCCCCATCATCCTGACCGTGCACGGGGAAACCCTGCACAACCATTACCACGGCCACCAGCTCAAGCAGGGAGACCTGCTCCTGGTGGATGCCGGCTGTGAAAACGCCATGCACTATGCCACCGACAACACCCGGACCATGCCGGTCGGGGGCAAGTTCAGCCAACGGCAGAAGGAAATTTACCAGATCGTACTGGACGCCGAGGTCAGGGCCATTGAAGCCGTCAAGCCCGGGGTGCCCTTTCGCGACATTCACTTCCTGGCGGCCGGCATCATCGGCAACGGGCTGAAGGACCTGGGCCTGATGAAAGGCGACATCGGCGAGGCCGTGGCCCGTGGTGCCCACGCCCTGTTCATGCCCCACGGGCTCGGTCACATGATGGGCCTGGATGTGCACGACATGGAGGACCTGGGAGAGAACTACGTGGGGTATGACGAGGAATTCAAACGTTCCGACATATTCGGCACGGCTTTCCTCCGTCTGGGCCGCAGGCTGCAGGAAGGCTTCGTGCTGACGGTGGAGCCGGGCATCTATTTCATCCCCGCCCTGGTCGACCAGTGGGAAAAGGAAGGAAAGTTTACCGAATTCATCAATTACGGGAAGGTTCGTGAGTACCTTGGTTTCGGCGGGGTGCGCCTGGAGGATGACATCCTGGTGACCGGCACGGGTCAGCGACTGATCGGCCGGCCCATTCCCAAAACGATCGAGGAGCTGGAACAGATCCAGTCCTAAGACGGCAGGTCACGTATCAGGGCGTTTCCCCGGAAACTTCCGGGGCAGGGACGGGCAGGCGGAGTTCGTGCCGGCTGAATCCGGCAAACACGCCCAGCCCGCCCCTGATATTCGAATGGATGTGCGCGGGCTCCGCGAAGGGATTATCCGGGGAGTAATACTCCAGGTCCCTGTGGTAGCGGTAATAATGTTCATCCGTGGACAACAGCAGGAGGTACAGCGTATCGGCCTGCCAGGTTTCCTGCCACTCCCACCGGTGAACATAGTTCTCTGCCCGTTGCACAAAATGCCGTCCCCCGCGTCCGCCATTGGAAAGGAAAGATTCTCCCGACAATGGGCGGAAGCGTTGCATGCCCATACTCATGGTATCCTCTCCGAACACAAACCAGGTTTCACCCAGCCAGGCCGAAGGGGCATAGAAGCGCTCCCCTTCCCCGGGGCCGTCTGTGAAACGGTATTCCAGTTCATAGCGCCAGAGGAGGCCCGGTTCCACTTCTTCCGCCATGAAGCCGGTAAGCTCCAGGCTCCGGTTGGAAGGGGGAATGCTGCAGCTGGCGTGGATCGGTTCCTGCCCGGGGACCAGCACCTCCAGAGAGTATTGCTGTCCCTCCCTGATCGGAAAGGCGGATGCCGGGACGGCATAGACCTGTTTTTCCGGGTGATAGACCAGGTTTACAGGGGCCTGCCCTTCCCCTGCAATGCGCACGGTGGCGCCGGGGATGGTCCGGATGCTGTCGCTTCGGGTTCCGGCCCCGGTGGGGTTCGACCAGGTCAGCCTGACCTGCACGGCGGTGTCTGCCGGAGAAATAAATCCATGCACCACCACCCTGGGATCCTGTTCCGGGAAGTCGATCCCGGTGACCACATCCACGCAGCCTGCCGGCACGCAAAGCCAGCCCAGAAACAGCCAGAGCAGAAGGGCGCTGCCCGGGACCTGCCTTCTTTTAATTTTCGTCGGATGGTTATGAAGTCTCATGGAATCAGAATTTGATGCTGATGGAGGCTGAAGGGATGATGGGGAAGAGGGTGACCTGTTTCAGCTGCCGCCTGTTGGGGCCCCCTTCCATGAAGTAGAAAAAGGGATTCTTGCGGTTGTACAGGTTGTATACACTCACCTCGATGGTCCGTTCCACGGGATGTCCGAACAAAGTGGCCTGCCGGTGGAACTGTACCCCCACATCCAGGCGGTGGTAGGAGGCGGCCCGGAAGGCATTCATGTCGCCGTAATCGTTGACATAACTCCAGGGATAAATGGCAAAAGGGGTTCCGCTCACCGCCCCGGGCAACAGGCTGCCGGCCTCCCCGCTTCCCCAGGGATCGTGGGTGACCCATTCGTATTCCGCCACCGGGAGGTTCATGGCATTGCCCGTGGCATAGACCCAGGTGGCCGAGAGGGTGGTTCCCTGCCTGACTTCCCAGATGCCGACCAGCGAAAGATCGTGTCGCCGGTCGTAGCGGGCGAAAAAGGGGTCCCCCTGGTTGAGGTCATCGAACCGCAACCGGGTCCACGAAAGAGTATAGCCGGCCCAGCCGCTGAACCGTCCCGTTTTTTTCTGAAGGAACAGTTCCAGGCCGTAAGACCATCCCTCACCGGCCGTGATGTTGTCCTCCCAGCTGAACTGCTCAGCTCCCGAAGGGTCCCCGATCAGCAGGAAGGAGGCCCCCGGCCGGTACCCAACGGTATTGCGCGACTCCTTGTAATAGGCTTCCAGGGACAACTCCAGGCCGGGCTCCGGAAAGTCTTTGGCAAGGCCCGTGGCCACCTGCCAGGTCGATTGCGGGGGGATGTTGCGGGTAGAGGGAATCCACAGGTCCGTGGGCAGCCCGATGCCGGTAGAACTCAGAAGGTGTACGTACTGGTTCATGGACGCGAAGGATCCCTTCCAGGAAAAATCCGGCCGCAAAAAATACAGGAGCGAGAGCCTTGGCTCGGCCTTGAAGTAACTTTTTGCCCCGTGGAGGAAGTGGCTGATCCGGACTCCGGGATGCACCATGCCGCGGTCCCCCAGCCTGATCTCATCCTCCAGGTAGAGCCCCGATTCCAGCACCCGGATCGTTTCGACCTCATGGATGTTCTCCCCGGCATAATCATCCTGCAGGACGACGGCACTGGGGGTGAACCGGTGGTAAGTGGTCTGCAGGCCGGCCCGCACAAGGTGGTTGGGTGAGGGGCTCCAGCTCAGGTCATATTTCAGCCCGAGGTCTTCAATGCCGGAAGAATACGAGAGGTCAAACCGGTCCTCGTTGTGGCGTTCCTCCATGTAGATTTTCAGGGTATAGTCGCTGTAAACGAAAGAAAGGTTGGCGAACAGGCGGTCGTTGAACAGGTGGTTCCAGCGGAGGGTGGTGGTGGCATTTTGCCAGAACATGCCGCCTTCGTCCCGGTAGTTCATGTCCCCGGCCGACCGAAAGAAAAACTTGTCCCGTCCGAAATAGCCGCTGGCATACAAGCGGTTGTTGCGGTCGATGTCGTAATTGGCCTTGGGGTTCAGGTCGTAAAAAAAGTAGCCGCCCCTTTCGTCGGGATCCATAAAAGGCATGATGAGGGCATCGATATAAGTCCTCCTCCCGGACAACAGGAAGGAAGACCGGTCCCGCTGGATGGGTCCTTCGAGTGTGAGGCGGCTGGAGACCAGCCCCAGCCCGGCTTCACCCTGGATCTTTTCCCTGCTGCCGTCTTTCATGCTGATATCCAAAACAGAAGAAAGCCGTCCCCCGAACCTGGCCGGGAAGCCCCCCTTGTAAAGCTGCACATTCTTGATGGCATCCCCGTTGAAGATGGAAAAGAAACCGAACAAATGGCTTGCGTTGTAGACGGTGGCGTCGTCCAGGATGACCAGGTTCTGATCGGGCCCTCCCCCGCGCACATAAAACCCGGAGGTGCCCTCCTGTCCTTTCTGCACCCCGGGCAAAAGCTGGAGCACCTTGAACAGGTCTTTTTCCCCGAGCAGGGCGGGAATGGCAAGGGTCTGGGCCACCGGCAGGTCGATTCGCGACATCTGCAGCGACCGGCTGATGCGTTCTGCCAATTCCCCGCTGACCTCCACCCCGGACAACTCCAGGGCGGGTGTGAGCTCCCTGTCCAGTTGCTGGTTCCCGGCCAGCTCCAGACTTGTTTCCACCGGCCGGTAACCGACATAGGAGAAAATGAGTGTGTGGCTTCCTGCCGGCAGGGTGATGGAGTAAAACCCATATTGATTGGTGGTGGTGCCCATCCGGGTGCCCGCGACCAGGACGTGCACCCCGATGAGGCTTTCACGGCTTCCCTGCTCGTAGACATACCCGCTGATGGTATGCCGGACGGATGGCTGTGTGGTTGCTTCCCGGCTCTCTCCGGTGGGAGATACACCCGGCATGGAGGCGGGCTGCCCGCACAGTTCCGGATGGCCCGCCAGGGAAAGACAGGCCCCCAGGAAAACAAAAACCCTCAGGAAATAACCCCCCGGGGTTCTGAAAAGAGAAAAAGAAATGCGTTCTACCGGTCTTTGCATGCCCCAGAAAAAACCCCGGACCATATCATGCTCCGGGGCCACCAATCAACTAACCAAAACAACAACATGAAGGTTTCTTCCCTTGACTTGTCTTCCGAATTAAAACGCAATACAAAAAAACCAAATGAACTGTTGCTATCAGGAAAACTCAAAAACTTCCAAATTGTTTTTAAATGTATGAAAAAAAACCAAAAGAAATCGAAAAAACGAAAGTTTTTTTTATTGGCCGAGGCAATGCCTGATTTTTTCCCAGGTTCTTGCCACATCATGGTCCAGTCCGACGCTGAAACGGATGAGCCCTTCCGACAAGCCCATCTCTTTCTGCACCTCCTCAGGAACCTCGCTGGAGGTGCTTTTCCCTGAGTTGCTGAACAAGGTCTTGAAGTACCCCAGGCTGACGGCCAGGTAGCCCACCCCGTTTACCTGCATCTTTTCCATGAGCTTTGATGCCTTTTCGCTGGTTTCCAAGTCGATGGCAATCATGCCGCCGAACCCGAAATCGGGGTGCATCAGGGCCTTCATCAGGTCATGCTGTGGATGGGATTGCAATCCGGGATAAATGGTCCGGAACCCTGCCTCCTCGAATTTCCTGGCCAGGAACAGGGCGTTGTGGCTGTGCTGCTTCATCCGGATGTGCAAAGTGTGCAGGTTTTTATGGATGGAAGACGAGCGCAGGGGATCCAGGACGGGTCCCAGGAGCATGGCGGAACCCGTATTGACGTCGGCCAGGGCGGCAATGAATTCCTCGTCGGCACAGATGGCGCCCGCCACACAGTCGTTCTTGCCGTTCACGAACTTGGTCATGCTGTATACAACAACATCAGCACCCAGCCTGGCCGGGGCGATCATCATGGGGGTGAAGGTGTTGTCCACCACCAGCTTGATGCCATGGCCTCGGGCGATTTCTGACAGGGCCGGCAGGTCCGATATCTGCAACAGGGGGTTGGTCATCGACTCGGTGTAGATCATGCGGGTGTTGGGCCGGATGGCGTTTTCTACCTGATCCATCTTGGTGATGTCCACAAAACTGACTTCTATGTTGAATTTTTTGAGGTAGTTGGCCAGAAAGGCAAAGGTCCCGCCATAGGTGGTGATGCTGGAGACAATATGGTCTCCCGCATTGCACAGTTGCAGTATGCTGGTGGTGATGGCACCCATCCCGGAGGCGGTCACCCAGGCGGCCGGGGTCCCCTCCATGGCGGCGATGGCATCGGCCAGGTATTTATTGGAAGGGTTCCAGTGCCGGGAGTACAGAAAACATCCTTCCTGTTCCCCGTGAAAGGTATCCACCATGGTTTTGGCCTCCATAAAGGTGTAGGTGGCCGAATCGGTGATGGAAGGGTTTACATCTCCAAACTCTCCGAACTGGAGCAGGTCCTGGATTTTGCTGGCTGGATCGAAAGTCATGGCTGGCTGATTTTTTGTGGTTTATCCGACAAAAATATTAATATTAAATGGAATTGGGAGGTATTGGAAAAATATTTTTAGTTTACCCTTTGTTTGAATTACGATTAATGAAATTAATTGTCTAATTTTGAAAAAATTATTATTTGTATTTTTATCAGATGGATAAAGGGTACACAATAGACAAAACCGACCGCCAAATACTGGAACTCCTGACAGGCAATGCCAGGATGTCCTTTCTGGAGGTGGCCCGCAAATGCGGCATCAGCGGAGCGGCCGTTCACCAGCGGATACAGAAGCTCTCCGAGGCCAATATCATTGACGGGTCAAGGATGGTTCTGAACCCCAAGGGCCTGGGTTATCAGACCTGTGCATTCATCGGCATCCAGCTGAACCTGAGCAGCACCTCAACCCACCAGATGGTTTTCCAGCAGATCATGGAGATCCAGGAGATTGTGGAATGCCACCACATCACGGGGAAATACTCCCTGTTTGTGAAAATCTTCACCAAGAATAACGAGCACCTCAAAAAAGTGATCGTGGAACGGATCCAGGTCATCCCCGAGGTGACAGCCACCGAAACCTTTATTTCCCTGGAGAAGGGATTCATGAGGGAGTTGCCGGTGAGGGAAGGGAGCGTGTCTCATTACGAATGATCCGGTTACCCGGGAGCCGGACCCTGCCGCCGCTCCGCTGCTGGCAATTGCCCCGGGAAAACATTACCTTAGCCGGTGGTTTCCCTGCACCCGGTTTGGGGGGATGAAACAGGAGCCGGTGTCCTTACCGGCCGGAAAGGAATGTATAAACCTAAAACTATTATTTACACGATGTTTACAGGAATCATTGAGACCATGGGGAAGGTGGTTGCCATCGAACGCGACAGGGGCAACATTCATTTCACCATCGAAACCCCCATTGCCGAAGAACTGAAAGTGGACCAGAGCGTGTCGCATGACGGGGTCTGCCTGACTACGGTCAAGGTGGACAGGCAAAAGAAACAGTATACGGTGACGGCCATTCAGGAAACGCTCGATAAAACCAATATGCGCACCTGGGAGGTGGGCTATGATGTGAACCTGGAGCGCTGTACCCGGATCGACGGGCGGCTTGACGGGCATATCGTCCAGGGCCATGTCGACCAGACCGCAGTATGCACCCGGGTGGAGGAGCTGGACGGTAGCTGGAAGTTCTGGTTCGAGTATGACCCGGGTCCGAAGAACATCACGGTGGAAAAAGGATCGATCTCGGTGAACGGGGTCAGCCTGACCGTGGTCGATTCATTGCCCAACATCTTCTCTGTGGCCATCATTCCCTACACATACGAGGTGACCAACTTTCGCAACTTCCGTCCCGGTTCGGTGGTGAACCTGGAATTCGATATCATCGGCAAGTATGTGGCACGTCTTCTGGAGCAGCATTTTGCTGCAAAAAAATAGGGGGCTGCCCCGGTAAAAGAAGCGGCGGGTGCATATCCCATGCACCCGCCGCTTTTATGTTACCTGAGGTCCGGTCCGCCTAATTCCGGAGGAGTCCGCGCTGCCGCAGCAGGGGCTCCAGCTCCGGTTCGCGCCCGCGGAAGCCGATATACATCTCCATGGCGTCTTTGGTGCCGCCCCGCTCCAGGATGTGTTCGCGGAAAGCCCGCGCCGTGGCCTGGTCGTAGACGTCGCCGGTTTCCCGGAATGCCTCATAGGCATCTGCATCCAGCAGCCCGGACCAGATGTAGCTGTAGTACCCGGCAGAATATCCCCCCGAGAAGATGTGGCCGAAATGGGTGCTCCCGTGACGGAAGTGGATCTCGGGAATCAGCCCCGTCTTTTCAATCGTCCTTTGGTCGATGATGCCGGCCACTTCGCTGAGCCGGTCTTCGGCAAAGGGTTCGGTGATGGTATGGTATTCAAGGTCCAGGAAGGCCGATGCCAGGAATTCCACCGTGGCGAAGCCCTGGTTGAACTGGGCGCTTGCCGCCAGCCGGTCCATCAGCTCCTGGGGCATGGGGTCGCCCGTTTCGAAATGCCTGGCGAAGGTCCTCATCACCTCCGGTTCATTGGCCCAGTTTTCCATGATCTGGGAAGGCAGCTCCACGAAGTCGCGCGGCACATTGGTGCCGGCCAGGCTGGGGTAGGTCACGTTCGACAGCAGACCGTGCAGTCCATGCCCGAACTCATGGAAGAAGGTGGTCATCTCGTCGTAGGTGAGCAGGGCCGGCTGTCCGCCGGTGGGAGGAGAAAAGTTGCACACCAGGGTGATGACCGGATGCACAAAACTTCCGTCCGGGTCGACGCGCTGGCTGCGGTAGGCACTCATCCAGGCCCCTCCGTTCTTGCTGTCCCTGGGGTGAAAGTCCATATACAGGATGCCTCTGTGGGTCCCGTCTGCCTCGGTGACCTCGAACACCTGCACATCAGGATGGTATTTTGGCACGTCGGTTCTTTCCACAAACTGCAGGCCCCACAGTTTTTCGGAAACCATGAATATGCCATCCCGGACAGTGTTCAGTTCAAAGTACTGCCGGATCTCTTCCTCATCGATGTCATAGAGTTCCTTTCGGACTTTCTCGGAATAATAACGCCAGTCCCACTGGGCCAGGCGGAAATTCTCGCCTGCCGCATCGATCATTTGCTGCATGGTCACGGCCTCTTCCCGGGCAATGGCCAGCCCGGCGTCCCACAACTGGGTGATGAATGTCATCACGGTCGGCACGTTTTTGACCATGGTTTCCTCCAGCACGAAGTCGGCATGTGTGTTGTAACCCAGCAGGTTGGCGCGCTCCAGCCGCAGGTTCACGATCTTGCCGATGATCTCCTTGTTGTCGAACTCATTGTCCATGTTGCCGCGGTTGATGTACGCCTGCTGCATGGTCTGGCGCAATTCCCTGTTGTCGGCATTGTACAGGAACGGCATCACACTGGGGTTGTGCAGGGTGAACACCCACTGGCCCTCCAGTCCTTCTTCTCTCGCCCGTTCAGCGGCCGAGGCGATGGATGAGGCGGGCAGCCCGGCCAGATCCTCTTCCTTGTCCACGACCATTTTATAATTGTTGGTTTCCCCCAGGACATTTTGTCCGAACTGCAGGGTCAGGGTGGCCAGCTGCTGGTTGATCTCCCGCAACCTTTCCTGCTTGTCGGCCGGCAGGGCGGCCCCGCTGCGGACAAACCCCTTGTGGGTTTCCGTGAGCAGCCGCATTTGCTCCTCATTCAGCCCAAGCTGGTCCTTTTGCTCATACACCGCCTGCACCCTTGCAAACAAATCCGGATTGAGGCTGATGTTGTCCGAATGGGCGGACAGCTTCGGGGCCATCTCCTGGGCCACTTGCTGCAATGCATCACTGGTCAGGGAGGAGTTGAAGTTGTAGAATACCGGCAACACCTTGCTGAGCAGGGCGCCCGAGTACTCCAGCGATTCGATGGTGTTTTCAAACGTGGGCGCCTCGGGGCTCTGGATGATGGCCGCCACCTCGGCCTCCTGACGCTTCATCCCCTCCTCCATGGCAGGGGCGAAATGCGCCACGTCAATCTGTTCGAAGGGAGGGACCCCGAAAGGGGTGTCCCACTCTGCGAAAAAGGGATTTTCCTCTTCCGGGCCGGCACAGGATGCCAGGATCATTGCAGGAATCATGATCAATGCTTTAAATGTCCACTTCATGGGTTTGGTTTTTTGGGGTTGGTTCCTTGGTTTTCAAGAGGCTAAATTAATAAAAAAAACCGTTGGAAGGACTGCCCGGGAAGATTCGGGAACCGGCTGTAGCGGATGGGATCAGGAGGTTCTAATGTTGGATCATGACCTTGCTTACCTGCCGGAAACCCCTGCCGGTGATTTCAAACAAGGCCAGCCCGGCCGGCAGCGCAGACACGTCCACCCGGTAGGGAGGGGGCTGCTGGCTGAGGTCCAGCAGCAGCAGTTCCCTGCCATACAGGTCAAGCACCCTCAGCAGGATGGCCGGCAAAGGCGTCTGAATCACTACAGGCCCCCTGGCAGGGTTGGGGTACAGCCTTATTTCTTCCTTCGGACGGGACAGGCCGGTGGCGGGCGGGGCGAACAGGGCCAGAATGTGGTGGTCCCGTCCGACATTTGTGAAGACATACCTGTCGGCCACCCCGACGCTCTCTCCGTCCACGATCACCTCATGGAGGCTGTGTCCGAACAAAGGGGTCATGATGAATTCCACATCATCGCCTGGCCTTACCCGGACCTGCCCTGATGGTTCTATAAATCCATAAGCGTCTGATTCGGCCGTGATGGTGAACAGGTCGACCCCGGCCACGAAGCTGATCTCGTTGCCGGTGACCGTCCCCGTGTCATTGGTGGCATATCCCGTCACGTAATACCTGTTGCCTGGCGTCAGGCCGGTGAGTCTGTGGTTGAATGAGCCGGTTCCGCTGCCCCCGCTTACGCGCGTTCCATGATGTTCCGGTCCGGGTTCCCTGCCCCAGTAAAACCCCTTGTCGAAAACCGGGGAGCCCCCGTCGTGGGTCACCGAGATGCCCGCGAGGGCCGTGGTGGCCGTGATTTCCCTGATGGATGAGGTTTTGATGGCGGGCCCGGGTGCCTCGCGGACGCAGCGTACGGACAGGCCCATGGCCTGACTGGCATGGTAACGCCCGATCCCGTCGGACTCCAGTTCCATGTACCGGTCCATGGCCCTTCCCTGGACGCCGGACGGGGTGCTGGTCCAAAGCCACAGCACGTCCCCCGGGGGGGCGAATGCCTGGTCGCGCCAGCCGGAAGGAACGCCGGAGAACCCAAAATAATCCGTGCCGTAAGCCGAATAGGAAGGCAGCCACCTCGGGTGTTCATAGGTGTCCGCCTTTCCGCCCAGGGGAGAGAGGATCTGTCTTTCGGACTTCAGGAAGCGGGCAATGCCTTCGCCCCGGAGGGGCGATATCCGTTCGGCCTCTTCAGGATCCATGCCGGCGTGGACCTCCAGCCGGATCCAGTCCTGGTCACCGGGTACCCGCCATCCCGGTGGGCACAGGCCCCGGCTGTCTTTTACAGCATGCCAGTTGTAAAGCAACCCATAATGCTGGCCCATGGCCCGGCTGGAGTCAGGCAGGGCGTAGGCACCGGTTCGCAATCCCATCCACTGGGCGGGGGAGTGCCCCGTGGGGATGGGGTCTCCCTGCAGGTAGGTTGTCGTGCGCAGGTTTTCCTTAAGCCAGCACTGTCCCCCGATCAGGACCGTCGGGTACGCATTGCCGTCGGCATCCGTTACCAGGGGTTCCGTGGGGCAGGGAACCGGGGAGGGCACCTCATCCCGCCGCGTCATGAACTGCAGCTCCCTGCCATAGGCCGTTCCGTGGGTGTTTGTTGCAAAGGCCTGTATATGGTAGGTGGTCCCGGGGGTCAGCCCAACATGAAAACCGCTGTACCCTCCGGAACCGCTTCCGGCCATCAGGATGATCCCGGTCACCGAAGGATTGGCCTCTTCACTGATATACAGTCCCCTGTCGAATACCGGGCCGTCTCCTTCAGCGCGGACCGCGCCCCCGAGTATTGCCCCGTTCATGGTGATGTCTGTGGCAGGAAGGGTTTCCACTTCCGGCACCCCGGATGCCGGGGCATTCCTTACGCAGCGGACAGACAGCGCATATTCCTTGTCAAGGACCCCGGTGGCCAGCACGCCGAGGTAGTTGAAAAGGCTCCTGTCGAAAGCCATTTCATCGTTTTGTTCGATGGGGACCCACCAGGAGGCCATGCGTCCGGTGAATACATACTCCCCATGGGGAATCCTGATGCCCCCGGGAAGGGCCGAAAAACCCAGTTCGTCGGTGCCGAAATGCGTGTCATGGAAATCCCACCGGGGATGGTCCGTCGTGGCACAATCCCCGCCCAGGGGGGATCCGGCCTGCCGGCAGGATTTGAGCAGGTTGCCTGCAGGGCCTTGCTGAAGGGCCGTCAGGGTTTTAACCAGCTGTTGCCATTCCTCTGCATTGGGCAGGTGCCATCCCGCGGGGCAGATCCCCTGTATGCCCCCGGGATGTGCCCACCGGGGAAGGTCCCCGTTCATGGCGGATGTCCATGAATACAGCCTTCCGTAAAGTAAGAGGTACGCTTCATCCTGGTCGTAGACAAACACATCCGGGATCGGCCTCCCTTCGGCGTCATGGAGGCTTTTCAGGTTTTCAGCCATCCAGACCTGGTCCCCGATGGCCACCGTAAGGTAGGTGTTTCCGTCATGGTCTGTCATGACGCCCCCGGATGGCAAGGCGGAAGGGTTGCCTGAAGCAGCAGGAGGAGCGGCCGGGGCAGCCGCCGGACAGCAAACCAGCATCAAGGCCGTTAGGGCGTGGGGAAAGAAGGCACGTATGGAAGTCGACCATTTGTTCATGGTGCTTAATATACAAGGCAACCCGCAGACCAAACCGCCATGCCGGCTGCAAAACGACCTGAATGAAATGGTTGCTTCCCTCCATGGCAATATATTGAATTATCTGATTATTTCCAAATTAAAATAAAAAAAGGCCGTCCTGGCTGGCAGAACGGCCTCTGAAAAAACTTGCGGCGGGGGTGGTTGACCGACCAGGATTCGAACCTGGACAGACAGCTCCAAAAACTGTAGTGCTACCGTTACACCATCGGTCAATCAATCGGAACGGGATGGCAAAGTTAGCCAAAATATTTTTTACGGCAAGGAATGGTTGTTAAAAACCACAGGGGATGCACCATTTTTTTTTAACTTCGTTGCCTGTTTTTTATCAACACCTTACCTCGATGGACGAGCGTCTGTACAAGAAGATCAACGATTACGCGGGCTGGGGATTGTTCGCTTTCGCCACCACCGTTTTTTTGATGACCCTGGAGCCCACGGTCAGTTTCTGGGATGCCGGCGAACGGCTGGCCGTTTCCTACAAACTGCAGATAGGGCATCCGCCGGGGGCCCCCCTTTACCAGATGCTGGCCAGGATGTTCTCTTTGCTGGCCATGGGTGAGACGGGCAGGGTGGCGTTCTGGATCAACGCCATGTCGGCCACGACCGGCGGCCTCACCATCATGTTCCTGTTCTGGACCATCTCCATCCTGGGCCGCAAACTCGTTGCCGCCTCCGGGGAACTGACCCGGGGAAAGGCCATTGCCGTGTTTGGCGCCGGGGCAGTGGGTGCCCTGACACTGACATTCAGCGACTCCTTTTGGTACACCGCGGTGGAGGCGGAGGTATACGTCACCTCCCTGTTTCTTACGGCCCTGGTGTTTTGGGCCATTCTCAAATGGGAAGCCGCATCCGACGAAAAGGATGCCAATAAATGGATCGTGTTGATCTCCTATATCATTGGCTTGTCCATCGGGGTGCACATGCTCAACCTGCTGGCCATTCCGGCCATCGTGTTTGTGTACTACTTCAGGAAATACAAGCCCAGCCGCTGGGGCATCGTGGGCACCGGGCTGATTTCCATCATGCTGCTGGGTTTTATCATGTCGGTGCTGATCCCGGGGATCCTCAACCTTGACTGGCAGTTCGAGCGCTTTTTCGTGAATGTCCTCGGCCTGCCCTTTCACATCGGGACCATTGTTTTCTTTGTGCTTCTTGTTGCAGGCATCACTTTCGGCCTGTATTACACCCACAAGCGGCAAAAGGTGCTTGCCAACACCCTGTTGTTGTGTTTGACCTTCATCGTGATCGGGTATTCCTCCTTCTTCATGCTGGTGGTCCGGTCCAATGCCCAGGTCCCCATCAACGAGAATGCTCCCAAGGACGCCCTGGCCATGAAGGCTTACCTGGGCCGGGAGCAATACGGTGACTGGCCATTGCTGCACGGACCTTATTACAATGCCCCCGTGGTCGATTCGAAAGATGGCCGGCCGGTATGGGGCAAGAACCGGGAGGCCGGCCGGTATGAGATCATCAACGACCGGGCCGGACTCGTATCGGTCTACGATCCGTCCTTTACCACCCTCTTTCCCAGAATGTGGAGCAACCGCAGCCAGTTGCATATCAGTGGGTATGAAGGATGGCGCAACTACAAGGGAACCCCCCTGCCGGTGACGCGGCGGGATGGGTCGACCGAAACCATCAACAAGCCCACCTTTGCGGAGAACATCCACTTTTTTCTGACCTACCAGTTCGGGCATATGTACTGGAGGTATTTCATGTGGAACTTCTCCGGCAGGCAGAATGACATCCAGGGGCATGGCAGTCCCCTGGAGGGGAACTGGATCACAGGAATTCCCTTCCTGGATGCCCTCAGGCTGGGTCCGCAACAAGACCTTCCGGAGAGCCTGACCGCCAACAAGGCCCGCAACCGCTATTTCATGCTGCCTTTCCTGCTCGGCCTGGCCGGATTTCTTTTCCAGCTGAGGAGAAGGCCGGACAATGCCCTGGTGGTGGGCGTGCTGTGGGTGATGACCGGGATTGCCATCATCGTCTACCTGAACCAGACGCCTTACCAGCCCAGGGAGCGTGATTACTCCTACATTGCGTCCTTCTACGCTTTTTCCATCTGGGTGGGTCTCGGGGTTTTATGGTTGGCGGACATCCTTTCGAAATGGCTCAGGCCCCGGATGGCTCCCGTCCTGGCCACTGTCCTGGCCCTGGTGTTCGTGCCCGCCAATATGGCGCGGGAGAACTGGGACGACCATGACCGGAGCGGCCGCTACCTGACCCGGGATGTGGCCATCAACTACCTGGAGTCCTGCGCTCCCAATGCCATTATTTTTACCATGGGCGACAACGATACCTTTCCCCTGTGGTACGTGCAGGAGGTGGAAGGGATCCGGACCGACGTCAAGGTGGTCAACCTGAGCCTGCTGAATACCGATTGGTACATCAACAACATGGTCAGGAGGCAGACCTATGAGGCAGCACCCGTTCCTTTCTCCCTGGAGCCGCGCAAATACCGGGACGGGACAAGGGACTTTATTTATATTGTGGAACGGGAGGAACTGACCGGCCCGCAGAACCTGAAGAGCATCCTGGACTTCGTGGCGGATGATGCCCCGCGCACCCGCATCCGGGCAGGCAGGCGCATGGAGGACTACTTCCCCACCCGTCAGTTCCGGCTGCCGGTCGACCGGCAGCAGGTGCTGGCCACCGGCACGGTGCGCCCGGAAGAGGCGGATTTGATCGTGGATGCGATCGAATGGACCATCGAGGATTTCGGCCTCGGAAAGAACCACCTGATGATGCTGGACTTCCTGGTGGAGAACAACTGGGAGCGTCCCGTGTACTTTGCCACCACCACAGGCGCCGATGCCTACATTGGCCTGGAAAACTACTTTCAGCTAGAGGGCATGGCCTACCGCCTGGTTCCCATCCGCTCATCCCAGGAGGACGGGCAGCCGGGACGCATCAATACGGACATCCTGTACGACAACCTGATGAACCGCTTTGTATTTGACAACCTGAACGACCCGAAGGTTTTCCTTGGAGAGGACCACCGCCGCCTGACGGTAAACTACCGCAATATATTCCAGAGACTGGGCAGCGCCCTGGTACGTGAGAATAAGGTCGATTCGGCCCTGGCTGTGCTGGATCGCGTCATGGAAATCATGCCGGAGGAAACCGTGCCCTACAACCATTTTGCCCTGTTTATTGCGGAAACGTATTATGAGGCCGGAGGCATGGAACAGGGGGATGCGATCATTGCCCGCATGATCGATTTGTTCGAGCAGGACCTGAGGTATTATTTTTCCTTTACCGGAAACCGTGCCAACCTGGTGGAAAGCCATAAGCAGGAAGCCCTCGCCATCATGCAGCGCATGTTTTTTGTAACCAACCAGCATGACCGGGAGGCGTTGCATGACAGGGCAAAAGAAGTCTTCGACACCTACTATGACCTGTATATCAGCGGATTTTAACCGGTCAGCCGGTCATGTTCCGCTTTGATCCGGGCCCCTTTTCCATCGCTGGGCCCTGCCAGCTGTGGGATGCCCCCTCGGTGCAACCGGGTGCAGTCAAAGATCCGTGCAGGTGGTCATCGGATGGGTATCAGGCTGTAAGGGGATCCTAATGTGCTAAAAAACAGCCCATTTTTTTTTCAGTGTAAAAAATTGTATTACCTTTGCACTGAAAATGGATTCGCCAAAGGGAGAGGGGGCAGCAAAGTCCCCTCTTTTATTGGGACCAACTGAAGATGATCGACAAGAACAAACTGGCAGAAATCATTGGGGAGCAATTCAAGGATGGCCCCCTTTTCCTGGTGGACCTGAAGGTCAGTCCCCGGAACAGGATCGTTGTCTGGATAGACGGGGACCAGGGTGTTGCCATTGCGGACTGTGTTGCGTTGAGCCGGCATATCGAGTCGCTTCTCGACCGGGATGCGGAGGACTTCGAACTGGAGGTCACCTCTGCCGGAGTCGGGGCGCCGATGAAACTGCTGAGGCAATTCCGCAAGAACACCGGGAGAATGATTCAGCTGATTCTGGAGCCCGAAGGCAGGAAACTGCAGGGCCGGCTGGCGGAAGTCTCGGAAGAGGGGGTCAGGATCGAACCGGCCAAAAAGAAGAATGAAAAAGACAAAAAAAGCGCCGAACCCGGAGATGACCAACCGGTTTTCTTCCCGTTCGGTGATATCAGGGAGGCGAAGGTGGTCCCTTCTTTCAAGTAATCCCTGTTAACCAGTATCGTGTTTCCGTCCTGTTTCAGAGGACCAATCGTCATACACAGTCCGGGGCATTCCGGAGTCTTCCCTTCCCGGACCAGACCAGAAAGAAATAATAAAGGAAAACAAACAGCAGTACGAAAATGGAAAGTATAAACCTGGTTGAGTCGTTCTCCGAATTTAAGGAGTTCAAAAACATCGACCGCTCTACCATGATGTTGATTCTGGAGGATGTGTTTCGCAGCCTGCTGATGAAAAAGTACGGCTCATCCGACAATTTTGACATCATTGTGAATATCGACAAGGGCGACCTGGAAGTATGGCGCAACCGCACGATTGTCGAAGACGGGGAGGTGGAAGACGAGAACTCCCAGATTGCCTATTCAGAAGCCATCAAAATTGAGCCGGACTTTGAAATCGGGGAAGATGTTTCCGAGCCGGTTAAAATGGCCGACTTCGGCCGGAGGGAAATTCTGACCATCAGGCAGAATCTCGCCTCCAAGATCCTGGAACTGGAAAAGGACAGCGTGTACAAAAAGTACCAGGAGCGCATCGGCGACCTGATTACCGCAGAAGTTTACCAGGTCTGGAAAAAAGAGATCCTGGCCCTGGATGACGAAGACATTGAATTGATCCTCCCCAAATCCGAGCAGATCCCCTCGGATTTTTTCCGCAAGGGGGATACCGTTCGCGCCGTGGTGTCGCGGGTGGAGATCAAGAACAACAACCCCCTGATCATCCTGTCCCGGACTTCCCCCGTCTTTCTGGAGCGTTTGTTTGAGCAGGAGGTGCCTGAGGTTTACGATGGGCTGATCACCATCAAGAAAATTGTCCGGGTCCCTGGTGAACGGGCCAAGGTAGCGGTGGAGTCTTACGACGACCGCATCGACCCGGTCGGTGCCTGTGTCGGGATGAAGGGATCCAGGATTCACGGGATTGTCAGGGAACTTCGCAACGAGAACATCGATGTGATCAATTTTACCAACAACCCGACCCTATACATTACCAGGGCGTTGAGTCCCGCCAAGATCAACTCCATCGCCATCGATGACAAAAACAAGCGGGCCGAGGTATTTCTCAAACCCGACCAGGTCAGCCTGGCCATCGGAAAGGGGGGCTTCAACATCAAGCTGGCAGGCAGCCTGACCGGCTATGAGATTGATGTTTACAGGGACACGGACCAGGAGACCGAGGATGTGGACATCATGGAGTTTGCCGACGAGGTTGAGGAATGGATCCTGGAAGAGCTCAAGGCCATCGGATGCGATACTGCCAAAAGCGTGCTGAACCTTAGTGTGGAAGACCTGGTCAACCGCACCGACCTGGAAGAAGAGACTGTCCGGGAGGTCATTCGTATTCTCAAGGCCGAATTCGAATAAAAAAATAGTTGAAATTTAAACCCGAATATGACTGAAGGTGCCAAAATCCTGCGTTTAAGCAAAGCTGCCAAGGAGTTCAATATTGGAACATCTACCATTATTGAGTTTCTATCCAAGAAGGGTTTTTCGGTGGAGAACAATCCCAATTCGAAAATCCCTGCGGAGGCCTATGAGTTGCTGACCAAGGAGTTTCAAAGTGAGAAGAGCCTGAAGGAGGCCACCATCAAGGTGGGGCTGAACCTGATGAAAAGGGAGTCAGTGTCCATTGACGGGAAAAAGTCAGAGGAAGAGGAAGCCAAAAAGGCAGCAGCCAGGAAGCAGGAGGCCGATGAGCAGGAATTGTTCATTAAGGACAACAAAGCACAGCCGGAGGCCAGGCCAGCCGTGGAAGAAGAACCGCCCACTCCTGAAGGCGGAAAGGAAACCGGCCAGACGGTGCCGGAGGCTGAGAAGGAGCCTGAGGAAACCGGGACCCCGCCTGAGGTAAAAACCCCTCAGGACAAAGACAGGAAGAAAGAAAGCCCGGAAGGGGAGGAGGCAGCAGCCGCCGGAAGTGGCGGCTTGAAGATCGTGGGCAAGATCGACCTCAAGGGAAAAGAGACCC